>Ga0172379_10000112_pt1 | contig 212314 bp, 233 predicted proteins | sample GrowelOW334metaG_FD_119756 | JGI IMG/M metagenome (GOLD analysis project Ga0172379, IMG submission 119756) | Groundwater microbial communities from an aquifer near a municipal landfill in Southern Ontario, Canada - Groundwater well OW334 metaG | ecosystem: Environmental > Aquatic > Deep...
TTGAAATATTTCCACCTCCAAAAATTTAGAACCAAAAATATTTCAACTAATGTAAATCTAAAATCCCAATTTCAAAGAGCTATTATATGTCTAGTATCATATCATATTATAGATATTTGTCAAATATTTCGTAATGGTTCAATACCTTGGACGGATTAACATAATATAATAGATATATGTCATACACATCCAATACTAAAGAATTATTATTGAATCAGCTGAAATAGCCGACGCGATGAAAAAGATTTATGAGCTCTCTTGGGCCGAAGCCAAACGATTAGATAAAGAAATTTAAATATCCTTCTTTCTTATGTTTCTTTTATTTGTACACTTGTAACACTTGAAGACGGCCGTCACAAAGTGTTACAAGTTGTAATTATAAATAAGTTACTTTAGTTTTTATAAATTAAACATTTCTTTTAATTCTCTGTGCATATCCAAATACTCCACAAGCATATACTGAACATTTTTTCCAAAAGATAAATCTGATTTTAATAATGCAATGTATTCATCGCAAGGATAGGGGTATGCCCAAGTGCTTTGATGAATCATTTGAAAACCGTATGATTGCAATTCTTTTCTAAGTAAATTTCTTTTATTTCTGTTCTTTTCATAAACATCAAAAGATACAAGACGCCACTTACCATCCCATCTTTTTTGTTTCTTTTCTTTAAGTGATTCATATCGCAGTTTTCCTTTGTTGGTTAATGAAAATATTTTTCTATTGTTTATCATTTTTTCTTGAACATAACCATCCGTTATTAATTTTTTTAAACTGTGGTTTGCTCTGTATTTATAATGTCGTTTTATATCATCTTCTGGAATTACATATTTTAATATTTGCACAGCATTTGGAGCCACAAGTGCAACACCAATTATTCCAGTAATTGCAATACTTGCTAGAAGGATATTTCCCAGAGTTTGAGCTCCTTTTTTTAAGTCCTCTTTTTTAAATTGTATTTTTCTATCATTTTTCATTGTTTGTTTATTGTAACAGATTGAGACGGCCGTCTGCAAGTGTTACATTTCATTTTATGAATTTAAATGAATTAACTTTATAAAACAGAGAAAGAATTTTTTATCATTCTTTCTCTGGTCTAAAAATTAACTTCCTAGCTCCTCTTTTTACAAAGTTGCTCAATCCGGAGCATTCTTTTTACAAGTACAGGGTGAATGATTTCATCTCGGTATCCATCAATGAAGTCTTGAACAAAAACATTCTCACCTCTTTTCTCATATTCGAATGCCTTTTCGATTGATTGGAATTTATCAATTTGCTTGGCGAAGATCGATATTCGATCGTTTTCCTTTTCAAAACGAAGCCAGAGATTGAACATTTCCGCACCAATATCACCAAGGTCTTTGGTAATTTCAATCATTGCATCATACTCGCGCTGAAATTTCTCCAACTTGAGTTTTTTCTTTTCCTCCTGATCTTCTGTAACGATAACTTGATCCCCGTTGATATATTCAGGATAATCATGAACTTCAAGGATATCTTGTATTTCACTTATTTCAGCCACTGAAAATTCGGGGAGATCAATCACCAATTTCGTGACTAATTCACGACATAGGATGATATGTTTTTGGACCGATTCGGGATTAGAGACTCCTCTTTTGACCCAACCTGTTCGTGGAATTGCATCGAGTGCCTTCCAGATGTCTGGAGCAATTTTGGCATATTTAAGTGTGCTCATATTGATAGGTTTTATTTTACATTACTTTTTACTAGAGTGTTTGTCAATTGGAGTTTTAATTCTCCCTTGGTCTATACTGAAGTGCTTCTAATATGTGGCTCGATGTAATATTATCACTTCCTTCAAGGTCAGCTATGGTTCGGGCGAGTTTGATGGTGCGGTGATAGGCGCGAGCCGAGAGTTGGAGTCGTTCGGCGCTTTGGTTTAATAATTTTTTGGTCTCATCATTAAGTGGTGCGTAGATGCTCAACTCTTTGACATTTATTTCACTATTGGTATTAATTTTTCTCGGAGAACTTTTGAATCTTTTATTTTGAATTTCGCGGGCACTCTTTACTCGCTCTCTGATCGTCTGGGTTTTTTCTCCTTCTTGAATTCCATCAGAAAGTTTTTCGTAATCAACATTTCCAACTGTCACCCAGATATCAATTCGGTCCATGATTGGCCCTGATAATTTTCTTTTATATCTATCGAGGTCACCAGGTTTGCAGATACATTCTTTTTGTTTATTTCCCTTATTCCCACAAGGGCAAGGATTCATAGCGGCGACAAGAATAAAATTTGAAGGAAAAATTGCTGAACCTTTGGCTCGAGAAATTGAAACAATATTATCTTCAAGTGGTTGACGAAGTGATTCCAAAACCCTTTTTTCAAATTCTGGAAATTCATCTAAAAATAAGACTCCCTTATGAGCTAAAGTTACTTCACCTGGTTTTGGATTTGCTCCGCCGCCAATCATTGAGACGTAGCTTGCAGTATGATGTGGAGCACGAAATGGTGGTTCGGTAATAAGTGCGTCTTCTAATAATCCAACGATAGAATGAATTCCTGTAATTTCTAAACAATCATCTTTATTTAAGTCAGGAAGAATTTGCGAGAAAACTCGAGCCAACATTGTCTTACCAGTTCCTGGAGGTCCGGACATGGCAATGTTGTGTCCACCAGCGGCGGCAATTTCAAGTCCGCGTTTGGCGCCCTCTTGGCCCTTGATATCTGAAAAATCTATATTACCGGTTTTTTCTTTTTGAATAATTTTGGTTTTTGGAAATGCTGATAATTTTGATCTTTCCTTTTCCAAAATATTCCCCTTTTTATCTTTCTTGGGAATATAAATATGATCGATGACTTCTTTTAAATTTTTGGCTCCGTAAATTATAATTTCATCGACAAGTGCGGCTTCCGGAGCATTTTCTATTGGTAAAAATATTTCTTTATATCCAAGTTTTTTCGCTTCTTGGACTAATGGCAAAGCTCCTTTTATCGGGCGAAGTTCACCATTAAGTGAAAGTTCTCCCAAGAAAATTCTTCCATCGGGGTCAAAATTAATTTCTTCGGCGGAAAGTAAATAAGAAAGAGCAATAGCCAAATCAAAATAGGGCCCCTCTTTTTTAAGATCAGCTGGTGAAAGAGAAATGACTATTTTTTGATTTTGATTTTTGGGAGAATTAAATCCAGAATTTTTCAAAGCTGAGCTCATTCGATCTTTTGATTCATCGACGGCTTTATCGGGTAGTCCAACTAGGGTGAAAGAATGTAAAGTATTTTTTGTAATATCAACTTCAATGGTAACTATTTTACCTTTTAGTAAATGTGTTTGAGCTGAATAAATTCTTGAGAATGACATATGTATTTAAAAACCCAAAATGATTATTTTGGGTTTTTAATAAAATTAAACAACTTTACTGATACATTCTTTGCAAGTTTTAGCTGCGGGATTTACTTCTAGTCTATCTTCTTCGATTTTTCTTCCACAGATTTCACAGATACCATAAGTGCCGTTAGTGATTTTTTCTAGAGCAGTTTTTATATCAGTCAGTCGAAGTTCTAATAAGTTGAGTTTGCTTGATCGCTCCTCAAAATCTTCTGAGCGATCCGCTAAATCCCCTTCATCAGGGACTTCTTGCTCAAGCATTTCGTTTTCTGGCTTAGCTTTCCAATCACCAGTTTTATCAACCTGACCCATTGTACCCAACTCGTCTTCCAACAACCTTTTTTCTTCTTCTAATTTTGTTTTATAAATATTTTCCATGATCATATATTAGCAATTTGCTTATTAAATAACAACTATTACAATGGCTTAGTATTTTTAATAATTAATCTAGCTATAATCTCTTTTACCGCCCTTATATTATTCGTAATAATGAAGTTATTTTTATTCACAAATACATAATATAATAAGGCACTATCGTTTTCTCCATATAGAACACGCGCATCGCGATTATTAATAATGATATCTTGCCATGGTTTATCAAAGACAGCTTCACTCGTATCGGTTATTTTGATATCAAAAAGAATAAACAAATCTTTTAACATTGTTTTTTCCCACTCAAGCATTGAAGCGTAAGCTTGATTGTAATCAGTCGTTTGGAAAATCAAAAATAATGCCGTTTCATTGCTGAGTCCCGGTATATTTTTGTCAGCGTATTTTCCAAGTAAATATTTATCCGAAAGTGATCTGACCAGTGCTCCAGGAGCAGTAGCTCCGATTAAAGAAAGAAAATTTCTTGAAGTTAATAATTCTGATTTGTCAGTTATTTTTTTTGTCAGGAATAGGGCTTTGATTAATCCAGAATTTGCTGTCTGCTCCTTTTTTAAGATTTCTGATAATTCACTACTATTTATTACATTTGTGACATCAATATATAGATTTGAATCATAAGAAATAAAAGTATCGATGTTACTTATTATTGGTTCCGGAATTTCTTTTTCTTTTTTCTTTTGTAGAAGAAAATACGATCCAATAATTGCCACCGCAATCAAAATAATTCCGCCGATTACTAAGAGGGTTTTCGAAGTATTTGTTCCTTCGGCTTTTTGATTCATTTCTTCCCTCTCTTTCTTTTCTTTTTCGGCTAAAGCAATTTTAATAACAGAAACTTCATTCGTTCGGATAGCGTCAGCCATATCAGAAGAATAAGTTCGAAGAACTTTTATATTCTTATCATTTGTTGGTGTTTTATTTTCTGCTTCCATTTTTTAATTAATTTATTTTTTAAAGAAATTACTATCAGCTTCTTTAATTGATAAATTTAATCGCCCTCGTTCATCAACCTTGATGACCTTGACCGGGACCTTGTCTCCTTCCTTAAGGATATCAGAAACTTTCTCTACGCGAAATGGGGCAATTTCTGAGATGTGGACTAATCCTTCTGTATCGTAACCAATACTAACGAAAGCACCAAAGTCCATAATCTTTACTACTTCTCCTTCTGCTTTGTCCCCAATTTTGTATTCATGAGTCATGCCTTCAATAATTGCAATAGCTCGGTCTGCTCCATCACCCTTTCCAGTCACAAAGACGGTTCCATCTTCTTCAATAGTGATTTCTGTTCCAGTTTTTTCGCGAATAGCATTTACATTTTTACCACCGGGTCCAATAATCAAACCAATCTGATCTTTTTTGATTTTGATAGTTAAAATTTTTGGAGCATTAGGTGAAATATTTTCTCTTGCTTTTGGTATCTCTACAAGAATCGTTTCTATAATTTTCAAGCGAGCAGTTTTGGCTCGAGTAAGTGCATCTTTTAAAATGTTTACTGGAACTCCATCAACTTTCACATCAAGTTGAATTGCCGTAATTCCGTTTGTTGTCCCGGCAACCTTGAAATCCATATCACCATAATGATCTTCTGGTCCTTGAATATCAGAAAGAAGAACATATTTACTCTTATCTTTTTCATCAATCATTAGACCAACTGAAATACCAGCAACTGGATTTTTGATTGGAACTCCACCATCCATAAGTGCAATTGTTGAAGCACAAATTGAGGCTTGGGAAGTTGAACCATTTGATGCGGTTGATTCTGAAACGACGCGAATTGTATAAGGGAAAATATTTTTATCTGGAATGACTGGCAAGAGAGCTTTCTCTGCTAAAAATCCATGGCCCATTTCTCGACGATTGATTCCTCCGAGTCTGCCGGTCTCTCCACTTGAATATGGAGGGAAATTATAATGATGCATGAAACGTTTCTTATAAGATGCCTCTACTCCATCAATTGCATACATTGATTCGGGTCCATCGAGAGTAAGAACTGATAGCACGTGTGTTTCACCTCGATAAAAAATTCCTGAGCCATGAAGTATTTCTGATATACCTCCTGCTTTGGCAAAAAGTTTTCGAATCTCATCTAATTTACGGCCATCGGCTCGCGCGTTTTCTAAAAGAGCTTTTTTGTGAAACTCTTCATCGAGATAGTTGTGTAAATGATCATAAGCTATATTTTTATTCACATCATCTTCATCTTCTTTATATTTTTCATCAATTATATTTTTCCAATTTGTTTCCGCTTCATTGATTACTTGCTTACTTTCACTACTGAATAATCCTTTATCAAAAGTTGGTTTAATTTCTTTTTCAAAAAGTGAAACTATTTCTGTAGGAGTCTCAGGCTCACTAAATAAAATTTTAGTTTTACCAAACTCTGTTTTTAGTTTATTTTGAAATTCTTCCCATTTAGTAATTTCAACTATAGCTAGATCAAAACATTTACCCATTTCTTCTTCGGTTAATTCGAAGGCCATTGCTTCAATCATATTGATTGTTTTATCTTTTCCGCAAACAAGTAAATCAAGTCCATATACTGCTTCATCACTATTTGGAATGTAATGATTTATTTTTATACCTTCGTCGTTCGCTGTCTTACTTATGTGGACTGCTCCGACTGGACCACTCCAAGGAATATCTGAAATGTGGAGCGCAATTGAAGCAGCATTGATGCCGAGAGTTTTCGGATCCATTGTTCCAACAGCGATGACAGTGATAATAACTTGAACTGCATTTTTTATATAATGAGCGAAAAGTGGGCGGATTGTGCGGTCAATCATTCGAGAAGCAAGAACCGCTTGGTCACTTGGCCGGCCTTCTCGCTTATTGAATTGTCCACCGAGAATTTTACCAGCGGCGTAAAACTTTTCTAAATACTCAACTGTTAGATTAAAATATCCTGGATTATTTTTCCCATCCTTAGATATTACGGCTGTCGCCATCACAACAGTCCCTTCACATTTTAGAATTACTGAACCATTGGCTTGATCAGCCAAATCACTAAACATGGCGATAATTTTCTTACCACCGATTTCTACTTCGTATTCTTTACTATGCATATATTTTTGAGTTAGTCTCCAGACTCTAGTTTTGAAACGTATGTTTCAACTCTAACTGTCCGGAGATTAACAATTAATAACTATTAATAACATCACTATAACAAAAATCACTCTTTTAATAAAGAGTGATTTTTGTTACTTAATAGATCAGATATTTGCGATAATTGTTTGATAAATCCAAAAAATCATCAGCTTGTTCTTTCAATTTCATTGAAGCACTTTTCCCAAAGGATACGACTTCAACTTGAACACCAGAGGTGCTTTGTAAATATTCGACAAGCGGAACAAAATCTCCATCTCCAGCTACTAGTACTACCGCATCAAGTTTCGGTGCCATCTTCATTGCGTCAACGGCGAGTCCGACATCCCAGTCGCCTTTCTTGGCCCCACCGGAGAAAATTTGTAATTCTTTGGTACGCGTTTCGATTCCAAGTTTTGTTAAAGCCTCAAAAAAGTTTTTTTCTTCACCTCCCTCACTTGTGATAACATAAGCGATTGCGCGGACAAGTCGTCGTCCTGCAACAGCATCTTTTATGACTGCTCCGAAGTTCACTTTTCTCTTATATAAATTTTTTGCACTATGATATAAATTTGCAGTGTCTATAAAAACTCCCACTCTTTGTTCTTTATGTTTGATTATACTCATATATAAATTATTTTTTTAATATTAAAAATTCATCATCGACCATTACTTAGCTAGCAACTACTTCATTATATAACAAAATCCCGACTTTTGTCGGGATTTTGTTATGCTTTTATTTTTTTAGTTTCAGACATATACCTTTCCCTGTCAGTTTTCTCAAGATGTTTCAAGTGGTTACGTCGGTCAGCCACCATCTTTATCAATCCACGTCGTGAACTATTGTCTTTTTTGTGTTCCTTTAGGTGTCCAGCAAGCTCATCGATTCTTTTGCTTAAAAGCGCAATCTGAACTTCCGGACTTCCAGTATCTTTGTCGTGAAGCCTGTTTTTCTTGATAATATTTTGTTTTTTCTTTGTTGTTAACATTACCCATACATATTAGCATAAATTGTTAAAAAATGCAAGTTCTAACATTATTTTGACTATATCCTCGATTTTTTTAAAAAATCTGTAAAACTTTAAAAAAGTTATCCACACTCTCATTAACAACTTTAGTTGACTAAAGTACTTTAGTTTGATAAAGTAGATTTATGGAAGAAAATAATACAAAGAAAGATATAAATTGGAGTAAAAAAGAAAATAAACAACTTATTGATGCTTTTTTATTAATGAAAAATGATGGAGAAGTCAGGCGATTTTTGCGTGATCTTATGACTGAAGTAGAAATTGAAGAGTTTGCTCGTCGACTTGAAGCGGCTCGCCTCCTTGCAAAAAATGTTCAGTATTCTGAAATAATAGAAAAAACCGGCCTCTCTTCAACAACAATTGCGCGTATTTCAAAATGGCTCAAAGGGCCACTTGGTGGCTATCGTTTAGTTTTAAATCAATTAGGACATATCCATTCTCAAAATTCTGTTGGGAAAGGGTTGTCTTTGCATTAATAAATTTTATATTTTCGAAGCAAACCCCTTCCCCACAGAAAGGGGTTTTGGTTTGTATACCTGAAAAACGACAAATCTTGAAAATTGTTCTTTAAAAAATTCAATTATATGAAAAAAATAAAAAAAATTATTTTTGATGTTGAAAAAAAATTTCCAAAAGAATTTGAAAACATAATTCTTTGTACGAAATCGAATAGTCATGATTGGATTATTAGGCAGCCATTTAAACAATTCAATATCCGACTAATGGATATTGAATGTAAGAATTGCAGAATTAATCTCACTATTGCCATGAGGTTTTTTGCAGGAATTCAAGATCATGGGTAGTTAATTTTAATCATCCTCCGCGCCATAGCCCGGAGGATTTTTTGTATCCACTTTACTAAACTAAAGTGGAGAGTTTTGAGGAGTATATTATGGGAATTATAGGAAGTCGGACTTCCTTAATATTTCCCGTAATAATATTGTGCGACATTGGGGTGATAAAATGTTAGAATATTAGGATGGTTACGCGATTAGAACAACTTAAGCGGGAATTTTTAGAACACCTAGAGATTGAAAAGGGTTCTAGTTTAAAAACGATTGAGAATTATGATCGATATTTGATTCGATTTTTTAATTTTACCAAAATAAAAGAGCCAAGTGAAATCACTGATGCCAACGTTCGTGAATTTCGGTTGTATTTAAATCGTCAATCGACCGGCAATAACAGAGCCACTGGAGAAACATTAAAAAAGAAAACCCAGAATTACTATCTTATCGGACTTCGGACATTCCTAAAATACCTAGCAAGACATAAAATAGAAAGTTTGCCGGCTGAACGAATTGAATTAGCCAAAATCCCAGAGCGCTCTCTTGACCTCATCACTTCTGTTGAATTGGAAAGATTATTAAAAGCACCCCTAGGTGATGATGTAAAAACTCTTCGCGATCGAGCCATATTGCAATTACTTTTTTCAACCGGACTTCGTGTTTCTGAACTGTGCTCCCTAACTCGTGATGTTAATTTTTCATCAGGTGAATTTTCAATTCGTGGAAAAGGAAGCAAGGTCCGAGTTGTTTTTGTCTCTGATGAAGCCCAGACTGCCATAAAAGAGTATTTAAAAAAAAGAAAAGATATGGATGATGCTCTATTTGTAAAAATTGACGATGAAAAAAGAAAAAATAAAAAAGAGGGACTTGCTCGCCGATCTATTGAAAGAATTGTGAAATATTATGCGATCAAAGCCGGTATTTCTAAAAAAGTCAGCCCACATACATTAAGACATTGTTTTGCCACCGACTTACTTTCAAATGGAGCCGACATTCGCTCAGTGCAGATGATGCTCGGCCATGCAAATATTGCAACCACCCAAATTTATACGCATATCACTGACAAGCAATTAAAAGATATACATAAAAAATTTCATAGCAAATAATATATGAAAATAATTTCTTGGAACACAAACGGATTACGGGCGACGGTGAAGCAAGGATATTTTATGCCTTTGTTTTCTTTTAATAATTCTGACATTGTTTGCTTACAGGAAACAAAATGTGAGCCAGAGCAACTTGATGAAAAAACAAGAAATCTAAAGGGTTATTACTCATATTTTTCACACTCGAAAAATAAAAAAGGTTACAGTGGTGTCGCAATTTACTCAAAAATTGAACCGGAAAAAATAGAATATGGAATTGGTGAAAAAAGATTTGATGATGAAGGGCGAACATTGGTTGCCTATTATTCCGATTTCGTTTTGATAAATTGCTACTTCCCTAACGGTGGAGGTGGAGAAGAACGACTTAATTACAAACTCGAATTTTATGATGCTTTTTTAGAATTTATAAATAAATTAAAATCATCCGGCAAGAATGTAATTTTTTGTGGTGATGTGAATACCGCTCACGAAGAAATTGATCTGGCTCGGCCAAAAGAAAACGAGGATAACACCGGCTTCTTGCCAATCGAACGTGCATGGATGGACGAAGTTGTAAATAATGGCTGGGTAGATGTTTTCCGCAATTTTTATCCAAACAAAAAAGATGTCTATACTTACTGGGATATGAAAACTCGGGCCCGTGACAGAAATGTCGGCTGGAGGATAGATTATTTCTTCGTCAATCAATCTTTTGTTAAAAAAATAAAAAGTTTTAAAACAATGTCGGACTATTACGGCTCCGACCATTGCCCGATTATGATTGAATTTTAATTGCAAATCATACTAGACGCGCATTTTCTTGTATGGTAAGGTAAAAGAAAATTGTCTCACTAATAAATTACCGTTATGAAAAAAGCGTTTATTATTTTGCCTATTCTTATGCTTATTTTTGCTTTCCTTTGTTTTTATTTTCCCAGTGGAAAGATTTATTTTTTTGCGGCGGTTGCTTTTCTTTTTGGCCTTTTTATTGGTTTAATAATTGCCACAATTATTAAACAAGAAAGAGACCGCTATAAAATCTTAAGCGAAGGAAATGAAAGAATGTCAGGATTGCTTTGATTCTGATTCTAAAAAATGAAATTTAAAAAAACCTGGAGTCCGTCCAGGTTTTTATTTTATATCCTTAATCAAACTTTTTTCTTGTTCCGGAGTTAGTAACCCATTGAAAAGACGAGTAAGAGTTTTCTTGCGGATTTCAGGCGGCAAAAAATTCCACGGGCCGGCGATTGGTCTACCCAATTTTTTCCATTTATTCACAGCCCCCTTTAATAACTTATTATTAATATCAACATAGACAATATCATCAACTTCCGTTCCCCTTTCCTTGACCTTGTTTATTTGGTCCATTTTATGTTCGGCCATTAATTTATTTGTAGTAAATTGAATACCAATTGATTTCTCTTCAATTTCATTTTGATCTCTGTTAACCCCTACCCCACGTCTTGCCTGATGAGTCGTGATTATAAAATCAATTTTATTATATACATCTTGGAATGCATTTGCTTCCATTACTGTTAAGCCTAAATCATTTCTATCAATAGCTATCTCTTCAAGGACTCCGAGAACTATTTGCTCGGCAATAATTCCAAATTGTTTGCTACGCTCGCCTGACCGCTCTGCGATTTTACTGTAAGCTTCGGATACTTCAGGTCTAAATTTTTTTATTGATTCTGCAAGTCGGGTGGCTATTTCTTTGTTGAGTTTTCCATTTAATTCATCGCTAACTAACTTCTCAAGAAGTATCGTGCGTGTTCGACTTTCTTCATCTGTCTGATCCGGTGTTTCTGGAATTCCGACATCAATCCCCCATCGTCGTGCAGCGATTATTTTTCCAGCTGTAATATCATTTTCATTTTCAGTTTGGAATGACTTTTTACTTTTATCATAAACAGCTTGTCTTTTATTTTCTCCACTTTTAATACTCTCATTGATTTTTGGAACTTTTTCTTTTACTTCATCTAAAATTTTCAAAAAGATAGCGGGCTTTATAATATCCTTTTCATTACCCAAGAAAAGATCAGCCTGTTTTCCCAAAGCAGTAGATATTTCCAGTTCAGGAGTTATTTTTTCTGGTGTTGTTTCAGTAATGGATGGTTTTTCTTGATTAAAGTTCATAACTTCTCCATTATACAATTTTTGTTTCTTTTGTGAATAATCCACATAAATCGTTGACTTTATATTTATCTATTGTTATGCTAAAAATGAAATTAAATCTTTAAAAACCCAAAAAGAGGAAATCAAAAAAACTTAAAATTTTTTGAGTCTCGCCTTTAGTTTAGGCTTGAGCCACAGTGGTCTTCTTCTGTGTTTAAGTAAAGGACCGATTTTTTTCATTTTTTGTATAATTTTAAAATTTTCAATCATGAAAAAGTTATTTTTCTTAATTATGGTTATCGCTGTATTGGGTATGTTGAACGTTGGTACCACAATGACGGCAAACGGAAACAAAGGTAGCACGTCTCAGAAGGAACAGTTATTTTTTGATGAGCCTGGGCTCACGCATGTGAGCGTTAGTGTAATAATCGATGGTACCATGGTGGACCAAAGCTGGACCGGTACTATATCGATGATTAACAGCCAGGACTACAATGCCAAGGTAAGCGATATCGAACAAGGTGCGAAAGATATAAGCCCGCAAAGTTGTTTGATGAACATGATGACCAGTGACGCCCAGGAGATGATGTATAGATCACAGTGGCGGACCACCGGGATGATGAACCAGAACCAGACCACCCAGATGCAGGTCCTCGAAACTGCACAGTGGCGGAATTCTAACTTATCAGGTATGATGATGAACCCTATCCGGCCATCGATCCTTATTGGAGCCAGCACGGTGCTACGTATCAAACCAGTAACTTCCAAGGAAGAAATGACTGCTACCGGCTCAATGTCAATGAAACTTACCGCTATCGACCTGGAGATGCTGATCTGCAATCAAAATATGCAAAAAGTCTGGCCTGCTGTTTCCTCTACAAATTTTGCTGGCGCCCCGATGAGCATGATTAATGCCATGCAGAATATCACCTGAAACATTTCAACTGTTAACGTTTAAAAAGAAAGGAAATATAAATCTATTTCAAGAGGATAATCTGTAAAAAGATATCCTCTTGTTTTTATTCTATCCTTAATTTATAGGCCTATTCTTGTAATAATATAGGAAGTCGGACTTCCTATAGTTCTACACCCCATGTTTTTTGTGCAACTTTTCCACTTCTTCTTTTTCAAGTTCTTCTTTTTTTACTTTGCCTCTTTCCCCTAGTGTTTTTAATTCATCATCACCAAGCATATCTAGCGATTTCACTAGTTCTATTAGGTGTTCTTTTTTATTTTTAGTTGGATCATCAAGAACCTCTTCAAGTAAAGCACTCAAAATCCATCCCATTCTTGGTCCGGGTTTCATGTGTAACTCATTTATAAGCATCTCTCCATTTATAGCAAGCTGTCCAACCGAAATAGGGTCATGAAGGACTTCTTCTATCATAGCGTGGTATTTACGTAAGCGATATGGAGCTTCTTTCTTTTTCATTCCAACTCTGTCGCATTCGCGAACGTTCATTAAATCCCAGATATGTTCTTTTCCGACATTGACGACCACTCGGCGGACAGCCGAAAGAGTAATTGTTTCAGTATCGGAGAAAAACATATGCCCTCGAACCAGTTTAATTACCAAATCGGTTGTTTTTTGGGGGAATTTCAATCGTTCCATTATCTGCTTAGCCATCCGAGCTCCTATTACTTCATGCCCATAGAAAGTGTAAGCTTTTTTAATTCCGGGACGACGAGAACGTGGTTTTCCAATGTCGTGGAATAATGCCGACAGTCTAACCTCCAAAGACCATCCTTTATCAGTAGCATGGCCCAGAGCCCCAAGTAAATGCTCAAATACATCATATATGTGGGCTCCTCCTTGCTCACACCCAATTCCCTCCTCCAATTCAGGAATTATGTATTTTAATAAACCAAGTTTCTGAAGAAGGCCAATTCCTCGTGCTGAATTCGAGCTTTCTATTATTTTTGTAAATTCATCTCGGGTTCTCTCAAAAGATATTTCTTTCAATAAATGACTATTTTTTAATATCGCCTCCATTGTTTCATGTGAAATGGTAAAATCAAGCTGGACAGAAAATCTGACAGCTCGAAGCATACGTAAAGCGTCTTCATTGAATCTATCTGCTGGCTTACCCACTGTCCTTATGACTTTGTCCTTTATGTCCTTTAGACCATCAAAGTTGTCCTTTATAATTCCATCAGGGCTAAATGCCAAAGCATTCATTGTAAAATCACGTCTTTTTAAATCATCTTCTATATTATTACTGAATTTTACTGCATCAGGATGTCTGAAATCGCTATATTTTGCTTCAATTCTATATGGGGTAACCTCAACAATATGGTATTTTGTTTCATGTGTAACCCCCAGCCCTGAACCGGGTTCAGGGCTGGGGGTGCAGACCCCAACTGTTCCAAAATTGTTTTCATATATAGTCTTTTCAAATAAAGGCAATATTTCTTCTGGCTTGGCGTTTGTTGTAATATCCCAATCTTTTGGTTCTCTTCCCATAATGAGATCACGGACACAACCGCCAACAAGAAAAGCCTCAAAACCGGCCTTTTCGAGCGTCTGTGTTACATGTGTAACATATTCGGGGATTTGAACGCTGTTTATGAGTTTTTGTTCTTGTTGTTTCATGGGAAACTTTTGGTGCGCCCGACAGGAATCGAACCCATATCACTTGTTCCGAAGACAAGTACTCTATCCGTTGAGCTACGGGCGCATTAATTATTTTATAATTATTTTTTTATTTAGAAACAAAATTAATTATATACTAATTTGATATTTTAGTAAATAAGCTTTAAAAGTAAGGATAAAATTGTAATTGCATTTTTAGTATAAAATGGTTATAATTTATAAATTATTTTGAATTTGCGGGATTGGTTCAGTGGTAGAACAAATGGTTGCCAATCATTTGACAGGGGTCCGATTCCCCTATCCCGCACAAAAGAGAAAAATATTTCCAAATGATTAATTTACGGCTTGACCTTTATTAGTCCTTTATCCACGCCTAAAATCCTTAAAAATTAAGATTTTTGTGGATAAGTATGTGCGCATTGTTTATAAAAGACATATTTTGAAATTGCTTTTCTAAAGACTTTGAATGCGGATTTTTATAAATATACGTTATTTTATAAGGATATTTTTATATAAGTCAAAAATAATATTACGTTATGTGTCCGTTATAAGTTAAGTGTTTCATGTGAAACGAATTTATATGTTACACATGTAACAATTTAATGTTTTATGAAAAATTTTACCTCCGATTCACAAATTATAGGTAAATTAGGGGAAGATGTTGCTTGTAAGTTTCTCATGAAACACGGCTATTCTATATTGGAAAGGAATTATACAAAGAAATGGGGAGAAATTGATATTATCGCTCAAAAAGGGGAACACTTATATTTTATTGAAGTGAAATCTAAAAGTGTTCCAAATATTGAAGAACTTAATCAAACAATTTTTCAAACTAGTCGGCCGGAAGACAATATGCATCCATGGAAGTTGAAACGCCTATCTCGAACTATCCAGACATATTTAATTCATAAAAGAATGGGGAATATCCCTTGGCAATTTGACCTTTTGGTTGTTTATCTGGATGTTAATCAAAGAAAAGCCAAAGTCAAAAGAGTGGAGAATATAATATTATAAAAAAAGAAGTTTTTATTAAGTGGTTTTAAGAAAGTCTCTCCTTACAGGAGCAGTACATCTTTTCCGTTCATGAGTACACTCACATGGAAAAGGTCTTCGCCTCCCTTACATTCCATCCGAAGGGATGGAACTATCCCGCACATACTAAAAAACACCCCCTGGGTTATTTTTAGTATGTGCGGGATAAGGGAGTCGAACCCTTCACCACAGTTTGGAAAACTGTTATTTTACCGATAAACTAATCCCGCATTTAATACGATTGATTATAATCGAAAAATGAATATTTTACAAATTTTTATCAATAACCTTGACGCACACTTACATAAGTGATATTTTGTAAATGACCAAACTGTTACTTTGAGATAATAAATACTAAATATTATAGAGATGAAAAAGCTTAAAATTGTTGCTCTGTTTTCCGGTGGAGCTAGTTCTTTGAAATATTTGTATGAGAATGACCCAAACTGTGGTCATCACTACGAATTTGTTTGTGGAATATCAAACAAAAGAGAAACAAAAGGTGAAAAATTTTGTATTGAAAAAGACATTCCTTTTATAGAATTTAATACAAAAAAGTTTTGTGTCGAGAGGAAATATCTGGGAAAACTTCGCAAGATGCCAAAGGAATTAAGAGAAGATTATTATTTTGAGTTATTAAATTTAATATCACCCTTTGCTCCAGATATTATTTTGCTTTCCGGATTTATGCTCGAGATTGTATTTCCACTTTTGGGGTATTGCCCCATTATTAATGTTCATCCTGCCGATATGCGCATAAAAGATGCTATGGGTAAAACGAAGTATGTTGGTGATGATGCAGTGACCCTTGCAATTAACGCCGGCGAAAAATACACCGCCTCAACTATCCATGTGGTCGAAGAAGAACTTGATAATGGGAGAATTATTTGTGTGTCTGATCCACTTCCAGTTGAGTTAAATATCTTTCCGTGGGAACATCAAGAAAAGATGAAAATGCTTTGCGATGGGCCCGCATACCGCAGAGCGCTTGAAATGATCTATAGTAAGGAATTTATTTTCTAAATTTTCCATATTTAATGGGTAACAAAATCTGTCACACAAAAAGTGGCAGATTTTTCTTGTCGGGGTGCTGGGATTCGAACCCAGAGTCGCCTGTTCCCAAAACAGGAATGTTAGCCGTTACACCACACCCCGATGCAATTTTCTTATCTTATCATATTTTTCAATAATTACAATTTATTTATTTCTGGTATAATCAATTGCATGGTAACAAATTATTTATTTGCATTTATTGGTGTACTTGGAGTAAGCCTGATTTCTCTTGCTGGAGTTTTTTCATTATCTTTGAAAGAAGAAGTTTTAAAAAAATATATTAATTTTTTTATAAGTTTGGCTATTGGGGCATTACTTGGAGATGCTTTTATTCATATTATTCCTGAAGCATTTGAAGGTAGATTGGGGGCAAATTTATCTAGTATTTTAGTTATTGCAGGAATTATTTTATTTTTTGTAATTGAAAAATTTATTCACTGGCATCACCACGGAGAAGACAAAGAAGAAAAGCAAATTCATCCAGTAGGGAAGTTAGTACTTTTCACCGATGGTTTTCACAATTTTATTGATGGCGCAATAATCGGGGCAAGTTTTCTGGTTAGTGTGCCAGTGGGAATTGCGACAACCATCGCTGTTATTTTACACGAGATACCACAAGAGATAGGGGACTTTGCTGTTTTAATTCACGCTGGCTATACAAAAAAAAGAGCCCTATGGCTTAATTTTATTTCCGCGCTCGCTTCAATTCTTGGATTAATAATTGTTTTTGTTTTTGGTAATTTAATTGAAAATGTTGCCCTATGGTTTATTCCCATTGCTGCCGGAGGCTTTATTTATATTGCGGTAGCAGACCTTATTCCTGAACTTCATAAAACAAAAAAAATAAAATATTCAATTATTCAACTGGCAATAATAATACTCGGTGTCTTCTCAATGATTGCTTTAACCTTACTTGAATAAAAATAAAAAAGCCAGCTATTTCTAGCCGGCTTAATATTGTTATTTGCTGGTTATAAACCGAGCAAATAGTTGTAAACGAGAACCCATCCCTTCCATTGGAATGCCCCACCTGTCCAAGTAATTCCATGTCCATCACTTTTTTCGCCATCTATTCGAGAATCAAATAATGGAATCAATGGATTTAATTTGCCATATGTTTGGACCTTTCCCTTACTGATATAAATTCCCAAACATGATACAAAATCCAAAGACCATTCAAATGGTCCCTTATGGTGATCTAAAAGAGAAACAATCCCAACATGTTTAACCCCAGCTTTTTTTGCAAAAGCAGCAATTGAAATACCAAAGGGAAATTCCATATTGTGGTAAAACTCTTGGTCGGAGTAGTTTTCTGTTGAGCCCGGTGGCATCATAAGATCGGTTAAGACAACATCATATTTGGAAATTGGATTTTCACTATCAAGAGCCATATTCATCCACACCTTCCGACAAAATTCATGAAAAATTTCGTCAAATTCCTGAAACCCTAGAATTGTTGTTATTTCTACTCCTTTTACTTTAGCAAACTGATATTTCGCAGCCTCTATGTTTTCGGGCTTGTCATCAATAATGAGAACCTTAATCTTTTTCATAACTTTTATATTTAATTGTAAGTAACTTCATTTATCTGACCATAGTATAGCATTTTGTAAAGAGCTTGTCAATATAATTTCGATAAAATACCCTTAATTATGCAAAGAATGCTTGGTATTTATACACATAATACTGTTGATTTCACTTCAACAACAGGCTATAATATGAAGTATATATGTATCAAGAAGCATTAAAAAAATTAGGTTTTGATGAAAAAGAAATTGCGGTATTTATAGCAGTACTTGAGCGAGGCAGGGTTGCCCCAGCAATAGTCGCGAAAATAACTGGCATAAATCGTTCCACTGTTTACAGTATTGCAAAAGTTTTGGCCGAGCGTGGCATTCTGCGAATAGATACCACAAATGAACCTGCTTTTCTGGTTATTGAATCTTCTGAAATATTAAATAGTTTGATTTTGAGAGAAGAAAGAAAACTTCAAGAGAAAAAATCTTTAGTAAAAGATGTAATTAAACAGTTAGAAAACGTTCCAAGGTCAAAACATTATTCTGTGCCGAAAGTAAAATTTTATGATGAAAAAGAAATGCGTGACGCATTACATACACGACTGCAAGTTTGGGTAGAGAGTGCAATAAATACTAAAGAGCCAAGTTGGTGGGGTTTCCAAGATGTGAGTATGATAGAAAATTTCCCAGAATGGGTAATTGATTATTATCAAGTTGCTTCAAAAGATATTTCTACTCATTTGTTTACAAATTCAAAAAAAGTAGAAAAAGATGCCGATAGGAAAATTTCTGATGAACGACGAATGATGAAATATTTAGAAAAAGAGTCGCACGAATTCACAGCTACGCAGGTAGTGCTAGGTGATTATGTCATGCTTGTTATGACCAGTGAAAAGCCATTTTATATGATTGAAATTCATGACAGAGTTATGGCTCATAATTTAAGAGAAGTTTTTAAACTGATGTGGGGAAAGTTTTAAGTAATTACCCACAAAAGAAAAACCACTCGTAGATAGAATAGAGTGGTTACCTCTTTAATTTAATTGCTTTATAATGACAATCAAATTATTTTACAGCTTCTTTAAGAGCTTTTGCGGCTCTAAATTTAGGAACTTTTGTTGCAGCTACTTTTACGGCTTCTCCTGTCTTTGGGTTGCGAGCCATGCGGGCTGCACGTGCCTTAACAGAGAAAATCCCAATACCTGCAATTGATACTTCGCCACCCTTTTTTAAAGTAGCAACGATAGCATCAAATATTCCGTTCACAATCTCTTCAGCTTGTACTTTTGTACCGCCGAGCTTTTCATGAACGAGTTCTACTAATCCTTGTTTATTCATTATTTTAGTTTTTATACTTTCTTTCAAAAATATAAAATTCTATCTGAATAATATTCGACCGTTTGCAAACGATCCCTAATAAATAGGTATAATAGTATTATATACCAAGCCAGTTTTAATACAAGGGTTTTCCGTGTTTGACAATTTTGGTATTTGTTTTATGAAAAACAGCGCAAATTCTTCGTATGAAGAATTTGCGCTGTTTTTTTGTTTAATTTTTATCCTTTTATCTCACTACCGGGCGTATTCGATAATTCTATTCTCTCTTATCATTGTCACGCGGATTTCACCAGGATAGGTGAGCTCTTGTTCGATTTTCTTGGCGATATCGCGGGCCATTTCTTTGGCTTCGAGGTCGTTAACCTTTTCTGGCGTGACAAATATGCGTATTTCTCGTCCGGCTGATAAGGCATATGATTTTTCTACACCTTCAAAGTTTTTTGTTAATGCTTCAAGTTCTTGTAAGCGCTTCAAATAGTTCTCAACACTATCACGTCGAGCACCTGGTCGGCCACCTGAGATCATGTCGGCTGTTTGGACGATGACTGATTCAAGAGATTCATGAGGAGTGTCATCGTGGTGACTTTTCATGGCAGTGATGATTCTTGGATCAGCTCCAAACTTCTGTAAAATACGAATTCCGATATCAATATGTGTTCCTTGAACTTCGTGGTCGAGAGCCTTGCCGATATCGTGGACTAGGGCTCCAGCTTTGGCAATCTGAACATCCGCTCCAAGTTCCTCGGCAAGCATTCCGGCGATGTGGGCCATTTCGATCGAGTGTTGAAGGACATTTTGGCCATAGGAAGTACGGAAATATAAACGACCGACGATAGCACTAATGCGTGGATCGAGATTAAATATTCCACATTCAAAAACAGCCTGATCACCTTTTTCTTTAATTATTTTATTGATATCTTCTTGGGCCTTTTGAACAACTTCTTCAATTTTTGCTGGTTGGATTCGTCCATCTAAAATTAAGTTCTCAAGAGCAAGGCGGGCGACTTGTCGGCGGACAGGATCAAAAGATGAAATGACAATTGCACCTGGGGTCTCATCAATAATAAGTTCTACACCAGCACTTCTTTCAAATGCACGAATATTTCTTCCTTCTTTTCCGATAATTTTTCCTTTGATTTCATCGTTTGGAATGTTGACTGATGTTGTCATCATCTCACTGGCCGTTGATGAAGCTAGGCGATTGATACTTGCTGCGATGATGTCTTTAGCCCTGCGATCAAGTTTCTCGGTATTTAGGCTTTCCATTTTTTGCATACGAACTAGTAAATCTTCCTCATATTTTTCTTCAATTCCCTTAAACAATATTTCTTTTGCATCATCTCTCGACAACCCAGCAATTTTCTCAAGCTCCTTATCTTTCTCAGCTTCCATATTGTCGACTCTTTCTTTCACTTTCTTTACTTCTTCAATTTTTATCTTTACTCTTTCAACTTCTTTATCCATTTCTACCTGACGGTTATCAAGCATCTCTTCCTTTTTAATAAGACGATTCTCGGTTTGCTTCCACTCCTCTTCTTTCTTCTTAGTTTCTTTGTTTGATTCTTCTAAATGTTGCTCAGCTTTCTTTTTGGCTTCATCAATAATTTTTTGGGCATCTTCTTTGGCCCCTAACATTACTTGCTTGATTTCAAGTTCCATCGAACCCTTTTTCCCAAGCGAAATAACCAGACGCAAATAATATCCTACTCCGACACCTACAGCGAGAGCTAGAGCTCCAATCATTATTATTGTTATTATATTCATAGCGACTTTTTGTCGCTTTTAAAACACAGAGATTACTCCACCCATAAATGGGCAGTTTATTCGAGTATATATGATTGATTTAGGACAGAACTGAAGGTTAAATAAATTCATAAAAAAATCGATGTCGTGACTGTATTTCCAAAGCGAACATGTAAATAAAAACTTTTAAATTTCGATACTTATAATATACTCCAAAACCTCAATTTTGTCTAGAGTGTGAATTTTTGCTAGAATGGGGGTATGAAATTTGAACAAGAATCATCTACGAAAACAACTAAAAAAGAATATATTGATATCTCAACAGGAGAAATTAAAACTTTTGAACTTGAAGAGCCATCCGAAGATTTTGTTATTGAAGAAAAAGATTTAGGGGAAAAAGAGAAAATTTTTAGAAATAAATTTTTAAAATGGGAAAAGGAAAGTTATATAACACCTGAAAATTTTAAAAAAGTCTTTGAGGAAATGCTTTCAGACAACAATCTATTTTATAGATATGGAGATAGAATGAATTCCCTTCTTAGTTTTTCAATTGATGAAATGGAAATTTTTGAAGAATATTCTGACGAAGAATCTGACGATAAAATACTTAAAGAATTAGAAAAACTAAGTGGCTCATATTTGAATGAAATTTTTTCTATTTACAAACATTCAACTTTTTCAAAAAAAATAAAAATTCTAAGTTTTTTAGAAATTTTTTATATTTTTGGTATATTTAATAATATTTCATATGCTAAACAAAAAGTATCATCATTTTTTATTGAAACAATAAATGAAGAAAGCGGACCATCGGGGAATTACTATATTTTTTCTTATTTAGATGCTTTAAAAAATGGAGAAAAAAGTAGAACTTATGAGCAGATGTCCCCGAACACTTTTTTTACTGAAAAATTTGTAATAGAAGAAAGGGGTACTTTGAAAGGAACACATCGCCCGTTTACAACAAAACCAGAAGATTTTAAAAAAGTTCAAGAACTAATTGATACTTTGGATAAAATTAAATCTCAGGGGAAAGAGCAAGAAGATAAATTTGGAAATACCATAGACGAAAAGTTAAAAGCCCTAAGACTTCGAACTGAAGAATGTCTTAATAAATTATTTTGCATTCCCTTAGGAGAGTCATCTTTTCGACCTCATATGAAAAAAGGGAATGAAAATGATAATTTTTTTGACCATAATTTTTTTCAAAACCAAAGTATTAGAAAAAGATTTGAAGAAAAATCTGGCTTTACTCTTGAGGAAACAACATTACCAGAGCAGTATAATTATTTTGAATATACAAAAGAAATTACAAACAAAGAATCAGATGAATTTTTTCGTTTTTTGAAAAAATTTGGGGTTAATGCTTTCCGTACCTTCCTTTCCATTGAGCAAGGAGGTAAAGAAATGGGAGATAAAATTTTAAATCTAGGAGAGAAATTGCCTGAAAATGTTGCTCAAAAGGTTTTCGCTAAATATGGAGAAATAATTAATACAGTTGATAATTGTGAAGGAGAAATTAGAAAAATATTTGGAGAAAAAGACATTCAAGTGCGAGTACTTATTTCCGTAAAAGAAACATTATTAAAAAGAGGAGTGAAATTGCTTTCTGATTTGGGAGATAGGGCCCTTAGTCCTAATTTTGTAGTTAATTCAATAGACATATTGAAAGAATTAGATGAAATAAAAGCTGAAACAATTTTACTTGGAACTTCTTACGTTAAGCTCTATAAAGAAGGAATTTCTGTTCCGATTGAAGATGTCACAGAAACTGAAGAAATTTCAGTGGGGAATCTTACCAAAGAACAAAAACAAGAGCTTATGAAGGTTTATATAAATGGTCGCCCAAAAGTAACCTACGAAAATAAAGAACACTTAGAACTGTTGAAGAAAGAATTTGAAGAAGAATTAAATACTGAAAATGTTTCAGTATTTAATGTTCGTTTTAATGGAGATGTTATAATTTTTGCAATAGTTGATAAAAAAGATAAAGATAATATTTATTTAAGCGGATTTACTTTTATCGATGAAGTTAGAAATCCAATTATCGCAGAAGCATCAATGAACTGTATGTCAGAAAAATTTAAAAATTATAATATTAAGGCTTTGGTTGATAGTAAAAATCCAATACTTGCAATGTATCAAAAAAGATTTGGCTTTAAAATTGTTAAAGAATTACCTCGAGAAGAAAACGCTGGTGAACTCTATTATGAAATTGAGAGGACAAAAGAACTAACTTTAGAAAAAAGAAAGGAGGTGAAAAAAGTAGCCTAGAGCTTCTCGGCAGTTTCCCATATATAATCAAAAATAGCTTGGTTTGTTTTGTAAATATCGGGGTCTTCTACGATGATTCCGATATTTCTTTTGGGGTCCAAGGTGATAAAGCTCACTTTATTATCATAAATCATTACAATCGTAGCAAAATGGATTTTTTGTTTGACAATTCTTTGCTCAGTCAAATTTTTGTCATCAGTTTTGGCAATTTCTCGAACGATTTTTGAGTCAGTTGAAATAATTTTTTTCTTAACGTTATTTTTTAATCTTTTGCTGACATATTCTTTATTTAATTCAGGATAAACTTCAAGCAATACATCTGTATCAATAAATGAACAAATATCTGTTGTTGAAGAAAGTGAATCCATAGCAACCTTGAGGGCCCCCTCTTTCCCCTCAAAAAATTGTACATTTGGTTTGCCGATAAATAAATTATATTTAGAAATCATTTGACCCAGAGACTCATCCAGGGTCTTTTTTGTGTTTTCTATTTCTTCTTTTTTCTTATCCAGAAGCTTTTCTAGTTCTCTTGGGTGAACTGGTGCAAAAAGAGCAATCTTTCCACCGGTTTCTTTTTTTTCAACTACGTTTTTCTTTATCAGGTCATCGAGAATTTTATAGGAAAGGGGACGGCCAAGACTCGCTCTTATTGCTACAGTTCGAGCTGGCATAAAACCACCTTCAAGAAGAACATTGTATATTTTTGCTTCGTCCTCGGTCAAACCTAATTCAACCAAAATGTTTGTTTCCATACAGCAAGTATATGCTTCCTGTATTATTTGTCAATAATTTTTGACACAATAATCCATATTTTACATTATATCTTTATATTTTGTCACATCGTAGCTATATTTATATGGGTATAATTGACACATAGTATTGACACTTTGTACACGATATGCTATACTATCCACAAGAGAGTTGAGGAGGAGTATTCAAAAGAAGAGCTCCACCTCACAAAGACCCGCCTTCGCTCACAGAGCTCTGGCGAGGTAAAAGGAGAGAGTACTTTTAAGGAGATATAGAAGATTGATGTTCACCTCTGAACCGTTCAAGCATTACTAATGTAAGAATGGGATGGCACCTAAGCCTGTAAGTTAGGAAATAAGAGAGAGTGTTCTAGAACAATTTTCAATACATATCTGTTTGCAATGTGAATAGTTAAATAGTGGAAGCCGCAAACCGAAGCTATCAAACACACATTCACAACCGTGCATTCATCATCGAAAGATGGTGGAGACATAGGCAGACCATAAAAGCTTAACCCACCATTGTGATCTGAAATGTCTTTACGAAGGAATTCATTATTAAAGATAGAGTTAATAATGAGAGCATAGAGAGGAGAGAGGCTAGATCTATGGTAATAGACAAATTCTTTGAAAATAAAATATTTTGCATTTAAAAGCGCCCTAGGTTTTTCTTAGGTTGTAATGAAATGAAGAACTAGGTAATTCCTAGGGCTCATTATTTTTGAGTGCAAATAAGCTTCAGAAAGAAATTTGTGGAGGGAATAGTTTCCATTTTGAATTTTTATATTTGTCGTTTCGGTACCTCTTTTATGCTAATTATTTAAGTTGGTATAAAAGAGGTAGCCGAAAATCTTAAACAGAGTAGGCAAATTTTAAATTTTAAAAAATGAAAAGTCATTCAACCGCTATGCGTGAGGCGAAATCACGCGAGGATTTAGGGAATTATTCTGAATACGGAATGTATTCAGAAATTGTCGATCGCAAAAACTCTGACGGAGTATCAGAGAGCGTCGACCGATATTTAAAAAGAGGGATGCAACTTCCTTCACCAAGGTGGACAAGAAGTTTTGTCCTCTCAGGAGGGTCTTTTGATTCCTGTGGAAGCTGGGGCATAACTCCCGCAAGGGGAATCGAGTTGGAAACGTTCGGCATTCCTGCTGAGTTCGCAGGGAAAATGCTAGCTCTACTAGGTAGAGCAGATTACGACTTCTACCATGTCGTAGAAGTTTACAATGAGGGTGTTGTACCTCAAAAAAGATCTGAATTCCACGCATGCGTGCGAGGTATTGAACGACAGACTGTGTCCCAAAGTGCCTGCGCTATTCCAGGTAAATCCACCATGAGATTGGGGTGGATGTCCGGAGGACAGTTCTTTGGATATATAATAAAAAACTCAACTCGCGTTGGGTCTGGCACGAGTTATAATTCCTTCAATGGAATATATGTTTTTGATTATAATGGAGAAAGTGCTACCTCATATTCCGACATATCAAATTCAATATTTCAAAGGTGGCTTGCAAAAAGGCCATCAAAAAATGAAATGGAACGACGTCAACATGAGAAGGAGCCAACTCGACCAGTGGGATGGTTGGAAAAAGTTCCACCCCGCCTTATGGCGGTGGCCGTGAGACAAAATAAAAAATACCTTAATGGGTATAACCTACAACACAGCAGGACATCTATTGGGCATGTGTTCGATTGTGGAGATGGGGAGACCCTGATTCACTCTGAGAATTATGACAACGAAAGTTGTAAAACAGTTCTGGGTCGCAAGATTCGGACTGATTTATCTGTGGCAAAAGTCATGGGGGTGTGGTTTGTTTGGAATCCACTTATTGGGTTTCAAAATCACATAGAGAGTACTTCTTTTAAAGAGGCAATTAATATGTGGGAGAATCGCAGTCGGCGTGGTGAGCCACGCCCATTATGCCTTAATGAGGTCAGAAATGACCGAAATGGTACAGCAGGATTTTGCCTAGTAGGGACAAAAGCATTTCTGCAAAACAGGATGCCTTTTGTTTATAATTTAGTTAGTGAATACTCTAGTTGGAGTGAAATTCCGGATGAAATTATGTCCATAAAATGGGATGTGGAATTCAGGATTTTTGCGGGGTATCCAGTTCCGTAAATAAAATAATTCCCCTGAGCTACAAGGGGACACGAGACAGAAACAGAAGCTTAGTGAAAAGCTGTCTCAAATAATGGGTTAAGGTTAAAAAGTTGTTTGCCGAATTTCTGAAAGGAAATTCGGCATTCTTATTGAATTCATAAATGTTTGCAATTGCATTTGTGGGTTCATTGGAAAATTGGAGAGAGAATTAACTAATTATGATTATAAATTACCATCATAATTTTGTCGGTTAATTTTTGAGGACATCGTAGTATATTAATTATTCTGTAATCAATATACGAAATCTCTCTCCTCTCCCCAACATTTTATTAAAATGAAGGGGTTGCGATTAATTAATAATTAATCGGCAGAATTATGGTGGTAATAACAAAAGCCCCGCGACAATATGTCGCGGGGCTTTTGTGTTATTTTACTGCTTTTGGTTTTGAAATTATTTCATCGACAATGCCGTATTTTTTTGCTTCATCACTTGTCATCCAGTAGTCGCGGTCGGAATCTTTTTCGACTTGGTCGATTTTTTTGTTGGTCGTTTGGGCAAGAATTTTATTAAGGGTATCTTTTGTTCGCAAAATATGTTTAGCATTGATGGCGATATCACTTGCTTGTCCTTCAGTTCCACCCATGACTTGATGAATCATTACTTCTGAATTTACCAGTGAGAATCTTTTCCCCTTTGCACCTGACGAAAGGATAAGTGCGCCCATTGAAGCGGCGATGCCAACACAAATTGTTGAAACATCACTTTTAATAAAATTCATCGTATCTATGATTGCAAGTCCAGCGGTGACAGAACCACCAGGGGAGTTGATATAAAGATGAATGTCTTTCTTTGGATCAGTGTGGTCAAGGTAGAGAAGCTGAGCGATAACTAAATTTGCTGTGTGGTCATCAATCGGACCACCAAGGAAAATAATTCGTTCATTTAAAAGGCGAGAGTATATATCATAAGCTCTTTCGCCAAATTGTGATTTTTCAATTACTGTAGGAATTAACATAATGATTAGGTTCTAGTAGCTAGTTTCTAGTGACTAGAGAAGTTAACTGATAACATTTTAATTATAACATATAATAGTTGCACAGGATTGTTGAAATTATTTTCGCTTTACCCCAGAGGGGATGGAACATAAACTTCTTTATGTTTCATCTGGTCTGGGACAGAATCATCTTTATGAGCGAAAGTGAAGGGATGATAAGGGAAACTACACGAGAAATAATTTCAACAATCCTGCTTCACCGAATTAGTTTTGTGTTTCAAGGAATTTGAAAACTTTTTCGTTTTCTAGCATTTGTTCAACATAGGCTTGAGCACGGACTGGGTCTGCGTCTTTGTACATTGTAGTGATTTGTACGACATCTTTCTCAATTTCTTCAGCGGTAGGTTTCAAATTTTCTTTTTCAGAGATACTGTGGATGATCATTTGAAGTTTTGCTCGTTTCTCGGCATCGGCTCTCCACTCTTTTCGCAAATCCTCTTCGGTTTTATTAATTTGTTTTAAATAATCTTCAAATTTGAGTCCAGCATTTGTAATATCGGCTTGCAGACGATACATAATTTTATCAGTTTCACCTTGAATAAGGATTTCGGGGATCTCTCCTTCGGTTAGTTTCACTAATTCTTCAACAATCAATAAGCGTAATTTATCTTTCTGCTCCGTTTCTTTTTCAATCTTCATATTGCTTTTGATTTTTTCTTTGAGTTCGTTGGCTGTTTTGAAATCACCAAAAGTTTTTGCAAATTCGTCGTCGAAAGTAGGATATTCGCTTTCAGAAATTTCTTTAGGAGTTTCCGCGTGGGCTTTTGTGTGTTCTTCCTCTGTCATATTTTCATGGCCAGCATGATCACCACCACGAGCTTGCTCGGCACGCATTTTGCGAAGATCAAGAATAACTTTTTCGACATCTTTTTCTTCGACAATTATTTCAGGTTGGGGATTATTTTTAATTGCATCTTTAGATATTTTTTTATAATCAGGAAGTTTTATTTCAGGGAGTATTGCAGTGACAATTTTAAATTCTAAATCCGAACCCTTGCCGATTTTTGTAATCGCTATTTGTGGACGGCCAATAGCATCGATTTTATTTTCTTCGAGAATTTTAATATAATTATCTTGTAGTGCAAGTTCAGCCATTTCTTCAAGTAATTCCATTTCTGCAACATTTTCTTTGACAACAGCAACTGGCGCTTTCCCTTTTCGAAAACCTTGAAGTTCAAGTCGCTCACCAATCCTTTCTAGCGCTTTCTCCTCGTATTTTTCAAACTCAGCCACTTCTAATGAGCCAATAATTTCCAACTCACTTTTTTCTAATTTCTTTATTGTTGTTTTTACCATAATGTTCTTATCTTATATGGATGAAGGTATTTTGTCAAAACAGCATTAGGTTTTTCTTTGTTAATTTTATGATAAAATAAAAGGATGGAAAATGAGCTAAATAAAATAATAACATATGTGTTTGTGGATGCTTCTAATCTTTGGGCAGCTCAAAAATCCAAGGGTAAGTTTTTTGATTATGAAAAACTAAAATTTTTTCTAAAAGGAGCCCATGGTGCTTCTGAAATAAAAATATTTTATTATACAGCATATCCAGCAAATGGTACACGAGATTACAACTTAGATAATAAACACAAGTTCTTTACTTATTTGAATAAGGGATTAGGTTTTATTGTTTGTAAAAAAGAGTTGAAAAGAATAGCAATTCATAATGAATTGGGAGATGTAATAAAAGAAAAAGGGAACATGGATGTTGAAATGACAATAGATGCTATCCATTTTAAAAATGAATATACTCAAGCTATTCTATTCACAGGAGATTCAGATTTTCTTGCTTTGATAAATTATTTAAAAAATAACAATAAAAAAGTTTATATTTATTCTTCTGATAATAATATCTCCAATGAATTAAGGACTGGTGGCGATGGTTATATTGATGTTCTAAAAATAAAAGATGATATTTGGGGGCGAGACCTAAAACACAGGGATCAAAAATAAAAGTAGCCCTCCTTGCGGAGGGCTACCCTTGGATGTAATACCCTAACAGTTTATGGATAAAACCATTAGACTCTTAGAGTATATAATTATATACATGTATAGTCAATAGATATCCACAAGGAGAAAAGGGTACAAAAAAGCTATTATATCATTATTATGTTAGTGGAGCTAAAATCGCTACAGCGATTTTAGCTCCACTAAGTATTAAAGTCAATACCAGCATTAACACAGAAACTTTATCAATGAATGATTTTCTTAAAAACATAAAAATTTTAACAGCCTACATTATATCACAAAAAAGAAAAAAATCCTAATTTTATTAGGATTTTTTTCAGAAAGTAATAATTTCTTAAAACCAAATTGCTACAAGAATAGGAACGATAATTAATGCAATTATATTTAATATTTTAATCATTGGGTTAATGGCAGGTCCAGCGGTATCTTTGTATGGGTCTCCGACAGTGTCACCAGTAACAGCGGCCTTGTGGGCATCACTACCTTTGCCTCCATGATTTCCAAGTTCAATATATTTTTTAGCATTATCCCAAGCTCCACCACCGGAGGTCATTGATATGGCTAGGAAGATTCCTGTAACAATCGAACCGACAAGAACTCCACCGAGCGCTTCAGGCCCAAGAATAAATCCGACAAGGATAGGTGCAAGAACTGGAATAAGTGCCGGGAGAATCATTTGTTTGATCGCACCTGTGGTGACGATATCTACGCAAGTTGCATAGTCGGGCTTACCAGAGCCATCCATAATTCCTTTGATTGTGCGGAATTGTCGGCGAACTTCTTCAACAACTTTCCCTGCGGCTTTTCCAACTGCTTCCATACAAAGTGCTCCGAAATAATATGGAAGTAATCCACCGATTAATAATCCAACGATAACGAGAGGATTCCCTAAATCAAAATTTAATTTGTGTCCAAGGTCAGCGAACTCTTGAGTGTAAGAAGAGAAGAGGACGAGCGCAGCGAGTCCGGCTGAACCGATTGCGTAACCTTTTGTCACCGCTTTAGTTGTATTTCCGACAGCATCAAGTGGGTCAGTTACACTGCGAACACTCTCAGGAAGATTGGCCATTTCAGCAATACCGCCAGCATTGTCTGTGATTGGTCCAAATGAATCGATGGCGACAATTATCCCAGTGAGTGAAAGCATCGACATCGCTGCGACGGCTACACCGTAGAGTTCTCCGAAATGATATGCTGCTAAAATTCCAGCGACGATTGAAAGAAGTGGAAGAGCAGTCGATTTCATAGAAACTGCTAAACCTTGAATAACATTTGTCCCATGACCCGAGACTGATGCAAGGGCGATTGATTTAACCGGATTGTATTTTGTCGAAGTGTAATATTCAGTAATGATAATAATAAGAGCAGTAACGATTATTCCAACAAGAGCACTCATATATAGTGCACCAACTGTGTAAGTTGTTTGACCAGCCATTAACCATTTTGTAATTGGATAGAAACCGATTGCGGAAAGTACTCCAGCAACAACAAGTCCCTTGTAAAGGGCGCCCATGATATTTTTCTTTTTTCCAAGACGAACAAACCAAGTTCCGATAATTGTTGAGATAATTGCAACGCCACCGATAGCAAGAGGATAGATGATAGCATTACTAAATCCAGAGAAAACTAGAGAACCGAGTAACATTGTTGCCACAGATGTGACAGCGTATGTCTCAAATAAGTCAGCAGCCATTCCTGCACAGTCACCGACATTGTCTCCGACATTATCAGCAATGACAGCAGGATTACGAGGATCATCTTCAGGAATTCCAGCTTCAACTTTTCCGACAAGGTCAGCTCCGACATCAGCGGCCTTGGTAAATATTCCTCCACCAAGTCGAGCGAAAACCGAAATCAAACTGGCACCGAATGAAAGTCCGATAAGAGAGCGGACAGCTCCAGCTCCGACAAATTTGTCAGCGATTATATAAAATAAAGTAACTCCGAGAAGTGCAAGTCCAACAACGAGAAGTCCAGTGACAGTTCCACCTTTGAAGGCAAGACCAAGAGCTTCTTTTAATCCCTTCTTTGCTTCTTCAGTTGTACGAACATTTGCACGGACGGAAACATTCATACCGATGTATCCAGCCAGTGCAGAGAGTATTGCTCCAACCAAGAAGCTAATGGCCATCATCCAGCCAAGCATTGGGACGAAACCGATAATTAAGAATAAAACAACAGCAATGATGCCGATTGTTTTGTATTGGCGATTCAAATATGCTTTGGCTCCTTGCTGAATTGCAAGAGCAATACTTTGCATTTTGGCATCACCTGTGCCCTTTTTCATGACGACTCTAATTAAAAACAAACCGTAAACAATTGCGATAACTGAGGAAACTAATGCGAATATAATGAAAGGATTCATCTGATTAGCTTTTAGTAACTAAATATTAGCTACTAGAATTTTTTATTTATAATAATTTGACCTTTTTAATAATGTAGCAAGTAATATGTAGTAAGTAGTAAGGGAAATTCCAAATTCTTTTTCTTACTACCTGCTACTTTCTACCTACTACTAATTACTTATCATCAGTACCATCATCAACAATACCATCATCTAGTATAACATCACTATCGGCAATTTCTCCAGAGGTTTCAATTTTTCCTTCTGTACTTTTTATATCTATTCTCCAACCAGTAAGTTTGGCAGCTAGGCGGACATTTTGTCCACCCTTTCCGATGGCAAGAGAGAGTTGATCATTTGCAACTTCAATTACGGCCTTGTGTTCATTTTCATTTACATCAATAGAAAGAACATTGGCTGGAGAAATAGCACTTGCAATATAACTTTCTGGGTCGGCGGACCAAGGAATAATATCTATTTTTTCACCATTTAATTCACTCATGACAGTTGTGACGCGAACACCTTTTTGTCCGACACATGAACCGACAGGGTCAACATGCTCATCATTTGAGAAAACTGCGATCTTTGAACGACTTCCAGCTTCACGGGCGATTGATTTTATTTCGACAACACCCGAAGCAATTTCTGGGGCTTCCATGGCGAATAATCCATCAATAAGTTCAGGATGAGTTCGTGAAAGTTTAAGATTTACGCCACGGGGAGTTTCTTCGACGGAATATAAATAGGCGCGAATTCTATCGCCACGGCGATAGAATTCGCCAGGGATTTGTTCTTCAGGTAAAATAATTCCTGTTGCCCGATTGAAATCAATATAAACAATTCCCCTTTCTACTTTTGAAACGAAGCCATTTATTATTTCTCCTTCTTTATTTCCATATTCATCAATAATCGCTCCACGTTCTGCTTCGCGAATTTTTTGAATAATAACTTGTTTGGCGGTTTGAGCAGCGATACGGCCGTAATCATCTTTATTTTCAAGAGGGAAGACTAATTCTTCTCCAGGTACAACATTCTTTTTTATTTTTTTTGCATCTTCGATCAGGATATGATGTTCCTCGTTGAAACGAACTCTCTCATCGTCTTCAGCGATTTCTTCTTCCTCGTCTTCTTCAGTCATCCGAACTAGTGTATCGTCGACAACAATTTTGATTTGATAAAATTCCATCACGCCAGTTTCAATATCTATCTTGGCGCGAATGATTTGACCTTTTTTCCCGTAATCTTTTTTATAGGCGGCAGCCAGAGCTTGTTCGATAGCGTCGATTATTTTTTCGCGAGGAATTTTTCTTTCCTGCTCGAGTTGCTCGAGGGCCGACTTCATTGTTTTTAAATCTAACATATATTAGTTTCTAGGTTCCAGTTTCTAGGTGCTAGCTAAAATCCGAATACCTTTTTATTAAATTATAATTTTCCTTTCATCTAGCCGTGGCTCTGTGCGAGGGCTGATAAAAATAAAAGTCCGGTTCGAGAACGGACTTACAAAATAAATACTACTATAAAGTGTCTTCGCGGTCAAATTTAAAACTATAGGAAGTCCGACTTCCTATAGTTTGTTTTTGGTGATATAATACAATTATGTCATTAAGAAAAACACATTTAGTTTTTGGAGAAATCTATCATATTTATAATAGAGGTGTAGATAAACGCAATATTTTCATGGATGACGATGATAGATTTCGCTTCGTTCACGATTTATTTGAGTTTAATGATAAGAACCCAACAATTAACTTAGCTTTATACCTCAAGTCAAAAAATAATAAACTTAAGGAAGTCGGACTTCCTAATATTACGAGAAAACCTAGGGAAGTATTGGTGGAGATTTTGGCTTATTGTTTGATGGATAATCATTTTCATTTGATGGTTAGACAAAAGACAGAAAATGGAATTACAGAATTCATGCGGAAATTAGGAACTGGATATACAAATTATTTTAATAAAAAATATGAAAGAACTGGGGCACTTTTTCAGGGGAAATTTAAATCAGTCAATCTAAAAAAAGATTCACATTTGATGTATTTACCGATATATATCCACTTAAATCCGCTTGATTATAAATTTAAAGAGTGGAGAGAGGGAAAAATTAATGATCTCGAAAAAGCTATTGATTTTTTGAATAAATACAGATGGAGCAGTTATTTGGACTATGTTGGTCAAAAAAATTTTCCATCGATAATTAAAAAAGATTTTTTATTACATAGATTAGGGGGTGAAGAAAAACAGAAAAAGGAAATTTTAAATTGGATTGAATCATTTAATTTAAAAAATAATGAAAATTTACCACAAGAGGTTATTTTAGATATGGAATAGATATAGTGAAGTCGGACTTCGCTATATTGTGGGTGGGGATAAAATGGGGATAACTCCTTGACAAAACCTCTAGTAAAGTAGGATAATATGGGTAAGTACTTTGTTCGGGTTAATTTATATTTATCTTGAGAAATAAGGGTTTGTCGGGATAAATATAAATTAACCTATTCACAAAAAAACAAAAAACTGAACAATATGAAGACCAAGACTTTTCTGATAATCGTCTTTTCTCTTTCCCTGTGGTTTTTAACAGGATGCGAGAAAGAAAGTCCTCCGAATGAAGATACACAAAAATATAAAATCACTAACGTTCCCAGCCAGGTGCATGGAATGGTAGGAAAAGTGATTAGTATCCCATTCTCATCAAACGGTGCTGACAGGGTGAGCGTTGTATTCCCCACCGGAGATACAATATTCGACAAAGACCCGTTACAAGATACCACCACTGTCATTATGGCAGAAGAGGGTATGAGCTCCGTCACGATTACATTTTATTGGGACGAACGTATCCCGATAAGTGTAGAAAAAATATGCTACGTGTTTGGCCACCTGCCACTTAAGATGAGTGCTTCAAGTACTCAGATTCCCTGGCGGACAGCTACTTCAATCACAATCGAAAGTTATGGTTGTGACTCCATTTGGACCAACATAGAGGGTTGGAACTGGAACAGTTCTTCCAGTGATACCATTGAGACACCACTTTTGGATGCTTCCAAAACCTATGATGCCATTGGTTATAATAATGGTGTTGAAGAAGGGAGATGTAGTGTTTCCATCACAGTTAATGCTCCAACAAGAGCTGATACTATCTCTTCCAAAATGGGCTCATGGGGAGGAATATCGGCAATATATTTCGAGGTTCCTCCTGGGAACGAATGGGTGCCTGGAGAACCGAGACTTTGTTTTTCTGATGACACAACTACATATTGTCCGGATTCAAGAATGATAGCGAATTTTGGAGAAATTAAATGTGGTACTGAACCCACAATGGCCGAATTCAATTGGTCTTTAGAAGGAAACACATTGATTCTTAGTAACAATGGTAACATTGATACTCGTGAAATTGTTTCTCTTTCTTCAGATACTTTGGTCTGGCAATATCATCCGCTGGGGGCTCAACTGATGACAAGGGAAACATTTATACGTATCCATAATTAGATAGATTTTTGTTAGTAACTTTGAGGCTGCTTTTATAAAGTAGCCTCTTTTTTATTTGTGGATAACTACTCTTTATATTTTTGTATTACATTTTATGGTATAATTTACATAACTAAATAAATTTAGTTTTTGACATCATTATTAAATTAATTCGCCTACGCAAATAGCTATGGCTAGATAAGTATGAAACTATTTAAATATTCTCTTTTATTGTTTGTCTTTATTTTTACTATTTTTTTGAGTTCAAGTTCGATTGTTAATGCAGAAGGATATTGTACTGTTGATTATACTGTTCCAGACACGGAACCATTTCATCAGGAAAATGAACATTGCACAAATCGCCATACAGACATTGAATGTGACCAAGACCCATATTACCATTTAAACAAAGCAACATGGTGCCAATGGATAGGTGATAATAATGGTGGCGGGGGTGAAGGAATGGATATTAATGTTACTGCAAACCCGGCATATATATATCCTGGACAAAATTCAACTATTACTTGGTCATCAGTTGGTGCTGATAGTTGTGATACGGGAGTACTCGGTTCTACTGCGACAGGAGGAAGTATTTCTGTGAGCCCTACAGAACACACTTCTTACCCTATAGTTTGTACTGGCTCCAACGGCTCAATTTCTGGAGAAGCTACGGTTTTGGTAGCAGCAGTTTCTCTTTCAAAAGATCAAACTCGAATTAAAAATATAGTAAAGAAGAATGATTCTAACACCTCTGGTATAGGGACAGCATATTTGACTGTTACTGCATGGGATTTCCCTACAGGAGATAGTTGTGTATTGAAAAATAGTGGAACTACAGCATTTAAAGTGCTTCCTTCAGGTGCAACGGAAGCCCTTCTTCCTTTTTCGTCTTTTGTTTTTAATCAAAATATAGATGTTCTAAACCAGAACGATACAAACCTTTTCCAATTAAAATGTGGTCCTGATATATCAAATCCTATTTTTTCAAGTTCCACAGAAAATGTTCAAGGACAATCTGGAACTCTGGTTCCGGCTGGATCATCTTCTTGTATAATTCCAGCTAATGGCAATAGTTGTCAGATTTCTATGAATTGGACAACAACTAGTCCGAAAGATAATTACAATACTTTTGTTTGGAACGGTAATAATAGTACTGTTGGAACCTCAGGAAACTCTAGTCTCGTAACTCTTTCTGGAATTGGTGTAATTCCACTAGGAGCAACTAGCGGAACAGGAACTTTAATTTCTAAAAATAGAGTTGATGGACAAAATAATACACTAAACAATCCAACTTATGCCTCGAATGATCTTGCAAGTCAGACGATTACTTTGAATTGTGCTACGGGGAGTAGTTGGGATGGAGCAAAATGTACTGCAACCGTCGCTGATCTTATCGCTTCTGCCCCAAATCCAACAACGGCTGTTCCGGGAGTGTATAAAACTTTCTCAGCTGTGATTACTAACCAGGGACAAGGCTCAACTGAGAGATCATTTGCAAATAAATTCCAGACTTCAACATTACCAAACGGAGAAGGAACTATAACAGATTATGCCGTTTCTCCTAATATGGATATCTTGCTTGGAGGAGAATCGAATGCAACCTCAAAATCAATAAAATTTAATACAGCAGGAGAATATGGTATGCGAGTCTGTGCCGATCTCCCTCCTGTTAGTCCTGGAACTATTGATAATGAATCAGACGAAGGAAATAATTGTAGTAGTTGGACAACAATCACAGTCGCATCTGGTTCATTACCAGATTTGATTGCTTCAACTCCCACTCCTACAACTGCAAGCCCAGGAACCACGACGTTTTATTCAACCATCACTAATCAAGGGAATGCTTCTACTTTGTCAACTTTTACAAATGTATTTCAAACAGCTACAAGTATTGGTGATAATGGTCCTGAAGGAGTAGTAAATTATGTGACTTCTTCAACATCAATTCTTGCTTCAGGAGCATCAACAACTACCCAAAGATCTATTAACTTTTCAGCCGGGGCATATTATATGCGTGTTTGTGCTGATAAAAATATGTCAATGAATGGCTCAGAGCCAGAATCAAATGAAGGAAATAATTGTAGTAGTCCATGGATAATGATCACAGTAACTTCTCCAGTTGGTCCTCCAGATCTTGTTGCTTCTGCTCCCTCTCCAACAATGGCGCTTCCTAATATAGCAAAAACTTATTCATCAACTATTACTAATCAAGGTGGTGGATCTACTGGTTCGGGATTTAGTAATTTGTTCCAGACAGCAACGGGATTTGATGGTGACAATAATCCTCTTGGTTTGATTAATTATCCGGTGAATGTAAGTCCCCTAATGTCTGCTCTTGGTCCGGGATCTTCAACTCCTACTTCAAAATCAATTACATTTAATACTGCTGGTACATATTATATGCGAGTATGTGCTGACCTTCCACCAGATAATCCTGGAACTATTACTAACGAATATAATGAAAATAATAATTGTAGTCCTTGGACTGCCATTACCGTTGCGTTATTTGGAGGACAACCAGATCTTATTGCCTCTACGCCTATTCCAACTGTCGCCCAAACAGGAGTTTCCACAACGTTTTATTCAACTATTACAAATCGGGGTATTGCTTCAACTGGAGGAAGTTTTGCAAATAAATTTCAGACAAGAAATAGTATTGGAGTAGTAGTTGATTACCCAGTTTTAGGTGCTCCAATGTCACCTCTTGGTCCAGGAGCAACAGCTGTTACATCACGTGCTATTACTTTCTCTCTAGCAGGAACCTATGACATCCAGGCTTGTGCAGACATGCCTCCTAATAATCCTGGAACTATTACAATTGAATCAAATGAAGGAAATAATTGTAGTGGCTGGACATCTATCACGGTAGGGGGTTCATTACCTGATCTTATTACTTCGTCTATTACACCAACAACAGCGCTAGTTGGAGTTGACACTCCATTTAGTGTGACGATATCAAATATTGGAACAGCAGGAACAGTTATAGGTTTTAAAAACTTAGTTCAAATGACTAATAGTCCAAGTGGATTTAATGCCCCTGATGACGTAGGGGTAATTGCGACAATTGCACTTGCAAGTGGAGAGACACGTGTCTTGACTAAAAATTATAAATTCACTCAAGCAGGAATATATTATATGCGTGTATGTGCCGATAAAGACTCAGCATCTAATTATGGGGTTGTAGGGGAATCAAGCGAAAGTAATAACTGTGGAGAATGGACAATGATTACAGTCCCTGGAACTATGTCAGGACCAGACCTGATCGCCTCTTCTCCTACTCCTACAACAGTATCTCCTGGGGTATCTACATTATTTTCTTCAACTATTACTAATCAAGGTAATGCTTCAACTGTGAATAAATTTACTAATCTATTTCAATTATCAACATTACCTAATGGCAATGGAATAGTGACAGATTATCCAGTTATTCCCGAAATGAATGCTCTTGCTCAAGGAGCATCAGCTACTACTTCGCGAGCATTTACATTTAATGTGGGGACATATTATATGCGAGTGTGTGCTGACAAGAGTTCACAAATAGATACTGGAGATATTCCAGAATCAAATGAATTAAACAATTGTAGTGGTGAGTGGACGACAATAACAGTAAGTAATGATATGTCTGGAACACTTCTGCCTTTTAACCCTACTTGTTTTATTCCTTTGAATGGTACTAGCTGTACTCAAACTCTAACCTGGACAACGATAAACCCTATTGGGACATCTGCCGTTACTAGTCCTACAGGTATTCCAAGTCCAGTCAATGGAAATAATGGTTCTCAATCATTTACTGTACCTCATAATGATTTGGGTGTTAATTTCTTCCTTTATAATAGTGAGATTCTATTAGCACAAACGAATGTAACTACAGCGTGTGTTTTGGGGACAGATTGGGATGGAGCAAAATGTGCAGTGATACCAATTGATGGTGGTTGGAGTATTTGTGGTGCAGGAGATTGGAGTGCTTGTAGTGTTCCTTGTGGTGGAGGCACTCAAACATGTATAAGAACATGTACAAATCCAGTACCTCAAAATGGAGGAGCAGATTGTCCTCCTCCAGCTGAAATGACTCAAATATGTAATACACAAGCATGTTCTGGTGGTGGAGGAGCGGTGACTGTCGATCTTTCGGCAACTAAGCCAATTATCTTCAAAGGTAAATCATCAGATCTTGTCTGGACTTCAACCGGAGCAACATCTTGTACTGGTGATGTATTTGAAACCGGTGGAGCAACTTCTGGAAGTACGACAGTTTTCCCATTAACAACGACGACTTATACGATTACTTGTACAGATGGAGGATCATTAGCTCAGGCTCAGGATACTCAAAAAATCACAGTTATTAATCCAATAATAATTGAGAACTAAAATAAGTAGCACAAAAAATCCCCTCGCGAGGGGATTTTTTGTGCCCATTGTCAATCTAAATTTTTGCAGTGTTGACTTTATTTTTAGATTTGCTAGTATGAGAGTCATCAATTATCGCCTAGAGGCGGTAACCTCGCTTTGAGGCGAGGTAAATATTATTAATAATTTATGTTGATAGTTTGAATAAAGTAAGGTTCTCGTATATTTTATTCTTTTTATCAACCAATAAAAAAATATATGGCAGAAGAATTTAACAGAGACAAGCCACACGTAAATGTGGGAACTATTGGTCACGTTGACCACGGGAAAACTACATTGACCGCGGCTATTTTAAGTATTTTGGCTCGTCAAGGAGGTGAATATGGAGCTAAGATTAAGGGAGTTGATCAAATCGACTCAGCTCCAGAAGAAAAAGCTCGTGGTATCACGATCGCTCTTTCTCACAATGAATACTGGACACCAACACGTCACTATGCGCACATCGATGCTCCAGGACACGCTGACTATATTAAGAACATGATTACTGGTGCTGCCCAAATGGACGGTGCAGTTATCGTTGTTGCAGCGACAGATGGAGTGATGCCACAAACACGTGAGCACATCTTGCTTGCAAAGCAAGTGAACGTTCCTAAAATTATTGTTTTCCTAAACAAGTGTGACATGGTAGATGATGCCGACATGCTTGATTTGGTGGAAGAAGAAGTTCGTGAACTTCTTACTAAGCAAGGTTTCGATGGTGCAAATGCTCCAGTTATTCGTGGATCAGCTCTCAAGGCACTTGAATCTACAAGTAATGATGACCCATATGCAAAAGGAATTCTTGACCTAGTGAATGCTCTTGATACTTATATTCCAGTTCCAGAACGCGATATTACAAAGCCATTCTTAATGCCGATTGAAGACATCTTCTCTATTGAAGGTCGTGGAACAGTCGTGACTGGTAAGATCGAACGTGGAATTGTGAAAGTTGGTGAAGACGTAGAAATTGTTGGTATTAAGGACACAGCAAAAACAACAGTCACTGGCATTGAAATGTTTAATAAAAACTTGAAAGAAGGTATGGCCGGCGACAACGCTGGAATCCTTATCCGTGGTATTAAGAAAGAAGATGTCACTCGTGGACAAGTTCTTGTAAAGCCAGGAACTGTGACTCCTCACTCAGAGTTTGAGTGTGAAGTTTACATTTTGAAAAAAGAAGAAGGTGGACGTCATACTCCATTCTTTACTGGATACAAACCTCAATTCTACATTCGTACGACAGATGTGACCGGAGAAGCTGCACTACCTGCTGGAGTAGAAATGGTTATGCCAGGAGACACAGTCAAACTTACTGTTAAACTTGTTACTCCAGTTGCTCTTGAAGATCAAATGCACTTTGCAATCCGTGAAGGAGGAAAGACCGTCGGTGCAGGAGTTGTAACAAAAATCATCAAGTAAGGTAAATTTATTCCGTTCTTTTAATTACAAACTATGACAACAAAGAAAGTGGTTAAATCAAAAAAAGGAAAGGAGGATGTCGTTGTCCAACTTCGTATTCGAGTAAGAGCTTACGAGAATAAGATTCTTGACGCATCCGTCAAGCAGATTATTGATACCGCTCTTCGCTATGATGCAAAAATCGTTGGGCCAATTCCACTTCCAACAGAAATAAAAAAGTATACAGTAAACCGAGCATCGTTTGTGTTTAAAAATGCTCGAGAACAATTTGAAATAAGAATCCATAAACGTGTTATCGATATTTTGAATCCAAATCCAAAAACTATCGAAGCACTCACAAATCTATCTCTGCCATCCGGTGTCGATATTGATGTGAAAATGATGTAAATTTATGAAATTCATTCTTGGTAAAAAACAGCATATGATGCAGTGCTTTCTAGAAGATGGTACCGCAGTTCCCGCAACAGTAATTTCCGCTGGTCCTCTTGTTGTGACACAAGTAAAAAGTCCTGACGTAGATGGATATACAGCAGTTCAAGTTGCGTATGATGAACAAAAAACAAACCGAGCAACAAAGGCACACCTTGGCCACGTTTTAGCATCACAAACTGAAAAGGAGGGGGGAGCTTATAAACATCTTCGTGAATTCCGTGATATTGAAGATATAAAAGAGGGAGACAAAATAACAGTTTCAGTTTTCAATACAGGAGATGTGATAACCGTTTCAGGTATTTCAAAAAGTAAAGGTTTTCAGGGTGTTGTTAAACGTCACGGATTCCATGGAGGGCCACGAAGTCACGGCCAAAAACATTCTGAACGTGAACCAGGTTCGATTGGAGGAGGTCTTCGTAATAAAGTTCCAAAGGGAATGCGCATGGCCGGCCGTATGGGTGGTGATCGTATTACAATCAAAAATTTAGAAGTTATTGGTGTTGATACAGAAAATAATGAATTAATTATTAAAGGTGCGATTCCAGGTCGTCGCGGAACGCTTGTAGAAATTATCGGCTAAATCAATATATTGATCGCCCGACTACGTATAGGGCTAAATTTTATGGAAAAAGATAACACACAAAAAAAGAATAAAACTACAGTGACGGCGACAAAAAAGACCACAGCAACACCCAAAGAAAAAGCCCCAAAAGCAATTCCTGCCGGGATAGAGACAGAAGTTTACAACCAAAAAGGAAAATCTGTCGGGAAGCTTTCTCTTCCTGAATCAATTTTTGGACTTAAATGGAATGGTGACTTGGTTCACCAAGTTGTGACTGCGATGCAAGCAAATGCTCGAACTCCAGTTGCACACACAAGAACACGCGGAGAGGTTCGTGGGGGAGGTAAAAAACCATGGCGTCAAAAAGGAACTGGACGTGCTCGTCATGGGTCGACACGTTCTCCTATCTGGAAAGGTGGAGGTGTAACTCATGGTCCACGAAATGAGAAGAGCTATGAACAAAAAATAAACAAAAAAATGAAAGTCGGAGCGCTCTTTAGTGTTTTGTCAGAAAAGTTTCGAAAAGGGCAAGTTCTTTTCTTAGAAGAACTAACTTTGAAAAATATCAAAACAAAAGATGCTGTAAATGTTATCAAGGAATTGAGTACCATCAAGGGTTTTGAGAGGATGGTTGGAGGGAAAAATCCAAATACCTACATCACAATTCCTGCAAAAACAGATACTATTAAGAAAAGTTTTGCAAATATAAAAACAGTTGAGATAGATGAAATTCGCAATATTAATCCTGTTGATTTACTCGCATTCCGATACATTATAATTTCACAACCCAAGGAAAGCATTGCTTTTTTGGGTGGGAAGATTGAAAAAGTAGTAAGTAGTAAGTAGTAAGAAAAAAATATGGACACAAAAAAAACAAAAAAGAATAAAAAAGACGAAGTCGTGGATAATAAAAAAGAGAAAACTCACCCACTTCTAAAAGGAGCTCGAGTAACAGAAAAGTCAGCAATTCTAGCTGAGCGCGGCGTTTATACTTTCAATGTCTCTTCGAATGCTAATAAAAATGAAATTAAAAAAGCTATTAAATTAGTTTACAACGTGATGCCAGTAAGAGTTTCAATGACTCAGATTGCAAAAAAGACGGTTACTCGCCGTGGAATTGTAAGTGTAAAACAAGGAGGGAAAAAAGCGGTCGTTCATTTGAAAAAGGGAGATAAAATAATATTTACATAGTTATGAAAACATATAGACCTACAACTCCATCAAAACGTCACCACACTACAGTTTCATACCGTGGTGTGTTAACCAAGGGAAGCCCTGAAAAATCTTTAACTCGTGGCTTCAAACGTTCGGTTGGAAGAAATAATCAAGGACGCATCACAACTCGCCATAAAGGAGGTGGACATAAACGTCTCTATCGCGAGATTGATTTTATGTACAACAAGCGTGATATTCCTGCCAAGATAACCTCAATTGAATACGACCCAAATCGCAATGCGTTCATAAGTTTGGTTTGTTACGCTGACGGAGAAAAGAGATATGTTGTAGTTCCTAAATCAATGAAAGTCGGAGATAGTTTTATAATAGGAGATAAAGCTTCACTTTCAGTTGGAAACAGATTACCTCTTAAAATCATTCCAATCGGAACATTTGTTTATAATATAGAAATTAAACCAGGCAATGGGGCCAAGCTCGCACGTTCTGCTGGAGTTTTTGGGCAGGTAGTGGCAAACGACCTTGGATATACAAACATTAAAATGCCTTCTACTGAAATACGAAAAGTTTCTGAAAATTGTTATGCTTGTATTGGTGAAGTTTCAAATAGTGAATATAAACTTCAAAATTTTGGTAAAGCAGGACGAAGTCGCTGGAAGGGAATAAGACCAACTGTCCGTGGAACTGCCATGAACCCAGTTGATCATCCACACGGTGGAGGTGAAGGACGACAAGGCCGTGGAATCAGACGAGCGAAAAGTATGTGGGGTAAACCAACTGGTAAAGGACAGAAGACACGAACACCAAAGAAATATTCAAATATGTGGATTGTCACTCGTAGAAAAGTAGGTAAAAACAAAAACGCAAAATAAAAAACAAAACCACCCGATATTTGGGTGGTTTTGTTTTTTATTAATATAGATAAAATCTAATGTGTAACACTTGCAGACGGCCGTCTGCAAGTGTTACACATATACAGGGAACCATTTTTTGATGTATAATAAGAAAATGGAACAAAAACTATCAGAGAAAAAAAGATTTTCAATTGTGGCTCGTGCTAAAAGTTTTAATCATGCATTTCGTGGAATTGGTATATTGGTAAAAAGTACTCATAACTTGTGGGTCCATCTCATCATTACCATATTTGTTATCTTATTTGGTTTTATATTAAAAGTGTCACTTATAGAATGGCTTTTTCTCATTTTAGCTATTGGGCTTGTATTAATAACCGAAGCGCTTAATACCGCTATTGAAATTGATATTGATCTAACAAGCCCCAATTATCATCCGTATGCTCGCGATACAAAAGATGTTGCGTCAGGAGCGGTTTTAATTTCTGCCGCTACAGCTGCTTTTATAGGGCTTATAATTTTTTTACCCAAAATAATTGGATTTTTATAAACATTGACTTTATATTTATATTTGATAGTATGGACGAACGAGCTCAGTTGAGCTTATTTATATTGTTATGATCCCGTTAGAGATATGCATGTTATATTCTCACGGAGTTAATAATCAAATATAAGTTTTATATTATCAACCATACTTAACAATACACGGAAGTCTAAGGACTTCCTATCTCTAACGGGATGACAAGATCACTCAAAAAAGGTCCATACGTCGATGCTCGTCTTTTGAAAAAGATAGCTGGGAAAAAGCCCCTAGAAACAGGGATGATTAAAACCTGGTCACGAGCATGTCAGATTTCTCCAGAAATGGTAGGATTTGTTTTTGGTGTTCATAATGGTAAAACCCATGTTGAAGTTTTAATAAGTGAAGATATGGTTGGGCACAGATTGGGAGAATTCTCACTAACCCGCAAGTTCGTCAGACACGGAGGTAAAATGCAGAAAGAACTTGAGATGAAGAAAAAAGAAGCCGAAGTATCCGCAGCCAAGTCAGCCAAAGCTGCTACCGAATCGAAGAAATAAGTGAAAATCAATGAGCAGAGCGAATATGATTTTCCTTACCCCTGTGAAATCTTTTGTTTACAAAAGAACATTTGCAAAAAGGTGGCACAAGGGTAGGGAATATTATGGAGGTAAGCATATTAAAAAGGTAGAATAATTATAAAATAGTTTGCAAATGTTATTTCACGGGGTGACGATTTATAAAGTCGCTTCACTCCTTAAAAATCAGCCATGAAAGCATTTTTAAAAAATTAGTTATAGTCTCAACGAGCAAGATAGAAGAAAAATAGTTAAATACACAACAATGAAAGCATTTTTAAAAAATTACAGACAGTCCCCCCGCAAGGTTCGCCTTGTAGCGGAACTCATCAAAAGCAAAAGGGTTGCTGAGGCAATTTTAATATTGGATACTTTGCCTAAAAGAGCATCTCTACCTGTTATGAAGTTACTTGCTTCAGCTATTTCAAATGCCAAACAAGCTGGAATCAAAGAGGATGACCTTTTTGTTGAAAATGTTACAGTTAATAAAGGGATTGTTCTAAAGCGTTCAATGCCACGAGCTCGTGGAAGTGCTTCCCGTATTAATAAACGCACCAGTCATGTTATGCTAACTTTGATCGAAAAAGTATTAGCCAAGAAGGCTACCTCCGCCAAGGTTACGGCGGGTCGAGGAAAGAAAACAAAGCCAGTTAAAAAATTAGAATCTAAAGATTAATATTTATATATGTCAAAAGTTGTTCACCCATATGCTCATAGATTAGTAACTCTCCGCGATTGGAAATCACGTTGGTTTGCTGATAAAAAATACAAAACTCTTTTAAAAAGTGATGTAGTTATTCGTGAATTTCTAACAAGGAAGCTTCGCGGTTTTTATATTTCTCGAGTTGAGATTGAGCGTAATGCCAAAGCTACAAAAATTATGATTCACACTTCACGTCCAGGTATGATTATTGGCCGAGGAGGAGATGGGGTAAACAAATTAAAGAGTGAATTAGTGAAAGCTCTTAATAAAAAAGATGTCGCTATTCCTGAAGATTTCAAGCTTGATATTGTCGAAGTTACAAATCCAGATGCTGATGCCACAATCGTTGCTTGTTCTATTGCTGAAGGACTAGAGAAGCGTCTTCCATTTCGCCGAGTTATGAAGCAAGCAATAGAGAAAGTAATGTCAGCTCGTGGAGTCAAAGGAGCTCGTATATATTTGGGTGGACGTTTGGCTGGGGCTGAGATTGCCCGCAGTGAGCAGATAAAGCGTGGCTCAATTCCACTTCAAACATTCCGTGCTGATGTTGATTTTGCTCGTGAGAAAGCTCACATGAGTTATGGAGATATTGGAATTAAAGTTTGGATATATCGTGGAGAAATTTTTTCTGATCAAGTCGGATCTGCTTCGGGCAGAAATGAAAAGTTTAATAAATAATTTTTATGTTAGTACCCAAAAAAGTAAAATTTAGAAAATGGCAAACAGGACGCACCGATATGACAAAGGTGACTCCTGATACACGTGGAACAACAATTTCATTTGGGGCATTTGGATTGAAAGCAACTTCTGGTGGACGAATTCGTTCAAATCAGATAGAATCAGCCCGTAAAGTTACTTCCCGAACTCTTGGTAAGACTGGCAGGATGTGGATTCGAATTTTCCCTGATAGACCTTTTACTGCAAAACCAGCTGAGGTTGGAATGGGAAAAGGTAAAGGAGACCCACAAGGATATTGTTTAGATATTCGACCAGGGAGGATAATATTTGAAGTCGATGGAGTTCCAGAAGTAACAGCCAAAGAAGCACTAAGAAAAGCCGGAACAAAATTACCAGTTACTACTCGGGTGGTTGCTCGATAAAATTATGGAAAAACAAAACAAAAAAACAAATAAAGTTCTAAAAGGAGTAGTTGTCTCAGACAAAATGGATAAAACTGTGGTTGTTAAAGTTTCCCGCTTTGTTGAGCACAAGAAATATGGTAAACGCATAAAAAAGACAAAGAAATACAAGGCTCATGATGAAGGTAATATTAAAAAAATTGGAGATGTCGTCGAAATAGAAGAAACAAAGCCAATATCGAAAGATAAGCATTTTAAAGTAATTTAAATATATGATTCAAGACGGAACAATAGTAAATATCACAGACAATGCCGGCGGTAAGGTTGGCAAGGTTTTCAAAATACTTGGTTCTTCGAAGCGTCGCTATGCTTCGATTGGTGACAAGGTAATTATTTCAGTAAAAATTGCTGAACCAAGAAAAATAATCAAGAAAAAAGATGTCTGCCAAGCCGTTGTTGTTCGAACAGTAAAAACCTTCAGAAGAAAAGACGGTTCTTATATTAGCTTTGATGACAATGCTGTCGTGATTTTAGAAAAGGATAAACTTGATCCAAAGGGTGGACGTGTCTTCGGACCAATTCCAAGAGAATTAGCTGAGCGCGGTTACCAAAAGATTATTTCATTAGCCCAAGAAGTTATATAAATAATTAAGAATTAATAATTAACAATTACGAATTTAAATACAATGAAGATTAAGAAAGGAGACAATGTAATAGTTATATCTGGAAGCAACAAGGGAAAGAAGGGAAAGGTTTTAAAATCAATTCCGACTATGAATAAAGTTGTTGTTGAAGGAGTCAATGTTCGAAAAAAGGCTCATCGTTCAAAAAAGAAAGGTGACCCAAGTCAGATTCTTGAGATAGCGATGCCTATTCACGTATCAAATGTTAAAAAAGTTGATTAAAATTATTTATGGAAACAATTAGACAAAAAGAAAAAAAATCATATAGTTCGCTTAAAGCCAAATATGGATACAAAAATGTTATGGCTTCACCTCGACTTGTGAAGGTGGTGATTTCGAGTGGAACAGGTTCGGGAATTAAGCGCAATAAAGATTATAATAATCTTGTTATTGATCGCCTTACAAAGATTACTGGACAAAAGCCCGCAACCAAGAGTGCCAAGAAATCGATTGCTAGTTTTAAGATTCGTCTTGGAGACCCGGTTGGAGTAATGGTTACTCTTCGTGGAGCTCGGATGTATGGATTTTTAGATAAACTAATCAATGTTGCTATTCCTCGTACGAAAGATTTTCGTGGAATTGATAAAAAAATTGTTGATAATATCGGAAACTTAACAATGAGTATTAAAGAGCACACAATTTTCCCTGAAACAGGAGATGAAGAACTGAAAGATGTCTTTGGTCTTGCGGTGACAATTGTTACAACTGCCAAAACAAAAGACGAAGCGACTGATTTTTTCCAAATGATAGGTGTTCCATTTAAAAAATAAAAATGAAATAGCCCCGCCGACAGCTGTCGGCGGGGCTATTTCATTAATAAGCTTGCAATTAAAGGGTTTTATCTATTGACTTTTACACCTAATCATGCTATACTATAAGTAGTATGTAGTTCTTTGAAAATTTTCATAATATTTGTTTTAAAGAATAGTGAATTGCCCTGGATTATTAGACATTTAATAGCTCAAGGTAATTCACTATTCACTCACAATTTAAAAACAAATATTATTATGAAAAATGTTAGATTATTCTCATTCTTTGCAATCATCATCATGATGATTGTTGCCACATCATCAGCCAGCGCTCAGCAGACACGGATTGAACGTAAATTCAACCGACATTTTTACTGGGAAAAACCCGTTTTCCTTTCCGGAGATAGTATATCGGAGATTACACCAAATATTGGTCAAGGTGGAACGTTCAGGACCTGTATAATATACTCATTCAAAAAGCATACCAGCCAAAGGTTGGTATTAAAATTTGCTGAGTATATGAACTACACCTTGCCCAAGAAAAGCGATCTGAAATCACTTATAGCCATGAAACATAGGTCGCTTTTCCTCGATTACAACCGGATTATCGGTTATAATTATGACCAATTTTTGGGTATCGACTATGACTCTGGCGAAAAAACAACACCGTATATTTGTTTTAAAAATAATCAATGGTCGGTTGGTGACATTATCGTAAAAGTCGAAGGAAGAAGAGGATATCAAACGATTTTTTTCGAATATTTGCCATGGTGGGATAAATAATATTGCAAATAATCCCAAACTTCAAGGCCTGTCAGAATTTCTGGCAGGTCTTTTTTATTGCAAAAAGTCCTTATTTTGTCAGGTTAAATCTCTTGACTTTTTTACCCAATTATGCTATACTATAAGGAGTGTTTAGTTCTTTGAAAATTTTCATAATTTTTGTTTTGAGGAGAAATAGTGAATTGCCTTGAATTATTAGACATTTAGTAGCTTAAGGTAATTCACTATTCACTCATTTTAAAAAACAAAACACTATGAAAACAACAACATTTGTAGGATTAATTGCTTGTATTGTAGCCTGTATTGTAGCCGGATTATTGTTCTGGTGGATTATGTTCGGAAACAACCCACAATCCAGTAAAAAAGAGTTGGCTAATGCCATGGAAGAAATCATCTCCAGGGCACAGGTCCTTTATGATAGTAATTATTATGTTGCGGACTCGACAGAAGTAATAAACGTTCGCGATATCCATCGCCGATTCACTGAATGGAATTTACTCGAGCTTGAACTTGGAGGTCATCAAACAACAAGTGGACTCGCTTATGAGTATGATGTAGATAATGATTATTATTCCGATGGTGAATTAACCCAAAACATTTTTTTCTATCTTAGCAATGATTCAACTAAGATAATAATGCACCAGTTTGTATTTGCTGATTATGAAGGGGCCTCCGGCGCACATCTTCCCAAGTACCGTGAATTCCGGAATGCTGATGATTTTACTGAAAAAGCCGGCCGGTTGATTGATTACCGACTTGAAAACCTGGCCAGTACGGAAGATCCTAACCTCCTCGACTACTATCCAGCGTTTAACTGGAGAAATATGAATCTTGGTTTCAAGGATTATGAAGAGGGTTATAAATACAAAGAGTAACCCTTCTTGTCTTGCCAATACTTAAAGACCCCGCACAATCGCGGGGTTTTTTTTATTTGACACTCTCTCCTCTATTTGCTAGTATAGGAGCACATAGGTTTTGGATCCGTTTGTCTCCTTGATGGCCTTGAGAAATCAATACCATTAAGAAAATAAACGAGATATCACACTTATGAGGGGTAGTGCCCGAAATATTTTTTTACTTGTCCCGTACTAAATTTTTGATTATTTGATATCGTCAAAAAACATAGTACAAGGGTTAAAGGTTAAATAAAATATATATTAATATTAAAATTTTAGTACTGGGATGGCAAAAAAATCAGTTATTGCAAGACACATAAAGAAATCAAAATTTAGCACACGAGAAACAAATCGTTGTTTTCGTTGTGGCCGTGGACATGCTTATATGAGAGATTTCGGACTATGCCGTATTTGTTTCCGTGAACTTGCTAACGAAGGCATGCTTCCAGGAGTAAGAAAATCAAGTTGGTAATATAAATAAAGTGCGCTAGGAATTGCCTTGGGCTCAATAAAGGCAAAACCTAACACTCAAAATTAAAATTATGGATCAAATAGCAAACATGATGAATATGATAAAAAATGCAGGGCGAGCTCACCACGAGTTTGTTGTTGTTCCTCATTCAAAACTCAAATTTTCTATTGCTGAATGCCTAGTTAAAGAAGGTTATTTGAAGGGAGTTACCAAGAAAACTAAAAAAGGGTTTCCGACTATCGAATTGGAATTGGCTTATGTAGAAGATGGAGCCCCAAGAGTAACCGACGTTGATCGCATTTCCAAATCATCTTGTCGTGTTTATAAAGGAGTAAAAGATATAAAGAGAAGTCATGGATTAACAGTTCTTTCTACCCCCAAGGGTATTTTGACTGATAAAGAAGCTAGAAAAGAAATGGTCGGAGGAGAAGTATTATTTAGACTATGGTAATCATTATTAATTAAGAATTAATAATTACGAATTAAGAATTAAACGAGATATTAAAATTTATGAGTAGAATCGGAAAACAAACAGTTATAGTTCCCGCCGGTACAGAAGTTAAACTCTCTGGAACTACTTTTTCTGTGAAGGGCCCAAAAGGGACTCTTGTTCGTGATTTCCCTGGCGAAGTAACTATCCATATCAATGGTAATGAAATAACTTTTACTCCTAATAAAGAAGGAGATCGAAGTATTAATGCTCTATGGGGTGCATATGCTTCGCATGTTAAGAATATGGTAGATGGAGTCAATGAAGGTTACACCAAGAAACTTATTTTAGAAGGAGTTGGTTTCAAATCTGAAGTTGCCGGGCAAACTCTTAATCTAGCTTTAGGTTTTTCTCATCCAGTTAAAGTTACAATTCCCGCTGGCATTACTGTAACTGCTGAAAAGAATAATATTACTGTTTCGGGTATTGATAAAGAGTTAGTTGGTTTATTTACGGCCTCGGTTCGTGCCATGAAAAAACCAGAACCTTATAAAGGGAAAGGATTCCGTTATTCTGATGAAGTTATTCGTCGTAAGCAAGGTAAGAAAGCAGCGTAGATAATTAAGAATTAATAATTACGAATTAAGAATTAAAATACGAATTATAAATTCAAAAAAATGCAATGAAAAACAAGAAAATAGAAAAAAGAATAAGATTGAAGAAGAAAATAAGGACTAAAATTTTTGGTACAACAAAATGTCCACGTCTTTCTGTTTTTCGTTCCAATAATTATATTTACGCGCAAGTCATTGATGACTTGAATCACAATACACTTATTGCTTCTTCGGATATGAATTTAAAAAAAGGAACAAAGACTGAACGAGCAAAAAATATTGGAGAAGAAGTTGCCAAAAAAGCGATTGAAAAAGGAATTAAGACATGTGTTTTTGATCGCAATGGATTTAAATATACTGGCCGAATAAAAGCTCTAGCTGATGGAGCTCGAACTGGAGGTCTCAAGTTTTAATTTTTCATAATTGATATAATAAACATATGGATACAACAAAGCCAAAACAAAATACAAACAATAACCGCGGTTCAAATAAACCAGTCTTTTCAAATAAGAAAGGAGAAGGAGATAATCGTCGTTCACGACCATCTTTTGAGAGACCAAAGCCAGAATTTGATCAAAAAATGGTTTCGATTCGTCGAGTTACTCGTGTGGTTGCTGGTGGTCGCCGAATGACATTTGCTGTGGCTATAGCGATTGGCGATAAAAAAGGCTCAGTAGGTCTAGGAACTGGTAAGGGGGGAGATACAGCTGTGGCGATTGCCAAAGCTCTTCGTCAGGCAAAGAAAAATATGTTTAAGATTAAAACAACCAAAGAAATGTCTATTCCTCATGAAGTTTCAGGAAAGTTTGCAAGCTCCAAATTAACTATAATGCCAAACCGAGGGAAAGGGTTAGTTTCAGGAAGTACTGTTCGCGATATGCTCACTTTAGCTGGTATTAAAAATGTTACTGCCAAATTACATTCTGGAAGTAAAAATAAATTGAACAATGCTCGAGTTGCTTATAAGACACTTTATCAACTTCGCGATAAAACTGGAGGAGTTGCTAAAGTAGCCCCTGCTTTTATTGATGAACAAGTTAAAGAAGAAGTTAAATAAATTTTATGCAATTACACACACTAAAAAGAGAACATCCAAATAAAAAATCCAGACAAGTTGGTCGTGGAGGAACTCGAGGTAAAACATCTGGTCGTGGAGGAAAGGGGCAGACTGCTCGTGCCGGAAATAAGCGTCGTCCACAAATGCGTGATATAATTAAAAAGTTACCTAAACAAAGAGGGTATCGCTTTAAATCTTTTGCCGTTAAGTTTTCACCAGTCAATGTTGGAGCTTTGAATGTTTTTGACGCGGAGACAGTCATTAATCCAGAAATACTATTTACCAAAAATCTTGTTCGTCGTGTCAGGGGGTCACTTCCAAATGTTAAAATTCTTGGAACGGGAGAAATTAGTAAGAAACTCACAATTACAGGTTGCAAAGTTTCAACTAGTGCTCGCCTCAAGATTGAAAAAGCTGGAGGAACTATAAAATAATTATGGAAATTGTTTTCAATAAAATAAAAGCAATATTTACAGATAAAACATTGAGAAATCGTGTTTTATTTGTGCTCGGAGCTCTTGTTGTTTTCCGACTTCTTTCCGCTATTCCAATTCCAGGAGTTGATGCTATCAAACTTCAAAATTTTATAACCAATAATCAATTTGTTGGGGTTTTAAATATTTTCTCTGGTGGTGGACTTTCGACTTTATCAATTATCATGCTTGGTGTTGGTCCATACATTACATCTTCGATTATCATGCAACTTTTGACTATCATGTCTCCTCGTTTGAAGGCTATGTATCAAGAAGATGGTGAGATTGGACGCAAGAAATTTACTCAATTTAGTAGAATGCTTACTATTCCACTTGCGATTGTTCAAGGTTTGGCGTTATTAGTTTTACTACGCAAACAAGGAATCATGATTGATGCATCACTATTTGGAACATTCACTAACCTTTCAGTTATCGTGGCGGGCTCAATGCTCATTATGTGGATTGGTGAACTTGTTTCTGAGTTTGGAATTGGTAATGGTGTCTCACTCATAATTTTTGCTGGGATTGTCGCCAGTATTCCGACCGAGATTTCCAGATTTTTCTTTACTTTTGATATGTCCAATTTGCCAGTTTACATCCTATTCTTAGCTGTTGGCTTATTAATCGTGGCAGGAGTTGTGGTTGTTTCAGAAGCTGAGCGTCCAGTGCCAGTGACTTATGCTAAACAAGTCAGGGGTGATCATGTGGCCGGAGGAACACAGACATATCTACCAATTCGTATCAATCAAGCGGGAGTTATTCCAATAATTTTTGCTCTGTCTATTTTGCTTTTCCCTCAGTTGATAGGAAATTTCTTTGCGGGAATGGAAAGCCCAACACTTTTGGCAATTTCTCGAGCAATGCTTTGGTTTGTGCAGAATACTTGGTTGTATGCCATTTTCTATTTCATATTTGTTTTCCTATTTACCTACTTTTATACAGCTGTTACTTTTGATCCAGAACAATTATCTACAAACCTGCAGAAGAATGGAGCTTTTGTTCCAGGTATTCGTCCAGGTCAAGCTACCAAAGAATATATTTCTAAAATTCTAATTCGCACAACCACAATGGGAGCAGTCTTTCTTGGTGTCATTGCTGTGCTTCCACTTATTATTCGAGCAGTCACTGGCATAAGTGCTTTTGCTATTGGCGGAACAGCTCTCTTGATTGTTGTTTCAGTTGTTCTTGATTTAATTAAGAAAACAGAGGCGCAATTATCAATGAGAGAATATTAAAAAAGACCCACAATCATGGGTCTTTTTTAATGGTCAAGTTTTTAGTATAATACATGAATATGCAAAAAAAACCGTGTACATTTATGTTTTTTGGAATAGTTGGGTCAGGGAAAGGGACTCAAGTAGAATTTTTACAACAATACTTAAAAGAAAAAAATATTGCTAATGATATTTTATACACTTCGACAGGAGTAGAATATAGAAAATTAATTGAAAGTGGAAGTTATACGGGATCAAAAGTAAAAACAAGTTTAGAAAAAGGTTTTCTTCAGCCTGATTTTTTAACAATCAGTTTATTCACAAATATTTTAACGACGAACATGAAAGAAGAAACGTGTCTTATCGCGGATGGTTTTCCTCGTACAATTGAGCAATCGGAATCTTTTGCTCATATGATGGAATTTTATAATCGTGAAGATATAAAAATTGTGTATATTGAATTAAGCAAAGAAGAAGCGGTGAAAAGAATGAAACTGCGAGGAAGAGCAGATGATACGGATGATGGGATTAGCAAGCGTTTCGACGAATATGTTAATAATGTGATTCCATCGATGAATTATTTTAAAGGAAAAGAAAATTATACAATTTACACCATAAATGGCGATCAAAGCAAGGAAGATGTTCATAAAGAAATTATTAATTCCCTTGGATTATAAAATATATGGATAAAAAGAAACAAATTATAATTTCTCTTGGTGGTTCGCTTATCGTTCAAGATGAAGTTGATGCAGACTTTTTGAAATTATTTGTAACAACAATTAAAGAATACGTTTCTCGTGGGTTTACCTTTTTAATTATCACCGGAGGCGGAAAACTTTGTCGTAAATATAATGATTCATTAAAAAAAATCACAGACCCTTCAATTGAGGATCTTGATTGGCTTGGGATCTCGATCACAAGAGTTAATGCTGAACTTGTTAGAATTTGTTTTGAAGATTTAGCTTACGAAAAAGTTGTACTCGATCCAGAAAATATTCCTACAACTGACAAACCAATTATTGTTGGAGGGGGGTGGAGACCAGGGAATAGTAGTGACTTGGCTGCAGTTCGCTCGGCGACAAGTGTCGGAGCAACAAAAATTATAAATCTTTCCAATATTGATTTCGTTTATGACAAAGACCCCAAATTTAATCCCGATGCTAAATCAATCGATAAAATATCATGGGTAGATTTCCGATTACTTTTTCCAAAAGATTGGAAACCAGGAATTAATGCCCCATTTGATCCAATTGCCGCCTATGAAGCCGAAAAACTTGGTTATGAAGTTATAATCCTAAATGGTAAAAAAATAGACAATCTAAGGGCCTATCTCGACGGAGAATCTTTTATTGGGACAGTAATTAAATAATTAATATTTAAATATAAAATACATTATAACCAAACTAGACGATCGTCTAAATAGGTTATAATGTTTTTTAAGAATTATATTAAATCTTTTTCAGTGGCTTTGAAAAATTTTATATATTCAAGAATTTTACGGTCTGATAAATATGTTATAAATTCCTTAGGAAGAGTTGGACCGAACCAGACGCTTTTCTGAATAAGAGTAAACCCAAAACCAACGAGTTCATTACGAAGCCAATTTCTATATAATCTTTTTTTCTCCGGGATATCAAAAATTACCAGCATTGTTTTTTGTGGATTTAGTTTTATATTTTTAAAACTAGTAAATTTAATTAATGTTGATTTTTCTTTTTTCAAAAATATTTTTCCTTCTGGGGTAATTTTCCAAATTCCTTTTTCGTTAGAGAGTAACCCCCCTTTCTTCAATTTTGATAATCTGTTCCTAAGCACCTGGCTGTTATCTTTTGGGTTGCTTTCATTTGGATAGATTAAATCATATATTGCCCCATATCCACCAGGGTAATTGCTTATTGCGTGTAATGTTTCTTTTATCATATTCATAATCTGCTTATTATAACCTATTCAGACGATCGTCACAACAGGTTATAAAGGATATTATATATTTTAGTATTATTTAGTATAATTAAGATTATGAAAGAAGAAACTAGGGTTTGTCAGAACTGCAAAAATGACTTTATAATCGAGCCTGATGATTTTTCTTTTTATGAGAAAATTAAAGTTCCTCCGCCGACTTTTTGTCCGGAGTGTAGGAAACAGAGACGTTTAATTTGGTTAAAAGGATTTCGTTTATATAAGAGAAAATGTGATTTGTGTGGAGAAGAAAAAATATCAATGTATCCACCCGATTCACCTTATACGATTTATTGTTCTGATTGTTGGTGGAGTGATAAATGGAATCCTGAAAAATATGCCATGGATTATAATCCCTCTCGTTCATTTTTTGAACAATTAAATGAGCATCTACATCGTGTCCCTATTAGGGGAATTGCTGTTACTAAAAGTACATCAGAATTATCGCCATATACTAATCATTGTGATCATTCTAAGAATTGTTACTTAATTTTCTATTCCGATTATGATGAAGATTGTCAACACGGTTTTTATCTAACTCGAGACAAATCAGTTCTTGATTGTAGTGTCTATTGGGAATGTGAGCAATGCTATGATGGATTAAATGGATTTCGAAATAACAGAGTCCACGGATCTAGGGGCAATGTCCATACATCACTTGATTGTTTTTTTATTCGTGATGCAAAAAATTCACAATATTGTTTTGGATCTTCTAATTTATATAATAAGAAATATGTTTTCTTTAATGAACAACTTACCAAAGAAAATTATAAAGAACAAATAAAAAGTATAGACCTTGGCTCTTACAAAACATATCAAGAAATAAAAATTAAAGCAGAAGAAATTTGGAAGAACTCGATTCCAAATCCATGTTATGACTATATGTTTAATAAAGATTGTACTGGCAACTATGTGTTTTATTCTAAAAATTGTAAAGAATGTTACGACTCAGGGTATTGTGAAGATTGTAAATATATGATGCTTATTAAAACACCGAGTGTTAAAGATAGTTATGATTATATTGATTGGGGAGAAGGGGCAGAAAGAATATATGAATGTATTACAGTTGGAAACAAAGTTTCTGATGTACGATTTAGTCAGGATATACACAATGGTCACCATATAGAATATTCAAAAAGTTGTATGGGGGGAGCGTTTCTATTTGGTTGTTCAGGGATACGAAATAAAGAATATTATATTTTAAATAAAAAATACGACCCAAAAACTTTTGATGAGCTTAGAAAAAAAATTATATTCGATATGGAAAGAAATCCATATGAAAATAAAAATGGGATAATATATAAATACGGTGATTTTTTCCAATGGAGTTTTCTCCACATGATTATAACGATACCTTTGCCTATTTATTTAATCCTTTATCCAAAAAAGAAGTTATATTAAAAGAACTATCTTGGGCAGACATTCCTATCAGCGAACATTTAATAACAATGAATTTTATTGATTTACCTGATAATATCAGAGACATAAAAGATGATATATTAAATGAATCAATTAAATGTGCAACTTGTCCTCGAGGATACAAAATAACAAATCAAGAACTTCAATTTTTAAGACAACACAATCTTCCACTTCCACGTCGTTGTCCTTTTTGTAGAATTGAAAATAAGATAAAAAGATGGGCGCAACAGATGTCTTTAATAGAAAGAAAATGTAATAAATGTAGAAATGTTTTTAAAACTAATTATCATCAAAAAGAAGCCCCTATTATTTACTGTAAAGAATGTTATAAAAAGGAATATTTTTAATTGCTTATTTAGCAAAATTCATCTAGTATAGAATTTATATGTCAGTCATTATCAAAACACTAGAAGAAATAGAGATAATTCGTGAAGGAGGGAAGAGGTTGGCTTTTGTTTTGGCAGAAACTGTTAAACAAGTTAAGCCTGGTATTTCTACTTACGAGCTTGATCAATTTGCTTATAAACTTATAAAAGACGGAGGAGATGTTCCAGCTTTTTTGGATTATAAACCAGAGGGAGCAGTAAGTGGCTATCCGGCAACTCTTTGCACTTCAGTCAACAATGAGATAGTTCATTGTGTTCCGGGTAAAAATAAAATCTTAAAAGAGGGAGATATTGTTTCTTTAGACCTTGGGATAAATCACAAAGGTCTTTTCACTGACCATGCTGTCACGGTGCCTGTTGGGAAAATTTCAAAAAAAGACCAAGCTCTTATCGATGACACAAAAAAGGCGCTTGAAATCGGTATCTGGGCGGCTCGTGGTGGAGCGACCGTGGGTGATATAGGGCATGCAATAGAATCATTCGTCCATGGGCGTTATGGGATAGTAAGAGAGCTTGCAGGGCATGGAGTCGGGAAAGCAGTCCACGAGGATCCTTATATTCCGAATTATGGAAAGGCAGGAAAGGGGCAAAAATTAATTCCAGGGATGGTTGTCGCGATTGAACCAATGCTAAATATCGGCAAGGATAATATTGTAAATGGTTCTGATGGATATACAATAAAAACAGCTGACGGTTCGCGATCAGCACACTTTGAACATACAATTTTAATAACTGAAGGAGAGGCGGAAATTTTAACTCAACTTTAAAACAAAAAATCCCCCGAGCGGGGGATTTTTTATTATGTTGCAATTTAGTTTGTAAGCCCAGTTTTTTCAACATTCCAATTGGTATTTTTTTCTGGTTGATAAAATGCGTGGTACATTCCCTTTTCATCTTTTTTCCCAGATAACGAACCCAGATAATTATCTTTTGAAGCTTCAGCCATAATATTTTCCAAATCCTTCATAGTAACTTCAAAATCTGGCTTTATTGCCCAAACGGGGATCTTTTCTTTGGCTGTTGCGAAAAAATTTCCCACAGAAGATTTCCCCAAAAAAACTTGTCCCAAAGAATCTGCTATTTTTTGTCGAACACTCATTAATTCTTTGGCATGTTTTTCTTGTTTATCAATAAAATCTAACATCTGTTGTTGCAACATCTCATTTTTACTGAAGGCGTCTTCTTTGGTTCCTAGTGTATCTCCTACTTTTGCACCTTCTCGAGCTAATTCTACAGAAGCGTCAGGGATTGTGCCCATTTCACCTTCGATTTGTTGTGCAGTTTTGTTTGCAAAATCTTGACTTTGCTGAGATACACCTTCTTTTTTTTCTACTGTAGTGGATGATGGCTTTTCTTCATATTTGTTCACTAATAATGGCTTTTCTTTTCCGTACATATATTTTTCTTTTTTTGATTAAATTTAATATAATTACCGACTTTTGGTATTATATTAAACTTTCTAAGATAAGTCAAAGACAAAAATCGACTAAAATTATCCTCATTGTGTATCGATTGTGCTATAATAATCTCATATGTTGGAAGGATTAAACTTAAACAACGCACCCAAATTCAAAACTCCACAAGAAGAATTGGAATTTTTGCGGGCACATATTGCTGAACGAGAGAAAGCCATTAGTGGACAAGGTCAAGAAGTGAACAAAGAGCAACTTGCTCACAATGTGATAAATGAATATAAAAAATATGAGCCGGAAGAAGTCATGCACAAAAGTGCTGTTGTCAAACAGAATGTTATCGAAGAATTAGTTTTAAGATTAAAACCAGAAACTCACGATAACAAAATGGAAGAATTACTCGGCATTTTACTTGATAAGGGGATTTCAAATGCACTTTCTGTTGTCGAAAAAATGAATAATCCACACATTGATGATGACTTCCACCGTTTTCTTGTTCAATATTTATACAGTACCCACAAAGTTCCAGGACTGAAAGAAGGAACGCCACTTTTCAAATCACTTGATATGCGACTTTTTGAAATAACTCTTCCTGATATTGATGATGAGACAGGTAATAAAAAAGGATTGAAAGAATTATTGAGTGCAATGGAGCAATTTTACGCAGGTATGCACTCAGTCGGCGAGGGACGGCAGAATTATAGTCGAAATCATTTTACTTTAGAGATTGCTCTTGCTGAAGGTAGTGATAATTTTGTTTTTTATGCTTCTGTCCCAAGTAACAAAGCAGATTTATTTGAAAAACAGTTATTTGGAGTTCATTCTAATGCTAAAATTGTTGAGATTCCAGATGATTATAATATTTTTTCTGAAAATGCATCTGTTGTTGGTTCATATGCCAAGCTTGCCCACCATGATGTTTACCCAATAAAATTATACGATGCGATTGATCATGATCCACTAAATATTATTTTAAATCTTTTTACCAAACTTAAAAAAAGTGGAGAAGGAGCATCTATTCAGTTTACAATTTGCCCTGAAGATGATGAAATAATGAAGAAGTTTCATATTATGCTAGCTGATGTCAAAGAAGGAATGTCGGTTCGAACAGCTGGAAGTTTAACTCGCCAGATAACCAAAGAATTTAAATCATTGGCTGGAGATTTATTTTTAGGTTCATCAAAAAAGAAAGAAGAAAAAAAGGTGAATGATAAGGCGGTAGAAAATATTACCGAAAAGATGAAAAGCACTATCATGGCGGTAAATATCCGTATCGTTGCTTCAGCTGAAAGTGAGTCGCGGGCAAAACAAATTCTTGCAGACGTCGAATCGACATTTAACCAATTCACAGAAGCAGATCGCAATGGATTTAATTTTAGACATCCCGAAGGAAAGGAGTTAACACAACTAGTCCATGATTTTTCTTATCGAACATTCTCAAATGAATATGGAATGCCCCTTAACCTTAAAGAATTAGCGACAATTTTCCATTTTCCATATGGGATTGTTTCTCCACAACTTAAACAAGCAAAGGCGGGTATTGCTCCAGCTCCAATGGAAATGGGAGACCAGGGTATTTTGCTTGGTATAAATAGTTATCATGGCAAAGACACTGAAGTTCGTATGACTCGTGAAGATAGGTTGCGCCACATGTACGTCATCGGACAGACAGGAACTGGTAAGACGACAATTTTGAAGAACATGATTGCCCAAGATATTAAAAATGGTGACGGTTGTTGTTTTATTGATCCACACGGCAGTGATATTCAAGATATTTTAAGTTATATTCCAAGAGAACGTATTGATGATGTTATTTATTTTGACCCAGCATATACTGCACGCCCAATGGGCCTCAACATGCTTGAATATGATCCAAAATATCCTGAGCAGAAGACATTTGTGGTCAACGAACTGATGGCGATTTTCAATAAACTTTTTGACATGAAAGCCACTGGAGGCCCTATGTTTGATCAGTATTTCAAAAATAGTGCTTTCCTTGCGATGGATGATCCTGATCATCCGGCGACTCTTCTTGAAATTAGTCGTATTTTGGGTAATGATGAATATCGTCATGCGCTGATGGCAAAATGTAAAAATCCAATCGTTGTGGAGTTTTGGAAAAATGCCGAAAAAACTACCGGTGATCAATCTATTGCAAACTTTGTCCCCTATATTACTTCCAAGTTCGATAACTTTATTTCGAACGATATCATGCGCCCAGTTGTCCTACAAGAAAAATCAGTATTTAATTTCCGTGAAATAATGGACAATAAAAAGATTTTACTAGTTAATCTTTCAAAAGGAAGACTTGGAGAAGTTAACGCTAACCTTATTGGTTTGTTGTTAGTTGGTAAAATTCAAATGGCCGCCCTTTCTCGTGTTGATATGTATGGCCAGAAAATGAATGATTTTTATCTTTACATCGATGAATTCCAAAATGTCACAACCGATTCTATCGCCTCAATTCTTTCAGAAGCCCGCAAATATCGCTTGTCTTTGACTATTGCTCACCAGTACATCTCACAACTTGAAGAAAATATTAAGAATGCAGTTTTTGGAAACGTTGGATCTATGGCGGTCTATCGTATCAGTACCGAAGATGCAAATTTTGTTGAGCAGAAATTCAAGCCGACATTTACCGCTTCAGATATTATGAAACTAGATAACTTTAATTCTTATGTCAGTATGCTTGTGAATGGGACACCAACAAAACCTTTCAGTATGACTTCACATTGGAGCTTAACACCAAAAGGCAATACCGAAATAGTTGAAAAAATAAAAGAATTATCATATCTTAAGTATGGTCGTCCTCGCGAAGAAATTGAAGAGGAAATAATGGCCAAGTATCGTCGCGAGTAATAATAAAAATGATTTTGATTTAGTGTTTTTTTGTGCTAGAATCACATTATTATTTATTAATAGAATTTATATTATGGTAACTATAGAACGTTCATTAATTATTTTTAAACCAGACGCAGTTCAACGTGGAATTGTTGGAGAAATTTTGGCCCGTTTTGAGAAAATTGGATTAAAAATTGTTGGAGCAAAAATGATTCAACCAGGTTATGATCATTATTTTCATCACTATGAAAATATTGGAAAAATGATTTCTCGTCGTGGGCAAAAAGCTTTTGATGTCACATTATCTATGATGAACGAGGGCCCTGTTATTGCTTTTGTTATGGAGGGTGTTGAGGCAATATCTCTTATCCGTAAAATGGTTGGGGCAACAGAACCCAAAGCAGCTCTTCCTGGAACTATTAGAGGGGATTATTCACACATGAGTTTTGGACATGCCGATGCTAATGATTTAGGTATTCCAAATATAATACATGCCTCAGGCGATGCTTCTGATGCAGAGCAGGAGATAGCGCACTGGTTTTCTGAAGCAGAGCTGTTCTCTTATGAAACAGTTCATGAAAAGTTTACACAAGCAAAAAAGAAATAATAAATCACAAAATCCCCGTAAGGGGATTTTGTGATATGATACAAATATGTACGAAGTTGAAGTAAAAGCAAGGTTAAAAAATAAAGATGAAATAATTAAAAAACTCGAGGATATGGGCTGTTCTTTTGGTGAAGAATTACACCAGATTGACCACATTTTTATTCCAAAAGAGATGGTTTTTCCTCCACCCTATAATGTTCCTGTTTTAAGAGTCAGGAAGCAAAACGATAAAAATATTTTCACTATGAAAATTTCCCAATCCAATAGACAGGACTGCATTGAGCACGAACTCGAGATATCAGATGGAGAAAAAATGCTAGAAATTATGCATCTTATTAACTATAAAAAAGTTCCAGTTGTAAACAAGAAAAGAATTAAGACAAAACTACAGGGGATGGAAATAGTTATTGATGTTGTTGAGAATTTGGGTGAATTTATTGAAGTTGAAAGGATTGTTTCTGAAGAAAATGCAGAATCTAGACAAAAAATTCAAGAAGAATTGCTTAATTTCCTCTCGGATTTAGGAGTTTCAAAAGAGGATCATCTGGCTGGTAGTAAATATGACATTATGCTTTTTGAAAAATACGGAATGGAAGATTTTTAGATAGTTTTTCTTATAAAAAAGCCCAATATAAAAATTTTATTCGCTTATCCCTACCTCGCTTCGCTCGGCGCGCGCCCACACCTACTCATAAAATTTTTATATTGGGTTTTTTCGATATCTTTATTCAAAACTCAATTTGAAGGGCTGTCAAAAGTGTGTTATTTTTGTAAAAACGCTTGTGTAATTATTTTCGGAGGGTATACTCAAGATAGGATTATTTGAAATGTGTTACCTAGAACAATTTTTTAGGGGATATAGAGTTTTAATAAGGAACTGTAAACAATTTTACGTTAACAAATCCCTATTATCCGTAATCCCACCTAGTCTTAGTGCTACGGTAATACAACTTCGATAGTCCTAATAAGAAATTCTTCCATTTTTGGGAGGATTTTTTATTAGGAAAACAAAAAAGATAAACAAAATAGCTCTTCCCAGAGGGTACATCAAATTTCTTACTAGAAATTTGATCAGTTTTCACGCCGTCGCGCTCAAAAGCCCCTCTGATAAGACTATTTTGTTTATCTTTTTATAAGATTATTGAAAAATGGAATTAAAATAGTCTTTGAGAAATACATTGCGCAGGGCGACGGCCCGAGCATAGCAAAAATTCAGCAGAATTTTATGTGCGTATTTCGAGAAGAGCTATTTAAATTCCATTTTTCAACTATATAAGGTATAATTGATTTGATGACAAATGAGACAAATCTAAAAGTGACTTTTTGTTCTGGAGCAGGGACTGTTACCGGAGCAAATTTTTTATTGGAGGGAAATGACAAGAAATTTTTGATTGATTGTGGATTAATTCAGGGAGAAAAAATCGCCGACGACCTAAACTGGGACAAGTTTCCATATGATGCTTCGACTATTGATATTCTTTTTATAACCCATGGACATGTCGATCATATTGGGCGTATTCCAAAGCTTATCAGTGAAGGTTTTAATGGGCGAATAATTTCAGTTGTTCCAACAAAAGAAATTACGGAAGTGATGTTGGCCGACACGGCCCACATTTTATCGAAAGATACAGAATATGATTTGGCAAAAATTTATTCACCAGAGAATATTAAGAAAGCTATGGACCTATGGGAGACATTTGAGTATGGGCAGAAGATAAATATTGACCACGGCTTCCAATTTTCTTTCAAAAATTCTGGGCATATTCTTGGCTCTGGAATGCTGGAAATAATTTATAATGGTAAGAAAATAGTTTTCACAGGGGACCTTGGTAATTCTCCATCGCCATTATTACCGGATAATGAACCAATTGAGAACGTGGATTATTTAATAATGGAATCATGTTATGGAGACCGCAATCACGAACATCGTGATTTGCGTAAAAAGAAGCTTGAAGAAATAATAAGAGAAAATTACACTCGCAAGGGAGTACTTATGATACCGACTTTTTCCCTTGAGCGAACACAAGAATTACTTTATGAAATGAATTCTTTTATTAATGAGAATGATGAAATGTCTAAATTGCCGATATTTCTTGATTCACCACTTTCAATAAAACTCACAGATATTTATTTGAAATATGATAAGTATTTTAATAAAACAGCCCGCGATATAATTGCAACAGGTGATAAACTTTTTGATTTTCCAGGCTTAATAGAAACAATGGAGACAGAAGAATCGAAAGCAATTTTAAAAGTACCCCCACCTAAAATAATTATTGCTGGTAGTGGTATGTCAAAAGGTGGTCGTATAATGCACCATGAAAAGAATTATCTACCTGATAAGAATAATACTATCCTATTGATTGGTTATCAGTCGATTGGGACACTCGGGCGACTTATTTATGATGGAGCTAAAAAAGTCCACATTTTTGGTGAAGAGACTATCGTTCGCGCCCACGTAGAGATGATTAGTGGCTACTCGGGGCACAAAGACTCTGATCATTTAGTTGAATTTGTAGAAAATACAGCTCATACCTTAAAAAAAGTTTTTGTTGTAATGGGAGAACCGAAATCGGCAATGTTTCTGGCTCAGAAGTTGAAAGATAATCTTGGGGTTGATGCTTATACCCCAACAAACAATGAGACAGTTATCCTAAAATGCTAAAATAAAAAAACCCTCCGAGAGGAGGGTTTTTTTATGCGATATTTTTTACAATTCTTTCGAACACTTCTGGGTTATTTTGAGCAATATCAGATAAAATTTTACGGTCAACCATAATATTTTTCTTTTTTAAACCATCAATGAATTTACTGTATGACATTCCAAATGGTCTGATTGCGGCGTTAATTCTAGTAGTCCACAAACTTCTCGCATCTGCTTTTTTGTCTTTGCGATGGGCAAAAGAATAATTCCCTGCGTGTAATAATGCATCTTTAGCTTGTATCTTTTTTGTACTGCGTCCGAAACGGAATCCTTTTGTTTGGGCAAGGATATTCTTTCGGCGCTTATTTTTCATTGTTCCTCTTTTAACTCTTGTCATGTTGATTAATTATTAAATTATTAATTTTTATATTTTTGACGTAGCCAGATATGTACGTCGGTTTCTATTTGAAATAGCAAAATTTGCTGTTTTTTTACCGCCTAATTGTTTTTTTCTAGATTGTTTCGCATTAAAATGATTGAATCCTGGTGCACGAGACAATATCTTACCATTTTTAGTAATTTTTAAACGCTTTGTTAAAGATTTATTTGTTTTAATAGACATATATAATAAGTAGTATGTAGTAGGTAGTATGTAGTAAGGTATTTATTTTTTTAATTTCCTTTCTACTTACTGCTTGCTATTTTCTACTGCTTCTCAATTGTAATTGTTGGACCTTTTGGACCTTTTTTATAATTTTCGGCAATTTTATAATTTTCGGTAATAAGATGAAGAATACGATCTAACCGCTCTTTTAAGAATGCATCTGGCATATATTTGGAACGTCCTGACAAAAATAATTCCACTTTTATACGATGTCCTTCTTTGAGCCATTCTGATGCTTTTCTAGCCTTGAGAGCCAGGTCATTGTCGCCGGTGCCGATTTTTATTTGAACAGCTTTGGTTTCGGTTGTTTTTGCTCCAGCTTTAGCTTTTTTCTGTTTCTTATTTTGTTCGTATTGATACTTACCAAAATTTGCTATTTTGACTATCGGTGGATTAGTATTGGGAGAAATTTCAATCAAATCAAGTCCTTGCGAATCAGCTTGTGCTTGGGCCTCTTTTATACTTAAAACACCAAGATTAACTCCTTCGTTTGAGATTACTCGAACCTCAGAAGCTCGTATTTGATTGTTTATTCTTTCTCTCAATTTTATTGTCCGATAGAAAAATAGATTACCTACCTAATGGGAATATTAGCATAAAGACTATCTTTAGGCAAGTACAGCATGGGCTTCTTTGAATAATTCGGTAATTCTTTCTTTTGTCTGGGCTTCGCCATAAAGACGAACTATTGGCTCAGTATTTGAGGGTCGTAAGTGAATCCAAGAGTTATCAGGGAAGTCGAGGCGAAGGCCATCAAGCTCATTTATAGTTCCGTTTTTGAAATGATTTTTCATCTTCAGATACATTTCTTCTAAACTACCCACAACAGACACTTTGTCTTTGCACATTTCATATTTTGGAAGTGTTTCTAAACATTCGGTGACAGTTTGATCTCTTTCTGCCAATAATTCCAAAATTAAAGCCAAACTAACAAAACTATCGCGAGCCATATTAATAGTGGGGTAAATAATTCCTCCACCACCTTCACCACCAATTATTGCATTGTTCTCTAAAATACCAGCAACGACGTTTGCTTCACCGACTTTTGTCCGGATACATTTGCCACCATATTTTTCGGCAATATCTCTATTCATTTGAGAGGTGGACATATTTACAACAGCGATATTGTTATGGTTTTTAGAAAGAATTGCTTCAACCCCGAGGGCAAGAGTATATTCTTCTGAAATGGCCTCACCTTTTTCATTTATAACAATCAGACGGTCAGCATCGGGGTCGTGAGCAAAGCCAAGGTTGCAATTTTTTTCTTTTACAAGTTGCGCGATATCTCCTAAATTCTCTCGGAGTGGTTCTGGCTTATGGGCAAATTTACCATCAGGAATATTATTAAGAGGAATAAGTTCGACTCCAAGTTGCTCAAATAAATATGGATCAAGGACACAAGCCGAAGCGTTTATCATATCGACAGCCACTTTGAATTTATGAGCTCGAATTTTTTCTACGTTGATATGTTTTAAAATTTGGTCCGCGTGTTCTTTGGGGAAATTGATTTTTTTAATAAACGAAGACAGAATGTTCTTTATGAAAGACTTGCGCAGGCCGACGGGCCGAGCAGAGCAAAAACCCAGTAGGGTTTTATGTGTGCTTTCAGAAAGAATATTCTGTTGGAGTTTATTTTTATTGGTGATTTTTTCATAATTTTCTTTTATTTTTGCCACTTCTTTTTCGTCCGTGAAAAGTGCTTTGTTGGTTACAAATTTTAGTCCATTATATTCTCTCGGATTGTGACTAGCGGTAATGATTATTGCGCTATCGTATTTGTGTTTTCGGACGGCGAAAAGAACGGTCGGAGTTGGGAGAATATCCCCATCAATGAAATTCACACCGAGTTTCTGGAGTGTTCTTGTCACTATTTTTTTAATATCTGGGCCACTTTCGCGACCATCACGCCCGAGAAGAATTGTCGGCTTATCATTTATATCTTCTTTCACAAATTGAATAAAAGCAGAAACATAATTCTCTATAATCAAAGGAGTTAAACTCTCTCCCCAAATCCCGCGATATCCTGAAACTGTAAGTTTTGGTTGTGGTGTCATAATGCCATTTTAGCATAAAAATTGCTATCCAAGATTTTTATATTTGGTATAATATCTGCATATAAGTTCTAAGAGTCGAATTATTAATTTTTAATTAACAATAAAAAAATGAAAGTTATACATGGTATCGCATTTGTTCTAGTTATCATCGGAGGTCTTAATTGGCTTCTTGTGGGTCTCTTTGGTTGGGATGTAGGAATGATTTTTGGAGGACAAGATGCTCTAATCTCTAAAATCATTTACATTCTAGTTGGTTTGTCCGCAATCTTTTTGGTTGCTACTCACTGCAAAGATTGTAAGCACTGTGAAGCTAAAGCAATGCCTACAAGTGCCCCAACAAGTAATCCTATGTAATTGTTTAATACAAAGATTTATTTAATTAAAAATTCCTACACTCGGTGTGGGAATTTTTAATTTTGGTAATAAAAAAAGAGCTTGAAAATTTTTACTAGTAAAAATTTTCAAGCTCGAACATATCGAATACATCAAACGGTTCTTTATCCAAATCAATAACCTCAATGATGATTACATTTGGAGTTTCGATTGAAATATTGTTTATTTTTTTCTCAACATCCTGGTCACGAGATAAATGACAGGGATATAGTGCTTTATCACGAGAATCAAAACATACGATTATTATTTTGATACGGTGTGGATGAATAAGAGTATTATACATCCAGAGTAGGCGAGTGCGTCTACTAAGTGGTTCCAGTGTTCCCATTTTTTTAAGTTTCTTTAAGAGTAGCATATAAAAACGAAAAAGTTAAAGATATAAATAATTTATGAGAAAATTTAAAAGGGAGATTGACTAATGCCAACTCCCTTTTTTATAAGTATTTACCATTCTTCATTTTTATGAATATTTTTTCGTTTTCGACATAATAAATGAGGACAGTCATTTGGTGCGCAATATCGACGGATCTTTTCCAAGTTCACAAAAATAATAAAGATATTTTAGTATTTTCATAGTTTTAGTATTTTTTGTAATTTTACCATTAATCTAAATAAACTCCTAAAATAGAGCAAAAAAGGTGATTTCTTGTTAATTTCTTATTAGTATTACAACGAGAATTGAATAAAAAGAAAAATCCGCTCTGCATAATGAAAAGGGATTTTCCTTTTCTGCAAAAGCGGATTGCCTAATCCTCTTCTTCCGATACTCCAAACATGTTGTCATTTTCCCACTTTTCACCCAAATGCATCCTGTAGTTGTCAGCTTCGGACTGATTGCAGTATTCGCGATTCTTAGTTTCGGGGCTATCTTTTTCAATGGAATATCGCCTGTATAGGAATTGATTTTTTCCATTTAATATTCCAACAACTATTTCATCATCAAAAATATAAAAAATAGAACCTGTTTCGAAATGTGTCGCAAAAGCTAGGGGTGATAGCGACATAACGATACAACCATAATCACTATTGTAACCTTTTCCGGATGTGTATCCTGCTTTCACGGTGATATTTTTGAGAGTATCTTTTTGTTCCCCCCATTTAATATTACTAACATCATCATCAGATAAAGGAAGATTTTCATTTGAATACCATTTCTCAATCGTGAAATAATGATTTTGAGTAATTTTATTTAGGGCATTGATTATTTCTAATCCCGTTTCTGAAGTTAATATTATTTTTTTCATTTTTTCTGGTTTTTTGTGTTTAAAAATTTATTGAATTGTCTTTATTCCATAGAAAGGGGAGCAAAGACAATCCAACAAATTTAATTTAAAACCAAATATCAAAGAACTGACCCAGTAGAATGATAGCATAGATTGACAAAAAAGTCAAGTAAAATAACCCTTACAAAATAAGGTTTAAAATGTTGTGGAGATGTCTGAGTATCTTCCTCTACGAGGACAGTATACCTTTTGATTTCCACGCAAGAAATAGCGGGACCGTGAGTACACTTATCGGCGATTACATCGCCAGGTACTTTTCGATTTGCTTCGCAAATAACGAAAAGTCTTTCGCTTCCCGCCGAAAGCCAAGCAGTTGGCTTTCTCATCTCCACAATTAAAAAACGCCCATTGCTGGACGTTTTTTAATTGTGGAGATGGCGGGAATCGAACCCGCGTGCAAAAGGAACTCTTAGATAATTCTACATGTTTGTTATGTCCACTTGGGTTTAAATGTTTATCCTAGAGGACATACAGGAAAGATAAACACCGAGTCCTAAATTGTCGAATTCTACATCGGACATTTGTAAAATCGTAACCCGATAAATTATGCCCACTCTTTATATCGGATGTCAAAAGAATGAACACTTGCCGGAGCCGTTTAGGCGTAAGCAAGAGCTCTTTGACCTAACCCAAAAGAGTAAGGTGAAAGAACTGAAGCGACTTTGTTTGCACTTAGTCTTTTCCAAGAAGTTTTAAAAGATTCCTGGGTACTTTACATGCATATATAAGAGGATTCATTTTGTCGAAGCCGATCATCCCCAGTATTAAGTAGTAGGTAGTAAGTAGAAAGTAGAAAGGGAAATTAATTCCTTACTACATACTACTTGCTACTTCCTACCCTGTTTTCAAAGTTCTCCTTATCTCTCTATCTGTTTCGCGTTTTTTGATTGTTTCTCTTTTGTCGAATTCTTTTTTCCCGCGAGCCACAGCGATAGAGACTTTTATATAAGGACCCTTACTATATAATGAAATAGGGATGAGAGTCAATCCTTTTTTATCATCTTGATCCGCTAACTTCTTTATTTCTTTTTTTGATAATAATAAGCGACGGGTCCTTTCAGGGTCGTATCCAAGATCCATATTGTGTGGTTGGTAAGGAGGAATTTTCATATTTATGATATACGCTTCACCACCACGGACGATACAAAAAGCCGAGTTAATATTCCCGCTTCCACTCTTGATTGATTTGACTTCATGCCCGAGTAATTCAATACCAGCCTCGTAAGTATCCTCGATGCTGTAATTAAAGTGAGCTTTTCTGTTGTCTATATATACGGCCATCCTTATATGTTATCAGCAAATAGCAATAATATCAAAAATACGACCTTTATTTTTATCCATTTTACGTGTATAATCTAATGCACTATGAAAAATCCAATGAACCAAATAAATCCAAAAATGAAAAATAAATCAGGCTTACCCCAAATGCCCAAGAAGCCAAACATTATAAATCAGATCACTATCGCGATATTTATCTTTATGGGGATTACTTTGCTGTACACCTTCCTAACTAAATCACCAGAAGATATCAAAAGTATAACTATTTCTGATGTTGCCAATGCTATCAAAACTGAGACGCTTACAAGCATAGAAGTCTCTGGTAGTGATGTTAATGTAATTTTCAAAGATGAGACAAAAGGTAAAGCCAAGAAGGAAGTAGAGAGTTCTCTTTCGGAAACACTTTTTAATTATGGAGTAACCCCCGAGGAACTCTCAGCAACTCCGATTGAAATCAAAACGGAATCTGGTTTTGGATATTGGTTACTAAATATTTTGCCATTTCTAATTCCCGTCTTGTTAATTGTTTTCTTTATCTGGATGCTAACTCGCCAAGTCAAAGGTCAGGGCATGCAAGCATTTACTTTTGGTCAATCAAAAGCACGTATTACTGACCCTAACGATAAAAATAACAAAGTTACTTTCAAAGATGTAGCCGGAAGTAAAGAAGCCAAAGAAGAATTAAAAGAAATTGTAGATTTCCTTCGTAACCCTAAAAAGTTTTTGGATATCGGAGCACGAATTCCCAAAGGAGTGTTACTCACTGGCGCGCCAGGGACAGGGAAGACATTACTAGCCAGGGCTGTTGCTGGGGAAGCCAGTGTGCCATTTTTCCATTTGTCCGGAAGTGAATTCGTCGAAATGTTTGTCGGAGTTGGGGCATCACGCGTCCGCGATTTATTCAAAATGGCTAAAAAAGCCGCGCCGTCTATCGTCTTTATTGATGAGATAGATGCTGTCGGTCGAGTGCGAGGAACTGGAGTCGGAGGAGGTAATGATGAGCGTGAACAAACATTAAACCAAATTCTAGTTGAAATGGATGGTTTTGAACCGAATGAGAAAGTTATTGTTATGGCGGCAACAAATAGGTCAGACGTTCTTGACCCAGCACTTCTTCGCCCGGGACGATTTGATCGCCGGGTAGTCCTTGAATTACCAGATAGAAAAGATCGCGAAGAGATACTCGGAATTCATTCTAGAAAAAAGCCGTTTGCTGAGGATGTGGATTTGAAAGTTATCGCTGAGCGCACACCAGGATTTTCGGGTGCGGATTTGTATTCACTGATGAATGAAGGAGCAATACTTGCCGCTCGTGAAGATAGAAAAAAAGTTGCTCAATTTGACCTTATTCGTTCGATTGAAAAAGTGATGATGGGCCCAGAGCGAAAAAGTCATTTACTTTCCAAAAAAGAAAAAGAAATTACAGCTTATCATGAAGCAGGGCATGCATTGCTTGCCTCGATGCTTCCATATGCAGATCCAGTACACAAGGTCTCAATTGTTTCTCGCGGAAGGGCTGGCGGGTATACCCTCAAACTTCCACTTGAAGAGCGACGATTACAAAGTAAAAAAGAATTTATTGATGACATTACCATGTCGCTCGGCGGATACGTGGCCGAAGAGATGATTTTCGGAGATATTACAACAGGCCCATCGAATGATTTACAGGTGGCGACAAATCTTGCTCGTGCAATGGTTACTCGCTGGGGAATGAGTGATGAAATTGGCCCGATTGCTCTTGAAGGGGATGGTGGACGAGTTATGTTTGGTCAAGGAGTAGACGACAAAGAGTATTCTGAGAAGATGAGTTCAGTCATTGATGCTGAAGTTGCAAAAATAATGAATAATTCACTTGCCGAAGCAAAAAGAATTCTCTTAGAGAAGAAAAATATTCTCGATGTAATTGCAAAGAAATTAATTGAAGTAGAAACTCTGGAGCAAAAAGAATACAACGATCTTATCATTGCAAATGGGATAGTTCCGAAAGTTAAAGACACAATATAAAGAAAACCGAGAATATTAAAAAATAAACTCGCTTATCCCTACCTCGCTTCGCTCGGCGCGCGCCCACACCCACTCATTTATTTTTCAATATTCTCGGTTTTCTAAAACTGCCCCGCCTTCGGCGGGGCAGTTTGCAAATATAGTGTTTTTTCTGTAATATATTTCTATAACCAATCCGCCTGTAGCTCAGTTGGTTAGAGCATCGAGCTTATACCTCGAGGGTCCTACGTTCGAATCGTAGCAGGCGGACAATATGAATTTTAACCAACCTAAAATTGAAGACGATTTTTTTGACAAAGAAAAGAAACTCGATTTATCGCAAATAGAAAAGAGATTACCTTTTAAGGAAAGGATAGATGAATTATTTAAAAACAAAGTTTTATATGAAAACGCAGAAGGAAAGAGATATATTGTTCAACCCGGCACAAGAATAGCTGTTATTGCAGATATAAATAGTATAAAAGTGCCTTTTTATCAAAGTAGTAGAGGAACAAGTGGTAAGGTTGGGGGAGAATGGTACCCATTTTTTGGTAACAGAGGATCTTGGTTAATAAAAGGAAAGACGGAAGATTCCAAAAGGGGTTATGATATTCCTGAAATAAAAAAAATGATGGAATATCTGAATCAAGTATTACCGGAATATCTTTATGACAATTTGCTTAATGAAGAACAACAGAAATTATTTAATGATGATATATGGAAATCACAGGTTGGAACAAATGAACAAGTTAAGCAATTACCTTCGAATAAACAATTTATAATAAATGTAAACGAAGCTGCGGAATACATGGCAAAAATTTTAGGATATGAATTAAAGAATGCACCAGGAGAAGATGTTGATCCTAAGCGGTGGGAGTTTCTTAATCAAGTTATAAAATCAATAAAACAAAAACTTGAAATATATAAGGAAATTTAATTTTTTATTCAAAATACGGTTTGAAGTTTTTTGATAAAAAAGACAGGACCACTAAAATTTTGAGCAATGACAGGAATTTATTTTTGGTGTCAATTTCTATGTTAGGATTTTCAATCAAAGTTTGACAATCCCCGTTGGGGGTGTAGAATATGGATATTATAAAACTAATTCATTAAAATTATGGATGAATATAAAGAGCTTTTGGATAAAATAAAAAGAGGCGAAGCGACAGAAGAAGAAAAAAATTCTTTGCTTATAGCCCTCGATGCTTCCTTAGATGCTATGAAAATTCTATTAGAAGCCGTAAAAGAAAAACAGTCGAAACAAAATTAAAAGTCTAGTATTTTAATATGGAAAAACAAAAAAATATAAAACAAAATATTCCAGAATCCCAAGAATTAAAATCAAAATCTCCAGAGATAAGGATTGAAGGAATTGAAAATAAACTTAATGAAGTTGAAAAATTATATAATGAGGTTGGACAAGAAAAAGGAATACAAACTGCTGTTAGGGGAATGTCTCAATATGAATTAGATAAGATGCAGGAGGAAGCTAAAAAAACTCGAAAAGAAAACCTAATAGCTGGAGGTGTATTATTAACTGTAGCTTTTCTTTCTGCTCTTGCTAGTCGCTATCTTTTTGAGGGTGTCACGCTTCACGATTTGAATTATGCTGATAATCTTCGTAATATTATGCAAAATAGTAATCTAACAGCTCTAGAAGCTTTGGCCCCTATAACACATGTAGAAGAAATACCTGCTAAAGTTCAACAACTAGATGCTATCTGTAAAATTGTTCTTGAGGGGGTAGTTGCAGTAGGGATAGCTGGTACTATTCATCTAGTGAGAGAAGGAATAAATGAAGTTAAAAAAGTAAAAAAATTAATGGGACAAAAAACGCAAACGGCTTAATTGTTTTGAAATAATAAAAAAACACCTTACATTAAGGTGTTTTTTTATTCAAAATGCAATTTAATGTTTTTTTGTTTTAGAGTTTCAGCAAGGAGGGGATAGGATTTCAAATCGATATCTTTTTCAATCAAACTAATTGCTTCGGTTCTGGCGGCTTCCACCATTTTAATATTTTTCATAGCCTCCATTCCAAGGTCAGTAATACCCCATTGCTTATCTCCCGATAAAAGTCCGGCGCCTCGGAGGGACAAATCAAGTTCAGCTAGCTCAAAGCCGTTTGAGGCTTTTGTTAGAGCCTTTAACCTTTCTATTGTTTTTTCTGTTTTAGCGTCAGCAAAAAGATAGCAATAAGATTGATATGTTGAACGAATAACTCGTCCGCGAAGTTGGTGGAGTTGAGCCAGGCCAAAACGTTCAGCTCCCTCAATGACAATGACAGTTGCATTTGGGATATTAACTCCAACCTCGATCACTGAAGTTGAAACAAGAATATCAATCAAGTGTTTAGAAAAATCACTCATAACTTTCTCTTTTTTGATTTTTGTCATTTTGCTGTGCATTATTTCAATCCGATAATCTTGAAAAATTTCTTTTTTGAGTCGCTTGGCTTCGCCCGTGACATTTTTCACATCTAATTTTATTTTTTCTTCATCGTCGCTCTCATCAATCTTTGGACAAATAACATAAACTTGCCTGCCACTCTCTAATTCTTTTTTAATTTTTTCATAGGCAACAGCTCTTTTATTTTCAGTCACAATTTCGGTTATTACTTGCTTGCGTCCGGCTGGCATTTCATCAATTATTGAAAGATCCAAATCGCCGTATATTGTCAGTGCTAAAGTTCGAGGTATAGGTGTCGCGGTCATTGAAAGATAATGAGGCGAGTGACCTTCTTTTTTGGCTAACTTCATTCTCTGGTTTGTTCCAAAACGATGTTGTTCGTCAATAATCACAAGACCTAAGTCCTCAAACTCAACTTTTGTCGAGATTAGGGAATGGGTTCCGATAACTATCGGGATTTCACCATTTTTAATCCATTTAAGAAGTTGATTCCTAGCAATAGATGTCCAAGTTTTTATTTGCTTACCATTTTCCCAACTAGCCGATTTACTAGGGAATTTACGACATCCAGAAGAGGTCATAAGAGCAATAGAGATACCAGTGTGTTCAAAATATTTGATAAAATTCTCAAAAAGTTGGACGGCCAGTACTTCCGTTGGAGCCATGTATGCAACCTGTAAATTTCCAAAATCAACCCCAACCGGTCTATTTTTTATAACTGCATAAGCGACGGTTGCGGCGACGAATGTTTTCCCACTACCGACATCACCTTCGATGAGTCGCGACATCGGTTTATCTTTCTTTAAATCATCTAAAATAATTTTGATTGCATTTTCTTGTGAATGAGTTGGTTTAAACGGAAATCTGGAAATAAAATCTTTTATATCTTTATCATGAACCACCATTTTATATGAAAATAATTCTTCGTATCTTTTTCGCTCTTGTTGGCGGGCCAGTTGAATAAAAAATACTTCTTCAAAAGCAAATCTTTTTCTGGCAATCTCGGCGTGCTCTTTTTTCTGTGGTGTATGTATCCAAACAAGGGCAGTGTGTAAGCTAGGCAATTTATATTTTTCTAAAGTTTTCTTATCAAGGTAATCGGGAATATTTTTAACGCAATCATTTTTTAATATTTTCCCAATTGCGTGATACATCCACTTAGAAGTAATTCCTTTTGACTCAGGATAAACAGGAAACCCATATTGTTCCCCGGATTCCTTTTTTTGAAAAAGAGAATCGTGTAAATCAATCGGCAAGATATCTTCTTTGCTGATTTCTGGATTAGTTAAAGTTAATCCATAATTTTTACTCTCAGATATTTTACCAGTTACTCGGACAGTTGTCCCTTCACGTAACATTTTTGCCAGGTATGGCTGATGGAACCAAATAATATTTATTTTTCCTGTTAGATCAGTTATCACTGCTTGGCCCATTGGGATTTTGCTTTTGAATCCTTTTTTTGTTTTTAAATTTGAAATTTGTCCAATGACTGTGGCCAGTTCACCATCCTTGAGTGTATTGATATGACGAAATTCACTAATATCTGTATAACGAGAAGGGAAATAATATAATAAATCGCGGATTGTAATTATTCTAAGTCTGGCGAGGGCTTTTTTTTGATTTATATCAATTCGAAAATGAGATTCGATATTATCGTTTAAATACATAATCTAAGGGAGAAAAATTATTATGACTGGGATCTTCTTTGTATAAAATAAGTCCACCAATAGCAATAAAAATAATAAGAAGAATTATCGCATGTTTTTTGCTGAGTTCTTTTTTCATACTCTTAAATTATAACATATAATAAAAAACCGCCATCAGGCGGATTTTATTTTAGAGTTTTTTTGACGTGTTCGACGAGCTCATCTAGAGTGAAATTTGATTTGACCATAAAATCAGTTGCTCCGAGTTCTTTGGATTTTTTGATATCTTTTTCTTCAGACAAGTTTGAAAAGACAATGACTGGAATATTTTTTGACGCCTCAGTCGATCTGATTTTCTGAAGGACTTCAAAGCCATCAATTCCCGGAAGAATTAAATCCAAGAGAATTATATTTATCTCAGGGTCGGTAATTTTCTTCATGGCTTCTTCACCGGTCGAAGCTGTCACTATCTCATAGCCTTCCTTTTTTAATTTGCCAGCCTCAAGTCCTTGCAGGAAACTGTCGTCTTCGATTATAAGTACTTTTTTCATACGAGGATATTATACTATATTAGTTAAGTAATAGGCAATACAACAAAAAATGTTGTTCCTCCTCCTTCGCCGTTTTCAAACCAGATTTTACCATTATGCTTCTCAATAATATTTTTGGTTGTGAATAATCCCAATCCTGAACCGATTGCATCTTTCTCAATAGCATTTGGTGATCTAAAGAATTTTTTGAAAATATTTTCCTTATCTTCATTTTTAATTCCAATACCTGTGTCATGAACAGAAATTTGAACATTGTTGTCCTTTTGCCCGACGGAGATGAAAATTTTCCCATCTTTATTACTATACTTAATAGCATTTTCAATTAAATTTTGGAAAACAACACGAATCATTTGCTCATCACAGTTAATGAGTGGTATTTGCATATCTGGCTTAAGAAAGATTAATTCAATTTCTTTCTTATTTGTTTCACCGGAGAATTCAAATAGAGTTTGCTCTATAAGATAAATGATATCTATCTTTTTAAATTTATAAGGAATGGAAGCATCTTCACTATGATTGAGAGTTAGTAAATCATTCACAAGCAGAAGCATTCTTTCGTTACTGTTATATGCTTTTTTTATTAATTCATTTTGTTCATTATTGAGTTTACCGACATCTTCATCGATAAACATTTTTAAAATCCATTTAAGAGCCGATAGTGATGTGCGGAGTTGATGAGCAGTAATAGATATAATATCCGATTTTGTTTCACTGATTTTTTTTACTCGCTCAACTTCCTTTTTTAATTTTTCTATTTCATCCATGTAGTGTATTATAGCATAAACAATTGCGGAGCCGACAGGATTCGAACCTGTGAGGGCTTTTACACCCTGCCTCTTTAGCAAAGAGGTACGTTAGACCACTCTGACACGGCTCCCTATATCTGTAATCTATCATTATTATTGAGATTTTTCTAGCATAAGTATATAATGGAAGAATGGATAAGAGGTTTATATATAAAAGAATAGTTTTTAAAAATAAAAAAGAACAGACTGAATTTGTTCAAAATTTAATATATAAATCTAAAAAAGAATTTGATGATTTTGCAAAATTATTAAGTGTTTCATCTAGAACTTTGCGTGATTGGAGAAGCGGAGTAACACGATTACCCTTTGAAACAGTTAAGGGATTGAGTCATCAATACAAAGTTAGAATTCCCGAAATAGAAAAAATTGTATCTTTTAATGAACATTTAAAAATTATTAGTAGTAAGGGTGGAAGAAATAATGTCTTAAAAAACTCTACTGTAGGAGGTAATTTAGAAAAAAGGAAAATTGCTTGGGAGAAGTGGTGGAATTCAAAAGGGCGTTTTGGTAGTCATCCAATTATAAATGTTCGAAAGTCTATATACAAAATAAAGAAATCGAAGAATCTTGCGGAATTCATCGGAATAATGCTTGGAGATGGTGGATTGTCAAAGTATATGGTTAAAATAACTTTAAATAGAAATACAGATAAAAAATATATTAAATTTGTTTCAGATTTAATATGTCAATTATTTAAAATTAAACCATCAATTTATACATATTTGAATGACCCAATAAGAAAATCAGTTGCAGTAATCCAAGTATCTAGGGTAGAACTAGTTGATTATTTAAAGGCTCTCGGCTTGATAGTTGGAAATAAAGTTAAAAATCAAATTGAAGTGCCACAATGGATTCTCAATAATAAGAAATATAGAATTGCCTGTTTAAGAGGACTCATTGATACAGATGGTTGTTTTTATAAAAATATTTATTCTGTAAATAAAAAAAAATATTTTTATAAAAAAATTGCGTTTACCAATAGATCAATACCTCTCCTGCAATTTGTTTTGGATACTTTAAAAGATCTTAATATAAAATGTGTTTTGACTAAGGGGGTGGATGTTAGAATAAATTCTAAAACGCAGGTAAAAAGATATTTAAGTATTGTTGGAACAAATAACCCAAAACACTTGGAAAAATTTAAAATTTAAAGTAACATGAGCTAGTTAGGGATGGGTGGCCGAGAGGCTTAAGGCAGCGGTTTACTAAACCGCCGAACCCTAACCGGTTCCGTGAGTTCGAATCTCACCCCATCCGCAATTAATAAAAATTTAAATTATCTCATCAAAAGTAAACCAATTACGGCTATTAAACTTCCAAAAATTTTTCTCCAAATTCCATCTTTCTCTTTTAAGAAAATTGCAGCAACTATAAACATGATAACTACTTTAAATGTTGTTATTGATGAGACTAAACTTAAATTGGCTACGAAAAAAGTAAGCATCCCCCAAGAAAGATCTTGAATAAATTTTAAAAATCCAGTAATAACCAGATCTTTTTTAGTATAAGTAGTTTTTCCTTTTGAAAAGAAAGCAAGAATTCCAAGCCCTATACATATAGCCCACCAACTTAGTATAAGAGATGCTGTAAATCCTGTAATTTTCATTAATTCACGACTGGCGACCAAAAGTATTGATAGTGAAATTCCGCTAAATATCATTAACCAAAAATATTTATCATATTTCATTTTTCCTATCTTGTGTTTTTTTGAAACAATAACCATTGCAGTAATTAGAAGCAATACCCCAATTATTTGCAATCCCTTAAGTCCTTCTCCAAGAAACACAGTACTTAATAAAATAGTAATAGGGACATAAGTATTACCAAGAACAGAAGTTACTCCAGCTTCAACGTGTCTTTGTGCTGTAAAATAGCTTATATAGTAACCCATTCCACCAACGCTGGAAGCAATTAAAAGTAATGTTATTTTTAACCATGAACCATGTAATTCGAAAGGAGAAAATAAAGGAAGAATTAGAATTAATAAAGAAGAAACGAGAGTAACCTTAAAAGAAAGATCGATTTTATTTCCACCTTCATTTTTTACTGAAAGCCAACGACGTTGAATTGGAGCGATTGTTGCTACAAGAAAATAAAATATATAGGACAATATTATCATACTTGAATTATACATATTTTTTGTTTTCTTACAATTTTGAAATTCGCACGAGATACGTCGTTATGATAATATGGAATTATTAAAAAAAACATCACAGGGCTTGTCGGTGATAAGTCCTAACACAAGTGCCTCCGCATTGACAATTATCATCTCTTGTGTATAATAACCACAAAAGTAAAAGCCCAAAGTTCATTATTAATTATATTTTTTTTTAATTTCCCCCCAGAAACGAACTGAAATAACTAACCTTTAAAACACAAGACAGAATGGGAAAATTAAATGGTCACAGCGTGGCCACAGCAGAGGAGCCAAGAACAAAAACAAGGTACTCAGACGAGGAACTCGAGGAATTCAAGGAGCTTATTATGAGCAAACTTGAAACAGCCAATGAAGATCTGAAATTGCTGATGGAGGCATACCAAGATCCCGGCGGAGAGCATGGAACCAATGACACTTCGCCAACATTCAAGATCCTTGAAGAGGGATACCAGGTCATGTCCAAAGAAGAGAACAGCCGTCTGGCTGGACGCCAGCAGAAGTTCATCAACAATCTCGGGAACGCTTTATTGCGCATAGAGAATAAAACCTATGGCATTTGCAGGGTAACCGGGAAGCTGATCTGCAAGGAAAGGCTGAAGAGTGTACCGCATGCCACGCTTAGCGTTGAAGCCAAGCTTAACCAGAAGTGAAACTGGATGTTAATAAGATTTTAAGATTTAATGTCGCCCACCAGGAGGCGACATTTTTTTATTTAATAATTTTCTTTTTTAATGTTATTATATAGAGCATGAAGTTTACTTTTAATAAATATTGGATGTTTGTCGCAGTATGTATTGTCGTCAATATATTAATTTTTACGGTAATGTCGAATAAATTAGAAAGCTACGTAGCGAAAAGTATTATTGAAAAAAGTATTTATTATGAATAAAATAATCAAACTAACACTCAACCAAAGAATTAAGAAAAGTATCTGGCGGCATATTTACCCAGTGTTTCCATGGTTGCAAAAACATTTTTTAAAATGGCACTTAGCTTGGCATGAAAAGGGCCGTCAGCCTTATCATATTGGCTGGCTTGCTCCTGGAAAAAATTTAAAAGATTTAGAAAAGCATTTACATAATGAATGGAATTTTGGAAACCACTTCGTGGCTTGGACAGATAAATCACAAGTTCTCTCTTGGCGTAAATTAGAAAATTTTGATTACCAATACCACATTCGAGTTTTTCGAGATGGAGAAATAAGGGGGCATTATGAATATACTCCTGAGAGTAAACCGCTTGCTCATTTTACTGAAATGGATGAACAGGCTCGGATAGATGATTTTAAGAAATTTTTAGGTGATTATATCGTCCAACGTAAACATATTTCACATTTGAGACCAGACGTGAACATCGCTCCCGATTCGGAAATTACTATTGACCAGAGTAAAAAATAAATAAAAATAATTCTTGGTAATCAAAAAATAGCCAGTATATATAAAAATTTATTCGCTTATCCCTCTACGCCCTTCGGGCTCCGGCGCGCCCACACCTACTCATAAATTTTTATATATGCTGGTTATTTTTACGTTTTTGAATCTGGGTAAACAATATCCCAAAGGGCGCTTGCGACGTTGTGAGGACGGCCGACAAGAGGGAAGCTGTGTAGGTCAATGAACGGAGCGCTGTTGCATTCGATAACTCCACATTTTGGTTGGTCACGCCAAGAGATAGCGACATCATCCATGATAAAATCTACACCGATCAGTGGGTCATCGAGAACTTTTGCGACTTTTTCCAATAATATTTTATTATCGGGGTGGACGATATCGGTCATGTCAGTAATTCCTCCGCCGACAGATCGGCTGGTCTTTTGTCCGAGAGTTATGATTTCATCTTTTTTAGGGATTGTATTTTCCGTGTGACCAAAGTGAGTTAATTCTTTGATTGCTTCACTGTCTAATTTTAATTGATGGAAAATTGGACCAGTGCGTAGGGGATTTTTATTTTCAATTTCAATTAATTCTTTTACATTATGAATTCCATCACCGATCACATAAGCTGGCTCACGACGCAGAACGGCGATTAATTTCCCACCAATTAATGTCCCCCTGAAAACATACCCAGAAAGTTCCTCTTCAATCATCACCCAAGGGGAAAGTTGGCGAGCTTTCTTGAAAGCAATAATAAATTCTTTTTTATCACTTATGTGAGTTGTAGTATGGCGACTCCTTGAACCCAAATTTGGCTTAGTAATGACTGGTTTTTCTAGAGAGTTAAAAACTTTTAAAGCCTTTCGGACAGAGTGGACAACTCTACCATTTGCAACTTTAATTCCTGCTTTTTTGAAATGTTTTTTCATCTTACCTTTATCATCCATCCATTCCAAACCCTTGGGATTGTATTTATCTGGACGGGGTAAAACATCAAAAAATCTTTTATGTCCTTTGTATTCTGAAACAAAAATATCGTGGCCAATTCCAAATAAACGAAACTCATACATTTTGATACCTCTTTTAATGGCTTCTTCCCAAAGAACTCGAGTTCGGCCACTATCATCTTCTTTTGGTTCATAAGTTATTTTACCGAGTTTTAAAAAAGTTAAAATTTTTGTCAAAGTTGGTCCCAACCAATCGAAAGATGATTCAGGAATAACTTTACCTATCCAATTTGTCCAAGGTTCGAATAATGCACCTAGCAACACAGAGACATAAGCGACAAAATGAATAGTTTGAGCTCCCCCGCAATCTGGACAATAGTTTTTATTTTTTTTCATATATGTATAATAGCATGAAAATTTTTAATTAAAAATTTTCATGCCCTGACCCTAATGCGCCACAGTGAAGCCGATAACTTTTTTGGCTCCAGCCTTTTTAAGAATTTTTATAATCTCAGATATTGTTCCTCCGGTGGTTGTGACATCATCAATAATGATGATAGTTCGGCCACGAATTAAATCAGGATTTATCGTTTCAAAAACTCCTCGAACATTCTGCAAGCGTCTTTTCCTATTTGTAATTTTTGCTTGCGGGGTGGTTTCGATTTTTTTAATAACCAGATTATTTTTTAATTCTAAAACTCCAGGTTCTCCGAAATGACAAAATCCCCGGGCAATGATAAGGGCTTGATTATATCCTCGAGCATGTGTTTTCTTTTTTGAAATAGGTACAGGGACAACATAGATAGATCGGCCCGCGACTTCAGTTTTTAAATCGGCAATCTCTTCAATTAAAGATTCATACAATAATTGCCCCATTTTTTCTCCCAAATAACGCTTATGATAGTATTTTAATTCCCAGATAGCCTTTTTGATCACTGGGTCTCTATAATCAAAGACAGCGATGATATCTCTTTCTGTTTCTCTCTCGGCTGGGCGTATTTTTAATATGCAATTATCACACAGAATTTCATTTTTTGTCCGGCAACCTGTACATTTTGCTGGAAATAAAATATCCAATAGAAATTTTTTAATTGATTTGAGGTATGGGAATGATTTCATTTCTTTATTTTACAATATATATGTTATAATGAATACTGATTAAAAGGATTTAATATGGATAATTCACTAAAAAAAATAATTTCTGAAGGGTTTGCTAGTTTATCGAATGTTTTTAATTCTGATAAATCCAACAAAGAAATACTTGGTATAGACATTGGATCCTCAGCCATAAAAGTTGTGCAACTAAAAAAGAAAAACGGTAAAGCGGTGCTTGAGACGTATGGCATTCTTTCCTTGGGTCCTTATGGGAAAACTGATGTAGGGACAGTCACAAATTTACCAACCGAAGATATCTCTAAAGCTTTACTTGATGTCATCAAAGAAGCCAATGTTACCACCAAGCAAGCAGTCATCTCGATTCCATCACTTTCGAGTTTAATTTTTACTATCTCGCTTCCTAGTAAAGTTGAAGAAAGTCAATTATCAAAAATTGTACCGATTGAGGCGCGTAAATATATTCCTGTGCCAATTTCTGAAGTTACTCTCGATTGGTTCTTAATTCCTCAAGAAGTCGAATCAGTTGAAAGCGATGAAACTAATCAGAATAATGTTCAAACCAAGATAGAAATTTTGGTCGTTGCAATTCATAATGATACATTATCAAAGTATCAAGATATTTTAAAAAAGACCGGATTACAGTCCGATTCTTTTGAAATGGAAATTTTCAGCAATATTCGTTCATCATTTAATCGCGATTTGGCTCCAGTCCTACTCCTTGATTTTGGAGCTTCGAAAACCAAAGCTTCAATCGTTGAAGCTGGAGTTGTCCGAGTTTTCCACGTTATTAATCGAGGTTCACAAGATATCAGTCGAAACATCTCTCAATCATTGAGTGTTACTTTTGAAGAAGCTGAGAAATTAAAACGCGCCGTTGGGCTGGATGCCAAAATTGATGCACGAGTCGAGAATATTGCTCGTTTATCAATCGACTATATTTTTTCTGATGTGAATAGTGTTGTGCTTGCTTATGAGAAGAAGTATAATAAGAATATAAGTAAAGTTGTTTTAGTTGGAGGAGGTTCTTTATTAAAAGGTTTACTAGATCGGGCAAAGGAAAATTTTCATACAGAAGTTGTTTACGGTAATCCTTTTGCAAAAACAGAAGCTCCTGCCTTCCTAGAACCAATTTTAGAAACGAGTGGCCCTGAGTTTACGGTTGCGGTAGGATTGGCCCTTCGTCAATTGTCATAAATATATAACATGGAAAATTCATTTCAAACATCTTTTATCCCCAAGAAGCCTATCACCTCAGCTGTGTCAGATAAGGCACCGAGAAGTCTTTTATTGATTATTGCTATTTTCTTATTAGTTGTCTCTGCTCTCGGGTCGCTTGGGTTATTTGTTTATAAAAATTATTTAACTAAACACAAAGAATCACTTTCATCATCTTTGGCTGTGGTCCGAGATACTTTTGAAAAGGAAACAGTTGATGAATTAAGTTTGTTTAATAAACGCACAGAAACCGCTAAGCAAATTTTAAATAATCATATTGTTTTAACTCCACTTTTTACCCGACTCGGAGAAATTACAATTCCCTCAGTGCAATATACAAGTTTTAGTCATATGACTACTGATAAAGGTTTTGTGGTTCGGATTGACGGGCTAGCTCGGGATTATCGATCAATTGCTCTGCAAGCCGATGCTTTTAATACACCAAAGGGTCAAGTTTTTAAAGATGTAATTTTTTCTGAGATTGTTAAAGATAAAAGTAATAAAATTAGTTTCAAGGTTGAATTCAGTGTCGACCCAACTCTGCTTTCTTATGAGAAAAATAGTTTAATTGAAAAAATACAAAATCCAGTAATTCCCGATCCTGTCTCGATGCCATTATCACCTAGTTTAGAAAATAACACTCCATAATTTTATGATGAGATTAATTCTTTCAATTACATTTATTGTTGTGGCCGTAGCTCTGTTTTTCGTGGCGGTTAATCCGATTTATAGTGATGTAAAGGTGTTGAGAACTGATGTGGCGACTTATAATACAGCGCTCAGTAATTCTACTGAATTACAACAGACTCGCGATTCACTGGTTGAAATATATAAAAATATCAAAAAAGAAGATCGTGATCGCTTAAGTCATTTCTTGCCTAGTACTATTAATAATATTGAATTAATTCTCGAAATTGAAAAAATTGCTAATTTACATGGTTTGCCAATAAAAAATATTTCATTCGATACTAAGAATACAGAGAAGAAGAGTGAGAGTTCAGCAGCTAGTGAAGAAATGGTCGTCGCCGCCGAAGAAGACCCATCCGATTATCTTCCATATGGAGTCTTTACTATGAATTTTGTTATTGAGGGCAAATACGACTCCTTCCTGGTTTTTTTGAATGATTTGGAACATAATCTTCGTTTAGTCGATATTAAGTCAGTTTCTTTCACTGTTCCAGTACCAAGTGCTAACCCAACCGATACAACAAATCCAAATATCTATAGTTATAAATTAGAAGTCAATACCTATTGGCTTAAATAATATGAAAACAAAGTACAACAAATTTTTAATCGTCTCAACACTCTTTCTACTTATTGGTGGTTTTTATTTATATTCTTCACGAGATTTAAAATCAGAAAGTCTAATTCCGGTTGCTTTTGGTAGTTCGTTGGCATCTTCGACAGAAGGGGAATCTGCGACTTCACCACTTGGAAGTGATATTACTTCCGATATTTCTTTTCTTTCAACTTTAGTTGCTTTGAAAACTATCAGTATTGATACAACTTTATTTTCAAATAAATCTTTTAATTTACTTATAGACAATACTGTCAAAATAGAGCCAGTTGTTCCTGGCCGTCCGAATCCTTTTGCTCCAGTCGATAGTAATGGTAATAGTATACCTCAAGGTTCTAGTATTATTACTGAATCAGCGACTCAGATTACTGATAAAACTGCTGTTTTAAATGGAACAATGAATATTACAAATGGGGTGACCGATACTTATTTTAAATACGGGACGACAGAGAATTTGGGTCTCGTAACAACTAAAGTAGAACAATCGCTTGTTGGGACATTTATTAAAAATGTTTTAGGACTAAATCCTAGGACAACTTATTTCTTTAAAGCCTGCGCCAAAGTTAATAATGCTGAGCTTTGTGGAGAAATAGTTTCTTTTACGACTAAATAATTCATGATACTTTTAGAAGAACTTGTAAAACGTGAAATTATAAAAGAAGACCAAATACCTGAAATCGTCAAAATTGCTAATGAAAAATATGAGGGCAGTATTGACCAGGCACTTGTTGTTTTCGATTTAGATGAAGAAAAAATTCTTGAAGTCAAAGGAGATATTTTTGGTGTGCCAATTAAAAAAGTTGACCCGAGAAGTGTTGATCCGACCATCCTAAGATTAATTCCAGTTGATGCAGCTAAAATCTATCATTTTATTCCAATTAATTTAACAGATAATTTTCTAGAAGTTGGGATTGTTGATCCAGAGAATATTCAAGCCATAGATGCGCTGACTTTCATTACCTCCAAATTAAATAAACCATTTAAATTATTTTTGATTGCAACTTCTGTCTACAATAAATTAATAGAAATGTATGAAGGGACAAGTGGTACCGAAGTTGACCAAGCTCTCAGTGAGCTTGATTCTGAGTTTGCAGATTATAATGACAGTGGAGTTATTATTGAAACAAATATTAAATCACCAGATACTCAGAAAGCAGGTGATGAGAAAATAGTTGAAGAAGCGCCGATAGTCAAGATTGTCGCCGTTATTCTCCGTAATGCCACCGAAGGTTTAGCTTCGGATATCCATATAGAAAATACAGGGGATAGAGTCAAAGTGCGTTTTCGTGTTGATGGTATTTTACATACTTCTTTGACTTTACCACTTTCTGTCTATAATGGCGTCGTTGCGCGTATTAAAATTTTGGCGCGATTACGACTCGATGAAAAACGTAAACCACAAGATGGTGGCTTCTCAGCCAAAATTGAAGGCCGAAAAATTGATTTCCGTGTCTCGACTATGCCGGCTTATTATGGAGAAAAGATTGTGATGCGTATTTTGGATTCTCAAAGAGGGATTCAGAAACTCGACGACCTGGGATTGTCAAAAGAGAATTTAGTCCTTATTCGAGATTCATTGTCTCGCCCATATGGATTACTTCTTATTACTGGTCCAACTGGAAGTGGTAAAACAACTACTCTCTACTCAATGTTGAATGAACTCGATAAGGAAGATAAGAATATTGTTTCCCTAGAAGATCCAGTTGAATATAAAATTGATGGAGTTAATCAATCTCAGATTATGCCCGAGATTGGATACACTTTTGCTTCAGGACTCAGGTCAATTCTACGTCAAGACCCCAATATTATATTAGTCGGAGAAATTCGTGATAAAGAAACTGCCGAGCTTGCTATTCAAGCAGCCCTGACCGGGCACTTGGTTCTTTCAACACTTCACACCAATAATTCTGTCGGGGCAATTCCACGTTTGATTGATATGGGAATAGACCCATATCTAATTGCTCCAACTTTGATTCTCTGTATGGCTCAACGTCTAGCTCGCAGAATTCATCCAAATTCTAAACACGAAATTCCGATTGATGAAGCGACCAAATTAATGTTTGATAAACAATTTGCTGATTTGCCAGAAGAATTTAAATCGAAATTAAATATCGGCAACACTATTTATGAAGCGGTGCCGTCGGCCGAATGCGCCTCCGGACTAAAAGGCCGTATATCACTATTTGAAATGTTTAAAATTGATAAGGAGATGCAAGCGATAATCCTCAAACATCCAGTTGAGCAAGATATCTATAAGCTCGCTCGCTCACGTGGAATGCTGACAATTCGTGAAGATGCAATCGTCAAAAGTATTCGAGGAGATATACCACTTCAAGAAGTTTATAACTTTTAAAATATTGACAATTATATTATAATATAAATGTATGGATAAAGAACTTAAAAAGATTCTGATTGTCGACGATGATAGCTTTCTTCTTGATATGTATGCATTGAAATTTAGTAAATCAAATTTTAATGTTTCGACTGCTTTAGGCCCGGAGTTAGCTCTCGAGAAACTTCAGCAAGGACTTTCTCCGGATCTCATTATTTTAGATATTATGATGCCCGTTATGGATGGGTTTGAATTACTTGAGAAAATTAGAAAAGAAAAAATTGCTCCGAATTCCATTATTGTCTTTCTTTCTAATCGTGGACAACAAACAGATATTACTCGCGCCGAAGCGATGGGTGCCTCCGGCTATATTGTCAAAGCTTCGAGTACGCCGAGTGAAGTAGTCGAGAAAGTTGTTAAAATAATAAGTGACGCACACAAAAACTAATATGGAATATAAAAAATTACTCAATGAATTAATTGAAAACCTGATCAATGAAGATGGCTCAGATTTGCATCTTGGTATCGGGCGCAAACCATACATCCGAGTAAATGGCCAACTTATCTCTTTGGTTAACCATAAAGTTATGACTGAAGATGATGTGCTTGGTCTTTTAGAGGAATTGATTGGCAGCGAAAGAGTCAAGAAATTTATCGAAAACAAGGATGTTGATTTCTCGAGTAATTTGAAAGATGGTCAAGTTCAACTCCGAGGCAATGCTTTCTTTCAGCGTGGGCTCGTCTGCATCGCTATCCGGCTAATTCCTAAAGCTAAATCATTTGAAGAATTAAATTTACCGATGATCCTTAAAGATTTCACTATGAAAAAACAAGGATTCTTTCTTGTTGTTGGGCCAGTCGGACAAGGTAAATCAACAACCCTCTCTACGATGATTAATATGATCAATACACAAACCGCAGCACACATTATGACGATCGAAGATCCTATTGAATTCATCTATCAGCCCGACAAATCAATCATCAATCAACGTGAAATTGGTATTGATACGGATGATTTTTTGAAAGCTCTGAAGTCAACTTTCCGTGAAGATGCCAATGTTATTTTAATTGGAGAAATGCGTGATCCATCAACCATCGCCGCTGCGGTGACAGCTGCTGAGACGGGGCACTTGGTCCTTTCAACTCTGCATACCAACAATGCTTCACAAACTATTGATCGTATTATCGACTCATTCCCCGCCGAACAACAAGGCCAGATTCGTTTACAGCTCGCTTCAAGTTTGCTTGGAATATTCTCGCAACGTTTAATTCCGCGGATTGCCGGTGGGCGTATTCCCGCTTATGAACTTTTGATCAATAACAAAGCGATTGCCAATTTAATTCGTGAAAAAAGAACCCATGAGATCGATGTCGTCATTGAAACTTCGTCCCATGAAGGGATGGTTGATATGAACCGATGTCTGATTGATCTTGTGCAGAGGGGAGAAATAAGTCTCGAGAGTGCTTATGAATTTTCTATTAATCCTAAATCATTAGAGCAAATGTTTTAATTATGTTATTCAATTACAAAGCCATCACCAGTACTGGTGAGAATAAAGTTGGGACAATTGATGCAAGTTCGAAAGACTTGGCGATTGTTGCTCTTCAGCGTCGCGGATTTTTCATCTCATCGATTGATGAAGAAAAAGCCAAAAAGGGGATGTTTAATATTTCCTTCTTTGGGCAATCAAAAATAAAAATGAAAGACATCGTCATCATGTCACGACAAATGTCGACGCTCTTTGAATCACAAGTTTCAGCCCTGAAAGCTTTCACTCTGCTCGCTGAGAATAGTGAAAATCAAGCTTTGGTGGCAGTTTTGAATGAAGTTGCAGAAGATATTCGATCAGGAGTTTCGATTTCCGGAGCTTTAGCGAAGCACAAAGTAGTTTTCTCTGATTTTTATGTCAATATGATTCGGGCTGGAGAAGAGACGGGTAAACTTACCCAAACATTTTCTTATTTGGCCGATTATCTCGATCGTCAATATCAACTTACTTCGAAAACTAAAAATGCTCTGATCTACCCAGCCTTTGTTGTCGGTGTTTTCATCCTCGTGATGTGTATGATGTTTGTCTTTATTATTCCAAAACTAGCGCTTATTATTCGAGAATCAAGTGCTGAAATACCATTTTTCACTCGACTTATTATGTCGTTGAGTGACCTTTTTGTCCGTTACGGAGTTTTCATTTTAATTGCAGTAGTTATCTTTGTTGTTTATATTATTCACTATTCCAAATCTCCAGCTGGACGATTATATTTTGACCGATTAAAAATTAACACCCCAGTTTTCAAAAGTATTTACACCAAACTTTATCTTTCAAGAATTTCGGACAATATGGACACTATGCTTTCATCGGGTATCCCGATTGTTCGATCGATTGAGTTGACGAGTGCGGTGGTTGGCAATCGGGTTTTTGAAGGAATATTAAAAGATGTTTCTGAAGCCGTCAAAGGCGGTAGTTCTTTGTCGGATGCTTTTTCTAAACACAAAGAAGTTCCTCCAATTATGCCAGGGATGATAAGAGTGGGGGAGGAGACGGGGTCCCTGGGGAATATTCTAAAAACTCTCGGGCGTTTTTATGCTCGGGAAGTTAACGAAGCCGTCGATACTCTTGTCGGATTAATTGAACCAGTTATGATTGTTATTTTGGGGCTTGGAGTTGGTATCTTATTATCATCAATCTTAATGCCGATTTACAATATCGCCGGTGGAGTATAAATCTCTAAATCCTCCTTACTACTTGCTACTGATTCAAACTTATCCACAGGTCGCATCGCATTGTATTTTTAAGTTAGTTTTATGATATAATGGTATTATTAAAAATAAGGTCGTGTTTCTTATTAAAAAATTATTAATAAAATTTCCGCCATGTGCGGACCCGCATAAAGCGGAAAATATTATGCAAAAAAATAAAGGTTTTACGTTAATTGAATTGTTGGTCGTTATCGCAATCATTGGTATTTTGGCATCAGTCGTTTTGGCAAGTTTGAATACTGCAAGAAATAAGGGTAAGGCAGCAGCTGTTCAATCTACTGTTAGTTCTGCAAGAGTTCAAGCTGAACTTGGTATGACTACTGCAGGAACTTATCTTGATGGTCTTTGCACTAGTACTGCTGATGGAGGTTTAGGTACTTTAGTTACAGCTGCAACTAATGGTGGTGGAACTGTATCGACTTGTGCGCAGAATACAGCTGCACTTACTGCTCCAACAGCTTGGGGATGGGCTATTACATTGCCAGTAGGAGGTAATTTCTGTGTTGATAGTACTGGATTTGCTGGGACTTCTACTGTTGCTCCCGGAACGGAAATTACTGCAACCACTGATGTTGTTTGTGATAACGCCTAATTTATTTAAAAAAATTTATAAAATTGCTTTTTATAAACAGAAAAACCACCCATTGGGTGGTTTTTCTGTTTATAACTTGTTAGATTATATTTTGTTATATGTTATAATTTTGATGGAGAGAGATAAGAATCAATTTCCAAATTTCCAAATATTATTCGCTAAGGTCGTTTTTATTAAAAAATTATTAAAATTTCCGCCAAGTGCGGACCCGCATAAAGCGGAAAATATTATGCAAAAAAATAAAGGTTTTACGTTAATCGAATTGTTGGTCGTTATCGCAATCATTGGTATTTTAGCAGCTATCGTTTTAAGTTCATTAGGAGATGCTCGTAATAAAGGAAAGGATGGAGCTGTAAAAGGTCAAATGGATCAAATAAAAAAACAATCTGAATTATATTATTATTCACAAAGTCCGACTAATATATATTCAGGGTTATGTACAGCCACAGTTGTTAATAAAGGATTAGGGGGAGCCACTGGTCCTGGATTACTCAAGTCAATAGCTGATGCCTCAGGGGTTGATGGTGGTGCAGGTGCTCCTGTTACTTCGAATATAACCGCAGGCACTTATAATAAAGTAACATGTCATGCTGTTGGTGGTACAACCACAGCCTATGCTGTTGAAGCACCATTATCTGATAGTACTTCAGCAATCCCTAAAATGTTTTGTGTTGACAGTACAGGTAAGGCAATCATCACTAGTGTTCCAATAAGTGCATCTGAGTATGATTGTGACTAGTAAAAATTTTACAGGGGTTATGTAAATGAGCAAGAGTATTTTGTAGTTAAAAAACCACCTAGGATTAGGTGGTTTTTTGTTGGGGTGGATGTTATAATAAAAACATGAGTTTACTTATATTTGTCTTCATTTTTTTATTAGGAACTATTATTGGAAGTTTTTTGAATGTTGTCATTTTTCGATTTAATACAGGGCGGAAGATTACCAGAGGAAGGTCTATTTGTATGACTTGTAATAACAATTTGAGATGGTATGAGCTTATTCCCGTTCTTAGTTTTCTGATTCAATCAGGCAAATGTCGTCGTTGTGCTAGCCACATCTCTCATCAATATCCACTTGTCGAATTCGGGACTGGTTTGATTTTTGCGCTTATTGCTTATAAGTTCCTACCTATTCTTTATATGTCTTATTGGTCCTATATCTTTTTTGTTGTGTTTTTTGTTTTTATTTTCTCATTACTGATTGTCATTTCAGTTTACGATATTCGGCATAAAATTATTCCCGATAAATTAGTCATTATTTTTATCGTCCTATCCTTTTTGTCCATTTTTATAAATTTCTCTCCAGTAGGTTCATTTTTCACTTTACCAACTTTGTCTAATTTATTAGCGGGGCCACTTCTTTCTTTACCTTTTGTCCTTCTCTGGTTTTTTTCTAAGGGGCGTTTGATGGGGCTTGGTGACGGCAAGTTAATTCTCGGTATTGGCTGGATGTTGGGGTTAATTGCTGGTCTTTGCGCGGTTATCTTATCGTTTTGGATAGGCACGATTGTGAGTTTGTTATTGATGGGAGCCTCTAAGCGTAAAATTAATATGAAAACAGAGATCCCTTTTGGTCCATTTTTGGCCATCAGTGCTCTCATTACTTTTTTATTCAACTTAAATCTTTTTTCTTTAGTGAATATATTTAATATTAAATAATATTAAAAAATGTTAAAAAATTTTTACAAAAATAAATCTAATTCTGGGCTTGCCTCACCGAAGTCTCAAGGAAACGAAGGCGGGGTGACTCTAATCGAGCTCATTGTTGTCATCTCCATATTTTTAGTCATGTCTTTGATTGTGCTTTTTAATTACGGACAATTTCGTTCAGCCACTTCTATTCAAAATCTAGCGGACGATATCGCTTTGTCTGTCCGTAAAGCTCAAAGTTATGCGATCGGAGTTCGTGGCTCAAGTAGTGCGTTTGATTTTGGTTATGGTGTACATTTCAGCTTAAATTCGGTAACAAAAAATTATTTTGGCTCAAATAAATTATTTCTTATTTTTGCCAACATTAATAATAATATGACTTATGATTACGACAAGTCGAATGAATGCGGAAAGCCGACAGCCGAGAATGAATGCCTAGAAGCTCTCAAGATCACCAGTGCCGACGTAATATCAAATATTTATCTAGGTTATAGTAAAGATAATGAAAAGGCGATTGATAAGAATGATCTGGTTGAAATATTTTTTAATCGTCCCAATCCGGAGCCAATTTTTTGTTATAAAAAAAATACATCATCCGCTAACGATACTACTGCTCTACCCGATGATCTCCCTCCAATTCCACCAGGATGTGACCAAAAAGATGTTATTTATTATATCAAAATAGAAATCTCAAATATCAGTGATCCGAATGTATTAAAAATTATAACTATTTGGAATAATGGGCAAATTAGTGTTACCTAAAATGAATATTAAAAATAAAAAGCAAAATAATGGATTCACGCTAGTAGAATTAATGGTGGCGACTTTTATTTTCACAGCGATTATGTTGGCTTCAATGGGGGCCTTACTTATCACTATGGATTCAGCTAGGAAAGCTCGAGGGTTGAGAACCGCCATGGATAATATTAATTTTACAATGGAAAGCATGACTCGTTCTATTCGCATGGGAACTAATTATGTCTGTGTCGAAGGTGGGGGCGAAGTCCCCGGCACCGGATATCTTGATCCAAAAGATTGTGAGGCAGGGACATTACTTTCATTTGTGCCTCAGAAAGCCGACCCAAAGGATCCAGAACGAATTAGTTATAAATGGGATGTCGATAATCATACTTTACAGCGTTGTGAAAGCAGTGATTGTGTAGAGATTGTGGCCCCAGAAGTTAGTATTGATAAATTGAATTTTTTTGTCAGAGGGTCTAGCTTGTCCGATGAAGTCCAAGCGAATGTTTATGTGATTATAAAAGGCCAAGTTATTATTAAAGGAGTTGCGACGTCGTTTGCAATTCAGACGATGGCTTCACAGCGTAATTTTTAATTAAAATGAAAAAGAATTATCGACAAAACAAAACAAGAGGATTCACTTTAATCGAAGCGTTGTTCGCTGTATTTATTTTGACTCTGACGATTACGAGTTTTATGGGCATTGTTGCTCAGAGTTTATTTTCGGCCAGGTATGCCCGCGACGAAATTACTGCCAGCTATCTTCTCCAAGAAGTGGTTGACTATATCAGAAATGATCGAGATACCAGCGTGATTTTAAAAAGTGGAGATTCAAAAGCAAACTGGGAAGTTTTTGTCAAAAGATATGAAGAAAATTGTTCCGCTGTCAATTCTCCTAATGGTTGCTATTTTGATGTTTTAATTATGAATGCGGGGGATCAACCACAAAGATGTGAAGAAGACAGCTGTTATTTATATTATAATGATAACCCAGAAGGGAAAGATGTTTTCTATAATCACGAGGGCAAAGGTGAAATAACTAGTTTCCAAAGACATATATTTGTCGATCGAAGTGATAAGAATCCAGAAGATGAAATTAGTATACGCGTTATTATGAATTGGAAAAATGGTGGTTTAGTAAAAACGAAATCATTAGAAGCCAGTCTTTTGCGATGGCAATAAAATATGTCTAAAATTTTTACAAAAACAAATAAAAATAATGGCTACGCAATTCTTTTCACGGTGATTATCATTAGTGCGATTTCAGCCTTAACGGCTGGTTTGGCTAGTACTGTTTACAAGCAGTTAGTTCTTTCATCACTCGTCAAGAATTCTCAATCCGCATTTTATCAGGCCGATACAGCCGCAGATTGTGCCCTGTATGGTGAATTTTATCTGGGCGCCATGAACCCAAATTTTTTTTTAGAGAATGAAAAATGGATTTGTGGAGGAAAAGATTTAATTATAAAACCGACTGGTGATCCACTGGGGAGTTACGATTTAGAACCGGAGCTTGCCGAATCCACCGATCCTTGTTTCCGAATAAGTGTCCGAAAGATTCTTCCAGTCGATACTGAGACAGCCGGAGTCGAGATCAGAGCTCGCGGTTATAATATATGCGATATAAATAATCCGAGAGTAGTTGAACGTGAAATTGAAATTAATTATTAGTTTATTTTATGAATAAGTCTCAAGCCAAAAACCGTATAAAAAAACTTCGGGAGGAAATTGCTCGATTGCGATTTCAATATCACGTAGAAGATAATCCCAATGTAACAGATGATATTTATGATTCCTTAAACCAAGAACTCAAATTAATTCTCAAAGAATACCCTGAATTCATCGACCCAAATGCTCCAGAGAATAGAGTCGGGGGCAAACCACTTGATAAATTTAAAAAAGTAAAACATGAAGTTCGGATGCTTTCGATCAATGATGCTTTTTCATTCCCCGAGGTGACTGATTGGGAAAATAGAATTTCTAAAATTATAGGAAGCCTGCCTGCCGGCAAGGCAGGTCCGGCTTCCTATAATTATTTTTGTGAATTGAAGTTAGATGGTCTTTCTGCCTCTTTAATTTATAAAGACGGGATTTTTGTCGAAGGTTCGACAAGGGGGGATGGGTTTATTGGTGAAGATGTGACAGAGAACTTAAAAATGATTAGCACAATTCCACTTAAACTTAAATCACCTTATCCATCGTATCTTGAAGTCAGGGGTGAAGTTGTCATGGCCAAGCGAGCCTGGAATGCTTTAAATAAAAAACAAGAAAAAGAAAACAAACCACTATTTGCAAATACTCGTAATGCTGCCGCTGGAAGCTTGCGCCAGCTTGACCCACAAATTGTAAAAGAACGTAATTTGGATTTTTTTGCCTGGGATTTGATTCAATTAAGAATTAAAAATGAAGAACCTGCCTCGACGCAAGGCGGGTTAATAATTAAGAATCATTCAGACAAGCATGATTTGTTAAGAAAACTTGGATTTCAAGTAGCACCATACGAGAAAAAAGCAAAAAATTTAGATGAAGTTTTTGATTTTATAAAAGAGATAGAAAAAATTCGCCCGAATTTACCTTATGGGACAGATGGTATCGTTGTGGCTGTTGATGAGCTTGCTTTGGAAGAACGACTTGGGGTTGTCGGTAAAGCCCCTCGATATATTGTGGCCTACAAATACCAAGCTGAACGCGCCACAACAATTGTGAAAGATATAACGGTGAATGTCGGCCGGACGGGAGTGCTGACTCCTGTGGCGCATTTTAATCCAACATTAGTTGCCGGTTCGACTGTTTCAAAAGCCACACTGCACAATATTGATCAGATCAATCGCCTTGATTTACGCATTGGAGATACAGTTGTTATTCAAAAAGCCGGAGATGTTATTCCTGAAGTTGTCCAAGTTCTTACTAATATGCGCACCGGCAAAGAGAAGAAATTTAAAATGCCAAGTGTTTGCCCTGTTTGCAATGCAAAAGTGGAAAAGAAAGAAGCGGCCAGCAAGCAAAGCTCCTCTTTGCAAGGTCCTCGGACGAGGGAGGAGAGGGGCCAGACCATTGCAAATAGGACTTTGCTTGCTGGCCGTAATAACACAAAATCGGTTGCTTTTTATTGCACAAATAAGAATTGTCCGGCAAAAAATAGGCGGGGGATGCAACATTTTGTCAACATTTTTGAAATTTATGAAGTTGGCCCAAAAATTTTAGATCGATTGAAAGATGAAGGTCTAATAAGTGATTCAGCAGATTTGTTTACTTTAGAAAAAGCTGACCTCTCGGGGCTTGAGCGTTTCGGAGAAAAATCAGCCGATAATATTATTTCTTCTATCCAGTTACATAAAAAAATTCCTCTTTGGCGATTTATTTATGCGATGGGGATTATCCATGTTGGTGAGCAAACAGCTCATGATTTGGCGGATCACTTTGGTTCACTTACGAAATTATCAGAGGCAAGTATTAGTGAAATTAATAGTATTGAAAATATTGGGCCGGTTGTTTCGCAAAGCATTTTTGAATTTTTTAGAAGTAGTGCCAGTCTTGGTTTTATGGATAAACTTTTTGCAAATGGAGTCAATGTTTATCATGAAGAAAATAAAAGTAAAAAGTTTACAGGGAAATCTTTCGTCCTCACCGGGACACTTTCTACTATGTCTCGCGAAGAAGCCAAAAAGAAAATTATTGAAAATGGGGGAAGTGTTTCCTCTTCTGTTTCCATTAAAACTAGTTATGTTATCGCCGGAGAAAATCCAGGAAGTAAATATACTGATGCACAAAAACTTGGAGTCAAAATTATTTCCGAAAAGGAATTTCTAAGAATGATCTAAAGTAGCCAAATCTATTTAGAACAGTTCGACCTCCCTCTCTTCTCACCCGAGCCTGTCAGGGTACTCCTATTTTATAAGTATATTTTAATGAGGAATTCATGAGTTGAATGTACTTTTAACTATTGACTTTTTGGTATCGCTTGCGATATAATATACGCATCAATACGAAAAGGGGTCCGAACGGTTAATTACCTAAGGCACCCTTTTCTTTTTATATAGACCCTAAGAAATTTTATCTTTGATGTCTCTATCGTCCAAATACGCAAAATAATTGTTTGATAATTTTTTATATAAAGACGATCTATATTTTCTGTTTGGGAAAAGTATCTTTTTAAACTTATTTTCTTCAATTAAAAAATCTACTAATGATTTATAATCTCCATCTCCAGAAATTAAGATAATTTTATCAAAATCATTTTTTCTATATATCTTTTTCATTATTTCAAAAACAATATCTGTATCTACATTACCTTTCTTTTTACCAAGCATTGCAGGATTATGTTGCTTGAATACTAAAATAAATCCAGCTTTTTGAATTTCAGAATATATTTCTTGATTTACTTCCTGTACATAACCTAGAAAATAATATGCTTCTTTAGCATTATATTTTTTCTCTAAATATATTTTAAATTTAAACAACTCAATTTTCCAAGGTTTATCACTCAGAGTTGTTCCTAAATGAAGATTTTGTCCATCAATAAAAGCTATATTGTTTTCCTTATTATCTCCCATAACACATATTATATCATACAGGGTTAATTGTCTCATCTGTGGTGCGAAGCTATTGAACCATTACGACGGGTAGACAAACTCAAATAAATATTGTAATATCCAAACGAGGATAGTTTTTTGACAATGGATTTTGGTTATTCATTTGTTGGTTATTTTAAGAATCTTTATGGGTTTTTAGAATAATCAACAATAGTAATAACTAATCTTTATAATCATGGAAACAAGGGAACAAGTTATTGAGGCCTTATCGGAAGGTAGGGTAACACAAGATCAGTACGAAATAATGGAGTTATTTATAACTCATGCTCCAAAGGGGACAGTAAGAGCCAAGAAAATTATTCTGTGGTTTTTGCGTCAAAGTAATTTCTTGCAGGATAACATTGCTTTGACTATTCCGTATAAAGAAAAAAAGACAGAAGAATATAAAACTTCCAAAGAAGTCGCCGATGCTATACATGGCATGTACAGCAAAGAAATCGAATTGCCAGAAATCTTTATGTTAGCGGGGATTTCAAAAGAGCTCAGTTTTCACTGTGGCGTTGCCACAAAGAGAAGTGATGATCTCATAACTTTTCAAACGGGGTGGGATTCAACAAAACAAGAAATAGTTCCCATGGAAATTAAAGGATATACAATCTGGCTTTCTAAAAAAAGCTATTCCAGAAATGTTAGATTGATAGAATTTAACTCTGATGAGGCGTTGAAAACAAAACTTCGTTATACTCTGTCACGGTATTCTTCTTTCACCTCCATTGGTGAATTTTACGAGGACGAGTTAATACCCCGAAAGTTACTTAAAATCAAATAGTGATAAACAATATTATGATACAAGTAAAAGGAGAACGAGCAATCGAGCTCCTTTTTTTATTTCCCCTCAACTAAAGAAATTCGAACCCCATAGTAGAGCATAGCCCACTACGGAGCAGGCACCCTTCCAAATTTGGAGCAAAATATAAGCCATAACCCACAATGGTTGTTTTGTCTACCTTAGTAGAAGTTCGAACCTAGTGTATAATTAAATTATGAGTTTTGAAAAAAAGGAGAGTCTGTCTATTACTACACAAACTCTGAACGCAAGTGAATTGATTGATTTGATTTATAAGGGTAATAATTTACCACAAGATAACAGGTTTTTACCAACAGAGGAAGGTGGAGTTTTTGGATATTTTAATCTTATGCACGCTGGTCGTGATAATAAATTTCCTGTGGTTAAGGAAGGTGATAAGATAGTTGGATTAAGTGAATTAGAAAAAAGTCCCTATTCAGATAAAACTTTTTGGATACAATTTTTATCAATTGATCCCAAATATCAAAATAAAGGTTATGCTTCAAAATTAGGTGAAGAAATTTTTAGATTTGCCAAACAAGAAGGATATTCTCTAGAAACATCATCTTATACCGAAATCGGTTATGAAAAACTTAAGGGATTGTTTAATAAATTAGCTGAAGAGTATTCAGTTAATTTTATAGATAAAAAGAAAATATAATTTTATTCATATAGAATACTTATTCAAACATCCTCCCTCTCAGTCGTAGCTTACGAGCAAAGCAAGTTTGAGGCATTCTGTAAAAAGTATTTTGTCTGCTTTTTTTAGGTTGCAAAATATGCTATTCTAAGCATATGCAGATAGAAGAAATTAAAAAGTTAGCTAATCTGGCTCGGATTGATATGACTGAAAATGAAATGGAAGGAATTGCCAAAGATTTTGGGGCTATTTTGGCGTATGTTGGTCAGGTTCAACAAGTCTCTGCGGAGAAAGAACATATGGAGAAAAAGCCTGACGATTATTTCCTTCATAATGTAGTAAGAGAAGATGTCGTGACAAGTAGTCGTGGGTCAAATACTGAAAAAATTATTGGAGAAATGCCAGATACGCAAGATGGTTTCCTTAAAGTTAAACAAATTCTATGATCGATTTACAAAATTTAACAATCGAAAAAGCACACGAACATTTGAAAAATGGAGACTTTTCTGTTCGAGAATTAGTGGATGAATATCTGAAAATCATTAAAGAAAAAAATTCTGAACTCAATGCCTATTTAGAGGTTTATAATGATATAGATAAAGAGATAAAAAAAGCCGAAGAGATGTTTGAAAATGGCACAGCGACGTTAATGACGGGTATTCCGATGGCTCTTAAAGATAACATTTTATTTGAAGGTCACATTGCTTCGGCTTCTTCAAAAATACTTGAAAATTATACCGCCACTTATGATTCTTTTGTTGTTAAGAAATTAAAAGAACAAGGCGCCGTATTTTTAGGTAGAACAAATATGGATGAGTTTGCGATGGGCTCATCGACTGAGACAAGTGCTTATGGAGTTACTAGAAATCCATTGGACACCAGTCGTGTCCCTGGAGGTTCCTCGGGGGGTTCTGCTGCATCTGTCGCATCTGGTATGGCTCTAGTTGCCCTCGGAACAGAGACATGTGGCTCCGTCAGACAGCCAGCTTCTTTCTGTGGACTTGTCGGACTCAAACCAACTTATGGGGCAGTTTCTCGTTCTGGAATTATTGCGATGGGTTCGTCTCTAGATCAAGTTGGTCCAATGGGTAAAAATGTAAATGATGTCGAAATTCTTTTTAATGCGATCACTGGTTATGATTCAAAAGATAGTACTTCTATCCCCAATGATTTACGACAAATTAAAGATAAAAAATTAAAAAAGAAAATTGGTGTTCCTCGGGAATTTCTAAAAGGTGGGGGAATTGATACGGAAGTACTAGAGAATTTTGAAAAAAGTTGCGATAAATTAAAAAGTGCCGGCTACGAAGTAGTTGATATTGATCTACCGTCAATTAAATATTCTCTGGCCGTTTATTATATTCTTATGCCGGCCGAAGTTTCTAGTAATCTTGCTCGTTATGATGGTATTCGATACGGATTAAGTGATGGGGCGGATAAACTTTTTGATGTTTATACAAAAAGTCGTGGACAGGGTTTTGGCAAAGAAGTTCGCCGACGTATTTTACTTGGGACTTATATTTTGTCTCATGGTTACTATGATGCTTACTACAATACTGCTCTGAAAGTCAGGCAGATGATTAAAGATGAAATTTTTAATGTATTTTCTGACATTGATGTTTTTATTACTCCGGCGGTTCCATTTTTACCATTTAAATTAGGAGAGAAATTAGATAATCCGATGGCGATGTATCTATGTGATATTTTTTCTGCACCCGCCAACCTGGCCGATATCCCCGCCATTACAGTACCTTCCGGAAAAAATAAAGATAACCTACCTTTTGGAATTCAATTTACCGCACCACATTTGCGAGAAGATATACTTTTTACTATTGGGAAAGATTTTGAAAAATTGATATAATAATTTTATGGAGCAATCAAGCATACAATCAGTCATCGATAAACCACTCTTTACTCCGACTTATCTAAATGTTGAGTATGTATTTGAAAAAATAGTTGAATATGCTCAGCCGTTTATTAATTTTTTTGCTAACCCTGATACGTGGAACACGATAGGGGTTATATCTATGTTTTTATCTATTATTAGTATTGCCATTATAATATTTTCACTTGTTAGGATGATAGAAATTCAATTACACGAAAGAGATGAAGTCAATCACGAGATAATGCAAGCACAACTAAGACAAAAAGAGAGAGACAGAACTGCAAATCCTCGCTGGCATTATATTCAGACGTTGATTGAGAGTCCAAATGAATCTGATTGGCGAGTGGCGATTATTGAAGCCGATTCTTTGATGGAAGAGATTCTAAAAGAAAAGGGGATTGGTGGTAACACAGTCAGTGAATTGTTAGAAGGCGCAAAAGATAGTGGATACCGCAGTATCCAAGACGCCTGGGATGCTCACTTAATTCGAAATCAAATTGCTCATGATGGACTCGACTTTCCACTTTCCCAAGTAGAAGGACGTCGAGTAATAAAACTCTTCCAAAACTTTTTTGAAGAATTGAGAATAATATAAATATAGTGAATATAGTGAAGTCGGACTTCACTATTTTTTATTACTGCGCAGTCGAAGGGACTTTCGCCCTACGGTCGCGGGTATTTTTCGGCTTCATAAATTTGGCAACGAAAAATCTTTCAAGGCCCCTTACGGAGCCAAGCAGTTGGCTCCTCTCCTACGCAAATAAAACCCCTTTCGGAGTTTTATTTTATTTGCGCAGTCGAAGGGACTTGAACCCTCAACCTCCCACGTGACAGGCGGGTGCTCTAACCAGTTGAGCTACGACTGCATTTTTATATATTTTTCAAATCCATCCTTTTTTCTTTTGAGAAATAAGGAACATTTACTATTATACATAATTTTGTATAAAATCAAAGAGTCTTTTGTGGTGTCGACGGCAGGAGTTGCACCTGCGACCTTCTCTTTATGAGTGAGATGCTCTAACTACCTGAGCTACGCCGACATAATACAAATATAACATAATATTAATTAATTTCAACCAAGGACGTTTTTCATCGCTTGAACTTGGGCCAATGTTCGATAAAGGATTCGCGAACTTTTTTCTAACCGTAAATGCATAACACCCATATATGAATGTGGGGTGGGGAATACTTTTTTATGTTTAGACTTTATGAAAATTGTATTTCTAAATTTAGAAACTGGTATTTTTGTCACGTCGCTCCAGTGTTTCTTTATTTCCAATTCTCTTTTTCTATGATCTTCATTTATAAAAATTCTAGGTAAATAATTATCTATTTTTATATTAAATTCTAAAAAGAGCCATTTCATACATATTATAATAATTTTCGGATCACTATTTACAACACCGAATGTTGTTCCAGTTTTGTTCCCTTCAGCCCAATATAAAGCTGTGCCGATAAGACAAATTTCACGATCAGAAATCTTATTAATAAATTCTAAAGCTTTTTGTTTTTCTTGGTTAATTACATCTTGACTCTTTAAATGATTTGTTAGTGCTCCCTTCAGAGAACCTTTGTAATTTTTAACTTGGGCTCTCTTTTCTAATGAAGAAATTTGAGAATCAGTAAGAACAATATCTCGGCACCATAAACTTAGGGTACTTTTTGATACCCCAATTTTATTTACAATCTCATTAAGACTAAAACCCTGAGATCTTAAAAATCTAGACTTTTCTTTTAAATCCAATTTAGACATACAGTTATATTATACCATGACGCCAGTACAGTATCAATAGTTTTAAAAGGTAAATATCTCACGTAAAATGAAAATCACCTATTAAGGTGATTTTCATTCACATGGCTTGCCTTAAAAGGCTGCGCCACGTGGAAAATTTTTAAAATTTTCTTTACGTGGTTGCGGGGGACCGAATCGAACGGCCGTCTTAAGGTTATGAGCCTTATGAGATACCATTTCTCCACCCCGCTATATATAAACACAATTCTTAACTAATCTTTATCATTTAAACTACTAATGACTCATAACCTTGGCTATTCGCGCTATTAGTCTTTTTGGAGATCCATTTCTCCACCTGCTCCCTCCGTGAGGGCGGGCAGGTCCACCCCGCCATATAAGTCAGTATTGTAACAAAAAAGTCTAGATTTAGCAATCATTGAAAATCAACCCGATTTATAGTATTCTTAGATCAAATTAAATATCAAGCCGTTATAGCTTAGTGGTAAAGCACTGACTTGGTAAGTCAGAGACCGTGAGTCCGATTCTCACTAACGGCTCAGAAATATTTTTGCCATCCTAGCTCATCTGGTAGAGCAATCCCTTCGTAAGGGATAGGTGCCGAGTTCGAGTCTCGGGGATGGCTCAAAAACAAAAACTCGCCGTAATGATATGGTTAATCAATTACAGCGAGTGGTATTACCTGACAATAGTTGTGCCAGGATTTTCTAGATTCAAAAAAGAACGAATTACGGTTTCAGTTTTCGGGTCGATATTGATAGCGTCTTTCCGGACAGGAACTGTTTCCAAAGAGTTGTATTCATTAAGTTCCATCTTTTCTTGGACAATCCCACCTACCATAACACCGTCGACATCCTTCCAAAATGTCTTTGTCGGAGAAAGATTTGGGTTACATGATCTTAAACCAAGAGTTATCAAGCTTGCGGTCAAATCACTACCGTCCAAGCCCAATAATCTTTTGTGACTAATATAACCCTGAGTTAGAATTATTTTATCTCCATGTTCACGGGCGATTGCTTTTGAAATATTTTCCGATGTTTGGGGTTGCAAGGGGATTGAATTGCAGTAGTCATCGCCCGATGCATAGACCATGTCTTGAGCATCGATTAATTTTACAGATAAATTCATCCCTAAAAGAAATTGACGAAATATTTCTGAACTCATCAGTTCGCCAAACCTTAAGAGTTGGGCCTTTGAGATAGTCGGATTTTTTTCATCGATAGAGCCATTCCGAATGAAATATTCTATCTCATGAAAATATTCGTAAAGAATTGAGGTATCCTTAACTGAAAGACTGGTGCATCTTTGTAAATGAATCTTTCTTATATCATCTTCAAAAATTTGCATTGCTTTCTCGATTTCTCCATTTAATTTCTTTTCAAAAATCTTCTCGAGTACTCGTGTTATCTTCACAAACGCAGAAACAACGATAACTATTTGGGTATCGGGTCCTTTATCTTTTAAGGTATAATTAACCCAATCAAATAATTCTTGGTAAAGCATCATTAATCCAGCTCCACCAATTTTATGGATAAAGTAATTCATATATTTTTCCATGGCCTGATTGTTTTTAAAGTGAAAATTCTTTATTTCAAGCATAGCAATCATTGGTAGGGAAGTTAAGTTTTTTAACATTCACCTTAGATTTGTGACTTTTTGTAAAATCTGTTAAAATACTAAAGATGATAAAAATACAGCCTATTGTTAAAGATATTGTTCTAAAAGAACTTGAGGCCTATATTGCCCTCTCTGAGGATTATATGAATATGAGTAGTTATGCGCATAAAATTAGGCCAAAAGTTGAAGTGCTGACAAAAAAGAAGGTCACAATTACTAGCTTGGTTGTTTCCTTATCGAGAATAAAAAAAGAGTTAAAAAAACAAAAGCCATTAATTAGGGATATCAGTGTAAAGAACATTACCACAAAGCTTCCTCTTACAGAATTGGTATATGAAAATAATAGTAAATTTATAGAAGAGATTGGAACTCTTTATAAAGAAGTGTTAATCACTCGGGATGATTTTTTTGTGGCGACAACCAGTATAAATGAAATGGATATATTTGTTTCTTCCAATCTATCCAGCAAGGTGATGAGACATTTTAATAAAAAACCGAAAATTATTAATGAAAATCTCGCTGCTGTTGGAGTTTCTTTGAGTCCGGAAAATTTTGATATTCCCAATACTTTTTTTTCTCTTTTGTCTATCACCGCCCGAGCAAGTATCAATATTGAAGAGCTAATTTCGACGTCGACAGAGTTGATTTTTATTGTGAAAGAAAAAGATTTTAGTATGACGGTGGATTTGTTCTCTAAATTATACAAAAAATAATTTATGAAAAATAAACAACAAAAATTAAATAAAGTTTTTGAAGGAGAGCATGCTGTTTTTGATTTTTTAAACCCAGAGGCGTTAAATATGACACCCATAATTGAGCTTCCTGATTCTTTGAATAATTTTAAAAAAGATAAAGTTAGAATTTTTATAAAATTAGTCAATTCTTCCCCGCTTTTAAATATTAAATATTTTACTGCTTGGCAAATGCTCTCGGGTATTCCGAAAGACAAACGAGGTTCCATCAAGAATTTAGTTGAGTTTTCTTCTGGGAATACAGTTTTTTCTTTGGCAATTTTGTCTAAATATTTTGGAATTCAAAATATGCACGCGATCATTACCCCTGATGTTTTGGAACACAAGAAGAAACTTCTGAAATTAGCCGGAGCCGATATTTTAATATCAGATGGGCCAAGGTGCCCAGATGTTTCCTCTCAGACGGGGGGTGTTTATCAGGCGAAAATTCTAGGTGATAAAAATGGTTGGTATAACTTAAATCAATATACAAATAAAAATAGCCAAATAGCCTCGGAAACTTATATTGGCAAGGAATTGTGGGTTCAATTAGGAAATAAACTTTCCATTTTTGTTTCAACAATAGGCACAGCTGGGACTATCTTTGGAGCTGGTAAATATTTGAAAGGTAAAAACAAAAATCTTTTTATTTGTGGGGCGACAATAAAAAGAGGCTCGTCTATTCCAGGGCCTCGAGGAGAAGAGGCGATAAACAAGTTGAGTTTTCCTTGGAGTTTTTTTGTTAACAAAACCATACCAGTTGATCAAGATTCTGCCTATTTAGAAAGTTTAAAATTAATTCGCACGGGGCTATTGGTTGGTCCATCAACGGGCATGCAATTGGCAATGATAAATAAACTCATACCCATTTTAAAGAAAAATAAAACTTTAAATAAATATAAAAATAAAAAAGGGGAAATATTGGTAACTTTTTTAGCTTGCGACACAATGTTCCCATACGTTGATGATTATTTTTCTATTTTACCGAAAAAATATTTCAAACCTGAGCGAACTTTAAATATATAATATTAAAATATGGCTGATAACAACGAAGAATTAAAAAAAGAAATCGAAACTCTTGAAGGACAAATGAATCAAGGGAATTTCTGGGAAGACAAAACCAAAGCTCAAGCGGTGATCAAGCGGATTGCCTTTTTGAAAGACGAAATTCTTGGTACTCAAAAGTATGACAAGGGGGATTGTATCATTTCTATTTTATCTGGGGCCGGCGGTGATGATGCTGAGGATTTTTCAGCGATGCTACTGCGGATGTACATGAAATATTTTGAAAAAAATGGTTGGACATGGACTTTGGTTCATGAGAATAAAAATGATGTTGGTGGGTATCGCAATATTTCTCTTGAAGTTGTCGGGAAAAATGTTTATGGAACTCTGAAAAATGAGTCTGGTGTGCACCGACTCGTTCGAATTTCTCCATTCAATGCAAATGCCAAGAGGCACACCTCTTTTTCATTAGTTGAAGTTGTTCCTAAACTAGAAAAAAATGATTCTATCATTACAATTCCACCAGATGAACTTAAAATTGAGTTTTCCAAATCTGGTGGCCCCGGGGGGCAAAATGTAAATAAAAGAGAAACAGCTGTCCGAGTGGTTCATTTGCCGACGAATCTATCTGTCCATGTGACTTCGGAGCGTTCTCAAGAACAAAACAAAGAAAAGGCGATAGAAATGCTCAAGGGAAAGCTTTGGAGAAGAATGGAAGAGGCTAAAGCTCGTGAAAAAGAGGGTCTATCCGTTTCCAAAACGACCGATATCGAATGGGGAAGCCAAATCCGCTCATATGTCCTTCATCCATACAAAATGGTCAAGGATCATCGCACTGGTGTTGAAATAAACAATGTTGACGCGGTGCTTTTAGATGGTCAGATAGACGAATTTATTGAAGCCGAAGCCGATTTGTGATATTCTTAATAAGGTAATGATCTACTTTAACAATGTTACAAAAAAATACAAAGACAATACAGCCTCTTTGGAGGATGTTAGTTTTTCAATTACTCAAGGAGAGTTTGTTTCAATCGTTGGTCACTCTGGTGCCGGCAAAACAACGCTAACTAAATTAATTTTAGCTGAAGAAGCTCCAACGGACGGGAGTGTCTTTTTTGAATCAACCGATATTCATAAACTTTCAAGTAAAGATTTGATGAAATTTCGCCGAAGAATTGGAGTTGTTTTTCAAGATTTCCGACTTTTATCCACCAAGACGGCTTATGAAAATATTGCTTTTACAATGGAAGCTATCGGTAAAGACGATAATGAAATTGCCGAAGATGTGAAGCATATTCTTGAACTTGTTGACCTTTCCTCAAAGGCTCACCATTTTCCTCATCAGCTCTCAGGTGGAGAAAAACAACGTCTGGCCATTGCTCGAGCAATTATTTCTCAGCCCGATATTATTATTGCCGATGAACCGACAGGCAATCTTGACCCGATAAATACTCATGAAGTCGTCAATCTTTTAAAAAAGATAAATGACCTAGGGACAACAATTATTTTAACAACGCACAATAAATCAGTTCTTGATAAAATAAAGACTCGAGTTATTACCCTTGAGAATGGTCGCCTCGTCCGCGATGATAAAGATGGTAAGTATATGTTATAATACGCTTATGTTTTTTACTAAACTTCGAAGAATAATAGTTTCTGGTTATCGTAATTTCACACGAAGTGGTTTCACTTCTCTCTCGAGTATTCTGGTGATGACGATAACTCTTTTTGTTATTACTTCACTTATTTTTATTCAAGCTGGACTGAACTCATCTCTCGATGACATCAAAGAGAAAGTTGATGTGACTGTTTATTTTGTGTCGGATGCTGATGAAGAATCAATCAAAGATATTGAGGAAGCTTTGCGTAATTTACCCGAAGTTAAAGATGTATCTTATACTTCCCAAAATCAAGCCCTGGTTGAATTCAGAGAACGTCACTCAAATGATTATCTAACTCTGCAAGCTCTTGATGAATTAGATGAGAATCCTCTCGGGGCATCGCTCAACATCAAAGCCAGTGACCCTTCTCAATATGAAAGTATTTCTAAATACTTCGAAAGTGAAGGGACCCTCTCCAAAGGAGCTTTGACGATTATTGATAAGATTGATTATCATCAAAATAAGGTTGTTATTGATCGTTTGACCTCTATCATTAGTGGCGCTCAACGACTTGGTTTTGCGGTTTCTCTGATTCTCGTTATCATCTCGATTATTATTACTTTGAATACCATTCGTTTGATTATCTATATGTCTAAAGAGGAAATTAATGTTATGAAATTAGTCGGAGCGGGAGGTAAGTATATTCGTGGACCGTTTGTCGTCTCGGGTATTATTGTTGGAATTATCGCTTCGCTTGTGACCATTATTGTCTTTTTGCCGGTTTCAATTTGGCTTGGCAATCAAATGTCTGATTTTCTTGGAATTAATTTATTCTCATACTATAAATCAAATTTCTTCCAACTATTTATTATTATGCTCGGGTCTGGTATTGCGATTGGAAGTGTTTCCAGTTTCTTTGCGATACATCGATATTTAAGAAAATAATCTTCACCATCCAATGATAAAAGAACAGGAGAAAAACAAAAAGAATCTGCCTGAATGTAAATATATTTTTGTCGTCGGTGGAGTAATTTCCGGCGTTGGTAAGGGGATTACGGCTTCATCGATCGGGCGTATTCTTTCTGATCGCGGACAACGAGTAACAGCAATAAAAATCGACCCATATATCAATATTGATGCGGGGACAATGAATCCAGTCGAGCATGGAGAAGTTTTTGTTCTTGATGATGGAGATGAGACTGATCAAGATATGGGTAATTATGAACGTTTCTTGGATGTGGATTTATCAAGAACCAATTATATGACGACTGGGCGGGTTTATGAAAGTGTCATTCATCGAGAAAGAAATCTAGAATACAATGGAGCTTGTGTTCAAGTTGTGCCTCATATTCCACTTGAAGTTATTCGTCGAATCGAAGAGGCTCGCGATAAAGCCAAAGCCAATGTAGTTGTCATTGAAATTGGTGGAACGATTGGGGAATATGAAAATATTTTATTCTTGGAAGCAGCTCGTATGATGAAACTCAGGAATCCAAGCAATGTCTTTTTTGTCATGGTTTCTTATCTTCCAATTCCAAACAATGTCGGTGAAATGAAAACCAAGCCGACTCAGCATGCCGCTCGAACCTTAAACTCTTCAGGAATTCAGCCAGATATAATTATTGCTCGAAGTAAAATTCCTCTTGATGAAAAGAGAAAAGAAAAAATTTCAATGTTCTGCAATATTGCCCCGGGCCGAGTTATCTCAGCTCCTGACGTCGAGAGTGTTTATGATATTCCAATTAATTTTGAAAAGGAGGGGCTCAGTAATATTATTTGCGAAGTTATGAATATGCCTTGCGAAGTTACCCCAAATGAAAGTTCCAAGAGATGGGCCAAGTTTGCTAGATCAGCTCATAATTCCAAAAAACAACTAAACATTGCGGTTGTTGGTAAATATTTTAACAATGGAGATTTCACTTTTTCCGATTCTTATTTGAGTGTTATTGAAGCCATCAAATATTCTGCATATGCCGAAGGAGCAAAACCAGTTCTGACTTGGATTTCATCGCTTGATTTTGAAAAAGATCCTAAATCAGTCAAGAGACTTTCAAAATATGATGGAGTCATTGTTCCGGGTGGTTTTGGCTCACGAGGCATAGAGGGAATTATTAAAACTGTTGAATATGTCAGAAAAAATAAAATTCCATATTTCGGACTTTGTTATGGTATGCAATTACTCGTCATTGAATATGCTCGGCATGTCCTTGGACTCAAAGATGCAAATACCAGAGAAGTTAATCCAAATTCTATGAATATGGTCATCGATGTCATGGAGGACCAGAAAGATAAAATCAAAAATAAAAATATGGGAGGCACGATGCGACTCGGCGCATATCCAGCTCGACTTACAAAGGGGACAATTGCATTTGAATCATACAATAAAACAGAGATTTCTGAGCGTCATCGTCACCGCTATGAAGTGAATAATGCTTTCAAAGAAAAATTTGAAAAAGCTGGATTGATGTTCTCGGGAATGTCGCCAGATGGAAAACTTTGTGAGATTGCTGAATTACCAAAAACAAAACATCCATTTTTCTTGGGAACGCAATTCCATCCAGAGTTCAAAGCTCGCCCACTTTCGCCTCATCCACTCTTTACCGCTTTTATCAAATCTGCACTAAAAAATAAGAAAAAATAATAGAACAAAAAATCCCCACGTGGGGATTTTTTGTTCTATTATTTCAATGAATCTAAACCAGTACGCATTGCACTATTTTTAATTACATTAATGATTTCATCTTCATCATCTTTTATCATATATAAGTTCATGTCTTTTTCGCTAACTGTATGATATTTTTCGAGTAAAGTTTCTTTGATCATTTGGTTGATTGGATTCCAAAATTCAGAACCAAAAAGAATGACTGGAATTTTGCCGATTTTGCCAGTTTGCTGAAGTGTCAGATTTTCAAAAAGTTCATTGAGTGTTCCAAATCCACCTGGGCAGAAGACACAAACCTCTGTTGAGTATGACATGGCTGATTGTCGAGTGAAAAAGAAGTGAAATGGTATCTCATCAGTCACATAAGGGTTGGTAACTTGCTCAAATGGTAATTTGATTGTCAGCCCAACTGATTTTCCACCGGCCTCAAATGCGCCTCGATTGGCCGCTTCCATGATGCCAGGGCCTCCACCTGAGAGCACAGCATATCCTAGCTCCTCCGCAATGCGATGAGTCAAATTCTGGACCTTTTTATAATACGGGTGGTCTTCGGTTATCCGTGTGGACCCATAGAAAGTCACCGACGGATTAAATCTTTTGACGACCTCTATTCCTTGATGGAATTCTTCTGTTATTGCTTTTAATTTTACCTCTTCTACTTTTACTTGAATGCTGTCTTTATCCATATGTGGGGTATTGTAGCTTATTTTTAAAGATATTTCAAGCGTATCCCAAATTGTATTTTTATGATTTTATGGTACGATGATTGAGTTAAAGGATATATTTTGCGGGGTCATCTAATGGCCCGCCTCGACTCGCGGAGCTCATCGACGCGAGGCGGGTAGGACACGTCACTGTTTTGTTTAAAATTGCGGGGTCATCTAATGGTAGGATGCGACTCTCTGAAAGTCGTCATTTTGGTCCGAATCCAAACCCCGCAGCAAGTTTGAGTTAGTCTTAGACTCTGAAGAGAATTAAATTTACTCAATTCTTTAATTAGTAACATTTAGTATCATGAATAACCCAACAAAAAAACAGCATTATGTTCCTAGGAAATATCTCAGAAAATGGTGTGATGAAAATGATTCTTTTTTCCCTATAAAAGTTGAATCAAAACAACCTGCAAAAGTTGAAATTTTCGACCAGGAATCTAATCCAGAAAGATATTGTTACGAGAACTTTTTTTATGCAAAACAAACAGGAAAATACGATGAATTTAGTCAACTTGTAGAAAAGGATTTTACAGAAGTAGAAAATAGTTTTTGGGATAAATTACCTTCGGTTGAAGAAAAAATATTGAATAATCAACAGATTTTGCCAGAAGAAAAATGGCTTATTGCTGGTTTTGGAATTATGCTCTGGCTTCGAGGTAAAAAATACCGAGAATGGTCCAACCAGATGAGTGAAGACTTAATCAAATGGATAATGAAATCACAAATACGAATGGCAGATAAGGATCCTAAATTTATGAAGGAATTGAGGGAACATGGGCTTACTCATGAAGAAATGATTGAATTTGCAGACAAAGAAGAGTATAAAGTTAAAATTAGTAATACACAAAGTTTGAGATTGTTTGAAAGCTATGAACAATTTAGCAATCTTTTGTTTTATAAATACTGGAGGGTTTACATTTCAAAAGATGGTAAATTCATAACCACAGATTCCCCGTACTTAGATCTAACAACTTATGAAGAAAAACCTAATTTTTTTGGGCAAACTTTTTTGATGAGAAAACAATACTTGGTTCTTAGCCCATATATTCTTATTGAAGCTATTCATCCACATAATAATTCAGGTAAAAAATTTAAAAGAATAGATATAACAGGCAATAAAGGCTTCATACATTACCTAAATTCAATGTTGCTTATGAATGCAAATATGTTTGGATTTCATTCAGATAAAGAAAATCTTGAAGAACTCAAAAAAGTAATTAGTTTTATGGACTCTAATAAAGAAATGTTTATCTCCAAAAGTAATTAAATTACACATTTTTACAAGAACTGTTCTTATTAAAGTAAGAATTATTGAAAAATAAAACATTTTGTGGTATATATAGAATATTATTCCATAGTTAAATAAACAATGATAAATATAAGCAGTTCGATTATTATTGGTGTTGTTAGCGGTATTATAACTTCCGCTGTTATTTGGGTTATCGTAAATTTATTTAAAAAAAATATATTACCTTGGTATCAATCCATAACTTATCAAGGAGTAAAAATAGGTGGTAACTGGATTGGTTTTTACCAGAAACCTACAAATATAAATAATGACGAAAAGGATCCCCACTATAATATACACATAATTCAAAAAGGACATCATATATGCGGTGAAATGACTAGAAATAAAGATCAGAATGGAAGTAGAAATTCAAAAACTTTTATATTCAATGGATTATTTAAAGATGGTAATTTAGTTTTTTCTTATAAACCAAAAGATTCAACAAGGCTAGGTTTAGGTTCTTATGTCTTAAAGCTCGGGGATGATGGGAAAAAATTACATGGTAGAAGTTTATATATTACCTCAAATGGTGGTGACGTTGCAGAATTTGAAATTACCTGGAAAAGAAAATCCTAATTTTTAAAATTGTAGATAAGGGCTAAATCTATATCAAAGTAAATTAGAATTTTGGACGGCTATTTTGGTATAATTAAATTATGGAGAATAAACTAATTTGTGGAGATAAATTTATTTATGGAGACGATACCATACTTCTTCCTATTTCTTTGAATTTACCAAGTAAAATAAATTTTGAAGGTGATACTTTTGTTATAAATACTTTTCTCCATGTGAGTTTAGTATGTATTGAAAAGATTATAGAAAAATACAATGTTTCTTTACTTGATTTTGAAAATAAAATTATTAATGATTTTTGTGAATTTATTCAGAAAAATGAAATAAAAAAAGTAAACTATACTAATGATTTTAAAATTGCTTTTAAGCGGGATAAAAAAACTATTGTTGTAATGTGTGATGTTCCAAATTTGAATAAATTTTTTGATTTAATAAATAAAAAATATGGCCTGAATATAGAATATCCACCTCTGCACGTGACGTTATATACGTTACCAGGTAAGTTGGGAATTTTTTTAACCAACTCTGATGATATTCAAAAACTAACAAAAAGTATTCCAAATCCATTAAACCAGACGTTATAATTTTACAAGGACTGTTTTTGTAAGTTTTGCAATAATATAAAGGTATAAAATAAAAAAAGGAGAACATGGATCCATGTTCTCCTTAATTTTATTGTTACGGCACCGAAGATTTTTGGAATATTTCTGTGAATGCATTTCTCACGGCGATATTTATTTTTCTAAGTCTCAAAATCTTTTTCTCATTTTTATTGACTATTCTAAGAATAAAGATTTCAGCCTCATCGCCCTTCATCACTACAGCTTCAGACGTTACTCCGGAATGTTCGCAGACGTTTTTTGTCCTCCCAGTTTCTGGAAAGAAGATATCATATGATAGCTCTTTTGGATCATTGTGGGGGCCTCTTTTCCCGGACTCGATCGCATTTTGGACATTCCTTATTATTCCTACGGTCTTTTGGGAATGCTGATAGTCAGAAAGAATAATCTGGCCTTCAAAAATTTCTTCATGCTTTAACATAATTTTCAGTTTTGTAGGTTAATGTTGATTTTTTCTTAATATTACAACTTGTAAACAATTTGTCAATTATTTACTATCGAAACAATGATTATACATTAAAGCCAATTTATAAGAATTTTGATATAATAATTTTATGACAATACAATTTTTTATTACAGGTGGAACAATTGATGATGTTGATTATGATTCTTTGGATAATATTCCTCAAAAACCAAAATCATTCGTGCCAGAATTATTGGACCTACTGAAACAATCAAACGTAACCATTGATTTTTCAAGTGAAATTCTTTTTTTGAAAGACAGCAGATTTATTTTCGATGAAGATAGAAAAGTTATACTAGAAAAATGCCAATCCTGTAAAAGTGAAAAAATAATAATTACCCATGGGTCTTTTACTATGGCTGAGACTGCAAAATTTTTGTTGAAGCAAAATATTGGTAAAACAATCGTTTTGGTTGGTTCAATAACACCAATAAATAAAAATAAAAGTGATGCCTTGTTTAATCTTGGTGGAGCTATTACTGCTGTCCAATTACTAGAGAGTGGCGTTTATGTCACAATGAACGGGCAGATTTTTACAGCAGATAATGTAAGAAAAAACGTGGATAAAGTTATTTTTGAGAAGGAATTTTAATCCATCGTAATGAGCATTAACATCTTAATAACTAGTAAAATAAAAACCCCCGGTAATCTGGGGGTTTTGCAATTCCAATTTCTCATTTCTACTTCTGGGCGAATTTCAATGGATTTAAAATGAAGCTGATGATGACATCTTTTACGGCTTCATTTTTTAAGGCCGAATTTTTTAACGGCCCCAACATACCATAGTGTGTCATCCCGAAAAAAAATGTTTTTCCAACCTTCACTAGTTCAATGGTTGGGTTTGATTCACTCCCACTCCACCTCTCAAGGTTGAATGTTTTGAGACCTCTTATTCGGGGGCAGTCTCTTTTTTTGAAGTAATCTGCTAGAATTTTCCCCACATCCATATTGGTTGCTAGGGATACAGTCAGAAAATCATTAACTAATTCGACTTCGGAAGTCTGTCGTCCTTTGAATTCCTGAACGAGCGTTGAGTCCACCTTTTTTTCCATGTCTAATTGTATTAAATTGTTTTTTACTGATATTACAACCTATAAATCATTTGTCAACTAATCCCTAGTCATATCCCTAGGGATTTTGATATAATAAAAACATGACAAAAACTAGATTTAATTTTTATGCTGCGGTTTATCTCGTAATGAGAGAGGGGAATAATGTTTTACTCATTAGAAGATTTAATACAGGATGGATGGACGGAAAATACTCACTACCTGCTGGGCATATGGAGGGAAACGAAACTTCTGTGATTGCTATGGCTCGCGAGGCTAAGGAAGAAATAAATATTGAAATTTTACCGGAAGATTTGTTTGTGGTTCACACTATGCATCGCAATTCAGGTGATCGTGAATATTTTGATATATTTTTTGAAGCAAAAAAATATAGTGGGGAACTAAAAAATAATGAAGAAAATAAATGCGATGAAATTGGCTGGTTTCCTATTGATAATTTACCAGAAAATGCCCTTGATTATATAAAAGAAGCCCTGAAAAAGATTAGAGAAGGGCAACACTTTTCTAGTTTTGGTTTTTAAATTTATAAAATTATCACTCAAATATAAACTTATAAATAAAAAACCGTTGCGTAAAAATAAAATTTTACGCAACGGCTGGCTCGTATCCTGTTTCTTCAGGAAATAATATAGGCACTGGATACCTTACCCTCATCATCAGTAACGATTTTGATGGCTTGGCATTCCCACAATATTCCATCCAGAGCAATATTTTTGGCCTGTTCGGAATTTGAGAACATGGCATGAACTAAGCTTTGGATGGTGACCGATTGGGCCACTATAAGTACTTTCCGGCGATTAATATCTCGCCTTTTTAGTTCTTTCTCTCCTTCAATACCGATCTTCATAAGGAAGTCAAAATCTCCTCCTTTTTCAAGACGGTAATAATCTTTCAGGCTCAAGTTCTTGTTTCGCCTTAGCATATCCATGAGGATGTTGTTCTCCTCGGGGTCAGGGAGACGATAAAGAATTTCAAGCTGGATAATTTCCTTATTAGGAAAACCCACCATGATTTGAGCTGTTTGCACAGCCCTCATAGCAGGGGAGCTGATGAAGATATCAAAATCCTCATGTTTCTCCCTAAAGGTTAAGACTTGATTAATTCCGTCGGGAGTTAATTCACGGAAGAAATCATTGTCATTCTGAGTTGTTTCTCCATGTCTCAGAAATACAAAAGTACAATTTTTCATATCCTTGTTCTTTGGTTTTTAAATTGAATGTTTAAATTTATATTACACAAAATTTGACAAAATGCAAGTTCGGGTTGTTTTAATAATTAGTTATAAGTTTACACAAGGATTATCCTTTTAGAACTTTAAAGAAGTTTTTTGAGCTCTAGAATCTTTATATGTTAATCTGGTATAATCAAATTATGAAACAATTAGATACAGATTTAATATTAAATACAGGTGTTCCAATGCCAACAATTGGTCTTGGTACATGGAAATCTGCTCCTGATAAGGCAAGTCTTGCAGTAGAGTATGCACTTACAGAATGTGGCTATCGTCACATAGATTGCGCGTCAATATATCGAAATGAAAAAGAAATAGGCGAGGCTTTTAAAAAAGTTTTCGAAGGTAATATAAGAAAGAGAGAAGATGTTTTTATCACGAGTAAACTCTGGAATACCGAACATCATAAAGATGATGTAAGAAAAGCCTGTGAGCAAACTCTTGCTGATTTGAACTTGGAATATTTGGATTTATATCTCATGCATTGGGGGATTGCTATTCCAGTAAATGCTGTACCACCAAGTAATACCTTAGGAAGATGGACTGAACAACTTGATGAAAATGGAGTTTTAATTACAGAAAAAGTTTCTGTAAGGGAGACATGGGAAGCAATGGAGGAACTTGTGCAAGACGGTCTCGTTAAAGCAATTGGTGTCGCAAATTTTACAGCACCAATGTTGATTGATTTACTTTCTTATTCTAAAATCAAACCGGCTGTAAATCAGATTGAGATTCACGCATATTTACAACAAACAAAGTTATTAGAATTTTGTAAATACAATGATATTGTAGTTACAGCTTATTCTCCACTTGGGTCTCCGGGAATTTTAAAGACAAGGGCTTTCCAGTCCTTATTGAAGATGATGTTATAAATGAAATAGCGCTAATGCATAAAAAATCTCCAGCGCAAATATTAATTCGATGGGGGATACAGAGGAAAATAGTTGTTATCCCTAAAAGTGTTACTCCAGATAGGATAAAAGAAAATTTTGATGTATTTGATTTTGAATTATCAGAAGATGAGATGAAGACAATTTCAGGGCTCAATAGAAACCTGCGCTTTGTAGATCCATATGTGTGGTGGAATATTCCATATTTTGGATAATAAAAACACTATAACAAAATAATTTTATGACAGAACAAATTAAACGATTTGAAGATAATGTAAACGAACAACAAGTTATTGATGCCCTAAGAGATAAGGGGATAGATGATGTTGAAACCAAAGAATTATTAATTAAATACATAGATCAGTGTCACTCTGAGGCGGATAGAGAAGCAGTAGCAGACCCAACTTTATCAAACCATGCAAACATTAAAGCGGAAATAAAAATAGCTGAGCTTTATTCCAAAACTCAATATAAGGATTACGCACTTGAGTCGTTAAGCGAGATATATCAAAACGCCGGGCAAAACGAATCAACTAAAGATTTAGTCGAGCAGATCAGACAGTTGATTGACGAACTGAATCATTAATTAAATATAAAGATAAAAAATATATTTTATGAAACAAGAAGTACCGAATTCTTTTTATAGGGTAAGTGTCAAAGGATTAATTTTTGATGAGAATCGAGAAAAATTTTTGATTATAAAAGAAGATAATGGTTGGTGGGAATTACCAGGTGGAGGGCTTGATTGGGAGGAATCTGTTGAAGATGCGCTCAGGAGGGAAATAAAAGAAGAAATGGGGTTAACAGTTACTTATATAAGCAAAGAACCTCTTCATTACTTGAGGGGTCTCAATATGAAAGATAATTATAGTATTAATTTAGTTTATGAGATTAAAATTGATAATCTACAAGAATTTATTCCTAGCCGTGAATGCTTAGAAATAAAATTTGTCACACCAAAAGAAGCAAAAGAAATGCACGCTTGGAGAAATGTAAAAGAATTAGCTGAATTATTAGAAAAATAGACAAAATCATCGAGGGGGAGAATGTAATGTATAATTCTTGAGAAAAGTTTCTATTTGTGCTAGATTTCATAAAAACATTTAAAACCTTAATCATGAAGAAAGATATAATAGAATACCTCGATATTTATGACGAACATGGTTATCCAACAGGAGAAGTAGAAACTTATGATTATGTGCATTTTCACGGACTATTACATAAAACTGTCCATGTTTGGATTATAAATTCAGCTGGGCAGATTCTTTTACAAAAAAGGGTAAAGACAATGAAAGCTTTCCCTAGCCTCTATGATATCTCTGCCTCGGGACACATCTCTTCGGGGGATACAAGTCGCCAAGCGGCAAATGGAGAAACAAAAACAGAAGTAGGTCTTGATTTACCGACTTCTGCTTTTATCTTTCTTGGGATGATAAGACAATCGATTCGAAAACATGATGGTGGTAAATTCATAGATAATGAATGGAACGATATCTATGTTGCATTTGCACCTGATGATTATTCTATTCCGCCGATTGAATCGCTTGATGGGGAAGTAGAGGAGCTAAGGTGGATAAGTCAAAGCGAATTTAAAGAATGGATAAAGGAAAATGGGGAAATACTAGTCCCCCATGACGAGGAATACCAAATGTTATTGAAATATTTGGAAAATCAAAGATAGGGAAGAGGGGCATTTTTAAAATGCCCCTCTATTTTTTTTGTATTATATTTGCAATTTTTATAATAAGTGGTAATCTGAAGGAAACAATCAATAAAACTGAATATGAAAAAGAACCGTACGTTGCCTTCTTGGGAAAAAAGAGAAGGAAATCTGAAAAAGATAAAACGTTACGGAAAGTTTTCTGTGATGTTTTATCGGACCGACCTAAGTATCTACTCAAAAAGGGTTTCTGCTTTATTGGAAGTGATTATCCCTTTTGTTAAAAATCTATATCCAGATTTTGATATTAAGAAAGCAAAGTTGATTGCTAAATATCATGATGATTTTGAAACAGTACTTAAGGGCGGAGATATATCATTACAACTAAAACTCATGATGAATGAAAGTGAAATGTCTGAGTTGAAACGAAAAGAAGTTCTTGCGGTTGATCAAATCTCAACGCTTTATCCTCAAAGAATAAGAGGCTATAACTATAAACAACTTTTGTTGCATGTAGTTTTTAAGGATTGCATTGAAGCTCAGGCTGTTTCTTTCGTTGATAAAATCGATGGATACTGTGAAGCAATTCATGAGATTTTGGCAGGTAATGTAATCTTTGTAGAACCTGTAATTAATTATTACAGCAAAACGTTCAACGATCTACCTGGGCATTTCCCGCTAATTAAAAAAGTTTTTTTGATCGACAATGACCTCTTCTCTTTTCCGGTTGTTGATCTAATTGAATTTTTCCAAGGGGGGAAAATTGGATCGCACCCACACGACCCTGCTTCAATTAGAAGAAAAACAGGTATTCCTCATTATGAGGTGTGGAAGAAAGTGACTATCAAAAAAATCGGGATTGAGCAATTAATCACTCAATTGGAATTCCAACAAATGTATCTACTGATATCAATAACACAATAGCTAACAAGTCCGTTAGCTATTTTCTTTTTTAAAACCAAAATAATTTTGGTATAATAGAACGATGAAAAAACCATTTTTGTTTGCATTATTAGCAGCTTTATATATTGTTCTTCTCGTTTTAGGTGCCAATCTAGCCCCTAAAGATATGCCGGATAATACCATTCTTATCCCAATGGCGATGCTAAGTTTGTTAGTATTGTCAGTTGCAGTCATGGGGTTCCTATTCTTTTATGAGCCACTATGCCTCTATATGGAAAACAAGAAAAAAGAAGCAGTAGTTTTCTTTGGTAAAACTGTCGGAATTTTTGCTTGCTTTGTCGTCATCTTTTTGATTTTACTTTTGTTGTTATAATTAATTTTTTAAAAAATACCCTGAATTCCAGGGTATTTTGTGTTTATCTAGGTGGGGGTTGACGAGGTTTAATATATAAAGGTACAATGAAATTAAATTAAAACTTCCTGTTATGACTATTAAAGAGGTGTTCGAGCTCATTCATCGCAACGGTAGTGGGAAGGATATCATGTGCTCATTTTCTTCTGAGGACTATATCAATGACACAGAACTCATCTCCACGATAAATAATTATAAATATAAGGATGGGGATGGGACGATTAATATATATGTCGATAGGCTGAATTTTGAAAAACATAAAACGAATTTAGCCACGCGCCCACACTGTAAACTGTTCATTTATAAACGGGAGCAAAAAAAAGAATCCAAAGATCCCGTTATAACTGTAGAATTGTCTTGTAAATTTTTTAACACTCTCCCCGAGCATATTATTGTCAGAATTCTGTCAATAAAATATGTTGATGATGGAGGAAATGAAGTAAGTAAAAAAATGATGCCGATGAATGAAAAAAAAGTGGAATTGTCCTAGGGGTAGTTCCACTTTTACTTTTCTAATTTCAGATAAAAAATAAAAAAGGGGTTGATTGCAAGGCAATCAACCCTCTTCATTCCCGAAGATATTTTTTTAAATCCTTCCGGGTCGCTTTTAGACGTCGGAAGGCTTTTGTTTTAAAATGATCTACACGACCGACGGTTTTAAATCCTAAGTCGGTAGCAATTTCTTGTCTTCCCATCTTACTACAACCAATTCCGTAATGTCTTTTTAAAACTTCCTTTTCTAATTTTGGAAGTTTTTCCATCGCTGATCTCATTGCTTCCATAAGTTCTTTTTCGTTTAATATCTGATCAGCTTCAGATGAATTATCAGTATTGGGATGAAAAACATCTAATAATGTAGAACTGTCTTCATCATCGCTCAGATGTTTATCAAAAGAATAAGACCACTGTGATATTCTCATGGCATCTGTGATTTTTTCTTTAGGAAAATCCAGAGCCTCTGCAATTTCATCTTCTGTTGGTTCACGTTCCAATAATTGCATTAGTTTTAAAGTAGTCCTGTGGATTTTGTTGACCTCCCCATTCTTATTTAAAGGGAGCCTCACAATTCGAGGTTGTTGAGCAATTGCATGTAAGATAGGTTGTCTAATCCACCAAACAGCATAAGAAATGAATTTAAATCCACGCATCTCATCAAAACGTTGAGCTGCTTTAATTAACCCCAAATTTCCTTCATTGATTAAATCGGGCAAACTTAATCCTTGGCCTTGATATTGCTTTGCCACAGAGACAACGAAACGTAGGTTTGCTCTAGTTAATTTCTCTAGAGCACGTTCATCTCCAATCTTAATCCTTTTTGCTAACTCAATTTCCTCTTCGGCTGTAATGAGCTCTTCTTTGCCAATATCAGATAGATACATATCTAGTATCTTATCTTCTCGGTTAGTTATCTTTTTACTTATATATAATGCTTTCATCGTTTTCTGGATTTTTTGGTTATGAATGTATTTTTTACTATTACAGCATAATTTGAAATTTTTCACAATGATATTTTTAGTTGAATTTTTTAACCGACCAACTCATATATTATTGAAAGTACATTTAAAAATCCCCCAATTGGGGGATTTTTAAATGTACTCTTGCTGAGATACAGATTATTCAGATATTTTATTCAAGTTTGGTGATATTCCAACGCTGATTGGGTTTACCACGATCTTCATTGTTTCAACATCTTTTAGCCCAGCACTATTTTCTACTGTAAATTTTGCAGTATATGTTCCTGGTAAGCTATAAACATGTGAGAACGATGTTGTTTGAACAAAGATTGGTTCTTGTTTTGTGAGTGTTGTTGAAGTGGTATCGGTATCTCCCCAATCAACACTATAACTTAGAGTTCCATTCTTTGGATCATAAGCGTGGACAATGACTGTCTCTGTTTGACCAACATTGATAGTTCCAGATCCCTCAAGTCCAGTGATAACTGGAGAGAGGTCAGTTACTAATCCTTTAGTGGTAAAAGATATTTCAGTTGAAATAGTTCTACCGGCATTATTTTCTGAACCAACAACAACATAATATTTTGTATTTGCTTCTAACCCAGTTAGCACAATTTTATGTTTAAGAATTTTTGCATTTCGAATAATGTCTGGTGTTTCCCCGTTGCTTACTAGAGGTGTTGTTCCATACCAGATAATGCTATTAGCTCGGACATTAGTTTTCCAGTTGATTGTAGCTTTGTTTGACTTGATAGATGTTACTGTCAAACCGCTGATTACTGGCTGTGTATTTACTTGTGATCCAATAACACGTACAGTTACTTGGCTGGATGTTTCGAGCCCAGCTTCGTTACTAACTGTGAAGGTTATTGTATATCTTCCAGCATGAGAATAAGAATGGGTGAAAGTTGTTGTTTGAACAAGAATTAATCCCATATCTCTTTCTAAAATTGGAGCATTATTTTCATCTCCCCAATTCACATTATAATCTAGAGTCCCATCTTGTGGATCGCTTGCTTTGATTTTCCAAGTTCCAACTTCACCAACTCGCAGAACTGTTGGAGCGGTGATTCCTGATATAATCGGAGCAAGATCCCCATCATCATCTTCAAAGAAATTCATTATTCTATTCATTAAAGAATTAGATGAAGAATTTCTTTCTCGCATGTTATCATTTTGTTCTGAATTTTTTGCAAAACTCATTGCGGGAGTAAAGATAATAGTGGCGACTAAGAGTGATCCAACGATTACTGATTTTAATTTTTTCATTTTTATTTTATTAAATTAAACTAATAATTTTCTTCATGTTTTTAATTTAATATTGATTAATATTAAAAACATATGCGACCTTACACTAGATTAGACGACCGGGGTCACTATTTCTTACATAGACATTACGATTGATTTGATGTATTTTAAATAGATGGGCAAGTAAGGAAATAGAAGCCCCTACGTCTTATTATATGAGAGAAGAGATAATTAAAACATTTGAAAAAGTATATACAAGTGAAGCAGATGCTATTTTTCGATTTTGCTTCACCAAAGTATCTGATCGACAACAAGCCCTAGATATAACGCAAGAGACATTTTTGCGTCTTTGGCAGAGTTTGCTGGAGGAAAAAGAGATTATGAATAATCGAGCTTTTCTCTTTACTGTGGCACGTCGGCTTGTGATTGATTGGTATCGTAAGAAAAAAAGCATTTCTCTTGAAAGTATGTCTTCTGGCGAGAATGGAGAAATAGATTACGATATTTCAGATGAAATGATAACCAGTCGGCTTTTACTTGGAGCCGAAGGTAGATATCTTTTAGATAAAATTAATGAATTGACTTCAGTCAATCGGGAAGCAGTATATTTACGATTTGTTGAAGATTTGTCCCCACCGGAGATAGGTGAGATATTGGGGATATCAGCAAATGCAGCTTCAGTTAGAATCAATCGCGGGTTGATGGAGCTACGAGAAAAAGTTGGATATAATAATGACACAGAATAAATATGGAAAATAAAAAATTACAAACAGGGTTAGAAGAAATTAAAAAGATCACAATGACTGCTCATGAAAAGAAGCAGGTATTTGATAGTGTCTTGTCCACTCCACCCGAGAGGCAAGAACAATTAGTTCGTAGCCCTTGGTCAATTTATTCATTTGTTTCCCAAATACATAAAAGTAATTTTGCTTACTATGTGATAGTTCCGCTCCTTATCATTGTTACTAGTGGGGGAATTGTTTTCGCTTCGGAGGATAGTTTACCAGATAGTGTTTTGTATCCAATAAAAGTTAGTATTATTGAACCTGTTCGTGGAGCATTAGTTTTTTCTCAGAAATCGAAAGCTGAATATCAAAGTAGTTTGGCAACTGAGCGGATGATTGAAGCCGAAACCCTTGCTAAGGCAGGTAAACTCGATAAAGAAAAAGAAAAAAAATTGAGCACTCTTTTGACAAACCACACAGATGCTCTAAATAAAGCCTTAGCTCAAGTTGATCAAGATAAATCAGGCGAACAGGCCGAAGCGATTGCTATAAATTTTCAGCTTGAGATGAATGCTCACGCCGAAGCTTTGGATTTGATTATTTCAGAAAAAGAGGACGTTTCAGATGAGCAAATAATACAAACTACAGAAATCACAGAAACAATAGAAACCGTAGAGGAAGTAGAAACCGTTGAAGATGAAGATACAAAAAATACTCAAACAACAGATAATATCCAAGACTTTGATGATGAGCCGGATATTCCTAATCTTTTAGATACTTCAATTGCCACTGATGTGTCCACTACTACAGGCATTTTGAGTGCCCCAAGTATTCCAGAGGGTCAAAATGTTCAAGGTTTGCAAATTTCAGAAAATGCAAGAATGAGCGCTGATAAAATCAAGAATGTTTTAAAGAAAAATAAAAAAGAAATAGAATTTTCACCCAAAACAGATGAGTCTGAAATAGAAGCGGAAATTAATTAAAAAATCTGGTATAATACTAATACTTATTAGTAATTTAATTTTTTATGAAATTTACATTTAAAATTTGGAGTAAGATTAAAGAGGCCTGGCCTCTTTATAAAGGGCACTTAGGAACATTATTAATTATGATGATGCTAACTATGGTGGCGCAATTCATCGGAATTAAGGATCATGCAATATTAATAGTGCTTTCATTTATTGTTAGTTTATTAGTTTCATATATTTGGATACGTTTAGTTTTAAACCTAGTTGATGGAAAAAGTTTTAATCCCTTTACCAAAGAAGCTCTACCATCTCTTTCTCAATTTTGGAATTTCTTCAAAACTTTTATTCTCTCAGCTCTTTGTATTTTAGGTGGGTTCATATTGTTTATTGTTCCAGCTTTCTATATTTCGGGTAGATTAATGTTCGTGATGTATCTTTCTGTTGAGAAAAATCAAGGAGCTCGAGCGACAATCAAGGAAGCCTGGGCAATGACAAAAGACTATGGCTGGGTATTATTTTGGAAAAACTTTTTAATTGGATTGTTTATTGCTTTGGGTTTTGTCGTATTCTTCATTGGCTCATTCATTACTTATCCGATTGGCCTCATTGTTACGTTTATGATGTATCGTGAATTTTATAAATTTAAAATGCAAAATCCCAAAGCTCCTCCTTCTCCCGAAGTGGTCTCTGAATTACCTAAAGAAACGATAAAGGAAGAAATTAAACACTAGTATAATTAAAAAGGCCGGATAATGTAAACATTATCCGGCCTTTTACTATAATGCGACAAAACTTCCTATTTGTGCGTATAATAGAGAGGCAATGTCAAATCATGAAAATTGTGCCCAAAAAACAGATAATGAACTGGTCAAATTATCTTTGGATAATCCGGACCATTTTTTGTGTTTAATAAAAAGATATGAAAGTAAACTACTCCACTATATTATGAGAATTTCTAAATTTCGGCGTGAAGATGCCGGAGATATATTGCAAGATGTTTTTGTAAAAACATATTACAACCTGAATGAATTTAATCCTAGTTTAAAATTTTCTTCCTGGATATATCGTATTGCTCATAACCAAACTATTAGTGAAATACGGAAAAAGGCAGTTCGACCAACCGTCCCTTTTGAAAAAGAAGATATTGATAGATTTGAAGATGCATTTGATGTTGTTCAGGATATTGATAATTCTTTTGATCGAGCAATGATCGATGAAGCACTTTCAAAATTAGATGAGAAATATCGTGAAGTTTTAATTCTACGATATTTAGATGAAAAGGATTATGTTGAAATTGCTGATATTTTAAAGAAACCAGTCAGCACAATAGGGAATTTAATATTAAGAGGAAAACTTCTTTTTAAAGAAGAATATAATAAATTAAGAATTAATAGATAATTATCACATATGGAAGATAATAAAAACATAAGTCAAATAGCATTAGAAAAAATTAAAGAAAGTGGAATAAAGCCAATTTCTAAGAATATTTTTAATTTAAAAAGAGTTCTCTTTTGGTCTCTTGTAGGATTTTCTATTATAATTGGAGTTATCTCTTTTTCCTCCACACTGTCAATTCTTTTTTATAATGATTGGTATTTATATAATAAATTAGGATTTGGCTTCATTATTAAATCCCTGCCATATTTTTGGTTTATTTTTCTTTTAATTTTTGCCATTCTTTGCGAATTTTATTATCGTAAAACATCTTTTGGTTATCGTCATCGTATAGTATTCATTATTGGAATATATGTATCCTTAATAATAGTATTTGGCTCAATTCTTCATTTGATTGGAATGGGAGAAAAGATTGAACAATCATTGTTTAAAAATGTTCCAGTCTATCATTTTGTTACATTTGATCGAAATGAATTTTGGTCTAACCCCAGAGAGGGATTTATTTCGGGAAGAATTATTTTGGTAGATAATAATATGATAAAAATAATTGATCAGAATCGTAATGTTTGGGTTTTAAATATTGAGAATGCTTCTGTTCGAGGAAGGATTAAAATGACAGAAGGGGAAGTTATAAAAATAATTGGTGAAATAAAAAATAATGTATTTATAGCTGAGGAAATTCGTCCTTGGATGGGTAGATCTAGTTTGAATTGTTGTATGGCCAGATAATGAGATAAAATGATAAATCCATGCGTATTATAATTGTAGGTGACGACGATTATCTACATTTGTTAACAAACCAGTACTTGTCCCGTTAGAAATTAACGAGACAATATAAAATTAATAAATAATCATAATTATCTACTTTTATATATAAAATTATTATATGTACGAATGGATAATTTCTAATGGGATGAGAAATAAAATAGTTATGAGTGGATTAATGGCTTTAGTTTTAGGGTTGGGAGTTTCAGGGACAGCTCTTGCTTACCAAGGAGATTTTACCAAAAAAGGTCCCAATTATACTCCAGAATTCGAAGCGCAAATTACTGAAGTAATGACGAATAAAGATTATGATGGCTGGAAAAATCTTATTGAGAAAAAAGTTGGAAGTGCTAGGGTTACTGAAAAAATTACCAAAGATAATTTCGATAAATTTGTAGAAGCATGGAAATTAGCTAAAGAAGGGAAGATAAAGGAAGCAAATACTATCAGAAGGGAATTGGAATTAAGAACAAGCGATGGACAGAGGCAATTTGGTGGAATGAGGCATGGTATGGGAATGGGTAGAGGAAATGGATACGGAATGAATAATAGATAGTTGAAATATTAAATAAAGTAATAAAAAATCAGCTGGTAGTGAATAATACTACCAGCTGATTTAATTTAGAATAAATAATAAAAAATATTTTTTATTATTTCCCATAACCAGACAAGGATATCAAATATTCCTAGATATATGAAAGAACAAGTGGTAACACTTAAAATGAAAAGTAAAAAAGTGGTAAGGCTAGGAATGTTATTCCAAGCATTAAAACCTTTTCTTTGTATGATTACGGTTAAGAATGGATCATAAGGGATAAAAACTAGAATCAAAAGCGGTTTACCAAAATATTTTCCACCTTTTTTAAGAATGAAAATCATGATGCTTATCATTCTAGTTCTATTCTCATCTATCAAAGATGTTCCATCCCATTGTTTGTACCATTGTTTGAATTTTTCTAAGCCAAACCAATCTATTTTCTGATTATCGTAAATTTTAATTAGAATATATCTGATGATAAAACTAACTACAATCATTACAATTATTGCTGTTTTAGTTTCAAACAGGAAAATAATCAAAGGATTTATCAATAATATACCTAATTTATTTATGATTTGAAAAAATAAAAATCCCAAAAAAAATCGAGAAACTTTTATTTTAATACTTTCAGCTTCTTTTAAGGAGCCAAAAAGTATTCCTAATTTACTTAGGATTTTCTTCATTTTCAGCTCCTTTCTTTATAAAGATTTAAATATTGATTTTTCCTTATACTACCCTTTTGGGAGATTTTTACAAGTTTTAAATAAACCTTTGGTTTAATTTGTGTTATATTTAGGATATGGATTTCTTTCTACAAACCATAATCCCGTATCTTCTACTTTACAAATATACAACTATTTTTATTATTGCTTTTGGGGCAGCTCTCATTATTCCAATTCCGTCCGGAAGTATTTTGATGGCGACCTCAGCTTTTGCGAGTATTGGCTACTTTAATATTTATTGGGTGATAATACTTTCTATTATCGCAAATATTTTGGGAGACAATATGGGGTATTGGATTGCTCGAAGTTATGGAAAAGAAGTCCTTTCTCGTGTTGGTTTTCGTAAGATATTGGAATCAAAAACTCTCAAGATGATTGAAGATAAGTTTAATAAACATCCCGGCTTTATTATCTTTGCCAGTCGTTTTGAAGTTTTGTCCACGTTATCTGTTAATCTACTTTCGGGTATAAGTAAAACGCCATACAAGAAATATTTTATTTATGAATCTATTGGTAGTGTTGCCCAAGTGTGTATGTATTCACTTTTAGGATATTTTTTTGCAGATAGATGGGAGACAGTCAATACAACAGTCGGGAGAATTTCATTAATTTTAGTGCTAGTTTTGGCTTTAGTAATTATATCTTTTGGTCACAAAAAGATAATAAAAAAGTTAAAATAAAAAAGCTCTTATTTTATTTAAAAATGCTATAATTAAAATATTAAAAATTAACTAATTTAAACTAAAATGAAAAAAGGATATAAAGATAATATTGAAATATTAACAACTGAAAATAATAATTTTCGTAAAGTTTTATACTCAGGCGAGCATTGCCAGCTTGTTCTTATGAGCTTGTTACCAAATGAAGAAATTGGTATGGAAGTTCACCCCGATAATGATCAGTTTTTCCGATTTGAAAAGGGTATAGGGAAAGTAATAATAAATGCGACCGAGTATGATGTTGCCGATGGAGATGCCGTCATTGTCCCATCTGGGGCAAATCATAATGTTATCGCTGGAGAAGGTGGACTTAAACTCTACACTCTTTATTCTCCCGCTCATCACAAAGATGGAATTGTTCGAGCCACAAAGAAAGAAGCAGAAGAGAACGAAGCCGATTTCGATGGAGTGACTACGGAATAAAATTTTTGGAAAAATAAAAAACCGAGACAAGTCTGTCTCGGTTTTTTTCTGTTATCTTTTGTTTATGCGGTTATCGTTTTGGATTGTGGCCACTTTATGGCGCTGGGGTGTTTTTTTTGATAGCTCTCCAGTGTTTTCTGGGCATTTTTGTCTCCTAAATTTATAAAAATGATTATTGGACTTTTGTGCCTCTTTTTTATTGTTGTTGTCAAAGATTTTTGTTTTTCTTTGTTCTCAGGGTCTTTTGACCTTCCTTCTAAAACTACCAATACATGACACATAAGATTGTTTTTTAGTTTATGAATACTATGGTTACTTATAACGAATTTTTAACCATTATACATTTTTTATATTGTGAGTCAATCTGTGGATTTTTTGTTTCAAATTAAATCATGATATACTTCAAAACATGAAGAGGATTCCAAAACATTTAAAAAAGGATAAAAATATTTTGTATACTGGTTTTGGAGACAAAGGAACGACCACTCTTTTTGATTGTAAGCAAGTGAGAATTTCAAAAAGTGCGATGTTGATTGAAGCCTTGGGTTCTGTCGATGAATTAAATGCGTATTTGGGGATAATAAAAGTTTATTCTGATATTGATAAAATTTCACTAACAATTAGTAAAAAGAAAACCCCATATTCTAAAATTTTAGAAGAAATTCAACAAAATCTTTTTGTCATTCAGGCGGAACTTGGCGGATCTAAAATGTCTATTGATAAAAAAGAATTAATAAAAATTGAAAAGATAATTAATCAAATTGCTGAAGTTCTCCCTCCTATTACCTCTTTCACTATTTCAGGGGGGAGTCTGATTAGTGCAGGGCTCGATTTTGCGAGAACCTTGGCCCGAAAGTCAGAGCGTAGAGTTATATCAGTTGCTGACGAGGGGAGTAGGATTGTAAGTCCTCATACTCTAGCCTATCTGAATAGGTTATCCAGTGTCCTTTTTACCTTATCTCGATACACTAATTATTTTTTCTCAATTCCGGAAAATCATCCAGATTATAATAAAAATAATTAATTCTTTCTCTGGAATCTAATTAGTAGTATAGTTATAAAGATGGAAAGTGATGATGAATATCTAATCAATGAATATCTTGGTGGAGATCAAGATTCTTTCAAGTTGCTTGTTGAGAGATATACTCCATCTATTTATAACTTTTCTCTACGATTTGTGGGGAAAGATAATGTAAATGATATAGTTCAAGATGTTTTCATAAAGGTTTGGAAGAATTTAAAAAAGTTTAATAAAACTAAGTCTAGTTTTAAAACTTGGATTTTTACCATTACCCGTAACACCATCACTGATTATTTAAGAAAGAAAAAGATGATACCCTTTTCTTCTTTGAATGAGGGTGTAGAATCTTTTGAAAATGAGATTCCGAGCGATTTGATTTTACCAGATCAAGCTCTTATCGAACTTGAAGACAAAGAGTTGTTGAATAAGATTCTTGATAAATTACCAACCAATTATAAAGAAGTTCTTATCCTTTATTACCAAGAAGATATGACTTTTAATGAGATAGGGCAACTTCTCGGCAAGCCACTCAATACTGTTAAAAGTTATCACTATAGAGCTATTTTAAAATTAAAAGAGATTTTAAATGAAGAAGTTTGCACCAAAATTATAAGTTAATCGTATATATAAACGTGGAACAAAATCTACAAAAATTATTCAAAGATGCAAAATATCAACCAGAGCGTCGACTCTCTCATGATATTTTAAGTGTAATTGAATATAAAAATACACAAATAACTAGATGGAAGAAATTCGGTTATTTATGTGTAGGCATATTATCACTATCTGGAAGTGTCTTATCTATCAGAAGTCTCATAGTTGAGTCGCTAAGACTTGGTTTTTATGATTACTTATCATTAGCATTTTCTGATAGTGGTGTTATTGCTACATACTGGAAAGAATACACTCTTTCTCTTGTGGATTCATTACCAATAGCAAGCTTGGTCCTCTCATTCCTCTTGTTATTTGTTTTGTTTATTTCCATACGCCGTGTTTCTTATCAATTTAAACACAAGCTATTAATAGCATAATTAAATTACATGGATAATAATAAACCAAAAGTTAGTTTAAAAAATATAGTGGAATCAAAAGTTTTTAGTACAGTTATGTACACACTTGGAGTTCTATTTATTTTGGTTCTTGTTTTTCAAGCAGGAATGATAGCTGGATTTAGAAAAGCTTCATTTGGTCGCAATTGGGGAGACAACTATGCTAAGAATTTTGGCTCTCCTCATAGAGGACCTCAAATGATGGGAGGAGAGTTTGGCGATTTTGGTAATTTACCAAATGCTCACGGAGCAATAGGAAAAATTATAAAAGTGGAATTACCTCTAATTGTTGTATTGGATGATAAAGACAACACAGAAAAAGTTGTGTTGGTAGATGACAAAACTGAAATACGTAAAATGAGAGATAGCGTAGCAAAAGAAGATTTAAAAATAGATGATCATATTGTTGTGATAGGAACGCCAAATTCTTCTGGTCAGATTGAAGCTAAACTCATCAGGCTTCTACCTATTCCTTTTGAGGTGTCGGTTAGATTTAATTAATCTTAAATAAAAAATAAATATGTTACAAAAAATAAAATTATTTATCTTGTCACACAAGATTGTAAGTTTGGTTGCTTTGCTGATTGTGATAATTTGCGGCTACTTTTTGATAAAAAGTAATAAAAACAGTGAGGCCAGTTATACTACTGCTTCAGTAGAAAGGAGCAATATTATAACTTATGTCACTGGTACTGGTCAGATTGAAGCTACAAATACTTTAACGCTAAAATCTGGAACAACAGGGGATGTGACTTATGTTGGGGTGAAGGTGGGAGATTTTGTTAAAAAGGGAAAACTTATTGCAAGTGTTGATTCTCGTGATGCAAAAATAGCACTTGAGAATGCTAAAATTTCCCTAACTAAATTAATAGATGACCCAGATTCTCTAACTTTACTTCAAAAAGAAAATTCAGTTTCTGAATCTTATAATGATGGATGGAATACAGCCTCATCTTTTATTACTGAGATAAATTCTATGATCGGGGATATTAAGGATGTTTATAATATTGGATTTTTCAATTATGAAAATGTTTCTAAACTATCTTCTGTTGGTAAAGACAAGGTTGATTTATTGGAAGAAAATTATTATGAATTAGAAAAAAATATAAAAGAAATAACAAAACTTTATAAAAGTTTGTCACGAGCAAGTTCTGAAGAAGAAATAATGAATTTATTAAATAAATCTCATGAATCAGCGAAACTTTTGGCCAATAATATTAAGGAAATGAAAGCGACTTTTGATTATATGGTGAATTATTTAGATTATCAAGATGATGCAGAGGCTATCTCAACAGAGACAGATCTAAATTCTTGGCTTGATAGTTCCAATAATTATGTGACAGATTTACTTTCCTCAATTAATTCTATTAATGAAAATACAGAATCCCTAAATGATATTTTAGAGGGCGAAGATAAACTTGATATAAGGTCAGCGGAACTTTCCGTCCAAAGCAAACAAAATGCATACAATGATTGTTTTGTACATGCGCCATTTGATGGAATTATTGCGACTTTAACAGCAAAAGTTGGAGAATCTTCTGGATCTAGTATTGGAACATTGATTACTGAACAAAAAGTTGTGACTATTTCTTTAAACGAAGTAGATATAGCGAAAGTAGAATTAGGCCAGAAAACAATTCTCACCTTTGATGCGATCGAAGATTTGTCTGTGGAGGGAGTTGTTTCGGAAATTGATTCCGTGGGAACTGTTTCTTCTGGTGTTGTTACTTATAATGTAAAAATTAGTTTTGATTCTGATGATGAACGTATTAAAACAGGTATGAGCACTAATATAGAGATTACAACAGAATCAAAAGAAAATATCTTAGTAGTTCCAAGTAGCGCTATCAAAGCCAAAAATGGAGTTTCTTATGTCGAAATATTTAATCCATCTTCTGATTTGCCTATTAGAAAAGAAATAGAAATTGGAATTTCAGATGACACCCTGACAGAAATTATTTCTGGTTTGGATGAAGGAGACAAGGTGATTATAAAAACTACTACAAGTGGCAATTCTTCTACATCTACAAAATCTTCTACTAATGACAAAAATATAATGATGGGTGGAGGTAGTCCTATGGGTGGTGCTGTCATGGGTGGAATAATGCGATAATTAATATGATTGAAATTAAAAATATCACAAAAACTTATGATGGGGGGAGTGAGCCATTTCAAGCTCTAAGAGGAATAAGTTTTTCTATAAAAAGCGGTGAATTCGTGGCAATAATGGGCCCATCTGGCTCTGGTAAATCTACCCTAATGCATATACTTGGGGCTTTAGATACTCCGACAAGTGGGACATATTTTCTTGATGGAAAAGATGTTTCAAAATTATCTGATGATGAACTAGCAGATATAAGAAAAGATAAAATAGGTTTTGTTTTTCAATCATTTAATCTTCTTCCTCGAGCGACAGTTTTAAGAAATGTAACCTTACCACTTGTCTATGATGGTGTACCTCAAAAAGAAAGAGAAGAAAGAGCAAAAGAGGCTCTTGTGAAAGCTGGACTTGGGACAGAACATTTCCATCATTTATCAAATCAATTATCTGGTGGACAAATTCAACGTGTGGCTATTGCACGGGCTCTTGTAAATAATCCATCCATAATTCTTGCGGATGAACCTACTGGTAATCTTGATACTAAAACTGGAGATATTGTTTTGGCTACATTTCAGAAATTAAATAAAGATCTTGGGAGAACGATAATTCTTATTACTCATGAACAAGATATAGCAGAGCATGCTGATAGAATTTTATTTATTCGTGATGGATTATTAATAGAAAATCCTATTAGTCATAAAAAAAGAGTCGCAGGTACTCTCTAAAATAATTATGAAAACAAAAGATATATTACAAGAAACTTTTTCGGCATTAAGATCAAATAAAGTTCGAACAGGGCTCACAATGCTCGGTATTGTTATCGGTATTGCTTCTGTTATTGCTATGGTAGCTGTGGGGCAAGGTGCATCAAATTCTGTCTCGTCTAGTATTGAATCTATGGGTGCTAATTTAATCATGGTTAATCCTGGAGCGCAAAGAACTTTTGGAGGAGGTTCGACCGCTTCTCGTGGTGGAGCGCAGACTCTTACCTTGGAAGATGCAGATGCAATTGCTTCACAAGTGGATAATATTTCAGCCGTTGTAAAAGAAGTAAGTTCTCAAAAACAAGTAGTTGCAACAGGGACAAATACAAACACAAGCATAATGGGGACAGAGTCTTCTTATGGTACTGTTAGAAATGTTGAAATAGCCGAAGGAACATTTCTGACAGATCAGCATATTTCAAAAACTTCAAAAGTTGCAGTTTTAGGTGCGACTGCACGAGATGATTTATTTGGGGAAGACGAAACGGATATAATTGGAGAAAAAATACGTATCTCTGGAACAGAATATAAAATTATAGGTGTAGCCGTAGAAAAGGGGGGATCGGGAATGACTAATAGTGATGATATTATTTATATTCCATATACCACCGCTCAAAGATATATTACTGGCAATAAATATCTTACAAGAATAGATATTTCAGCAAACGATGCAGAGATTTCAACTGTTGTTCAAGAAGATGTGACAGCATTATTATTAGAAAGACATAATAAAACTACTGATACTGCAGATTTTACCACATTAAATCAGTCAGACATGATAGAAACTGTTTCGGATGTGGCTGGAACTTTCACTACTCTTTTGGCTGCGATTGCGGGTATTTCACTTTTAGTTGGAGGAATTGGAATTATGAATATGATGCTTACTACAGTTACCGAAAGAACAAGAGAAGTCGGTTTGCGCAAAGCTATAGGTGCAAAAAAAAGAGATATTAATTTACAATTTTTATCTGAAGCTGTAATTCTTACTTTCATTGGAGGAATTATCGGAGTGATACTTGGTTGGGTGATCTCTTTTACCCTGTCTTATTTTGATGTGATTGAAGCTCAAGTCTCAATATCATCTGTCCTACTTGCTTTTGGAGTCTCTGCTTTAATTGGGATAGTGTTTGGATACTATCCAGCACAGCGCGCTTCAAGATTAAATCCGATTGAAGCACTAAGGTATGAATAAATAAAAAATTTGATATAATATTCTTGTATGAATAATTTAAAGCAAGAAAGAGAACTAGTTTGGGTGCAAATATTATACTTGTATTTAATCCCAGTTTTACTTCTTTATTTTAAAGTTATTCCAAATGATTTTCGTATTTTAATGTTGCTGATTGTGACATTTATAATTTACGGGATTGCTCGTTTTGAAAAGTGGAATAGTGAAGATTTTGGTATTCAAAAAAGTTGGAAGAAATATTTTTGGCCTTATTTTATTTTTACGGCAGTCGGAGTTGGCTTACTTTTTATAATAGAAGAATTAAAGATTGGAACGCCGTTTTTAAATTGGTGGAAAAATGCCAAATTTCTACTTCTCTTTATTCCGCTTAGTTTTATCCAAGAATTAATCTTTCGAGGAGTTTTAATGAACATGCTTCGAAGGGTTTTTACTAATATGTGGTTTATCATAATTCTGAATGCCGCCATTTTTGCCTTGATGCACATTATTTACCTAAAAGCCTATTTTACCTTGCCATTTACTTTTATCGCAGGAATTGGTTTTGCATGGATGTATTATAAATACAAGAACCTTCTTTTAATATCTATTTCCCACACAATCCTCAATTTCGTGGCAATGATTTTCGGGTTTTTTATTATTAGGTGAATTAATTAAAAAATAATATAATATATTTATGGAAGAAAACAAAAATTTAAAAGGGTTGTCTTGGGATGAATATTTTATTAATATTGCTGAGCAAGTAGCTAAAAAATCAAAAGATCCTTCTACCAAAACAGGGTGTGTCATTGTCGATAGCAAAAATCGACCAATTTCTTTTGGTTACAATGGTTTTATTAGTGGGTGTGATGAGTCAATAATGTCCACAGAAAGACCAATTAAATATCACTTGGTTCTTCACGGAGAAATGAACGCTATTTTGTTTGCAAAAAGAGATTTAGAAAAATGCACTCTTTATAATCTTTATGGGCCTTGTGAAAATTGTTTAAAACATATTATTCAAGCAGGCATAAAAAGAATTATTTATAAGAATTCTGTTGTAGAAAGTAAGGTGAACAATAATGCGAAATCAATGACAAATGATGTGACAAATGAAGCGATTACTAGGTTATTGCAATCAATGCCAGATGTTGATTGTCGTAATATAAATGGGAAGAGTTATTTAGAAGAAATATGGGGAGATAATATCCCAAAATTTTAATTTAAAAATTATATGAATAAAATAATTTTAGCAGTGGTTGGATTACCAGGAGCAGGGAAAACAGAAATAATAGAATATTTAATGAATAAGACTGGTTGGCCCAAGGTTTATTTTGGTGACGTTACTTTTGATGAAATGAAAAAGGTTGGTTTAGAAATAAATGAAGCTAATGAAAGAATCACAAGAGAGAGGATTAGAAGTGAATATGGTATGGGCTGTTATGCTATTTTGAGTATTCCTAAAATAAAAGATTTAATTACAACAACAAGTGTTCTCGTAGAAAGCCTTTATAGTTGGGAAGAATATCTTGAAATGGAAAAAGCTTTTGGCGATGATTTCAAAGTATTATCGGTTTTATCTTCTCCCGAGACAAGAATAAAGAGAATGGAAAATCGTCCAATCCGTCCATTGTCTCGAGAAGATGTTATCTCTCGAGATTATGCACAGATAGAAAATATTCATCAAGCAGGTCCAATAGCAAGAGCAGATTTCTTTATTATAAATGAAGAATCAAAAGAAGATCTATATAAGCAAATAGATGAAATAATTACCAAACTCACAAACAAATAAAAAACACAATATTAAAATTTTAATATCGTGTTTTTTATTTGTTTTACTTTTTATATATTGCAAATTTCAAATCGTATTTATTATTTTCATCGGCGTTATGTGATTCTTCTTGAATCTTTTTCCATTTATTCATATCAATCTCAGGGAAAAATGTATCAGCACTGGGGAATTCTTCATCTACGTGAGTAATGTATAATTTGTCTGCTCTATCAATAAATAGTTTATATATTTGTCCACCCCCGATAATAAAACATTCATCATCTTGTGAAGTTGTTTTTTCTAGTAATTCCATCAATTCATCAATTGAATAAACGATTTCTATCCCATCTCTTCTAAAATCCTCATCTTTTGTCAGAACGATATTTCGACGATTGGGGAGTGCTCGTCCAATGGATTCAAAAGTTTTCTGTCCCATTATGATGGTATGGCCGGAAGTTGTTTCTTTGAAATGCTTCATGTCAGCGGGTAAATTCCATAGCAATGTATTTGCCTTTCCAATTTCATTATTTTTCCCAATGGCTGAAATTATAGATAGAATCATAAATTTATACGGCGATAGGTGCCTTGATGGCGTCATGAGGATTATAATTTACCAACTCGAAATCATTAATTGTAAAATCTTCAATATTTTTTATTTCTTTATTTATCTTCATTTCGGGCATCGGTCGTAAATCATTTCGACGAGATAATTGTGTTTCCACTTGTTCAAGGTGATTGGAGTATAAATGAACGTCTCCACCCGTCCAAACAAATTCTCCTGGTTGTAATCCAGTTACTTGAGCAATTATCATTACTAATAATGCATAAGAAGCAATATTAAATGGTACGCCCAAGAAAGTATCACAACTTCTTTGGTAGAGCTGACATGATAATTTTCCATTAGCAACATAGAATTGGAAAAGTAAATGACAAGGAGGAAGTCCTGCTTTTGTCATTTCATTAATATCAGCGACGTTCCAAGCAGAAACAATAATTCGACGTGAATCAGGATTTGTTTTAATCATTTCTATCGCATCATTTAGTTGGTCAAGACAAGTATTATCTTGGTCTTTCCAGCATCTCCACTGTGAACCATATATTGGACCAAGTTCTCCATATTCTTTTGCAAAACTTTCATCTGTTTTTATTTTTTCAATAAACTCTTTTAACCCAGAGTTCCATTCTTCACTGCCAACTTTTGGCATTGGTTTACCGGATTTCATTAAGTATGCTTTAAATGGCCATTCATCCCAGATATGAACATTATTTTCTGCAAGATATTTTAGATTTGTATCACCACGCATGAACCAAAGCAATTCATGGATTATTGCTTTTATTGGCACCTTCTTTGTTGTTAAAAGAGGAAAGCCTTTGGATAAATCAAATCTCATCTGGTGTCCAAAAATTGAGATAGTCCCTGTTCCTGTTCTGTCTCCTTTTTGTGTTCCTTCTTTTTTTATTCTTTCCACTAAATCTAAATATATATTGTCGACATGATATTTATCCATAGACCTATTATACAGCTTTCTATTTTTGATACAAACATGCTAAAATCAGTATATTAATCTTAAAAACTTAAAAATCACATGCACGATAAACAAGTAGAAAAACTCATAAAAGACGAAGAAAAAAGGCAAAAAAGCGTTATAAATCTGATTGCTTCCGAAAACTATGTCTCAGGTGATGTATTGAAAGCGCTTGGCTCAAAACTTACCAACAAATACGCTGAAGGATACCCTGGCCGTAGGTACTATGGTGGTAATGAAATCGTTGATAAGGTAGAGAATCTTTGCATAGAGAGAGCCTTAAAACTTTTTAAATTAAAAAAAGAAAACTGGCACGTGAACGCTCAGCTTCTCTCTGGTAGTCCAGCAAACTTTGCTTTGTATTCTGCTCTTGTTCCACTTGGTAGCAAGATAATGGGAATGAAGCTTTCAGCCGGTGGGCACCTTACTCACGGTTATCCTGCTTCGATGACCGGCAAGCTTTGGAAGGGAGTTCAATTTGAACTTGATGCAAAAACCGAAATAATAAATTATCAAGAATTAAAAAAATTAGCTATCGCAGAAAAGCCAGACATTATTGTTGCTGGTTTCACCGCTTATCCACGAATTGTTGATTTTAAAAAGTTTCGAGAAATTGCCGATAGCTGTGGGGCAATTCTACATGTCGATATGTCTCACTTCGCAGGTCTTGTCGCAGGCGGTGCGTATCCTTCACCTTTTCCTTATGCTGATTCAGTCATGACAACTACACACAAATCACTTCGTGGCCCAAGGCACGCACTTTTGTTTGTAAAAAAAGATGAAAGAAATTTTGATAAAAAATTAGACAAAATGGTTATACCAGGGCTCTTTGGTGGCCCGCATGAGAATACTATTGCCGCGGTCGCTGTCGCACTTTCTGAGGCAATGAGACCCGATTTTAAAAAATATGCAAAACAAGTTGTGAAAAATGCCAAGGCCTTGGCAAAGGAATTACAAAAGCTCGGCTGGCACATTATTTCTGGGGGGACAGACTCACATTTGATTTTGGTTGATACTTGGATGGACGGAAAAGGAATATCTGGTAAAGAAGCAGGAGAAAGATTGGAAAAAAATGGGATTATTGTAAACATGAATACAATTCCAGGTGATACGAGAGGCCCAATGGATCCGTCAGGGATTCGCTTAGGGACATGCGCTGAGACAACTCACGGAAAAAAAGAGAAAGATATGATAAAAATAGCACAAACAATTAATAAAATTTTAAGAAAATAAATTTATGTCTGAAGAAAAAAAGGATCATCCATGGGTAGGAGTAGATGCCATTATTGTAAATAATGATGGTAAAATTTTTTTGCAAAAGAGGTCTACTAGCATGAGAGCATTCCCAGATTATTGGGGATTGGTTGGGGGTTGGATGGAATGGGATGAAACAGTTGAAGAAGCACTGAAAAGAGAAGCGCAAGAAGAAGTCGGAGTTGAAATAGAAGTTATAAAATTTATTGGAAAATATTATGATCCCAAAGGAAGGCATCCAACAAAAACAAGTATTGCCCTGCCTCATATTTGTAAAATAGTTTCAGGTGAACCAAAGGTCAATCAAATTTCTGAAGTTCAAGATATCGGTTGGTTTACTCCTGAAGAAGTTTCCAAAATGGATTTAGCTTACGATCATAAACAAATGCTTAAAGATGCAGGAATTATAAAATAATTTTATGAAAATATATTTTGCAGGGTCAATAAGAGGGGGAAGAGATGATGCTCATATTTATGAGAAGATTATTGAGTTGCTAAAAAATTATGGGGAAGTTCTAACGGAACATATTGGAGATAAAACATTATCTAGCCAAGGTGAAGATAAATCTCATGAATATATTTATAAAAGAGATATAGAATGGCTCAGATCGGCAGATGTTTTAGTTGCAGATATTTCTACTCCTAGTGTTGGGGTTGGTTATGAAATTGGAATAGCTGAAGCGCTTAATAAAAAAGTCTTATGTCTTTATAGAGAAGGTTCTCCAAAACCGATATCAGGGATGATCAATGGAGATTATAACTTAATCAAAAAAGTTTATAAAAATATTGATGAATTACCAGTTATTATTAAGGAATTTTTTGATAAATAATCATGAATTCCGAAATTAAAAATGAATCTAAAAAAAGACCGATCGCAGTTGTTGGAGCAATGATATTTAAAGAAGGGAAAGTTTTAATTGGTAAGAGAAAGGAGACGGCTTCCCATGGAAAGAGTGAGTATTCTTTCCCTGGTGGGCATATGGAATTTGGGGAATCTTTTGAGGAAGCAATAAAAAGGGAAACTTTTGAAGAAGCTGGAATCAAGATAAAAGATATAAAATTTTCCTGTGTTGCAAATATTGATATATATAATAAAGTTTTAATTGGAGTAACAGCAAATTGGGATAAGGGCGAACCACAAACATTTATCAATGAGAACATTGGGGATTGGCAATGGCTCGATATCAATAATTTACCATCACCACTTTTCTATCCTACTGCCGTTCTAGTCGATTCGTATAAATCAGGAAAAAATTATTATGACAAAAAATAAAAAAGAAAAATACAAAGGCAAACTTATAGTTATAGACGGCACAGATGGAAGCGGAAAGGCGACGCAGGTGGATTATTTAACTAAGCATTTAAAGAAGGATGGAAAAATTGTAAAAGTTGTTGATTTCCCGGAATATTACAAGAACTTCTTTGGCAAGTTTATCGGGCATTGTTTGAGCGAACAGTACTATAATTGGCTCAATATACACCCTAAAATCGCCTCTGTGATGTATGCGGCAGATAGGTGGGAATCTAGCGACGAGATGAGGAAATGGCTTAAAAAGGGCTATATTGTCATTGCCAACAGATATGTCTCGGCTAATCAAATTCACCAAGGGGGGAAGACGAAAAATACTAAAAAAAGGAATGATTTTCTAAAATGGCTTGATGAAATGGAATATGAAGTTTTTGGAATTCCAAGACCTGACCTAACTCTGTATTTGAGTTTGCCGATCAATATTGTTCTCAAGCTTTTAAAGAATAGGGACAGTAGTAAAATGAAAAGGGAATATTTGAAAAAGAAAAAAGATGTTCACGAAAGTGATATCAATCATTTAATTAATTCCAGAAAGAGCGCGCTGAAATTAGAAAAAGAAATTCCGAATTTTATAAAAATAGAATGCTCCAAAAAAGGAGAAATATTATCTCGTGAGCAAGTTCACGAAATGGTTTATAAAGAAGTTAAAAAAATTGTAAAATAAAATGAGCCAATTTGAGCAAAAACAAAATAATAATGAATTAAAAGTTGAGACAATAGAAGGACCTATGGGGAGTGAGCTTTCTTTTTGCTCGGAACGCGGGGGGATTGTTACATCTATTAAATTAAAAGGGAAAGAAATTTTATATCTCGATGAAGCAACACTGAAAAACCCCGAAGTGAATGTTAAAGGAGGCATCCCCATTCTTTTCCCTAATGCTGGACTAATCTCCGAAGGATTGGATCGTGGAAATTTACAGAATCTCAAACAGCATGGTTTTGCTAGAAATGAAAAATGGAACACCCGAGTAACCGATGCTAGTTTCCATGAAGTATTAACCTCAAACCAAAAAACCAAAGAAGTCTACCCTTATAATTTTGAACTTATGATGGATGTTTTTCTAAATCAGAATAATTCTTTTTCTATTATTCAGCGTGTTAAAAATTTAGAGAAAGATAAAGTAATGCCAATTTCAAGTGGCTTACATCCGTATTTTAAAGTCCCATCAGAGGAAAAGAAAAATATTAAATTTAATTTTAAGGGAGGAGAAATTGTTGCAAATCAAATTGACAAATGGGCAGAAGGAGAAGCCGTTTTCATTGATAACCCCAATAAGCCAATCGAAGTATATATTCCAGGGCTGGGAACGTTTATGTTTACGGCCTCAAAAGAATATAAAAAATTTGTTTTTTGGTCTCAGAAAGACAAAGATTATATTTGTATTGAAGTGTTCATGGAAGATATAGATGGAATTATTAAAAACCCAACAATAATTAAACCCGGACAAAAAAACATTGCGACATTAAATGTAATGTTAAAAGAATAATAATAATTATGAAAATCAAAATTAAAAAATTAAAAGAAAATGCTAAACTTCCAAGCTATGCACATCCAGGAGATGTCGGTATGGATTTATATTCAATGGAAACAGTTACTATTCCAACGATGGGGCACTATCGCTTTTGGCATGGATTTGCCATGGAGTTTCCAACTGGATATGCGGCAATTGTAAAAGATAAGTCTAGTATTTCAAAAGAGGGTCTTCACCAAATGGGCGGTGTTTTTGATGCGGGGTATCGTGGAGAATATAACACTCATCTAGTGAATTTGTCAGATAAGCCTTATACTATAGAAGAGGGAGACAAAGTTAGTCAACTGATTATTTATCCAGTAGTTATCGGAGAATTAGAAGAAACTGATACATTGAGTGATTCATCTAGAGGTGAAGGAATGTTTGGAAGTACAGGGAAAAAATAAAATGAAAGAAGAAATAGAAAAAATAATACAAAAAGTTTTAAAAAATCTTGATATCAATGAAGTTGATTTTTCAGTTGAGCACCCAGATGATAATAAAAATGGTGATTATTCGACGAATGTAGCAATGGTTTGTGCTAAAAGTTTAAAAATTAATCTAAAAGAACTTGCTGAAAAAATTAAAAATGAATTAGAAAAAAATTTACCAAAAGAAATTAAAAAAGTTGAGATTGCTGGTCCTGGGTTTATTAATTTTTATTTATTAGGAGAATTTTTTGCTGAAAGTATAAAAGAAATTTTAAAAGAAAAAGAAGATTTCGGAAAGAATAAAATTGGTAAGGGTAAAAAAATTCTTGTCGAATATTCATCTCCGAATATTGCTAAACCATTTACCATCGGCCATTTACGCTCGACAATTATTGGTGACTCAGTTTCTAAAATTTTAGAGTTTTCTGATTACAAAGTGATCCGAGATAATCATTTAGGTGACTGGGGCACGCAATTCGGGAAAATGATTGTCGCTATTAAAAAGTGGGGTAATTTAGATGCTCTCGAAAATGACCCATCTCCCATTAAAACGCTTGTTGATTTATATGTGAAATTTCACGATGAAGCAGAGAAAAATCCAGAACTTGAAGATGAAGGGCGAGAATGGTTTTCTAGGTTGGAAAAGAAAGATTCTGAAGCAGTAGCCATTTGGCAGAAATGCATTTCGTATTCGATGAAAGAATTTCATCGAATATACGAACGATTAGATATAAATGACTTTGATACTATAAATGGAGAAAGTTTTTATGAAAATAAAATGGGTGAAGTGCTAGAAGATATAAAAAATAAAAATCTCGGCAAAGAAAGTGAAGGAGCATTTTTAATATTTTTCCCTGATGAAACAAAATTAAACCCATTGATGATTACCAAAAAAGACGGGTCGTCTTTGTATGCTCTTCGCGATTTAACTACTGATAAATGGAGGAAGAAGGAGTATGGTGATGATATAAAAATTATAAATGAAGTCGGAACTGAGCAATCAGAGTATTTTAAGCAAATTTTCGAAGCAGAAGAAATGCTTGGTTACTTTACAAAAGAGCAGAGAATTCATTTAGCTCATGGATTGTACCGATTTAAAGATGGAAAGATGAGCACCAGAAAAGGGAATGTGATATGGCTTGATGATATTATAAATGAAGCTGTCAGTCGAGCAAGCACTATTAATAGCGATGTGTCAGAAGAAGTTGGTATTGGGGCTATTAAGTTTAATGATCTAAAACGAGAAAGCAAGAAAGACATAATTTTTGATTGGGAAGAAATAATTAATTTAAATGGTGATTCCGGTCCATATTTGCAGTATTCATACGCTCGCGCTAAATCAATTTTAGAAAAAGCCAAAGATGAAAATATAAAAATAGAAACTACTGTACCAGAGGGTTGGGGAACGACAGAAGTAGAGAAATTGCTTAATCGTTTTCCTGAGATAGTTATGAGGAGTGCGGAAGATTTTGCTCCACAACAAATTGCAAATTACCTGATAAATCTTGCCCGTTCCTTCAATACTTTCTACGGCAACACAAAAATAGTTGATAAAGATGATCTAACATCACCATATAAACTAGCGATAACCGAAGCATTTTCTATAGTTATCAAAAATGGCTTGAACCTCCTAGGAATAAAATCTCCAGAAAAAATGTAATAAAAAGTAGTAAGTAAGAAGTAACAAATAGGTATTAAAAATCAATATCCCCCCAGATAGGGCTTTAGGCCCTATCTGGGGGGATTGTGGAAAGTGTGTGTTATAATTAATATATGAATTCTGAAGTAAAACAATGCCAAAACTGCAAAAATGACTTTACTATTGAGCTGGATGATTTTGGATTTTATGAGAAAATTAAAGTTCCTCCACCGACTTTTTGCCCTGAGTGTCGCAGCCAAAGAAGATTGGCATATAGGAATGAATTTTCTCTTTATAATCGTGAATGTGATTTATGTAAAAGAAAAATAATATCAATCTATTCTCCAGATAAAACGCAAATAATTTATTGTAATAAATGCTGGTGGGGAGACAATTGGAATCCTAAAAGTTATGGACAGGATTTTGATTTTTCTCGCTCCTTTTTTGATCAATTTACGGAACTTCGTCAAAAAGTACCAGCGCTAGCTTTAATCAATGATAACAATGTAGGAAGTGTAAATTGTGAATATACTCAAGATTTTGCATATGGAAAAAATTGTTATATGGCTATGGTTTGCTGGAAAATGGAAAACTGCATGTATTTTTCATATGGAGGGAATATGAAAGATGGAGTTGATTGTATGGGAATATTTAATCAAAGTGAGGGTATTTATGAAGTAATGTATAGTGACAGGTGTTTTGGATCAAAATATATTCAGCAATCTGCAAATTTAGTTAATTGTAGTTTTTGTTATTCATGTCGAGGTTGCACAGACTGTTTTATGTGCGCAAATCTTCAAGGAAAGAAATATTGTATTCTAAATAAACAATATACAAAAAAAGAATACGAAAAAATTCTTGACGAATATAAGCTGGACACATATTCTGGAGTAGAAAGAGCAAAGAAAGAATTTAATATATTTTTATTAAAACAACCGCATAAGTTTGCAAATCAAATTAATTGTTTTAAGTGTGAAGGACAGAATTTGTTTAATAGTAAAAATTCCAAATATGTTTTTCATTCCCATAAAGCAGAAGATTCAAAATATCTTGAGAATGGTGATGTCCAAAAAAATAGTTATGATTTGTCTGTTGGAGGTGAGTTAGAACAGTGTTATGAAGGTGTGACTCCTGACCATTCCCACCGAGCTTCTTTTACTGTGACTTCCTAGAAAAATCTAGACATTACATATACTGACTTTTGTATGTCTTGTCAGGAATGTTTTGGTTGTGCTGGACTGAAACACTCCAAGTACATGATTTTTAATAAACAATATAGTAAAGAAGAATATTTTAAATTAAAAGAAAAAATTATCGAGCATATGAAAAATACAGGTGAGTGGGGAGAATTTTTCCCAATGGATAAATCCCCATTTGCTTACAATGAATCAATGGCCATGCTCTCTTTTCCTTTAAGTAAAGAAGAAATTCTCAAAAAAGGACTTGTTTGGCAAAATAATATACAGAAGACGGAAGGGAAAACTACTTTATTTGAAATCCCAGACGATATTGAAGATATTCTAGATTCAATAATAGAAGAAGTTTTGGAATGTGATATTTGCAAAAGAAATTATAAAATAATAGTGGATGAACTTTCTTTTTATAGAAAATGGAAAATCCCAATCCCTAGAAGCTGTTTTCTTTGTAGATTGGAAAAGCGTTTCAAACTTAGGGGTCCGTCTAAGCTTTGGCACAGGAAGTGTATGAATGAAGGTTGCACGAATGAATTTGAAACATCGTATGCACCAGAAAGACCGGAAATTATTTATTGTGAAAGTTGCTATCAAAAAGAGGTATATTAAAACAATTTTACCAATTCATTGCTATAGCGTTAGTTTGGTAAAAATTAATAAATAAAAACGGCTCCAAGCAAAATGCTTGGAGCCTACACCCATAATTCCCCCTGGAACTTTAGGTGAGATGGAAAAGACCATGGCGGCCGCATGTATTTTCGGGAAATGATAAGGTGAGACAGAAGCGAATATCATCCCCGAACAGGAAAGATCATCTATTGAATTAATTCTATTCTTCTGTCTTTTAAAATGCAAGATTTTTTGGTAATATGAGAAATATGTCAGAAAATGAAAATGAAGCAAAAAAGTCAGCATCTGCCTTACGAGAGGAGGCAGTTTTACAGTTTTGGAAAGAGCAGGAAATATTCAAAAAGAGTTTAGAAAAAGATGCATCCAAGGGTGAGTATGTTTTTTATGAAGGGCCACCGACTGCCAATGGTAAACCAGGGATACATCATTTAGAAGCTAGAGCATTCAAGGATGTTATTCCACGATACAAAACTATGCGAGGTTATCATGTCCGCCGAAAAGGTGGATGGGATACGCACGGTTTACCAGTTGAACTTCAAGTTGAGAAGAAACTCGGGCTCTCTTCAAAGAAAGCAATTGAGGAATATGGAATAGCAAAATTTAACCAGCAATGTAAAGAAAGTGTTTGGGAATATTTGGAATATTGGAATAAATTTACCGAACGAATTGGTTTTTGGGTTGATCAAGAAAATCCTTATGTGACTTATCATAATGATTATATTGAGTCGGTTTGGAATGTTATCAAAGAAGCTGACAAACAAAAATTACTTTATAAAGATTATAAAGTTGTGCCTTGGTGTCCTCGTTGCGGGACAGGACTTTCTTCGCACGAACTTGCCCAAGGATATGAAAATGTAAAAGATTTGTCGGTGTATGTGAAATTAAAATTGAAATCAGGTCAAAAATATGGCGGCAATAAAGAAACAAAAGATTCTGCATATATTCTAGCTTGGACTACAACTCCGTGGACACTACCAGGCAATGTAGCTTTAGCTGTTGGTGAAAATATTTCTTATACAGCATTACGAGTTGATGGGGTTTCTGAATTATATATTCTTGCTAGTGCACGTGTTGAGAATGTATTTGAAGACCAAAAAATAGAAATTGTGTACGATGATATTAAGGGTAAAGATTTAATTGGTCTTGAATATGAACCGCTGTATTCTTTTTTAGAAAATGAAATAAGACAAAATCAAACAGAATCAGCTAAAATGGTTAATGCTTATAAAATATACCCAGCTGATTTTGTGACCACAGAAGATGGTACAGGTGTTGTGCATACAGCTGTAATGTACGGACAGGATGACTTCACCTTAGGGAATAAATTAAATTTACCTAAACATCATTTAGTGGGATTGAATGGAACTTTTTATTCTGAAATGAAACAAGGTGATTTAGATTTAAGTTTTAGATTTGTTCGCGATGAAGAAGTCGCTGTTGATATAATTAAAGATTTGGCTCATAGAGGACTTTTATTTAAGAAAGAAAAATATGAGCACTCATACCCACATTGTTGGCGATGTCACACGGCGCTTATCTATTATGCTCGTGACTCTTGGTATATTAGGATGTCACAGTTGCGAGATAAACTCGTGAAAGAAAATGAAGGAATAAATTGGGAACCAGCTTATATCAAAGAAGGACGTTTTGGTGAATGGCTAAGAGAAATTAAAGACTGGGCAATTTCTCGTGAGCGTTATTGGGGGAGCCCACTTCCTGTTTGGACTTGTGATAAATGCAATAAAGTTGAAGTTATTGGAAGTGTTGAAGATTTAAAATCTAAAACCAAAAGATCAGGGAATAAATATTTTGGAATGAGGCATGGAGAAGGGGAACATACCATTTTGAATGTTTGTAGTGGGGGTGATCCAAATCTTCCTCATCATTTAACTGAAAATGGTAAAAAATATGTAAAAGAAATGGCAGAGAAATTGCGAAATAAAAAAATTACAAAAATATTTGTATCCCCATTTATCCGAACACAAGAGACAGCAAAAATTGTTGCTGATGTAATTGGTTTTTCCAGGGAACAAATAATTACTGATGAAAGATTACATGAATATAATTTCGGTATTTATAATGGTAAATCAAAAACTGATTATAATGAATGGAGAAAGAAACACGAAGATTTTTTTACTCCTCCGGAAGGTGGTGAATCATGTTATGAAGCAAAAAAGCGTGTGGCTAATTTTATTTATGAGATGGAATCAAAGTATTCAGGCGAAAACATTCTTTTTGTTGCTCACGGGATAGTTTTTGAAGTGTTACCGTCAATTCTTAATGGAGATGATGTCAAGACAGCTTGGAAAAACTGGAAAGAGGACCCTGTAGATTTTGGAAATTTTGAAGAATATAATTTTGTAGCTATCCCCCATAATGAAGATTATGAACTTGATTTGCATAAACCATTTATTGATGAAGTAGAACTTACTTGTGATTGTGGGGGGAATCTTGTTCGAGTAAAGGAGGTGATGGATGTTTGGCTTGATTCAGGAACGATGCCATTCTCTCAAGATCATTATCCTTTTGAGAATAAAGACTTAATTGAAAAAGGAGGTGGGTACCCAGCCGACTTTATTTCAGAAGCGATTGATCAGACACGTGGATGGTTCTATACACTTCATGCAGTTGGAGCAATTATGGGTAAAGGTAAAGCGTACAAGAATGTTATTTGTTTAGGACATTTACTTGATGCAAAAGGGAAGAAGATGAGTAAGTCGCTCGGAAATATTGTTGACCCATGGTCCATGATGGACAAATATGGAGTTGATACTTTGCGCTTGTGGATGTATGCAGTTAATCAACCTGGGGAATCAAAAAACTTTGATGAAAAGACTGTGGCGGAACTTCACAGTAAGGTATTTAATCTGCTTTACAACGTGCTAGCTTTTTATGAACTATATCGCGATATAGAGTTAGAAAATATTGAATACAAAAAATCAGATAACATTTTAGATCAATGGATAATAGCAAGATTGACGGAATTAACCGATGAATGCACACAAAAATTAGATGACTACAAACTTCTTGAACCGGTGCGAGCAATTCGTGATTTTATTGATGATCTTTCAACTTGGTATCTACGTCGCTCACGCGACAGAATAAAAGAAGGAGAAGAACAAGCAAAAATTACTCTTTACTATGTTCTAAAAACATTAATTAAATTAATGGCGCCGTTTACTCCATTTGCTAGTGAGGATATTTGGCAGAAATTAAAAAATGAAAAAGATGAGGAGAGTGTGCATTTAGCAGAATGGCCTGAGAATGAATTAAGAATTAACAATGAAGAATTAAAAATTATTGAAGAAATGCAAAAGGCTCGTGATATTGTTACACTTGGTTTACAAGCAAGGCAAAAAGAGGGTATCCCCGTTAGGCAACCACTTAGTAAATTACTAATTACCAATTACCAATTACCAATTGATTATCAGGAAATTCTTAAAGATGAGTTAAATATTAAGGAAGTTGAATTTATCAAGGGGGACGAACAAAAAGTTGAACTTGATACAAATATAACTCCGGAATTAAAGAAAGAAGGGCAGTATCGTGAACTTGTTCGAGCTATTCAAGATATCAGAAAAAATAATGGATTAAATCCTAGTGATGTTGTTACCCTTATTGTTGAGACAAATACTGAAGGGCAAGAATTGATAAATAAATTTAAATCTGAATTAATGAAAGCAGTAAGTGCAAAAGAAATACAATTCAAGGGAAATACCGGAGAAGAAATAAAAACAGGAGAAATTGTCTTTAAAATAACTATTGAGAAATAAAGAGATTTTTGGTTGTGGTATAATTAAAGAATGAAAGTTAAGAAATTAGGACATTGTTGTTTTGTTGTAGAACCTAAAGATGGAGTCAGAATTATGACTGATCCGGGGGCCTTTTCAGTGTTACAGGTTGAAGAAAAAAATATTAATGCTATTTTAATTACTCATGAACACAGTGATCATTTACATATTGATTCATTAAAAAAAGTTCTTGGAAATAATCCAAATGCAATTGTTATCACGAATACAGTTGTTGGTAAAATTCTTGATAAGGAAGAAATAGTGTATATAAAAGTTGAGGAAGGGGAAAGATATGGAGTTTCGGGTGTAAATATTATTGGATTTGGTAATGCTCACGCAGAAATTTATCGAGAGTATGGAGTAGTACAAAATACTGGTTATATGATAGATAATTTATGTTATGGCGGAGATTCATTTAATTATCCAGATACCGATGTAGATATACTCGCACTTCCTGTAGCTGGGCCTTGGATGAAAATGAAAGATGCAATTGATTACGCGAAAAATATAAGACCAAGAATTTGTTTCCCAGTACATGATGCGATAATGCAAGATTTTGCAACTTTTACATGGAGAATTCCCGAAAAACTTTTGAAAGAAGATAATATTAATTTTATAAAATTAGAAATAGGGAAAGAAGAAGAAATATAATATGAAAAAAGTATTTATTGTACATGGGTTTATGGGGACTCCGAATGGTGGATGGAAATCATGGCTTATGAATGGACTTGCTGAACATGGAGTATATGCATGTTCTTTGCCAATGCCTACACCAGATAACCCCATAAAAAGTGAATGGATAAAAACCATTAGTGAAGCTGTCGGAGTACCAAACGAGGGAATATTTTTAGTAGGGCATTCTTTGGGAGTTCCGGCTATTTTGCGGTATTTAGAATTTTTAGATAAAGATTCTAAAATCGGAGGGGCTGTATTAGTCTCGGGGCCAATAGCCAAAATAGAAAAAGATGGATATGAACAAGTTAATGCTTTTTTAGATGGTGCATTTGATTTTGATCATATAAAAAGTACATGTAAAAATTTTACAGTAATCCATGGGGATAGTGATAATGTGGTTTCATTTTATGATGCAGGATATTTAACTGAAAAAGTTTCTGGTAATTTAGTTCCAATTCCAGGCGGAGGCCATTTATCACCAGATGAAAAATGTTTTGAATTATCACAAGCCCTAGAAGCATTATTAAAAATGATGAAATAATTAGTCATTAGTAATTGGTAATTAGTAATTATCTCAAATGCATCACATACACCACACTCATGGATTTATACTTTCGTCTCGCAATACCGGCGAAGCCAATAAAATGCTCACGATTTATACTCGCGAGTTGGGCCTCATCAAAGCTGTTGCTCAAGGGGTACGATTTCATAAATCAAAACTCCGTTTTACTTTGCAGGATTTTTCTTATGTAAATGTCGACTTAGTTAGAGGGAAAGAAATTTGGCGAGTGACTTCAGCCAGACATATTTCTTCTTTCTCCCTAGCAAGAAGTAATACCGCATCACTTGTTTTAATAATGCGAGTTAGTAACTTGCTCGAGAGACTTTGTCATGGAGAGAGCCCAAATGAAAATATTTTTAATGATTTCATTCAAGCCCTCTATTTATTAGATGATGAAAATGTTTCTTCGCAATCTCGAGAAGCTCTTGAATTACACCTAGTCTTGCGGATTCTAAATAGTTTGGGATACATAGGTGACTCAGCAATTCTCGAAAAATATCTCTCATCTGCATTTGATCAAAGTAAAATAGAGGTCTTACTCAAAGAACGTCAATCCATAATTGCCCATATAAACAATGCCTTAAATGAAAGTCAGTTATAGGATTTTTGTGCTATAATAAGGAGAGTATGGTAGAAGAAAGGAAAAATAAAATTGAAGATATAAAAATGCATCTTTATGATCCAAATGATCCATCGATGGTTCATGACCGAGAAGGAGTGTTACATCAAGTTAATCATGAAGTGAACGAAAAGTGGAGTGATGATCAGACGAGAAAGGATGATAATATGAATAATAAATTTAAGCAACCAAAGAAATCAGTATTTAAGAAATTTTTTATTGCCTCGGCCATTTTTTTTGTTGGAGCATTGGGTTTTGCTTTTTATAAATTCTACAGTAATGATGTCTCGGTTTCAAATGACAAAATAGATATTGTTGTTATTGGAAATGCTTTTACTAAAGGTGGGGATGAATTGCCTCTACAAATTGAGATTACAAATAAAAATAATGCAAATCTAGAACTTGCAAATTTAATTATCGAATACCCGAAGGGAGCGGAAGATAATGTTACAGATGTTGTCCGATTGCCTCGTGATGCGATTGGAACAATTAAACCCGGGGAAAGTGTTATTCGTAATGTTAAAGTAAAACTTTTTGGAGAAGAGAAATCCATTCGCAATATTAAAATTGGTTTAGAGTATCATCCTCAGGGGTCAAATGCAATTTTTACTAAAGATAAATTTTATCCTGTAACAATCAGCTTGGCTCCGCTTTCTTTGATAATGGATGGACCATCAAGTGCGACAGCCAATCAACCAATTTCTTTTAAGGTTACGGCAACTCTCAATACTTCTCTACCAGATGAGAATCCAATGCTTCAAATAACATATCCAAATAATTTTATTTTTGAAAGTGCTATTCCAATGCCGACTCTTGGAAATTCTTTTTGGGATTTATCCACCCTAACAGCAGAAGACCCTATTGTTGTCGAAGTTAGAGGGCGCTTGGTTGGTCAAGATGGAGACGAACAAGTTTTTCATGCGTATGCGGGGGCTACTGGAGAAATGAACCAATCCGTTATTAATGTTATCTATAGTTCAGTATTACAGAAAGTTGTAATTGCGAGACCATTCCTTGAAGCTCGTATATTAGTGAACAGCCAAGATCTTCCCGAGTATGCAGTTTCTGGTGGAGAGGAGGTAGATGTTGCTGTTGCTTGGGCAAATAATCTATCGACGCTTATTACTGACGGACAAATTATTGTAGGACTATCTGGTAATTCTTTCGACAAGGATATGGTTAAACCTTCAAATGGTTTTTATGACTCTGCCAACAATCAAATTATCTGGGACAAGAATTCTATTCCTAATCTAGCAGAAATAAATCCAGGCGAAACGGGAGAAGTCTCATTTAGTTTCAAAGTTCCTTCTTATGTTGGTCTAACCAATACCATAAAAGATCCACAAGTTTCTCTTAAGGTAAGTATTAAGGGTAGGCAACCACAACTTGGCTCGACATATGATGATGTCAATAATTTTTCTGAAAAAATTGTAAAAATATTATCTGATTTCCAGATTGTCTCATCAGCAACATACGTTTCAGGAAGCATGCCTCCAAAAGCTGAAACGGAGACAACGTACGCTGTGACTTGGACACTTTCAAATTCAACAAATAACATAAATCAGGCTCAAGCCCATGCTGCTTTACCGATATATATTAAATGGGTTGGTATAACATCTGGGGAAAATGAAAATGTTACTTATAATGAAGTAACACGTGAAGTGACTTGGAATATTGGGCAAGTGAATCCGAACACCGGAATAAATTCAAATAGTGAAGCTTCTTTCTATATTTCTATTAAACCATCATTATCACAAGTCGGTAGTGTGCCTCAGCTTATGAAAGAGGTGTATCTCTCAGGGACAGATACATTCGCAAATGTTTTAATCAAAAGTACTCGTGGCCCAATTACTACATTATTGTTGAATGTTTCCAATTTCTTACCAGCAAATGCGCGAGTGGTGAAATAGGGAATTAAGAATTAAGAATTAAGAATTAAGAATTACGGATTAATAATTTAAAAAGAAAAAATGGAAAATAATTTAACGATGGAAAAAATAATATCACTTTGCAAACGACGCGGATTTATTTACCCAGGGTCAGAGATTTATGGTGGCCTAGCTGGGACGTACGATTACGGGCCACTTGGAGCATTACTTAAAAGAAATATTGAGAAATCATGGATAGAATATTTTATTGAGTTTAAAGACAATATGTATCTTATTGATACACCAATATTAATGCACCCAAGAGTTTGGGATGCGTCTGGGCATACAAGTGAATTCATTGACCCTCTTGTCGATGATATGGTTACAAAAAAGCGTTATCGCGCTGATCATTTACTTGAAGAAGCTGGAGTTGATTCAGAAAAATTAACAATCGAACAGATGGGAGAAAAAATAAAAGAACTTGGGCTTAAGAGTCCGGATGGGAATGCACTTTCTGAAGTACGCACTTTTAATTTAATGCTTGAAACAAAAATGGGAGCGGTGGAAGAAACTTCAGTAAATACATATTTAAGACCAGAAGAAGCTCAAAGTATGTTTGTGGCTTTCAAAAATGTTTTACAATCACTATCTCCAAAAGTTCCATTTGGAATTGCTCAAGTTGGGAAAGCATTTAGAAATGAGATAACCCCACGGGATTTCATTTATCGATTACGTGAATTTGAAATAATGGAGTTTGAATATTTTATTCACCCGAGTGATCCTTGGGAAGCATATTTTGATAATTTTTTACTAGAACAAAAAGATTGGCTTTCAAAAATTGGAGTTGATGTGACAAAACTTTCTCCACTTGAGCACCCAGATACGGCTCGAGCCCATTACAGTCGAAAAACGGTTGATTTAGAATTTGAATATCCATTTGGAAGGAAAGAACTTACTGGCCTTGCTCATCGTGGAGATTACGACTTAAAACGACACCAAGAATTCTCAAGGGAATCCATGGAAATGCTAAATGACCAGACTGGAGAAAAGTTTATTCCGCATGTTATTGAGCCGACAATCAGTGTTGATCGTGCGATTCTTGCTCTTCTTTGCTCTGCGTATCGAGAAGAGGGTGAAGGAGACGATATGCGAGTTTATTTGAAGTTTCCACCGATTGTAGCTCCCTACAAGGCCTGCGTGTCGCCACTTTTAAAAAATAAACCAGAACTTGTCTCATATGCAAAAAATATTTACAGTGAACTGAAAAAAGAATTTGGGTGGATTGCTTGGGATGACAATGGAAATATTGGAAAACGTTATCGCCGGCAAGATGAAATAGGGACCCCATGGTGCATTGTTATCGACTTTGATACTTTGACTGATGATTCTGTAACTATTCGCGATCGTGATACTGGCAAGCAAGAAAGAATTAAAAAAGAAAAAATTTCTCACTATATAAAAGAAAGAATGAATTAAAATAATATGCAAAAAGCTAAAAAGAAAACATATAAAAATGGTTTGCGGGTTATTACAGTTCCGATGAAGGACAATCCGACGGTTACGGTACTTGTCCTTGTGGGCACGGGGAGTAATTATGAGACAAAAGAGATAAATGGCATATCTCACTTTTTGGAGCATATGTGCTTTAAGGGAACAATAAAAAGACTCACTCCGCAGTCCATTTCTCACGAATTAGATGCCCTTGGATGCCAATATAATGCGTTTACAGACCATGAAATGACTGGATACTACGCCAAAGGCGACGCGAAGAATTTCAGCCAGATTTTTGATATTGTTTCCGATATTTATTTAAATTCGACTTTTCCAGAGGCGGAAATTGAAAAAGAGAAAGGGGTAATTGTCGAAGAAATAAATATGTATGAGGACATGCCTCAAAGTCACGTTCAAGAACTTTTTGATAAAGTTTTATATCCTGATCAACCAGCAGGAAGAGGTATTGCCGGGCAAAAAGAAAATATTTATAGAATGACACGTCCCAATTTTGTGAATTACAAAAAAAGTCATTATGTCGCGAAGAATACGGTGATTATTGTCTCTGGGAATATTCAAAGTGAGAAAGTTCACAAAGAAGTAAATAAATATTTTAAAGATATTAAATCGACAAATAAAATTAAAAAAGTAAAAACCAAAGATATTCAGACGAGGCCAAATGTTTTAGTAAAATATAAAGAGACAGACCAGACGCACTTCGTGCTTGGAGTTCGAACTTTTCCTTTATTTGATAAAAGAAACATGACTCTTTCATTGCTTGGTGGAATACTCGGAGCAGGAATGAGCTCACGACTTTTTATAAAGCTTCGCGAAGAGATGGGGGTAGCTTACTATGTTCGAGCCTTTAATAATTCTTCACTTGATCATGGAAGTTTCCAGATATCGGCTGGAGTAAATAATAAAAGAACCGTGGAAGTCTTAAAAGAAATTTTGAAAGAGTGTAATCTTTTGGTAAATGAGAAAGTAAGTGAAAAAGAATTAAATAAAGTGAAATCATTCATTATTGGAAATATGAAAATGTCACTTGAAGCAACAGATGATATTGCAAACTTTTACGGTGGACAAGAGTTGATGAAGGGGGAAATAAAAACCCTAGAAGAGAAAATCAAAGACATCCAAAAAGTGAAAGCAAGCGATATACAAAAGATCGCGAAAACTATTTTTAAAACCAAAAATTTGAATTTAGCGATAATTGGACCATTTAAAGATGATAGTACATTCAAGCAAATTTTGAAATTCTAATTCTCCAAATAGTGTGGTATTATATATGAAGATGGAAAATAAACCACAGAATATGCGCATAAGTATTTCAACCAATACTCTAATAAAAATAATTTTATTGGGGGTTTTGGTTTTTGTGATTATTAAGTTATTCAATTTAGTTTTGGTGGTCTTAACAGCAATAGTTATCGCTTCGTTTGTCGAATCAGCTGTTCGTAAAGTTAAACCCTATATTAAGAATCGATCTCTCTCTGTTTCTATTATTTATGTCTTAACGATTAGTATTATTGCTGGGCTACTGTCTGTATTTGTGCCTGTTTTTATCGAACAAATGTCATCCCTTGTTTCTGCTCTTTCGCAATATATTCCTAACAGTAGTATCTTAAATACATTCCAACCAGATTCGATTTCTGGAGCGAAGGATGTTGTTTCTAGTATTTCTCGAGATGCATCACTTGGTGAAATTATAAAAAGCAGTCAAGTTTTGATTTCCAGTTTCTCTGGTGGATTTTGGGATGTATTTAGTGGTGCTTTTGGTGGAGTTTTCAATTTTGTTTTAATCATTATTTTATCTTTTTATTTGTCTATCACTGAAAAGGGAATTGAAAATTTCTTGAGAGTTATTACTCCAAGCAATGTCGAAGAATATTTAATTGGTCTTTGGCAACGAACAGAACGTAAAATCGGACTATGGGTTCAAGGACAGATGCTACTTGGACTTATTATTGGGGTTTTGGCATATTTAGGACTCACGATTATTGGAGTTGAATACGCACTTGTGCTTGCAATTGTGACTGCTTTCTGCGAACTTGTGCCGTTTGGGATTTTCTTGGCAATGGCGATTGTAACCCTATTTGGATTTTTGGATGGGGGAGTAACCATGGCCCTACTTTCCTTTGGCCTGTATTTTATTCTCCACCAGTTTGAAAATTATCTGATATATCCTTTGATTGTAAAAAAGGTTATTGGAGTGTCTCCTTTTGTCGTTATCCTTTCTATTATTATAGGAGCAGAACTCGCTGGATTTTTGGGCGTAATTTTAGCTATTCCTGTGTCTGTTTGTCTGCTTGAAATCTTAGATGATATTGAAAAGAAAAAAATTCTCTCTAAATCGACATAATATGCAAAAACCTTTCTATATTACAACTACTTTGCCATACGTAAATGCTCCACTTCATATGGGGCACGCGCTTGAGTTCGTGCGCGCTGATGCGATAGCCCGTTATAAAAAATTGGCAGGTTTTGATGTTTATTTTAATACCGGGACAGATGAACATGGGCTCAAAATTTTTGAAAAAGCGACTGAAAAAGGATTATCGCCAAAAGAATTTGTCGACCAGAGTTTTTTGATTTTCAAAGAACAATTAAAAATGTTTGGCATGAGCGACGATATTCATTTCATTCGTACCACTGACTCGAATCATGAACATGCCGCGCAAGAATTTTGGAAGAAAGTACAAGACAATGGTTATATTTACAAAAAGAATTATGAATCAAAATATTGTGTCGGTTGTGAAAGTGAAAAGACAGATTCAGAATTAGTAAACGGAGAATGTGTAGACCATCCAGGAACAGCCCTTAAAATAATTAACGAAGAGAATTATTTTTTCAAATATTCAGCTTTTGGCGAGAAACTTTTGGAATTTTATGAAAAGAATCCGAATTTTGTCATCCCGGAATTTCGTTTTAATGAAATTAAAAATTTTGTCAAAGGTGGGCTTCAGGATTTTTCAATTTCTCGCTTGAAAGAAAAAATGCCTTGGGGGATTCCAGTACCGGGCGATGAGAATCAAGTGATGTATGTCTGGTTTGATGCGCTTGTGAATTATATTTCGACACTAGGGTGGCCAAATAACTTAGAAAATTTTGAAAAATACTGGGTGGATGGAAATCCGACGCAGTATTGCGGAAAAGACAATACTAGATTTCAATCTGCCATGTGGCAAGCGATGCTTATGGCGGCAGGTCTGCCCAATTCCCATCAAATCGTAGTGAATGGCTTTATTACTGGCGAGGGCGGAATCAGGATGTCGAAATCTTTAGGCAACGGCGTTGATCCTAAAGATGTTGTGCAAGAATATGGCACAGATGCTCTTCGCTATTTCCTCTTGCGTGAAGTTTCAAGCTTTGAAGATAGCCCATTTACCATTGAACGTTTTAAGGGAGCATATAATTCAGGGCTGGCTAACGGCTTGGGGAATTTAGTTTCAAGAATTTTAACTTTATCAGAAAAATACTTAGAAAAGTGTCCAGAGATTCCTGAAAAAACTGATTTTACAGAATATTTTAAAATCTATGAGGAATTTGATATAAAAAAGGCGATGGATTATATTTGGGATAAAATTCAAAACCTTGATAAAAAAATTCAAGAAACTGAACCTTTCAAGGTTGTTAAAATTGATGAAAAAAAGGGGAAAGAATTAATCAGCGAAATGGTTTTGGAATTATATCAAATCGCTCGCATGTTAAACCCAGTAATGTCCGAAACGAATGAAAAACTAAAAAAACTAATTCGAGAAAACAAAAAACCCGAACAACCTTTGTTTTTGAGGAAAGAATAAAATGAAAATTCACCACATTGCCATATCAGTAAAAAATCTAGAAAAATCTGTGAAATTCTATACAGAAAACTTCGAATTCAAGGAAATTGAAAGATTTACCAAGCAGGATTGGAATGGGGAAGCCGTTGTACTTCAATTAGGGGATATGAAGCTCGAAGTTTTTGGTTTTAATGATTTTATTGAAAATACAGCTGATTTTGAGAATTTAAGAACTATTGGTATTAATCATTTTGGAATTCAAGTCGAAAGTGTGCAAGAAAAATATCGAGAATTTAAAAATAGAGGTATTGATATCGACGAGCCCGTGGCTGGAAAAACTTGTGCTTGGTTTTGTTTTTTGAGAGACCCAGACGGTATTTCAGTTGAACTTTATGAAACAAAATAAATTTTATGAATGATTTTCTTAAACAAGCAATAGAGCTATCAAAAGAGTCTGTAAATAAAGGTGGTTTTCCTGTTGGTGCAATTGTTGTTAAGAATGGGGAAATTGTTGGGAAAGGTTTAAGTAATGGTAAAAATAATAAAGATGCCACAAGTCATGCGGAAATTGAAGCGATTCGGAATGCTTCAAAGAATCTGAATTCTCGTGATTTATTTGATTGTGAAATATATTCCTCTATGGAGCCATGTTTAATGTGTTTCTCGGCTTGCTATTGGGCTAAAATAAAAAAAATAGTTTATGCTGTTGCCAAAGATAAACTAGATAAACAGCATTATGAAGGATTACATCATATTTCCGAAATCAATTCTAAAAACAATAGACAAATTGAAATTTTTCACGATAAAGAATTAGAGCAAGAAGCATTATTGATAATAAAAAATTGGGAAAGTAAAAAATAATTAAAATTATTCCACTTTAGTTGAGTAAAGTAAACTTATGAGAAAAATTATACTAGCTTCAAGTTCTCCAAGAAGAAAAGAATTGCTCGAAAAGCAAGGCCTGATTTTTGATATTTCTCCGAGTGATTATGAAGAAGACATGACCCTAGATTTAAGCCCAGAAGAACTAGCAAAATTTTTGTCGCGGGGGAAGGCAGAATCGGTCGCGAAAAACTTTTTGGACGCAGTCATCCTCTCTGCAGACACTTTTGTCTCTATTGATGGGGTCGTTATTGGAAAGCCTCATACAACAGACAAGGCAAGAGAGACGTTAAAAAAATTAAGTGGCAAAACCCATTCAGTTTTTACTGGTTTTACGATTGTTGATACCCAAAATAATTTGATTGTATCCAAATCTGTTGAAACAAAAGTGTCTTTCAAGGAATTATCTGATGAAATGATAGAAAATTATATAAAAACCGGCAATCCTTTAAAATATGCCGGCTCATATACCTTGCCGGATATTATCGACACATTTATAGAAAAAATCGAGGGGGATCATAATAATATTATTGGTTTGCCGGTTGGTGAAGTAATGACAACATTAAAAGAATTTTTATAAAAGAATAAAATGGAGAAAATAATTTTTAAAGATGATAAATATAAGAAGGCACGAGGAGGGTATTCTCGTTTGTTGGATATCACATGTGATTATTGTAAAAAACACATTTGCTTTTACCAGAAAGATGGGCCAAATAATTTGCGCCGGCTATATATAGATCGAATTTTTAATCCAGTGGTTTCGATTTCCTCAAAAAACCTTTTTTGCCCGGACAAACATTTACTTGGAATAAAAATTATCTACAATCCTGTTTACAATCCAGAAAAAAGACCAGCTTTTCGTCTTTTTGCCGAAGCTATAAGAAAAAAAATCGTTAAAAGTAAATAAAAATAATAAAAAATGACTGAAATTTATATGCCAGAAGTTAGAGCGGGGGCGATTCTCGTAAAAAAAGACGAAGTGCTTTTAATGTTTCGTAAAAATTTCAAAGAATATTATGTTTTTCCGGGTGGTGGGGTAGAAGAAAATGAAGATATCAAACAGGCAGTTTTAAGAGAATTACAAGAGGAATCTTCTATCGAAGCAAAAATAAATAAGTTACTCTATCGGCATATTTACGATGATGGAAAAGAACAGTATTTCTATCTTTGTGATTATGTTTCTGGTGTTCCAGAACTTAAAAAAGATACCACTGAATATCAAAAGATGTTAAGAGGAGAAGATTTTTATGAACCAAGATGGTGTAAAATAGAAGAATTAAATAATATGTTGGTTTTTCCACTTGAAGTAAGGGATTTGCTTATTGAAGATTTTAAAAATAATTTTTCCAACCCCGTGAAGATTTTTAATTTAAAAATTTCAGAATTAAGAAAAAATATTTAATTTATGCCGAAATATTTTGATATTCATACACATGTAAATTTCAAAGCCTTTGACGAAGACAGGGATGTTATTATTCGTCGTGCATTAGAAGCTGATACTTGGATGATTAATGTTGGTACACAAGTGGATACTTCAAGATATGCCATAGAACTTGCGCACAAATATCCCGAAGGGGTTTATGCTTGCATTGGGCTACACCCAATTCATACTGAAGAATCATTTCATGATGAAGAAGAAGTTAGTGGTCCTGGGTTTAAGTCGCGTGCAGAAATTTTTGATAAAGATATTTATCGAGAAATGTTGAAAGACGAAAAAGTAGTAGCGATCGGAGAGTGCGGGCTTGATTATTACCACTTAAATGAAGAGAGTATTGAAAAACAAAGAAAAGTTTTTATTGAACAAATTGAACTTGCGCAAGAATTTAATAAACCCCTAATGCTTCACATTCGGAATCCAATCCTGCAAGGGGAGTCCTTGCAGGATTTAGATAAACCTCGTAATGCTTATAGAGATGTTGCAGAAATTTTAAAAAAATATCCGGGGGTCAAAGGGGTATCGCACTTTTTTGCCGGTAGTGTCGAAGATATGAAAAGATTTGTGAGTATGGGTGTGTATATTTCTTTTGCTGGGGCGATTACATACAAACCCAAACCTGAGATTTGCGATTACCTATCTGTAATTAAAGAGACTCCGCTTGAATTTATTTTGACCGATACCGATGCGCCATATGTCGCTCCTGTGCCATATCGCGGAAAGCGCAATGAGCCCGTATATGTTTGTGAAATCGTCAAAAAAATTGCAGAAATTAAAGGTTTGACAGAGGAAGAAACATCTAAGGCGATTGTTGATAATGCCAAACGACTTTTTAAATTATAATAGTTGGTACTTAAAATAGCTCTTCCCAGAGGGTACCAAAATTTCTTGCTAGAAATTTTCTCCGTTTTCGCGCCGTCGCGCTCAAAAGCCCCTCTGATAAGACTATTTTAAGTACCAACTAATTGCAAGTATAGGGGTGGACTTATTGCCTTATTTTTGCTAGTATAACTCCACATCTCGTTTGTCCCGACCCTGAAGTCGGTACACATTGGTCCATAGCAAGATGGTATTAAAATTAACAATTTATTGCGTTTTTACGCATTATAACAATGGCGAAAGCAAAAAAAGATATAGAAGAAAATGTGGGAGATGAAAAAGAAACCCGCATGAGTGTTTATGAAGTTGGTTACATTATGGTTCCGACTATTGCCGAAGAAGCTCTCGGCGAAGAGGTGACTTTATTTAAGGATATGTTCACAGAAAATGGTGCGGTTTTTATTTCTGATGAATACCCTAAATTAATAGAATTAGCTTATGAAATGTCTCGTTCTATTAACAACAAAAAACAGAAATTCACAACTGGTTATTTTGGTTGGGTGAAGTTTGAATGTTCAACAGTTGATGCCAAAATTATAAAAGATATCTTAGAGAAAAACGAAAAGCTAGTTCGTTATCTAATGATCAAAACAGTTCGTGAGAATACTATGTCAGTCAAACGTGCTTATGGTAAACAAGATGGTGGAAGACGTCGTCCTGTTCAAAAGACAGAAGAAGTTGAGAAGATAAACGAAGAGACAATAGATAAAGAGATCGATGCTCTTGTGGTATAATATTATTATTAATAATCTAATTATTTATATATGTATTTAAACAAAGTATTTATCATCGGGAATCTCACTCGAGATCCAGAACTCAAAGCAATTCCCTCGGGAATTAAAGTATGTAGCTTCTCTGTTGCTACAAATCGTGTTTGGAAAGATAAAAATGGAGCAAAACAAGAAGCAGCGGATTATCATAATGTCGTTGTCTTTGGTCGTCAAGCAGAGACTGTCGCTCAATATATGAAAAAGGGTAGTCAGGTTATGGTAGAAGGTCGCATGCAGACAAGGTCTTGGGATGATGCAGCAACAAACACCAAGAAATATAGAACTGAAGTAATCGCTGACCGAGTCCAATTCGGTTCAAGTGGAAGTGGAGTAAAAAGTGGTGGAAGTTACGATCAATCATCTCAGTCAAAAGGTTCACCAGTTCCTGAAAAAGATGATGGAGAACTAGATACTATTGAATATCCAGAAGAACAGATTAATGCAGAAGATATTCCGTTCTAAGTGAAAATCAACGAGTGAAGCGAATATGATTTTCCTTACCCTGTTAAATAATTTTTAATAAAAATTAAAATTTAACACAGGACATTTTATCAATTAATTGAATTAAAAATATAAACACCCGTAATGTTTTTAGAAATAAAGAATATCTGTCAAATTTTATTTAACAGGGTTTCATAAATTCTAAATTCACTACGTTCATTAAGAATTTATGAAACAAGATTATTTTTCATCAAACAATATAAAACATATTGATTATAAAGATGTAGAGCTATTGAAGAGATTTTTATCTCCGACTGCCCGTATGCTTGCTCGCCGACGCACAGATGTGACTTCAAAGAATCAACGCAAGCTTTCTGTAGCAATCAAACGTGCTCGCTTTATGGGATTACTACCATATATTGCCAAATAGGCAATCGGGCGATCACATTGTGATTTAGCCATACATAGCTAAATAAAATAACAAAAAATCCCCATTATGGGGATTTTTTGTTATATGAGATTTAATGATTTCAAAAATTCATTTAATTCTTTTTCTTTTATTTCACGAAACTCACCAAGAGGGAGTTTGCCGAGTAGAATATTCATAATTCTGATTCTTTTAAGGTCTAGAACCTGGTGGTGTAGGGCTTCGCACATTCGTCTAATTTGCCGTTTTTTACCCTCAGTAAGAATTATATGGAAAGTATTTTTGGAGTTTTCCTTGCGATTCACTTTGCATTTCTTGCTGACATATTTATCAAAGTGGACACCGTTTGACATGAGGGTAATGAATTTATCTGAGAAATTCGGTTCGACCTTCACAACATATTCTTTCTCGTGGATAAAGCGAGGGGACAGAAGTCGATCAGTCACCCTACCGTCGTTGGTCAGTATAATTAATCCGTGTGAATCTTTATCCAATCGGCCGACTGGGAAAACTCGGACAGGGAATTTTGTAACCTGTAGAATATCTTTACTTGTAGTGTCTGGGTTTGTAGAAATCCCAGTAGCTTTATTATAAGCATAATAGACATATTCTTTTTGAGGAGCTTTTTTGCTTACAATTACCTCATCACCCTTATTGACCTTATCACCAAGTACTGCACGCTTTCCATTAATAGAGACAAAACCTTTTTTTATAAGTTCATCAGCTCCAGTGCGAGTGGAGTAATTGTGAATGGCCAAATATTTATTTATTCGAATCGGATAAGAGAGGTTCATGATTATGTTTTAAATGTGGAATATAGTATAAGCCTGCGAGTAAGACAATACTTAAAATAATAAATAAAAACTTAAATGGTAAGAATATAAAAATAATAGTACTGAGAAGCGGAGCGATAATATAAGCCACTGGCATCATATCACGAAAGACGCTAAGTAGATATGCCTCCTCCTCTTTGATGTGAGTAAAGAAATAAATTTCTGAAGTTGTCTCAATGATGCTCGCGCCCATTCTTGTTATGAATAAGACTACTGCCCACAAGATGACGCTTTTAGTGGTTATTCCAGCTATCAAAAATGTTGATAAGCTGATAATAACAAAACCGATATATAGCATGGTTCTTTTTTTGATGTGATATTTATCTATGAGAACCCCGACAGGTAAACTAAAAATGATAAATGGAGTAAGCATTATTGTAAAAATAATACCAATTTGGCCCCAATTAAGCCCAATGTGTTGGTGTAAGTATATAGGAGTATAGATGACCATCCAAGCATAAAAGAATTGTAAGATAAAATTTATGATTGTAATCGCCAACATGTGATGGTTGGTTTTTAGATATCGGTATGTTTCAAGAAATGGAGTTTTCTTATACGTTTTATCTTTAAAAGTTTTTACCGAGAAAGTTAAACCAATGGTCATTATGATAGCGACAATAAAAGCCACGATATAAATGGTTTGATAACCCCCTACTTGAGTAATCAAAAAAGATGATAAAAGAGGGGAGGCCAACCATGCTAAATTAATAATTGTTAAGTAGAGTCCACGGTTTTTTCCAATAGTTTTCTTGTCTCCAAAGTGTTCAATGAATATATCGATGCAATATAATATTTGAGTATTAGTTGAAACAAAAAGGACAAAAGATGCTCCGACAATATAAACATTGTTAGAAGTTATCATTCCTACTAAAGCAAGCATGTTCACAAAAAGTAATCCTAAAGTGAATCGTCTATTGCCAACAAATTCTAAGATGTTTACACTTTTCGAAAGTAGAGCCAGAGTAACAATTGAAGATAGGGTATAGAGCACCCCGACATATTTTTCTGAAATTATATCAGTCAAAAAAGCTGAGTTTACATATGCTGATAAGGCAATATGTAAAGTGAAAAGAAATGATAGAACATACATGCGTTTAAGTTTTGTTGTCCTCATCTTGTTATTTTTTAAATACTTAATAATACTGGAATGACAATAGGTCGTTTAGCGGTTTTCTGGAAAAGGAATTTTGAAATATTATCTCCCAGGGCAGTTTTAATAACATCAAAGTCGATCGGATTCATTCTTCCAATCTCATCTTCAATTGTTTTTTTGATAATTAATCGGACTTGGTGAAGTAATTCCTGGTTTTCTTTGAGATAGATAAATCCACGCGATATGATGTCTGGAGATTTTCTTAATTTACCAGTAGTCGAATCAATCGTTGCAATTAAAACAAACATACCATCTTGAGCAAGCATAACTCTATCTCTGATAACAACATCTTGTTCATCACCAATAGAAAATCCATCCACCATCATCGGACCAGATGGGGCTTTTTCTTTACGAAGAACAATTTTACTTCCATTATTTACAATTTCAATAATAGAGCCATTGTCGGGGACAATAATGTTTTCTTCAGACATTCCGAGAGACATAGCAACCTCTTTATGTTTGACAAGCATCGAATGCCAACCATGAATTGGAATGAAAAATTTTGGATGAGTTTTCTTATGTAGCCATTTTATATCTTCTTGATTACCGTGACCTGTGGCGTGGATGTATTCTTCACTTGTTCTATAACTAATAATCCGGACACCATGACGAGATAAGTTATCTTTCAAATGTTGAACTGCGATTTCATTGCCAGGGACAATAGATGAAGAAAGTATTATTGTATCACCCGGGCGAATGGTAAATTTCTTGTGAGTTTTATTTGCAGCACGGCCGAGAGCGGCGAATTCTTCTCCCTGGGCTCCGGTCATCATAATTAGAACTTTATTGGGTGGATATTTATCAACATCTTCAACTGGAATAATGGTGCCCTTTTTAGGTTTAAAAATTCCAGCTTGTTCACAAACCTCCATGTTTGTTTTCAGTGACCTTCCATCTAAGACGACTTTCTTCCCGAGAGATTCAGCGATTTCAACAATTTTCATTAAACGAGTAATTGATGAAGCAAAAGCTGAAATAATAATACGGCCAGTGCCTTGTCTGATCACTTTATCCAAGCCCTCATGCACTCGCACTTCTGGTAACGCAAATCCTTCATTTTCAATATTTGTTGAGTCTGTCAATAACAGAAGAACTTTTTCTTTATCAAAAAAAGCATATTCTTTTTCTTCTTCGTCTGTAACTACGCCATCTATTTGATCAAGTTTATAATCTCCAGGGGTTACGATGACTCCATAGGGTGTTTCGATGACGATACCCATAGAATCGGGCATGGTGTGAGTCACACCAAAAAAGCGAATACGAATTTTACCGGCATAGACAACTGAATTTGTTTCAATAATATGTGCATCAAGTGGTGGTAGGTGAGGGAATTCTTCCTGACGTTTCTTCATAACCAAGACAGATAAGTTTCGAGAATATAATGGAGGATTACCAATTCGACTCATGACAAGAGGGATACCCCCAATATGATCCAAGTGCCCGTGAGTTACAAGCATGGCTCGAATTTTATCCTTTCTTTCTTCTAAATAAGTCGTATTTGGAATAATATAATCAATTCCTGGAGTATCTTCTGTTTTGAATTGCATTCCAGCATCAATGACGATAATATCATCACCAATTTCAATCGCGGTCATATTTTTTCCAATTTCCTCTACTCCTCCAAGTGGAATAATTCGGATGACTCCTTTTTCTGGGTCGGGAATTTTGGAAACTGTTTTCTTAAACGTTTGATAGGTGGTTGGAGGAGGAGCCTTTTCTCTTTTGGGCATCCGACCTCCTTTATTACTTCCATATTGATAACTACTACGATTTATTTTTCTATTGGATGTTTGTGGTTTGTCATTTGTGGTATAAGTATTTTGTTTTACAATATTTGTATTAGTTTTAATGTTAGGCTGTCCTACTTTATGTAAGACACGGATATTACCCTGTTTTCTATAACTAAATCTTTGAGAATTCTTAGATTTAGTATTTTGATTTTTTTTATGTATTTCAGTCATTTGTTATTTTATTATTTAGTAAAGATTTTCCAAACTCTATCTATACTAGCAGACCATGTATATACAGAATTAAAACGATCTGACGGGATAGTGATAGTATTTAGAGACATATTGTTAAGATCATTCGATGTGATATATATGTAAGAAGGAGAATAGATTAAGAAGGCTGGAATATTTGTATCAAATTCTGTAGCCAAATTTTGATATTTTCCCATACGATCTTCTGGGTTTAATGTTTTTTGAATTGATTCAAGTAAAGCGTCTACTTTTTTATTACTATACATTGCGATATTTAATCCGGGATCTATTCGTTGAGAAGAATGCCAAAACGAATACAAGTCAGATTCATGATTAATTACTTGTCCAAAAAATAGTGCTTCATAATCACGAGCTCTAATTAATTGGTTCAACTGACCAGTTTCATAAACCTTTTTTATATCAACCTCCACTCCAATCTTTCCTAATTGTTCCTTAATTAATTCAGTTGTTTGTTTTAATTCTGGAGCATCCCCAGTAGTTAGAGCAAAGGTAAGTCGTGTTGCCCCGGTCGGATTTTTGACTGTTTCGGTAACAGTTTTTTTACCAACTTTTTTAGTTACAGTTGTTGTTCCTCCTTTAGCGCGAATTCCATCTTCTCCTTTTATCCACCCAGCTTTTTCAAGAATTAGATTTGCTTCTTCAATGTTCATTTTCTCATATTTTTCTTCTGTGTCACTTTTAATTATTTTTTCAGGAATAGGATTATAGACAGTTGAACCATATCCTCCCAAAACTTGATCAACAATTTCTTGTTTATCTAGGGCAGTTGCAAAAGCTTTGATGACAGCCGGATCATTAAAAATTTTATTTTTATTACTATTGAAAAAGACTCCAAAAATTCTAGGTAGGGTGGCTGTATGGATGGTATATTTTCCTTTTTTAAAGTTCACAATATTTTCGGAACTTATTCCTCCAGCTTGATCAATTGAATGATTGCTTAGGGCTTTTAATAAATCTTTTTCATTAGCGTAAGAAATAATATTAATATGTTTGATTAGGGGTTTATCTAAAGTAAAGTTTTTAAAACGTACAAGTTCATATTTTTGTGGAATTCCATCCTTATTTTTTAAAACAGTTCTTACTTTGTAAGGACCTGAACCGATAGCTTTTGTGTTGAGGGTAGATAAGTTAAATTCATTTGGATTAACATTTTTCCACACTTTAGATGGCAAAATACCAATTGTTGTATTATCAAGAAAAGAAATGTATGGCTGAGCCAAATTGAAAGTAATCGTGTAGTCATCTATTTTGCTGATACTAACTCCATCCCAACCCATTTTTCTTGGACTTTTGATAATTGGATCTTTTATTTTTTCAATAGTGAAAATCACATCATCGGCTGTTACCTTAGTTCCGTTATGAAATTTGGCATCTTTTCTGAGAATAAAAGTATAACTTGTTCCATCTGGTGACATAGTAAATGATTCGGCTAAATCAGGGATGAATTCTCCTTCGGAATTTTTTCTCATTAATCCAGAATAAACAAGAATCGTCAGATCTTTATCGGCATCTGTTAAAGCAATGACAGGATTAATTAAAGTAGGGACTCCGACAATTCCTTCTGTAATGGTTCCTCCACTTGTCGGAACACTAACTAATAATAGAGAATTAATTTTACTCAATAATATTATCATTGAAACTAGAGCTACAACTGCGATCCCAATAAAAATAAAGAATTGCTTCTTCGAAAAAGACGAGATGGCCTCGAGTAGTTCTTTCTTCTTATAAATATGAAATTCTTTAATAAATAGAATAAATTTATGCATAAAAGCATTCAACCAAAACAGCAAACCAAAGACAATTTAGTTATTTGATGAGTATGGCGATAAATGATGATATCGCGAAAAGAATACTAATAACTATTGTTAATACAAAAAGGAATTTCTCAAAACCACGGCGAGTATTATAAAGTCCACCACTATCTCCTCCACCTAGGGCTCCTCCGACTCCGGCGCTAGATTGCTGAAGAAGGATAGCGACTATTAAAATAATAGACAAGATAATCTGTATATAAGGCAATATTTGGGCGACAATCATCATATTGTTCAATGATACTATATTTGAGGGTAATAAGCAAATCTATTCATTTGGCTCAATGTGGATTAAGACATTTGATAATTCAGGAATTTCATTTTCAAGACGGCTTTTTAGTTTATGGGAAATATCATGTCCTTCTTTAACTGAAATTTTGGCATCAACGGTAATATGTAAATCGACATAGAATTTCATCCCAGTTTTTCTGACGAAACATTTTTCAGTATCGAGAACTCCTTCAGTTTTTTTTGATATTTCTCTAATTTTCTTTGTAAAATCTTCATGAGTATATTCATCCATAATTTCTCCAAAAGCTGGCCGAAAAATCAAATAACTATTATATAAGATAAATACCGCAGCAAAAAGTGCTGCCCAATCATCAGCTTGTTCAAACCCTGGACCCAAAATAAGGGCGATAGAAATTCCAATAAATGCTGCTACTGAAGTTATGGCATCGCTCCTATGGTGCCAAGCGTCGGCCTTTAAAGAAGTGCTTTTTGTTTCTTTACTTTTTTTAATAACTAAACGATAAGAAATTTCCTTCCAAGCAATTATGCCTGCTAAAATAAATAGAGTGTATGCCTTAGGCGACTGGTGGGGTGTATTAATATTTTCTATCGCGTTAATAGAAATGACAATTGCCGAAGTTATTAAAAATCCAACAACCAGGAAAGTTACCAGTGGCTCAATTCTTCCGTGGCCGTATGGGTGGCCTTTGTCTGGTGGTTTATTAGCATACTTAATTCCAAATAAAACTAACACAGAAGAAACGATGTCAGTTGTTGATTCTATCGCATCCGCAATCAGTGCGTACGAATGGCCAAAAACACCAGCTAGCCATTTGATTGTAGCTAAGACCGCACTACTTAGAATACTGAAGTATATAGTTTTCGTGGCCGTTTTTTCGTGAGACATAAAATAAAAAATATTGTGCCGGGGGAGAGGACTTGAATCTTACAGATTCTGTACACCTTTCGTATCGTACTCACTTTGTTCCGTGCGATATACTCAAGGTCTTCAAGTCCTCGCACAAAATATCTTTTGTGCCGGGGAGAGGACTTGAACCTCCATGAGATTACTCTCGCTTGCTCCTAAGGCAAGTGCGTCTGCCAGTTTCGCCACCCCGGCATAAAAAACTATTACATCATATCACACTGAGGCCTAGAGCGGAATCGAACCGCTGTGTAAGGGTTTTGCAGACCCTTGCCTTACCACTTGGCGACTAGGCCATTTCTAAGAAGCAAGTAGTATACATGAAAATTTCTGAGTAGGTGTGGGCGCGCCGGAGCCCGAAGGGCGGAGAGGGATAAGCGAAGAAATTTTTATGTATACTACTTGCTTCTTTCCTAATATAACCTAGAAACTAGAACCTAGCAACTAATTTTTCAGTAATTCGTCAATTTTTTGGCGGTGTTTTTCTCCTTCGTCTATCATGACATCTAAATAGGGGATGGGATTTATTTTTAAGTTTTTAGCAACATATTTTCGCAACTCTCCTAGATTTCTTTTTATGAATCCATAAGCAGCATTTTCTTTTTCTCTTGGCATAACACTTATGAAAATAGTTGCTCTCTTACTATCAGGAGATAACTCTACTCGGGTAACAGTAATAAGAGAAGTAGTTCCAGCTTCTCGTTCAATGAATATCGCTGAAAGTTCTTTTATATTGTTTTTTATTTTTTCGTTTCTATATTCTGACATTTTTTGATTTTAGTTGAAACAAATTATTTTATAAAAAAATGTCTGGCTTCTCGTCCTCCCTCGTCCGAGGACTTTTTTTAGAATATAATTTGTTTCAACTCCTATACTATTTTAATTTCAAAAACTTCAAGTACATCGCCGGTAGCTATATCCATTTTCGTCTCTACTTGAAGTCCACATTCAGACCCCTCTCCAACTTCTTTTGATTTAAGTTTATTAATTTGTAGTTCGGCGATTTTCCCAGTTCCTATTTCAAAATCACGACGCAATATGCGAATATTACTTCCCAGAGTTATCTTCCCAGTCGTAACTTTTCCACCGACAATTTGTTTACCCTTGGTTGCTCCGAAAGTTTTCAATACTTTCAATGATCCAATAACTTCAACTGTCTCAACTCTCGGACGACGAGTTTCCACTAATTCTTTAAGATAATCAGTTAGTTTATAAATAATGTCAAAAATTTCAATTTTTACTTTCAATGACTCATTCAAATCTCTGGCCCCGCTATCTATCTTTGTGTTGAATCCAACAATTACACTTTCTTTGTTTACACTCCCCATTTTTAGGTCAGATTCATTTATTGCTCCGACTCCGCTACTAATTATTTTAAATGATATCTCATCACGATTTAATTTCTTGATTTCTTTTTCTATTGCTTCAATAGAACCAGATACATCGGTTTTGATAATAATTGGAATAATTTTACCATTAAAAGTTTCCTGTCGATCTTCTGGACTATGTGTTTTTTCATTTTTTAGTTCGTAAATATAATTCTCAGCTTCTTTTTTGGTCTTAAATGATTGAAATACATTTCCAATTTCTGGCATCGATAGGAAGCCGACCAGACGAATAGGGGATGAAAATGTGGCTTCTTTTATGGGTTTACCCAAAAAATTCTCCATTATACGAGTGGTTACTATTGCTTCACCAGTTGCCACAAACATTCCAGATTTAAGAGTTCCATTTTTAATAATACAAGTGGCGCTAATTCCACGCTGAGGGTCACGCTTTGCTTCAATCACAATTCCACTGGCATTTTGTGATGGATCACCCTTGAATTCTTCGAGGTCAGCCACGAGAATAATCATATCTAAAAGTTCTTCTACTCCAGTACCCGTTTTGGCAGAAATGAGAACAAATGGAATGTCGCCACCCATCCCCTCAAGATAAATTCCTTTCTCTGACAAATCCATTTTTGTTTTTTCAATGTTGGCGTTAGCTTTGTCAATTTTATTAATAGCAACGATGTATGAAATTTTATTTTCGATAATTGTGTTGTAAGCTTCAAGAGTTTGGGCTTTCATACCATCTTCAGCAGATACTACTAAAATTGCAATGTCAGCAGCTTGTGCTCCACGGCAACGCATTTTCGAAAAAGCTTCATGCCCTGGAGTATCGAGAAATGTCAATTGCCTTGTTTCCCCGGAGCCACTTTTCCTGGTCACTTCATAGGCACTAATATGTTGAGTGATACCCCCAGCTTCTCCCAGAACTACATTTGATTTTCTAATGTAATCTAAAAGGGTTGATTTACCATGATCAACATGCCCCATGACGACAATTATGGGTGGGCGCACTTTTTCATTTGTATCTTTTTTTTCTGACATAATGTAATTTTATAAAAGTAAATAATATCTAAAATTTATGAGTAGGTGTGGGCGCGCGCCGAGCATAGCGAGGTAGGGATAAGCGAATAAATTTTAGATATTATTTACTTTTCTTTAACTATTTTCTGTGTAAATTATTTAATTGCTTTTTTTAAAACTTCTTTTTCCTCGTTTGATAATTCAAATTCTGATTTACCATCAATGATGGGTTTGGCAAAAATACTCATTCGATCACGAGCATATAAAGAAGACATGACTACACCATTACCTTCATCATTCATAAAAGCAATAGCGAAGCTCTGGTTTCCTCCAGCATCAACAAAGGGATTAAAACGTACTGTCTCGATGTTCCGAATAGATTTATTTAATCGGTTATCTATCGTAATTAAATGTTTATCTATTTTTTCTTGAGCTTCCTCTAATTGATTTATTTTCTTACCAACAAGAGTGATCATTTCTTCTAGATTTCGAGCCTTAGTTCCAGCGAAAATTCGCTTCAAACGCAGTTCGATCATTAAAATCCACAATAGAACGAGGACAATAGCCAAAGCAATTATATAAAATAAGATGAGGGTATTCATATATTAAAAGAGTATATACCAATAAGGCTTTTTTTACAATGCTGTGTTATAGTAATACATATGTTAGGAAAGAAAAAGATATATCTAGATCATGCGGGGGCAACACCTATTGATAAGAGAGTTGCTCGAACAGTGGCTTTTTATGAGCGAAAGCTTTTTGCTAACCCAAACGCAATCCATGAAGATGGTGTCAAGGTAAGGGGAATTATCGAAGAAGCGAGGAGTAAGATTGCAAAGCAAATGAATGCTCATAGTGATGAGATTATTTTTACTGGAAGTGGAACGGAAAGCATCGCCCTCGCTTTGCTCGGGCTAATTAAGAATTACGAACCTGCCTCGGCGCAAGGCGGGTTAAGAATTAAGAATGAAAAATCAGAATACAAAATTCCACATATTATTACAACCGAAATAGAACATCCGGCCGTGCTTGAGAATTGCAAAATGTTGAAAAAAGAGGGCAGGGTAGAGGTTACTTATATTGGTGTTGATGAAAATGGAATTATAAATCTGGAAGAATTGAAAAATTCTCTTAAGGAAAATACAGTTTTGGTTTCGGTTATGTATGCAAACAACGAAATTGGAACAATCGAACCTATACAAGAAATCGCAAAAATAATTAGACATTTCAAAAAGTCTAAAATGTCCAGGTCCGACCTAGACACAAGAGTTTTTTCTTCTGATTTTCCTGTTTTTCATACCGATGCTTGTCAGGCGATGAATTATTTATTTACAGAAAATATTGAAAAACTCGGGGTTGATTTAATGTCTTTTAATAGTTCAAAAATTTATGGGCCCAAAGGAATAGGTGTTCTATATAAAAAACGGGGAGTGGAACTTTCTCCACTTTATGGTGGAGGCGGACAAGAATTTGGTTTACGTTCTGGAACGGAGAGTGTGTCGTTAATCAAAGGAGTGGCCATGGCACTTGGAATTGTAAATAAAATGAAAGAAAAAGAATCAAAGCGACTAACCGCAATTCGTGATTATGGAATTAAAAAATTGTTATCACTTTCTGATACATCTGGTTATAAAATAATTTTAAACGGAGATGTGGAAGTCCGACTTCCAAATAATATAAATATTTCTGTTTCAGGTATTTCAAGTGAACTTTTAGTCATCGAATTATCGGCGCGAGGAATTTTTGTGTCAGAGAAAAGTGCCTGTAAGAGTGATGATGATAGTGCGTCTTATGTAATAGGAGCATTAAGGAGAGCTAGTCAAAAAAATGTGGCGGGAACAGATGGCTCAATTCGTATTTCTCTTGGTAGATGCAATAAAATGAGCGATATGGACGTATTATATAAAGGGCTGAAAGATATTTTAGAAAAATACAAAAAGTGGAAATGATATTGACCTTTATGCTATAATAACTAGATGGATATCAAAGAATTAGATAAAAAACAACTTGTTTTATTGACATTGCTCATTACTTTTGTGGTGTCTATTGCCACAGGGATTGTGACGGTTTCTCTGATGAATCAGATGCCAAAAAGTGTACCCCAAACCATCAATAATGTTATTCAACGAACAATAGAGAAAGTCACAACTGTTCAAGTTCCTGCTCCTGAGACCACTTCAACAACCACAGAGACAAAAACAGAAGAGAATAACTCGCCCATATTATTTGGTAGTGATGATTCACTTGTTTCAATTTATTTAAAAAATACAGACACGACTATTTTAACTACTGAGGTGACAGATGAAAATACAAATATTAGTGAGCCACCGGCAATTGGCCAAGGGATAATTATTTCAGACGTTGGATTAATTTTAGTTGATTCAAATTTAATTAAAGAATATGAATCATATAAAGTTATTTTAGATACAACAGAGTTTAGTGTTTCAATTTTGAAAAAGTTTGATAATGGATTTACAATTCTAAAAATTTCTCCAATGATAGACAATACAACTGACAACACAGATACAGACACAACAACAATCACTCAATAAAATCTGTATTTATAATTTTTAATTCGTAATTATTAATTCTTAATTATTTATATATGCCCCCATTTAACAATTTTACAACTAAAGCAAAGGAAGTAATTCGTAAAGCTCATGAGCTGGCTATTGAGCGTGGACAGAACCACGTGAACTCTTTGCATTTACTGACAGCTCTTCTTGTTCAAGAAGATTCATTGATTATTTCTATATTAGATAAAATGGAAGTCGATACAATGTTGATGACAGATAATTTAGTTGAGATGATAGAATCACCAGAAAATCGCAACACAATCTCACCCTCATATCAGATTTATTTAACTCCTGATTTAGCCAAAGTTATAGAAAATTCAACTAAAGTGGCTCTTGCTCTCAAGGATGAATTTGTTTCGACTGAGCATTTATTTGTTTCACTGCTTGAAGTACCTGGGGAAGCTCGCGAACTACTTGGGCGTTTCAAAATAGATAAAGATAAAGTTATTAGTGTATTGAAATTACTTCGAAGTGAAAATGTTACCGAAGCGAACTCTTCTAAAAAACCAAAACTCCTAACTAAATTTACTCGTAATCTGACAACTCTGGCCCGAGAAGATAAGCTTGATCCGGTCATTGGACGTGAAGCTGAGATTATGCGAATGATGCAAATATTATCAAGACGCACTAAAAATAATCCGATTTTAATCGGAGAAGCAGGTACTGGGAAAACTGCTGTGGCTGAAGCTCTTGCTATTCGTATTGCCAAGAATGATATTCCTGAAAGTTTGAGAGATAAAGAAGTTGTGGCTCTTGATTTGGGATTACTTTTGTCTGGGACAAAATACCGTGGAGAATTCGAAGAAAGATTGCGTGGAATTATGAAAGAAATTGAGAAATCAAATGGCAAGATAATTCTTTTCATTGATGAGATTCACACAATTGTCGGAGCAGGAAGTTCAGAGGGTTCTCTTGATGCTTCAAATATGTTAAAGCCGGCTCTTGCCAGAGGAGAGCTTCATGCCATAGGTGCGACGACTCTAAAAGAATATCAGAAACATATCGAAAAAGACCCAGCCTTGGCTCGACGCTTTCAACCAGTATATGTTGATGAACCAAATATTGAGGATGCAATCGCAATTTTACGTGGACTTAAAGAGAAGTATGAACTTTTCCACGGAGTGCGCATTACCGATGATGCGATTATCTCGGCGGTGAATTTAAGTGCCCGGTATATTACAAATAGATATTTACCAGATAAGGCCGTTGACCTGATCGATGAGGCTTCATCTTCACTTCGCCTTGCTCTTGAGAATAAACCTCAAGTTTTAGAAGAAGCTGATAGAAAAATTATGCGTTTTGAAGTTGAAAGAGAAGCCCTAATGAAAGAAGTATCTACTGATAAAAAAGATACCCATAAAGAAGCTCGAGCTCGGATGAAAGATATTGAGAAAGAAATCGCAAATTTAAAAGAAAAAACACACGAACTTGAATTGAAGTGGAAAAATGAAAAAGAGACAGTTCTTGAGATCAGGCAAATTAAAAAAGATTTAGAATCACTTCGTCTTGAAGCCGAGAATGCTGAAATGCGAGCAGATCTAGGAAGTGCGGCCGAAATTCGTTATGGTAAAATTCCTGATTTGAAAAATAAATTAGAAACGAAACTTTCTCGTCTCAAGAAACTTCAAAGATCACGTCGCATTTTGAAAGAAGAAATAACTACCGAAGATATTGCTTCTGTTGTTGCGCGCTGGACGGGTATACCTCTTGAAAAAATGCTTGAAGAAGAATTAAAAAAATTAGCCAAAATGGAAGATGAATTACGTACTCGAGTTGTCGGTCAGGATGTCGCAATCAAAAAGATTTCTGATGTTGTTCGCCGTAGTCGAGCTGGAATTTCTGACCCCAATAAACCGATTGGCTCATTTATTTTTCTTGGTCCAACGGGAGTAGGGAAAACAGAATTAACAAAAGCCCTAGCCCAGTTTATGTTCAATGACGATAAGGCCCTTATCAGGGTGGATATGAGTGAGTATATGGAGCGTCACAGTGTCTCGAAACTCATTGGCTCACCACCTGGATATGTTGGTTATGATGAATCAGGCAATTTGACTGAAGCGGTTCGCCATCGACCTTATTCTGTTGTTCTATTTGATGAAATCGAGAAAGCTCATCCAGAAGTTTTTAATATTCTTCTCCAGGTGCTTGATGAAGGGCGTTTAACAGATGCCAAAGGGCGAGTGATTAATTTCAAAAATACAATTATTATTTTGACTTCCAATATCGGTTCTCAGTTGATTGAAAAAATGGAATCACTTGGATTTACAAATAATTCAAAAGTGGATGAATATTTAGCAACCAAAGATAAAATTCTTGATGCCCTCAAAGATCATTTCCGACCAGAATTTCTAAATAGACTCGACGATATCATTGTCTTTGATATTCTTTCTCCAGAAGTTATCCGCAGTATTGTTGATATTAAAATTAAAATTATTCGTGAACGTTTGCTTGGAAAAGGAATTGAATTAGATATTTCTGATGAGGCACTTACTTATTTAGCTAAAGAAGGTTATAACCCACATTATGGGGCTCGACCACTTGGACGACTTATTCAAGATAAAATTCTTAATCCTGTGGCGACATTTATCATCTCTCGTGGAGTCAAAAAGGGAGATACTGTTTATGTAACGATGAAAGAAAATGAAATGGTGATAGAAATGAAAAAAATAAAAATCGCTTCAAATGTAAGGATGAGAAATAAAATAAATACTAAGTAGGTCTTACTATTTATGGAAACAGAAAAAATATTGTTTAATGCAACAGTTTGTCTTCCGATAAAGGGAGATAAAGTTCTTCTTGCTATAAAAACTAGAAAGATTGGAGCGGGATGTTGGAATGGATATGGTGGGGGGATAGAAGAAGGAGAGAATCCCAAAACCTCAGTAATTAGAGAGCTAAAAGAAGAATCGGGATTGATTGCAAGTATAGATGATTTAGAAAAAATAGCTGTTGTTGATTTTCATAATGAAAAAAGTGACGGCAGTACATATATTTGTCGAGTTCACTTCTTTTTATTAGAAAATTGGACTGGAGAATTAATAGAAACAGAAGAGATGATTACTCCGACATTTTTTAGTATAAATAATTTACCTTTTGATAAAATGATGCCAGCTGATAGAGAATATTTCCCCTTTATTTTAAATAAAAAGAAAATATATGTAAAATCTTATTATTCTCCGTTTCAAAAAGAATTAAAAGGAAAAGTTGAAATTGAAGAGGTAGAAGAATTACCTGAAAATTAAAGATTGTATATTTAAATCAGAAATTAAAAAATAAAAAAGGAGGTTTAAAACCTCCTTTAAGCGATTACCAATATCATACATCTAGGTATTGGCTTTAGTTTCCCATTTCCCTGGCATAAATAATATCCTAAACCTTTGGCCGTTTTTCTCATCGTCAACAAGCTTATCAAAGGAAAGATATCCTAGGTTGTTCTTGGCCCAGGCCTCATTGATGATAGAAATTGCGTTCTGCATGAAGGTTTCCGGGTCGGCTATTTTTAGAGTATGGTTAATTCCATACTCGGTGAGCATTACACAACCGTTTCCCCAAAAAATCTTTCTATATTCCAGGTTGCGAGAGCGGTCCATGGAGGAATTTACAAGTTCGCACAGAAGGGTTATTCCCCGGCCTGTCATTTTTGGATACAAGGCTATAAAATATGCAGGATCAGATCTCCTTGTAGCAAAAGAGCTTCCTTCCAGCTCTAATAGCATTCTCTCGGGTCCTTTGGGGACAAGATCTAAAAGTTTTTGGCTTATAGAATATGCCAACTTGCCTCTTGCAAAACATGCCGACCTTGTTAAATCATCAGCCTGGGCTTGCAGATTTTTAGCCTTTTTAATCAATCCTTTATAATAAGGATTCAGCAGCACATCTTGCAGTGACGATACGTTTTCTAACCTCTTTGTTTTCATAGAAGTAATTTTTTATTTATGAGTTTAATGTTAATTTATTTAGTTTATTAAATTCCCATAAGGAACTAAATAAACTAAACAAATATAACAAAAGTCAGATATTTTTAGGAGCAGTAGATTTACTTACAAATTACCACATAATTTACGGGGAATCAAGGAAGCAAGTGGGTAGGACCGCGAGTACGCTTTTCAACCCTTACGGGGTCAGTACACCTTTCGTGTGGCTTGAAATTAAAATTTAAAACCACAAGCTCAAGGTCTTCGAATCCTACCTAGAAGCAAAGCAGTTTGCTTCTACCGGCGAGACATAATTTAAAAAATCCAAGCAGAAGCTTAGATTTTTTAATATTGTGCGCCGGGTAGGAATTTCTCGCCCTACGCATCAAAGTGTGTAAAGTTAGCTTCAAGCTTCTTCGCATCAATGTCGCCAATCCTAAAGCAGATACGAGTGCCGGCATTTGCAATAACAGAGCTTGCGATTTCAGAGTTATTCTTATCAAGCTGTTGCATACCCTGATGTGCCAAGACCATCCCTAAGTGATACTTTCGGGCACCAGAGAGTATTGCGGACATGGAAGGGGTGATGAAATTCTGGAACTCATCAATGTATAAATAGAAATTCCCGCGAGCAGTTTTGGCTTTCACTTGGCGAGACATCGTTATTTGCTGAAGTTTTGAGACGATGAATGCTCCCAAGAGGTAGCTATTTTCTTCTCCTATTAACCCTTGTGAGAGCTTAATAAGCAGTATCTTCTTGTCATCCAGGATTTTTTCAAAATCCAGACTTTTGTTTTGGGCAACCATATTTCTGATGACTTTCGGTCTCAAGAAAGCATCCAACCTGGTCAAAATTGGCCCAATTGAAGTACTTTTTAAAATTGGAAATTCCTTGTTCCAGTAATATGTAATTGAGGGGTCTTTAACAGTTTTCAGAAAATCAGCTCGAAACTCCTTTTCGATAAGGAATTTGCGTAAATCGATTAAGGTTCCTCCTTTATCACTTTCCAGGAAGGCAAGAATAGCATTGGCAAAGACTGAATTCATTTGATCTCCCCAACTGGTGGAAAGACGCTTAAAGACAGCTACAAGATCAGATGATAAGATATCTTTCTCAATTTCTGAATGAGCTGTAAGAATATTAAAGGCAATTGGATATTCAGTATCAGATGGATCAAAGATGATTACATCATTGTGACGAATTGGAGGAATCCAGGGTAGGATACTTTCAATTAAATCACCGTGAGGGTCAATCACTGCTAATCCTTCTCCGTTTCTAATGTCTTGAATTATCATGTTAAGGAGAAGAGTAGACTTACCAGTGCCGGTTGCTCCTATAACATGGATATGTTTCAACCTTTGTTCGGGGCCAATAGTCACATCCTTTGCCTGGCCTTGATGAAAATTACTTCCTAGTACAAGCTTATGGTCTAAAAAGATCTTAGGGGCTTTAACGGTTTTCCTAATTGCTCGTTCAAGTTTACTAGAAACGACAGAGATAGAGGGAAAATGAATTAATGAAACTAATTCTTTGCTGTTAAGTAACATTCCCAATCGATGAGATTGGCGAAGTAGAATGTCTTCACAAAAATTAGCTTCATCATATCCCTCAGTCGAAAGAGGAATTAATCTATTATATGGTGAACCGGTAATCTGTATTAATTTCCCTGAAAGTTTTTTAGCTAACCAGTCGCTACCATCCTCATTGAGTCCTATAATTCGAATCACTACCCCAAAAAGAGGTGCGGAAATTTTTTCTTCAGCAAGTTTGACCATCTCTGGTGCATCGAGAAAAAATGGATCACCTTGATTGTCTGTAACTGAACGAATAATACTTTCTGACCAGGAGTTTTGAGCACTTTTAAATAATATTTGAATAACTGCTTGCTCGTCTTCTGAAAGATTCTCTAAAATTCCAAATAGACCAATATATGGGTCAAGCGTAAAATTCTTGATCACTGAAAGAGGTCTCATGAATTCTTGGCTTAAACCGAAATCTACAAGATATCCTTGTTTCCCTTCAGGTAGGATTGCTTCTAATATTCCAAAATCAAAATGACATGCCGGAAAATAGGCTTTTATTTGATTTTGAATATTTGGTGTATCAGGCTTTCGACATACAAATTGAATTTTAATGAACGAGCTATTGCCGATGATCTCAAAGCTAATTGGATACATCGACATGGACAGCATTAATAATAATTGAAGAGATTCCTCGAAATTGATTTGTTGATCTTTTGGTAATAGGACAGTGAAGGCTGTTAGAGGTTCATCATCAAAAGTAAAAGGCGGGACAGGTTCATCTTCCACAATTTCTTCAGAAATAATGGGTTTTGAAATGAATAGGTTTCTAACCCCTGTTATTAATCGTGAAAAAATAGTCGGGCGAAGACCATCATCAAGGACACGGGTAGCATTGTCATATGGGATGGAATGAGAGAAAAAAGGCTCGTACGGAGGTTCTAAATCGACAGGAAAGGAAAATACCTCCCATCCCCGGCCACGCTTCTCCCAGGTGTAAAATTGCTTTGTTAAGAATTCAAAGTAACTCATCTAACCATCGCAAATTGCTCACTTTCTGACAATCCACGCAAACCTTTTCTTGTTGTTATTTCTTCAATGGCCTCTGATATTGAACTAACAACTGCACCCCTAAACATACTTGCTGTATCAGCCAGATAATACGTGGAACCTTGCCAACCTTCAGATATTTGACTAAGGTAAGGTATTCTACTAAGAAAATTTCTGAAAGCATGCTTTGGCTTTCCAAGCCAATAGGAGACGAAAAAACCTGTTCCAAATGGAGCGGCACAAATATCAAAAATGTCTTCTTTCCTCTCTATATGTAAGTATTCTCGTCTATTTGAAATAATGCTTGATTCGGCGTAATTTACCCTAGAGATTCGGGTATTAGGCATTGCTTGAGCTTTAATCTTTTCTTCAACTAAAGAATAAAATTCTGCAGATGAGAACTGGAAATTGGGAAAGAAATGGTTCCAGTGTTGTCCGACCTCACCAATTTTTTTGCGTCTTGGCCGGAATAGAAGAAAGAGAATCACAATGACGGCTAGAATAATAGCATAAATCATAATTTTCTGTTTTAAAGGTTAATAATCTGAAGTACTATACCTGATACGGAAGATGTTATAATAACTTGACTTAGTAAAAATATAAATTTATTTGTTTATATTTTTAAATTCCTAAAATAGTTTCTGATCTTGCCGTCCTTCATTTGATTTATACTTTGCTAAAATAGTTTCCTCTACTCTTTTTCGTTCTGAACCATATCTTTCCTGTGAAAATGTAATCACTTGAGAAATATTTTTTTGAGGCAAAAAGGAAATTGGCTTAGTCTCAGCACTAAATGGCTGGGAAGTTGCTCCATCAATCATCAGCTTTAAGTACATATTATATTTTGGCAATTGGATAAGATCGTATTGATCAAAAACCGGTTTGAACTCTTTTTCTAAATACTCAGCATCAGTTGCCCCGATACGGAAGGATATTAGAGTACCAACATTTCCAAAGATGGCTGCTCTAATTTTTTCATGAAGTTGTTCAATATACTGGTGTGAAAGAAAAATAGACAACCGATATTTCCTGGCTTCAGCCAAAATATCTGCAAAAGACAATGAGACAAAAGAATGCATTTCGTCAACATATAAATAGAAGGGTTTCCTTGTATGTTCAGGTTGTCTGGCACGATATAAGGCGGCAAGCTGAATGTTAGTGACAATCATATTCCCAAGAATGGCTGTAACATCTTCACCAAGTTCTCCTTTTGAAAGATTCACAATTAAAATTTTACCATTATTCATAACTTCTTGAAGATTAAATCCACGCGAATTTTGGCCGACAATATTTCTCAGTGGTGTACTGGCTAAAAATAGCCCTACCTTATTTAATATAGGTGCGATTGCTTCCGACTTGAGTGACGGCGGATATTTATCAAATTCATTGTGCCAGAAAGAAAGTATATACGGGCTAATTGAACGCGACAAAATGGAATTTCGGAATGTTTGGTCAGTGAGCAGTGGTTGAATATCTAGCAAACTACACTTTCTATTTTCAAGCAAAGTCAAGAGTGCGAAGCGCAAAATATATTCCATTCTCGGCCCCCATGAATCAGCCCAAATCTTCTTGAAAGTTGAAATCAACCCTGAAGCAACTAAGTGATGATGATTTGGATGAATGCCAGATAGAGGATTGAAGGCAATTGGATATTCCTTATCAACTGGATTAAAGTAAATAACATCTTTAATCCTACTTTCCGGTATGTAATTAAGGATATTGGAAGCTAGATCTCCATGAGGATCAATTACACAAAGACCATTACCTCGAATGATATCAGAAATAGCCATATTCTCTAGCAGAGTACTTTTTCCAGTGCCAGTTTTACCAATTGCATAAATATGCCCAAGCCGATCATTGTCTTTAATCCCAAAAGGCTTGTATTCACTTCGCCAGGTAGTCAATCCAATTGGCGTGATTTCTTGTCTTTTCCATGATTCTTCACTCATAAGAATAGCATAATCATTTTATATGGTGCTTAAAAGAGGATGAAATATAACGAAATAGGTTATTTTTCGCTTCTTACTCATTCCTAATATTTTAGTAAAATCTCTAAAGTGAAAACACAACAAAGACCTCGAAGAGCAAATCAAGGCTTTAGTTGAAAATTTTTAAGAAATTTTATATTATGAGTAAGCTACATGAAAGCCAAATACTTAAGAAAATGGTTGAGCCAAAAGAGGGGCAACGAGAGCTTTTGTGTAGCAACAAACCCTTAAGTCGTTGTCCCTCTTTCGGCATTAATAGTTTAAATAATGATTCAGAAGATGTCGCTTTGGATTACTATGCTAATATTCTAATTGAGGCATATCTGAATAAGAAATCAAATGAATACTACAAATCAAACAGCATTGAAAAGGTGCGTAATCTATGTCCGGGTTTCAACAAAGGAACAGGCTGATGAAGGCAATAGCTTAGTTACCCAGGAGAGAATCTGCCGGGAATATGCTAATAAAAATGATTATGAAATTAATGAAGTCTTTGTGGAACAAGGTGAAAGTGCCAAGACTGCAGATCGTACAGAGCTTCAAAAGCTACTTAAATATTGTGCTGAAAAAAAGAACGGGATCAGGGCAGTGATAATCTATAAACTAGATAGATTGTCCCGAAATACAGATGATTACAGTCAAATACGACTATTATTAAAGAGGTATGGAGTCGAAATCAAATCGACTTCTGAGTATTTTGAAAACAATCCTGTTGGTCGGTTTATGGAAAATACAATGGCCAATATTGCCCAATTTGATAACGATATTAGGGCTGAACGAAGCACTAATGGAATGAAGGAGGCTGTGCGGGATGGTAGATATGTTTGGATGGCACCTATTGGATATTTAAATGCAAAAGTCAATGGAAAAGCTACAATTGTAAAGGATTCAAAAATTGCTCCAATTGTGCACAAGACGTTTACATTGGTTGCAAGTAATGTATATACGACTGAGGAAGTGAGAAAGATGATGACAAAGAAAGGATTAGCTAATAAAAGTGGAAAGCCATTTTCAAAAGGATATTTCTACACCATACTCCGAAATGAACTTTACTGCGGTCGTATTATCAAATTTGGAGCAATTTACAATGGCCTTTACCCGGCAATAATTTCAGAGGAGATTTTCGATCAGGCACAAAGGGTCCTTAAGAATAAAGGTCATAAACATTCAACGCACATAACGGATCATCCTGACTTTCCATTGAGGAGATTCGTGATCAATGAAATTGGTAAAAAATTGACCGGGAGTTGGTCAAAGGGCAGAGACAAAAAATATCCCTACTACCGGTTTGGAGGAAAGGATACAAATTATAATCGGGATAAATTTGAGAACGATTTTGTGAAATTTCTGGATAAGTACAGCCTTGATTCATCAAAGATCGAGAAACTGAAGTTGGCAATTAAAAAGAACTTTTCTAAGAAATTCCAAGAGACAAGAAATAATACAGAGAAATTGAAAAGGCAAATTCAAGTACTGAAATACAAACAAACCAGTGTTATAAAAAAGAATCTTGAAGGATTTATCCAGAATGAGGTCTTGAAAGAGCAACTTGAACTAATTGACCAGGAACTCCTGGAATTGAACTCTCAATTGGTAGCAATGCCAAGCTTAAATATTGACATTCTTTCAATTATGAAGGAATTAGAAGAATATTTTAGAAATCCAAGTCAGGTTTGGCGTGATGCTCCTATTGAGACAAAAATACGACTCCAATGGTTCCAATTTCCAAAGGGTCTCACTTTCAAAAACAGCGCATTTGGAACCATTGATACATCCTTTCTTTTCAAGCTAAAATCTTCAATTTCAGACATTGAGTCCTCTAGAGTGCGCCGGGTAGGATTCGAACCTACGTAGCCCGAAGGCGTTTGATTTACAGTCAAATGCAATTGACCACTCTGCCACCGACGCATATTTAAATACAAGGGGATTATACACGGTTTCTTTTTATTTTTCAATAGAATAAAAATATGCTAAAATATAGATACTTGTCCCGTTAGAAAATCAACAGGATAAGAATGGCCAATAAACTTTATAAATTAAATTTTCTAATGGGATGTCTCAACTTTATAATAATTCAATTTTTTGGGTAGATATTGGAAAAATTAAACCAAATCCTTTTCAGCCCCGTCGTGAGTTCGATGAAGCTCGATTGAAAGATTTAGCAGATTCAATTCGTCAGTATGGTGTGCTCCAACCACTTGTTGTTTCAAGGCAAGAAGTTCAGAAAGAAGATGGAGGTATTGCTGTTGAATACGAACTCATCGCTGGGGAGCGTCGTCTACGCGCTGCCAAGATTGCCGGGATTGAACAGATACCAGTAATTATTCGAGTAGGAGATGACAATATGGCTAAACTCGAAATTGCGATTATTGAGAACTTGCAACGTGAAGATTTGAATGCTGTTGAGCGAGCTCGAGCTTTTATGCGACTTGTTGAAGAATTTAAATTTACTCACACAGATATCGGCAAGAAAGTTGGAAAAAGTCGCGAATACGTTTCTAACACTTTGCGATTACTTGCCTTACCTCAAGAAATTTTGGACGCCCTATCCTCCGGTAAAATAAGCGAAGGACATACACGCCCAATTTTGATGTTGATTGATCGGCCAGCCGAGCAAATGGTTCTTTTTAAAGAAATTGTTTTTAAGAAAATGACAGTTCGTGATGCCGAGAAAGCAGCACGCAAGATTGCCTTTGATCGCGTTCGCAAAAAAGAGTATATGCCTGATCCAGAAATTGCTGAAATGGAAGAAAGGTTGCAAGAATCTCTTGGCACTCGTGTCCACATTGAAAAGAAAGAAAATGGTGGGTATATCACGATTGATTTCTTTACCAATGATGATTTACACACAATTCTTAATCTAATCAAATCAAGTGGCGAAAACAATCCAAACAGTATGCTTGAGAAATTCATCGCAACCCAAGAACCACAACCAGGCACTACTGTTGTGGTTGAAGAAGTCGTCCCTAGTGTCGGGGAGGAAAGTATAGATGATAATTTACATCTTGAGGATGATAGAACAAAAGAAGAAATCAAAAAAGCCGAAGAAGATATCGATCTATATAATATTAAAAATTTTTCTCTTTAATTTTTACCAAAAGAAAGAAACTTGGAAAGCAAACTATTTGTTTTTAAATGGTTAGTTATCTGCTTGCGAGCTAGAGTTGTTTTAGTGTGATCTAACCATTTGGATGATGGTTTAGAATTTTTGTTCACTTGTACTTCTACAATATCATGGGTTTTTAAAATTGTATGCAAGGCTGAATTTTTACCATTAATTTTGGCACTTTGAGCATGATTACCGACATCAGTGTGTATTGCATAGGCGAAATCAATTACCGAAGATCCCTCAGGTAAATCAATAATATCGCCCTTGGGAGTAAAGACGAAAACTCTATCTTTGAAAAAATTTATTTTAATTGTTTCTAATAATTTTTCTGATTTTTCTGTTTCCTTGTTTAGTTCATTCAGCTGAGAAACCCAGTCGAACTGTTTAGGATTTAGGTCTTTCGTTTTTTCTTTTTCTTTGTATATGAAATGAGCGGCGATACCGTTCTCAGCATTCTCATGCATTTCATGTGTACGGATTTGGATCTCGACGATTCCACCAGTTCCAGTGAATATTGTTGTATGTAAACTCTGGTAGCCGTTGGCTTTTGGTAGGGCAATATAATCTTTGAAACGACCCGGAACAGGAGTCCATTCCCCATGGATAATACCAAGGACGTGGTAACAATCAGTTACACTATTGACCATGACCCGAAGAGCAATAATATCGTAAACTTTATCAATATCCATTCCATATTTTTGTAACTTTTTCCAAAGGGAATATAGATGTTTCTGCCGATAATTTATTTCAGCATTTTTGATGTGTTCCTTTTTTAATTTAGCTTTCAGTTTGTCATTAACTTCAATCAAATATTTTTCTTTAGCATCTTTCTTATCAAGAAGCATTTTTTTTACTTCCTCATATTCTTTTGGGTAAGCGTATCGGAAAGCACTGTCTTCAAGTCGCCCTTTTAATATTCCCATCGATAATCGGTTTGCCAGTGGCGCATATACTTCTAGAGTTTCAAGAGCGATACGCTTCTGTTTGTCCGGAGGGACATGTTGCAATGTCTCCATGTTGTGTAGGCGGTCAGCCAATTTGATGACGAGTACTCTCAAATCTTCAGCCATTGAAACGAAAAATTTTCGCAAGTTTTCAATATTACGTTCAACTCCTTTGTATTTAACTGTACCAAGTTTGGTAACACCTTTTACTAAAGAGACGATTTCTTTGCCAAATGCTTTTTCAAGTTCTTCTTCGGTAGTTTTCGTATCTTCTAAGACATCATGAAGTAATCCTGCGCATATTACAATGGCATTCATTCCAAGCCCAGCCAAATTATAAGCTGTTGCAAAAACGTGGACGAAGTATGGCTCACCACTCTTACGTAATTGCTCTTTATGGGCATTTTGAGCGAAATTATAGGCCTTTTCGATAAGAGCCTTGTCTTTTTCCTTAATATTGGGCATTAAGGCGATTATTTTGTCTGCCACTGGAGTCATAGGGAGTATTATAACTCATTGGTATTTTTTTGAAAGAAGAAATTTATTTCTTTAATTTTATATTATCACCGTGCTTGTGAGGGTTGTGATTTTTACACATTTTGTTTGAGCAACGTTCGGGTATCGTTTTTGGTCACAAGTTTTTTCTCGTCGTCACTCGAAAAACTCGCGACCCCGACTCGCGGTTTTGCGTGCTCGCAAAACATCGCTCCGTCTCACAAAAACAAAAAAACTTAGTGAAGACTAAGTTTTTTTCTTATTATTTTTTATGCCGTCACCATGCTTATGGGGATTGTGATTCTTACACATTCTGTTACTACATCTCTCTGGTATCGTTTTTGTGCCTTCCATCATTAGGGATTGGCAAAGATCGCAGATTCTTCCAGTTGGTTTGGCTTTGATAGCATTTTTACAATCAGGATAATTGGAACAGGAGTAGAATATTCCAAAGCGCCCTCGGCGCTCCATCATCTTTCCTTTATTACAGACTGGGCAAGTAACATCGGTCATTTTCTTTTTTAATTCTTCCTCGTCTTGTTTAATAAATTTACATTTTGGATAACGCGAACAAGAAATAAATACTCCGAATCGTCCTTCACGAGTGACTAATTTTCCTCCACCACTTTTTCCTTTCTTATCTCCGCAAAGTGGGCACATTTCGCCAGTTTCTTTTGGACCTTCTAGAACGTTGCCCTCGATAGTTCGAGCTCCGGTACATTCTGGGTAATTACTACATGAATAGAATTTTCCATTACGCGAAAGTTTTATAATCATTGCTTTTCCACAGACAGGGCAAAACATATCACTTGGTGCTTCTCCCATATTTGTAGCTTTTGCAAGTTTGTCTTTCTCTTTTATTTCTTTTTGGAATGGAGTATAAAAATCACTAAGGGTTTTCACATAATCTCTTTTACCATTGGAAATATCATCGAGCTCGTCTTCCATCTCGGCGGTGAAAGTGTCACTGATATAGTTTGCAAAGTTGTCTTCCAAGAAACTCGAGACGACGTCGCCCGTGTCAGTAGGGAAAAGAGTACGCCCTTCTTTTCGAACGTAACCTCTATCTTCAAGTGTTTTCATTATTGATGCATAAGTTGAAGGTCTGCCGATGTCGCGAGTTTCTAGTTCTTTAATAAGACCAGCTTCGGTGTAGCGGTTTGGTGGTTCTGTGAATTTCTCAGTACTTAGAAGATCAATTAATTTTAATTCTTCTCCAACCTTGACCTCAGGCAACTCGACATCTTCTCCGCGGGCACCAGTCTCACATATAAGCCACCCGAGGAATTGTACCTGTGAGCCGTTGGCTGAAAAGTCAGGAATTTTTTTACTTTCTATGTTGGCGACTATTTTAGTTTTGAGAAGTTTAGCATCAGACATTTGTGAAGAGACCGCTCTTTCCCAAATAAGACGATATAATCTTTTTTGATCCTCAGTCATACCTGCTTGTTCTTCTGTTACGTGTGTTGGGCGGATAGCTTCGTGGGCTTCTTGGGCATTTTTGGATTTAGCTTTATAAAAATGTAGTTCAGCGTATTCTTTACCGTATTTTTTCTCAACAAGAGAAACAATTTGATTCTGAGCTTGGACGGACAAGTTCGTGCTATCGGTACGCATATAGGTAATAAATCCTGACTCATAAAGTTTTTGAGCCGCCTGCATGGTTCTGGATGGAGAGAAGCCAAGTCGGGTACTTGCGGTTTGTTGAAGAGTGGAAGTAGTAAAAGGCGCGCGCGGAGATCTTTTCTGTTCACTTGTCTTTAGGTCAGTCACGAACCATTTCTCCTTTTTTCCTAAATCAAGTATTTCATCAACCAGTTTTTTGTCACGAGGTTCTTCGGCACACGACAAAGTGATTCTATTTTTCTTTTGAGTGTCAAAAATTCCCTCAAGAGTGAAATATTGTTCCGGAATAAATGCACGGATTTCTCTTTCGCGCTCCATAATTATACGCAGAGCGGGGGATTGTACTCGCCCAGCAGAAAGTCCATAGCGGACTTTCTTCCAGATTATTCCAGATAAATCATATCCGACAAGTCGATCAAGAACTCGACGTGCCTCTTGCGCTTTTACTAAATTTTGGTCAATATCGCGTGGATTTTGTAATGCCTCCTCTACGGCCTCTTTTGTGATTTCATGGAATGTTGCTCTCTTGATGGGAGCTTTTATTTTTTTGTCGCTATCTAAAAGTTCTTTCAAGTGCCACGAAATTGCTTCACCTTCACGGTCCGGGTCTGTTGCCAACATTATTTCTGTTGCTTTTTCGGATAGTGATTTTAATTCACTAACTATTTTTTCTTTGCCTTTTGATATTTCATAACGTGGAACAAATCCAGCGGGGATATCAATCGCACTTTTATTTGATTTCGGTAAGTCGCGGATATGACCAACAGAAGCGCGGACCGTGTATGCACCGTCCAAATATTTTTCTATAGTTTTTGCTTTCGATGGTGACTCAACAATTAATAATTTCATATTGGTCTAAGTATTACACGAAAACATATTTTTATGCAAATTGTATTTGACAAAAACAAGAGCAAGATGTAAATTAAAAGTAGATTTTAGCTCCTTGAAAAAGATTTGAGTTAGTCTTTGTTGTCTATTTTAAGTGCCTTTCGGACTTTTAAAATAGATAATAATTATTAACTCTAAATTTAAAATTATGAAAAGTTTCATTTTTCTTTTATTAAGCATTCCCCTCTTCACTATTGGAGGTTGTGCTCTTTTTTTTGCAGATCTTTGGTTTGTTTCTGAAGCATCTAAATTATTTCAAACACTTCAAATTGTTGGAAGTGTTGGCAGTTGTCTTGGAGTTGTTTCTTTTATTTTCTTTCTACTCTTTAAAGCAATTGAAGAATCAAAAAATGATGATGAAACAATTGAGGGGATAGAAGAAAAATTGCTAGAGCAAACGAATCTTCAAATTAAATTAAGGCACACCCAGCTTTCTTTCATAGAAAGAATGTCCGCGCTTTTTCATGAGCCTTAAGTTCTAAATCTTTAGGACAAAATATTTTACCGGGAGTCAAAATGACAACCGGTTTTTTAATTTTAGTTAAATAACAAAATTACCCAATTTCTGCTATCGCGGAAATTGGGTAATTTAATTTTTCCTAATTTCTCCTAATTCTTCTTTTATTAAATCTTTAATTTCCATTATAGAGAGTAGAGCATTGGCTTCGGCTATTTTCATACCAGAGATTCTGATTAATTCATCTCGCTCTATTGGCTCATTAAGAAGTCCGATTATTTTCATTTCTTCTTTCGAACAATCGGCGTATTTTTCTTTGTCGGTTAGTACAGGTTTTTCTACTTCAAATCCAAGTGCGATTAAAATATCTTCACTTGTGGTCACTGGAGTCGCTCCTTGTTTGATGAGCCAGTTTGTTCCATTTGAATTTGACGAAAGTGCTGACCCAGGGACAGCCAGCACATCCCGATTATAATCAAGGGCCATTCGAGCGGTAATCAGAGTACCAGATTTTTCTTGCGCTTCTATTATTAGTACTGCTTTAGAAATACCAGCCATTAGGCGGTTGCGTTGAGGAAAAGAATAAAGTTGTGATATAAAATTGGGTTCAAATTCTGAAATCAAACAGCCACCACTATCGATAATTTCTTGCGCAAGTCGGATGTTTGTCCTCGGGTATAAAACTTTATTATTGAGTCCAGAGCCGGGGAAAGAAATTGTCATGAGGCCTGTCTCGATTGCTGTCTTGTGGGCAATGCTATCTATTCCCATAGCAAGTCCGGAAACAATTACAATCGGATAGCCCTTTAATCCGCGAATTAATTTTTCGCAAATATCTTTTCCATATGATGTGTATTTTCGAGATCCGACCACCGCCAAATAAATCATATCTGGCGGTGGAAGTTTACCTCTGATGTAAAGAGTTTTGGGCGGTTGGGGAATTTCAAGTAAGGGTTTAGGAAATTGCTCTGGTTTTAATTTATAAATATCGTCCATATAAATTTTATTCCAAACGAGATTGCATAATTCAATTTTTATTCGCGCTTTACCCTAAAGGGCTCCGACACGACTCATAAAACTTAAATTATGCAATCTCGTTTTTCAACCCATATATTATACCATTTTCATTAGTGATTTTGAAAAAGTTTTGCTTCGGAGTATACTATACATACTACTTGTCCCGTACTAAATTTTTGATTAAGTAAAATTAAGAAAAGATTAAAAAGTAAGGGGAAGATAAGGTCTAAAAGAATCATTATAATTAAAATTTTAGTACTGGGATGTTAGACATTAAATTCATACGAGAAAATAAAGAAATAGTTAAAGAAGGGGCAAAAAGGAAGCATGTCGATGTGGATATTGATGAGCTCATTTCCATTGATCAAAAACGGCTAGAAATTCTTTCTCGTGTAGAGTTTTTACGTGGCGAGCAGAATAAAGGCAGTTTGTCTTTGGGGGGAACTTTGACCGAAGCAGCCCGTGCCCAAGTATTAGAAGAAATGAAATTAGTTAAAGACGAATTGAAAGAAAAAGAAGAAGAACTTCGAGCGACTATTGTTAATTGGCAAGCTTTAATGCTCAAGGTTCCGAATATGCCAGATATTTCTGTGCCGGATGGTGAAAGTGAAGAACAGAATCAAGAAATAAAAACTTGGGGAGAGAAACCAAAATTTGATTTTGAGCCAAAGGACCATATTGAATTGATGATCAAACTTAAAATGGCTGACTTTGAAAGAGGCACGAAGGTTCATGGTTTTCGCGGATATTTTTTAATGGGTGATGGGGCTCGACTCTCGATGGCTATTTGGAATTATGCACTTGATTTTTTTGGAGCTAAGAATTTCAATCCATTTATTGCACCAGCAATCGTCAATAAAGAATATTTTATTGGCACAGGGCACTTACCCGGTGATGCTGAAGATATTTTCCAAACACAAGATGATCAGTATTTAGCTGGAACTGCCGAAGTTCCAATGATGGCATATCACTCGAATGAGATATTAACAAACGAAGAATTGCCAAAACGCTATCTGGCTTTTTCTCCGTGTTATCGTCGTGAAGCAGGTGCTCATGGTAAAGACATGAAGGGATTAATCCGTGTTCATGAATTCTATAAATGGGAGCAACTTATTTTATGTCGTGCCAGTCATGAGGAGTCAGTAAAATACCACGAAGAATTAAATAGAAATATTGAAGAGTTTATTGAATCGCTCGGACTTCCATATCGACAAGTAGCTATTTGTGCAGGAGATATGAAAAATGCCCACGTGAAGTCGTACGACACCGAGCTCTGGGTTCCAAAAGAGGAGAAGTATCGTGAAATTGGCTCCACATCTTATTACCACGATTTTCAAACTCGTCGTTTTAATATTCGTTATCGTGATGAAGAAGGGAAAATTCATTATACTCATTCCTTAAACGCGACAGCTATCCCAACTCCTCGTATCCTCGTCTCTCTTGTTGAGAACTTCCAGCAAGCCGACGGCAGTATAAAAATTCCCGAAGTTTTGCAAAAATATTTAGGTAAAGAAATAATCTCATAAATTAAATATGAAAGATATACCGACATCTCCACGCATCAAAGAGATAAGGCATAAGAGGCGTGTCCGAAGAATACGTCGATGTGTATTTTTCTTTGTATTATTTATTGGTATTGTTATTGGCTTGTCGTATTTATCAGGAGAAAGGCATACAACTATAGACAAGATTGTCGTAACCGGGACGCACATCATATATCAAGATGATATTGAGAAAGAAGCGAGAATTCATATTTCAGGGAAATATTTGCACCTTTTCCACAAAAACAATAGTTTCATTTATCCTGAAAATAAAATTTATAAAAATCTAATTTCTAAATTTCCACGAATTGAGAAACTTTCAATCACTCGAGATGGCCAGAAAACTTTGCATATCGATATAGTCGAGCGGACGGGTAAGTATTTATATTGTGGGGCTAGTCTTCCACTTGAAAAAGAACAGGTAGGGGAGAATTGTTATTTTGTAAATAACGATGGACTTATTTTTGACAAGGCCCCATACTTTTCAGGAAATATTTATTTCAAATATTATATGGCTTTGGATAGTAATATAACCGATCCTCTAGCTAAGCAAATGTTGCAGATAGACGACTTTCACAAGCTTGCTAGATTCATCGATGGGGTGACATATCTTCTGTTTAAACCAATTTATATTGTTTTAGCTCCGGACGGAACTTACACCTTATATTTGGATCATGAAGTAAGTGCTACAACTCCGACAATTATTTTCAAAAAGAGTGATGACCTTGAAGTTCTGCTTGATAATTTAACCTTGGCGATGCAAAAGAAAGAATTTGCTGATGAAATTAATTCCAAGTATAATACGCTCCTATACATAGATCTTAAATTTAAAAACAAGGTTTTGTATAAGTTTCAGTGAGGATTAAATTATATGAAAAGTTTCTGGGAAAAATTACCCAAACCATTTTTTTGCTTGGCGCCGATGGCCGATGTCACCGACTCGGCTTTTCGACGTATTATTTGTAAATACGGGAAACCCGATGTTTTTTGGACAGAATTTGTCTCGGCTGATGGGTTGGCCAATGAAAAGGGAAGAAAAAAACTTTTAATTAATTTGAAATTTAGTAAAAACGAGCATCCGATTGTTGCACAAATTTTTGGAGCCAATCCCGAGAATATAAAGTATGCGTCGGCGCTTTGCGCTAAGCTTGGTTTTGATGGGATCGATATTAATATGGGTTGTCCCGATAGAGCAATTGAGAAGCAAGGAGCTGGGGCTAAAATGATGCAGAATCAAAAGCTAGCAGGGGAGATAATCGAATCAGCTAAAGTAGGTGCGAAAGGGTTGTCGGTGTCAGTCAAAACTCGCATTGGGTACAATAAAGACGAAATTGATACTTGGGTTTCATTTTTATTAGAACAAAATCTATCGGCTCTGACTGTGCACTTGCGAACACGCAAAGAAATGTCCCTTGTTCCGGCTCATTGGGAACTCGCAAAGAAAATAGTTACTTTGCGAAATAAAATAAATAAAAAAACATTAATCATTTTTAATGGTGATGTCGTAAGTATTGAAGATGGAATAAAAAAAGCTCGCATGTGTGGGTGTGACGGGGCAATGATTGGCCGAGGTATTTTTGGAAACCCTTGGTTATTTGCAAACAAAATTCCAAGCATCAAACAAAAACTAAAAGTCCTAATTGAACATACCAAATTATTTGAAAAAGAATTAGGTAAACACAAATCTTTTGCAGTAATGAAAAAGCATTTCAAGGCGTATGTGAATGGATTTGATGGAGCTAAAGAATTGCGTATAAAACTAATGGAAACAGAAAATGCCAAAGAAGTAGAAAAAATAATTAAAGAATTTTTAAAAAGGAAGGGGAAATAAAAAATCCACTGTCTCCTTTTGAGAAACAGTGGATTAATATTTTGGGGTGGTAACCAATTTATTACAGCACCCTGCTGAAGTTTTCGGGATAGACATCATAACCAAACAGTGTGTATCCAACTCCTGTGTCTCCTTCCATAAGAAAATATGGAAGAATTACTCGTGATTTTCCTGGCTCAGGAAAAGGAGTTACTCCTACCATAAGAAACATTCTTCCTTTCCAATCAAGAAAGAAACTACCGGGAGCAAAGAAAGAATTTGTATCGTAATTCACGGTTAGACGGTTACAACCGCACACACTTGATTTCACGATAACTTCTCCCTGGTTTTCTTCTCTCGTGATTTCCGTGAGCTTGGCTTTCAAAGCACCCTTCCTTGCTTCAAAGGTGGAGTCAGCTGGGGCTACCTTTAAACTGGAAATGTTTCCAGTTGGCCAAAATATTAGGCTGTGGCTGTTATTCTTTATTCCAATGTTCTGGCAGGAGCTCATAGCTACCACTGCGATAATGATTGCGGAGAAAATAATACTTTTTTTCATGGCGAATAAGTTTAAATGTTATTGTTTAAATAATTCATTTGGTTTTCTTAATACCCAGAAGGGAACTAGGAGAACCAAACAAATTACCATTGAAACTTAAAACCATGAAATTTTCAAAGAACCATTTACCCCTATAGTATAGCATATCCAGTTCTATTTGTCAAGTGCTAAATACCACATTTTTACCCTTGATTTGCAAAGATTTTTTGGGGTATAATAGCCCTATGACAAAAGATTCAAATGAATCAAACTTAGCCTTATATCGTAAATACCGCCCAGAGAATTGGAGTGAGGTTATCGGCCAAGACCATATAGTCAAGGCAATTTCTGGTAGCTTGAGTGCCGGCAAAGTGGCGCATGCGTATCTTCTTTGTGGACCACGCGGAACGGGCAAGACAACGATTGCTAGAATTATCGCCAAAGAGTTAGGCACATCTGTTAATGATATTTATGAAATGGATGCAGCTTCGAATCGTGGTATTGATGATATTAGAGAGATTAATGAAAATATTCGAACCCTACCTTTTGATTCAAAATACAAAATTTATATTTTAGATGAAGTGCACATGTTCACCAAAGAAGCTTGGAATGCACTCCTCAAAACCATTGAAGAGCCACCAGAGCATGTCATCTTTATCCTAGCGACGACGGAGCTTGAGAAGATCCCTGAAACGATTGTTTCTCGTTGCCAGAGTTTCATTTTCAAAAAGCCGAACGATGCGATTCTATCTGAACACATAAAAAATATTTCAAAAAAAGAAGGTTTCAAACTTGAAGAGGGTGGAGCCGAACTCATTGCACTTCTTGCCGACGGAGCTTTTCGCGATGCGCTTGGAACACTCCAGAAAGTTATTTCATTTTCAAAAGATAAAGTTATAAACATAACAGAGATTGAAGAAATCACTGGCGCACCAAATACTACACTTGTGGATAGTTTTTTAGACGCTCTTGCTACAAATGATATTGAGAAAGGATTTTCGGCTATTGAAAAAGCTGTAAATCAGAATTTGGATATGGCGGTTTATATTAAAATGATTCTTTACAAACTTCGCTATGCCCTCATGCTTCGATATGTTCCGGCAACTAAAAATTCCATTGAGAAAAATGTTAGTGAGCGTGATATGGAATATTTGATCAAGCTTGTTGCGAATAAACCCGAATACATTTCATCGGGGACTCTTTCGATTCTTCTTGAGGCTTATCAATCACTTAAAACTGCAGTCATCAGTCAATTGCCACTTGAACTTGCTCTAATAAAAATCTTAAATAAAAAAGATTAATAGGATCCGGTCTTTTTCTAATTTTTTAATTGTTTTTTATAAATAGAAACTAAACTATAAAGTAAACTTAAAATAAGTGGGCCGATTAGAATTCCAAGTGGTCCAATGAGCGCCACACCACCCAAGATAGCAAAAAGAATAAAGAGTGACGGAATTGGTGTATCTTTGGCAATTATGTATGGAGACAGAACATTATCAATTGTCCCGACTAAAATTGCTGACCAGATAAGAAGGCCAAGAGCTTGTAATTGCATTCCAGTAAAGAATAAGAACAACATTGCCGGGACGGTCACGATGGAAGTGCCGATTGTTGGAACGAAAGATGCGATACCAGCGACAACAGCCCAGATGATTGCATTTGGAACACCAAAAATTGTAAAACCAACCCAAGCGAGAACTCCCTGGGCAATTGCGATAATGAATGAACCCTTGAAAATTCGGTTGATTGATTTTTTTAGATTATCAAGAATCTCGTTTGTATTGTCATCTGAAAGTGGAAAAATATTTACAAAACCATTTCGCCATTTCCTCCCATCCTTTAATAAATAAAAGAGAGCGAAAACCATCAAGAAAAACATTAAAATTGAATTGAGTGTGGATTTGAAGACATTTGCTAGATTATTTGTCAGAGAAGATATCATCTCTGTGACTTTGGTATGAACATCAAAATTAAATCCTTCAGGTAACTGTTTGTTTATGTATGAATCGATTGATGAGACGAATTGATTTGAGTTTCCAGCAACCATGATATTTTGATAAATATTTTGAGTTTGGTTAAATACTGCTTTGCCAACGAAAAATAGCGGGACACATAAACATGCAAGGAAAAGAATAACAGTTATGAGAGAGGCGAGCCAGGCAATATCTCGGACAATGTGTTTTTTAATCCATCGATAAACAGGGCCGAGGACGACAGCAAAAGCAGCCGATAGTATGATGATGGCGAGGAATGGATAAAAAATTAAAATTGTTAATACAACTGCGATTAATAATAATATAAATAAGAAATATCTTTCTGTTGAAGTTATTTGCATAAAGTTATTATAACATAATATTTTAGAATTAAAGTAGGAAAGCTCATTGTTTGACAATCATTAAAATATGGAATAATCTGAAGAAAACTGAAAATTTTAATTAAATAATACTGGATTATGGAAAAGAAAAATGGAATGACTTATGCTGGGTCGGGTGTTAGTTACACTGCCATGGACCCCTTCAAAATTGCTTGCCAAAAAAGAGCAATGTTAACCTCAAAAAACGCCGAAAGACTTGGCTTCAAATCTATTGAATGGACTCGTGGCGAGAGTGCTTTTATGGTTGGATTTACCACAGGAGGTAGACAGTATCTTTCGCATGTAGAAGAAGGATTGGGAACGAAAAACCTTGTTGCTGACGCGATGATGGAAATTACTAACAAATCTTATTATGACCAAATCGCCCAGTGCACAATTGCAATGATTGTGAATGATATGATCACACTTAATTGTTTGCCAGTAACAATTGCTATGCATTTGGCTGTCGGAAGCTCTGACTGGTTTAAGAATGAACAAAGAGTGAAAGATTTGGTTGATGGCTGGGGTAACGCCTGTGATTTAGCCGGAGCTATTTGGTCAGGAGGGGAAACTCCCACACTCAAGGATATTATTTATCCCGAAGCATCGCTTCTTTCAGGTTCGGCAATGGGTATTTACCAGGTCGGTTTTGAATATTCTTCTCCTTCACCACAAGGTGATGCAATAATAATATTGGAATCATCTGGAATTCATGCAAATGGGTTAACTCTCGCAAGAAAAATTGCGAGTAAGCTTCCAAAAGGTTACGAAACATTACTTTCAGATGGTCGCATGTACGGGGAGGCGCTTCTCGATCCAACCCACATTTACTGTGACTTCATTGAGGCATGTATTAAAAATGGAGTAAGAATTAAATACGCAGTAAATATTACGGGGCACGGATGGAGGAAGCTTATGCGATTAGAGAAGAAGTTTGCGTATGTGATTGACACACTACCCACCCAGCTTCCAATCTTTGATTTCATTCAAAAACACGGACCAGTGGATGATGATGAGGCTTACGGTAACCTGAATATGGGAGCCGGCTTCGCGATTTACATTCCTGAATCTGATATTGGGAAAATACCAAAAAGCGACCGATTCAGAGTTTTCAAAGCCGGACACATTGAAGAATCAGCAGAGAAAAAGGTTGTCATTCTTCCGAAGGGAATAGAATTCAAATCGGAAACTTTGGCGGTTCGGTAATAGTTCCGTATCTAATATTTTTGTTAAAGCATTAACGACCCCAGGGTTGCTAATGCTTTTTATTTTTTACGTTTAGTATTTGACAATAAGTAAAATGTGGAATAACCTGAAGAAAAGATGTAACTCTAAAAATTTATATATGACCAAGAAAAAAGTTATTTTAACCGGTTTTCTTCCTTTTGGTGGATATAAATTTAATCCCACGGAAGATAGCACTATATACTTTGATAATATTGGAATTGTTTCAGGGGTTCAAGTGATCGGACTTATTTTACCTTGCACCTACTTTGGAGCATTTCAAGTTTTATCCAAAGTAATGAATAAAGAACAACCTGATGCTGTGATAAGCACTGGATTATCCTCAAGTGTGAAAGGCATAAGACTTGAAACAACTTTTCATAACATTATGAATGGAAAATACCCCGATGCTGATGGAATGAAACCCAATGGTTTGCCTCTCTGGGATAAACCGTATGCCAAAGAATATTTGATGGCGACAGCTGACAATATTCATCTGGCAAATATTCTTAAATCAAATGGAATACCGACTGAGATTTCAATAGATGCCGATGGTTTCATTTGTAATTCTCTTGGTTATTTAACTACCAAAAAAATTTTGAAGAACTCATTTTTTTCAGTAAAGAACATCTTTATTCATGTTCCCTGGACAGATGATTATAAATCCAAAATTAATTTGGAAGAAGGCAAGATTTTTCTTGCTAAAGATAAATTATACAAAGGTATTGAATTGTTAATTAAAAATATCTAATATGTATGGAAACACTAATGGTTAAAACAACAGCAAGAGCTGTGGAAGATATTGTTGTTGATATTTCAGATGAAGCATGTCTTCAATTGGGATTTGCTCATGGAGATATTGTCGCTAACCCAAATGACAGAGAAGTTACTGCAACGATAGTCGGAGTTGCTCCTGGAAACGACGGAGAAAATGTTCTTTGGTATGAAATTCACCACCCAAGAACCAAAGGTAAGGTTTGTTATTGGGGTGGTCCTAACAGAAATTTATTCGATGCTGGCTTTAGAAAGGTCGGATAAATTATAAAATAGATATTCATCGTATTTCGCTAAGCGGCTCCTTGAGTCGCTTTTTGTTTGACAAAACTTGGCCAAATTGTAATCTGAAGAAAACTGAAAATTTCACTAAAGACTCTTTGAAATGGAAAATTTAATAAATGATCGGAATATCACGGAAAAATTTTTCCGGGTAAGAGAAAATATACAAAAGATAAAATTTATCATAGCAAATTCGGATATAGATATAGGAATTATCCGAAAAGCTGCAATTCTCGCCAAGATCAATCCTTTTCACAATTTTGGCCATGAGGTTGGATCTGCAGAACAAGGGATAAGGATCGCAATAGCTGAAGGTAGGCCAAGAGAAGAAATTAATCTTATCGCTATGACCCTTCTTTTCCACGATGCAGACCATCGCGGTATTGTTCAGTTGTATGACGAGATGCATGCATTTGAATTAGCAAACTTGGTGCTTTTACCCACGGATACAAAAATTGCTGGTTCTGATCATAATAAAGTGATGACAGGCATGAGAGATCTTATCTTAGGAACAATTTTCCCAGGGAGTAGAGGAAAACATTCTGATCCCATTGTTCGAATTATCCAAGATGCTGATTTGGCACATCTTGGTTTAGGTCCAGTGTATTGGATCTGGGCCTCTATGGGTCTTATTGAAGAATTCAATAGAAATCGATCCACCCCGCTCTCTCCTGAAGAATTTATCCGTGTCGAGCAAGAGAAATTTGTTGGTTTTTTAGCAAAACTCAATTGCAATGGACGTGTGTTTCTTTCCCCAGGAGCAAAAAAAATATTTTCTAACCCGTTGAAAGATGTCGTTCGGGTAAAGAAGTGGTCACTTGAAGTCATCAACTACTCCTATGAAGTTAGGCGGGAAGATGTAACTATAAAAGAGTTTACTAATAAGATTATTTCTTTTAGTAAATCTCATAAGAAATAATGAAAATATATTTCGTAAATTAATCAGCGACCCTTGTGGTCGCTTTTTGTTTTTAAGGCAGTTGAAAAATAACCATTTTTAATGTATTCTATAAATGTTTAAATATTTGGGGATCGTCTAATGGTAGGACAGTGGCCTTTGAAGCCATTAATTGGGGTTCGAATCCCTGTCCCCAAGCAAAAATAAGCAGTGCTTATTTTTGCGCGGGGAAGTGAATGAACTGCTTCATTCATGACAGGGGTTCGAAAGACTTTTCGCTATTTGTTTACAAATCGAAAAGTACCCGCGACCGTAGGGCGAGAAATTCCCTGTCCCCAAGCAAATATGGACAAAGAACAAATAGATTTATTAAAAAAAGTTGAAGGATTGACGGCAAAGTTGAACCAACTTTTTAATGAAAAAGGGAAGTCGGTTTTTTCTCGTTATCCGCTGACTTTTGCTTTGCTTGTCGTCTTTGGAGTGACAATGGTCACGCAGGGAATAAAAGATTTATTACTTGAAATTTCTTTATTTAAAAATCAGCCACTAGTGATGTTAATTATCGGTATTATTATATTGATAATTACTGGAACTTTGTATAAAAAATTAAAAAAATAACCCTAGACAAATGATTATAAAAAGGGTATAATTTTGACGCTATGAAAAAAACAATAATATTAATTTCTTTATCTTTATTACTAATTGGTGCGGGGGCTTTTGTTATGCCAAGTAATGCCCAGGCGTCTCCATGTGATGGTGGCTATAACGGAGGAGGCTATTATGGTGGATATGATGGTTGTGATAACTACGGCAACAATGGTTATTATGGCGGTAATGGGTACTATGGCGGTTATGGTAATTATTACAGCGGTTATGGAAACTATGGTGGCTACGGTAATTATTATGGAGGCAATGGTTATTACAGTGGCTACGGAAATTACGGAGGTTACGGCAACTACTACAGCGGTTATGGAAACTATGGTGGTTATGGTAATTATTATGGAGGCAATGGTTATTACGGAGGGAATGGATACTATGGCGGTTACGGCAGTTATGGCGGGTGTGGCGGATACTATGGTGGTTGTGGATGTAATTACTACGGATGTTAACTTAATAATAAGCAAAAAATATCAAGGGTAGCCCTTGATATTTTTTGCTTCCAGGTTTTCTAATTTTCTTCTTGTGGTTTTTCTATTGCTAGATTTTCTATCTCTAAAGTCTCTCCAGTAATTCGCATCACATCTTTATCTATTTTTCTGAATTCGTGATTTGATTTGTTGAAATGATTTACAGTCGTTTCAATTGCTTTGCCGAGTTTCTGGTGGACTTCTTCATACGAACGCAAGTGTGTTCCAAGCTCGCCAACTCTTTTTATAATATCTTTGGCACCTTCTTCTATTTGCATGGCTTTTAATCCCTGGAGAACAGTTTGCAAATATGCGAGGAATGAAGTAGGAGAAACAATAATGACTTTGTATTTACTTGCGGCTCTTTGAATTAAATTCTCTGTATCTTCGCTGACCGCTCCGATTTTATTGATAAGTAAATCATAATAAATTGCTTCATGTGGAATGAACATAAAAGCAAAGTCCATGGTATTTTCTTTCGGTTGAATATATTTGGATGTTTCAACTATGCGATTTTTTAAGTCACCGACAAAAACTTTTTCTAGTCGGTCCTTCTCAGCTTTATCATTTGTTTCTGAAATACGATTGTAATTCTCAAGTGAGAATTTTGAGTCAATCGGGATAATTTTGTCTTTGACGAAAACGACTGCATCGACAATTGTCCCATCGGGGAAAGCATATTGCATTTGGTAACTTCCAGGTGGCATAACATTTTTCAATAATGTTTCAAGATAATATTCTCCAAGAACCCCGCGTTGTTTTGGGTTTTTCAAGATATCTTGCAAGTTTTTAAGTTGATCGGCAAAAGAGACAACTTGCTTGTTGGTCTCATCTAGGCGAGTAATCTTTTCAGTGATATCAGCAATAATTCGTGATGTTTCAGTCGATTGGTATCGCATTGACTGGTTAATTTCTTTTTGTGACTCGCCAAGCTTAGTATCTATAGTTCGTGACAATTCATTAATCTGAGCGAGTAATAATTGTACAGATTTATCGTCTTTTCCTTCAGGCGATTTTTTTAAAAAGAAAAACAGTCCGACAACTAGAATAATGAGTACTCCAAGAAAAATAATTATTAGTAAATTCATATGTCTATTTTAGCATAAAAATAAACGAAAAGTAATTTAGTTTTCGCTGTCGTGTCGGAGCCCTTTAGGGTAAAGCGCAAGAAAAGTAAATTGCTTTTCGTTTATTTTTTACACTAATTTTCCTAAATGATGGCGGAGGGTATATATCCAATCTTCGTCAATCTGGTCGCTTTCTTCTTTCTGGGCGAGCAACCATTCAAGATAGCCGGGGTCGACGCGAGCAATTTCTGCGACTTCTTTACCGTTATGTTTTCCAAAATTTATAAATTTGAGAAGTGAAGGGTGTGAAGAAACTTCTATCATTTTTTCAATGGATTCTTCTTCATTTAAATTTTCGCTCTCCATCATTTTTTTCTTTAATCGTTCAAAAAGCTTCTCAAGTACAAGCACGTCTCCAAGTGCATCATGGGCTGTGGCCTCGACTTCAATTTCAAGCAGGTATCGTAGATATTGCAAATTATATTTTTCAATTTTTCCTTCAGGATCAAGGTAACGAGCCAGTCGCAACGTGCAAATAAAATTCTTTGGAATAATATTTCCCTTTTTAATTATCATCAAATCAAATGGTGCATTGTGAGCGACGACAACTGTATCATCGCTCTCGAAAAGCTCTTTAATTTTTTTATAATCTGGACTCTCGCCAAAAGCAATCTTATCAGCGATCATTTTGTTTGAAATGTGGTGAACCGCCGAGGCTTCCGGTGGAATTTTCATCGGAGGTTTATAAAGACCAGAAAAACTTTCATCCCCTGATTTATAAGCAATCTGACAAAGGAAATCCTTCTCGGTATTTCCAGTGGTTTCTGTATCAAAAAAAATAAGTTTTTTCATGTAGTTATTTTAACATAATTAAAAAAATTTTTCTTTATTCCCAAAATGATAATTAGGTTAACTAAAACAAAATAGATAGGAAAACTATAATTTAAAAATGAAAAATTAGTAATAATCAAAAAAGTTATTAATTGGTTTAATATTCCCAAAGCATATGGAGCAACTGTTTCTGTTTCACTATGTTGCCAACTCTTGATAATAGTTGGAATACTGGCAAATAAATCAGCCATGATTGCAAATGTAAGTGATAGAATTCCATTTTTTGTAGTTACCCAAATTATTATTGCAATAAATGCTAATATCCCACATCCAATATCAAATTTGGTTGTTTTCCAATATGAATTTTTATTAAAAAAAGAAAAGATTACAACAAGAAAAGGGCAAAAACCAGCCATGAATGTAGAAATAAGAATTGGTATGCTCACTCCTGATTGATAGGCGACATATACTCCAACAAAAGGAGCAATGGTCCAAAAAATCCATGATATTCGATTGGGACGTGTTTTCCCGTAAATGGTATCTTTAATGTAAAAGAATGAACCGATAATGCCAAATAGTATAGAGAAATATGCAAAATATTCTGGAATCATATTTTGTAATTATAACATTTATTGATATAATATTCACATGTCATTACACGAACAAATTAAAAATAATATCAAGGAATCAATGAAAGCAGGCGATAAGGTTCGTCTGGAAGTGATGAGGGGGTTAGTGACAGCTTTTACAAATGAGCTTGTTGCGACGGGGAAAACTCCTCAAGATTTGATTTCCGATGAACAAGCACTAGCGGTAATTACTCGTCTTTCTAAACAGCGAAAAGATTCAATCGAACAATTCACAAAAGGTGGGCGGATGGATTTGGTAGAAGAAGAAACAAAACAATTAAATATTTTACAAGAGTATCTTCCGAAACTCATGGAAAGAAGTGAAGTTGAAGAATTTATAAAAGGAAAAATCGCGGAGATGGGGACAATCGATCCTACTAAGAAGGGGATGTTTATGTCATCATTGATGAAAGATTTGAAAGGAAAAGCAGATGGAAGTATGGTCAAAGAGGTCGTAGATAAATTATATATATAAAATTATGAAAATTATTTTACATTGGATTTTAATTTCGATTGCCGTGGTGGCCACAACTTTTATTGTTTCTGGTATCAGTGTAGAGCCGATTTGGATGGCGCTGATTGTCGGGGCCTGTCTCACTTTATTTAATATGTTTATCAAACCGATTGTAAATATTCTAACGTTGCCGATAAATATAATTACCCTTGGGTTATTCTCGTTGGTAATCAATGGTGTCCTTTTTTGGTATTTAGGAACATTGATAAAAGGATTTGAGGTTACGACCTTCACGGCAGCTTTTGTTGGAGCATTACTTGTCTCAATAATTAACTGGGTATTAAAAAAAGTATTCCATTTTGATTTATAGTTATGATGCCGACGATTAGTTACATTCAGCATTTCACTGCATCTCATGTGGAGATAATATATTTATTAATTGTTTTAGGGGTTATTGTCGAAGGTGAAATAATAGTTATTATTGCGGGTATTTTAGCGCATTTGGGGTCCGTCAATGTTTATTTAGCGCTTCTGGCAACAATTGTTGGTGGTGGAATTAAATCAATTCTTGGTTATAGTATCGGATATTATTTACAAAAAAATCATTCAGATAAAAAATTAGTTTTTCAAACAGAAAATCGTATAAATTATTTTTTACCTAATTTTTTAAATAGACCATTTATCTCCCTTTTTTTATCTCGATTTTTAATTCTCGGAATATATTGGTTTGCACTTATTTATGCCGGATATAAAAAAATACACATACGAACTTTCATAAAAGCTGAAATTTCTTCACTTGTTGTTTGGGCTCTTGTGATGCTTTCCCTTGGATACTTTTTCAGTTATACTGCATTATCAATCAGTCGTGATATTCGTAATTTTCTTGGAATCATCCTTATTTTCTTCATCATGTTTTTCATTTTAGAGAAAGTAATTGCCTTTATTATTGAATTGTTTGAAACAGAATAAAAATATGTCATTTTTCAAAAAAAATAAAATATTAATAACACACAACGGGGCTTTTCATGCGGATGATCTTTTTGCGGCGTCTACATTATCAATTTTAAACAATGGAAATGTAAAAATAATTAGGACTCGCGATCCAAAAATAATTACAAGTGGCGATTATGTTTTTGATGTGGGAGGAGAATATAATCCAGAAAAAAATAAATTTGATCATCATCAAAAAGGAGGTGCTGGGGTAAGACCCAACGGCATCCCATATTCGTCCTTTGGTCTTGTCTGGAAAAAATTTGGAAAAGAGATTTGTGGTGATGAAGAAGTCGTAGATTATATTGATTATCGTATTGTTCAACCAATTGATGCTATTGATAATGGTGTAGATATTTCTCTTCCTAAATTTGGAGATTTACATTCTTACTCAGCCCAAAATATTTTCAAAGCCTTCTATCCTACATGGAAAGAAGATGTTTCTGGCGTCGATAGAATTTTTAATGATGAAGTGAAAAAAATCATACCCCTTTTAAAAAGAGAAATTAAAGTTGCTCAAGATGATGTTGAAGCAAAGAAAATGATCATGGAAATTTATAATACAACAGAAGATAAAAGAATTATTATTTTAGATAAACCATTTCACCGTAGTTTACTTCAAGATGTTTTACCCACATTTCCTGAACCAGTTTATTTTATTTATCCAAGTGGACACGGTCACGGCTGGAAGATTGAGGCAGTTCGTAAAGATACTACGACCCACGAAAGTCGAAAATTATTTCCAGAATCTTGGCGAGGACTTATGAATGGGGATCAAAAATTGAAGGAAATAAGTGGAGTGCCTGATATTGTTTTTTGTCATCAATCTGGTTTTTTTGCTCATGTAAAATCAAAAGAAGGGGCGATCGCGCTTGCTGAAAAGGCATTATTAGCGTAATGTAACAAGATAAAGGAAGAATAAAATTGTTTAATTTTCTTGCGCTTTACCCTAAAGGGCTCCGACACGACTGCGAAAATCAATCAATTTTATTCTTCCTTTAATAGAACCTAGTCACTAGAAACTAATCACTAATTTAAATGTTCATAGACGAAATAAAATTTTATGCTGTAGCTGGCCGTGGTGGAGACGGGGTTGTTCGCTGGCGCCGAGAGAAGTTTATTGATAAGGGTGGTCCGAACGGTGGCGATGGTGGAAGGGGTGGCGATATTTATGCACTCGCAGTTTCAGATATAAACTTGCTTTCAAAATACAAACACAAGAAACAATTTGTCGGTTTTGATGGAGAGGCCGGAGCTGGAGGTAGTCGTCATGGAAAAGATGGAAAAGATTTGATTATTGAATTTCCAGTTGGTTCGATTATTACGAATGTAGAAAGTGGTGGATCTGTCTCGCTTGATAAAGTTGGGCAGAAAGAATTACTATTGAAGGGCGGTCCTGGTGGATATGGAAATGAGCAATTCAAAACTTCCATAAATACAACTCCGACAAAAGCAACCAAGGGTAAAATTGGTGAGCAAGGAAATTTCAAGATTGAACTTGAACTTTTTGCTGATGTTGGATTGGTTGGATTACCAAATGCTGGGAAGTCATCACTTTTGAATAGTATTACAAATGCTACTGCTAAAATTGGTAGTTATCAGTTCACAACTCTTGATCCGAATCTCGGTGATTTTTTTGGTTTTACTATTGCTGATATCCCAGGGTTGATTGAGGGTGCTTCAGAAGGCAAGGGATTGGGAATAAAATTTTTAAAACATATTAAGAGAACTAGAATGCTTGCGCATTTGGTCTCGTTAGAAAATGAAAAACCATTGGCGGTTTATAAAGAAATCCGAAAGGAATTAGGCAGTTACGATAACTCTCTTTTGGAAAAAGAAGAAGTAATTATTTTAACGAAGACAGATCTTGTGGATAATGAGAAAAAGATAGAAAAAATTAAAAATGATTTTCTAAAACTTGGGAAACCAGTTTTTACTCTTTCCCTTTATGATGATCAATCAGTAAAAAAATTAATAGATGGGCTTGTGAAAATTTTGAGAAAATAATATAGTTATAACAACTAACACGCCCCGTTACGCTGTTTTGGTAGATAACAGAATATGTGATAAAAATAGTTATGTAAGTTAAAAAATATATACGCCCTGTTAGCTCAGCTGGTAGAGCAGCTCCCTCTTAAGGAGATGGTCGGGGGTTCGATTCCCTCACGGGGCACAAATATAGTATAATTAATTCTATGGAAAAGTTAGGAGATAATTTTATTAAAATAGAGCCATCGGGTCAGACAAGGTTAGATTTTGAGGCTTTTGAATTTGATAATATTTTAAAAGAATTAAATAAGAAATATCCTTATGCAAAGCCTGTTGTTAAAGATGGAGGTAAGGGCGTTTTTCTTGTTGGTAGCACAGAAGAACCAATGAATTTTTCCGAATTAATTGAACACTATAAAAAACTAAACAAGTTATATAAACCAGACGAAAATGATCATTGGACGAATAAATAATAATTATAATAAATCCCTTTAATTAAAGGGATTTTATGATGTCTTAAATACTTGACTTCTTTTTCTATATGTATATAATGAAATCCACAGTCCGTTTGTTTGGGCTGTTTTAATTTCTTTGAAATTTGAATAGGTAATAATCATAAATCAATGCCCACCAAAAGCTAATCACATTTGGTCGGGCAAGCCCGCCTTCACTCGTAAGAGTTATGGCGAGGCAAGCAAGTAATAAGTCAGTTATGGAACTGAAGTATTTTTTTTCACGACAAGCGAGGAGCGAATAAAAATGATTTACATTTTTATTTCGTCCGAGTCGATGTCGTGACAAAGTATTCTTTGTTTTGTTCCGTTCTATTTTTAAGTAGAGTTTGATCCTAGCTCAGGATGAACGCTGGCGGCGTGGATAAGGCATGCAAGTCGAACGGACTTCATTTTTCCGGAGATGCGATTATATCAAGTCAAAGGTCGTTTGAAGTTAGTGGCGAACGAGGTAGTAATACATAGGAACTTCCCCCTAAGTCGTGAACAACGCACCGAAAGGTGTGCTAATACACGATAGTCTCTCCGGAGTAAAGTTTTTCGCTTAGGGAAAGGCCTATGAAGTATCAGCTAGTTGGTGGTGTAATGGACCACCAAGGCTATGACGCTTAGGGGAGCTGAGAGGCTGACCCTCACCGATGGGACTGAGACACGGCCCATACACCTACGGGTGGCTGCAGTCGAGAATCTTCCGCAATGGACGAAA
>Ga0172379_10000113_pt1 | contig 211790 bp, 263 predicted proteins | sample GrowelOW334metaG_FD_119756 | JGI IMG/M metagenome (GOLD analysis project Ga0172379, IMG submission 119756) | Groundwater microbial communities from an aquifer near a municipal landfill in Southern Ontario, Canada - Groundwater well OW334 metaG | ecosystem: Environmental > Aquatic > Deep...
GTAGAATCTAATTGAACCGCACGCGTCACCTGTTGTAGTGCCCCCCCGCCAATTCCTTTAAGTTTCGGTCTTGCGACTATACTTCCCAGGTAGCACACTCTACGGCTTCCCTACAGCACCAATGTCTCTCGAGGAGATACTGATGTTTAGTGTGCAGTGTTTACTGCTAGGACTACAAGGGTATCTAATCCTTTTCGCGACCCTAGCCTTCATCCCTCACTGTCAGATCCATACTCGTAAGATGCCTTCGCTGTTGTTAGTCCAATCAAGATCAACATATTTTACTACTACCTTGATTGTACTTCTTACGTCTTCTGGTCTCTAGCAATGCAGTATCTCTTGCAGGCCTCACACTTAAGATGTGAGATTTCACAAAAGACTTGCAAAGCAAGCTACGGATGTTTTAGACCCAATAAATGTGGCTGCGACTTGGACTGCTGGGATTACCGCGGCGGCTGGCACCAGTCTTACCCAGTCCTTATTCTCCAACCTTTTTAAAGTTAGTAAAAGTTTTTCATATTGAAAAACACTCTGGCTTGCTTTGTCACGCTTGCGCGCATTGCAAAAAATTCTTAACTGCTGCACCCCGTAGGGCTAGGAATAGTGTCTCAGATTCCTTCTCAGGGCATCTCCGCTAAGAGCCCTTACTGATCACAGGCTTGGTGGGCATTTACCCCGCCAACTACCTAATCAGCCGCAGCCCCATCTTAAGACCTTACGTTTCAAAGATAACTCATTCCAGAAATCATCTTCTATTAGGTCTTATCCTCAGTTTCCCGAGGTTATCCCTAATCTTAAGGAAGGTTAGCTACGTGTTACTGAGCAGTTCGCCTTCTCTCGAAAGACTTGCATGTCTAAGTACAAACCAGATAGCCGCAGCCGCCAGCAGGATAAACTGGAATTAATCAATTTATTCTGTTTTTTTAATTTTGATTTGATAAGATATTCAAAATTATTGATACAATACAATGATAAAAATATCATTATAGTTAACATTAAAAGATAAATGTTAACGACCTAATCCTCCGACGACTGTTCTAAAAATTTTTGGGTAGAAATACAACATGATTGCTTCGCATACATCATACCTTAGCTTGCGATTATGTATGTTAAGGCACTCATGAATAACATTTTAGTTTTTTACAAAAATCAAAAACCGTTTAGTTTCTGATTCTTTACAAAATATGTTGATAAAATTAGTTTATAAACCTTTCGTCTTTTTTATGATATTCTTTTAATGATTTTACGACGAGAAGTCATGCAGCAAATCTTTCTTCATCCAAATTAAAATCATTCGTGATCTGATGAGTCGGGGTCTCTATTTTCTGATCATGTCTTTCAAAAGGAGGATGAGAATAATAATCAGCAGCGAAATTATCAATAAATCTTTCTGATTCTTCAGGAGTGGTGTATAATTGTAAATGATAAGGTGTTGTTATCATCTCAATGAGCTAATCTACAGATTAATAAATGTTATGAAACTCTTTTTTATTTTCTTCCTAGAAGATATTCTCTAACTCCTTCGCTTAAAGCTAATTCTTCTGCTCTTGATTTATCTCCTCTAACAACTACTCCTTTTCTTGTGCATCTTCCTATAGGGGTAACTAACATTTTGTTAGGATTACTTGCGGTAAAAAAATTTTTAGAAGTATCAACACCTGAAACTCGTGCAACTCCAACCACATTTGCAGATGATTGGTACAAGAGGTAATTACCAGTTTGTACATCAAAATGATCTTTAACTTCTTCTAGTGGGAGATAATCTGTTCCGCGTTCCATTGTAAGCTATTAATTATTTGATTTAAAAACATATTTATACTTATTTAGCTTGAATAAATTATGCCTCGGAGTAGTAATAAAAAGGGAAGATCATGCGAAGGAAACCGTAGGTGTCCTCGCTTTGTTGTTCAAGAACATCATGCAACTCATTTGCATTGGGATTTTAGATTAGAGATTAAAGGAGTTTTAAAAAGTTGGGCTTTGGCAAAAAAACCTTTGAATTCTAAATCAGTTAAACGATTAGCAATACAAGTTAAAGATCATCCGCTGAGCTATGGAAAATTTGAAGGAAAAATTAAAGAAGGATATGGAAAAGGAACTGTAAAAATTTGGGATAAAGGAACTTTTAATCCAGAATCAATTAAAAAAGAAAAGATAGTTTTCCAGATAAACGGTAGTAGGCTAAAAGGTAAATTTGTTTTGCTAAAGACAGGATATAGTAAGAATTCATGGTTATTTTTTAAAGTTAATTAGATTTAGGTTTAAGTTTAAGAATTAATTTCTTCCACTAGCACTTCTTCTTACTTCTGCTATTTCTTCATGAACTACTCTCTCTTTAGCTGCACATCTTTTGGATTTAGACATTAAACCTTTGCCAAGGGTAGCAGTAGCCAAACCTGTAATAAGTGCAAATGCAGTATAATAACCATCATCACCAAGTGTTTGGTTTGGATTAGAAGCCATTGCAGCATTTTGAAAAATTGGGTAGGCTAAAGAAACTAGTGAAGCAGCATATGCAAGGCTTGCATAAACTCTAGTTCGCCACTTATCATCATTATGACAAAATTCAGAATAGTATAAGTCTCCTAATCTTGGATCTTCATTATTTTCTGAAACTTGTGTTCTATTTGATTCCATTTTAGAGTTTAAAATTTAGAGTATTTAAGATTTGTTAAAGTAAGAATTAATTCCTAATCCCATCCGTGTAAATCTGTAGCAAGTTCAAGGTCTTTTCTTGATTTTAAATGACTTACTACTGCTGTTCCTAAAAGACCTAATCCAACTAAACCTGCAGCAACTGCAGCATAGGTTACAGAGTTATGATTATCACTAACACCAAAATAATGATTATAATGATGCACAAGATTTGGATTTGTACTTAGAGAGGTAAAAAGACCAGAGGTAAATGTAAGACCTGCTCCTAAAACACCATAGGTAAATCTATTGTTTCTAGATCTGCCAGCTTCTTGCTCTTTAGACTCAACATAGTCATCCAATTGCTCTTCCACATAGGCAGATCCACGTGCATCTCTATCAGAAACTACAGCTGGACCATGAAAGCTAGTCTCAGCTACTCTTCCCCAAGCATGAGGAGTTCCGTCTTCTTTAGTTTGTTGTTCTCTTTTCATGAAAATTCCATAAATCTTACCTTTTTAAATGTTTCGTTTGTTACTACCCTTAAGTAAAAAATGAATATGTTATAAGAACTAAAGATCAGAGTCTTCTGTGAAACGATCCATTGAAGGAAGGGGGTTTTGTATCTTTCTTTTTTCTAGATAACCTTTAGCTATTAGATAGAAAATTAGACCAAGACTCTTTGAACCTTTATTATTGCAGGGTATTACAAAGTCTGCATTCTTTGTGAAGTTGTTAGTATCACAAAGAATAAGCCTTTTTTTATTTGTTTTAACAGCATCTTCCACAGCATTCTTATCAATCCAAGGATCACAAATTATTATTAATTCTGGCTCGTAAAAACTTTCAAGTTGTATATTTGTCATCATGCCGGCAGGATATTTTTTTGTGAAAACTCTTATGCCTGTCGCTTCTGAGAATAAATGTGCAGGCTTCCAACCAGCTTCTCTTTTACAAACTAAAACTATTTCTTCTGGAGAATATTTAGAAACAATATCTATTGATTTTTTTATTTGTTCGTCAATTAGAGCTGTGTTTAGAACACCAATGCTATCGGCTCTTCTTCTATAGACAAATTTTTTCATATCAGGAGTTATTACTCGTGTACCCAGATGAATTCCTGTTTTAACATAATCTTCCAGTGGAACAAGAGTTTCTCTTTTCTTTTCCAGCTCTTCTTTAATGTCTTCACTGATAACTCCGCCTTCTATTTGAGAAGCTAATTTCTTTGCTTTTTCCTTAAGCTCTTTTATTAGAACACTTCTGTCTGAAGTTTTTGTTTTTTTGCTTTTAACTGAGTCTAGAATTTCATCTGAATTTGCTTCAATTTCTAAAGCAGATTCTGTTTCTTTTTTAGCTTTCTTAGAAACCTTTTTAGCTTTTTCTTCTGTTTCTGTTTTTTCTTTTTTTACCCTAGCCATTTTAATATGAAAGTGATAAAGTCTAAGAGAAAATTACATTTTTAAATGCTTCTATAGCATTTAAAAGAGTGTTTTAAAAATACAAATCTTAAGTTTTAGTAGAAGGTTGTTGTTTTGGTTTTCTTTTTTCTATTATAATACTAGACCAAGAAATAATTCTTGGTTTAAAAAACCGCCTAGCCTTTAAACCAGACTCGGTTTTAACATCAACAACGACATAATCCCCAGCAAATCTTTCAAATAATTCTTGGGCTGGTAAACATTTAAGTTGACCTTCTAAATCATATCTTTGCATATCATGAAAATGTCTAGCTCTGTCTGTAATTCTGTATGATTCTCCAATCCTTGGTAATTCTGCTTCATCAAAGGGCATCTCATGTGATTCAATAATTTCACCATCAGATACAATTTGAAGACAATAAGTTCTTCTATCAAAAAGTCCCATAAAATTTCAAAGCAAATTCTATTTTTAAGTTTTTATATACTAATTTAAAAGAATAAATTAGATCTTCCAAAGGGATTTTTCGATTTCAATTAGCCTATCTAGCTTTTCATCTCTACCTACTCCTTCTACCCCTGTTTTTATAAAATCTGCTTGAAAGCCAAATGCTAGGTCTGCTAGAGTGTTTTCCTTTGTTTCTCCACTTCTATGGGAGAAAATTGTTCTTATTTTGTTTTTTTTACAAAAATCAACTATTTGTTTAACTTCAATCAAAGAGCCACACTGATTTGGCTTGATTATTACTCCACGAATTGCATTCATTTTAACTGCTTTTTTTATTCTTTGAAGATTTGTAACAGTCAGGTCATCTCCAACTATTAGACTTTGTGAGTTTTTGACAATGTCTGCAAATCCTTGAAAGTCATTTTCTTCCAAGGGATCTTCAATGTAAAAGAATTTGTCTGCGATTTCACATATAAACAAAATTTGTTGTTCTTTGTTTAATGATTTTTTCATGTTTTTGTAGAAATACTTTTTACCATTAAAAAATTCGCTGGCAGCTAGGTCAATACCGCAGTGAACTTTAGTAACAAATTCATCAACCATATTATCCTTGACATCTAAAAGAAGGTTCATAACTTTTTCTTCATCAAGAGTTGTAACCCAAGCATTTTCATCACTCAATTGCTTTTTAAATTTTTTATCAAGATTCTTTAAAATTTGAAGGCAGTCTTGCCTTGCAGTTTTATTTATTAAAACTGCTTCCTGAAAGCTAGTTGCATGGGGAATGAAATGAAATTCTTGAAATGATGGACCAATGTTATTTGTGTGCCTACCTCCTTCAATTGAATTGCCAACAGACATTGGTAGGTTTTTTGCTCGAGGATTGATTAGCTGCCAAACTTCACAATTTTTGTTTTTTGCAAGGGCTTTTAATGCTGCATATTCTAGAGCGATTACTGAGTTTGCACCAATTTTATTTTTAAGGATCTTTTCTATTTTAGTTAAATCATCAAATTTAGATAGAGAAATTGATTTTAATTTTAATTTATTTAGAGTTTGAATATCATCATTTAAAGATTTTTTATAGGAAGGAGTTTCATATTTACCTCGAGACTTTCCATTTGGGGCGCTTGCAATAAATTTTCCAGAGGTTGTATCAATTGTAACTTCAATTGTCTTTTCTTTTCTTGTGTCAAGAATAGACTTTGCACTAATCCCTCTTATTTGAATCATAAAAATAATAAGATATTAAAGTTTATTAAGCTAATGCTTAGTCATGAAAAGCAAAGAATGAATTAGCTATTTACATAGCCCGGTTACACTATTACAGCCTTTAGGACAAAATGCCCAGCCAGTTATAGAAACTTTAGAGCTACATTGTCCAAAGTTACAGCTGTTTAAAGTTCCCTGGCCGTTATTACAAGTCCAAACTTTTGCTACAGAGTATTTTGATTCGCAAGTATATTCTGTTGGTTTAGCTGAACAATCTTCCTTATCACCTGATTGAACTAAGCAAACTCCGTTTGAACATGTTTCATTTGTAGCACAAGTTTTATTCAGTAATTGTGATACTGAGTTAGTACAATAGCTTGAAGATGTTCCGGGATTTTTACATGTGTAGGTTACATAATTCTGGAAAACCGAATTGTTTTTGCAAGATAGTACATTATTAAATCCATTTACACCGCAATCGGAACTCTGATTGCAAACTACTGTGGGAGTTGGAGGAATTATAGATCCATTATTACACAGTCCAGTTAGGGTATTACATCCTTTAGGGCAAAATGTCCAGCCAGTTATAGAAACTTTAGAGCTACATTGCCCAAAGTTACAACTACTATGAGTTCCTTGACCTTTATTACAAGTCCAAACTTTTGCTATGGAAAATTTTGAGTTACAAGTATACTCTGTTGACTTGACTAAACAATCTTCTGTTGTTGGTGCTGGTTGACATACAGGATTTGTAGCGCATGCACTATCTGCACAGTCAACTAATCCATTACAATTGTCATCAACACCATTGTTACAAACTTCAATTGCATTTGGTTTTATATTTGCATTATTATCATTGCAATCAGTATTGTCTGCAACATATCCTGGAGAGGCAGTGCAGGCTTGCTGTGAAATAGCATTGTTACCAAATAAATCTAAATCTAAGTCTCGATAAAAAGTTAATAACACTCCATTATCAATTACACCATTACAGTCATTGTCTATTCCATCACACATCTCGGGTTGAGAAATACTTGGAGTGCATGTGTTTGTTATAACTCCATTTACACAATCAAGTTGTCCGTTTGAAGCACATCCTCCAATACCACAAGTTGTAGAAGTAGTTATATATCCTTCATCAATTTGTCCGTTACAGTTATCATCAACACCATTACAGTTATTATCTAGAGCGTTGGGATTTATATTGGCATTATTATCATTACAATCAACTAAGCCACAGTCTCCGCCTTCAATTGAAAAACCATCGTTGTCATCATCAGTGCAAGTTGGTTGTTGTACACAAGCAGGGTCAGAACTGCATGAATTATCTGCACAGTCAACTAAACCGTTACAATTATTATCTAAACCATCATTACATGAAAATTCGGGTACTTCATAGTTATAATTACTCCAAACTGAGTAAGTATAATCTGTACAGCCCGGCCAGATGCCATTAGTACATGTGTCTACTGATCCAGCACAAACTCCTTGTTGGTTTGAACATAACTGAGTTTGCCCGTTTGTACATATAGCTGAACAAACTCCCCCTTCATCAATTTGTCCGTTACAATCATTATCTATTCCATCACATATCTCAATTGCATTTGGATTTATATTAGCATTATTATCATTGCAATCAATTATTCCACAGGTTCCACCTTCAATTGAAAAACCATCTAAATCAGTATCAGTGCAAGTTGTGTTATTTATTGTTGTGTTAGTACATACTGAACACATTGTGGCAGCTTCACTTGCACATGTAGTATCCCAAGAAATAGTGCAACAGAAAGAATCAATTGCACAAACAGTGTTTTGACATGTTTGATCTGTACAACCCATTCCTCCACTAGCAGAACAACAATCTCCTGGAACCCCATTATTATTACAAGATGGATCAGACATATCGGTTAAACCGTTACAATCATTATCTAAACCATCACTGCATGAATACTCGGGTATTTCATAAAAAAAACTTGAAATAGAATAAGTATAATTTGTGCAGCCGGGCCAAATTCCATTAGTACAGGTGTCTAGTGAACCAGCACAAACTCCTTGTTGGTTTGAACATAACTGAGTTTGTCCGTTTGTACAAGTTATAGCAGAAGCTGTTGATATATTTATTGTTAAAATTATTGATAACCCTAAAAACAAGAGGGTAAGTAAAAAAATGTTTTTCTTCATCATCTTTTTTTTGATTTTCACCATTGAAAAAACATAAATATAACATCTATTTAAAAAGTTGCAGTATATTTTAAAACAACAAAAATTATGTAAATTAAATTAACATTAGGTTTAATAATACAAAATATTGTAAATTAAAATGAAACGAAAAGAGATTAATCTAGATGAATTTGATAGAGCAGTTGTTGAACTTGCAGAAAAAGGATTGGGTATTTGTGAATTTGCTAAAGATTGGAGTATGCCTTATAAAGATGTAAGAGGTTACCTTGAAGCAAAAGGATTATTTGAGAAGTGGAAGAAAAGAAGATGCTGGGATAGGCACCCTTTTCAAGAAAGAGTAAAAAGACCTTATATTGATGAAAATGTAGAAGATGATTTAACACTACAAGAAATGGCAGATCATGAAGGCATAAGTGCAGAGGCAGTTAGGCAATATCTTACTAGAAATGGATTATATGAAACTTGGGTAGAAAATAGAACTTCATGGGTTTAGAAAAGATAGTTTTTTAAATTAGAGGGTTGTAATAAATATATGAAAAAGTGGGAATTAATCTTGGTTATAGTTATTATTTTAGTAATCCTAGTTCTTGGTGTAGCATATAAGTACTATGAACCAAATAAATCTGATTTGATTTCTATTAAAGATAATACTCCAGTGTTTACTGGAAAAGTTATAAATTTAGATGCTCAAGAACCAATAGTAATTAATTACTCATTTAAGACTAATTCTTAATTAATAACAATGATTGTCTTGGTAAAGAATAGTCTGTTGTGGACAAACAACACATTTATTATTAAAGCAATAGCTATTAAATGAACCCGAGCAATATTTATCTTTTGAGCCACAGGGTTGATAACATAGACCATCTTCTCCAAGAATCATTCCATCTTCACAGGTGGTATCTGTCGCCATGTATACTGTAGAATTACAGTAAAAACTTTCACATGGCAAAATACAATTTTTATTTTTATCTAAAATGCCTTGACAGTATTTAGTACACACATTATTTTCAAAATATCCATTTTCACAAGAATCAAAATTGGTGCTGACAATAGAGCTCATTTTAATCGCATAAGAAGCGTAATTATTTGACCAAGTGGTAATCCCAATTAATTCTCCTTTTTCATTAAACAATCCTCCACCACTACTTCCGAAGTTAGTATAAACAGTTGAATCAATTACTTCGAAAGAATCACCTTTTCTTGTAAGCAAATCTCTAAATCCAGTAACAACCCCTGTTGCTTTAGACAACTCAATCGCATTTTGAGAAAATGCTGGATAACCTACTGCAATAACTTTTTCATCATTGTTAACAATTTGAGAGGTTATTGTTGAGGGATAAGAAGTATTGACATTTTCTAATTCTAAAATAGCTAAATCAATATCATTTGAAGGCAATAATATTTTAGATACTACATACTTTTTTTTGTCATAGGTCATAATTTTAATAGTTTCATTTAACCTTTGTGGTGAACATTCCCCAATGTAACCACAATCCACTACATGCCTATTTGTATAAATTGATAATTTTTTATTTTTGTTAGAGAAAATAACCCCAGAACCCCAAAAAGTGTTTGTATAAGATTTCCCATCTCCATAGTCTACGTAATCAAATGTGTATTCAACAAAAACAATTGTTTTTTCAAGGTTAGATGTTAAATTAGCATCAAATTTTGGAGAGTATTTTGAGACAAAAAAATAAGAAAATCCAAAGATAATCGCTAAAATAAGAATAATAAGTATACCAACACCTACTAAAATGCCTATAAGAACTCTCTTTGACCCCTTTTCCATGATATAAATAGTAATAAATAACTTTTAAAGGTTTCTAAATGTCTTGATTGTAACTTATAAATTTAACTAAATACAGTTTATAGGTTGACCTTGGGGCCAAGGAGCATTTAAAATTGGATTAAAATTAGTAATACCCATAAGTTTACTAGTTATTATACCACAATTATTTGATCCCCAATAATTACTTAATACATTTATCTGATTTCCATTATTATTAACGAGATTTTTATAACCAGAATTGTAAAAACTATTATTTTGAAATAATAGATTATTGACATATCTTAATCTAACCGCTACATATGAATTATTCATAATCTTATTCTCAATTACTAATGTATCAGTATCCCCATCTAAGTATATCCCATTAGTATTTATACCACTACTTTTTTGTATTGTATTATTTCTGATTATTATATGATCTGAGTATAGTATTTCCATCCCATTTAACGCATTAGAAAGGATATTGTTCAAAATTTTAGTATAATCAGAATCTTCTAGCCTAATATTTTTCTCAAAGTTACTTATTATACAATTCTTAATTGTAACATTAGATACTGGGTAAGTTGTAGCTCCGACAGAGATACCTATATTTTTATTATTACCAGTGATATTATGTCCTTTGCAATCGAGAACCACCCCATTTACTGCGATAGTCAAACATGTTAAATCTGAAGCCAGTAAATTGCTTTCTAGATTAGTATCTACATAGATTATATCTCCACAAATTGGTTTTGGCCACACGCAATTGATTAAAGTGCCTGTAGGCCAGGGCTTGTTTAAAAATGGTTCAATGTTTAAAGAATGTGGCAGTAATTTTGACTTGATTATTCTACAGTCAGTAGTACCAAAGTAATTACTAGATAATTGGTTATTAAGTAGAGTATAATCTGAAATATCTCCATATCTTGGTTGTAATATTATTGAGTTATTTAAAATAGTATTATTTCCTAAGATGTTATTAGAAGAATCAATTAAACTAAAAGCCACAGAATTATTAGTTATCCTATTGTTAGTAATTATAAGGTCATTTGAATGATCAATAATAATCCCCTCATAGCATGCAGTAATTGTGTTATTCTTTATTAATGTATTCTTTGAAGTATCCAATATAATACCATTATAGCTCTGATTAATAACATTATTTATAACTGTTGAATTAACTCCTAAATTAGTGATTGCATAAGAATTGTTCTTGAATATGCAGTCAGATAAAGTAATATTCTTACCCCCTCCGGCATTAATGCCCCATCTATTGTTTATAAACTTACAACTTTTAACATTTAAGTTACGATTGTCTACATTAAAACTCTTTATCCCTGTTCCTGTTGCAAAATTTAAGAAAGTACAATTAACAATTGAAATGTTTTCTTTTCCAACATCAATATAAACGCCTCCTGATCCTCCAAGTGAAGTAATATTATGCCCATTACAGTTAATAATAATGTTGCTAGCAAAAACACTAATACAAGTATCCCATGTTGAAATTAAATCTTTTTCTAAAAATAAATTTGAGTATAAATTCTGACCACAGGTAAAATTAATCCTTTCACTAGTACAGGTATTTGAACAACCATCACCGTTAATCAGATTTCCATCGTCGCATTCTTCACTAGGTTCAACTATTCCATTACCACAAAGATTTCTAAGACAGGCACCATTTTTACATGAAGTGTTACATACAAGATAATAGTTTACTACACTAGTTCCACTACAAAATCCTTCTTGCAGTCTACAAAATCTCTTTGCAACTCCATCTTCATCAGATTTTGAACAGGTTGCTACTTGTGTTGATTTCCATACCCCAGTTGTTTGATTTTTTACATCAATAAGACATCTATCTTGGTAATAGCTTCCATATGGATTTTGTTTTGCCATACTTTGAACATAAGGATTAAAATATTTTGCAGCAGGATAATTTTGTAGTACAAAAGAGGGGATATCTTGTGAAGAAGTTTCATTAATATCAGTACAAGTAACAGTCAATCCAGCCATTCCAGTGTTGCTTATACTTTTTACTAAAAGAATAACTGCTAAAATGATTAAAATAATAAGTAATATGGTTACAGTTAGTAACTGTTTTTTCTTCCTCACCCTCTTTTTCATAAATAAGCTAAAAGACTAAACTTTTTAAATATAACTAATTATTTTTAGAATTATTGCAACTCTTCGCTGCCTTCTCTTCCTGCAGTACCTTCTTCTCCGCCTTCTTCATCTTCTGGATTTGCAAGTTCCATGATTTCGCCTTCTTCAATTATTTCTTTTTCTTCTCTTTCCTCAGTATCTTCTGTATTTTGCTCTTGATTTGTTGATGAAGAAGATCTTCGAACTTTAACTGACTTTTTCTTAGGCATTGGTTGTTTAACAGTTATTGGTAAAACATCTGCTTCAAATTCAATGTTAGCTATGGCCATTGGTTGAAATCTTCTTTCTTCAAGTTCTTCTTTATCAATATCAACTAAAAGCGGTGCATCCATTGCAATCTGTAATGCTCTAGCTCCAAGAATTCTTGTTTTTTCGTATTTTGTGAGTTTATCACGAGCTATTGGTTTATCCATGTTGGTTATTTTAACTACTGTAATTTAATGAAGTTTAATGCTTTTTAAACCTATTCTTTTTTGTCTTTAGCTTTCTTTTTTATAGCATCATCGATAAGTTTGTTTATATTTGAGTACAAACCCTTATGTGCTTTTTCAACTAGGTCTAACATTTCGCCAAATTTTTCTGGAGAAACTTGAATAGTATCACCCTTTTGCATGCTACATATCTTTAGGGGATTTGTGGGAATTACTGCAAGGATTAACCTTCCTTGACTTGCTGCTTCTTCTTCAATTGTTGGATCTAAAAATATAATGCTTCCTGCTTGGTAAATGCTAAAATTTAATGGCATATTTTCAGTTAAAGGCATTTTTTCTTTTGATTCTTTTTCAAAGTCTACTTTTTCTGTTTTTTCATCATAGTAAGGAACTTTTGCTTCTCTCAATGCTGCAAGTGCTCCAATAAATGCTGCATCAAGCAAATTACCGTCATCATTAATGGAGTAAATATCAATGTAAACTGCCCAAACTTTTTTGCCCTCTTCAATACATAATTTTTCAAAGTCAATATAACCTGATTCTCTAATTCCTCTATCAACTAGTCTACCTAGTTCAATGGCTTCAAATTTTGGTGGTCCGTATTCGTATTTTCCGTGGCTCATGGGCAATAATTCTGCTGTAACCATTAAATTTCCTTTATTAAGAGAATCTGGGTAGGGTTCAGTGGTATCCATTTTTACTCCAACCCAAACTTCTGTTTTACCAATCTTAACTCTAGCACTTCCCTCAGCTTTTTTTGATAGGCCTACTTCTATTGACATTGGTCTAAATTCTTCGGTTTTTCGATGATCAAATCTTTTACCTTCTGAAAGATATTCCTTTATTCTATCTGCTGTTAAGTTTGATGTTTCTATCATTTTATTCGTCTCCTCCATTATTTCTTACATCCTTAAGTGCTTGTTTTTGAGCTTCGTAAATTTTCTTGCATGCTTCACGACCAAATTTAATTGCTTCTTTAAGTTCCTTTGTTGAAATTTTTCCATCAAGTTGAATGTGTGTGATTCTTCCAGAATGATTTAGGAAAGACATTGCCATATCTGTAGCTCCTTCTCCTTCTTCATAATCTTCTTCTGCTTTATTAACATCAACAACTAGTTGCTTGTCCATTTTTCCGATTGAAACACTTGTTATAAGATCTTTCATTGGGATTCCAGCGTGTGCTAGTGCAAGAGATGCTGCATTAATTCCTGCACATCTTGTTGATGCATCAGCCTGAGGAATTGCAATGTGAACATCAACAACTGTATTTGGAAATTCATCAATTAGTATTGCTGGATTTAGAGCCCATTCACTAACTTTACTAATTTCTGTACTTCTTTTATTTGGGCCTGGTCTGATTCTATCACTTACTGAAAAACTCAGCATGCTGTAATTGCATCTTAAAATTCCTTTTTCTGGATTTTGAAGGTGTTGAGGATGTAGTTGTTTTGGTCCGTAAACTGCTGCATATGCTACGGTATCACCAAATGAGAACATTGCACTTCCATCAGCATTTGGAATAACTCCAACTTTTGCAGTTATTTTTCTTGGTTCATCAAATTTTCTTCCATCTAATCTTTTTGTGTATGCCATTTTATTTATATCCAATCTTTATTGTTAGTGTTAATTCAACTAAAGTTGATTGACTATCACGTAATCCTTCTTCTTGTAACCTAGCTTGTTCTTTAACAAACTCTCTGTATGTTTCAATATCTCCAACGCATTTAGGCATTCCTGTACAATCAAGAGGATGTTCAATTACTTGAGTTAATTGGCCATTAGTTACTTCTGTTCTTACAACATATTTAAGTTCTTTTAAATCCTTATCTTTATATTCATCAGCCATTTTATCCTTTCATCTCCTGTTTTTCTTTGTCTAAAAATTCTTTAACTTTATCTGTTAAACCAGTTACAAATGACCTATCAGTAACAAAACCTATTGCTTTTTTTGCAAAAAGTTCATCATCAACGCTTTCTCCTTTTATCCAAACAATACCATTTTGTCCAATAGTCACTTTACAATTTGTTTCATCTTTAATAAGTTTAATCATGCTTCCTTCTTTACCAATAACTCTTGGAACCTTATTAGGGTTTATAAAAATGATCATTCCTTTTTCTAGCTTTCCAAGACCTTTTCCATCAAGTGTAAGATCAATTCCTTTTTGTTTTACAGAAGATATCTTTGCTATGAAAAAATCTCCAATATCTAAAAATTCTCCGAGATTCTTTTTATCAACAAATCTTGGTACTTCCATAACCGGAAGAAATGATGAGTAAGGGGCATTAATATCTGTCATCCAACCATTAAAGCTTATATCTGTAACCTGGCCAATTATAACATTTCCCCATCTAGGAATAAATACTCCTGAAAGTGGAATAACTTTTACAAGTTTTCCTGAATTTTCAACTATCCCATATCTTTCTGCAACTATTTCATCTCCATCTCGCTTTGTTCCTTCTCCAGGAAGATATTCTTGTCCTGATACAATTGTTTCTCCAGGTACAACGATTTGCCTTCCTTCTTCGCTTTCTTCTTTTGTCATTTTAATTTCCAGCTATTCTCCTTTTTGCAAATCCTCTTAAAAAAGTTACTGCATTACTTAACTCATCAAATTGATCTACTTCTCTTCTAATTTGAGTTTGAAATTCTTTAGCTTCTCCTCTACTAATATTTTCTCTAAGCTCTTGATAATAAGTCATAAGATTCCCAAGTTCAATAAAACGAACTAGGTTAGGATTTCTTAGAAAAATAGCATACCCTTCATCATATTCGCTGTTGCCCATTAATCTTTTAAACTCTTCACAAGATGCTTTATCTTCTTCATAAGCTCTCTCATCAGTATATATTATTTTATCTAATGGGTCTGTCATTTTTATTTTTCCTTAATCTCTTCAGCTATTGCTGAACCGTGAGTCATTGAATTTAGTTTATCATAAAATTCCATTTGAAATCCTACAGGAATATTAAGCCTGCATTTTAAGTCTCCGTTAGACATCCATTCTTCTGATTCTTTATAAATCTGTAGTAAACCATATATCTGTCCGGTATAGGCAACTGGGATTGTAACCAAAATCTTTTTTGTTTCAATTTTTATTGGAATAATTAATCTTAGTTTATCAACAATTTCGGGTATTTGTGCTTCAACTGGTTTATTTGTTATGTTAGCTCCTGCTTCATCAAGAGATCTTTCGATTCTTTCTGGAGTGTAGGGTCTATTTGTTCGGGGATCAACTGCATTTCTAACTAAAAAGTCAACTATTTGTTTGAATTTTCCTTCTCTTTGCTTTTCTTTGTATTCGGCAGGAACTTGAACTTCTCCATTTTTAACAATCTTTGCAGCAATTTCATTAATATCTTCTGTTTTAAATGCATCCATTAAATCTTTTTGGGTTGGTTTAAGACCTTTTTTTGAATCTGTAAAAATAAAATCTGTTTCTAAAACACCTTGGATGTCTCCTTGGCCAGAGCGTTTAAATTCTAAAGCTTTATCTAAATCAACTAAGATTTCAAAATTTTTTCCATTGGTCTTAATTCTAGCTATAACATCAGTCATTTTATTTTATTAACTCTGGATAATTTTTCTTAAAGAAGTCTCATCAAGTTTAGTTACTTTTTTTTCTTCTTTGTCAACATAAGCAACATCAAATCTACTTAATTCAAAATTCTTTCCAAGAATCTCCTTAAATATATCTAAAGCAAGTTTAATTCCTCCGTTAATATTTGGCATTTTTTCTAGTTTCATTCTAAGTATTTCTTTTATTTTTTCGTCATTTTCTCCAATTGACATTGCTTTATATGAAAAATAATTTCCAGTAATATCTGAAGAAAATATTTTTGGAGTTTCTCTGTCAATTCCAGCAACTAAAATAGCGACGCCAAAAGGTCTTGCTCCTCCATATTGAGTATAAAGTTGTTTTGTATTTGCAATTTCTCTTATTATTTCTTCGACTTCAACTGGAGAATCATAGGTAACTCTATTTTGTTGAGCAATAACTCTTGATTTTTCAATTAGTACTCTTGCATCACTTAAAATTCCTGCTGCACTTGCAATTATGTGAGAATCAATTTCATAAATTTTGCTTGCAGAGTCTGGTAAAATTAATTTATCATTAACTCTTCTATCTGCAACTATTATCACTCCGTCTGTGCAAACAATTCCTATACTTGAGCTACCAAGGCGAACGGTTTTTTCTGCATATTCTACCTGAAGTAAATGTCCATCAGGTGAAAACATTGTTGCAGCACGGTCGTAACCCATTGCTTGATGCTGTATTTCACTTGGCATATCCATTTTGTTTTTCCTCTTTGCCCATTCAGGGCGTATAAACTTAGAAAGTTAATAATATATATCTACTTACTTTCTCTACCGTTTTTTAAAGGAAGCAAGGGTTTAAAAAGTTTTTGATGGAGAAATCTGCAAAACTTTTGGTGATTTTTACGAATTATTATGACAATCTTTCAACTAAATCTAATCCTGTGAATCCTGCACAATTAGTCCCATCAGGTTGCCATCTTGTAATAGGATTATTTACTCCCTCTACTTCTCCAGCATAATAATTATCTGGATGAACTTTGTCAAACTCTCTAAAGTCTATGTGATTTCCAACTAACGCTTCGCGTCCATCTCTTGTTCTGTATCTTGCTCCTTCTTCTAGTTCTTGTGTCATTTTAATCAAGAAATCGATATTAACTGGGTTTAAAAGGCTTTTTATGACTTTGTCTTTTCTCTCAATTTCTTCAAGGTCCCGCTAACTCTGACGACTTCTATGCTTTTGCCAGAATTCACTAAAATAAAACTCCCTCTAACCTGATTGACATACTCACGATTAACTGCTAGAATATTATTGGTTATCCAAACTGGTGCAGCTTTTGCATAACCTAAAACACCAATAAACTTTAAAATAGCTTCTTCAACATCTTTTTTAGTGAAGTTGCCTTTGAGTAAAAGATATCTTTTGTTTTCTTTCATGCTAGGTTTTAGGGGTTTTAGGGGCATAGATTAACAAAGAAAAAAGGATAATTAAAACTTTTGTTTTTTAATTATTCTGTATAACATAAATCTATTTAAAGAAATCATATCTAAAATTTAATAGGTTAAATAAAATGGCAGGCATTAGAATATCAGGAAGGGCGAGATTAAGAGAGGATTTTAGCAACCCTAAGAATGTTCGGTATTATGCAGTCTTAGATGTCTATGCAGATGAAGAAAGACAAGCAAGTATGCCTACACCTAACTTTATTGTTGAAGTACTCCTAGCCAAAAGTACTTATGATAAGTTAAGAAAAGATTTAGAAGAATCACAAGCTCAAAGCCCAGTTTTGCGTCTTAAAGGAGAATTAGAAATAGTTTTAGATTCTGAAAGCTTTGCTTAAGAAATAATTAAATGTTTTGAATTTTATACATAATTATTTAAAATCGCTTTTTTTGATTGAAAAATGAAATTAAGCAAGATCCAAAACATTAGAAGAAATATTGCTTGTGTTGTTTTAGGAACTTCTGCATTATTTTTTGTTGTAGGTAATGAAGTTAGAGGTCTTGACCAACCAAATTATTCAGAAGTTAGAATTGACTATGAAGCAACATGGATGTTAAGAGAGCAACTAAAAGGAAATATGAAGGGAGATTTTGTTATTCCAGAAAATAAGAGATATATTCCTGGGCTAAGAAACCCAGTTTTTTGTCATGAAAAGTATAGAGAGATTACTTCGTTTACATAATTTTTCTAAAATTCCAGATCTAATTATTCCTACTAAAGTTTTATAAACCCGTTTATGATTCCTAACTAATTTTAAAACATATAAATTTTAAATTCAATGAACTCATCAAAATTAAAAACTTCGTTAGCATTATTATCTTTAGTGATAGCTGGAGAATTAAGTTATGATGTTGGTTTAATATGGGATAATTATCGTGCTGCTAAAACTACCGTTACAAGCACTGAAGCAAGAACTGAAAATTTTAGTCCGCTGGAAAAAATGCCTCAAAGTCAAATGTATGATACTTGGCAAGAGAGGGATAAAATTTTACCGGGACCATATGACCAACCGCAGGATAACAATTTAATGAAGGCGCCATATAGAGTTATAAAACTTGCTCCTGACAAGATAAATGAATTTAGAACTTAAAAAAGTAATATAATAATCTTTTTAAACAATTAAGTTGAGTAATAATTATGGATAATAAAACCAGACAACCTATATGGGAATTTGATAGAGGGTGGAGTTCATCTGCACCATGGGGAGATTATTGCTATGAAGTAGCTAGATCGATAGGACCTCAAAAAAGTAGTAGAGGATTTGAGTGGGGTGTCAATCCAGGAGAACTAATTCTTTTGGTGGAGCCAAGACCAATGCAATGGTATGGTTTACCATATCCGGTTGTTGCTGAGTTTTCAAGGCTAGAAGAATCAGATTATGATTTGTCTAAAGGAGTTGGTCCATTTTCACGTCCAAAAAACCACGAAGAAGATGAAGTACTTATTTCATTAGGAGCAAGTTATAGAGCAGTGGAATCAGCTTGGCTGGTTGCAAAAGAGGCTTTTTTTATTAAGCCTGCAAAAGAAATGGGAGGTATTAAGTTACCTAATTTTGAGTTTTTAAGAAAGGGAAGAAATTTTAATCATTTCGGAGCTAAGAGTCCGTATGGTTGGGCTAATGGAGATTTAAATCATTATAATTTAACAAGAGAGCATGCAGTGATTGTTTCGGGCGATGAATTAGTGACTGCCCTTAGAGATATTGGAGATACAGAAAGTCTAATCAAACTTTTAGAAAAAACGAAAAGAGGACATAAGATTAATTTAGCTGCTTTATCTTGATAAGAAATTATAAATATAAGTATTTCTGTATAAAAATATGAGAGTTTTATCTGCAAAGTTATTTAAACCACTATTTATTACCTATTATATAAAAAGAGAAATTAAAAATGTTTAGAGTATACACAGTTGGAGGGTACAATGAAGTTGGCCGTAATATGACGGTTATCGAATATAAAGAGGATGCTTTTATTTTTGATTTGGGCTTTTATTTACCTGCAGTAATTGATCTACAGGAAACAGATAAAAATCCAACATATCAATCATTAAAAAGTATAGGTGCTCTACCGGATGACACTTATCTTGAGAAAATAAGACATAAAGTGAAGGCTATTTTCATAGGGCATGCACATTTGGATCATGTGGGTGCAGTACAATATGTTTCTGATAAGTACCCTAATGCTGAAATTTTAGGTACTCCGTTTACAATAGAAGTGCTAAAAACACTTATGCAAGATACTAGAATAACAATAAGAAACAAGATAATTACAGTTCAACCAAATAATTCCTATGTTGTTAAGGGAAAGAGTGGAAACTATGAAGTTGACTTCATTAATGTGACTCACTCGACAATTCAAACTGCAATATTAGGTTTACATCTACCTGAAGGAGTTATTGTATATGCTAATGACTATAAACTTGATGATAACCCTACTCTTGGACTTCCTCCGAATTATTCTAAACTAAGAGAACTTTCTAACAAGGGAGTAAAATTACTAATAGTTGATGCTCTATATTCTGGGAGTGAAAGAAAGACGCATAGTGAAAAAATTGCTAGAGCAATGGTTGAGGAAGTTATGTTAACAATAGATCATGATAACAAGGGAATTATAATAACAACTTTCTCATCACATATAGCTAGACTAAAGAGCATAGTAGAATTTAGTAAAAAATTAAATAGAAAACCAGTTTTTGTTGGAAGAAGTTTAACAAAATATGTTAGTGCTGCTAAAAAAATAAAAATGTGTCCTTTTGAAAATGATATAGACATGGCAAGTTATCAAAATCAAGTTAAAACAAAACTAAAGATAGTTAATAAAAATAGAAAAGATTATGTTTTGGTTTGTACCGGACATCAGGGAGAGCCAGGATCAATACTTGATCGAATAGCGGGTAAGAAATTGCCATTTATGTTTCAACCTCAGGATAGTTTGATTTTTTCCTCAAAGGTTATACCTTCACCAATAAATATATCAAATCGTGCTACTATGGAAAAGAAAATAAGAAGTTCAGATGTAAGAATTTTTGATGATGTTCATGTTTCAGGACATGGTGGAAGAGAAGACCTTAGAGATATGATAAATTTATTAAAACCAAAGTACATAATACCTTCACATGGGAGTTTAGATCAGCTAACTCCTGCGGTAGAACTAGCAAAAGAGATGGGTTATCAATTTGGAAAAACATGCCATTTATGCCAAAATGGGGGAATGTTAGAATTAAACTAAAATGGTAAGATATGACATAATTACTGCCATACGAAATGCTGTTGAAAGAGGTGAATCAATTGAAAAAGCAAGACAGGTGCTTATTAATTCTGGATATAATGTAAATGATGTAAACGAGGCAGTTAACTACTTAACTGGTGGAGCAAGTAATGAACTTCAAAATGCCACCTATCAAAATCAGCCTACACAGCCTCAACAAACCCAACAACCCCAGATAGCTAATCAACCAAAGGTTGTTTCGCAATCAATTCCAACACAGAATCAAAATGTTCCTCAAAAACTGCCCGTTCAAATGAATCATTTGGTTGTAACTTCTGGAGATGAGGCTCCCAACAAAAAGAAAAATACTGTGGCAATAATAATTCTTGCTGTGTTACTTGTTTTGCTTTTTGCAACATTAATGCTTACTTTAATATTCCAAGAACAGGTAATCAGTTTCTTTCAAAAATTAATGGGAAGTTAATTTAAAATTAGCCGGAAAATGACAATTGTTTATGAAGCTTCTGATGATTCATATTTTTTAGCAGAAATTGTGGATAAGTATTTAGTTAATTTGAAAAAAGAAAAAATAAAAGATATTAAGGTTCTTGACCTTGGAACTGGTTCTGGAATTCAATCAAAAAACTGCATAAAATTAGGAGTAAAAAAACAAAATATTCTTGCGATTGATATAAACTCTAGTGCTTTGGATAGAGTAAAAGAGCTTAAAGTTAAAACATTAAAATCTGATTTGTTTGAAGCATTTAAAAGGAAAGGTAGTGTTAGGAGAAACTTGGTTCTCCCACAAAAGTACAATTTAATTATATTTAACCCGCCTTATTTGCCTGAAGATAAGTATGACAAGCTAAAAGATACAACTGGTGGAAAAAAGGGTGATGAAACTATTGTTAGGTTTATTGGAAAATTAAATAAACACCTATCTGAAATGGGAGTTTGTTTTTTGCTTACTTCTTCTTTTACTCCTGAAAAGGCTTGGAAAGCTGAAGCTAAAAAACAAAAGCTAGAAGTTAAGAGGTTAGCTAGGAGGAAACTATTCTTTGAGGAATTGTATGTTTGGGAGATAAAACTGAGTAATTCTTAAGTACAATCATATTTATAAAAAGCAGTTTTATAGAGGTATATTATGGAAAAATATAATAAAGAGGTGCCAGAGGCGTGAAGTTTGCACATTTGGGAGATTGTCATTTGGGAGGGTGGAGATTTCCGGAAATTCAGGAATTGAATATGCAGAGTTTTTCTCAAGCTCTTGATGTTTGTATAAAAGAAAAGGTAGATATGGTTTTAATTGCCGGAGACTTGTTTGACTCAGCATATCCTCCAATAGAAATATTAAAAAGGACATTTGCAGAGTTTAGAAAGTTGAAAGATGCTGAAATACCCTGCTTTTTGATTGCTGGATCTCATGATTTTTCAGCTTCTGGAAAAACATTTTTAGATGTTTTGGAACATGCAGGGTTTTGTAGTAATATTGTGCAGGTGGAAGAAAGGAATGATAAATTAATTCTAAAACCAACAATATTTCAAAATTATGCAATCTATGGTTATCCTGGAAAAAAGGCAGGTCTTGAAATACCTGACTTGAGAAGAATTATTTTTGATGATGCTCCGGGGTTTTTTAAAATCTTTATGTTACATACTGCGTTAAAAGAAGCTATTGGAAATTTGCCAATAGATGCAGTTTCTATGAAAGAGCTGCCTCAAGCAGATTACTATGCAATGGGACATTTACACATAGATTTTTGTAATAACAAATTTGTGTATTCTAGTCCAATATTTCCAAATAATTTTGAAGAGTTGGAAGAATTAAAGTATGGGGCGTTTTACATAGTTGAGTTTGATAAAATTTTAAGGTGTAGAAAAATCCCAATAAGGCTCAGGGAAGTACTTGTTATTAATCTTGAACTTGATAATTCAATAACTGCAACTGAAAAAATAATAAAAGAACTTGATAAGGAAGTTTTGGAAGATAAGATAATTTTACTAAAACTAAAAGGCCAATTTACAAATGGAAAGATTTCTGATATAAGATTTAATGAAATAGAACAATTTGTTAAAAACAAAAAGGCTTATTCATTTATTAAGAATATTTCCAAGCTTTCTGTGGAAGAATCTCAAATAAAAATTGAAGCCAAAGATATGCATGAAGTAGAGGATGATATAATGCACCAGTATTTTGAAGAAAATCCTTCAAAATTTGGAGACAAGGTACCTCTTCTTTTAAAGACATTGAGTATTGAAAAACAGGAGGATGAAAAAAACCAGATATTCAATGATCGTCTTTTGGATGAACTATCAAAAATATTAAATTTTTAGACCATATTAACAAATTTAGAAAATGATAATAAAAAGAATAAAAATCTCAAACATAAGAAGTTATGAAAATGCTGAGTTGGTTTTGCCTTCAGGCTCTACTCTTTTATCGGGAGATATTGGTTCGGGAAAAACATCTATCCTACTGGCCATAGAATTTGCATTATTTGGTTTGCAACCCGGCCAAAAGGGAGCTTCTCTTCTTAAAAATGGCAAGGATGAGGGAAGTGTTGAGATTGAGATTGAGATTGATAATCAAGATTTTATTATTACTCGTACATTAAAAAGGAAAAAGAGTATTGGGCAGGAGTCTTCATTTATAACAATTAATGGCAAAACTGAAGAAAAGTCTGTTAATGAACTTAAAAATTATGTTTTAAATTTGCTAAACTACCCGCCAGAATTTGCTAAAAAAACAAATCTTTTGTATAGATTTACTGTTTATGCACCTCAGGAAGAAATGAAACAGATTATTTTAGAAAATCCTGAGGTAAGACTTAATACTCTGAGGCATATTTTTGGCATAGACAAGTATAAAAGAATTAAGGAAAATTCAACCATACTAATTTCTAGACTCAAAGAAATTTCAAAATTAAAACAGGGAGAAATCTCCGAGTTAGAGACAAAAAAAGACCTGATGAAGAATAGAATGGAAGAACTTGTTTTAACAACTAATAAAATACCGGAGATTGAAAAGAAATTAAAAGAGATTCTTGATTTGAGAGGGATAAAAGAAAAAGAGATAAAAGAAATTGATGAGAAAATTGATGAGAAAAAGAAACTTGAAAATGAAGTGGATAAAGCGAGTATAATGTTGTTTACAAAAAAAGAGCAGTTGGTAAAAACTGAAAAGGAAATAGCTAATTTAAAGATGAGAGTTGAAGAAACAAAGAAAAGCTTTTCTCAGGAGGAGTTTGATGAACTTAATGAGTTGATTAAATCAAAGAGGCAGGAACAGGAAGGAATTAATAAGGAAGTAATACAGTTTTCTACAAAGATTACTTCTTTAGTATCAAAAAAATCTGACCTTGAATCTCTAAAGAATAAAATTTCAGGGTTAAAATGTTGCCCGACTTGCCTGCAGGATGTTGGAGATATGCATAAGAACAACATTCTTTCTCAAACAGAGGGGGAAATCGGTCTGATTAATACTGAAAAAATAAATCTAGATAATGAACGTCAGCAAAAAGAAATTACCCTAAAACAACTTAATTCTGAACTTTTGGAGTTGGACAGAAAAAAGGGTTTGATGGATGTACTTAAAATAAGAATGTTGACCATTGAGGATGACCGTAAAAGGGTTGATGATTTGGAAAAACAAAAAAGTGCTCTGGACATTGATATGAAAATGCTTTCTGAACAAATAAATAGGTTAAAAGAAAGTGTTAGCGAAATGAAAAAGTTTGATATGGTGATGAAATCAAAGGAAAGTGAACTTGCTGAGATTATTAGAAAAGAAAGGGAAATTGAAATAAATAAGGCTGAAGTTGTTAAGGAGATTGAATTTGGTAAACGAGAAATTTCTAACCTTGAATTGGAGATTGAAAGAAAAGAAAAATCAAAACAGGAATTAATGTATCTCATGGAAATTGAAAGCTGGGTTTCAAACCAATTTTTAGAAATGATTAGTTTTATTGAAAGAAATGTTATGCTAAAGCTTAGAGATGAATTTTCTAAACTATTTAGCACCTGGTTTTCAATACTTGTGCCGGATAATTTTGAAGTAAGATTGGATGAAGAGTTTACACCAATAATTGAGCAGCAGGACTTTCAATTGGACTATGATTATCTTTCTGGTGGAGAAAGGACAGCAATTGCCCTGGCTTATAGGCTTGCTCTGAACCAGACTATAAATTCTTTGTTGAGTGAGATTAAAACTAAAGGAATTGTTATTTTAGATGAGCCAACAGATGGTTTTTCTCAGCAACAGTTGGATAAGATGCGCGATGTTTTGCAGGAGTTAAATGTAAAGCAGTTATTGATAGTTAGTCATGACCAAAAAATAGAGTCTTTTGTTGAAAATATAGTACGCTTAAAAAAGGAAAATGGCCTTACGACCATAAGTCAGGCTTAGGAAAGTTTTAAAAGGAACAAACATCTTCATAAACGATTGTCATGTTTTAACTAAATACAATAAATTATATAACTAATAAAAATGGATTTTTGCCCGAAGTGTGGATCTGTGTTGGAAATGAAAATGAAGAATTATGGATGTGTTAGGTGTGGTTATACTTCTAAAAATAGAGTAAAAATTGAATCAAAAGAAAAAATTGAAGAAGCTAAGGAAATTGGTGTGGTAAAAGAGAAAGATACTGATGTTTTTCCAGTTGTTGCAAATACTTGTCCAAAGTGCAAGAACAAGGAAGCTTATTTCTGGACATCTCAAACAAGATCAGGTGATGAAGCTGAAACTCGTTTCTTTAGATGCGTTAAGTGCAAGCATACCTGGCGAGAGTATAAGTAAATCATCAGGAATTCTTAATATATCTTTGATAACACATTTATTTTTAAATAATAAAAATACTAAGTTTACATGATAAGCTGGGAAAATAAATTCTTAGATGAAGGAATTTGCAGACAGACTGTAACAGAAGGTTTTATTCTAACTCAGGGAAGTTTACATTTAAATTTTGATGATAATCCTTTTGGCAATGCAGCGCCTTATTTTCCATCATTTCAACTACTACAGGTACATGAAGGCCATCCTTTTCAAATTACAGATAGTGGAAGAATTATAGTTCGCCCTATAGGAGATGAAAGACTTTTAGGTCCAATACTAAGAGATGAAAACCTGCAGGTTTATGATGCTGCCTCATTTTTTCTAGCACCTTATGATATCCGGCTTCCAAAAGATTTCCCTGGAAAGGTACTTGCTCAATTTGATAGTTTTATAGACCAAGAAGAAAGAAGAAATACAGCATCACTTGTTTATACTGGTGAAAGAGGATTAGAAATTGATGGGCAAGATATAAGTACTGTTTCAGTAGTCATGCCTTCACAAATACCTGCACATTTTTATAGCTGGCTTTATCATGCAGGCAGAGTTACGGCTTATGATGATAAAGCACCTTTTAATGAAATGTTAAAAGAGATTGGAAGATTTGATTTAAGAGATCTTGGAAGTGTTGCACATACTGCTGCACTAGAATTAGAAGAAAGGTTTGGAACGAGAATTTTAATTAAAGGAAGTAGTATTAAATAAAAAGCTTAACATATCGGTAATTTTAACCGCCAAGAAATAGACTTTTTATAAAGAACTTAAGTGCCCATACATTTAGTAGGATAAAGTTAACTAATATTAGTATTAGGAATATGAACAATAAAGTCCAAAGAGCTGTTTTAATTGGACTTTTCTTTTTTGGTTTGTTTCTTGAGGTGACTCTATTCATAACATCTTTTATATCATCAGCTATTCTTTCCTTATTTTCTTCTCTTTCATTAGATGCTCGTTCTCTTTGAATATCATCAAGAGTTTTGATTTTACTTTTTCCGGCCATTTTATACTTTAACTATTTGTTCGATTAATTTTATGGACTCGAGGGGATTCGAACCCCCGACACCTAGATTAAGAGTCTAGTGCTCTAACCAGGCTGAGCTACGAGTCCAAAAGGTATAATATTAGAAAAAATACAAACTTAAAAACCTTTAGATTCAAAATAGATTCTAACTTAGAAAGTTATTCCAGGCTTTGTAGCTAGAATAAACTTCACTAGAATATTGTAAACCTTTTGCACTTAGCTGCCCATCATTGTACACACTTAAAATACATTTTATCTTAGTGTCACCAGTTTTATCATTGCAAATAGCATAATTTGGATTTTCATTATTAAATGCTGATTTTAGGGTATTTGATGCGCCGTTTAGCTGGGGTTCTAGTCCGTAATTAGCTTTATTACTAACATCATAACCCATCAGATATGCATCAAATATTTCAGTTTGCCCATTGGGATGTCCGAGTGTAGATTCTTGCTGCGCAATTGCAACTAAAACAGACTTAAACTCACTTGAGCTAAGACCTTGTGGAGGAGATTGGGCAACTTTATCAAAATAATCTTTTATTTGAGAATATCTGTCTTGCAAAATTGGTTGGGGCAAAGTTCCAGTTTTTTCAAGTTGAACAACACTAGCTGAATCTGAAACTACTAAGGGTTTTGATGCTGAACTTTCTGAATTTTGTGTTGATTTTGAATTTGTTATATATGAATTCTGATTAACATTGCCCATTAACCAAGGAGCTTGACCTTGGTTAATTGTAGAAATTACATTCCCTTCATTATCTTTGAGAACATATTGGTATTCATTTTGATCATTTTTTAGAAGGTCAAGTTGTTTTGCGTTTGATGAAGAAATTCTAGAGTAGTCTGCAAAAGAATCTTCTAGTGCTGTGCGCGTTTGTGTACCAACAATTCCATCTTCTAAAATTCCTTTATTTGTGCGAGCATTATAATCTTTTTGAAATTTTAATACTGCTTTTTTTGTTTCTTCATCATATATTCCATTCTGAGGAACATCATATCCTAACGATTTGAGGGATGTTTGAATTTGTTGATTTGTAAAAAAGTCTTTATTTGCAGAAGGACGGTCTAGAGTTAAATCTGCTTTGTTTCCAACTGTAATCTGTCTACTGTTATCAAGATTAAGATCATAGCTTTGGCCCTCTGATGACTTTGCATAAAGTTTATCATTTTGAAAAGAAACAGAGTTTGAAGAAGTACTTTTTAAAAGGGGAGAAATTTGGAGAAGTGCAGAACCTGTGTTTAAAATATTGACTCCATTAACTTTTGCAGTACTTCCTGGAGGAAGATACATTTTTCCGTCTTTGATTAGTAGATTATCATATTCAATTTGTCCGCTGAGGCCCGGAAGTTTAAATGCTCCATTTTCTAATTCAATTGGACCGTTTTTTGAAAGTTTGGAGAAATCAAGAGTAGAATAATCTTGATTTTGGGTTTTTCCTGGAAGTTTGACTAAAATTTTATCTTGTGTTATTGTAATCTCTGTGTTTACTGGAAGGGTCTTTACATCAAAAACACTGAGTTCTTTATTTGGAGGAGTAATTTTTCCCTCTGTAGAATATGTAATGCCGGCTAAAGAATTTTCAATTTTTATCACATACTTGCCTTCAAGTATTTCTTGACTATACTTATCTATATTTCTTGAGATTAGTTCTTGATTTAAACTGTTAAAAATTGGTTTTGCTTCAACAAGATTAATTGCTTGAGGAGCTTTGTCCAGATACTCATTGATACAAACCGGATTTTTATAATCTGGCAGACCCGTAGGTGGGCAGACAATTGGAAAAACAATTGAAAAAGCTAGAGAAATAAATAAAAAAACTAGACAAAATAAAAATAGTATCTTACTTGTTAAGTTCATTAAAACAACCTCCCGTGCTGTTACACTCTGGAAAATCATAAGTTCCTATGAACTTAAACTCATAGGGACTTGAGGTGAAGTTAGAATCGTAGTCAGTTAAGGTATAAAGAAATACATTATTTGAATCTAAAACTTTTAGTTTCATATTCTTTTCTTTAATAGAGTCAGAAACACATGAAAAACAAAGAGTATTCTTACTTTTAACTTGTTTGTTTATCAATTGATTTACTGAATTTAGTATACTGGGTAATTTTAGTGGTTCGACTCTTGTGCTAAACACGGATATTTTTGCCGTTGAACTACCCTTTTTAATTGTAAGAGGCATATTTAGGGTTACTTCTGTGTAATTTTCATTAATTTTTGTTGTTGCCTGAATATCTTTAAAACTAACAGAGATACCTTGATCTGTAAATTGCTGAAAGTCATCTAAACAATCTTTGATGTTATATTCTATAGAATGACTTATTTCTGTTTGAATAGACTCTAATGTTGGTACATAGCTGTTATCATTTTGAATAAATACTGGATATTCATAGAGAAAGATATTTATTTTATTTGAGGTTAGGTTGAAATAACCTCCTTTTTGGCCAATGCTTGTTATTGAAGTCTCGGATGTTGTCTTTAGACAAGATTCAACAAATAGCTTAATATTTTGTGCTTCTGGTATTTTATCTAAATTTTCTTGATCTGGAAGAACATTATAGTTTTTAATTGCAAAGAAGATTATAACTGCAGCAATTATTACTATGGCAATTATAATAAAAATAGTAACCTGGCCTCTTTTGTTCATTAGAACAATAAAATAAAGAGATATATAAAATTAACCTACAACTTGTTTTATATTTGAGATGTTGTCTGCAACATCAGTACCTTTTTTTGTTAGCTTGATAAGCTTTATTCTACCTTTTTTTTCAAAAGTTACAAGTCCAAGCTCTTCTAGTGTTTGAAGAATCTTAACTGCGTGACTATAGGTACAATCAACTTCTTTGGCTAGAACAGAACCGTATCTTACTCGGGCTAGCTTTCTTAGAGCAATCATCATAAGTGCTGGCTTTCTTCTAAAAAAGATATCAAAGTTGTCTTTCATTTTTTTGATGTATATTAGTATGTTTTGGGTAGTATATGATACAACCTATATATCGGACTATATTTGTGGTCCTTTTAAATCTTTCGTGATTTAAAAAGGTAAAAAAATTTAAAATTTTACTACTGGCGTATGGGGTGTTTTTTTAAAATTCTGATTAAAAAAGAGCAAAATCGACGGTTCCATAGGAAAAACAAGTCGGTTTTTTTATTTCCTGTGGAGAGGTAGTAAGGTTTATTAAGGATTTGAAGGTATTTTAATATATGGCTCAAAATACAAGAAAATTTAGAATTTTGGCTGCTGGTGACATACATGGAGACCAAAATCTTACAAAAAGGCTTGCAGAAAGGGCAAAAAAAGAAGATGTAGACCTGGTTATACTTACTGGGGATTTGACTTTTATTGAACAATCAACTGAAAATATTATAGGTCCATTTGCAAAGGTTAAAAAAAAGGTTTTGCTAATCCCGGGAAATCATGAAACTATAGCTACAGCTGATTTTTTAAGTCAGGTTTACCCAGATGTTAAAAATATTCATGGATATGCCGTGAAAATTGGAAATATTGGCATATTTGGGGCAGGTGGAGCAAATATCGGACCGTTTACAAGACTAAAAGAATCAGAACTCTATGATTTGCTTTCTCAGGGATTTCAAAAGGTTAAAGACAGTAAAGTAAAGATTATGGTTACGCATGTCCATCCGGCAAATAGTGTTATTGAAAAGTTTACTCAATTTTTTAAGGGCAGTGAGGGTGTGGAAAAGGCAATTAAAAGATTTAAGCCAGACATAGCTCTTTGTTCTCATGTTCATGAGGCTGCGGGAATTGAAGAAAAAATTGGAAATACTAAAGTTATTGATGTTGGAAGAGAAGGAAAGATAATTGAGATTGATAGGAATTAGAATGGTAAAAGGAGAAAGACGACTTAAACAAATTGAAAGTTATGTTGAAGAGCAGTTAAGACTAAAGCTTCCATCGGGAGAGAATAGATACTCAATAGTTACTAAGCCGGTGACATATCCAAATTCTGCAAGAGATCCGGATTATTACAGTTTTTGTTTAATTTCAAATGAAGGAGATCCTAGTCAAATGATAGAGGTTATGCAACTTTCTCCAAGAATACTTAGGTTAAAGGCTGAGGAAGTTAAAACAACTATTGCGTTTTCTAGATTAAAATTAAGTTTACCACAAGCAATAGAAGATTTAAGATGGAGATCTAAAGCAATTTATAATTAAGATTTAGTGTTGATTTACTACGGCATCAATTTCGTCATGAGTTAGAACTGATGAGCTGATTAATATTTTATGGGGATTGCTTCTATGATCCATTCTAACAGAACAAATTGGTTTGCCACAGGGTATTTGTGAGGTATCTTTTGTATTAGTTAGCTGGTCTAAGCTACCATAGATTCTTTTTCCTTCACGGTCTATATTTCTATCAGCAGGCAGGATATATTCATATGCTACTTCATTTAACATTAAAAGAGTTAAATTATGTTATTTATAAATATTTATGTAAAAGCTAAATATTTATAAACCAACAAATAATATTTTTAAAATGATTATGGAAAATTTAAGAAAGAATGGACTGGCTTACGCAGTGGTTACATTAGCTGTAGGAGTGGCAGCTTTTGGAGCTTATGAAAGAACTCGTGAGTCTAGACAACCAGAAATAAAAATACATGATGCAGTTATAACAAGAATTGAACCTTATAGTCATCGTAGTGAATTAGGCTTAGGCTCATCAAAAGGAAATGATGTTAGAGTTGAGGGCGAGACAAGGCCGATTAGATTTGATTTAGAAAACTGGGATGGAACAGTAAGAGTTGGAGATCGTGTTGATTTAACTGCTAGACAAAAGTATGATGGCGGATTAGAGGGCCTTCAAATAAATGATAATAAATAATTCTAACTGAATTTAATTAATTTAATTTATATTCCAAAGCCAATTATTAAACTTAAGTAATCTAAGCTAAAATGGATTATTACTCCTAGGGAAATCCAAAATATCCACAGAAAGATTAATCTTGTTACATTTTTCTTTTGTTTGCTTTCTTGATGCTCTTTATTCTTTTTATGTTTTGATAACTTTCTTGAAAGAAGAAAGATACCGGAAGCTAGTACAAGGACTATTGCTGTAATAAAAACATAAATTGTGTGAAGAGGGTAAAATCCAAAACTACATTGCATTCCAATATGAGGACATGCGGACTCAAACCAACCAACTTTTCCAATAATTCTATAAAAAATATGATCTAAATCAATTAGATTTGCTAATATAAGCCCATAAAGCATTATCTTTTTTCTATAAAAATAGAAGATTACAAGAGGAATTATGTAGTGTAATGTAAACATTTTATCTGTTAGGATAAAATAAAAGATGTATAAAAAGGTTGTTATACAGATTTAGGATAATTGAGTTACTTTTTGTTCCTAAATCTCTAATAAGACAATTAGGAAAAGGACAGTATAATCAACCTAATTGTCTATAATGAGAAAACCTCAGTCTACCTAAACTTTATAAACATTTATTTATAGGAGATTACACTTATTCTATAATCAATAAATAGAATGAGACTGAAATCATGGCAAAACTAAGCAAAAAGGCAGAGAAAATAAAGAATTACGAAGTAAATCAAATAAAAGAGAATTTTGTGCCTATTGATGAAAAAGATTTAGCTCATGCTGTGGATGTGCCTGTAAAAGAAAAGAAGACCGAGGAGATAGAATTCAAATCTCCAAAGGCTAGGGCAATTAAAGAAAAAAGAGGAAAAAGAACAACTAAAAAGAAAGTCATAAAAAAGAGTGCAAACTGGGCTGAAGAATTTAAAGTTCCAGGTCCTGAAAAATTAAATCCAAAGGGAAGTATACTTATAATAACTGAAAAACCTCAGGCTGCAAATAAAATTGCTGATGCTCTTTCTCGGGGAAAATCTGTTAAAAAAAATCTTGAGGGTGTTTCTTACTATGAGTTTGAAAGAGATGGTAAACCAATAAATGTTGTTTGTGCAGTTGGTCATTTGTTTACTCTTGCGCAAGTGAAACCTAGAAATGTTTGGCCAACATTTGATATAAAATGGGCACCTAATTATCTTGTTAGGAAAAATGATTTTACAAAGAAATACTATGATGTTATTGCAAGAATTGTGAAAAAGGCTTCAAGTATTATTGTTGCTACAGATTATGATATAGAAGGAGAGGTAATTGGTATGAACATTGTTAGGTATATTTGTAATCAAAAGGATGCTGAAAGAATGAAGTTTTCAACTCTTACTGCAAATGAAATTAGTGAGTCATATGAAAAACGTTCTAAAAGTTTGGATTGGAAACAGGGAATTGCCGGAGAAACAAGGCATTATTTAGACTGGATTTATGGGATTAATTTATCAAGAGCTCTGATGGATGCTGTGAAAAGTGCTGGCTCATTTAGACTAATGTCCATTGGGAGAGTTCAAGGACCTGCATTAAACATTATTGTGAAAAAAGAACATGAGATAATGAATTTTAAATCAGAGAAATATTGGGATGTTTCGCTTGATATTGATGATGGTAAAAACCTGTTGGAAGTAAAGTATACTAAAGGTATAACTAAGGAAAAAGACTTAGAAAAATTCAAGCATCTTGAGAAAAAAGAAGGAGAGGTTAAAACAGAAAAATCTCAGCAAAGAATTAATCCTCCAGTTCCTTTTGATCTTACAACCTTGCAGATAGAGGCATATAAATTCTTTAAAATAACTCCGTCAAAGACCTTAGAAATAGCTCAGAGTTTATATCTTTCTGGAATAATCTCCTATCCAAGAACAAGTAGTCAAAAGATACCTAAGGAGATTGGCTATGATGTAATATTGGATAGGCTCTCAAAAAGATTTAATTTTGTAAAATTTGCAGAGAAAACAGTTCCCATTGAGGGTAAAAAAACCGATCCTGCACACCCTTCAATATATCCAACTGGAGAGTTTCATAGTTTGGAAGGGGAAGAGGAAAGAATATATGACTTAATTGTAAGAAGATTTGTTTCTTGTTTTTGCAATGAAGCAATACTTGACAATAAAAAAATAGAATTTGTTATTGATGGTATGAAATTTAACACTAAAGGTATGGCCATTGCTGATGCTGGATGGATGGAAGTTTATCGTTCAGAGGCAAAGGAAAGAGAATTGCCAGATATGAATGGAAAAGCTACTGTTAAAAAAGTAAAAATTGAAGAAAAAATGACTCAACCACCGCATAGATATACTCCTGCATCAATAGTTTCTGAACTTGAGAAAAAAAATCTTGGTACAAAGGCTACAAGAGCAAACATTCTGGAGACTCTTTATGATAGAAGTTATATAAAAGAAAAAAGTATTCAGGCAACAAGCTTGGGAATTTCTTTGATAGATACTCTAAATCAAAATTGTCCGATAATTGTTGATGAAAAGCTAACAAGAGACATAGAAAAACATCTTGATGCAATAAGAGAATCAAAAAATCCTTTGGATAGTGAAAAAAAAGTTCTTGATGAAACAAAAAAAGTATTATATAGGATTGGTGAAGATTTTGAAAAAAATAAGCTGAAGATAGGACAAAGCCTTATTGAGGCAACTACAAAGCTTTGGGAAGAGGAAAAAAAGCAAGGTCAAATTGGAGTATGTCCTGTTTGTAAAAAGGGAAATTTAACAATAAAATATGGTAAGAAGTTTAGTAGATATTTTGTAGCTTGTGATGCTTATCCAGATTGTAAAACCACCTATAGTTTACCGCCAAATGCCCTAATTAAGAAAACTGATAAAGTTTGTGCAGAATGTGGATTTCCTATGTTAATGTCTTTGAAAAAAGGAAAAAGACCCTGGATTTTTTGTTTTAATCCTAATTGTGCTAGTAGAAAAGAGAAAATAGTTAAAGAAGTTGAATTGAATGATGAGACAAATTAAAACTTTTTATCAAATAATCTTTGTCCGCCCTGAGGGCCTACAAATTTAGTACTTGGTGGGCTTCCAGGAGAACCAGGAGGTCGAGGTATTGAAGAAGGTAATCTTCTTGGCGTTTTTGAACCACCTTTTTTCATAAGAATAAATGCAATTACTCCTATAACCGCAATTATTAAAATAACTATAACTACAATAATTATAATCATTGTGCTACTTGATCCACAACTATCCTTGCAAGAACCATCATCACATAAAATCTGGCCTGAAGGGCAAACATCAGTATCACAACTTGATTTACAAACACCATCACATAAAACTAATCCTTCATCACACTGAGCTTCTTGGTAATCACATTTTCCAGGAACTTTCATTGGTTCGGCCCATTGACCGTTTATACATAAAATAATTTCCTGATCGTCTGTGCATCCGGGTTCAGCACCTTCATTACATTCGCCAGTATAATTTTGGTAGATAATTACATGTCCAGTGTTATTCTTTAGAACACAAATTCCACTGGAGCAAGCATAGTTTGTTGGACATAAATAAACTGAAGCATTTGGGTGATTGTTTATATCACAGTTAAACTCAAGCAAAATTTCTTCTCCCTCAACAGAACAAGAGTCATAATAATAACTATAATTTCCTACTACTGTGTTGTTGATTAAAGCAGTAAAGTTAACAAAGCCAGCTGAACTATAGTTTAAACCTCCAACCTTATTACAAAAATATGTTACATTACCTATGCAAGCTTTTTCACTACAACCATTTGGACATGTAAAACTATTATGATTTACACTTGTTCCGTTACAATAATATTCAAGAAGTGCATTTGAATCTTCACAGGCATCTTCATAGAGAATTGGAACTCCATTAAAAGTAGTATTTACTTTAGCTTGAATAAAGTATTGAACTGAAAGATTGTAATCTCCATCTGTATCTATGCAAAACGGATCAACAATAGTATTTGGAACAAAAGAATCTGCAAGTATTTCTTCAGCGGTTAGAGAGGTATTGTAGATCTTTATTTCATCTAGTGTACCGTTAAAGTATTGAAAGCTTTTAGAAAAATTTACCTGATCAATGAAAGCACCGATTGTTAAATTTCCGGTAGGAGTTGTAAATAACACTGGAGTGCTTGTACCGATTAGAGTTTTATTTCTATATACTTTTGCAACACTACCATTATAACTAACTGCAACATATTGCCAAGATTTTAAAGGAAAATCTGAGGTGTCAGTTACTTGAACATTGACTCCAGCACCATTTCCTATTGTGAACATTAGTTTGCTGTTGAAGATATTTAGGTAACCCCCATTGCCTCCAGTACCAGTACCATGGTTAATTAACATCATATTTCCATCTGCTGCTTTGTATACCCATGCTGACCAGGTGAATTTATTTAATGTAAGAGAATAATTTATTTTTGATTGGTTTATTGAAAGGTAACCATTAAATCCATCAAAGTAATCTGCTTTTCCTATTTTTCCTTGATCTATTGATGAAACTCCTCCATGGGAAGAGATTCCGTTTGCTAGAGAGTCACTAAAAGGAATATAAAAAAGCCTAGAACTTTCTTGAACAGCAAAAACAGTCAATGAACTTATAACTATTGCTAATAAAATTAAAGGTAAAACAACCAAAATCCTCTTTTTATCCATACATAACTTAATTTTTTTGGCTTAATAAACTTTATTGTTAATCAGATCATATAACGAGAGACTAAAATATTTCCATATTTTGCTTTTTGTTCTTTCGAATATAGCAATTGACAAACTGAGGAATTACTAAAGTCAATTGCTATACATTGTTAAATCCAGCCTTTCTTTTTTATACCTTCATTTGAAATAATAAATGAAAGAGTTTTTTCTGGCAGACTTCGGTGTTTCCTTAAAATAGCTGTTCTTTTAGAATTGCTAAGTTCTAGTTCAATAAGACATTTACTCCAGTATCTTAGCAAGTCTCCTCCAACCATTTTCGCTTCTTTTTCTTTTGGGCTATCAGAATTATTATGAACAAATGAATAGTATATTTGATTTGTAACAAGAATTGGAATATTTTTATTTCGCGCTATGCTTGATAAAATGCTTAGTTGTTTTGCAAGTTCTTTATTTATTATTTTTATTTTGAAATCGTTTTTTTCTTCATTTGCATCACCAATTTCTATTCTGTATAACATTGTCATGCTGTCTATAACTATTAAACCAATATTTGAATCGTTGTTTATTTCTCTGTATAACGACTCAAAAATTTTCTTTTGGTCAGAGAAAGTTGTTGGTTTCATGATCAGTATGTTTTTTATAAGCTGCTCATAATCACTATCTTTTTTATCCTGACAAATTTGCTTAAATCTGTCTACGGAAAATCCTCCTTCGGTATCAATGAAAATAACTTTTTTTTCTTTTTTTGCCTGGCTAACTGCAGCAATCATGCAAAAGTTAGTTTTTCCACTTCCTGCAGGTCCGTAGACGGTTGTAATAATATCTTTTTCATAACCTCCATAAAGCCAGGTATTTAAATCATAACTTCCTGCAGAAATTTTGTTTGATGACATAAAAAGAATAGTGCTTTTTTGTTAATAAGGATTGTTATAGTGGGTTTTAGGAAAAGGTTTATAAATTGAATTTATTTGAGGGTATGAGGAACATGGCTGTTAAAAAAGAGACTAAAAAAGAAAAGATTGAGAAAACTCGAACAATAGATTATAATCTCTCACATACTCTTCAACAGGAACAAAATTCAGCCGCTGTTGATGCTGCAAAAGAAGTTAGTGAACTTCCTAAGAAAAATTTCTTAAAAAAAATTAAAAAATTGCTTTTCAGGCCAACATCTTTCTTAGAATCGGTTGATAAGGAAAATAGATATCCTATGATAATAAATACTCTTTTGATAATAAGTGTAATTTATTTTATTTTTTTAACTATATCGGGTTTAATAATCACTGGTATTGGGAGTTCAATAATAGAATATTTAAAAAGTACTATGACTCTCTTTGTTAAGATTGTTCTTTTTGCTATACTCTTTCCTTTTGTATTATCTGGAATTGTACATTTAGGTGTTTTAGTGTTTAGAGGAAAAGAAAAATTTATTCAAACGTTTAAACCTGTTACTTACGCTCTTGTAATTGGAGTAGTTTACTCAATAATCGCGGTTATTGTGTCGTTTGCCATACAATTGTTTATACCTATAGATGCTTCAATGATACAGAGTTTGAGTTCAACTACCCTTGATCCTCAAGCAAGTCTTAATGCCCAAATAGCCTATTATTCCCAGCCAGCAATATTAGTAACTATAATTATATCTTTAATAGCCTATATACATGAGTTTATATTTATGTTTAGGGGAATAGCTAAACTTCAAAAAATGAGTAAAGTAAAGGCAGCTTTTGCAGTAGCAATCCCAATTGCAATCGTATTATTTATCCTATTTTTAATATTAATCTCAATAGCTTTAAGTATGAATCTTAATCAAGTAATCTCCTCGTAGCCTAAAAACCTATCCAGTGTAGAAAACATAACTTTAAGAAACATGAATTCTTTTATATTTTAGCTATAATTATAATCTATTGGGGAATAGCATAATGAAAAAAGCAGCAAAAATAGTGGTTATTGGTACGGTACCAATGCTCTTTTTTGGAAACTATATTAAAGAGCATGCGGACAACCTAGATCTAAAAGGTTTTGTAAGAAATGTTGAAGATGGAAGTGCAGAAATTCTAATTGAAGGAGAGATTGATAATGTTGATAGAATGTATGAGTTATGTAAAGAGGGTCCAAAGCATGCAGTTATAAGGGATGTTCAGATGACTGAGACAAAATTCCAGGACTTTAAGGAATTTCAGATTTTACATATTTGATTGAGTCATATTTAAAAAGTCTAATGCTCTAATTTAATTATGAAAAAGATTGCAGTTTTAAGTTTTATTTTAGAGTTATTTTTATTTATTCTAGGGATAATGTTTATTTTTTGGAAAGAGATTAATAATACTGCCCTTGGCCAGTATCTTATTCTATTTTCTGTAGCTATTTTGTTACTTTTAGGACCTTTTATTAATATTGGAGGCATAATCTTAAGTATAATTTACTTAGTGAAAACAAAAAAGAAAAAGCGTTTTAGTGTAAATTGGTTTGCGATAAGCAGTTTGATATTAGCAGCAATAAATATCTTAATGTTTTTCTATGTAATTGATGAATTTTTTAAATCTTCCTTCTTCTTTTAAAATTTTAGAGTTAATCATTAGACATCAACAAGATATTTAAACTATAAAACAATTCTATTAATATGGGACGTGAAGAACAAATTATTGAAAGTAGAATTAAAAAAATTGAGGAGCTTAAGCAGGAGGGAATAGACCCATATCCTGCAAAGTATGATGCTAGAGATAATTCTAAAGAGATTCAGGAAAAGCATGCTAAACTAAAAGCAAACTCTTCGAGCAAGGATGAAGTTAAAATTGCTGGAAGGGTGTTGATTAAACGAGATATGGGAAAAATATGTTTTGGAACTGTTTTAGACTCAACTGGAAAAATACAAGTTGTTTCACAGGAAGGAGAAACTCCTGAAAAAGTAAGGGAGTTATTTAGAAAGTATGCAGATAGTGGGGATTTTATTGGAGTTGAAGGAAATGTTATCAAGACGAAGACCGGAGAGATTTCTATTTTAATAAAAAAATTAGATATTTTAAGTAAGGCAATTTTGCCCTTGCCTGAAAAATGGCATGGTTTAAAAGATGATGAAGAAAAGTTAAGAAAAAGATATTTAGATATAATTATGGACGAAAAAGTAAGAGAGTTATTTATTAAAAAATCAAAATTCTGGCAAACAATTAGAAATTTTTTACTTGAAAGAGAATTTTTAGAAGTTGAAACTCCTGTATTGGAAAATTCTGCAGGAGGAGCAAGTGCTACACCATTTAAAACACATCATAATGCTTTGGATTTAAATGTTTATTTGAGAATTTCGATGGGAGAACTTTGGCAGAAAAAATTAATGGTTGCAGGCTATGGTAAAACTTTTGAGATTGGAAGACAGTTTAGAAATGAGGGAATGGATATGGAACATTTGCAAGATTATACTCAGATGGAATTTTATTGGGCCTATGCAGATTATAAAGACGGAATGAAACTTGTTGAAGAAATGTATGAGCGAGTTGCTAGGGAAGTTTTAGGTACATTAAAATTTAAAACTCGTGGCTATGAAGTTGATTTTGGAAAGAAATGGGAGTTGTATGATTATGAAGAAGTTATTAAAAAACATACTGGAATAAAAATTTATTCTACAAGTGAAAAGGAAATAAAAGAAAAATTGGATGAGTTGAGAGTGGAGTATGAAGATAGTGTTGATAAGTGGAGACTTGTAGATGTTCTGTGGAAGCATTGCAGAAAAAAACTTTCTGGTCCGGGATTTTTGGTTAATCAACCAGTTGAAATTTCCCCTCTTGCAAAAAGAAGTATTCAAGATTCAAGAAAGGTGCAGCAATTTCAAGTTATAATTGCCGGAACAGAGTTGGGAAATGGTTATTCTGAACTTAATGATCCAATAGACCAGGAGGAAAGATTCAGGCGACAGGCAGAATTAAAAGCTGCTGGAGATTCTGAGGCTCAAGATCATGATAAAGATTTTGTTGAAGCCTTGAGATATGGAATGCCTCCAACCTGCGGTTTTGGTGTTAGTGAAAGACTTTTTTCTTATTTAGTTGATAGACCTATAAGAGAGTGTGTAATTTTTCCTCTGATGAGACCTAAGGAAATTAGTGAGGGTGAAGAGAAATTAACTCATGTAAAAAATGATGTGGATAAAAAAATTGAAGAGGTACCCATTAGTCGAGAAGAGGCCATGGAATTAATTAAAAAATATAATAAAGATAAATCTGACATTAATCATTATTTGGAAAGTGAAGCTGTTATGAAAGCCCTTGCTAAACATCTGGGTGAAAATGAAAAAGTTTGGGGAATGTTAGGTCTTTTACATGATGTAGATTGGGGAATTACAAAAGAGAATACTGTGGAACATTTAACTAAAGCTCCAGAAATATTAAAAAAAGCCGGATTTAGTGAAAATTTTATTTCAGTAATCCTTTCACATGGCTATGGATTTATGTGTGGAGGAGGAAATTTTCAAAATAAGGAAAGAACTGAAAAGATAGAGCATGCTTTGGCTTGTTCTGAAACAGTAACCGGATTAATTCATGCTTATGCACTTATGAGGGGTTCAATAAGCGGTATGAAAGTTAAGGGGTTAAAAGACAAGTTTAAAGATAAAAGATTTGCTGCAGCAATTAGCAGAGATATAATTAAAGAATGTGAAAAGTTGGGTGTAAGCTTAGATAATTTTCTAGAGATAGCAATTAATGCTATAACTTCCATTGCTAAGGAAGTTGATTTGAGTTAGAAATAATTTGACTTGTAGAAAATTTGAACAATTAAAAAAGAATATTCTTTTATTGTTCCTTTAAACTTTGATTTTAGTTCATTCATAAAATTAAGAAACACTTCAAATGATTGAACTTCCATGTCAAATTCAATGTCACTTCCTCCAATGAACTTATCAAAGTAAACTACATTAGGACTTGAAAGAATCCAGCTGTAAATTTCATCTCTAATCTTGAGGTCATTTAGTTCTATGTTTACTTTGTAATATTCATATCCAATTTTTGAGAAGTTGAGGTTTATTTTGTATCCAAGGATAATATTTTGTTTTTTTAACTTTTCAATTTTATACTGTACTGCTTTGGGGTTTATTTTTAGCTTTTCAGATAATTTTAACAAAGAGATTCTTGCATTTTCTGATAAAAGCTTGAGAAGTCTATTGTCTAGTTCATTTATTTCTTGATTGCCTCTTTTACCAATAATCACTGTTGTTTTTTCATCCTTTTTTTCTAGTAGATACTTTCTGCCAAAATGATGATATTCCAGAAGAATTGTTATTCTTACAATTTTAACAAACTGTTTTATTCTAAAGTATATTTTATCCCAGATGCTATTAAATTCCTCAGGAGTTTTTGTTGAGATAAGAAGGGCAAGGTTTACATCCCCTTCTGCTCGAGCTACAAACCAAACATCTTTGTTTTTTACTAAAAGATCTATAATTTCACTTTCTTTTTCAGGGGTTGTATCTTGAAATTTAAGATATATATCATAGGTTGTATAGCCTAACTCATTGATGTTGATTAAAGTATTATACCCTAAAATTATTTTTTCTTTTTCTAAATTCTTTATTCTATTAATAACTGAATTCTTACTTAGCTTTATTTTCTTTGCAATCTGAGAAAAAGATATTCTTGCATCCTTATCAAGTTCATAAATTATCTGCCTGTCTTTTAGGTCTAGCATGGGACTTAAAGTACTAATAAGTATATAAGTTTTTCCTTTTGTATCATTTTTAAGTAAAAGATAATATAAATTGAGTTTATCTTAGTAAATTAACACTAAAATGAAAACTCAAAAACAACTTGAAATAGAGAAGGAAAGTTTGGAGATGCAATATGGATCTGTTAGAGAACTTGCAGGTAGAACAATGCCTAGAGAAATGGGCATGTTTGCAAGTATCTGTGGATTTAATAAAACATCTTTAAACTATCTCTAAAAATGAATAATAAAGATTTGAATAAACAAATAGTAGAACGAAGTTTATGTTGCTCTATTTGTGGATTTAGTGATAAGTCTTTAGTTCATGCTGAAAAAGAAATAGTAGAACAAAGTTTAATGTGTTCTATATGTGGTTTTGATGATAATTCTTCTTTTCATAAATAAATTATTTCTTTTTTTATTAAGATGATTCTTTTGATATTACCTCCCTATCCCAGTAATTCTATTGACAAGAAAAGTATGTTATTTGCTGAAAATTCTGCTCCTCCACTCGGTTTGGGATATTTATCTGCTTATTTAGAAAAATTTGGAGGCTATGAAACAGCAATAGCTGATTTGAGACTTTTAAATGATGATGGAGTCTTGTCTAAATTAGAAATTGAAGAAAAAATTAAAGAGTTAATTGATAGATATAATCCGAGAATAATTGGTATTTCATCTACAACTCAAGTTTATAATAATGTTAAAATAATTGTGCAATTTATTAAAAATAATTATCCAGAGATAATTTTAGTTGCTGGGGGAGTTCATCCCACGTTTACAGCAAATGACTGTTTAGATGATGGCTTTGATTTTGTTGTTAGATTTGAAGGAGAAAAAACTACTCTTGAACTTGTAGATTATATACTTAAAGGTACTGGAAATATTAAAGAAATAAAAAATGTTGTTTATAAAAATAATGGGAGAGTTGTGGCAAATTCACTTAGGCCTCTTGAAACAGATTTAGATTCCATACCATTTCCAAATAGAAAAAAGTTTGAAATGGGTAAATACATACAGAAAGGAGCCTTAGTTTCATCCAGAGGCTGTCCAATGAAATGTATTTTTTGTTCGTGTGGCGCACTTTCTGGAAATAATTGGAGGACAAGATCAGTTGAGAATATACTCAAGGAAATTGAAGAGTTAATTAAAGAATATAACGTGGATGAATTTTTCTTTCATGATGATACGTTTACTTTTGATAATAAAAGAGTCAGAAATATCTGCAGTGAAATTATCAAAAGAAATTTGAGTATAAAATGGGGGTGTCAGGCAAGAGTAGATAGTGTTAGTAAAGAACTCTTAAAATTAATGTATGATGCAGGATGTAGAGCTATTCAATTTGGAGTTGAATCTGGAAATCAAGGGATACTAAATAAAATAAATAAGAATATAACTCTAGATATGGTAAGAAGTGCTGTAAAGAATGTTAAATTGGTTGGAATAGATTATATTACCTGTAGTTTTATTATTGGACACCCTGAAGATGATGAAGAAACTATTTTAGATACCATAAACTTCATGTTTGAGCTTGGAGATTTGGGAGCCAACACTCCGGTTTCAATACTTACACCATTTCCAGGAACTGAGGTTTATAACAATTCAAAAAAATATGGGATTAAATTCTTTAATAAAAGTTGGAGTGAAGCTTTGTTTGGTAGAATTAATTTGGAAACAAAAAACCTTTCAAAAGAAAAACTTGAAGAGCTTTATGATTTAGCACTTTCAGTTTTAGTTAGAAAGAAATTAAAAAATAATTGTTAAATTCTTAAGCAATCGCTCTTTGATATTTTGGAGCTATGACTAGGGTGTCATCCTTATCAAGATGGTGTCCTCTAAGCAAAGAATCACGAAACTCAAAATCTTCTGCTGCAGGATTATAGCAAACTGCTCGAGAAGATTCTGGCTTAGTTCTTCTATCTGGAGCAGTTATGTTAAGAGTTATCTCTCTTCCTGCAAGATGTCTCATTCTTCTTCTAACAGATTGAAATTCATCTCCATTTATCATTTCACTTCCTGTGAAATAAACGCCTTCATCATCCATCCATTCAACATCTTTTCCCAGAATCTGTCTTGCTCTTAAGCTTTTTGCTAAATATACTGAACCTCTAAGATTCAATGGAAAAGCAACCAAATTCTGTTTTGGGTCTCCGGTACTAACTGGCGTAAAATTATCAGTAGTAACTGGATTAAAATAAACTAAAGACATTTTTTCTGGAAACATGGCAAAGCTACCAATTTTATGAAGACCATCTGGAGCTCTATGAAGTTCAAATGCCCCAGGAATTGTTTTTTCTAATCTTTTTAAAAATTCGGGATCAAAATTTGCTGGATCAAATAATACTAAACTTGTATAATCATGCATGCCATTGCAAAATGAGGCTTTTGCACATCCAATACAATCAGTCTCTTTAATTGTCGCATCAAACATCATTGAGTGTGGAAGTATTGTATGTAGTACTCCTTCTTCTAAATTTACGCAGGCTAGGGTAGCACAGTTTCTAACATAGTCTTCAACGTGATTTCCAACAACAACATCGTGAGTTAGTCCAGAGTCGACATCATAAACGGAGTTTAAAGCAAAAACTGAACTTAATAAAGGATCTTTTGGCATATGACTGATAATTTGTGGTTGGTGTTTTGTATGATTTCTTTTAAAACCTTTACCAAAAGCCTTTCTTGAAAAAGCAGCTCTTTCTCCACTGTTTGGTTTTTCTCCTCTCATAGTATAGGGAAACTCAGCAGCAATTTTACAAAAATCATTAACATCACAACCAGTTCCCACTGCATCTCTTAAATAAGATAAAACTCCTTTATTAGGTCTTTTTTTTGCAGTCCGAATTAAATCGGGCAATGGAGAAATTTCACAATCCATCATATGTGTTGGACTTCCACCAAGAAAAGGTAATTCTTGTGTTCCTAAAAATTCAAGAAGTTCATCAAGAGAAGTTTTTCTTCCAGTTAAAACTAAACCAAGTGAATGAACTGTTTTTCTATCATGTTCAATTTCTCCTAGAGTCTCAAGTATATTATGTGCTTCTGTACTAGATGCACCGCGTAATATCTGTGTAGTTAAGAATCTGTAAATTCTTGGGTCTTTGATTTCAGAATCAAGAAAATGAGAGTAGTGAAAATCATTTCTATGGAGTTTTTCAGTTTCAATAACTGTTCTTACATATTCTCTTTCTGCTTTTCTTGCCAGGTGATATCTTAAAATATCCTGTGGACGTAGGTGTATAGGATAACCATCTGATGCCCAACCAGCTAAAACAGCTTTGTTCACAGATAGTAGTAAATCATTAGGAGCTTGGAAATCAATTAGAGTTTCTAAAAGCCTTGCTGTTGGTCCACAATGAGCAGTTCTCCATCCAGATGTAAGTTTTTCTCTAGTTGATTCAAGGAGTTTTTTTGATTCGTCACAATAGGGAATTTCTGCTTCTCTTCCAAAAATAACTAATGAAGCTGTTTTTGTCGTGTCTGTTTTTTCTAGCAATGAAACTAAATCAGTGATTCCCACAACATCCATATCGATACCTTCATTTTTATAGGCTGCTCTAAGGATTTCAAGTGTCTCTGTTCTTTCTAGGTTTAATCCACTTCGTGATTTTTCAATTCCTTCAACAAACCTAGCTACAGAACTCCACCAAACACCTTTACCAAAATCTTGCCAGGGTCTGGCTTTTTTTTCAGCCTCAATATCAGCTATTGCGAGTTCTTCAAGTTTTAACATTGTTTCTTCAATTGAAGGATTGTAGAATCTTTGTTTTTGTGGCGGTATTGTGGGCTCTTCAATTGGCAACTCTGGGTGAGTTAAATAATAAATTGTTTCTCTTGCTGTTAGATCGCTAGCAACTATTCCAAATGCATGAGTTAAACTTTCCAATTGAAATCTGTTTGCAGTATGTTTTGCTAATCTCCTGAGTACACCTATGTCTTTCAGTTGCATGGCGCTAATGTTATCTTCTATTTTTGTCAGGTCTTCTGTTTTCATGTTTTGAGAGATGGTGATTACTTTATAAATCTTATCTTATGCTAAAAATGATAATTTTGAAAAGAATTATACTGGTTTAAGTTAGTATAAACAAAATTATTTAAATGCCCATTAGTTTTGTATAGTAAGAAAAATGCCAACAAATTTAATTAAAGCAAATAACATAAAAAAGGCTGTGGAAGAATTGGATAAAGACAAAAGTATCGGTAGTATTTCGGGCGATGTTGCCATTGAACTAAATAAAAAAGTTGAACATCTCTTAAATGAGGCAATAAAAAGGGCTAAATCAAATAACAGACGGACCTTATTTGGAAGGGATCTTTAAGATCTTTAGTGCTGTCCTCTACTAAAAAGTATTTAAAGGCTAAATTATTCTTTTAAGTGAATTAATATGAAAGTAAAAAGGAGGCTTAAATTGAAGAATAGAAAGAGGATCTTGAGTATTCTTTTATTTGCAGTAGTTATTCTATTTTTGATTATTTTTTTAAATTCAATTAGCAATGAGAACAAAAAAGGTGATATTTTTAAAGTGACTGGAGAGGTTACAGGAGATATTGGTCCTTTGAGTATTACTGATAATGTAATTTATTTAGATCTTGATGGAGATTTGCCAGCAAATTCAAGAAAAACTAATGTAGTCAGAACAATAAATGGGATAAAGGGTGGAGCTTACCTGTTCAATGGGATTAATAGTTCAATAGGTTTTGATGTTGTCAATTTTTCTCAAATAAAAAATATAACTGAGTCTAGTTTTAGTTTTGGTGCTTGGGTTAAACCCTCAAGCAGAGCAGGAGGAAGTCCAAATAATGTTATGACAATAATTGGAAAGATGGGTTATCACCCGGGGTTATTTTATGATTATAACGATAAGTATTCTTTTTATGTTTGGAATAAAAGTGGATCTTATGCTGTTGTAAATTCAAGTTCGCAATATGCTTATGGGTATTGGCATCATATAGCTGGAGTATTAAATACCAATACTAAAACTGTAAGTTTATATGTGGATGGGGTTTTATCAAAAAGAGTTAATTGTGTTGGTGTATGTGAAGAAGGAAAATTAAGGTACTATGGTTCCTGGCCATTGACCCTTGGAAATGTTAATGGTACCTATAGAGGTTATTTTTTCAATGGAACTATGGATGAGATAAGAATTTATAATAGAACTTTGAGTGATAGTGAAGTCTTTAGTATTTATTCAGATGCTCCGGGATCTTGTATTGGAGTTAATTGTGGAACAGATAGCTTACTTATGAATCTATCATTTAATGATCCATCACTTCCTAACGGAGTAAGCGTTATAAAGGGCGCGAGAAGAACATCGAATGCTGGTGGAAAAATTGGTGAAGGGTATTTATTTAATGGAGTTAATGCCTCCTTAAGTATAGACAAACCAAGATATTTTTTAGTTGGTGGAAAGCAAACAGTTCTTTTTTGGTTTAAGGCAAATTCTCAAAGTGATCAGATAAATAATCTTAATTATCTATTTAGTCATCCTGCAACAGGAACTCCAAATGGTAATAGATTTTATATTCACCTAAAAAATAAAAACACCTTAACAGAGATGATTGGTGGAGTCTCTGGTGCTGGCTTTTATCCGATTTCAAATGAAAAATTGACTGATTGGAATTTTGTTGCGGTGATAAGAAATATGGATGAAAATAGAAGTTTACTTTACCTAAATGGTGTTCTTGTTAATAGCACTAACTTTACAGTTAATCTAAGTGTTGGAGATACTTCTTTATTTTTGGGCAGTTATGATGGTGTTTCTCAATTTTTCAATGGAACTATTGATGAGGTAAGGATTTACAACAAAGAATTAAGTGCTAGTGAAATTCAAAGTACTTATGACTCTGAAAAGGGATATAATGAAATGAACAGATGCTCTGGAAGTGATGGAGATTTAACCTTAGATGAGCAACCATTTATCTTTGGGGTGATTAATTTTACAAATGACCTTGGAGAAACTGAAAATTATGAAGATGACTGTATAGATAATTCTACTTTGCTAGAGTATTATTGTTCTGGAAATAGTGTTCTAAGTGAAAATGTGAGTTGTGAGAATGGTTGTATTGAGGGACAATGTACATTTGTTAGTGAAAATTTAACTTGTGAAGATTCAGATGAAAAAAATTACAATTCATTGGGCCAGGTTAATTATAGTGAAAATGGAAATTATTCTACCTCCATGGATAGTTGCATTGATGAAAAAACTTTGCTTGAATATTTTTGTCAAGATGATGGTTTGCTTGGTCAGGAAGTTTATGTGTGCCCTGATAATTATAAATGTAGTGAAGGATCTTGTGTTGAAGACAATACTCCTTTAGCTCAGTGTGCTGCTGGAGAAGAAAAGTGTGCCGGAACAGACTATTATTTCTGCGAAAATTCAAATTGGAATGGACCTCAACAGATTGTGGGGAAATGTGATTACTTTGGAGATTTAACTGGCATAGTAGGTAATAATACTAACCTCACTGCTCAAAACCAAATAAATTTACTGAGTAAAAATTTATGGATAATTGTATTTGTAATATTTTTATTGTCTGTTTTGATTGTTGGAGGAATTGTTATTTATTTGTTATTTAGAAATAATAGTAAATCAAGATCCTCAAGTTATCGCGGTGGGGGGAACATTCCTCCAAAACCGAGTATTTCCGCTTCTTCTAATATAGTTAATAGGTCTAATGTTAATTCTCAACAGGCTAGTCAGATGCCTCGGTCCTTTCCAAGATAGGCATAAGGCTTCTTTATAGGATATAAAATCATAAACATGGCAAATAAACATAAGGGATCAAATAATGAAAGAGAGTTACTGAAAATATTCTCTGAAAATGCTTGGAGAGCTGCAAGAGTAGCTGGAAGCGGAGTCAATGATGAATCTCCATGTGATTTAATTGCTGGAAAAATTGGTAGAAAATTTGCAGTGGAGTGTAAATCAACGAGAAAAAATATACAGTATATTTCTAAGGCTCAAATGGAGGACTTTTTAATATTTGCAGAGATAATGGGCCTTACTCCAATAATTGCAATAAAATTCTTTAGAGAGGGTTGGCTTTTTGTTAACCCAAAGGATTTAAGAGACACTGGAAAAAATTGGGCTATGGGTTTAGAAGATGCTAAAAAGATTGGAAAAAGGTTTGGGCAGTTGACTCAGTGATTAATTCAATAAATGTTATTTATCTGCTAACTTAGCAGCATAACCTGAAGCTATAGCAAGATTTTCTTTTGTTTTATCCCATCTAACTAAAAAAGCATAAACATAAGCAGCACCTTTGCTTTTTGCATCTGCTAAAAGAGCTTGAATTGCATCACTCCTAGCCTTATCAGGTTTTTCATTAAATCCTAGACCTTCAATATAACCTAATTGGTCAGTTGGTACCGTTATTCTTCCAGGCCATAGCAAGTTTTTAGCTGCAGAATCAGATTTAGCAAAATCTACTCTGTCACTAGAACCATCTACATAAATAACTTGGTTACATAATTTTGGTAAATCTGAATTATTTTCCATTATAATTTTGATACAAATGGTTGATATTTAAAGATTTATATTATTCCTTTTTTAATTCATGATAAAGAGATTGCTAAAGGTTATCTAGGTTATTTTAATTTAATTTGGAAAAGTTCGGTAAAATAAGCTATTATTGTTTCTATATGAAATCAACATGCACACAATAATTTAATAAACCCCTGCCTCTTTAAATTATCATGGGATTTAAAGAGGCGAAGTACTATCGGAAATTACAAAATAAAAAAGTACATTGCACTTTGTGCCCTCATTCTTGTTTTATGAGTAATGGTGAAACTGGCAAATGTGTTGTTCGTCAAAATGTTAATGGAATATTAAGAAGTATGTTCTACTCTAAGCCACACATGATGAAACATTTACCAATAGAAGATATTGGATTTTATCATGTTGAACCTGGAAAAGATACCCTTGTTGTTGGAATGGTTGGAAAAAACTTAATAGAAAGAAATGAAGATATAAAAAAAATAGAAGAGGAAATTGAAGTTGCTCCAAAAATCGGTCAAACTCCTAGCCAGGTGATTGATGAAACGAAAGTAGCAAAAACAAATATAATTAGTCATGCATATCAAGAACCGCTTGTTTCATATGAATATGTTTTAGATATTTTAGAAAGGTCTAAAGAAGTAAAAAATCTTCTTGTTACAAATGGATTTTTTAATAATGAACCTCTGAGGGAAATAGTAAAGAATCTAAGGGCTGTTTTGATTAGTCTAAAATCTTTTGATAGTGAATTTTACAAAGAGAATTATAATGCAAAACTTGAGCAGATATTAAAATCTATAAGACTAATGAAGGAAAATGATGTTTGGATTGAATTGAGGTATAATGTAGATAATGATAAAAATGAAAATCTTTATGAGATAAGAAAGATGGTTTTATGGATTCTGAATAATTTGGGGAGTGATGTTCCTTTACATCTATACTCAAAAAATGCTAATGTGGAACTTTTAAAACGAGCAAGAATAAGTGCTATAAATGCTGGCTTAAAGTATGTTTACACTCGTTCAGATTTAGAAGATGAAAAAACTACCTTTTGTCCAAACTGTAACATTCCAGTGATAATTAGAAATACTCCTGTTGAAACTATCTTAAATAATGGTATGTGTAAATGTGGAGAAAAAATTGCGGGTGTTTGGGAGTAGTTGTAATTTTAATGCTATATGTAAGTGTTGCTACTGCAATGAACAATTCTGAAAGTGTTATCCATCTAGAACCAAAATCTCATGAAAAGGTAGACTCAAAAGATATAAAAAGCGGGAAAATTTTATTTAAATCAACGAATCAAAAGGTAAAAGAGAACGCAATTTGGTTTTTTATCATATTTTGCATAATACTCTTTATTTTTTATAAATTCAATAAAACTGGGAGAAAAAATGAATAATAAAAAAATTGTTGCATCGTTTATAATCGAGATACTTGGAAGACCTCCAGAATATGTTAAAGAGACTTTAATTGGGATTGTTGATAAAATTGATAAGGAAAAGGGAGTTAGTATAACTGAAAAAAGAATCCATGAACCAAGAAGAGTTGAGGGAGATAGTGATTTGTATACAACTTTTGCAGAGATTGAAGCTGAATTTGAGACTCTTGAAAATATGTTAACAGTAGCCTTTAATTATATGCCTTCAAATTTTGAAATTATTTCGCCTACCGAGCTTATTATTAAAAATGTTGAAATAAGTAATATACTCACTTCAATTTTGATAAGGTTACATAAATATGAAGAGATTGTTAAAAAAGTTGGGGTCGATAATGCTGTATTGCAAAGAAGATTAAAAGAGCTGGTAGATTACCTTCAACAAAAGAAGGGTGTTGATGTTAGTTCTATTTCAGGTAAAGAATTAACTAAAGAGAAAAAGAAAAATCCTAAAAAGGCTGGGAAAAAGAAAATTTAGCTAACCTTAGACCTTAGTTAAATTGCCGTTTGTTTCAAATCTTTGACTAAAATCTTGAGTTTTTTGTTGTAATACTTGGTTAGAGGTTGTTTTTGGTTTTTTGACTTTTAACCAGAAAATAAGTCCAATAAACGCAAGGACAACTATAACTACTAAAAGAATCCACCAATTACGTGTGCTACTACCTGGAGGATTGATTTGCTTACAATCTCCAATACAACATGTAAATCCTTCTGAAGAGCTAATGACTGGACCGTTACATGTTAAACCTTGTTCACATATTTTTCCACCATATTCAACACATCTTTTTGATTGAGAAACAGAAAAATTTGTTGCAGCATCTTCTTTAATGTTAAAATTCAGCAAAAATTTATCAGAAAAATTTGCTGATGAAGCTAAAATAAAACCACTTATATTCTCAGGCTTTAAAAATCTAAATTTAAGACTTATTAAGTTGGACCTATTTATAGGTATTGTTTCTATTTCAGTTACTGAAATATTCGTATAATTTGTTAAACTATCTGAAATAGATAGTGTTATTTTACCTGTTTGTATATTCCCAAGATTAGTCAAGTTAACATCATAGATAAAATAACTTCCAGGTTTAACTGTTACCTGAATGTTAGATGGGAAAAAGAAAAACTTAGGTTTTGTGATATTGATTGGTGATTGATTTTGTTGTGTGATATTTGTTATGTTAAGTGTAGTGTTATTTATAGACACATTTGTGTTGTTTTGATCAATTATTATAGATTCATTTTTTATTATATACGTTGGGATATGATATTCAAAATCTGCTAAAATTAAGGAAAGATAAGTTATCTCTGTAAACTCAAAATTTGATGTTGGAATTACTAGTGTTTTATCTGATTGCGCTGGAACTTTAATAAACCCAGTAGTTGTATCTAAAGTATAGAGTACACTTACTTCATAATTAAGATTATTGTGTAATACTGCTTGAAGATCTTGTGTTACAATAAAAAAACCCGGTTTAATATTAAATGGTGCTGTTGTGTTTGTGATTGTAAAATTCTTTTCAAGATCTAATGTTTGTGCTTGATTATTTTCTTTAAAATAAACTTGATTTACTCTTAGTTTATAGGTCTCTTCATTGTATGGTAAAATTGCATAGATGTAGTAGGTGTTATTTATCTTTTCTATATCATAGCTAATTGGAACTCGTACTTTTCCTCTAAAGAATTCGATGTTTTCTTTAGGAATATTTGAAAGAATATTTCCTGAGATAGATGCTTGAAATGTTTCTCCTTTCATAAAGGAATCTTTAGAGGTTATTGTTAAGGAACTAACTAAAAAAGAAAATTCAACTAGGAATATTAAAACAAAAATTATACTTACACCCTTTTTTATAATCATGATTTTATAAGAATTGAAAGATTAATAAAGTTAACTATAGAGAATTATAATTGTTAGAATTAGGTAATTACTTACTCATTTCTTTAAGTTTCTTAAGTGTATCGTTATACTCTTTATCCTTATTTGAGACTCCGGGCCTTGGAGGCATTGGTCTTGCTTGAGGCGCTGATAACCTTGATGGAGAAAGCATAGGACGACCCATTGGTCTAGGCATCATTCCTCCAAATCTAGGAGGCAAGAATGGTGGTCTTGTCTCTCTAGGAGCTGGGCCTTTTTTTCCACCTTTGAAGAACATAACTTTTAGTCTATCTTTAAAAATAATAATTAGAACAACCAATAAAATTAATATTACTAGAACCCAAATCCACCAAGGAAGTTTAGAGGTTGTTGAACAACTTGATTTACAGGTACCATCAGCACATTTTATTAGTCCTTCACCGCAGACGCTAGGTACTCCTGCCTTACAACAAACATTTGTTACATCTTGGCAAGTGAGATCTATTTCAGATTCAGTTGATGAATCACAGGAACCTTTACAGCTATAACCTTGGTTTTCACATTCAGATGTTTCTGTATTTTTAAGTTCACATTCTCCGGAACAGCAAACCTTCTCAAAAGTATAATCTGCAATGTCTCTTATTTCATCAGTGCTACAAACTTCATTACTTTTACAAAAAACTCCACTACTAGCTGAGCATGACTTTTTAACAACTGGTTCAGAACAGCAAATGTCCCCTAAACTACAACCTGATAATTCCTCAAAAGGTACTGCATTTATCATACTGATACATTCTTGTTTACTAACACAATAATGATTATTTGATGTGCAATCTTTTTCAGGAGAAATCTTTTTTCTGCAATATCCATCTTCACAGATTTGATCAGAACCACAATCTGTATCTTTTGTACAATCGGTAACTGTTTCTCCATTTATAACTCTAGTATTTCCCCAGCCTGCAAACAAAAGCCATCCAGTGTCTTTAACAGTATTCCAACAGCCATCTTGACCCTGAACTTTTCCATTTAATAAATAATCCTTTGCAGAAGCGACTTCTCTGTAATCATTACCTTGCAGAGCTAAAAATGCAAGGGCTGTTGAATAAAACTTTCCGTAGTTACCAACATTCCAAAGATTTCCCTGAAGCCTTTCATTTAAAATAACTGAAAGATAATCATCAGAACCAATCATCATGTACATAAATGATTCTGGAAATAGATCTAAATTTTCACTTGAAAGTGCGTCTAGATAAGGTAAGAATTGTGAGGTATCAATATCCTTATTAAAAAGAGCTAGTGATGCCCATAAACTTCCTTCATAGCTACAAACAGAATCTTGTTTAAAACATTTGTAAACTACTTTTTCTACTGTCTGAGTTCCAGCAGTGGCCGATTGAACATTTTGAGAAACATGAATCACTTGAGAATTTTGAGATTTGTATAGAAGAGTTGTTTTAAAATCCTTATCACAGGAAACTGTAAATTCTTTTTCTAGACAATTAGTATTTATCTGTAACCAATATCCATTTTCAGAAAGAGTAAAACAATTCCCACCAGTTAAAGACAATTTTTTGTTTGCAGCAATATTAAGACCCACTGTTGCTTCATCGTAACGTATTTGGCATGTTGAAGCCTCATTTGCTTCAATTTCTAAAAGCCAAGATAAATCTGGGACTGTTTTTGTTTGACTTATAAGCCAATCTTTAGCTTTTGTTGTGTCCTGATCTAATTTTTCTAAAGCAATCATAGCCATTGCAGTATCTTTAATTGTGCAATGTGAAGCTGGCCAACAAGTTCCATCTTGATAAGAATCTGCCATTAATGATTTTAAACAACTTTTATCATCTTTACCAAGGGAACCAATAGCTAATAAAATAGAAATTTTCTCTCCTAATTGCAGTTTAGAACAATCTTCACCAACAGAAGAAAATTTATTATCAATACAACCATAAGCTTTATCTAAAGGAGTTTTTGTCTCATTTGCAGCATATACTCCTCCTGCTAAAGAAAAAATAAGAACTACAAGTATAAATAAAACTAATAAACCTCTTTTATTACTCATGGAATTTTAAAGTATAATGAGTTTAAAAACTTTTGTTTGTAGTGGTGAGGTTTCTAGGATAATTTTTCTTTGAAAAATTTATCAATCGTATCTATACTAGCATCATTTATATTACCATGAGATAAATTTTCTTTGATTATTAATGTGGAATCAATTCCCCTTTGTTTAAGGACATTGTTAAAGTCAATGCTTTGATTTATTGGAACAATCTCATCTTTATCTCCATGTATTAATAAAAAAGAAGTTGTTGTTTTTATTTGGTTTATGTGATATTGAGGGCTTGCTTGTTTTGCTAGATTTATACAAGTAACGTTATCAGAAGTAATGTCACAACCTAAAAACATTAAAGTAATTTCTTTTAAAAGTTGAGTATTATTAATACAATAAATACTTTTATCACACTGGAGTATAAGTGTTTTAAGATTTTGTGGACCCCAACAAGAGACTACTGCTTTAATATCTCTTGATTGAACAGCAAGTAATGAAGCTAAATGCCCTCCAGCAGAAAAACCAATTAATCCAATTTTTTCTTTATCCAAATTGTACTCTTCTGCATGTTGTTTTATCCATAAAACAGAAGCATTAAGATCTTCAATTTGTTTTGGAAACTTTGATTTACTACTCCAACTGTAATCAACAGAAACAGTAGCATAACCGTGTTTAGCAACTTCAAGAGCAACACTAGATAAATCTTCTTTCATTCCTCCATCCCAACCACCTCCATGAACAAGAATTATAACTGGAAGTTTTTTAAAAGAGCTGTTTAATGGTAAGTAAAGATCCAGTAGTAGAGGAGGGCTATTGACATTAGAATATTCTAGGTTTGAAATCGTTTTTATATCATCTTTTATGTAACCTGGAGAACTATAAGAGAGATTTGTTTGAGAATAACCTTCATGATATGCATCATTTAAAAAAGATTTTAACAAAAAACAAAATAAGAAAATTAATATTACAATAGAGATTACTACAGCTATTTCTCTTATCTTATCTTTTTTTCTTTTGAGATTATTTTTTCTACCTCTTTTCATATTATATCACCTAAAATATTTACTTTTTTAAATTTTTATCTAAGAAACTTACTACCTTATTTATATCAAAGTCAACAGCAGTATCAACGTTATGGCCAGTATTTTTTAGAATTATCAATTCGGAGCTAATGTTGTTTTGATTAAGGGCGTTGTTGAAGTCAATGCTTTGTTGAATTGGAACAATTTCATCTCTATCTCCATGAATTATTAGGAATGATGTTAATTTGTTTGTTTGGTTCACATAATATTGAGGGCTTGCTTGCTTTGCTTTTTCAGGGCAGTCTTCAATGTTACAACCTAATAACTGTTTTATTATTTCTGCTAAAAATAGTTTACTTTTAGAACAGTAAATACTATTTTCACACTGACTAAGAATTGTTAAAAAGTTAGTTGGGCCAGAAATACTAACAACTGCTTTAATATTTTTATTTTGATTTTCTGTTCCAAATAATAAAGCTAGATGTGCTCCTGCAGAACCACCAAGTAGTCCAATATTATTTCTGTCTAGGTTATATCTATTGGCGTTATTTTCTATCCAATTAACTGAGGATTTTAAATCATCAATTTGTGCTGGAAATTTTGCTTCATTTGAAAGTCTATAGTTAATAGCTATTGTTGCATAACCTTGTTTTGCAAATCCTATTGCAGGATAGATAAAATCCTCTTTGCTTCCGGAATTCCATGCTCCTCCATGAACTAAAATAAGTACTGGAAGAGACTCTGATGAAGTATAGTTCCTAGGGAGATAGATATCTAAAAAACTTTGATCTGAATATTTGATGTCTTTAACAATCTCAACTTGATTTTTAACAGAAGTAAGATACAAAAATCCTACCAATGGCTGGTAAGCGAGATAAATTAGAAATAACCCAATTACAACTATAACAATAATGATGATCACTCTTTTTAATTTCATAATTTATAGAATAGTTAATTATTATTAAATGTTTGTTTGATAATCTAGAAATTATCTCAGTTCAATTTCATACAACTCGCCTTTCTTTTTTCTTTTTCTTTTTACTTTAGGTTTTTCACTTTCAGTTTTATTTTGATAGTTATTTTGGTTATTTGATGTTTTTTTCCAGGCACCGGATTTTCTGATTACATAGGCTACAGGATTTTTTGTTTTTTGAGAAAGATCATCCATTTCAAAAATGCCAAGATCTTTGTAAATATCATTGTCAAAGTTTGGTGGAAGAACTACCTTTTGTTTGGAATGCCAGACAAGTTGTGAGTTTATGTAACCTTGTTTTAAGGGAGGCTTGTTTAGCAAGTTCCAGTCATTTACTCGCTTTTCAATTTCTGTCATTGTGAGGCCTAAAGATTTAAAAAAGTTCAGTAGTATAAACAAACCTCTTTTTCTTCCATCTTCCATTCCCACTAAAATTTTACTAATTGATGGCGGAAAGTATTCTTCTTTTAGTTCACTTGATGTTAATTTTATTTGTTCAAATTTTTTGTTTTTGTTGTTTTTATCTTGGTTAGAAGAATCACTTTCATTTTCTGAATTATTAAAAAGCTTTTCTTCCTTATTCTGAGATTTATACCAGTCTAGCGCTTGGATTAGTAATTCTTTTGCTTCATCTTTTTTTGGATTAATTTGTAATTGTGAAACTTTTATATTAAATGGATCTGCATCTTTTAGCTGAAAATCTTTGAGTTTATTCTTATCTACAGGAATACTTACAAGAGAAGTTTTTTCGTGCAGAGAATATGGCATTCTAAACAAATGCCTTGATGAAACTAATTGTAGGTCTAGGCCTAGAATTTTAAAAATGTCTGTTGAAATAATTTTTTCTTGGAAGTTGTCTGGGTTGGCTACTGAATCGGTGTTGCATTTGTTACAATAGAAAAAACTTTTGCTGGTTGTTTCATCCATTACTTTTCCACAGGCAGGGCATTTTTTGGATTTGTATTCTTTAGTTGAAGATTTGAATGATTCAATATATGGAGGATAACAGCTGTCGCATCTCAGATTTATTAAAAATCTTTCCTGAGCAATTAGATTACACTTTTCACATTTAACTCCGGTAAAATCTTTTAAATTTGAAAAATCCTGGTTGCTTTCTTTAATTAGGTCTTCTAAAATTGGACGAGCAAGTTCTTTTATGTAGAGTAAGATTATGCGAGCATATTCTGGAAACATATCTTTAACATTTATTTCATCCAACTTTTCTGGAAATGATTGCCAGGGGACAACTATATGAAAACCTTTACTTCCACTAAATTTGACTAGAAAGTTTTTTATCCCTCTAAATTCGAGTGCCGTTATAACAGAAATGGCTGCTTTTTTACTGTATTCAATCCATTTACAATCAATATCAATTACCAAATCCCAGCCTTTTCTTAGGTCATTTAATTTTTCTAAACTTAAATCTGTTGAAATTTGCAGGGGATCTTTCCAGAGTTCTTCTGAACAATGAAAGCTTGTTGCTCCTCTTTTGACTAGGGCTATTATATCAGAAGGATATTGAAAAGAATCTGGACGCTTGCCAAAGCCCTCAAAATATCTTGGGCTTACTTCTCGATCTTGTGAATAGTCAAAAATAGTGTTTAGCACATCTTTTCTTGAGTAGTAGGATATGGCTATTGCTCTTATTCTTTCCTCTTTTTGTTCCATGCTAATACATTAAATATGGCTTTTTAAATAAATATCTATAAAATTGCTTATTAGATTAATTGACCAGTAAACTACAACAAAGCTTAAAAGCTCGACCATATTCGAAAGAATATGTTAGCTAGGATAGATAACCCTAAGGTTTTTTCTGAGGTGATTTCAATCATTTCAGAACTGGTAACTGAGGTAAAAATAAAATTTGATGAAGAGGGAATGAGTATTGTAGCGATAGATCCTGCAAATGTGGCTCTTGTATACTTTAAATTACCAAAGAATTCTTTTTCACAATATGAGTCTGGCAATGAAGTTTTGGGAGTAAATTTAGATAATTTAAAGGCTGTTTTGAGAAGGGCAAAGCAGGGAAGTATCTTGATAATGGAAAGTGAAGAAAGTCATCTAAGACTTGATATTTTAGATAAAATAAAAAGAAGTTTTTCTTTGGCATTGATTGAAGTTGAAACTGCTGATAAAAACGTTCCAAATTTAGAGTTTCTTTCACAAATCCAAATGAACCCTCCAGACTTTGTTGATGCTGTTGAAGATTGTTTAATTGTAGCTGATTCCTGTAGTTTTATAGCTGAACCTGATAAGTTTATTATAGAAGCAAGCGGTTTAAACTCAGCTAGAGCAGAGTTTTCAAGTGATGAGGTAAAGATAATTTCTGGAAGTTCTAAGTCAAAATACAGTTTAGAATATCTACAAAAATTCGTGAAGGCAAGTAAGATTTCTGATAAAGTGTTTATTAATTTTTCTTCAGATCACCCGGTTAAGCTAGAGTTTAAAAGAGAGGATATAGAACTTTCATTTATTCTTGCACCAAGAGTTGATAATGATGATTGATTGAAGAAATTTTTTCTGAAAAGATTTAAATAGGCTGTCTCATTATACATAAGATAATACATATTATTAATTAAGCTAATAATCATATGTATTATGAGACTAAAAAAGAGAATAATATTATTAATAACATAAATAAGATGGTTAATATGAATATTCATAAAAAACTGCTTGATTTTATAAAAGAAAAGAAAGTAGTTACTAGTTCTGAAGTTGCTAAATATCTTGATCTTTCATGGAATACTGCGGACAAATATCTTCTTGAAATGGTTATTGAAGGAAAAGTTGAAAGAATAAAAAAAGAAGGAGTAAATCTATGGATGATAAAATAAATAATAAAAAGGCCCAGGTAACAATCTTCATAATAATTGGTGTGTTAATTGTTGTGGCAATAATTCTTATTTTTACATTGTATCGGGAAAAACCAGAGATTATACCTGGAATTCAGCCAAAAGAACCAAATCAAAATATTGCCCAATGTGTAAATGAGCAGGTTGAAAAGATATCAAATTTATTGGTTGAAAATAATTTTTATTCAACCCCTGATCCAATATTGTACAAAGAGTTTGCATATAAGGATGAAATACCTTTTAAAAAATATCCTTATCTTTGTTTTACTCCCAATACTAGAGCTAGATGCATAATCCAAGAACCAGTTTTAATGACTCATCTAGAGGGAGAGGTTTATAATTTATTGGGAAGCAAAATAGAAGAATGTTTTTCTAATCTTAAATTAGATCTTGAGAATGAGGGCTATGCTGTTGAGTTTGATGGTGGAACAAATTATTCTGTACAGATGTTGCCTGGAGCTATTAAAACAGAAGTAAAAAGAAAGATGAGAGTAACAAAATCTAGTTCTGAAAGAGACTTTGAGAAGTATGGTTCTTATGTTCAAAGTCCGTTATATGATATGGCCATAGCCACTACAGAAATATTATATCAAGAGGCAAGATATTGTAATTCTGATTATGTGTTAATAATGAGACAAAGCCCTAAAATTGAAATAGATAAATTTCAAACTGGGGATGATAATAAGATTTATACTGTTAAAGATACAAAAACAGAAAAGTTGATCAGATTTGCTGTAAGGGGGTGTGTCTTACCAACACCTAAGCAATTTTAAAATGAAAAAAGATGTGAAATTAAATTTAGAAAATTTAATGAACGAAAAATCTGGTGAAGTTTATTTTCAGATTCTAACCTTAGTTGTATCCATATTTGCTTTTAGTTTTATTATTGCTGGGCTAAGCCTTGGCATTGAAAGGGTCTCTGCACAAACAACAATACCCTCAAGTTTAAGCACTAGCCAAGAAGTCAAGTGTTGTACAAATTCAAAAAATGGTTCTAGTTGTCAAGAATTTTATTCTGGAAGTGATTGTGAAAAAAACTGTTTGGGAGCTTGTAACAGCGGTAGTTGTTCTCAAAGAGCAGAGTGCAAGCTTGGTTGTTGTTTTGATAAGGAAGAGGGTGTCTGTGCTCCACAAAGTGCAAAGGAAAGATGTGAAAATCAAACAAATGGTCAGTGGTCTCAGGATTCTTATTGTAATATAAATCAGTGTCAAAAGGGTTGTTGTAAGCTAGGTTTACAAAACCAGTTTATAACTGAACAAAGATGTAAAAAACTTGCAGGTTTGTATGGAACGAATTTTAGTTTTAACAAAGGTGTTAAAGATGAATTAAGTTGTATTGAAAAATCTAGTCAGGATGATAGAGGAGCTTGTGTTTATGGTGAAGCTAATAAAGATGGTAAGAGAAATTGTAAGGCAACAACACAGACAGAATGTAAAAGCAATATAAAAGGAGAATTTCATAAAGGAGATTTATGTTCTAAAACAAGTCTAAATACTGTTTGTGAAAGACAAAAGTCAACAAATTGTGTAGAAGGTAATGATGGAGTTTATTGGTTTGACTCTTGTGGAAATATGGAGAATATTTATTCATCTGATAAGGATAGTTCTTGGGCTGGTGGGAAAATTTTAGATAAAAGTAAATCTTGTAATTCTGATAGTGCAAATACTAAAAGTTCTACATGCGGCAATTGTAATTATGAAAAAGGAAGTATTTGCGGGACTTATAGAATTGGAACAGATACTAAGCCTAAATATGGAGATTATGTTTGCAAAGATTTGAATTGTAAAAATGCTCCAGGACAGGCAGGCATTAAAAAAAATAGAATAAATGGAGAGAGTTGGTGTGTTTATGATGGACAAATTGGAGAGGCTGGAATTTCTAGCCTTACTAGTATCTTGGGAATTGATACAAGTATTCTTGGAAATAAGGGGTTATTGAGCAGCGATGTTGTTGGAAGCAGACATTTTAGATATCTTTGTGTAAATGGTGAAGTAAATGTTGAACCTTGTGCTGATTATAGAAAAGAAATTTGTGTTGATAAGGGATCTGTTAATGGTAAGAATAATGCAATTTGTAGAGTTAATATGTGGGAAAGTTGTGTTGGACTTAATAGTGAAACTGGATGCGGAACAGCTTGCATGGCTCAATGTAAAATCAATCCTGATTGTAGAGTGCAAAATGTTGAAGTTGATAAAAACTTTAAATTTAATGCTTGTGTACCAAAATATCCTCCGGGATTTGATTTAGCAGGTTTGGGAGGAATAACTAGTCTTTTATCTGGTAGTTCTGGAACAGTTGGAGATTTGGCTGGAGGATTGGGAAGTTTAGCAAATAATCAATTGTTGGGAAGTTTGTCTGATGGAATATCTTCTTTAAACACTTGTGGTATGGCATCACAAACGTGTACAGTAACTTACATAAAAAAATGTCCTGGTGGATGGAAGTGTGTTGATAATTGCAATTGTATGACAATGGATTTTACTTCTCAATTGAATAATTTATGTGTAAGTGCTGGGGATTGTGGAGCATATGTAAATATTGCTGGAGCAGTTACAGATCAGGGTTATTCTGTAAGTAAAAAAGGAGATAAAGGTCATGCTCCTCCAAGATTAACCGAGATTTCAAAACTTTATTCAATATTTGCCTTGCCAATTCCCGGACAAAAAGCCTCACCCGGGTTTTTTGATAATATTCAAGCAATAAATTCTCTAGGGCTTTTTGGAATTGGAGATATTTTTGGTGATGGTTATGCAAAGACAAGTGGGAAAGTTAGTGATGGATTGTTTGGTGATAGTCAGTTGGGAAGTACTGTTGGAATAGGTCTTGGAGTTGGTGGAGCTGTAGGAGTTAGTACTGGATTTATAGGGGGCTCAACAGTTGGTGGAATTCTAGGGGGAAGTGGTTTTGCAGTAGGCACGGCATTTTTATGGGCAGCAGTTGCAATTGCTGTTGTTGTTGGTTTAATGTCAGCATTTGGTTGTGGAAAAATGAAGAAAGTGACTATAACATTTGAATGCAAGCAATGGCAAAGACCAACTCTTGGAGATTGTAGTTTTTGTGGAAAAGATCCGCTAAAACCGTGTACAAAATATAGATGTGAAAGTTTAGGGCTAAACTGCAGGCTTATTAATGAAAATACCGGACAAGACCAGTGTATTCTTGATGATAAAGCAATTCCAATTCCCATTATAAGTCCTTTGGATGAGGCTTTAGATAAAAATCTTTTTAAATATACAGATATTTCAGATAATGGATTTAAGATTAGAGCATTGGATGGAAGTTGTTTAGATGCTTTTACTCCGCTAGCTTTTGGAGTTAAAACAAGTGAGTTTGCACAATGTAAAATAAGCGAAAATAAAGATAGCTTTGAAAATATGAGTGAATATTTCTTAGAATCATCTCTTTATACTAAAAATCATACAATGTTAACATATCCTCCAAGTGCTGAAAGTATTGCTGCATCAGAGTTAGGTGATACAGAGAGTTTAGGCATGGTTGATGAAGAAACAATGTCAAGCATACTAAGTGCGGTAGGAGATGTTAATCTATATGTTAAATGTGCAAATACAAATGGTAATGCAAATGATGCTGACTATAAAATAAATCTTTGTGTTAAGCCCGGACCTGATAGAAATCCTCCGGTTATTTTGGCAGTATCTCCGCCAGAAAACACAACACTAGCTTTTGATGCAAAAGAACAAAATGTAAGTGTTTATGTTAATGAACCAAGTGATTGCAAATGGGATTTGTCAAGTGCAGCAGATTATAATTCAATGAAAAATAATATGAATTGCGTAACAGATGTTGAAGAAGGAACTTTGCTTGGATGGCCATGCTCAACAATTAACCCAGTACCATTAGAAAGTATGTCTACAACTGTTTACTTTCTATGCAGAGATCAACCCTGGTTAAAAGAAAATAATTCAAGAAATGTTGGAAATATTTATACATATAGTCTTAAAAAAAGTGAAAATACTTTAGTTATCTTGGCGACATCTCCTAATGGTACAATGATTGTTGGTTCTGAACCAACCACAATTGAATTAGCTGTTGAAACTTCTGGAGGAATTAGTAGTGGTTTGGCTTCTTGTGGATATAACAGCATTGAACCAGACAATTATATTCCTATGTTTGAAACAAACTCAAACATACATAAACAAACTCAAACATTAAACAATGGAAATTATACCTATTATTTCAAATGTCTTGATGCTGCAGGAAATATCGCTCTAGGAAATAGTTCTTTTGGTATTGAACTTGATAAAACAATTCCCGAAGTTAGTAGGGTTTACTATGATGCTGGTAATCTAGTTGTTTTAACAACAAAGGACTCAGAATGTGCCTATAGCTATAATCAGAGTGATTGTAATATAAATTTTGAAAATGCAACAAAAATGGAGTCAGACCTAACAAAAGAACATTCTATACAGTGGAATCCTGCAGAAACTCACTATATAGTTTGTAGAGATATTTGGGGAAATAAGCCTGCAGGATGTTCGCTGATTGTAAAAGCAGATGAGTTACTTAAAACAAAATAGAAAATCCAATATATTTATAAATCAAAAAGTCCTTTGTGGGAGTATATAAAGAGATGACAATAAATCAATTTAGTAAAAGAGGTCAGGTTACAATATTTATAATTATAGCGGTAGTTATCATTGCAGCAGTTATTCTTTTTTTTACAATGACTCAAAGCGGTAAAAAGATCATAAATAATTTGATTGGTGGAGAAATTGATGTTAATGGTGAACTTCAGAATTGCCTTAGTACTAACCAAAAAGTGAATGATAAAATAAATCTGATTCTTTCTCAAGGAGGAAGTTCAGATCCTCAAAATTATTTTTCATATAATAATACTAAAGTTGAATATTTATGTTATACTTCTGAATATTTGAAGACTTGTTATGTTCAAAGGCCAAGGTTAGTAACTTATGTTGAAACTGAAATTACCAAGGCAATAAAACAAGACATTCAAGAATGCATAAATTCTTTAGAGCAAGATTTGAGGGATAAAAATTATGAAGTTAATTCTAATAAATTGAGTAAACTTTATGCAAATCTAACTCCTAGCAAAATTATCATAAGTACTGACTATGGGTTGAGTGTAAAGAAGCCGGGAGATACGACAGGAGTTAGAACATTTGAGAATGTAAAATTAACAAAGCCTAGTAAAGCTTACGACTTGATTATGCTTGCAACATCCATAATAAATTATGAATCAGCCTATGGAAATTCAGAAATATTAAATTATATGATTTACTATCCAAATGTTAGAGTTGAAAAAGAAAGATTTGATCCGGGAATTAAAGTTTATGTTTTAACAAATAGAGATACAAGAGATCAATTTGTATTTGCAGTAAAAAGTCTTGCATTTCCGCCAGGATATGAGATACCGAAAACAGTATAATAAATAATAAAAAGGATTAAAAAGTTTAAATATAATGAAAAAGAGAATTGACAAAAAAAATTATGCTTTAGGAGGTAAAGCATAAACTGCGAGAATTCTATGAATTCTCTGGTCCTCGGTTTAAGAGGTAAACCTCAGATGATGAAAAAAGGGGGAATTTGTTTATTGATAATTTTAGCATTTGTAGTTATTAGTTTAAATTTTATATCTGCACAAGTTAGTATTAACAATACTCCTCAGGTGAATTATTGTTGTGAAAAAACAACAAAGGGAGTTTATTGTCAAAACGCACCTAAAGATCAGTGCGATGCAAATTTTAAAGCAACACCTACTTCATGTGAAGCAACATCATATTGTAAAAAGGGTTGTTGTTACGATAGTAGTGAGGGAATTTGCATGGATAATACTCCTCAGGAAGCATGTAAATCTGCAAATGGGGCTTGGACTGGAAAGTCATGTAGTAGCGCAGCACAGTGTGGTTTGGGTTGTTGTGTAATGGGGCAACAGGCTGCATATACAACATTAATTAGATGTAAAAAATTAGCCGCATTCTATGGGATTGAGTCTGATTTTAGATCAGGAATTACAAATGAATTAGATTGTATTCAACTTGCTGGTGCACAGGATGTGGGAGCTTGTGTTTTTGAATCAGAATTTCAAAAAACTTGTAAATTTGAAACAAGAACTGAATGTGAAACTGCTAAAAAAAATTCAAAAAATTCTAGCATTGGATTTCATAAAGATTATCTTTGTACTGCTCCAGAATTAGAAACTACTTGTCAACCAACCAGTAAAACAACTTGTGTTGAAGGGAGGGATGGTGCTTACTTTTTAGACAGTTGTGGAAATATTGCAAATATATATGATTCTTCTAAAGTTTATGATAATAATAAGGGAGATAAAAAGGTATTAGAATATTGGACAAAGATAAAAACTCGTGAAGAAAGTTGTGGTGTTCGTAGTGGAAATATAAATTCAAAAACTTGTGGAAATTGTGATTATTTGTTGGGCAGTAGATGTTCACAAAGTACTTCAAAAAACAGACCCGGATATGGAGATTATGTTTGTAGAGATTTGAATTGCTATAAAACAAGTAATGGAAAAGACTATAAAAATGGAGAGAGCTGGTGCTTTTATGACAATAATGATCCAAAATCTGCAACAGTTGGAAGCAGATATTACAGACATATATGTATGATGGGTGAGGAAATGGTGGAGCCATGCGCAGACTATAGACAGGAAACTTGCTATCAAAGTTCAATTAGCTATAGTGGTGGAAGTTTTGCTCAGGCTGGCTGTGTTATAAATCGTTGGCAAGAATGTGCTCTAATAAATAAGTCAGATGATTGTCTTAATTCAGATAAGCGAGATTGCAAATGGATAAGTTTAGAGGGTGATGTAAAAAATGCTACTACCAATACTTTAACAACCAGATATTATGGAACTGCCAAAGAAAAAGGTAAGTGTGTTCCGGATGTTGCAACTGGATTAATGTTTTGGGATAGTAGTTCTAAATCAACCTGTAGTTTAGGAAGCCAAAGTTGTGTTGTTAAGTATGAGAAAAAACTTCTTGGAGATAAAAAATGTGTTGCAAACTGTTCTTGTTTAGAAGAATCTGCAAAAACAATTGCAAACAATATATGTACTGCCTATGGAGACTGCGGGGCTAAGTATAATTATGCTGGAAAATATGTTGATAAAGGTTATAAGATAACAATTAAGAAAGATGGAACTCAAAGTACTGACTCTGGACAGGGAGGTGCAGCTGCAGCTGGTACAACGACAACCTCAACAGCTCCAGCTTCAGCATCTTCAACAGTTTTTGAAGGAAATGGAAATGCCACAGTGTTTAGTGGATCACCTGCTGCATCTGGTAGTGTAATTCAGGGATTAATAGTGAAATCATACAATAGGGTGAGGGGAGCTGAGTAATGGTAAAGTTTATAAATAAAGATGTTACTGTAAAATGATAACATTAAACCTTTTTAAAAGGTTTCCAAACCTAGAAAGAAGGATAAATAGAAGTTATACTTAAAATGAACACAACAACATTAAGAGGAAAAGCAGGAAGAGGATTAGCAGCAATAGTTTTCAGTCTAGGATTAGGTGGGACTAGTCTGCCTGCTCATGCTGGAGATGCTGAAACATTTTTTGGAAGTGTTACTCAGGGTTTAGGTGGAATTGCTCAGGATTCTGCAAGAACTCAGGTAGATTATAATAGAGGAAAATTATTAGAAAGTGTTGGTAAGGGAGTTAGTGCAATTGGTGAGCAGGATGCTATGAGAGATAGTGCTCCGAAAGTTGTTATTAATAATACATATGACGCAAGAAATGCTCCTAAACATGCTGCAGGTAAAAGACCTAAGTATATAAGTGAAAATACAGATAATGTTGTTCAACAAGATCAGGATGTTCTGCAAAGAGTAATAATAAAAAATACTTGGTTAGAATGCAATGTGGTTCAAGATGGAGAAGAAGGTCTAAGAGTGCATAATTACTTTATTGTGGGTGGATTGCAGATGGTACAGTTGTTTGATTATTTTTGGTTATGTGATCGTAATGGTGAGGCTATAACTGAAAATGGAAAACAAGTATTTTCAAAAATTCCATTTACCCCTCCATTTCCAGAAACAGCATATAGAGATTCGACACTTTTTATTCCATATAGTAGACTAAACAGAGTAGTTCAACCGGGAAAAACAACCTTAAGAATTAAAACCGGAGTGGTATATGAAGGATCTGGAAGCATTGAAGAAAGAAAAGTGTTTGCAGAAAGTAATGTTGGGTTTGAGATTGATAGAAAGTAGAAGTAAAATTCAGTAACGCTAAAAAATCATAAACGATTTTTGGCGCCTCAAACTCTTGCGAGTTTAAGGAAAGAGAGATGATAAATGAAAAACAAAAAAGAGATGGGAAAGAAAATAACTAAAAATGAATGTTTATTTTTAATTGTAAATTTAGTGCTGTCAATTGTTGCAATTGGATTTTTAATTGGAATAACTGCTGAGAGAGTTGGTGCTGCCGATCCGGTAATTACTCAAACACCCCTTGGGCCTCCTGGAACTGGAGCAAGGGGACCAACCGTAACAACACCTCTCCTCGTGGATAAACCGCCTGCACCAGATCTTGGATCTGGAAGTGTTGGAGCTGCTCAGAAAGCTGTATCGGATGTTCCTGTTCCTACGGGGGGAGGAGGAGCTGCTAGTCTTAGTATGGACCGATATCCGGATTATCTTACATCTGTTGGTGGACCAGATAAAGTTGGTAATGCTGGAGTTCCATCATATGAAGACTGGTTAGCAAAAAATGGTGGAAGTAAACCTACTGGAACAACTCCAGGGGCAACTCAAACTGAAAATCAAGGATTTTTGAAGGGTTTACTAACTCCAAAACCGGGAGTTGGAGGGTTATTACAGGGAGCTGGATTTGCAATGACAGTTTATGCTTTGCTTGGATGGATATTGCCAGCATTGGGAGTTGCTAAAGAAACAACACAAGCAATCCAATATGGTGCAGCTTCAGGAATATTTGCTTATTACGCAGTTAATGCTTTTGGTGCACCAGGAGGGTTTACACCGAGTACTGGATTGGTAAGTGCAGCACCGTGGATAGGAATTGGTGTTGGACTTGCAGTATTCTTATTAACATACAAAAAAACATCATATAAGATTGTTACATTTGAATGTCTTCCGTGGGAAGCACCAATTGGAGGAGCAGATTGTTCAAAATGTGATGATTCATTGCATAGATGTAGTGAGTATAGATGCAAGAGTTTAGGTCAGGCTTGTGAAATTGCCAATAAGGGAACTGATAAAGAATTTTGCTATTGGAAAAATCCTAAGGATGTTACAAGTCCGATTATAGCTCCAAGAATAGATGTTTTAACAAAAGGTTATGATTATGGAACACTAACTCCTCGTCCTCCTGGTGGTGGAACTGAGATTATTAAAAAGGGAACTAAACACGGATGTATTGCTGCATTTAGTCCGATTACTTTTGGAATAGAAACAAATAAACCTGCTCAGTGCAAGGTTGATTATAATAAAAATGCAACCTACGATCAAATGCAATACTATCTTGGAGAAAATAATTTGTATGATTACAATCATAGTCAAACAATGAATCTTCCAAGTAATACAACAATTTTGGAAGTTGCCAAATCTCAAAATGATAGCAGTTCGATAACTGCGTCCGGAGGAAGTGGAACGACTGGATTAGAAATGGTGAATAATGGAAGGTATACTTTATTTGTAAGATGTAAAAGTGCAAATGGTTACTGGAATATTGATCCGTATGAAATTAAATTTTGTGTGGATGCTGGACCAGATACTTCTCCTCCAGAAATAGTTGATACAAGTATTAAAAATGGTGAGCCGGTTCAATCTGGAATTGATAAAGTTCCAATAATCCTTTATACAAATGAGCCTGCTAATTGTAAATGGTCTTTTCAAAATGAAAAATTCAGTGATATGAAAAATGATCTTGAATGTGCACAGGATGTTTGGGATCAGCAATCAAATATGTTATATGCCTGTTCTGGAGAGCTGACAGAAATAAAAGATAGAACAAATATGACATTTTATTTTTCCTGTGAAGATCAGCCTTGGTTAGCAGCAGATAAAAGAAATAAAATGTCAGTAAATTATAAACTAACCTTGCAGGGAACTCAACCTCTTACTATCAGAGAAAAATCTGTAAAACCAAATAATGAGACAATTACAGGTTCAACAACAACCACAAATGTTACAATTGAATTGGAAACAGAGAATGGATATAAAGAGGGTGAAGCTGAATGTTATTACAGCGTCGGAAATGCAGATAATTATGTGCCTTTCTTTGAAACAAACTCAAACCTACACAGACAAAGACAGGATTTGACTGCTGGAGATTATACATATTTTATAAAATGTGTTGATCGTGGAGGAAATGTGGCTTCTGCAACAACTAAATTTACAGTATATATTGACAAACAACCTCCAAAAGTTATAAGAGTATTGTATGATGCTGATAGATTAAAATTAATTACAGATGAGGATGCTCAGTGTGTTTATACAAATAGCGAGTCTATAAAATGTAACTATAATCCTGAGGATGAAAATGCAATACAGATGGAACATGAAACAGCAGATAACCTACGAGAGCACCTTGCAACATGGCAGTTGAAACAAACTTACTATGTAAAGTGTAGAGATAAGAATGATGCAAGACCAAATCCAACAGAATGTACAATGATTATAAAACCGGTTAACATAATAAGTAGTACGGATGTTCCTGAGAATTTAAGTGAAGAGGAGTAATTCTAATTTAAACAAGGTTTTATTTGTAATAATATGACAAAAAAAGAGAGCAGGTTATCTCCAAAAGCAAGAAAATTACTTGAAGTTGCAAGAACAAAATTTTCTGCTCAACCAGAAAAAGCTGTTAGATATTTAATGTCTGTAGATCCTAGCGAATTAACAGTGTATGACAGACAAAAAATCGGAAGAGAAATTTTAGTAAGGTCAAGACTCCACAGACCTCCTCAGCCTGAACAACTTTTTTTTGATAAATATCAGATTACTCCAGGATTAGGATTAGGAGTCAGTAGGGGTAGTAAAAAATTAAAGGGAGATAGGGGATATGAACGTCCAGGAAGAATTGAAATAGTTGATATGAGGAAGAACCCTTACAAATATTCACTAAAATTCGCCAGAACGTTTGAACGTGAAAGAGAGTATGGAAGAGCATTTGCTAGCTATTTACGTGCGGGTATTGAATTTAAGAATGCTAATAAACTAGATGAAGCGGTCGAATGTTATGACCTTGCAGAGTCTATGTTACAAAAAAGCCCAGAGACTCAAAGAAATTTGTCATATTCTTCTCCACAAAGAGTTTATTTAAGGGAATTAGAACAATTGAAAAAAGAAAGAAGTAAAAGGAAGCCGGGATTAGAAACAACACTAGCTGCAATAGCTATTGTTGGTTTATTGGGAGGAATATTTTTTTTATCAGATAGTATAACTGGAAATGTAACTGGTTTAAATCAAAATTCTTCAAATGTGATTGGAATTATTTTTTTGTTTATTAGTCTAGCTGGCGGATTTTTATTTTTGAGGAAAAAGAAGACTTTCAAACCATAGAAACAAAATTTTAAATAAGACAATTTCTTGATTATTATATGAATAATGTTAAAAAGAGTGTGAAGAAATCGCAGATAGAAATGTCCTATGGTATGATTTTTTCCATAATACTGATTATTGTGTTTATTGCTGTTGCGATATATGTAATTGCCATGTTTTTTGGTATGCAGTGTAGTATTAAGATTGGTCAATTTACAAAAGATCTTCAAAAAGATGTTAATAATATCTGGGCTGCTGATGGAGGTCAGGAGGTAACAAATTCCTATACACTTTGTAATAAAATAGAAGAAGTTTGTTTTTTTAATGATGCTGCTGATCAAAAAGGAAGTTATAGTGTTGAGGATGAGTTATTTAGGGAAAATCATAATTCTGGGGATAACTTATGTTTTTACCCAAAGGTAAATATTTTATGCACAAAAGTTAGTCACCTAAATCTTAACTCACTAACATCTAACCCTTATTGTTTAAAGGTAACAAATGGAGCGGTTAAGGTAACACTCAAAAAAAGTTCTAGAGAAGATTCTGTAAAAGTTAGCTAAAAATATTAAAAGAGAATAAAATGATTAGAAAAATAAGTTTGAACGATAAAAAAGCTATAGAAATGTCTTTTGTTTGGATTTTTGCTATTGTAATAGGGGCTATGATTGTTATTCTTGCATTATATTTAGCTTCACAGCTTACAAAGCAACAAACATTTCAGGTAAATACTGTTAGTGCAAAAGGATTTGTAAATATGATGGATCCGTTGCAAACAACAGTTGAACAGGGTAAAATAGAGCCAGTAAGGATGAATACGCTCACAAAAGTTTTTGTAGAGTGTGAAGAAGATTCTGATTATGGAGTAAGCAAAGTTGGCCTTATTCAGCAAACTGCTTTTGTAAAGGAACAAAAACCCGGGGCTTTTGTTTCAATTAGAAATAACTATCTATTTTCAGAGGATGAAATAGAAGGAAAATATTTTAACTTTATAACGGTACCATTTCAAATGCCCTTTAAGGCTGCAGATATGATTATAGTTTATTCCGGATACTATTGTTTTGTAAACCCTCCAAGTGGAATAAAAAGTGATCTAAGAGCTTTGGGAATAAGTAACTCTAGCGGCTTAGAAATAAAGGATTCAAAAACTCAGTGTTCAAAAGATTCAAAAACTGTTTGTTTTGAACAAGTTTCGGGTTGTGATGCTAATGTGTTTTGTGATGGGGAAAGTTGCGAGCAGGGTTATGTGAAAAAAGGCACAAAAAGTCTGTATTTTATAAATGGATTAACTTCCTATGGAGATGCTGTGAATAGTATGGTTTATGCAGCAGTATTTAGTAGCTCAGATAACTATAATTGTAATCAAAAAAGAATTTTCAAAAGACTACAGGCTTTAAGTTCTTTATATGCACAAAAAGCGAGGTTTGTTTCGGGTAGAGGGTGCAATACTGGGCTAGCCGGTGATTTGGATGTTCTTGGAGAATTAGCGGGAAATTTTAAAGATGCTAAAGATTTAAGTGGGATTTATGAAAAAGCTAAAGAAATCAATCAAAAGAATGAGGTGCTGCAATGCCAACTTTTTTAGTTAATCATAAGTCTGGACAGTTAAAAATGCAGCAGATGATATTTATGATAATTGCAGTTTTTATATTTTTTACTCTTGTTTTTTTGATTTACGCTTCAATGAATCTTAGCAGCCTAAAAAGAGAGGCTAGAGACTCTCAAACAGAAAAAGTTGCTGGGATGGTTGTAAAACTAGCTTCAACTCCAGAATTTAATTTTAATAATCAACCAAGTAGCGTTGATATTGATAAATTAATGGTTCTAAAGGATAAGAAAGTTTATGCTCAGTTTCTTGGAATTGATGGAGCTATAATTGAGAAAATTTATCCAACAAGCAAAGGGATTGAATGTACAGAAACAAACTACCCGGAATGTGATATTATAAGAATGTTTACTAAAGAAGATATAGCTAAAAACTTCGCATCATCGGCTTTTGTTGCATGGTGCAGAAAGGTAACTGTGGAAGGAAGATCATATAATAAATGTGAACTTGCTCGAATGGTTATAGAAGCTAGGAATATAACTGGTGCTTAAGCATGATTAGCAAAATACATAAAAAAGCTCAGGAGGAAATGGTTGGTTTTGTGGTTATAGTTGTAATAGTAATTGTTGTTGGTTTGATTTTCTTGGTTATTTCTTTTAGGTCTAATGGAAATCTTGCAGGAGAAAGTAGTAATAGACTTGATAGCTTTGTTAAAAGTGTTGGCTATTATACGACAGACTGTGAAATAACAAAAAGCCATTACGAGAATATTGAAAGTTTAATAGCCGGATGTCATGATGGCAAGCAATGTGTTAGTGGAGAGGGAGCCTGTGAAAAGCTGACAAATGTTCTAAAAGGAATATTAAACAATAGCTTTGTTGTAACAGGTAAAAGTTATGTTATTTATTATAATCTTGATCTAAGGGCAGGAAAAGTGATAAAGGAAAATACTACTTCAATAGGCGAGAGTATAATTGCTCCAATTAGTGCAGGAAATATCTCTTTGGGAGAAGATGGACTTAAAAATTGCCCAGGACTTAGACTTACTAAAGATAGAAGTTTTTCAGCTGGTTCAAGTAGTCAAAAAGCTGTAATGAGGCTAGAAGTCTGCTATAGCTTGGTTAGTTAATGAGAAAATCTAAATCTACTAAACTCTAATTACAATACTTATTGAGCTTGCTTCTAAAACTGGTCTGTGACTAATGCGTTTGGATTTTGGCTTCTTTTCTTCAACAAGGTCAACAAAGCCAAATTTTTTTAACAATAAAACATCTTCCCTTACTGACTTAAAATCTCTTTCTAGGATTTTTGCAAGTTCATATATTGAAGAAGGTTTTTTTATTTTTATAACATTAAGCATTCTCGCCTTTTCATTGCTTAGAAGTTTTCTTAAAAGAGCCATATCTGAGTAATTGTAGTTTTGTTTTTGACCGGTAAATTTACTAAGGACGTAGGAAAATGTTCCTTGGTTATCAGTTATTTCAATTATTCTTGTCTTTTCTGCCATTGTTTTTTATATAAGGTATTTTTAGTAATATATCTGCAGTATATATATTGTAGTTATATATATTTACTTTGAATATATAGTTTAATATACCCTATATGTTAATAAACCTTTCGTTTTCGGGTTTTTGAAAAAATAATTTCAAAATTTAGATGAGCGAAAGGTTTATAAATAAATGCCTTTATAGAGGGCAAATTTTCAATAAAAGGGGGTAAAAAACAAAAAGGTTTATAAATGGTCAAAATTTTTATTATTCGTATTAAATAAAAGAAGCCGATGACTATAACCTCTGGGTTATTAAAATTGTTGAATCAATTTTTCCCCAATAAAGTTGATTTAACGCGCCGACAAAACGTCGAAAAATTATTAAGAAGTGAAAGGAGGTTAATAAAAATGAAAATTAGTTTTAAAAAGGTAACTTCAGTATTAGCTTGTACAGCTTTGCTTGGTGCAACTCTGGGATTCGCTGCTGCTGTTGATAACTACCCTGCACCATTTGTAACAACAAGTGGTCAAGATGTCGCTGTAGTATATGGAGCAAATTCGCTAGATTACACTGCTGCTTTAACTGTAGGCCAAAGTTTATCTAGTGCACTTCCTGCTACTGCAAGCGCCGATATCGGTAGTGAAGCAAAGGCAGTTGAAACATCTGGTCAAAAACTATACCTTGGTGATTATATGAATAACACTAAGGAAGCTATGACTAAGACAGACTTACCAGTGCTTTTAGCAGATGGTAAAATTGTTGGAAGTGATGGAGTAACATACGATTATAATCAAAAAATCGGTGTTCCAAATTCTTACATCTCTTACGGCAAGACAGTTGATAACCTTGCAAGCCCTGTATTAAATGCTTACTTTGAAACAACATCTCAGTTGTACAATGAACAAATTATCTTCCCTACTGCTGTTAATATGGCAAACTTTACAAATAAAGATATAACTTTGTTTGGAAAGAAATACACTTTCACTGGAAGTGCTGCTGATTTAACAACAACAAAAATAGTATTGTTTGAAAACTCACAAGGACAAACAATTAAGGAAGGTGAAAGTGCAACTGTAACAGTTGGAAGTACACCTTATGAAATTGCATTACAAGCTGTTGGTAGTGATAGTACTGCTACAATCACAGTAGGTTCTGCTTCAGAAAACGTAGTTAAAGGAGGTTCATACAAAGTTGGTGGACTTGATCTTTACGTTAAAAACGTAATTAACCAAAACTACGCTGGAGGTATAAGATCTATTGAAATCTATGCAGGTTCTGCAAAAGTAACTCTTCAGGATGGAACTTATGTAATTAAGGGTTCTACAAATGTTTACGGAACATCTGTAGGAATGACATCATCTGGAGGAAAAGTTACTAAAATCGCTATTAATGTAACACCATATTCTCTAGACAATAGAGTAAGTTATGTTAAGGAAGGCGGTGCATTAACTGATCCAGTATTTGGAAGTTTTAAAATGACTTTCAAGGGAATAACACCTGCTCTTGAAGATACTTCAAGAGATGTTATTGAAGTGAAGACTAGTGGCGAACAAAAAGGTCACTTAAAATTCACTAATCAGGCTGGAAGTACATATGATTTGGACCTTTTCAAACCATCAGACATCACTGTAAACACAACAAACGTGGCTAACTATACATTAGGTGGAGCTGGAAACGGACATGAAACAAACGCTGACTTTTTGTATAACACTACAACTATGGGTTTTGATACATACTATGTAATCACATCTGCAACTGAAAAAGCTTTATCAGCACTGCCATCAGCAGTTGCTAGAGAAAGAGACTTAGTTGTTACAACAAATGGAAAATACTCTCAAATTTGGGAGGTTGTTCGAATTGATGTATCTAACGGTCGTATAACTCTTAGAGATAAGGGAAGTAGCGGTGGAGATGCTGCTCTTAGTTTGAGTAGTCATGATGTTGGAGCTACAGCAGACTTAGCACTTTCAGACGGAAGTACTGCAACAGTTACTTTAACAGGTAACGCTTCTGTTGCAAATGTTGGACCAAACGTAACTGTAAGTAAGGCAAGTCCTTTAGTTTATACAAAAGGAGGAGCATTAATCAATCTTACAATTATGGCAGATCCAAGCAAATACAACCAGACAAAGATGGATGGAACAATCCAAGTTGTTGAAGAAACTGCATATAATGGTGGTGACTTTAAGAACAACGCTGGAACTACATTAGGAACTGGTCCTATCAACATATCAACAAGATATGCTAGAGCAACAAGATCAGGAAATGATCTTGAAATCAGTTCTGTATCTGTGCCTGGTGCAAGTGCAATAAGAGTTGGTGACTATGATGACTATTATGTAGACGCTTACGGTGCTTACATAAGAAATATTGGTAACTATGATAAGGTAACTACGTTACTTTACCCAACTGAAGCTGCAAATTACGGATTCTATGTTGGATCAACTACTCCTGGTGGAGCAGGCGGCATAGTTCCTGTAACAGATGTTGAAGCTGCAAGCGTATCAAGTAACTTAATTGTTGTTGGAGGAAGTTGTATCAATAGTGTTGCTGCTGAATTACTTGGCGGTGCTCTATGTGGTGATGATTTCACAACTGCAACTGGAGTTGGAGCTGGTGAATTCCTAATCAAGACTTTTTCAAGAAGCGGTAAGGTTGCTACAGTTGTTGCTGGTTATGAAATGACCGACACAACAGCTGCTGTAAATGCATTAGTAGCTCAAAAACCTGCAATCGCTGCTGGAACTGGATTTAAGGGAGATAGCACTGGTACTTTAACCCCAATGTAAGGTTACAAAGATAAATTTTCTTTTTCTTTTCTTTTTTATTTTTTAAAAAACCTGTGTGAACTCTACATTTTTAGTTTTTTAACTCCCAAAAAATCTACGTAGATTTTTTTAGGATTTTAACTACTGGTGAGAACCAGATTATCAAGAAAACTGACATTACACAAAGTTTTTTAAGCCTGATTTTTCTTTTCTTTGGTATGGCAATAAGACAAATAAAAACCCGTGAAGAGGTTGCAGCAAAAAGTAAAAGAAATCAAATAATTGTGGGCGTGATTCTTGTAGTTGTTATGATATTAAGTACTGTGGGATTTTCTTTTCTCAGCAAAAATGAGACTAATGGGGGCAGTAGTGGAAGTACCTCTGAAGTAGATTATAAGAATGTTAAGTTTCTAAAAAATAGTCAAGGACTTTGGGTGAGTAATATTGACGGACAGGAGATAACAACTTATTTTAATCCGCTAGAAACTGAAAATTTGAGTATTACATTTTCAACAAGTTTAGGTGACTTTTACAATAAACCCTTATTTTTTGCTTCTCAGGCTAATGAGGGAAATTATGAGATACTGAAAAATCTTTATCCGTTTATAGAGAGAAGTCAAAATGTCTGTTTAGCTGGAGAAAATTGTAGTAGCCCAGATCTTGTTGTTAAAAATTGTTCAAGTAATTTGATTGTATTTAGGGAGACAAACAATACAAATATTTATAAAAGTAATAACTGCATATTTATAGAGACACCGTATGCAGAACAAAAAAGAGCCGCTGATGGAGTGATATTTAAAATATTTGGAGTCCAATAGTTTAAAAATGGATGAAGAAATTACTAAAATAGAAGAAAACGCTGAAGATTTAGAAAAAAAGAAAGCACTAGAAGAAAAACAGTCTACCCAATTAAAGTGGGTTATTGGTATTACTTTTGCTATAATAATTATTATAGTTTTAACTGTGTGGGTTAAAGGAGAGGCAAGTAAATTTGACTATGGGGGAATGCATTTTCAAGAGGAATTATTTGGTGGAAAAATCCCAATTTACACTACACAGATTACAGGATATAACACAAAGGGGCTTCCAATTAACTTTAAATTAATACTAAGAAATAATCCCAAGAAGTTAGGTGTGCCTGTTGTTGAGAATATTAGCTTTAAACAAAGTGGAAATGTTTATGTATCAATAAATGAAAGTTCTGGCTTTGGAGATTGTGCTAATGCTTCAATATCTTTATTGAGTTTAGGGCAATTTTTTGGTAATTTAGGTGTTAAGGCTAGTGGAGGAGTAAATCCGTTCAATGATTCTATTAAAAAGAACCAAACTTTTGTTGATTGCAGCAGTCATCCATCAAATACAGTGTTATTGCTGACAAATGGAAATGAAACAAAAATAGAAAGAGCAAAATCAAATTCAAACTGCTATGTTTTAACATTTAAAAATTGTGAAACAATGCAGGTTGTTGAAAGATTTGAGGTTGCTATTCTTGCGCAGTCTGGTGGTAGTTCAGTTTAAGAGTTTAATGTTTCCTAGAGTCTTTTTGATATCCTAATTTGATTATGTTAATTAGTTCTCTAAGATCTGTATAAACTGGGATTTCTTTTATTTTAAATAGCCAAACACTAGAGAACCAGATTGCTACGACAAAGACAGTGCTCAGAAAATACCAGAAAAACTTATGAGTTACGTCAAAATAGGGAAGATCTTGTACTAACATAACTGATAAAAGAAGTATTCTTAAAATATTTAAAACTAGAAGAGCCAACATGGAATAAACTAGAGAGTAAATTCTCTTTTTTAAAGGCATATTTGTTAATAGATTAAGAATAAATAATAGATAATATGCAGATCCGGCTATACAGGCTTCAATTAATTCTATATGAATATTTCCAATGTCAATGAGTGTTGGAGCAGATAAAATTGCACCAAAACAAATTTTTAAAACAGCATAAACCGGGTAGATTGTTAATGGAGTAAAGACTGCATAAAAAATAAATAATCCTCCAAGACCCGAAACAAGAACAATAACATAACGTACTAGTAAATCAACAACACTAAACTTAGTTTGAGGTTTCTTTTTAATTTGAATCTCTCTTTGCCTCTTTTTTACCATAGGGTAAAAAGCAAAATTAGCTTTAAATAGTTTGGGTTAATACAATCAAACAGCTAGGCTTTTGGCACCACCAAATTGAACATAAACATCAAATCCTGTTGAAGGATAATGAATAACTTGTATATCCAAAACATTGCCTTGTCTTGAAACTAAACCTCTTGCAAAATCTCTTGCAAGACTCAATGATCCGAGAGGAAGATTATTTGTTGAATGATACCCTCTTCCTACTAGCGCCTCAGCATTTTCGCTAGTTACTCCCAAACTGTCAGGATTAATAGAGCTGTTCATTTTATTAATCTTAAAATAGATATTTAAAGATTTACTTTTTTGCAATTTTTATTGCAATTACAACTATCAAAAGAACTAAGATTATATTGAGAGCTGCAACAACCCAGATAAACCAATTATCTCCGAATAAGCTTCCAAATGAGAAACTTCCGAAAAAAGATCTTTTTGGTTGAACATTAATACTAAAAGTTTGTTCTGTTATCTTATCTCCATATGAAACTTTTATCTTAAAATCTTTGTTTCCTGAAACAATTGCATCAGGGGTTAATGTTATTACTGAATCTCCTGATTCTCCAGGATTTAATGTAAGAGTTTTAGGATCAACATTACCAAGTGTAGCCCAAGAGTCTAGATTAGTAGCATCTACAACAGCAACAACATCTCCAAGACCAGTATTTTTGACAGTAACTTTAACTGTTGAAGCTTCTGCTGCATAGGAATCAGATTCAAGATTTGCAGTTATGCTTACTGAAGTTGGTAGTTCACAGTTACCTTGAACTTTTATTAGTTGAGAGATTGTTGATTCTTTGCCATCATCGTTTTCAAAAACAGTTCCATCTTCATTTAATATTTTAAAATCAAGATAGTAATTTCCTTCTGTTAGATTCTTTGGTATTTCAATGTCAAATGAACCTTTTTTAGAATCAAGAATATCTAAATCGCCTATGTCAAACTTTTGGTTTTTTAATGAAGGTATTTTACCTCTACCATCAACCAGCAAAGAAATATCTTGTTCATCAGTATCTCCAATATTCCAAACTTGATAGCTTACTGTAGCTGTTTCATCGCACTGAACAGTCTCTGACATTTGGAAGTTACCAATTATTACAAAATTACTATCTCTTGGTATTGTAATTGACCTTGATTCTGAAGTGCATTGTTGATCTTCACCAAGATCATCACTATAAGCTTTTACATAAAAAGTGTAGTCATTAGGATCATCTGATGAATCAAGATCTCTTGGGTCTACACTAAAATTAAAACTAACTGTTTTTTCATCACCGTCATTTAAGTCAAAGTTTTTCATATCCTTTTCAATTATAAATTCATTTGTATTCTTATTATAAAGACCGTATGAGACAACAATGTCATTAACTCTGTCACTTGCTCTATTTCTTATAGTTACATCAACACTTATTGGTTCAAATGGGTACCAGTTGTCTTCATCTCCACCATAAAGGCCAGAGTTATCAATGTTAACATCTTCTAGTACTAATGAGCTGCCCTTATCACTAAACTGACAATATGAACCTCTTGTAAAGTAAACACTAACTGTTTTAGAGTCTAGAGCGTTATTTGAATTTGTTAAGGTTAGGCTTGAAGCGTATTGTTGGCCTATGTTAAAATTAGAAAAGTCTACTGATTGAGGAGTTATTGTAAATTGTTTAGAACTTAGTGGAGCAATTGTTACAATTCCATTGTCTGCTATATTAGATAATGCAGAATATCCGTTTTCACCAGTAACTGTAATTGATGATGGAACAACTAAAGTTAGTGGTAAACTATCAGTATTTGAAACAGTAATTATTTGAGATGCAGAATTTGTAAAAGTGATTGAACTTGTAGAAACAGTAAATGCTGCACTAGCAAATCCAATTAACAAAATTGCAAACAAACCGACTGTAAATAATTTCGAATTCATTTTTGTTGTAATTTTGGAGTAACACCTATTTATAAATGTTTCGGTTTAACCAATTTTTTGTTAAAAACCGCTAGTTTAATTGGGATAAAAATATTTATAATGTTTAGTATAGTAGAATATATAGATAATAACTAAATAAATTTGAAATAAAACAACAATTATGAGATCAAAAGAAAATTTACTTGGGGCATGGGGAGTATTAATCGGTGTAATCCTTGCTGTGGTAATTGGAGTTTTTCAGGTTACTTTTTCTTCGGAATCTAGTTGGGTCTATATTATATTAGCTGTGCTTGGAGTGATAATTGGTTTTGCAAGTGCGAGTATGGAGGGTGCAAATACTTCAACGTTTTTACTGGCATCAACATGTTTAGTAATTGTAAGTGCTATGGGATATACTACAATTACGCTTCCAAAAGAATTAATGACTTTAATGGGAACAATATTAAATGCTCTCTTAACAATGTTTGTACCGGCTACAATAATAGTTGCAGTTAAAACTGTTTTCTCGGCAGCTAGTTTGAAATAGATAATAAGAGAAATTATTTTCTTAGACCTGGACGATATCTCCCATTATTTCGATAGTCTCTTCCAGCATCTCTTGGGTGTAACTCAATAGGCCTATAGGGAGGTTGTTGAGGTAATTGTGGTTTTGGACTTTGATCTAAAGAAACAAAAAGCCTACAAACTCCTTCAGACAGCCTACTAAGGTATTGCCTTATCATGGAAATAGAGCTATTAGCTATTATATATAAAGATTTCTTTATTTTTAGAATTAGTACATATCAAAGCCCTTTCTTTCTGGAGGGGCTTCAACTGTTGGGGCCATTATATTTGCGAATTGTGGAGTGGCTATTACTATATTCTCTCCAAATCCAGTAATATTACCATCTAGAGCTTCTGTTGTCTTTTTTATCTTTGAAATAGCTCTTTTTAGCTCAATTATATCTTTTTTTCTAAGTGTCTGAATATCAATAACAGCTATTGTGTAACCATCTCTAAGAGCTGATAATATTTCATTTACATCTTCAAATTTCTTAAGAATAAATGGCCTTACATGAACCTTTGATTTTGGATCACCCTGTGAAAGGTCTATTTCAACATAATCTTCCATTGGAGAATCCTTTGCCATCATCTCTTTAAATTTCTTAAATACCATATCTTCAAGAAATTGAGAGAGTTTATAAATATTTCTATGTTGGAAAAATTATATTTTACTACATCAGGATGAAAAAGAGTAATAATTATTGAAGCTTTTCGACGATTTCTCCTCGCAATCTTTCAACTTCTTCTCTCATGGAGAGTTCTTGTTTTTCTATTGATTTTAACCTAATTTCTAAAAGATCTTTTTTTTCTTTTAGTTCAGTTTTAAGTGAGTTTTTATCAGCTTTGATCATAACCTGCCCTAAAACTTTAAAAACATCATCTTTGGTCTTTTCTACTTCAGCTAGAGCTGTTTCCAGTTCATTAAACTCAACTTGAAAAGTTTGTTTCTGCATCATTAACGCTTGAAAATTATGTTCTAACCCCTGTAAATTTTGGATTTTCTGATTTGTTTCTGCATCAATATTCATTTTTTCACCTTTTGTTTAAATTAAAATTATTTAATCGGCCTTAACTCTTGCAACTATAGATCTAGGCTTGTAAAAGATTTTTGAATTACAATAAGGGCATGTAAATCTTTTATCTAATTTCTTAGAAGAAATTTCTTTTCCGCATTTGAAACATTTGTAATCTGCCATTGTTATTTATATTATTTTTAGTTTAAAGAGTTTTTGTTTAGTTTTGTGCTTTTTCTTTTGGAATGTAATAGGCTCTATCAGCAAAAGTTTTATTACATTTTAAACATTGCCATATACCTGATGACTTTCTTTTTACTCCAGTTTTTTTACAAAATGGGCAAATCTGTTTTTTTCTTTGTTTTGATTCTACCTCAACAAACTTACGTCTAACATTGGCACCATAACCTGCACCAAACTTTCCACTTGCTTTTACTTTTTTTGTTCTTGCCATTTTAATTAAACTGAGGTTACCCGGATTTGAACCGGGATCTCAAACTCCCAAAGCTTGAAGGCTAACCAGGTTACCCCATAACCTCATCATTATTAATGTGAATGGGGCACTTTATAAATATTGTTAAAACAAACTATTTTTTAGCTGGTTTTGCTGCTGGTTTTGCAGTTGATTTAGCTGCTGGTTTCTTCGCTGTGTCTTTTCCTGCAGCAGCTTTAGCAGCAGGCTCTTCAGTCTTTGCTGCAACTGTTGCCGCTTTTGTTTTTGATTGTTCAGCAGCAGCTTTAGCTTCTTCAGCTTTTTTCAATTGTTTATCTTGTCTTGACTTTAATTCTAAAAAGAATTTATCTAGTTCTTTCTTTTTTTCAGGAGAAACTTCTGTTTTTTCTGATTTTATTTCTTTATCATAAACACCTTCTGTGATTTCACCTGCAACTTCCTTTGCAAGTTTATTCTCAACTAAAATTCCAAGACTTACACAACTACCAACAACTGTTTTAACTGCTGCCTTTAAATCTTTTTCAAGCATTTCTGGAAGTTTTGCTTTTGCGATTGAAATAACTTGTTCAATTGCAATATTCCCAACTTTCATATTTTTATGATCGCCAGAAGCTTTGTCTAATTTTAATTCTTTTTTAAGTAATTCTGGAACTGGAGGTGTAGAAACTTTTATTGTGTAAGTTTTTTTAACAGTATCAACATTTAATTCAACTGGAACTTTTGTTCCTTTGAAGGGCATTGTTGCTTTATTTACATCTGCAATTATTTTACCCATGTCAAGTCCAAGAGGTCCAATTTTTTGTGCTAGTGCTGGACCAGGAGTCATTGCACCGCCTTCTATAAGTAAACTAATTATCATGCAGCTTCCCTCCATTCTCCTGCTTGTTTTAAAATCTGTTGATACATTTCATATTCATATACTGTTGCTTTTTCCGATGGTAATTCTCTTTCTTCAATTGGAGTACTTGGAGTAAAAAAACGAGTTGTGGATATAGGAGTTTCATCAGTAAAAGGACCAACATTATTTTCTCTTATCCTTCCTCCTTGTTGACGTACTAATCTTATCCACTTTCCATCATATCCTGCTACAACATTTATTTCTTCTGGGCTGCAATCATATATTAATTTATCTCCTACTTTCAATCCAAGATCAAATACTTTTTCAAGAGGACCAACACAAACTGTCCTACTTGGAATTTCTAAAGTTGCTGAATTATTCATTTTTCCTCCTCTGAGTTTTCATTTTCTTCTTCTTTTCCTCTACGTATAACTTTAACATTTTCTAATTTAATTGTAACTGGGATTTGGACAACAGCTCCCAATAGGCTTACTACTACATCTCCTTTCTGTTTGTCTATTCTTAAAACTTTTGCTTTTTCTTTTTTAAATGGATCTGAAAGAATTTCAACAACATCATCTTTTTCAATATTAACTGCTGCAACATTTGGTTCGAGCATATTTTTAATTTCTTCGTAAGAGATTGTTTTACCAATTATTCCCTTAACATATGGAAGATTAAAACATGCATCTTCTGCTGATTCTCTATCTGCAGCTTCTAAAATAATATACCCTCTTAATCCTTGAGGCTTTGCAACTGCATAAACATTAATGCTTTTTTTTAGAACATGCTCTGCTATCATGTCCAGTGCTTTTTCTTCTTTATTTGTTGAAACTTTAATAACAAAAATCATTGTAGTCTGCTATTCCAAGATACCAAAGTCAGTAAATTAGTATATAAAAAGGTATTTGTTAGGTTGTTTTATAAACCTTTTGTTTATCAAAGGCCCTACTTAACAACTGTAAATCTCATTAGAAGGGAAATTAGGAAACCAACCAATCCAATAGCTAGTATTCCGATTGCTGAAACTTTCGCAACAGTAACAAATTCTTCTCTTGAGGGTTTTCTAAGAACATGCCATACTCTTATACATTTCTTTGAAAATTCTTTTAAGTTAGTTATAATACTCATATTGTAAGGAAAATTAGGTGATATTTAAAAGTTACTATTCTCTTCGTTATTCACAAAAAACAGCTGCTGAAATTGTTGTTGTCCAAAGACCATCTTTATTGCCCTCGGCAGATTGGCAATAGTTTGTTGTTTTGATTATATGTCCACTTGCCTTGTAAATCTGTTCTCTTTCTTCCCAGGCTTTATCTGCATCAAATTCAATTCCTAGCGTTGTTGCAAGCATTGTTGCTGCAAGATCTTCAGCATATTCACCAGTTTTTTTAGCAGTCTCTCCAAAAGCATGATGTTCTGATAAATACCCATATTGATTTTCATCCTTTGGAACTGCAACACCAATTGAAGCTGAAACTAGTCTATTTGGTTCACAAGTTTCATTTCGAGCCATTACACAAAAAGTTATTTGGCCAGGGCTTAAAAGTTTTATACCTTCATCTTTAGAAACTATTTTACAATTTGGAGGTAGAATGCTAGAAACATAAACTAAATTACATTTTTCTATACCTGCACTTCTAAGAGCAACTTCAAAAGAGGCTAGTTTATCTTTATGAACTCCTATTCCTTTTGTGAAAAAAACTTTTTTTGGTACTTCCATGTTTGAAAATAACATAAAGTCACTTTAAAAAGTTTATTAAAATTGTAAAATGACAAAAATTCTGAAAAACTAATTATTTTTTCTGCAAAGTAACGTTTAAATAGTTGCTTTACAATATTGATTTCATTAGTAGTTTGTAATATTGCTTATCAATAATATGGAAGAAAATAGAGATAAGGTAATCAAATGCCTAAAAGAAAACCCTGAAGGATTTACTATTTCTGAGCTTGCTAAAAAATTAAAATTATCAAGGCAGACAATATCAAACTGTTTTTCATTTCTAGAAGGAGCAAAAAAAGTAAAAATAAGGCAGGTAGGAATGGCTAAAATCTATCTTTGGGATGGTGGAAAATAAAATGGTAACTAAGAATAAATTTATTTTAGTATTAAGTATAATTTCTTTAATATTCTTAATAGGATTAATCTCCGCTTTAACTAATATTCTAAATACCTCTGATCTATTTAATGAAGGTACTTATAACTATACTTTTTATAATTCTTCTGGATTTGTCCAATTAAACCTAAGTAATTTAAGTGGAGATTATAAAAGCAAGATATTTGATCAATCATCTTCTTGGAGTAACCTCTCTTGGACAAGCGAAGTATGTTATCAATGTGAAATACCAAACAATCAATTAATTGAAACTGGAGACTATATCTATCCTCTGAATACGATGGGGAATATTCTTTTATTACACTTTAATAATAATTCAATTTATGGAGAAAATGGAGGTTTAATTTATGACTTTTCTAATAACGGAAATAATGGTTCGATTAATGGAAGCTCTTGGAGCAATTTTGGAAAATTTGGAGGGTCTTTGGACTTTGATGGAATTAATGATTATGTTTCTATACCTAACAGTCAAAGCATAAACATAACTGGAACAGCAATAACTGTTTCTTTATGGGTTAAATGGAAAAAAATAGATTCGTTTGCGGGTCTTTTTGGAAAAACTACAAGTTCAAGTTGGAATGATGGTTATGGTATGTATTCTCATGCAGATGATGGAAAAATATATTTTTGGGTTGCAAATTATGGTACTAATGTAGCTTATAAGGGAGGTCATGCTGCAGACAATTCGTGGCACCATATTGCTGGGACTTATAATGGATCTGATGTAAGAATCTTTGTTGATGGTGCAGAGGGAACAAAAGATACATATTCTGGAAGTATCACAGCAACTACTGCCCCCCTTCAACTAGGGAGATTGGTTTCTGATGCCTATAACTTTAATGGCTCAATTGATGAACTTGCAATATGGAACAGAAGTTTATCTCAAGCAGAAATATTGCAAATTTATAAAAGAGGTGCACTAAAACTAAATTTGTCTATACGCTATTGTGATGATATAATCTGTGAGGGAGAAAACTTTAGTAGTGTAGGCATTAATTCACCACAGGTATTAAATATGAGCAATAGGTCATATTTACAGTATAAATTTGATTTTTATTCAAACAGTTCTGTACAAACGCCGAAAATTTATAACGTGACGGTGAATTATTTAAATGACACAACGCCTCCGGCAATAATTCTAAACCAGCCAAGTGATGGAACAAATACTTCCTCAGAGAATCTTTCTTTTGAATTTACTGCTATTGATGATATGGACACTAACGGAATAAACTGTTCTCTTTATGTTGATGGAGTTATGCAAAATTCAAATAGTAGCGTACTAAATAATACCCAGACAAATCTTAATGCTACAATAATCAGTGGGGGATGGCATTATTGGAATGTAACATGTTTTGATACGGCAAGCAATCAAAACTGGAGTTCAACAAATGGTATCTATTTAGACAAGTATGCTCCTATAGTGAGCAGTGTTGTTTATTGGCCAAATTCATCAGAAGAAGTTGATCCAAATCAGAATGTTAGTTTTAATGTAACAGTTATTGATGCCAGAGTAAATGTTAGTGAGGTAATATTTCAATATTATAATGGTAGCGTTTGGAGAAATAGCACAATGTCTTTTGCTGGGAGTAATGTCTATAACGCGACAATAACGTTAGATTCAAATGAAGTTAATTATACTTATAATATTTGGACAAATGATAGTTTCGGAAATTTTAACAGTAGTATAAATCAAACATTCGCATCTTTATGGGACTGTAATTGGACAGTTTTACCAGCAGATTTGGGAGGAACAAGTGGTTGGGATGAAAATAAATATATTGGAAATTTAACCATATTTAACACTGGTGATCCTCAATATTCTCTCTCATCTTGTAGTCTGGACTTTAGGCTAACATACAATCTTGTGGAAGGTAGAATGTATATTAATGGTAACCAATATAAACCATCTAATATTTATACAGTTGCTGCTAAAGAAAATACAACAATATCTATTAATTCGACTTTTTTAAGTGAATTAAAAGAAGAGACAGGAGTTATAACAATAAATGAAGTTTCTTTAAGATCAAATACTTCCTCAAGAAATGTTAGTGCAAATATAATAAGTACCAGTGGAGGGCCATACCTATACCAAAAGATAGAAAGTTATCCTTCAACACTATACTTAACTAATCAAAATTTTAGTCTTTTAGCTTATCTAAGAAATCTTCCGGGAGATGATACAATTAACAATACTGCTTATAATGTTAGCTTTAACTGGACTCTGCCTAGTGGTTTTCTGATAAAAGATGGCAAAACAAATTTATCCTATGAAAATATTAGTAATAATCAAAAAGAATATAATAGCTTAAACATTAGCTTTAATTTGACAAACCTTATTAGTTTGAGCCCTGGAACAGTTTCAGTTAACCTTTATTCCTATGGTTATAACTCTTCAGGGATATTGATAACTCACAGCCGTAATAGGACTTTGTTATCTGACCAAATCAATATTACTTTACTTTGTTATAACATCTCTGATGGAATACCAATAGCTTCTTGTGGTTCCCTTGATGGAGATTATGTTGCACCAGAAAGTGAAAGCAACACGATTATTATTACTGCTCCGGGAAGTGGAGGTTCAACTGGTGGGGGAGGTGGACCAGTTATCAAAAATGAACATGAAGAATCTTCCCAAACTTTTGAACTGGTAAGAGGTAAACAACAAGATTTTGAATTAGAAGTAACAAACAAATTCTTAAATAAAATGGAGAATGTTACTATTGGAGTAACTGGAATTAACTCAAAATATATAGAGGTCATACCAAAACAAATAGCATTTATTGGACCTAGAGAGATTAAGAAAATTAAAATTAGGATAAGTGCGCCTAATTATTTCACAGAAAAGGAGTATAAATTATCTTTTGAAATAAACTCTGAATTAGTTTCTAATGAAACAAAAACAAGATTTAAGGAAACTAGACTTGTAACATTGGTTATTCTAGAAGAATCCAGAAGTGAAATTGACCTGGCAATAACCTCAAGTTTAGAAATACTTAATAAAATGAATGAATCTTTAATGAATTTAAAAGAGGTTAATGTCCTTATTGAACAAAATAACAAATATTACAAAGAACTTAATTTTTTAGGAATAATGAACAACTATCAAAAAATAAAGCAAATATCTGATTCTGCATTTAAATCAAAGTCTATAATTGATGATTTAACTAGTAGAGTAAAAAACTCTGAAGAAAATGGGATTACAATAACTGAAACAAAAAAACTGATTTACCTAGCTGAGGCAATATATGCTAGAGGAGATTATAGTTTAGCTTTAAACAGACTTGAGGAGGCAAAACTGGTGTATGCTTTAGAAACTAAAGGTATGTTTAATTTAATATATACTGTAAAAAAGAATCCCTTGCAATCATCAGGAGTAGTTCTTTTTGTATTTGCTGCTTCTTTTGGAGCTTCTTTAGTTGTTAAAAGAAATGCATATAGAAGAAAATTAAAAAAATATGACAAAGAAGAAAAAATTATTTTGGGGCTTATTAAAGCAGTTCAGAAAGATTGTTTTGAAAGAAAGTTTATGTCAATGCAAGAGTATGAAGAGGCTATGAACCAGTATGAAAAAAGGCTTAGAGAAATTATTGAGGGAAGGATAAAAATTGAATCTAGAATTGTGAATCTTCTAAAATTAAGCGGAAATCATAAAGCTTTAATTGAAGAAAGAAAAAGGCTTATAGAAAGAATGAAGGAGGTTCAAGAAGAGTACATAAATAAAGGGTTAATAGAAACAAGAATATATGAAAATATGATAAAGAGTTACTCAACAAGATTAACTGAAGTTGAAGAACAAATTGCTTTTTTTGATGCAAAAAAGGCTTTAAGGAGTTATAAAATTAAAGAGGTTAAAAAAGATGAGAAGAAAAAATAATCTAAAATTAGTATTGTTTATTTTTGCTATTGTTGTTTTAAGCAGTCTTGCATTAGCTGAATCAAATAATACTAGTGCTATAGAAAAAAATGCAAAAGACTGTGTTGAAAAATCTAGGGAAATTTTATTAGAACTGCAAACCGGAGGGTTCAGTATCCAAAGAGTAAATGATACATTTGTCCAGGCAGAGAGTTTATTAAATGCCCAGTTAATACTAAAAGTAAATAAGAAAATCACAGATTTTTCGCAAATCGCCTCCTACTGTGATGAAATAGTAGGGATAAGAGAAAAGGCACTCAATACAAGAGATGAATTTTCAGCATTAAAAAGGTTTTACAATGATTCTCTAACCAAATTTATGAATACTAGTGAAATTGATCAAGTTATTTATAAAATAGATGATGAAATAAAAAATGAGAGATATGAGCTAGCTGTTCCGATGATCAGCGAAGCTTATGACAAGATTACCTCGTTAAAAGCTTCTCAAACAACTTTAAAGATTTTCTATGATTCAACTACCTTAAGTATCAGAAAGATAGTTTATGATAATGTATATTACATACTCTCTTTGCTGATTGTAATAATTATTCTTTTTTTTGTTTATAGGATACCTGTTAAAAGAAGGATAATACGGAGAAAGATTGATAATTTAGAAAAAAGAAAAAAAGTAATAAAAAGCCTTATAATGAACACTCAAAATGATTATTTTAACCATAATAAGATCGCAGAAAGCGTATATAATATAAGAACTAAAAAATTTGCAGAATTAATTAGAGATATTGACAGGCAGATACCATTATTAAATGAAGAGTTGTTTAAAATTAAAAAAGATAATAATACAAAAAGTAAAAAGGTATTTAAGCAGATTAAACATAACAAAAGATAAAATGATTATAAAAAAAGAGGAAAAAGAAGAGTTTATAAAAACTGGAATTGGAGGGTTTGATGAGCTAATACCTAGTGGAATTCCTATTGGAAGTTCTGTCTTAGTCGAGGGTGGCCCAGGTAGTGGAAAGACTATTTTTTGTTTAAATCTTGCTAAAAATTTGTGTGAACGTGGAAAAAGGGTATTATATATGAGTTTTGAAGAGCCAGAACATAGATTAAAAGCACACATGAATAAATTTGGAGCAAGAGTTGAAGATTATGAAAAGAAAAAGTTATTTATGATTAAAAGATTTAATGCCTTAGATATTGCAAGAAGTGTTGAAGCCCTTCTGAGTGAGGCAAAGAAAGAGTTACTTATAGACATACAACCGGTTTTGATTCCTTTGGGCTTTAATCCAGACTTAGTTATTATTGATTCTTTAACAAGCATTGCATCTGCATTTTCGGGTGAAGAAAGCAGGTTTAGAATTTATATGGAACAATTTTTTAGGTATTTGGAAAGTCATAACATAACTTCTTTTTTAATTAGGGAGACTTCAAATCCTACCCATATTGGAAATTTATTTGTAGAGCAGGGAGAGGCTGTTTCATTTTTATCAGATGGAATAATTATTCTCTATAATGTTTTTCATAAAACAGGTATTAGAAAAAGAGCGATAGAAATATTAAAAATGAGAGGAACAGACATTAATAGAAAAATAGTTGAATATGAGATAAAGGCAGGAAAGGGAGTTATAATTTATCCAAATGAAGCAATTAAAGGAGATTATACTTTAACTTAACTCAGATTATTTGAAGAATCTTTGCACAGAAATTCATTGAATTTCTTGTGATCAGGAATTAAAACATTAAAATTGCGGCTGCATCATAAATGATGCAGTTTAATTCATGACATAACAAATTGAACAAGTTAAGCTACATTTGGTCTAATTTTCCTTACTGTACTATCATATTCTGCTTTTGGAAACGAAATAACTAAACACTTTTTCCCAAGCGTATACGCTCTATCTTCTTTTGGTCTATCTTCTGAATTTCTTGCTCGAGGATATAAAAAAAATGACCACTCATCAGCGGGAGGACTATCAGCTTGAAGAGTCTCTAGTGGAGTGTATACATTTAATCTTTTTCCATTGATTCGAAAAATTCGAAAAATTCCTTCAAAAACTTGAGATCTTTCATCATCTCTACAACATAATCTTAAATCTACATTATCTTGGTCTGCAAACTCTTCTAAATCATTAGTTGTTAGTTTTCTTAGAGTTATCATGACATACCGTCAATTAAGCATATATTTAAAGTTTTATATTATAAAAAATCTAATTTAAATTATTTGAAAAATCTTATTCCGAGTTCTTTTGAAAGTTCACCCTGCATTAATTGTTGTTTTGTTTCTTTTACATCTGTTCCAGATATTTGTGAACTTCTTACTCCGGTGATAATTAACATAACTCTTAATGCTTTTTCCATGTCAGGGCTTATTTGAGCTCCCCAAATTAGTTTAGCATCTTGATTAAGGTTTTTTCCAATCTCTTCTATAATTATCTTTGATTCATCTAAACTTAAGTCTGGCCCACCAACAATGTTTACCAATGCGCCTGTGGCATTTGATATGTCAACATCAAGAAGGGGGTTGTGAAGAGCTTTTTCAACAGCTTCAAGTGCTCTGCTGGCAGAATCTGATTCTCCAACACCAATAAGTGAAACTCCTCCATTTGCCATTATTGTTCTTACATCTGCAAAGTCTAGATTAACAAGACCTGCTTTAGTTACCAATTCGGCAACACCTTTAACTGCATTTGTTAATATTTCATCGGCAACTTTAAATGCTGTTTGCAGAGGCAAGTCTGGAACTATGTCAAGTAATTTATCATTTGGAATAACTATTAGAGTATCTACAATTGATTCCATTCTTTCTAAACCATTAATTGCATTTTCAATTCTTTTTGCTCCTTCAATTGTAAAGGGCATTGTTACAACGCCAATCACTAAAGCTCCTTGTTTTTTTGCTATATCTGCAATAACTGGAGCTGCCCCTGTTCCTGTTCCTCCTCCCAAACCACAGGTGATAAAGACCATGTCTGCACCTTCTAATTTTTTCTTTATCTCGTGTTCGTTTTCTTTGGCAGCATCTTCTCCTACTTGAGGATTACTTCCAGCACCCATTCCGCGAGTTAGCTCTTTTCCAATGAGAATTTTTTTATCAGCACTAGTATAAAGAAGATCTTGAGCATCGGTATTAACTGCAATCATTTCTCCGCCTTTAACACCAATTTCATGAATTCTAGTTAGAGTATTATTTCCTCCTCCTCCAACACCAACTACCTTAATCTTAGCACTTTGTTGTTTTAGGATCTGCTCTAGCTCACGATCCATTTCCATTAGTTCTTCGTCCATTTCAGAAGAGTAAAGGCTCTCATCTCTTTTTAATAGTCCAGCTGACATAGCGTATCATAATTAAAGGCATTTATAAGGTTTATTGCGATGGAAAAATAGTTTTGAGAAATTATGGATAAAATTAAAAATTATCTAGTAAAAAATGGTTATTGGGGAGTAGTTTCTTTATCGTTATTTTTAGTTTCTTCTTTTGCAAGTTTTTTAGCTTCAACAGTCATTTCACAACCCAAAATATCCTTAAAACGGTCGTTTAAAGACTTGATTATTGGAGAAAAATACTCTTCAATTTCAAATACAACATGATTATCTTTAATGCTAAATTTAAACTCTTTTCCCACAAAGAAGTCTATTATTGATTTAACTTTTTCTTCTAGGGATTCAATTTTTCTTTTTATTACGAACTCATAAACCAATTCCTTGCCAGCTAGAGGATGATTAAAGTCAACCAGTACTCTACCTCCTGAAACACTTACTACCTTAACGAGCATATTGTCAATGTTTAGAGTCAATCCAGGATAGGGATTAATTTTTTTCTCTTGGAATATTTTTATTGGGATTAATCTTATAATTTTACGGTCTCTTTGACCAAATGCTTCTTTTGGTTGGAGTTCTATTGAATACTTTTTGCTTGTATCTTTATTTTCAAGAGCTTTGTCAAAACCCGGAAGGACCATGCCCTGGCCAATGCAGATTATTAGGGGTTTGTCTCCTTCAAGATTAAGATTGATCTTTTTAGCATCTTCCTTGATATTTGTATCAAAGATATCTCCGCCTTTAACACTGCCAGTAAATTCTAGTTCTATAAAATCGCCTTTCTTTGTTTTGTCCATTTTTATTAAATTTATCTAAAAAGGAATAAAAGGTAATCTTTATAAATCTATTTTTCCCACCATTAGGATGAGTTATAAATTAATCAATGCAACAGAGGTAAGAAACGGTACAACAATTATGATTGATGGTGAACCCTGCACTGTAAGAAGTTATGATATTAGTAAAACTGGAAAACACGGTCATGCTAAGGTAAGACTTGAAGCTATTGGAATATTCGATGGTAAGAAAAGAGTTACTGTTCAACCAGGTCATGAAAGATTTGAAGTTCCAATGATTAATAAAAGAAAGGCTCAAGTTCTTTCTGTTAGTGGAAATAAAGCTAGTGTTATGGACTTGGAAAATTTTGAAACAATGGAAATGACTGTTCCAGAGGATGTTGAGGGAGAGCTAAAAGAAGAAGTTCATGTTGAATATTGGGAGATTGAAGGAAGAATGGCTATAAAGAGGGTAGTAACTTAAGAATAAAATAATATGGCAAAAATATTAGTGGCTCAAACAAGGCTTTTTAAGAATCTTTTTTTATGTAAACGGTGTGGTGCAAAATTGCGAGTTGAACCTAAAAAGGTGCTTGATGGTTCTGTTAGATGTAGAAAATGTAAAGGAAAGAAATTTAGAGCTGTTAAAAAGGTGTAAACTATTGAAGTTCTCGTAAGTAGTAACATATAAAAAGAAAAAATTCCAAAGAGGTTAGATAAAAATGAGCTTTGACTTTACAACGTATAAAATAATTGATCTTTCAATCCTTGCTGTTTTATTAGTACTGTTGACTTGGTTTCTTATTAAGCATAAATCTAATCTAAAAAAAGATGGTATTCTAGTTTTATACAGAACTAAATTAGGTATTAAATTAATAGATAAGATTGGTGGGAAGTATAAAAAAACCCTTAAAGTATTGACATATGTTTCAATTACTTTGGGTTACTTGCTAATGGTCGGGATGACTTATCTTTTAGGAAAGACAATCTATCTCTACATTACAAAGCCGGCCATTGTTCAAGCGATTAAAGCTCCACCTCTTATGCCTTTAATCCCTTATTTTCCAGAGTTGTTTGGATTAAAATCATTTTTTCCAACTTTTTATGTAGTTTACTTTATTGTTGCAATTTTAATTGCTGCAACAATTCATGAATTTTCACATGGAATATTTGCTAAGTTTGGAAAAGTCAGAATAAAATCAACGGGTTTTGCTTTTCTGAAGTTTTTCCCAGCGATTTTTGGGGCATTTGTTGAACAGGATGATAAACAAATGAATAAAAAGTCAATTAAGACTCAACTAGCTATTTTATCTGCAGGAGTATTTGCAAATATAATTGTTACAGTGGTCTTTTTTATATTGCTTATAATTTATTTCAGTTTAGCCTTTAATCCTATTGGAGTAACATTTAACAACTATATGTATTCTGGTATTAATATCTCACAAATAACCTCAATAAATGGTGTGCCGATTCACAACCCCAGTTCAAGCTTTATTCTTGATAACCTCAATATAACTGACTATAGGAATCTAACGAGAATAGTTGTTAATAATAACGGATATTTCCTTGACAACCAGGTTTTTATTAATAACGTAAACCAAACATACGATCTCGCAATAGTTTATAATGATCTACCAGCGATAAGAGCAGGTTTACCAGTTCAGGGAGTAATTACTTCAATAGACAATAATAAAATTACAAGTGCAGAAGATTTTAGCAAAAACATTCAAAAGTTTAAACCTGGAGAGAACACAATCTTTGAGGTAAAAATCAATGGAGAGATTAAAGATTATAATATCACGTTTGCAGATAATGGAAATGGAAAAGCAGTTCTAGGAGTTTATTCAGCTAATAAACCTAATTTTTTGATTGGGGAAATGAATCATTTTCTTGTTTCCATTAGACCAAATAATCTTAATTTAAAGGATAATGTTTATTATGAACCAAAATTAGGGGAATTTACTATCTTTATTTACTATCTTCTATGGTGGGTTGTTTTAATTAATTTGCTTATTGCCTTATTTAATATGCTTCCATTAGGTATTTTAGATGGAGGTAGATTTTTCCAGTTAACCGTGTTAAAAATAACTCGCTCGGAAAAAGTAGCAAATTGGTTGTTTAAATTTATCACTTATTTGATTTTAATCGGATTTTTAGCTCTCATGGTCCGATGGGCAATCGGATTATTTTAATTTAGCAACCAAAATTATGGTTTTTTGGGGATATTCGATGTTTGTTAATTAAATTTTTTAATTGAAAAAATATTTATTTTTTTCCGTCGATAAAAATCGATTATTTTTTGCTTAAAATTCAAAAAATAGAAAGGTATTTAAAGCATAATTCGTTTAAGATATTATAAAATTTTAAAAAGAGGTTTAAACCAATCTTAAAAAATTGGTAAAAAATTTAAAAATGGCTAAGAAAAAAGCAAAAAAAAGACTATAAGTATGTATAAAATATTTTAAATTTTTATTTTTTATTAATATATTTATTTTTCTTTTTTTATTTATTTTTTAACTCTCTTTCTTTCTACTTTTTATAGATAAACAACGCCATCTTTGGTGAGGGCAACAAATCTAATTCCTGCGGGCAAAGAAAGAATTGCAGAAATCAGTGCCATATGTTCTTTTCCGTCACCAGAAGCTATGGAAAGAGCTACTTCAGTATCATCAACTTTTCCTTTTAATTTTTCTAGAATTTCTTTTTTCAGATCTACCAATCTTTTATCTTGATCTATTTGAATAAATTCTGCTGGTTTGTCAGCCTTGAAATCTTTGGCAAAACTTCCTCCAATAAGAATAATTTTATCCCATTCTCCCTGTTTGATAAGCCCAGATACCTGTGCCCAGGTTCCTTTTCCTGAACTTAAAAGTGCTATTAATTCCATAACAGTTAGAGAGGCATTATATTTATAAGGATTTATATCTACTAATGGTTATAATTTAAAGAGGAAAAAGATATGCCACGAGATAAACCCCTAAGCGAAATTGTTTTGAGAAAATATGAAAGACCGTATAATGTTGATAAAAGACAGCTAGTTAAGAAAATATGTCTCTCACTTGGACTTTTGCAGCCAGGAGATAGTAGAGATGTTGTTGTTGATATTCTTTTGGTTTTGCTTAATGAAAGAAAAAATAAAACCAAGCTAGATTCTGATGAAATAAAGTTTAGAGTTGAAGAGGTTAGGAAAGAGCATAATCTTGAAATAAGAGGTGTTGCAGAATCAAACATCAGAAGACAATTGAAAAGACTTAGAGATCTGATGATAGTAGATAAGCAGCAGAATTTATACTATATTTCTGAATTTGAGCCTCTTCACGAGATCTTTGATCAAAAGATACATAAGTTGTTGGTTGAACCAAGTATTGAACGTCTCAAAGAGTATATGAGAGAATTGGATAAGCCTGAGGGTTAAATGAGAATAAGACGTGCAGTTGCTGGAGATTGTGACCAAATAGTAAATATAGCTAAGTCAATTAAAATAAACTACTCCCCCCAGAATAATGGCTTTTTGGTTTATGTATTAAGTCCAAAAGAATATCTTAGTAGAATAAGAGCCTCAAGGTATTTTTATGTTGCAGAAGATGGAGATGAAATTAAGGGATTTCTTATGTGTTATGACTCAAATACTATAGTTGATTTAAGAAAAAAATTAGAACATGAAGATGGAGTTATAAGTTTTTTACTCGGACAAAAGAAACCTTTTGTTTTTGGCGATCAAATTGGTGTTAGGCCAAGTAATCAAAGAAGTAATACTGGAAGATCAATGCTCGAAACTTTGTTTAAAGATATGAAAAACAGTAAGGTCAATACATGTTATGTAGCAATACTTCATGAACCTGTAAGAAACAGGGCATCTATAAGATTCTGTAGTTCATTGGGTTTTAAAGTAGTAGGAGAAGTAACTAATATGGATGAGCATGTTTGGGGTGTTTACAGAAAAGAACTACAAGCCTGAAACTCTAGAAGAATAAGTTTTATAAAGGCTTATTATGGTTAAACTCAATGAGAAATACTTTCAGTGGAATAAGAGAATCAATTCTTCTAAGGTTACATCCGAGTGCAAGAAACAGTAGACTGTTTGCTTATAGATTTTCTTCAGATCCTACAAGAGATGGGTTATCTTTAGGAGACAGTCAAGAAAATAATCATAAACTGAGAGGAGCATTTGTTAGTCTTGAACCTTTGTCTAGAGGGGAGTACACTTTGATATCTATTCATAATGTTGCTCAATTTTCAGTAGATAATGGTGGATTATTCCTTCCAAATGATGGAATTTACAAGCCCTATGCTTGTACATATAGGGATGGTAATGCTCCTGAATTTGTGTTTGTTAGAGATTATGGTTTTACCCCTGATGAAGGAGAATCAAAAGAAAAAGGGTGTTTTGTTTCAATAAGAAGGGTTGATAATTCAAAAACACTAAGAAATCATAGAAGAGATGGAAAGTTAGAATCAGCTTTTGAAGGAAGATTTATTGATTTTAGTGAAGTGCCTAGAATTGGATAAAAACCTTTATAAACCCTCTAAAGTTACACTATTTATACCATACTACATCGATTTTGTACAATTTCTGTATAGAGATCGCATAGGTAGAAGGTAAATGGATATTAATGAAATGGCAGAAGCAAAACTAAGTTTAAAACAAGCTCTAGATGAGCTAAAGAAAGAAGAACCTAAAAAGTTTGTTCAAAGTGTAAATTTAATTGTAAATTTAAGAAAATTTGATACTAGAAAGACCACAATAAATGCTTTTGTTACTTTGCCACATAAAATAAGGGATAAGAAAGTTTGTGGGTTTATTGAAGCAAAGTCTAGTATAATTAACACTATTCCAAAGGCAGCATTTATTAATTATAAAGATAAAAAACCAATTAAGAAACTTGTTAAACAATTTGATTTCTTTGTTGCATCTGCACCACTTATGCCCTCAGTTGCTACAACTTTTGGTAAATTTTTAGGTCCAGCTGGGAAAATGCCCTCACCAAAATTAGGTATTTTAGTAAGTGAAAGTGAAAGTGATATTAAAACTTTAGTGGAAAAAATAAATCACACCGTAAGAATTCAAAGTAAAGAACCTTCTATTAAGATTGTTGTTGGAAATGAAAAAATGAAGGAGGAAGATTTGATTGAAAATTTAACTGCCGCTTACCATGCAATTGTTAATGAACTTCCAAACAAAAAAGAAAATGTTAAATCAGTTATGATTAAATTTGCAATGACTAAACCTATACGTGTGGAGATACATTAGGGAGACAATATGAAAATCAAAACAATTTTCAATTCATCGCTTGTGGAGGACAAGCTCAGAAAATGCCAAGAATAAAAAAATCAAGTAGTGAACATAAAAGAGCACCACCAAAGTATAAAGTAGAATTAGTTAAGGGTATAGTAAAACTTATTGAATCACATAATACAATAATGCTTGTTTCAATTAAAAGTCTACCTTCAAGACAATTTCAAAAGATAAAAAAAGATCTTTCTAAAGATACTCAAGTTATAATTGCTAAGAAAAGAATGGTAAACTTAGCAATAGATGAATCAAAAAAAGAAAATTTGAAAGATCTAAAAGAATATGTTAGAGAAGATGTTGCTGTTTTAATTAGCCAAGTTGATGCTTTTGAATTATCTGCAAGATTGGCAGATAGTAAAAGCCCGGTTAAAGCTAAAGTTGGTCAAATTGCAGAGGCTGATATTAGTGTTGAAGCTGGACCAACAGACCTTGCTCCTGGTCCGGTAGTTAGTGAGCTTGGAGGGTTGGGATTAAAAATTGAAATTAAAGCAGGAAAGATTGAAATTAAAGAAGCAAAAGTAATTGTTAAAAAAGATCAGGCAATTAGTGAGGGAGCTGTTAGCATAATGAGTAAGTTGAATATTACCCCTTTTTCAGTTGGACTGACTCCAATAGCTGCCTATGATTCAAAAGATAAAAAAGTATTTTCAGATTTAGTTATAGACAAAAAGTCTACATTAATAACCTTGAGGGAAATGTTTTCAAAATCTGTTGCTTTTGCAGTATCTCAAGCTTATGTTTGTAAAGAAACACTTAGTTATTTACTTGCTAGAGCTTCAAGTCATGAACAGGCAATAGCTAATTTAGTAGGCTCTGAAAGCAATGATAATGCTCCTAAAAATACGGAGGAATCAATTTAAACATGGAATACATATATGCAGCTCTATTGTTGCACAAACTTGGAAAACCTGTGGATGAAACACACCTAAAGAAGGTTATTTCAGCTACTGGTGCAGAAGTTGATGAAGGAAAAATCAAAGTTCTGGTAGCAAGTTTGAACGGTGTTGATATAGACAAGGAACTTGAAAACGCTGTTGCTTTAAGTGCAGCAAGTTCTGGTTCAGCACATGCAGCAGAGCCTAAGAAAGAAGATAAGAAAGAAGAAGAAAAAGTTTCTGCAGCAGCAGATGGTTTGTCTTCACTATTTGGCTAATTATTAATTTTTTACAAATAGGACAAACCAAAAAACTTTTTTTAGTTTTGACATCGTTCATGTAGAGTGATTTCTAATAATGTCAAGAACCTTGGATTTTGGTTCTTGAGCATGTTCAAGAGGCCTAACAAACCTTAATACATCTTGACATATAAAAGTTTAAAAATGGCTGTAAATGTAATGAGAAATGACAACATATTATAATATTTTTGAAAGACCTGATGGGCTTTATGAGAGACTTGAAAGCCAGAGTCTTAATTCTACAGCGGAAACTGCTAAAAGGCTTGGTTGGAGGTTTATTGATCAGAAGACTTCTCTTTCTGATGTGATTGACTTATGTGTAGAACATAATAGACCAATATTGAGAGCTAAGATGGATAAGCTCTGAATTTGATGCAACTCTTGAATGTTAAAACAAATTTAAAATATATCTTCTGTTAGGTTATTAATGGAAAAAGATGAGAAGTTTGCACTATTTTTAGGGATGTTATGTGGAGACGGGTGTCTATCAATTAGTCATAATGGTGAGGGATATAGAGATTATCCCATTCAATTTTATAATACTAATAAACAGATTGTGATTCAATTTCAAAATTTATTATCTGAATTATTTACTATTTCAAGTAAAATTTTGGTATCAAAAAGAGAAAACAAACAAGACTTATGGTATATCTCAAAATGTTCAAAAGAATCTTATTTAAAGATTAAAGAAACTGGATTTCCTGAGGGAGTTAAAAGAGACGTTTTAAGAATACCTCAATTGATAAAAGAGGGTACGAATGAAGAAAAATTATCATTTGTCTATGACTTTTTGATAACTGATGGTTGTTTAAGAGAGACGAAAGATATACTGTTTCATTCTGGTAGCAAGACATTTCTTGAAGAACTTTCTGATCTAATCTGTGAGTTTACTAAACTGAAAAAACCCGTAAGAGAATATATTCAAAGAGAAAAATTTAAGTCATATCAGTTAAATTTAAATAAGAAAGAAACAGAGATTTTATTATCTAATATGCCGACGTGGGACAATGGTACTCCGTTCGCCTTGAGGTCTAGTAATTAGACAGAGACAAGTGAGCGAATTTCCTTCGGGATATCCCGGTTCGATTCCGGGCGTCGGCGGTTTCTTCTGGAGTCATATAATCTATTTCTTCACAATTAAGTTATTAAACTGTTATTAAGATAAATTACAATGCTCAGATTAACAAAAGAACAAAGAGAAAAAATGACTCTTGATAGCTGTATTGAGTTAGGTTTATCTGAAAGGCATGCAAGAGTATTAACTGCAATAAGCCTTAGGACAAGACTTGACAGTAGGATTAGGGAATTAATTAAAAGATCCAAAGGGTATCAAGAAATGATTAAAGCAAGTCAAGAGTTAAATGAAGATCCAGTTTCTTTTTATTATAGACATAAAAGCCAGAAAATTGGAAATAGTAGATTTCTGAGGTATGGTTCCTTGTCATATGCCTATTCTAATGCATCACCCATACAGTTAATCAAAATTTTATTGGAAGATGCAAGAGAAGTTAGAAATTATGCTAAAGCAATTAAAGGTGAGGAGGGTTTTTGTAAACCTGGGGAAGAATATGAGTTATATTGTTTTGAGGATTTAAGGTATAAAAGACTTGAAGCTGCTTTTTTTCAAGATACTAGAGCAAATAAAATACCTCCAGAGTTAATTGAGGCAACGTTCAGAGCAGTTAATTGGAAAAAAATTCCAATAAAGGGAACATTAGGAATAGAGCCAATAGTACGACGAGAGGTTATGGATGCATTATATGTTTTTTTCAGTTCTCCAGACTTTGAGGAATTTATTAAAGAATGGAAAAGAAATGAACAAAGAGAAAGTCTAGTAGATCAATTAGCCTATAAAATATTTAATGATCCGCATACAAATCCTCATCTTGTGCATTGCACTCCTTCTGATGTAGATACCCCAAATTTTGAGAAAAAATGTCAGGATTTTTTAGGAGAAGAAGTTTATCGCCCTGATGGAAGTCGTGTTAAAAGAAGAGAATATGATGCTAGAAAAGTACCTGTTATCTAAGAGTAATTTAGTTTAATACAAAATATTGTTCTAAACCATATAACTCCCGGCGTGAATAGTTTCTTATAGGCGTAGGGCGTCGGCGTTGAGGAGAACCAAGTTTCTCCTTACATTAACCTCTCCTTTTTTGAAAATTTAATTTTGATAAGCTTTTTATATACTGGTTAATTGTTTTAAATAAATAAAAGAGGTTAAATGGCATTTATACTAAGCAATTTACTATCAGGCGTATCTCCTGATTTGATGATACTTTTTGAAATAGGCATAATGATTGTTTTAGGTGGAATAATTGCATTTATCTTTAAAGTGCTGAAACAGCCAAGAATTCCAGCATATGTTATTGCTGGAATAATTCTTGGACCTCTTGCATTGGGCATTGTGCAGAGCAGCAATGTTATCATGGCTATGTCACAGATTGGTGTAGCTTTCCTATTATTCTTTACAGGATTGGAATTGGATTTAAGATCACTAAAAAGAGATGGGAAAATCTCAAGTATTATAGGAATTATTGAAATGTTGGCCATTGGAATAATAACTTTTGTTGTGTTATTATTTTTAGCTTTTAAGTTTAACAATTTGGAATTAATTTACATTGTGTTGATTGTTGCGTTTAGTAGTACAATGGTTGTAATTAAAATGATTGCAGATAAGGATGAACTTAATACTCTGCATGGAAGATTAATTATTGGAATTTTGATTGTACAGGATATTATTGCAATAATTGCTTTAACTGTACTTACAACACAATTGAGTTTTAATACCATCCTGTACTCATTAATTAAGGCAGCATTATTCATTGTAATTGGATTTTTACTAACAAAGATTTCAAAACCTGTTTTCAGGATCTCGGCAAGATCTAATGAGTTAATGTTAATTATTTCTCTTGTATTCTTATTTTTGTTTTCAATGATTGCTTATTCTTTAGGACTTTCATTGGTAATTGGAGCATTTTTTGCAGGAGTTGCTCTTGCAAATTCTGATTTTAAATTAGATATTAAAGGAAGAGTACATCCGCTAAGGGACTTTTTTGGAGCTATTTTATTTGTGTCTTTGGGGGTTCAATTAATCTGGATACCTAAACAATATTGGTTGTTATTTATTGCCCTAATTGTTTTGATAATTGTGATTAAACCATTAATCTTAATATTTTCAACTAGACTGCTTGGTTACTCTAATAGGACTTCGTTTTTTATTGGAAATTCTCTTGGGCAGTCAAGTGAGTTTTCTTTAGTTTTACTAACTCAAGCACTTATACTATCACACATAAGTAAGGATTTGTTTAGTGTGCTAGTCTTTGTAACAATACTAACAATGTCCATTACTGGATATTTTATACATTATGAAGAACAGTTGTTTAAACTTTTTTCACATATTTTTAAAAAGACTTTAAGTAAGATGCCTACAAAAAAAGAAGAATTAAGCTATGGTAAAGAAATGAAAAAGAAAATAGTTCTCTTTGGTTGTCATAGAATGGGGGGTCAAATATTGAGAGAGTTTGGAAAGTTAAAAGATGATATTCTTGTTGTTGATTTTAACCCTGAGATAATCAGACCTTTAATACATAAAAAAGTACCATGCATATATGGAGATTATGCTAATCCAGAAATAATGGAGAGAGTTATTAAAATGAGACCTGAAATGATAATTAGCACAATTCCAAATATTGATGATAATCTAGAACTGATACAAAAACTAAAAGAAAGTGGTTCAAAGGCAATAATCATCGTAGCTGCAGAACATATACATGAAGCTCTTGAACTTTACAAAAAAGGAGCAGATTATGTTGCTTTGCCAAGAGTAATGAGTGGTATACACATGATAGAGTTAGTTAGTGATTTAAAAAAAGACAGAAGAGAAGTAAAGAAACGAGAGATGGAATTGTTGAATAAGATACACTATTATTTGTATAAGAAATAATTACCTAACTTCAACAACCTTATTTTCTTTATAGAAATTGACAGCATCACATAACTTTTCAGAAGATTGAGAATAAATTGTCATTATTTTTTCACCTTTTTTTATGGATTCATGAATATGTTTGTATAGGTAAAGACCTGCCTTTTTGTCAGTTGGCGAACCGGCGACTCTTGCTATAAGGTTTATTTTTTTATTCTCAATCATACTTATCTTACCGGTTTTTTCGGCTAGAATATCTTTTGAAAATTTTGCAAGACTAATGTTATTTAAACTGCCTTTTTGAGCTTCAACAATCTGTTTAAATTTTTCAAATGCTTTTCCAGAATCAAGAATTTTTTCGGCTAACTTTGAACCTTGGCCTTTTTTTACTTTATTACATAGTTCAAATATTTGTCCGGCAAGAAAAATTGATTTTTTTCTAAGGTCATTGGGGGCATCTGATTGACATTTTAAAACAGAAACAACATCCTTAATTTCTAGCATTGGACCTATGCCATGGCCAATTGGCTCGCTACCATTAGTTAGTAAACATCTAATTTTTAAATTAAATTTTTTTCCGACAACCTCAAATTTTTTCTTGAGTCTTAGAGCTTCAGATTTATCAACTTTGGCAAATTTTCCATATGGAATATCTATTAATATGTACTTGCTTCCTACGGAAAGTTTTTTTGCTAATATGGAAGCTAGCAAATTAGGTTCTGGATCAATATTAATCATGCCCTCAACTCTTATAATTTTATCATCTGCAGGTGCAAAACCCAGAGCTCCTCCCCACACTAGACATGCATTTGTTTTCTTTATTATCTGTTCTATTTCACGGATATTAAAATCAACTTTACAAACTGCTTCCATAACATCAGCAGTACCTGCAGCGCTGGTTATGGCCCTTGAAGAGGTTTTTGGAAATGTTAAACCTGCAGCAGCACAGATTGAAACAACAATTGGAGTAGTTCTATTTCCAGCAATGCCTCCAATGGAATGTTTGTCTACAATTATTTTATCCTCAAGGTTTAATTTTTTTCCAGTTTGAAACATTGCTCGAGTAAATGAAACTATCTCTTTGGTAGTCATGCCACACTTGTAAACTGCAGAGATAAAAAAGGCAATTTCAATCTCAGTTAGTGAATTATCAACAATTGATTTAATGATATTTTCTATTTCTTTTCTAGATAGGGTTTTACAACTTAATTTTTTATTAATTATTTGGACTGAGCGAGGTTTCTTAGCAAATGAAACTTCAACATATTCTGTTCCCTTTAGCCCAAGATATTTAATAATTTCTGTGGATAAAACAATTTCATCCTCTTTTGCCATTTTTGATGAAATGTCAACTACTGATACAATTTTCTTGGAGTTATGTTTAATTAGAACACGATCATTAACTGTGATTGCCATTCTTACAGCAGTTAATTCGTTTAGAATTGCTATTGGCCTTCCGGCAGACCATCCAGAATATTTTACTTTAAGTTTCATTATGTCCTCTTTTTATTGCTCAAATTGTTTGGATTTCTCAATTTGAGGCTTTGAAAACCTTGATGTTTTGGTTTTCGGGGCTCTAAAAATCCAGTAGGATTTTTTAGGCTTAAAGAATACCAACATCTTTTTTGGTTGGGATTCTTTATTTTTTTTCTTGTATTTTTTTAGCATTACTTTCTTTATACAAATCAAATAATATCAGCAGATACGCAACAATCAAAGGACCAATAATTATTCCAAATAGGCCAAAGGCAATCAAACCTCCAAGCAAACCAATCATTGTAAGGGAATTTGGTATTTCTGATTGTTTTGAAATATAAATTGGATGAGCTAAACTTTCAAATAGGGTAACTACAACCAGTGAATATACAAAGAGAAATATAGCTCCAGTGGTGTTTCCTGCTAGGAACAACGCTCCACATACTGGTAACCAAATAATCCACGGACCAATAATCGGTAAGATACTAATTACCATTGCAAAGACTGTTAAAAGAAGGACGTTATCAACTCCAACTATGTAAAACCCAATACCTGCTAAAGCTCCAGTAATTATTCCAATAATTAGCCTTCCAAAAACAACAGAGGTAGTAACTCTTTTAGATTTGTGTATGAATTTATTTATTGTTAACTTATCAAAAGGTAGAGTATCTCTCATTAAATTTATTAATTTTTCTCCATCACGCAGTGCATAAAAAAAGGTTATTAAAACAACTAAAAAGTTAATGATTAAACCGGGTAGATCCAGGATAGTATTTGTTAATCTGTCAATTGTCGATTTTGTTATGGTAGTAAGTAGATTGCTATAGGCATTTTGTATTACTACAGAGGTCTTTGCTGAATTAAACAAGGGTGGAAAAACCTTTTTTAAAAGGCCTATTGTATCAAATGATTGAACTTTAGTATAAAAATCAAAAATCTGACTAATTAAAAGAGGTAGTGCTAACCATATGAAGACTAACAAAAGACCTAGAACTATAAGGCAAGTTATTAAGGCTGAAACTGTTTCTTGTTTGACTTTTGAAGTTATCCACTTATTGACTGGAAAGAACACGTAGGCAAGAATAAGCCCTAGGAGAATGGATAAAAAAATAGGTTTGATAACCAAAACAGTAAAAACTAGCAATAAACCAATGAGCAAGGCTGCAATTATATATTTAGTTGTATTTTCGTTCATTATATTTTAAAGTATATTGGAATATATATAAAACTTTGCAATAAGTTGCTAATCTTTCTTGCTAATTTAGACAAATTAGTATAATTAAGTTTTTAAAATAGGGTAAATTAGTAGAGATATGAAAAGAAGTGGTGTAATATACCAAGAAGGTAGGCCAAAAGAAAATGAGGCTAGTTGTTTGTTTGGATCTAATCAAAGATTAGTGGTTGGTGATCCGGCTAAATTAGTGTGGACTTGGGTATTTGAGGAAGTAAGAGAAGATGAGGTGGGCCATAATGAACGAAAGACTGGTCCGGTAGACAGACCACAAACATATAGAGCAGATAGTTTAAGTGCCCTTGTAGCTGAATGTGTAAGAAGGTTAAATAGCCCTCTTGAGGGAGTCACCACAATTGAGGCATATAGGAGATTAATTGGAGGAGTAAAAAGAATACCTGCAAAAGATCATGAAGTAGACAAATTTACAGAAGAATATGATAAGAAATCAGCAGAGAATAATAAGTACTAATTTTTCAAAACAGTTATTTTAACAAAACAAAAACTTTTATAAAGATCTTTTGAAAGATAATATGATGGATTCATTTATAAAAAAGATTTTTTCTGGAAAAAGAGACGAATTTGTACATTTACAGTTTCAAAAATTTAGTAAGGGAGAATTTAGAAATAAAGCTCTTGTTAATGTTAGTAAATCAAAAGATAATTATTCTATAGCAACAACCTATGAGTATGTAAATGAATTTGTGAGAAGTGTTGCGAGTAGAATAAAAGATGGTGAAAAGGTTAAGGTTAGTGGAGTAATAGTTTCAACAAGAAATTTAAGAGAATTACCTGAATTTAGTAAGTTATTTGGGAATGTTGAAATAAAGCAATTTATGGGTGTTAAACAGTTTAAAATAAGCACTGAGATGACTGGAAAAGAGATAGTGGGCTTATGTGATTCGCTTCCAAACTCATTTTTAGCCTTATCTTTTTCAATTGCTGGGACTGAATTAAAAGTAAAGCCAAAGGCACCTAAATCTGCAAAACCCAGTACTAGTGATAAACCAATTGTGCCGGATTTTTGTAAGATAAAAACAGGAGATATTAGTTTAGTGAGAGAGGTATTGTTTGATGTTGATGAGTTTAAAAAAGTCGCCATTGGTCATGATTTTATTATAACCGGTCTTGAAATACCAAAAAATGAGTCAGATCCTTTAAAAATGAGAGAAAAGACCATAAGAAAAGGAAAGATAGTGAGGAGACTGAATATTGACGGGAAAGAGCTAGTTAAGGAAAGAGACTTTGAAGCATAACTTTATAAATAGACTTTTTCTGAATAAGATATCAAAAAACCCACTAAATATGGTATTTCGGGTTTTTTAAATCGAGTTGAAACCAACAGCTTTGGCTGTAAGGTCAATTTGGCCAACAAAAACTATGGTAAGACTTGTAAAACCGAAATCAGAAATAAAATATGGCAAAAATATCCAGGCCACGAAGAGGAAGTCTTCAATACTGGCCGAGAAAACGAGCTAAAAAAATTTTACCTAGTGCAAACTGGGTGGCAATTTCTTCAAAAAATAGTGAAAAGGTGTTAGGATTTATTGGATATAAAGTGGGTATGAAATCTGCCTATGCCAAGGATCTTACATTGGATTCAATGACAAAAAACAAAAAGATTAGTTTTCCAGTAACAGTCATTGAATGTCCTTCAATGAAAATATTTTCTGTTCGACTTTATAAAAATAATAATGTTGTTGGAGAATTTTTATCTCCTACACTTGATAAAGATTTAAAAAAGAGGGTTAAAATACCAAAAAACGTTTCTTCTTCTGAAAATACAAAAAAACTTGATGATAAAAATTATGATGATTTAAGAATAATTGTTTATTCTAATGTAAGAAAAATGGGTTTAAAGAAAAAACCTGATATGATTGAGGTTGCTCTTGGAGGAGATAAGCTTGAGGATAAAATAAGTTTTGTTAGGGAACATTTGAATAAGGAAATAAGAGTTAGTGATGTTTTGAGTAGAATGCAGTTGGTTGATATTCATGGATTGACTAAGGGTAAGGGATTGCAGGGAGCTGTTAAAAGATTTGGTATAGGTCTTAAAGGACATAAATCAGAAAAAGGTAGAAGAAGGGCAGGAAGTCTTGGACCGTGGCATCCAGCAAGAGTTACATTTAGAGCACCACAGGCAGGTCAACTTGGAATGTTTTCAAGGATTTCTTATAATAGTAAACTTCTTGATGTGGGAAGTATAAAAGACAAAGATATTAATCCTGCGGGAGGATTTAAGAATTTTGGACTTGTTAGAACAGATTATATTATTGTGAGAGGAAGTGTACAGGGAGTTCCAAAGAGACCAGTATTGCTAACCTTTCCACTAAGAAAAACAAAAAGCGCAGATAAGAAAAATTATGATTCAATTGAATTAAGATAATATGAAAACAGAAATTATGTCAGTTGGTGGGGAAAAATTAAAAGAAATAGAACTTCCTAGTGTATTTTCTACTAAAGTAAGAGAAGATGTTATAAAAAAAGTTTTTGAAGCTGAGAAACAAATTCAACCATATTCTCCAGACCCAATGGCTGGAAGAAAACAATCTGCTTCAGGAAGAATCAGACACATAAGACATAAATGGAGAACTGCCTATGGAAAAGGAATTTCTAGAACTCCAAGGAAGACTATGTGGAGAAGAGGAACACAGTTTTATTGGATTGGCGCAGAGGTTTCTGGAACAAGAGGTGGAAGAAGAGCTCATCCTCCAAAGATTGCACACTGGATAAATTTTAATAATAAAAAAATAAACAAAAAAGAACAGGATTTTGCGCTGAATTCTGCAATTGCTTCTACAATTGAAGAAGTTTCTTTGAAAGCAAGATACTCAAATGTTTCAAATTCTAAGATTAAAAAATTGCCATTTGTTGTTGAGTCAAAGATAACTGAGTTAAAAACAAAAGACTTGCTTAACTCTCTAAGAAAAATACTTGGTGAACTTTTTAATGTTGCTGAAAAGAAAACTCAATCACGAGCTGGAAAGGGAAATATGAGAAATAGAAGAAACAAAAAAAGTGCCGGGGTTTTGATAATAACTGGAAATAATGAAAAAATAATGACTACTTCTTTGGAAAGCAAAAAAGTAAAAGAATTAGAGGTCGGTGATTTTTGGCCATTGGGAAGATTAACAGTTTATACTGAAAATGCAATAAAAGAATTGGATAAGATTGATAAGAAAAAAAGTGTGGAGGAAAAACAATGATAAAAAAACCAATGACTACGGAAAAAGCAATTAGGCTTATTGAGTTGGAGAACATTATTGTTTTTTCAGTTGATGCTAAAGACACTAAAGGAACAATAAGAAAAGATGTTGAAAAGATGTTTAAGGTAAAGGTAAGTAAAGTTAACATTGTAAATCGTGGAACAAAAAAAGTTGCTTATGTTAAACTAGATAAAGCTAATCCTGCAATAGATGTTGCAACAAAGCTTGGGATGATATAATGGGAAAAACAATAATTTCACAGGCAAGAGGGCATGGAAGCCTAACATACAGAGTTAGAAGAAAAGCATTTTCATATAGAATTAAATACCCTAAAGTTGAAGATGTTGAAGGAGAGGTTGTTAAACTTATTCACTCAGCAGGACATTCAGCACCCCTTGCAAAGATAAAGATTAGAGATGAAATATTTTACAATCCTGCGGCTATGGGAGTTTATGAAGGACAAAAAATAGCCATTGGAAAAAGTGAGAAGCTTAATGCTGGTGATATTGTTAGCCTGAAAGATGTTCCAACAAAAACACAAGTATTTAATATTGAGTCTCGACCAAGAGATGGAGGAAAGTTTATTAGAACTGGTGGAACATCGGCAGTTATAACTAATAATGAAAAGGGAATTGCTACGTTAATAATGCCCTCAAAACAAGAAAAGGCATTTAGTGGAGATTGTAGAGCAACAATTGGAGTAATTGCTGGAGCTGGAAGAAAAGACAAACCAGTTGTAAAGGCAGGAAAGATGTTTCATATTAAAAAGGCAAAGGGTAACTTTTGGCCTAGAACCTCTGCAGTAAAAGTAAATGCTATTGATCATCCGTTTGGATCTGGTAGAGGAAAAAATTTAACTCATGGAAGATTAGGTAAAATTCCAAGAACAAATGCTCCTCCAGGCGCTAAAGTTGGATCACTGAGAGCAAGAAGAACTGGTAGAGGAAAGGGAGGAAATAAATAAATAAATAAAATGACACCCGAAGAACAAAACTTAGATGAAGAGCAATTTCAAAAAAAGAAAGAATTCACTTATAGAGGAAAAAGTGTTGAAGAATTAAAAAATTTGAATATGAGAGAATTTTCAAAGTTTCTTACATCTAGAGAAAGAAGAACTGTGCTAAGAAATTCTGATGTTTTGGAAAGGTTCTTAGCTAAATGTAATAAATGCACTCAAAAAAATAAACCAATTAGAATTCACGATAGAAATATAATAATTGTACCGGCAATGGTTGGGCTTACTGTAAATGTTTACAATGGGAAAACATTCGAACCAGTAAGGATAATCCCTGAAATGATGGGGCATAGACTTGGAGAATTTTCATTAACAAGAAAGTTAGTAAAACATGGAGATGCTGGAATAGGAGCTACAAGAAGTTCTGCTTCCAAGAGCGTAAAGTAATATGGCAGATGAACAATTAAAACAGCAAAAGATAGTAAAGGACAGACCTATGAAAGAAAGAGCTAAGTTAGCTAAAGCACCTATACAAGAAAATAAAAAAGAGGCAAAGGAGAGAGAAAATAAAGAAAAACCTGTTGAAGAAAATAAAGTTGAAAATGTTAAACATGAAGAAAAAACAACTATAAAGAATGAAGAGAAGAAGGTAGATATTGTTGGAGAAGTTAAGAAAAAGAAAGAGGCAAAGGTTAAGAAAAGTGAGGCAGCTATTAATGCAAAAAATTTGAATATTTCACTGAAACATTCTATAGCAATCTGCAAATTTGTAAAATACAAAAAAATAGATGAAGCAATAAATCTTTTGGAGAAGGTGGTAAATAAAAAAATAGCTATTCCGTTTAAGGGTGAAATTCCACATAGAAAGGGAAAGATGTTAAATGGCAAAGGAATGATGTCTGGTAGATACCCTGTGAATGCTTCTAAAGTTTTTATAAGGCTATTGAAAGAATTATCTGCTAATGCTAATTCAAATGGCATGGATTTGGAGATAACAAAAATAATTGAGGCAGTTCCAAACAAGGCACCAGCACAGTACCATCGTTTTGGAAGTACACAGTTTAAAAGAACTCATGTTTCAATAAAAGCAAAGGAAATACAAGAGAAGAAGAAAGATAAGAAAGATGGAGGAAAAAAGTAATGGTAGAAGAAAGAAAATTTGTTAAGTTTAAGAAAAACGAATCTGAGATAAAAGAATTTGTAAAAGCCTATTTGGGAAAGGGAAGAGTTAGTAAGGTAAATATAGAATATACTCCCATTGGAGAAAAAGTTATTATGTTAACTAGCAAGCCAGGGTTAATTATTGGTCGTGGTGGAGAAAAGATTGAAAAATTAACTGAAGTACTAAAGAAGAACTTTAACTTTGAAAACCCACATATAGAAATTCAAGAAATAAAGGATGCAAGCCTTGATGCTCAGTCTGTTGCAGATGAAATAGCAATAAATCTTGAAAACGGCGGGCCTGTTAAATTTAAGTTGATAGCCTATAAATTATTGCAGGAAATTATAGGCTCTGGAGCTTTGGGTGTTGAAATTAAACTCTGTGGAAAACTTCCAAGTGCAAGAGCAAAAACTTGGAGATTTAAAAAAGGTTATCTTAAAAAGGTTGGAGATAGCGCAAAGATTGTAGATAGTGCAAGAGCTGTGGCACAAACAAAGCCGGGCACTGTTGGAATAACTGTTAGCATTTTACACCCTGATGCAAAAATACATGATCAAATAAACTTAAAAGAAAGGAGGGTTGTAGTACCTCCAGTTGAAACAAAATAAAATGGTAAAGTTTAAAGACCTATCAAAGTTATCAAAGAAAGAAATCGACGATAAGATAAAAGAATTAGATTTAGAACTAGTAAAAGCAAGAATTGCTGCAAGTAAGGGTGGAAAGGTTAAAATTAGAGAAACAAAAAAAACATTAGCAAAGCTAAATATGATCAAAGCAAGAATAATCAATGAAACAAAAAAATAAAATACAAAAATTAGTGTTTAAGTTTCCTACTCAAAGGGAGGAGATTTAAATAAAAGGCATGGATATATGTCCAAAATGTGGCCTGCCAAGACAGGCCTGTGTGTGTGAAGAAATTGCAAAAAGTGAACAAAGAATCCAGGTAACGACTGCAAAGAAAAAGTTCGGAAAACTGGTAACCTTGGTATCAGGAATAGAAAAAGGAATTGATATCAAGAAAGTGGCAAAAGAACTCAAGGAAGAACTCGGATGTGGAGGAACAATCAAAGATAATGTGATTGAACTTCAAGGAGATCACATGAGGAAGATAAAACCTCTGTTGGTTAGTATGGGTTTTTCGGAAAGCTCAATAAGCAATTAATTCACAAGAAAACAAAGAAAAATGGAAAAGAAAACAAGAAAACAAGAAGAGAAAGTTGGAAAAGTCCTAGCTGGGGCTAAAGAAAATATTGTAGACACAAATTGTCCAACAAGAGGAAGAAAATTCGAAGGTTATGTAATAAAGAAATTTGAAAATAGAGTTGTAATTCGTTTTGAAAAAGTAAAGTACATAAAAAAATATGAAAGGTATGTTAAAACACAATCAAAAATGCATGCTAGATTACCTTCTGAAATAAAAGATCAGATAAACATGGGAGACTATATTCAAATAATGGAATGCAGACCATTGAGTAAGATACTTCATTTTATTGTTATTAAAAAAATTAGAAATGCTGAACAAAGTTTAGATTTAGATGAGGAGGTTAGGGCAGCATGAAAGCCATATCTGCAAGAGTTACAAGGGGATTAAATGTTGGTAGTTTAGTGTTTGCTGCAGATAATAGCGGCGCAAATATCGTTAGAGTTGTTGGAGTAAAAAAAGGAAAGACAACAAAAAAAAGACAACAATCTGCAAAAGTTGCTGATTGGGTTAAAGTGAGTGTTCGAAAGGGTAAACCTGAAATGAAAGGCGAAGTTTTTGATGCTGTCGTTGTAAGACAAAGGATGGCCTATAGAAGAAAAACAGGAGAAAGAATTGCCTTTAGTGATAATGCTGTAGCACTTTTAAAAGATGAAAAAGGAAATCCAAAGGGAACTCAAATAAAGGGTCCAATAGCAAGAGAGGTTATGGAAAGATGGCCAAGTGTTGCAAAAATCGCAAGCATTGTCGTATAAAAAATATAAAATAAAGATAATATGAAACAAAAATTTTCAGCTCATTGGAAAGGAAGCAAACAAACAAGAAAGCAAAGAAAGTATAGAGCTAATGCTCCAATAACTTTAAAAAGAAAAATGTTGAGCGCTCATTTAGATAAAGAACTGAGGAAAAAGTATGGAAAAAGAAGCTTTCCAATAAGAAAGGGAGATTTAGTTAAAATAACCTTTGGAAAAAATAAAGGGAAAAAAGGAAAAGTTAGTGTTGTTAATATTCGAAAGTTTAGGGTTGCTATTGAAGGAATTCAAATATCAAGAAAAGATGGAACAAAGGTGAACCTTTGGTTTGAACCTTCAAACTTGCTTATACAAGAATTGGAGTTAAATGACAAGAAAAGAATGAAAGCTCTTGTAAGAAAGGCTAGTGAAGTTAAAAAAACAAAAAAGGAAGAAAAAGAAAATGCACAAAACAAGACAAAACATAAGTAGACTTTGGCCAATTCCTAGAAAGGGAACAAAGTACGTAATTGTACCTAGTCATAACCATGATAATGGAATTCCTTTGTTAGTTGTAATGAGAGATATGTTAAAAGTTGTAAAAACAAAAAAGGAGATGAAAAAAATACTTTTGGGAAAAGAAGTTTTAGTAAATGGTAACAATGTGACTGAAGAAAATATCTCGCTAGTTCTGTTTGATACTATTTCATTAAAAGCTGAGGGAAAGTATTACAGATTAATCTATAATGTTAATAGAAAATTCAGTTTGAAAGAAATAGCTGAAAAAGAGTGTGTGGAAAAAATAGCTAAAGTAATGAATAAAAAAGTGCTTAGGGGAAATAAATCTCAAATAAACTTCAATGATGGAAGAAATTTAATTTCAAAGGATAAGATTAGTGTTGGAGATTCAGTTCTTATAAATATGAAAAGTAAGAAGATAGAGAAGATAATGCCTATAAAAGAAAAATCTAAAGTCCTTGTGATAAAGGGTAAACATCTTGGAACTTCTGGTGTTATTTCTAAGATCGAAGATGAAAGGATAATTGTAAAGGCTGATGATAAAGAATTTGATATTAAGAATAATGAGATAATGGTGGTTGAATAAAATGACTAAAGAAAAAATAAACAAACAAGATAATCCAATGAGGAATATTGCAATTGAAAAGATAGTCTTATCTGGTAGAGGAGTTGATAATGAATTGGAAAAATCATTTAGACTTCTGAAAAAGATAACTAAGAAAAATCCTACTAAGAAGATAACTGAAAAAAGAATTCCAGGTTTTGGAGTAAGACCTAAAATGCAGGTTGGATGTTTAGTAACTCTTAGAGGTAAGGAAGCAAGCGACCTACTTAAAAGACTTCTAGCATCAATTGATAATCAACTCAAAAAGAAGCAGGTAACAGAAAATCATTTTTCATTTGGAATACCAGAATATATTGAAATTCCTGGGGAAGAGTATGATAGAGAAATTGGGATTATTGGTTTGGGAGTTACAATAGTTTTCGTAAGAAAAGGAAAGAGAGTTATAAGAAAAAAAATCAAAAAAGGAAGATTACCTGCAAGACAGAAAATATCAAAGGAAGAAATAATCAAGTTCATGCAACAGCATTTTAAAACTCAATTTAAATAAAAAAATGACAAATAAAATAATCAAACAAAACAAAACTGCGAGAATTCATAGAATTCTCTGGCACTCGCTTGTAGAGGACAAGCTCATGAAATGACAGCAAGTGATTGGAGAAAAATATACAGGCAATTAAAAAGCAAACCAGCGATAGCTAAAAAGTTTATGAAACATTGCAAACCAAAAGATAGAAAGATGGGTATTGCAAAGCAGAAATGTGAGAGATGTGGAAGGTATGGGGCACATGTTGGCCAGTATGGTTTAAACTTTTGCAGACAATGTTTTAGAGAAATTGCTGAAGAGATTGGATTTAAAAAATATTCATAGAAAAAATGACAAATACAACATTAGAACCAAGAACTGAAAGAGAATTGGGAACAAAAGATAATCCAAAAGTAGTTAGAACTAGAAGAGATTTATTAGAATTAAAAGTTGGGGATGTCATTAATGTTGAATTTGCTATGCTTCATGAAAATGTTCCTCTAGAGCGAGTAATTAGAATAACAGATAGTGAATTAAAAACAATATACAAAGGAAATTGTAGTGAGAGAGATAATTCTAAGGTAGTATTTAAAGGATCATACTATTTTTCAAGAGAATCTGGAGAAATATCAGTAACATTTAGATGTCCTGTAAACTCAAAAGTTTATCTGTATGATGAAATGTTAAAGGAGGCGGGATTATAATATGAGTCAAGATATCATCGCAGACACTTTGAATGAAATAATGAATGCAAAAAGAAGTCATAAGGACTTTGTAGTCGTAGACAGATATTCAAATTTATTGATAAATGTCTTAGAAATTGCAAAAAATGAAGGTTATATTAAAAGTTATAAGAAAGATGGCAAAAAGCTAGAGATAAAGATTGGAGATATTATGAAATGTGCTGCAGTAAAACCAAGATTTGATGTTACAAAAGAAGAAATACTAAAATACATGAAGAGATACTTGCCTGCAAGAGATGTGGGAGTACTTATTGTGTCTACAAGCAAGGGCTTAATGACTCATAAAGGTTCTTTTGAAAATAAAATTGGAGGATGCTTAATTGCATATTTCTACTGATGAACGAACATATTATCTTAAAAATGGAATTTCCTGAGGGTACAAACTTTGATGTGAGTAATAGTGTAATTAGTGTAAGCAAGGGAGATAAAAAAATGAAAAAGGAATTTAATCTAAGTAATATACATGCTAAAAAAGAAGGTAGAGAGTTGATTTTGGAGGCTAAGAATGCAACAAAAAGAGAAAAGACTATGATAAATACAATAGAAGCTCATATTAAAAATATGATTAAGGGATTGGATGAAGAGTATATCTACAAACTAGAAGTTGCCTATCTTCACTTTCCTGTAACTCTTGATGTAAACAAGGAAAAAGGATTAATTTCAATAAAAAACTTTCTTGGAGAAAAAAAGCCAAGGACATCTAAGATTGTTAAGGGGGCAGATGTTGAAGTGAATAAAAATACAATAACTGTTACATCCCATGACAAAGAAGTGGCTGGACAGACAGCTGCAAATATTGAAAAGGCAACAAAGATAAGAAATAGAGATAGAAGAAAATTTCAAGATGGTATATTTATTACTGAGAAATGTGGGAGGGCAATTTAGATAAAATGGCAAAGAAAAAGTTCACAAGAAGAAATACAACAAAATATTCAAGGCTTGGTAAAAAAAGAAAAAAATTGCAAAAATGGAGAAGGCCTAAAGGTAGACATAATAAAATGAGAGATTATAGAAAAAGTTATCCTTCAAGAGTTCAAGAGGGTTATAAAAACAAGTCTGATGAAAGAAATAGTATTGAAGGAAAGAAGATTGTAATAGTCAGTAATATTAAGCAATTAGAGAACATAAAGAAAAATGAGATTGTTTTACTTGGTAGACTTGGTAAAAAGAAAAAAGCAGAAATTGCAAAAATAATAAAAGAAAAGAATATTTCAGTGATTAATTTAAATGTGGACAAATTAATTAAATCTCTGGAAAAGATAGAAAAGGATAAGGGGGCTAAGAAGTAAGATGAACCTTGAAAGTAAGAAAAAATTGGCAGCAAAGACACTTAATGTTGGTCTTGAAAGAATAAAGTTCAATGTTTCAAGACTTGATGAAATCAAAGAAGCAATTACCAAGCAGGACATAAGAGATCTGCATCATGATGGGGCTATTACAATAAAGGAGGTTAAAGGCAGAAAAGCTAAGGTAGAAAAGAAAACTAGAAGAAGAGGGGGAAAAGTAAGAAAGAAGATTAGAAATAGAAAAAAGAATTATGTAATAATAACAAGGAAACTAAGAACTTATATAAAGGAACTAAGAGACCAGGAGAAGATAGACAAGGAAAAGCATACTAACCTAAGCAAAAAAATTAAAATGAAGGAATTTAAGAGTAAGAGGCAGTTAAAAGATCATCTAAAAATTTAAAATGGAAAGAGAAAAAGTTAATTTAATGTATGGAAAAGAATATGAACTATTTGGAAATTTTAATGGGGGATTTTTAAATTCTAAAACAATTAATGCTGTTTACATAGGATACATTCCTCCTCAAAGAGGTAATCACCCTATTAGTGATGGTTGGGGGCATTTGTTTTTTAGAGAGAATGAAGGAATAATTGAACTATATTTATCAAAAAATAGAGAAATGGTTAGATTATGTGATGGAGAAGATGATCCTAGCTACCCTGTAGGAATTGATGCTGGAAGAACAAATAGAGTAGTTTTAAGTAAGGAAGAAATAGAATATTTACAATGGATGGCTAAAAGACAAAATAAGGGATTAGCACTAGCTGCATAAAAGAAAAATGACAAAAATAGATAAAAAACGAAGACTTGAAAACAAAACAGATTATAGAGCAAGAATTACTTTATTAAAATCTGGAAAACCAAGAATTGTAATTAGAAAAACAAATAGATATATTAGTATACAATATGTAAAAAGTAGTGAAGCTAGAGATAAACCTATTGTGGGACTAACTTCATTTGATCTTTTGAAACATGGATGGCCAAAGGATCTTACTGGCTCATTAAAATCAATACCTGCTTGTTATTTGGCAGGGTATTTAGCTGGTAAAAAAATAGTTGAAAAGACAAAGAGTAACGAAGCAATAGTTGATCTTGGTTTGCAAAGAAATGTTCATGGTTCTAAAATTTATGCTTCGATTAAAGGTTTAATTGATGCAGGAATAAAAATAAAAGCAGAAGAAAAGGTGTTTCCCTCAAAGGAAAGACTGTCAGGAAAAGATGCTAACAAAGGAGTAAAAGAAGCTTTTGAAAAAGTAAAGGCTAACTTAAAATAAAATGGCAATGAGAAGACCAGTAAGACGAGAAAGATTGACTGAAAAAGAAAGAGAAGACAGAAAAGAAGAAGCTCTAGCTAGTTGGGTTCCTAAAACAAAGTTGGGCTTGATGATTAAGTCTGGAAAAATAAAAAATATAGATGAAATATTTGAAAAGGATTTGAAAATTTTAGAACCTGAAGTGGTTGATTCATTGATAAGAGTTGAAAGTGATTTGTTATTTGCGGGTCAGTCAAAGGGAAAGTTTGGGGGCGGAAAAAGAAGAGCTTGGAGACAGGCCCAAAAAAAGACTAAAGAAGGAAATGTGATTACCTTTTCAGCAGTAGTTATTGTGGGTGATAAAAATGGACATGTTGGAATGGGTTTTGGAAAGGCTAAGGAAACATTACCTGCTAGAGAAAAGGCAATTAGAAAGGCTAAGCTAAATATAATTGGCATTAAAAGAGGATCAGGAAGTTTTGAAGGATCTTCATCAGAGCCGCATAGTATTCCATTCAAAGTTGAGGGAAAATGTGGAAGTTGTAAAATTATGCTTTTCCCAGCACCTCAGGGAACTGGATTAGCAATAGGTGATGAAGGAAAGAAGATATTAAAGCTTGCTGGAATCAAAGATATATATAGTCAATCATTTGGACAAACAAGAACAACAATAAACTATGCAACTGCAATAATGCGTGCTTTGGAGAAATTAAAATAAAATGATAGCAATAATAAGAATAGCTGGGATGGTAAATAGAAATGGAGATATAGAAGAAACTTTGTTTAGATTAAAGTTGAGAAGAAAATATGCTTGCACATTGATAAATGAAACTAAAGAGAACCTTGGGATGATCAAAAAAGTAAGAAGTTTTGTGGCCTATGGTAAGATTGATAAAGAAACTCTTTTAGAATTGGTTAAAAAAAGAGGGCAACCAGTTGAAAAAAGCAAAAAAATCGATGCTGAAAAAGTTGTTGAACACCTAATCAAAAACAAAAATTTTGAAAATACTGGAATAAAACCATTTTTTAGATTGCATCCTGCTAGAGGCGGAATAAGTAGTAAGCAACATTTTCCTAAAGGAGTTTTGGGAGACCATGGAGACAAGATTAATGATTTAATCAGGAGAATGTTATAATGACAAAAACAAACAATCCACTAAACTTGAATGATGAAGACCTTGGCAAAGGAATGTTCTTAGTAGCAGTGATGGGTATTGTTTTTGATACCAAAACACGAAAAATATTAATTGGAAGAAAAGAAAATGATCCTCATGTACCAAAATTAAGTTGGTGCTTTCCAGGGGGAAGACCAAAGCACAATGAAGAACTTGAAGATGCAATAAAAAGAGAAGTAAAAGAAGAAACAGGATTGGATGTTGAAAGTCTTGGTTCTATTTTCACTAGAATTTTGCCTGAACAAAAGAATATCTTATTAATCTACTATCTATGTGAAGTTACTGGTGGCAAAGAAGAAATGAGTGATGAGTTTAAAGAATTAAAGTGGGTTAGGCCAGAAGAATTAGAAAAGCACTTCACAACATCAGTACATCCTCAATTAAAAGAATATATATTAAATTTAGGTTAAGTAAACAGAATACAATGAACAAATCAATAAAGAAGAAAAGGAAAAAAGTTGGAAGAATGCATGGTAGTCATACTCATGGTAGAGGTTTTAAGAAGAAAGCAAGAGGAAGCGGTCATCGAGGAGGATTTGGTATGGCTGGTACAGGAAAAAGAGCAGATCAGAAAAAAACTTTGATTTTAAATCTACCATATGAATATTTTGGAAAAGATGGACTTAAAGCAAAACCTCAGCGATATGAAATAATCAATGTGGGAGAATTGGAAGAAAAAGCAAAAGGAAAGAAAGAATTAGACCTGAAAAAGTATAAAATCCTTGGTGATGGAAATATAAATGTTCCTTTAACAGTGAAAGCTCATTCTGCTTCACAATCTGCAATTGATAAAGTGAAAAAAGCTGGTGGAAAAATTATTTTAGAAGAAGTAAAAGAAGAAATAGAAAAAGAAGAAGTAAAAGAAAAGCCAGTTAAGAAAAAGGCTGCTAAACCTAAAAAGTAAGATTATTTTTATGATACGGGTTAAACTTTTAGCAGAACATTAACCTTATAAACCTAAAATTCAATTTATAAAGATGGATTTAAAAGCAATACTAAGAAATTTGCCAGAGGTTGAAGGACCTTTAGAAAAGAAACTAAGTTTTGGTGTTAAGGCAAAGTGGACAATAATCGTTTTGGTACTATTCTTTATACTTGCAAATATCCCACTTTATGGATTATCTGCAAATGCTCTTTCAAGATTTGATAATTTAGCTGTAATCCTTGGAACAGATTTTGGAAGTATAATCTCTTTGGGAATTGGCCCAATAGTTATGGCTTCTATTATTTTGCAGCTTTTAGTTGGAGCTAAAATTCTTGATATTGATACAACTTCTCCAGAAGGAAAGAAATTTTTCCAGGGTCTGCAAAAACTGTTGGTTTTCTTTTTTATAATCTTTGAATCAAGTGTTTACGTACTAATGAGAGGATTGGAAGCTTACCCAAATTATACTTTTGTTGTAATACTTCAACTGTGTTTGGGCGGACTGGCGATTTTGTTTATGGATGAGATAACCCATAAGTGGGGTTTTGGATCTGGAGTATCTTTGTTTATTGCAGCAGGAGTCAGTTGGAGAATTTTCACAGCATTATTTCAGTTTATAAGTACACAGGGAACAATAGAACCAAGTGGTAAACTTTTGGTATTTATTGTTTCAATAATTAACGGAAACATGACCGGAGCAGTAATTGCAGCAGCTTCAGTGATTATAACTATCTTAATATTCTTAGGTGTTGTTTGGATGCAGTCTTTGAAAATTGAAATTCCTTTATCTTTTGATAGAATAAGAGGCTATGCTATAAAATGGCCTTTAGCCTTTTTCTATACCTCGGTTATCCCAGTAATTTTAGTTTCTGCGATGGCGGCAAATCTTCAACTGGCAGCAGGTCTAGTTGAAAAATGGATAGGACATGCAACTTTCCTAGGTTCCTTTTCATCAAGTGGTGTACCAACATCGGGACTTGCCTATTGGATTGGTTCTACTGATTTGCTGAGTGCATTTATTACAAAGAGTTTTACTTTTGATATGATCTTACAATTAATTTGTCATATAATATTTTACATGAGTTTGAGTATTATCTTTGCTATATTCTGGGTTAAAACATCTGGAATGGACGCACAAAGCCAGGCTAAGAATATAATGGCTTCTGGACTAACAATACCTGGATTTAGAAAAGATCAAAGAATATTAGAATCAGTTCTTGAGAGGTACATAATGCCTTTAACAATAATGGGTGCTGGAACAATTGGTCTTATAGCAGCCCTAACAAATGCTCTTGGAGCAATTGTGGCTGGAACTTCAATCCTACTTGTGATTATGATAATGTACCAGTTCTATGAGAGCATTGCCAAGCAACACTCGGTAGATATGCACCCTGCTTTAAGAAAAATAATCAAGTAGGTTAACTAGCTAAAGTTTAAGTAGAAGAAGAATAAAAAAGAATAATATGAAAAGAAAAGATAAACAATTATGTTATGCTTTAAGAGGTAAAGCATAAACTGCGAGAATTTTAACAAATTCTCTGGTCCTCATTTGAGGAGGTCAAACTTCGGATGGTAAAAACAAAAAACAGTATTATGTTCATAGTCATTCTGTTATTGATATCTATGCTCATTGCAGGACTTTGGGATAGTTTTCCAGTTATAAAACAAGTAGGTCATGCAATTCTTGATCCGACTGCTGGAAGATTGTTAAAATGGAACTTAGATTCTGGAATGATTATTATAATATTTATTATAACCTTAGCTACAACTTTGCTTCAGAAATATGGAACCGATCAAGCAGCGATAAAAGAACTAAAGAAAAAGCAAAAAGAAATGCAAGAAGAGATGAAGAAAAGTTCTGGAGACACTAAAAAAATGATGGAAATGCAAAAAGAGCAGTTTGCAATTATGCCTCAGATGATGTCTTTAACAATGAGACCTATGGTTTTTACAATGGTTCCTTTGCTTATTTTGTTTAGATGGTTTTATGATTATTTCAATGTACTTGGAGATTACAAATTCTTTGGAGTACTTGGTTGGTTTTGGTTATATTTAATTGGTTCAATAATACTTAGCATGATACTAAGAAAGGTGCTTAAGGTTGAATGAAAATGAAGCAAAAAAAATTAAAAATTTTTGAGTCCCACTTTTCAGGAGGTGAAAAGTGAAACAAGAAGAATATTTACTTGGATTGCAAATGCTTGAACAGCAGGCAAACCAATTTGAAGAGCAATTGGCTACAATTGATCAACAGATAGGTGAGCTTACAATTCTAAAGAATAATGTTAATTCTTTTGAAAAGTCTGATCAAAAAGATATTCTTAGTGAGTTTGGAAGAGGGATATTTATCAAAGCAAAGGTTGAAAAAAAGGAGTTTTTAGTTGATGTTGGTTCAAAAATTATGGTTAAGAAAAGCGCAAAAGAGATTAGAGAGATAATTGACAGCCAAATTAAAAAGTTTGAGGAGATTAAACCTCAGATTGCCAAAAGAATTGAACAGATTAATGAGGAATTAAATAAACTCATTGAAAAGGCAAAAAGTGAGGGAAGTGAGGATATGGAAGAGTCTGAGGCTGGAAGTAATGTAACTCTCAAAAAGACAAAAAAGAGTAAGTAATTTAAAGTCTAGTTTAGTTATAATATCTGAAAGGAGGTGAATAAAAAAGAGTAATATGCGAAAAATTCTAAAAGAATTTTAGTATATTAAACTCTTCGAATTTAATATGGTTAAAAAAGCAAAGGTTGATGAAAAAAAGAAAAAAGTTGGTCTGTTAGCTTTGTGGATTGTTATTGGAGTAATTGTAGTGATTATATTTGGTTTTGGACTAGTAAGCATAACTGGAAATGCTGTTAATAAGAGTGCACCAGTATGTAAAGATTCAGACTATGGATTTGACTATTCTAAACAGGGAGTTGTTAGATCGTGTAGTTTAGGAGTTTTCTGTAGCTCTTCAGTAGATTATTGTGTTGATTCAAAAAGGCTAAAGGAATTTGTTTGCAACAACAATGAAAAAGTAGTAAAAACCTATGACTGTCCAAAATATTGTCAAAATGGAGCTTGTGTAACAAAAATGACTCCGGTTAAATAATTTTTATTTTAATTTTTTTATAAATTCTCTAGGGCTTAGAATGCCCAAATCAGAAATGATTGCTGTAATATTTTTAGCAGGTATTTTTTCAAATGCTGGATTTTTTATCTTGATGTTTGATGAAACGCCCGGATTGTCCCAGACTTCTTTATATGAACGTTGTTCTAAACCTATTGTTTTTTTGGAAAACTTCCATGAGTCTCCAATAACATAAACAGGTATTTTATGATCCTTAGCTAGTTCTGCTATTGTTCCACTACCAACTTTGTTTACGACATCTCCATTTTTTAGAATTGCATCAGCTCCGAGAAATACTTTGTTAACTTTTTTAATATCTTTTTGGTGCTGTGAATCTGTGAGAGCTATGTTTAGAGCAGAATCAACAAATGTTTTTACTTTAATTCCAGCGTTACCTAATTCAACGGCTGTTTTTCTGCCCTGGTATAGTGGGCGTGTTTCAGTGTTGTAAACTTCAAAGTGTTTAGCGTGCTGTTTAGAATAGATGAGTGATTTTACAACGGCTGTTGAATGGCAGTGAGTAAAGATTGCATCGCTGTTGTGAATGAGGTTAAACACCTGTTTGTTTATTTTATCTTGAGCTTGGAAAAAGTGAGATAAGATTTCCTCTTTAGCTTTGCCTTTTGATAGCATGTGCAAAACGTTCTGCAGCATTGGTTCAGTTGGGCGAAGAGATTCTAATTTAGCAATTGTTTTTTTATTTGGAGAAAGAGAGTATGCGCTTATTGCAGCTTTTGCAATATTCGTAGCTCCTTGAATTTTTACAGATTTTATATCTGAGAATATTTTATTTAGCTTTTTATTTACTTGGTTATCACTCTTTTTCATTTTTATGTTGTTATTAATAACTTAATGGTTTTTTAGTAAAACTATCTTTTTTCTTCCTTCTTCTGTTTCTGCTAGTTTAGCATATGCTCTTCTAGCCATGATTATTTGGGCATCAATAAATGGCTTTAGCTCTTTCTTCCATTTATCTGGGTTTTCACGCACATAATTTGCCCATCTTTCAATTTGCTCTTGATGTTCTGTTCGCGTCATCTTTTATTCTTATTCTCCTTATGTCTTTTTTTATTTTTTCTATTTCAGCTTCATTTAAGTTGTCTTTGTAAATAATTCTTAAATGTTTTGCATCTTCTATATCTTTATCTGATTTTAAATATTCTTCCTTAAATGCAATGTTCATTTCAATTGTTGAAAAGTAAACATCCAGCCCGGTAAAGGGCAGTTTAATTCTTGTTGCAAGTTGATATTCATCAATAGAGTCCTTTGCCAGTTTTATCTCCATTTCAGGCAAAAACTCTCCTTTTCTTGTATATCTTACACTTGTATGATTCATTAGGTAGCTGGTATAGATTAATTCCGGATCTTTTGATTGCATGCACTCAAATTTATGTTTAATTAAATCGTTGTGAAGCTTGACAAATTGCTCTTTTGAGATTTTTTCTAAGATCATGTCTATATCTTCTGTTCCTCTGCTTCTTCCATGAGCTATTGCTACAAAACCTGAAACAATTATGTACTTGCAATGTTTTTCAACAATTTTAACAAAGTCTTCAACAAATTCGTCTAAAATTGTCTTGTCTGAGACTTCTCTTTTTGCCATGGCAAAAAGAAGGCAAAAGCATATAAATACCTTTTTCTTTGTTTGAGTAGTTAAATATAATAGTCGTTTAGACTTTTTATTAAGTGAAAGGAGGTTGATAAAATGAAAGCAAATAATATAAGTAGTGGTTTTAATCAAAAACAGTTAGCTATTGTTATTGGTGTAGTGGTTGTTGTTGGTCTTATTGCAGGATTTATTGGAAGTGGGATAAATAATTCTTTGACTGCTAATGTAATATCCGATTCTCAATATGGTGCTGGAAAAATGAATGCTGGCGCTGTTGTGTTAGAGGATAAATCAACAAATACTGCTTGGCAAATAACACACAGAGGAAGTGCTGCTGGTTATGAGGCTGGAGATTTAGCTGTTTATTATAAAGGTTGGGAAGGTAACTGGAGTGAAAAATTGTTATTAGACAAAGAAGGAAATATAATTACTTCTGGAAATGTCCTTAAGCCTGTACCCTTTAATTCCTATCAGTTATTAAAAGAAGGTGATCTTTTTGTGACTAAGGGGTTTTACTCCCAAACTTGGAAAGTTGTAAAAATCGATGTCCACAATAGCAGAATAAATTTCCAAGATATAACAAATGGTGGGCTTAATGTAATATCATTAAATGGGTCTGCTCGGGGCAGTAACGGAGATTTAATTCTTGAAGATGGAAGCAGTGCACTTGTTACTTTAGTTGATACTACTAGTGGAAGTGAAAAAATTACTGTAGGTAAAATTACTGCTGTTTCTAATAGCATATCTGGAGCGTCTTCTTCAGTTTATATAAAAAGTTGTACTTTTAGTTCCTCAAATATGACTAATGTAACTATGACTACATGGAAGAGTTGTATCTGCCCAAGTGGGAAAGCTATTGGTTGGTACGGATATAATTGCGAATATCTTGGAGGAAGTTGGGGTTGTAGTTCTACTGCAACTTATGGTACTTCAGGTGTACAATTCAAGTATGATGGAAGAGGAATAGCTTATGTTGGAGTATATTGTTTAGGATAGTTAATTTATTTTTTCTTTTCCTTATTTTCTTAGGAAAATAACGGCGCCAAGAACGAAAGTTCTTGAGCGTTTTTTCTTTTTGTTCTTGTGGGTTTTTAATTAGAATAGTTGTAAATATCATTATAGAAAACTATAACTATTAAACTCCCTGAAGATGAATCTAATGAGTTAGATGCTTTTGTAAAGAAAAGAAATTATCCCTCAAAGTCTGAATTTATCAGGCATCTTATAATGGAAAAATTAGAAAAGAATAGAAAGAAGAAGATAGAGTGGTTAATTATGGCTGAAAGATCTATGAAAGCTATGTGGGATAATAAAAAAGATGATGAAGTCTGGAGCAAATATCTATGATAAATTTTAATAGATAAACTAGATAGAGATGTATTGAAAATGTAAAGACAATCATTCGTTCCACTCATTATACTTCAAGGGGCTATAACTTATCAAAAGATAGATTAAATAGCTTTAAACCAGTTTTGATTTTTCGTAAGAACAAATTATTATGGTGTGATTTCAGATTAATTTATGATTAAATGCCTAAGAGCTCTCTCACTATATATTCTAAAATATAGCTTGTGATTGAGATAATCTTTATAAAGAAAATATCATAGCTTATTCTATATAAATAAAAATGGCAAAGAAAAAAGAGAGCGGTGAAGAAAGTGAAGGCAAAGCGATAGTTGAAGAAGAAGGAAAAAGCCTTTCAGATCTACCAGGAATTGGACCTGCAGCTGTTGCAAAGCTGGATGCTGCTGGAATTTTTGATCTAATGGGTTTGGCAGTTTTATCACCATCATCATTATCAGAAGTAGCTGGAATTGGCGAAGCTGTTGCAAGAAAAGCAATTCAGGCTTCAAGAAATATGCTTGATTTGGGTTTTATGGACGGAAGTGAATTTGAAAAGAAAAGAGAAGATATACACCATATTACCACCGGTTCAAAAAATCTTGACAAACTACTGGGGGGAAGAGGCATTGAAAGCAAGGCAATTACAGAGGTGTTTGGGGCATTTGGCAGTGGTAAATGTGTAAGCAAAGACACTGCCGTATGCTATTTTAACGATACAAGAATGCATGTTGAACAAATTCAAGAAACTTATGAAAAATATAAATTAAAAAACAAAGAGTATTTGGTTGATGAAGGACATGCAGTTCCTGTGTCTACAGTAAAAGTGTTAGCCTGGCATAATGGAGAATTAAAAATTGTAAATGCTTCCAACTTGTACAAAGAGAGGGTTAGAAAGCTGTATGTTATTAAAACAAAAAGAGGAAGAATTCTTAAAACAACTGGAATGCATCAAGTCCTAAGTTTTGATGGAGGAATCAGTTGGAAAAAAGTCGGAATGTTAAATAAAGGAGATTTAATAGCTTCTCCAAAAGAGGTAAAAATTGTCAGTGAAGAGATTTATAGTGAAGATGATGCCTATTTTTTAGGATTATTTGCAGCAGAGGGAAGTTTTAATCCTTTTTCAATCTCTATAAGTGAAGAAAAAATAAAAGATTGGTTGTGTAGCTACATAAAAAATAAATTTGGTTATTCCCCAACAGTTAGAGAAGATAATAGAAGAGATAAAACTGTTTATGGAATCTTATTAAGAGACAGCACAAGAGTGATTATGGATGGATTGGATAAATGTAATTCTTCTAACAAGTTTATTCCAGAGGGGATCTTTTTATCTAATGAGAGTGTTATTTTATCATTTTTAGGAGGATATTTAGATGGTGATGGAGAAATCTCAAAAGAGAGTGTTTCTGCGACAACAAAAAGCAGTAAATTGGCAACACAATTAACTTATCTTTTAATGAGAATAGGTGTTTCTGCGACAATGGGTAACAAAGTTGTCAATGGTGATAGCTTTAAAATCATAAGGGTTAGCGGAGAAGATAGAGATAAAATGAAGAGTATAAAATTTAAAATAAAAAATTTTGATTGCAGGATTTTAAACAGTTCATATGGTTATCCTCAAAAAATTGTTGGATTTATTAATGAACTGTATAAAGAGAGTATTGGAGGGAATAGAGGGCGTTTAAGAAAAGAAGTTGGAAAGTTAAATTCAGGTTATGAATATAGGATTCTTACTGATTCCTCAAAACCAGGGGTTATAAACACAAAAACCTTAGACAAGATAGAGAATCTTTTTATTAAACAAAAAAAAGAGTTCGTTAATATTATTCACTTGTTGGAAGAAGAAAAATTTTCTATAGAATTATTAAAAGAATTCTACCCTAAGCTGCCTTTTGCTTTTAATAGTTTAGCTGAGAATATAGGAATTAAAAAGAAAAGCATTCAGAATTACTATAATAGAAAAATTCCAAATAGTAAGGTTGATTTGTTGAGAAATCTTATTTTAAATGAGTTAAAAACTAGAGTAGATACTATTTGTTTAGCTCTTGAATCAATAAATGAAATAAGACTATTTAGCTGGGATTGTGTTGAAAGCGTAGAAATAATTGACTATAATGATTTTGTATATGACTTTGTTGTTCCCGATGGACATTCATTTATTGGAGGAAATATGCCAACGATGATGCATAATACTCAACTAGCCCTATCCCTTGCAGTCAATGTTCAGCTGCCTAAGGAAAATGGTGGAGCAAATGGAAAGGCAGTTTACATTGATACAGAGGGAACATTTAGACCCGAAAGAATAAAACAATATGCTGCGGGAGTTGGAGCTAATCCTGAAAAAGTTTTGAAAAATTTGTTTGTGGCTAGAGCCTTTAATTCTGATCATCAAATGCTTTTATTGGAAAAAATAAATGAAATGGTTAAAAATGGTGAACCAATAAAATTAGTTATTGTTGATTCTTTAACAGCACACTTTAGAGCAGAATACTCGGGTAGAGGAATGTTGGCCGATAGACAGCAGAAATTAAATAAATATCTTCATGATTTAATGAAACTTGCAGAGCAGAGAAATTTAGCAGTTCTTGTTACAAATCAGGTAATGTCAAATCCGGCAATGATGTTCGGAGATCCAACAACAGCTATTGGTGGGAATATAGTCGCGCACGCATGTTTAACTGGAGATACAAAGGTCGCTCTTTGTGATGGTAGAAATCTATCCTTTATCGAATTAATTAAAGAACATAAACAAGGCAAGATAAATTTTACTTTTACTGTTGATAAAAATAATGAAATCAAGATAGCAGAAATAAAAAATCCTATGTTAACAATGAAAAATGAAGAAGTTATGAGCGTAGTATTAGATAATGAAGAAGAGGTAAGGTGTACACTTGACCATAAATTTATGTTAAGAGATGGAAGTTATAAAGAGGCTCAGTATTTAAAGACTGGTGATTCTTTAATGCCCTTATATTTTAAAGAAAATCAATGTTTACCAATAATTGAAATAAACGCTAACCATAAAGTTTTGAGGGTTGAATTTTTAAGAGAATTTGAAGATGTTTATGACTTAAGTATTGATAATACCCATAATTTTGCTCTTGCTTCTGGTATTTTTGTCCACAACTCAACATACAGAATGTATTTTAGACGTGGAAAAAAAGATTCTAGAGTTGCAAAGTTAATTGATAGTCCAAATCTCCCAGACAATGAAACTGTTTTCTTGATTACAGAAAATGGTTTGAAAGATGTTGAGATAACTCCTAAGGGTGAAGATTAAAATGAATAGAGAAGACTTAGTGATTTTGAGGTTTGCATCTAATACTGCATATGTTCAAGCTTGTAATATTGAGGATATTGTTGATAAAGATTTTGCTTTGGATTTTGAAGGAGGGAAATGGAGTTATAAAAATTGGGAAAATGTTTCTATTGGAACAAACAGAAACTCAATCGGACCTTATCCGGGAGAATATAGACAAGGAGTGATTGGTGTTTATGATAGAACTAATACAGAACACCTTGACGCAATGGTTCATGCTACAATAGCAGCAACAAGGACTCTTCAAAATGGATGGGCTTGTGGAGATGATTAATTTATAAAATTTGTAAGATTAAGAATATTTAAAAAGTTTAATAGTTTATTACACTTATGAAAAAAAAGTATGTAAAAATTTGCCCAAGATGTGGGAGTACAAATATTAAGATGGATGTTGGTGATGCTTCTGGTACTCCTTATTTGATAAAATGTTTAAATTGTGGGCTTGATAAATTTGATAAATTCCCATTTAAGGGACTTTTGGAAGTAGAGGAATCAAAAGCAAAAAAATTAAAAGAAGAGCTAAAAAGAAAGTGCTGATAGTAATTAAAATTGCTAATTCAACAGAGTAGAATTTTCTTATTTTTAAACAAAACTTTAAAAACGCGAGTCTCGTTTAGAAATTATGTTAGAGATGATAATAAACCCTCGGAGAAGCGAGAGGAAACCGTGGGAATTGTTTTTTGTTGGATTTGTTTATGCTTGTCTAGCAGTATTGCTGGTTAACTGGATATTTTCAGGAGACCCAGTTCTTTCAAAATATTCCGGGATATTAATTGTTACTTTTTCTGTTATGTTTTCCATGCCTTTTATTTATTTTACATTAAGACTTGAGGAACATAAGGACTTGGAAATAAAAAACTCCTGGAGACTTTTAAGAGAACATGGCCGAGCACTAACCTGTTTTCTGTGGTTATTTTTAGGTTTTATTGTTGCTTTTTCTTGCATGTACATCATTTTAGGAGATACTAATAACTATAAGGCACAGATTGAAACGTATTGTCAGATAAATAGCCCTACAAATTATTTGGGTTGTGTTGAAACTTATGGGGTAAAGGCGTCACCAATAACTGCAGAAGTAAGTGGTGGTTGGAATTCGTTCTTGAACATTTTTACAAATAATTTGTATGTTTTGTTTTTCGCGATTGTCTTTTCCATAATCTTTGGTGCCGGAGGCATATTTATTCTTGCCTGGAACGCAAGTGTAATTGCTGCGGCAATGGTTATTTTTGCACAAAATGATCTGCTGAAATTGCCTCTAGGGCTGGCAAGATATATGATCCATGGACTCCCAGAAATTGCTGCCTATTTTGTGGGTACACTAGCTGGAGGGATAATCGGACTGGCTATAATCAGAAAAGACTATAAAACTGACAAATTTTGGGACATACTTCATGATGCCCTAATACTTATCATCGTGGCTATGTTAATAGTGGTTGTTGCTGCTCTAATAGAAGTATTTATAACACCAAAATTCTTTTAAACCAAAATGACCAAATTCAGATGTAGAAACTGTAATTACCGGTTTAGTTCGCCAGTGGATGCCACAAAAAAGGCATGCCAAAATTGTGGAGAAAAGAACTTTATTGCTGCTGAAGAAAGTGCAGAAGACTTGGTAAACAGTCCAGATAAATAAAATGACTGAAAAAGAAGACAATAGTGCAAAAATAGATGAAACTATAAAGGAAACTATAAAAGAGTCTAGTAGTGTAATTGAGGAAAGAAGAGAAAAATTAGCCAAGATATTTAAGAAAAAGGATAGTTTTGGTTTGAATATTGTTGTCTATGTCGCTCTTGCTTTAATTACTATTCTGGCAGTGTTTATAAGAACCCTTAATATGAAGGGACTAAAGGATGTTACTACAGGAGCCTGGACTCTTGGCCCGGATTTAGACCCTTACTTATTCTTAAGATGGGCAGAGTATATTGTTCAACATGGTAGTTTGTTTGTAATGGACCCAATGAGATATGTTCCTCTGGGATTTAATACTGCTGGAGAAATGAAATTATTATCTTATATGATTGCTTGGTTTTATGATTTTCTTTCTCTTTTTATGAAAGATGTTACGGTTACCTATGCTGCAATTATATTTCCAGTTTTTATGTTTGCACTAACTTGTATTGCTTTTTTCTTCCTAACTAAAGAAGTTTTCAAACCTTACTTTGAAAAGAAAGTTTATCCTAATCTAATTGCTCTAATTGCTACATTATTTTTAGCAGTAATACCTTCAATTTTACCAAGAACAATTGCAGGAATTCCGGAAAAAGAATCTGCAGGATTTTTGTTTATCTTTTTAGCTTTGTTGTTTTTACTGTTATCCTATAGATCTAAGGGTTATAAGGGTGCAATAACTTGGGGAGCACTTGCAGGAATATCAACAGCTATACTTGCTCTTTTGTGGGGGGGTATAACATTTGTAACAATGATTATTGGAATTATCTTTTTTGTTTGTTATATACTTGGGCAGATACATAAAAAAGAATTTGCAAGTTATACAGTTTGGCTCTTATTTTTCTGGCCAATTGCTATGATTTTTTCAAATCGTTATGATGTTGGAAGTTTCTTAAGTTCAACATCAACAATACCCGTTTATACCACTTGGATATTAATCTTGTTTAATTTATATGCATATCCTAAGATTGCTGAAATAAAGTGGATAAAATCAATAAAATCAAGGTATCATATTCCAAGAGAGATTCTTGCCCTGATTATTGTGGTAATAATCCTTGTCATAGCTTCAATATTTGTATTTGGTCCAAATTTTATAATTGGACAATTCAAAGAGCTGTGGGATTCATTTATCAGAGTTCTGGGGCAAAGTAGGTTTTTACTTACTGTTGCTGAAAATAAACAGCCCCATTATGATGAGTGGGCCTATTCTTTCGGACCAATAATTGGAAATATACCTATATTCTTTTGGATGTTTATTATTGGTGCTGTTTGGATGATGTATACTCTTCTTAAAAACTTTGAAAAGAAAGAAAGGAGATTTTTAACAGTAGTGTATTTCATATTTATAATTGCAATAATCTTTAGCAGATATTCAGAAAGCAGTATTTTGAATGGAGAGAGTTTTGTAAGCTTGTTTGTTTATTTTGGAGGAATGCTCTTGTTCTTTATATCTTTTATTTATGTTATTTTCAAATATAATAGGGAAGACAAAAAAGAACTATTAAAAATTGAGATTGGTTGGATCCTAATGTTTGTATTTTTCTTCATAGCTATGCTTGCTGCTAGAAGTGGTGTAAGATTCACAATGGTTCTTGTTCCTCCAGCTAGTATGATTGTTGGGTATTTAGTTGTTATGAGTATTATAAACACTCAAAATAAAAAGGATGAAATGATTAAAGTAATTAGTTTTATCATTGCAATTCTTCTTGTAATTGCGGCAGCATATAGTGCATATGCGTTTTATAGCACAAGTAGGGATCAGGCAAGTGGATACTATCCGGGAGATTCATATCACATACAATGGCAAAAGGCAATGGGTTGGGTAAGAAATGAAACTCCTACAAATGCGGTGTTTGCTCATTGGTGGGATTATGGTTATTGGGTGCAGAGTATTGGTGAGAGAGCAACAATATTAGATGGAGGAAATACTTATGTTTATTGGGATCATCTAATGGGAAGAAATGTTCTTACAAGTCCAAATGATAAAGATGCTCTAGAATTTTTGTATACACATAATGGAACTCATTTGCTAATTGATTCAACTGACATTGGAAAGTACCCGGCATTTAGCAGTATTGGTGCTGATGAAAATTATGATAGATATAGTTTTATACCAACTTTAGGATTGGATCCAAAGTCAACAAAGGAATTAGCTGATGGAATTGTATATATCTACAATGGGGGTTCTCAGATTGATGAGGACATTGAATGGAATAATAATGGAACAGAATATATTTTACCTAAGGAAACAACTTATCTTGGAGCAATAATGCTAAAGAAGAATCTTTCAGGAGAATTTATGCAACCTGAAGCTGTTTTTGTCCAACAAAATGGACAGCAAGTCACAATACCTTTGAAAAAGTTAAGATACCACAATACTACATATACGTATAGTACTGGACTTGATGCTGGGTTTTTCTTGTTTGAAACAATTAGTACTTCTTCTGGAAAACTAGGCGTTAGTGAAAATGGTGGAGGACTTTACCTAAGTAGAAGAACAGTAAATTCTCTTTTAGCGAGAAAATATTTATTTGGTGAAGAGGGTAATTTTAAATTAGTTCATATTGAACAAAACCCAGTTGTTGAACAGATAAGAGCAAGTGGTGGAAACATAAGTGATTTTGTGTACTATGGGGGAAATTTAATGGGGCCTATAAAAATCTGGGAGATCCAATACCCTGCAGGAATCAAGGCAAATCCACAGTATCTTAATACAAGCTTTCCAGATCCAATGTTATCTCTGCCGGTAACAGGTTATTAAACTGAAAGATTAAATTTTTAAAAGGAGATTGGCTTTACTTATAATGGAAAAATTATTATTAATATCTCTTTTGATCTCGTTCTTAGCAACAATTATTGCTATGCCTTTTTGGATAAAACGGGCAAAACATGCCGGACTTGTTGGTAAGGATATTAATAAAAGCTCTTTAAAAGAAGTTGCAGAGGCTGGAGGAATAATTGTTATTTTTGGGTTTGTTCTTGGTGTGTTGAGTTATGTGGCGTTGAAAACGTTTTATTTTAAATCAAGCGATAATCTCACTGAAATTTTTGCTCTTTTGTGTACAATTATTTTGATTTCATTTATAGGGATAATTGATGATATACTTGGCTGGAAAATCGGACTTGGAAAAAGAGTGAGGATTGTTTTACTTATATTTGCCGCGATTCCTCTGATGGTAATCAATGCCGGAAGCCCAGGGGTATTTATACCATTCATAGGTTCGGTGAATCTTGGACTTATTTATGCTTTGATTATAATACCTATAGGTATTGTTGGAGCATCATCAACATTTAATTTTTTGGCAGGGTATAATGGGCTGGAAGCAAGTCAAGGAATTTTGTTATTATTGGCTGTGTCTGCAATGTCAATAATTACCGGAAGTTCTTGGTTAGGTTTGATTGGTTTGTGTATGGTCTTTTCACTGATTGCTTTTTTGTACTATAATAAATTTCCTGCAAAAATATTTCCAGGAGATGTAATGACATATTCTATTGGAGGTTTGATTGCAATAATGGCCATACTTGGAAACTACGAATTTTTTGCAGTGTTTATATTTATCCCCTACATTTTAGAAACAGTACTAAAATCAAGAGGAAGATTAAAGAAAGAATCATTCGGTGAGCCGCAAAAGGATGGTTCAATAAAAAATAAGTATGATAAGATCTATGGCCTTGAACATTTGGCAATTAGAATTTTAGAAAAAATAAAACCAAGTAAAAAAGCATACGAATGGGAAGTTGTGTTGCTAATTAATTTTTTCCAGTTGATAGTTATTGCTCTTGGATTTTTGTTGTTTGTTGTATGGGAAGTAATTTAAAAGTAGAATTACTAAAATAATAGTCTTACTTATAAGACAGATTAAGTGAAAGGAGGTTGATAAAAATCAAAATGGTGATGAAAGTAAAAAACAATGTTGTAAGCAATGGTTTTAATCAAAAACAATTGGCTATTCTTATTGGTGTTGTGGTTGTTGTTGGACTTATTGCTGGATTTATTGGAGCAGGGATAAACAATTCTATAATGACTGGAAATGCTTTTCTTGATAAAGGGCAGATTAATTCAAGTATCTATCCTGATAATGTGCTTTTAAAGAATAACTTTTGGATTGGATGGAAAACAGCTAGTGGAATACCCTTATCGATGATAAATCTAGATAAAAATAACATTTTAAGAATCGGACACCAATCTAGTGATGGGCCAAAAGCAGTTTCTATCTGGACAACAGGACATCCTAATGCTTTAATTGTTGATAATTCTGGAAATGTAACTGTTAATAAAACTATTTATGCCTATGATGTAATAATTAAGAACGAGAATTCATCGTTAAATAAAGGTTTAATGCTTTTTGGACAGGGAAGATTTGGGCAAGGGTGGTATGGAAATGCTAGTGAGGCAAAAATCAATAAGTTTATTGTAAATCTAACAAATATCCATGGTAGTTGCCCTGCAAATATAGCTGATTTTACAATTAATGGAATACATATAGATGACATGAAACTTGGAGAATGTAGGAGACTTACTTATCAAAATATTAAATTTTGTTACGATGGTGGATCCTGCGGGGGTATTCCGTCTGTTGGAAGTTATAGCTATACAATAGAAGACTTTTCTTAGTTTTCTTTTTTCTCTTTCTCTTTCTTTTCTTTTTTTTATTAATTAGAAAGATATTTAAAGATAATCTTGTTAAACTATTTATTAAGGGTTGTTATCTGTTGAGGTTTAATAAAAGATGGTGAAAAATGTAAATAGTTTTGGTGGAAAACGGTGGACTATAATAATTGTTATAATTGTTGTAGTAATTATTATTGGAATTATTAGTGTTGGACTTGCAATAAAGGTTTCACAGAATAATAATGGACTTTATAATTGCGTTGATTCAACGGGAAAGACTTTTGAGAGTAATGAACCTTGTAATAATTTAACCATAGATTCAGTAATAATTTGTAATAATGATTCTGAATGTTATGCATCTTCACAAAATTATTGTTATAATAATTCTGCTTGTGAAGTATATAACTATTGCGAAAATCCAGCAACAGTTTCGTCTAAATGTGTTAATGTAAACAACTCAAACAGTTGTGTTTTTTGCCCTTATGGATGCCTAGATGGAAAATGCATTAATACAATACCCAACTGTACCGACTCTGATGGAGGGATTAATCTTAAGATAAAGGGAGATTCTCGTGGTTTGTCTGAGAATGGAAGTATTTTTAGTGATTCGGATTATTGTACTTGGCGTACAAACAATAGTGATGACCCTATCATGTCTTGTTTTGGAGTTAACTGTAGCCTTTGGGAATATTATTGTGTAACGGAAAAAGTGCTAACTAAATACCCATATAACTGTCCCACTGGTTGTATTGATGGTAGATGTAGATAATTAGTTTTCTTTTTCTTTTTCTTGTTTATTTTTACTACTTAACTTAGAAACAACTTAAAGGTTGAATATGTAAAAACCTTTAAAGCCGGTTTTATTGATTTTTTTATGGACACTGAAAAACCAGCAGTAGAAGAAAAGACAAAAGTGAAGGCAAAGCCAAGGACAGTAAGCATTGTAATTCCAGCACATAATGAAGAAAAAAGAATAGGCCCTACACTTGAGGCCTATGGCAAGTTTTTCTCTGCTAGGAAAAAGACTGAAAAGCTAGACTATCAGATAATTGTTGTGATAAATAATACTAAAGATTCGACTCCTGAGATTGTTAAAAAGTGGTCAAAAAAGTACAAGAAAATAAAGACTCTTAATTTTGTGCAGGGTGGAAAGGGATTTGCACTTATTGAAGGATTTAAGGAATCGTTGCAAAATAAAAAAAATGAGTTAATTGGATTTGTGGATGCAGACATGGCTACAACTCCTGAAGCTTTTTATGACTTAATTGTCAATCTTGGAAATGATGATGGAATAATTGCAAGCAGATATATTCCTGGAGCATATGTAGAGCCTAAACAGTCTTTTCAAAGAATTTTTGTAAGTAGAATATTTAATCTGCTAATTAGAACTTTATTTTTCATGCCCTATAGAGACACCCAGTGTGGAGCTAAATTATTTACAAGAAGGGCTATTGAATCAATAATTGATGATTTGAGTCTATCACTCTGGGCTTTTGATGTGGACCTTCTTTATAATGTAAGAAAAAAGGGTTTTAGAGTTAGAGAATTTCCAACAGTTTGGAGTGATAAAGCATATTCTACAATTAACTTTAGTAAAGCTGGACCGAGAATGGCCTTGTCCATAATAAGGCTTAGAATCATAAACTCGCCATTCAAAGACTTTATAAAGGTGTATAACAAGATGCCAGAGTGGATGAAGATCCATCATGCAATAAGAAATTGATGAGGAAGAAAAGAATGGCTACAGAAAAGACTAAACTAAACATTGGATGCGGGCAGGACATAAAGGAAGATTATGTTAATATGGATTTTGTTAAAGGTGGGGGTGTTGATGTAGTACATAATCTGGATAAAACTCCGTGGCCATTTAAAGAAAATACTTTTGAAGAGGTTTATGCTTCACATGTTTTAGAACATATTGGCGATTTGACTAAGATTATGAAGGAGATTAGACGAGTTTCAAAAAATGGAGCTAAAATTGTGATAAGAGTTCCTCATTTTTCTTGTGGTGTTGGTTACAGAGACCCAACACACAAACGACTCTTTAGTTATTTTACAATGGAATACTTTGCAAATCCAAAAAATTATTATGAAAGACCAGAAAGCAATTGGTTTGTGATAAAAAAAAGAAAATTAAACTTTACAAGACTTTCCTATACTTGGATGAATTTAATATTTAATCCACTAATTAATCTTTCTCCAGAAATGTATGAAAGATTTTGCTGCTGGACTTTTCCTTGCTCGGAGGTCATCTTTGAGCTGGAGGTTGCAAAGTGAAATTAAACATAAAAGTAAGTTTTTTAATTGCAGCACATAATGAAGAAAAGGTTATTTCAAAGACATTGGACAATCTTCTAACCTTGCCCTACAAGAACTACGAGGTACTTATTGGTCTGGATGGTTGCACAGACAACACTTTTGAAATTGTAAAGAATTACTCTAAAAAATCAAAAAAGTTTAAGCCATTTATTCTTAATTTAAGAAGTGGTAAGACTGAAGTTGTTAATTTTCTTATGAAAAAAGCTAGAGGAGAGGTAATTATAATTAATGATGCTGATTGGATATTTAATGTAGAGGATAAAAAAACTTTTGAAGAAATGATTAAAATCTTTAATAACAAAGAAATTGGAGGAATTGCAGAATCTTTTCCAATAACTTATCCACTACGAGCTAATGCGAAATTACTTGAAACTGGGATGACTGTTCAGAATAAATTGTGGATGGATTATATTAAGAGTTTTTCAACCAAAATTGATGAAAATTGGTCGGTGTTAGATAGAGAAAAATTCCCAATGTTAGTTAATATATTTAGAAAAGAGCTTTTTAGAGAAAATGAGACTCTTGGTGATGATTTTGAAAGGTGCATTTATATTTTCTCTCAAAACAAGAAAGTTGTTGCAACAAATAATCTTCACATTCCAAGAATGATTTCGGTTGGTGAAAATTATAAATTTGGGCAGATAATCAGACAAAAGGAAAGAACAGCCATAGCAAGAAAACAATTAAAAAACAAATTAAATGGAAAGAGGCTGGGAGTTGGTTTGATGGGCTTTATTGTAGAAAGTTTGCCAGATCTTAGCATAAAAGAGATTTTTGGTTTAATTGTTGTTAGTTTTGCTTTTGTTTTAGGCACTATCAGAAGTATTTTATCGGGTAAAAAAGTTTCAACTAAAGAGGGATGGAAAATGAGGTTAGCAAGATGAGCGAGATAAGTGAAAAAACAGAAAAACCTAGGTTTGTTTTGATGTATGATTTTCTTTATGAGGCGGGTGGACTTGAAAAGCTAATGACCATACATGCAAGGTTTATTAAAAAAATGGGTTATGATGTAAAGTTAATTTTTGGGGATGTAAACCCTAAAATGTTAGTGGATAAAAATTTTACAAATCTGGAAGTTGAAGAATATGGCAATAACAATGGAAAGGGCTTTGTAAAGGTGTTTCTTAATTTGCTTGGGAAAAACAAGATAAATAAAGTAGTGGATAAAAATGATATAATTATTTCCTATTCATTTCCAGCAAATTTCACAATGAGAAAGTTGGACAATAAAAAAGTGTTTTACATGAACCACTTTCCGAATTTTTTATATCTTCCTTTGGGAGAGAGGTTTGTTTGGGCAAATAACCTTGGTAGAAAGATTTCTTTTGCTAGTGGATTAGTATTGGGATCGGTAATTAAACGAATTGATAGAAAACTTGTGAAAAAGAATGCTGTTATATTTGAAAATAGTATTTTTACAAAGTCTCGCATCGATCCGATTTATGGCATAGATGGAGTTGTGTGTTATCCGCCAGTTGGTGAGAGTTTTAAACCAAAAAAGACAAAAAAGGTGCTGAAAAAATATGATATAAAGAATAAGTTTGTACTTTTATCTGGTAGACTAATTCCAGACAAGAGAGTAGACTGGTTGTTAAGGGCATTTTCCATGATTAAAAATAAGGATGTAGATTTGATAATATGCGGTCAGGCAAGTGAAAAAGATCTTCAAAAAATAAAAGAGCTGGCTAAAAAATTAGGTATTGAAGACAGATTTAAATTTTTAGGGCTTATACCTTTTGAGGATTTGATTAATCTCTATGGTTTGGCTGAAGTTTATGCTTTTCCAGCACCAAAAGAGGATTTTGGTTTGGTTCCTGCAGAAGCAATTTCCTGTGGAACTCCGTGTGTTGTTTGGGGAGATAATAGTGGACCAACAGAACAGATAATTGATTCAGTAAATGGGTATCATGCTAAACCCTACCTAATAGAAGATTTTGCTTTGAAAATAGACAAGATGCTTGATGAAAATCTAAAAAAGAAAAACCAGAAAAAGATAGTTGAAAGTGCAAAGAAATTCAGTGAAAAGACACAATTTGAAATATTTAGCAGAGAAATTCTAAAGGTTGTTAATTCCTAGGCAGTTTTACTATAATTCTTAAATTCATAGATAACTAGGGCTGGAGAGTCTTGGTCATCAAGCAAGTACATCTTTATTGGAGTAAGAGTTTGATTATGTCTTTGAGGCCAGTCATATGCCCATTGTGGAGTGAATCCGGGTTCAAATACCGAAATTACCATATACTTTGGATTTACATTCTTGACTTTTATATCAAACGCGGATTCATTTTCATTGGAATTGTTAACATAAAAATCCTCTATCTTTCTTTCTCCATAGTAGGTCAGTTGGGTTATTGAGGCCGCAACAACAACGTCGTTTTTATTGGAGTTTTGTTTTATCCAAAGGCCTGCATCCTTAACTTGCTGGTATGTTGGTATTTTTATTTTTATTATAGCATCAGCATGAACAAATTGTGCGTAAACTCCTAGAAGAGTAAGGATTATTATTAAAATAATGACGAGTTTTTTACTTTTTAAGAAATCTCCTATGTACTCTGAAAAAGTAACTATTCCTTTTGCTGTAAAAACTAATAACCCTGTCATTAATGGAAAAAACCATCTAAACTCGTAGGTTGGAGGTCTCATAAAAAAGATAAAGAAGGACATGATTGATAGTATTATTAGCATGTTTAGAATATCTGATTTAATTTCAAGATCTTCAGAGGTATTGTTAATTGATTTTATTTTTTTAGAGAATAAAAACATATCCACTACAAAGAAAATTACTCCCAGCAGAAAAGCATAGAATAAAATTGAAGGTAGATACTGAACTGGTGACTGATAAATTCCATAGAAAAATGAGAGATTGCTCCAGGTAAATGGTGCGTGAGTTTGAAAGCTCTTTAGATAGGTTGCAAAGAAAGCATTATTTTGAAGTCCTAAGACAAAAAAAGCTATTATTCCTAGAGCAATTATTCCTATTGTAATTGGAAGACCTTTTTTAGTAAGAATCTTTGATTTATTTACTATGAGCAAAAAGACAACAATTGCTGGAATAAAGATTACATTTCCGGGCCTGAATAATATGGAGATTAGTGAAAATAGAGCGATCCAAATTATAGAATATTTTGGTTTGATAACCCATAGATCCTTCTTTTTTAGATAGACCTTAACTAGGATAAATATTGCTAAAAGTTCAAAAATAAGTGCTAGGTTTTCTGTGTGAAAACGATTGCTATAAAATAGGTTTTCCCAAAGAACTGCAATAATTAGTGTTGAAATAATAGCTATTCTTTTATCGGGGTACATTTCTTTTATTGTAAAATATGTAAGAACAATTAGGATCAGTGAGGGAATTAGTAGAATCAAGAATCTTAGAGCTACCTCATTTGAAATACCAATGATAAAAAATATTGATGCAAATAGTGGAAAACCTGGAGATCTAATGGCATCAAGATGGTAATGAACAATGCCTGCAAAACCCTTGGCTGCAGACATGTACTCTGCTTCATCCCACCAGAGTGGTTGAGAGCTGGTTATGGTAAAATAGTAAATTCTAATTAAAAAGGCAATAATTACCACTGCTAAAAGTATCAGATTTTCCTTTTTTTTAAGCCACTCTTTCAACTTCTCTTTATTAAACATCTCAATTAATACCTCAAAAACGTCAGTAATAGCTGGCTAGTTAAGTTTATAAAGTTTTTTTATAGTTAAGAGTTATGAAAGTTCTCTTGGCAAACCCTCCTTGGAATAAAGGGGATCGGTTGGGGGTTAGGGCAGGAAGTAGATGGTCCTATACTGTTAAAAAAACAGAAAAATCCCAAAAAATACCCTCCTATGTACCCTTTCCGTTTTATTTAGCCTATGCAACTGCTCTTTTAGAAAAGAACAAGATTGACGTTCTTTTGATAGATGCAATAGCTGAAGGCCTTAGTGATGAGGAGTTTATGAAAAGGGTTGTTGAGTTTAAACCGGATTTATTTGTTATTGAGACTTCTACCGGTTCAATATACCAAGATTTGGAATATTGCAGAGAAATGAAAGAGCAAACAAATGCTTTTTCTGTGCTTTGTGGACCACATGCCACTGTCTTAAATAAAGAAATTTTAGGGGAGAGCGAATTTGTTGATTTTATTCTACTTGGAGAGTATGAATTTATTTTATTAAATTTAGTTAAGGCTATGAAAGGAAAGAATTTTTCTAAAGTTAAAGGATTAGTTTATAGAAAATCTAAGAAGGTTATTGTGAATGCAAGAGCTGAGAGTTTTGATATAAATCAACTGCCCTGGCCAGCAAGAAAATTTCTTCCCATGAAACAGTATTCAGATACCTTTGGGTGTTTGGCAAGTCCTTCTGTCCAGGTTATAACTTCTAGAGGATGTCCGTTTAATTGTATTTTTTGCCTTTGGCCTAAAATAATGTATGGTGGAAAAAACTATAGAATTAGAAATCCAAAGGATGTTATTGATGAGGTTGAATTTTTAATTAAGGAGTATGGATTTAGGTCCTTTTATTTTGATGATGATACGTTTAACATTGGTAAGGAGAGAATACACAAACTATGTGAGGAAATAAAGTCTCGGGTAATTTTAAAAAATGTTAAATGGGGAGCAATGTGCAGAGCAGATACCTGTGATAGAGAAATGCTGGAAGATATGAAAAATGCTGGGATGATTGCAATTAAATTTGGAGTGGAAACTGCTGATCCAGAAGTTATGAAAAAGATTGGTAAGGATTTAGATTTGAAAAAGCTAGAGGAAACTATTAAAATCTGTAGAGAACTTGAAATAAGCGTTCATTTGACTTTTGCTTTTGGTTTGCCTGGAGAGACAAAGGAAAGTTTGAAGAAAACAATGGAGTACCCAATAAAGTTAGGAGTTGATTCGGCTCAATTTTCAATAGTAACTCCTTTTCCTGGAACAGATTATTTTAATGAACTGGAAAAAGAAAATAGAATAATAACTAAAGACTGGAGTAAATATGATGGTGCAGATAGTGCAGTTTTTAGAACAGAAAATTTAACTCAGAAGGATTTGGAAGATGCTCTTAAAATGGCAAATAAAAAATGGGCGGCATATATCATAAAAAGAAACTTGTTTAATCCAGAATATTATAGAAGACTAATTAAAAATCCGATTGGTTCTATTAATTATTTGAAAGAGTTATTTCTCAAGTAGCTTATTTTTCAATATCTGAAAGAGAAATAAAGCTTCAAATTTATGGTAAACTGTTACTATGTCAATTAGCAGGAATTTAAATCTTAATTTAGATATGTCTTTAAAAATTGGGCCAAAGGTTAGTGATAGACCGTTAACCAAATAGTTTTTTTCTTTAATATCTGTTTGAAGGTCTTTATTTTTGTATTTTGCGATTCTGCCCCAAAAAAGACCGTTGAAAATTGTTCTCAAAAGAGATTTTAGATCATCTTGTTTATGATGATAGACAAAAACATTATTTGAATAGAAAACTTGATATCCTTGTTTTTTAATTCTCATGGCTATATCTGCATCTTCGCCGTTTGTTCTAAATATGGGATTGAAAAGACCGGCTTCAGTAAGAGCTTTTTTTCTAAATGAACAGCATAAACCAAAGAACCAGTTAACTTCTGTTAGATTTTCTTTAGATGAGAAGGCTTGAGTCATGTATTCTTTTCTATATTTATCATAGACTGTTTGAATATTTGATTCGATGCCATGACCTCCAATTGCTCCAATTTTATTTTCTTTATCTTCTCTATAGAAATTAAATAGATTTTTTACAAGGTTTTGGTCTGCAACACAGTCAACATCAATGAAAATGATTATATCTCCTTTTGAATTTTGAATACCTATGTTTCGTGTTGCTGAAAGGCCTTTGTTTACGGGATTTTGAATAAGTTTAATTGTTTTGTGTTTTTTAGAATAATTTTTGATGAGTTCTAGACTTTTGTCTTTTGAGCAGTCATCAACAATAATAATTTCATCTGGCTTTTTTGTCTGATTTAGAACAGAGTTTATTGTTGCATCTAGGTATTTTTCTCCATTGTAGCAGGGAATTATTAGTGATATTTTCATTTTGATTTATTATGGATAGGGAGTAATGTAATATCTTTCAAGGAGTGGAAATCTTGTAAATAGTTCATGCATTGTATCTGCATCAAGGGCTTTTCTCATGACAAATGTTGCAACTATTGTATGTCTTGTAGTCCCGGTAAGATATGTTGCAGATCTTTCAATAAGGTCGCCTTTAGTTGAGGGATGGCTTGCTAAAAAGTCAAATAAATATGCTGGATAATTCGTATCTATTCTACCTTTTGGCCTTCTTAGCTTAGTTCTTTCAACGGTATATCTTACAGGATTCATAAAAATGCCAGATTTAGGGGTTTTATAAAGATTGCTACATGACTGGAAAAGTCATTTTATACCCGTTCTAGAGCCTCAAAAACTTGTTCTGATGAAATGCTGTTTACAAGCTTTTCGTCATATTGGTCTGACCTTTCTGGAAAGAACTCTTTGAGCATTGGTGATATACACTTAAATAACAATCCATAATCTTCAATTTCATCTGGGGAAGTGCAGAAAAAAAGGCCAACTGTAGGTTTTTTAAGTGCTATGGCTAGATGAAGAGCCATTGTATCTCCAGATACGACTTTTTTACAGAGATTGATTAGTGAGGCAAATTGTTTAATTGAATTTTCAACATTGTTTTGAAAGATTCTAATGTCTTTTTCACTAAAATGATTGATTAATTCTGAGATATTGTCTTTTTCAGCTCTTCCACCTAGCAATAAGATCTCATAGCCTTTTTTGTTTAATGTTTCTATGAGCTCTTTAATTTTTTCCACAGACCAGGATTTTGAGGGCCATCTTTTTGATGCACCAATATTTATACCAACTAACTTTTTAGTGTTTAGATTGTTATCCTTGGCAAATTCATCTGCATATCTTTTGTCTAAATCAGTGAGGTAAAAGAAACATGGTTGTCTTTTATACTCTAATTCGGCAATTTCAAACATCATTTCTTGATATGTTTTTTTATTGGTTTTTTTAAGTTCATCTGAAAAGGTAGTTTCCAGATAGTAACTTGCTGCTGAGTTAAATGGCGCTGGAAAACCTTCTTCATTGTAGTAGCCAAATTTTTCCCTAGCCTGAATAATTGAGGCCAGTGCTAGAGCTTCTTCTTCCAGATCAAAATTATATAACATGTCAAAAGTCTCATAAATGCCTTCAACTGGAATGGTCAGGATTTGTTGTATGTGTGGATTGTCTTCAAGTATTTCAAGGGATTCTGGCTTAGTTATCCAAGTTATTTCAGCATCAGGATATTTTTCTTTAATTCCAAGTAGGATCGGAGTAGTACGGACTACATCGCCCAAAGCCCCTAGCTTAATTATGCAGATTTTGTGAGTCATAAGATTTAAAACTAGAACAGATATATAAGCATTATGATAGCTAAATCAAACAAACTCAAAAACAAGAATAAAATTAAAGTTTACATTGCAAGTCCGCTATGTGTAAAGGAAGATAGGGATTTTGCTGAAAAACTTGATAGTTTATGTAAAGAGTTAGGATTGGAAACATTTCTACCACATAGGGATTGTGGTTTGTGGAAAGAGGGCGTAAGTTTTGAAAAGATAGCTAAGGGAGATATTGAAGGATTCAAGAATTGTAAACTTCTTGTGGCTAATTTAAATGGATTTAATATTGGTGCAGGAACTGCTTGGGAAATGGGTTATGCTCATGCCAGAGGCATTCCTATAATTGCAATAAAAACAGACAGAAAGCTGAAGGATTCTGTGGAAGAAGTTAGTGCGATAATTATGGGTTTGACAAAGATAGTTAGTTCTTTTGAAGATTTGAAAAGAGAGGTAGAGAGGGTTTTGAAAGTATAGTTACCGAAAAGTTTATATATCAATTGATATATGCCTTCTTATGGAATGTGAGCTAACAAATCAAATTGCAAGAAGCCCAACTCTAGATACTGTTAGAATGGTTGAAAAAACTATTGAAGAGTATAGTGGAGAATTTAATAGAACAGAGTTATGGAAAAAACTGCCAAAAAAGGTAATGTGGCAAACTTATTTAGTGATACTAGATTATCTTCAAAGCATAAATAAAATTGCAGTAAGCAAACAAGGAGTTTTGGTTTATATCTGGAGTCCTGAAGTTGCTAAAAAACTCATGAAAAGAAGGAGATATTAAATGAGAATAATAAAACCTTGTCAAATTGTATTTGCAGATGATAGGGTTGAAAAGAATTTTAATGATCTAAATGATACTGATGAAATTAAAAAATGGATAAATCGTGCTAAAGAAGATATCAAAAAGAATGCTTTTTGTGGAATTCCAATTCCAAAAAGATTGATTCCTAAAGAATATATACAAAAGTATGAAATCAATAACCTCTGGAAATATGACCTGCCAGATGGTTGGAGGCTTATCTATTCTGTAACAACTCCAAATAAGATAGAAATTATTTCCATAATTTTAGAATGGTTTAATCATCCAGAATATGAGAGAAGATTTCATTATTAAGCTAATCTAATCAAGTGTCTTGGTGGAATCAGTTGTGACTTCTCCACGCCAGCCATCATTGTAGGACTTTTTCTTTTTTAGCTCTTGAAAAGCTTTTTTGTATAGAAAAAGTCTTGCAAAATACAATTCAACTGTCCAGAAAAATTGTCTTATACTTCTTGGTTGGGTTATTGCAAACAAAGCTCCTTCTTTTATTTCATTAAAAAATGATTTTGTTCGAGGCATGTCTGGAGCAATTTTGCTTAGGTTTTCATGGGCTTTGATGTTACGAACTTTTTGAGCTAGCCAGTCATCCCAGTTATCTGGGTTTTTTACATAAACTTCAACATTGTCTAGATATTTTATTTTGTAATCTTTTTTCCAAAATAAATAGGGAATTATGCTATCTTCAGAGGTCTCCATTGGGAAGTCAATGATAACTCCTTTTCGTATGGCAAATAAATAACCTGAACATTCAAAGAATTTTTGTTCTTTTGAAAGACGTTTTCTTACTTTGTCAATTCCGGCAAAAGCCACAGCTGCCCAGTAGCCAAACTTTGCATTTTTATCATCAAGGGATGTTGGTTTGGCAGTTATGCACCCAATTTTAGGCTCTTTGAATGCTGCAATAATTTCACTAAGAGTGTTTGGTGAGACATAAACATCTCCATCAGTTAGTATAAAAATATCCTCTTTGTTTGATGAGCCATATTCTTGAAAGAGTAGATTAAGTGCATAACTCTTGCCCTCACCCGGATCAAGGAAAAAGTGAAACTTCTTGTTTTTTATTTTCTTTTTGAAAAATTCTTCTACTTCTGGAAATGGGTCAACTACGGTAATTCTGAATTTTTGTTTTTTGAGCTGTTTATCATTTTTTATTTGATCAAGAAAGGTGTTTACAGCTCTCAGAGTAGAGTTAGGTTCTTTGTAGGACGTTATTATAATATCGATCATGATAAGAGCAGATTTCTCAGCTTTTTAAGAATTATTGTTTGGGATAAGGTGGTTGAAAGTCTACATGAAAAAGTGAAGCAGTATGAGGAAAGCATACCATAAGATTAATACAATAACTGAGGCTTTTATAAATATCCTATTTGTTTTTTTCAGATCATACTGGACGGTTACTCCATTTTTTATTTGACCAAGCATTTGCATAGACATTTCCAATAGCTCAACTTTTTTTTGATCTTTATAAGATATGAATAATAGTTTTTCTGAGACTAGCAAAGAAAATATACTAACACTTGCAAATGAAAGACAAAAACCAATAACATATGGAATGACTATGGCTGCTGAGGCCTTTTGTAAAGAAGGTCCAATCCAAAAAGTAAGAACAAAATGAAGGGCGATTAAAACTGCTGCAGTAATACAATAGAAATAAGTGAATTTTGTTGTAAACCTAATAACTTCCTTTTCAAAAGAACTGTTTTTAAGCCTCTTAATTGCTTCTTTTTCTAATGCTTTTTGGTCTTTTTCTTTTTTATATTTTTTAAATAACTTATTAAACAGATTAAATAACTCTGGAAAGATGAGGTATAAAATAACAAGGCAGAGTATAGATAAATAGTAGTATGATGATAATTTTAATAAAATACTTATAATAAGATAAAGGACTAGTAAAATAATTACAATAGAAATTCTTATTAGAAAGGGTACTTTCTTTATTGGATTAACCATTTTAATCTAATTGTTCTAGTCTTAATAAAATTAACTAACATCCATGGGATACTCGGAAGGACGAATTATCACGACTTTTTCACCATTAGCTTTAGAGGCTGTTATGCGGGTTTTTTGTGTGCCCTGTTTGCCTATGCCTGAAATCTCTATATTTTCAACTATTAAACTCTCTCCGCCTATGCTAATTTTATCTCCTTTTTTAAGGTCTTTTGCTTGTTTCTTTACCATCTTCTAAAAACAAGATTAAACAAACTTTTAAAGTTTGTTCTACTCTAGAAAACATGAAAAATACAAAAAATGCCATAGTTTTATGTTCTGGAGGATTGGATAGTGTTGTAACTGCTAGCTTTGTCAAGAAAAGTCTTAGCTATGACAAGATAAAAATTCTCTTTTTTGATTATGGGCAGAAAACTCTTTTGCAAGAAAGAAAGGCTTCAAAATATTGTGCAAAAGTGGTTAATGGAGAATTTATCGAAATTAAGTTAAAATGGCTAAATGAAATTTCTAATTCTTTGATTAATAAATCTGGGAAGGTAAAAACGAAACAACTTTCTAGAAAAGATCTAAAAGATACAAAAAAAGAAAGTGATAAGTATTATGTGCCATGTAGAAATACTATTTTTCTGGTGCATGCTTTGGCTTTGGCTGAATCGCTTTACATTAAATCAAAAAAGCGAGATATTAATGAAATTTTTATTGGATTTAAGTGCGAGGGAAAGGAAAGCTACCCAGATACAACTCAGGAGTTTGTTGAAGAAATGAATAAACTCTCTAAAATTTCGTGCAATAAACACTTTAGGATTATTGCTCCGCTAATAAAAAAGGATAAGGAAGACATTGTACTGCTTGGTAAAAAGTTAGGTGTTGAAATGGAAAAGACCTGGAGTTGTTATGTTGGAAATAACCCTACAAGGCAGTGTGGAAAGTGTCTAGCTTGTATGTTAAGAAAAGAAGGATTTTATTGGGCAAATGTTAAGGATAGGACTAGGTATGAAAGTTAAATTTTAAAAATTAGAATAAGTTCTCAAGCTTTTTAACTAAAACATCCCAGCGAAATTTTGTAACAGACTTTTTTGCTTGATGTTTAATTTTGTTAATGAGCTTTGAATTTTTTGAGTTTGTGGCAAATTCTATTTCATCAGTCAATCCTTGGGGATCTTGGATGTTAAATAAAAAACCATTTCTGGCGTTATCGATTATTTCTTTTCCACCCTGAGTTAGAGAAGAGATAACAAGTTTTTCACGAGCCATAACCTCAATTAAAGCTTGAGGCATTGCATCTCTTTTGCTTGACAAAACAAATATTTTTGCTGAGTCAATTTTCTTTATTTTTTGTTTTAAATCGTATACTGGCTCACCGAATACTACTTTATTTGTTAAGTTTTTTTGTTTAACGAGAGTTTTTAGTTTTTCCAGATAGGCTTGTTCGGCTGGACCAACAATTTCTAAAATGATATTCTTTTGACGAAATATGCTATTTCTTTGCATTAAATTAAATGCCTCAATTAAAGTTTCAATATCTTTAATTGGAGAAATTCTTCCAAAGAAAAGAATTTTGTTTTGCTCTTTTTCTTTTGATTTTTGAGAAAAGAATTCTTTCGGAATGCCATTTGGTATGTAGACAACTCTATCTTTTTTGACGTTTAAGTTTTCCAGATAGGGTAATTCCCACTGGGTTATGGCAATAATTTTGTCAAATTTTTTCAGATTTTTAGGACCGATGGAGTTATCGTAGATTCTAACAATTATTTTGGCAAAAAATGAGCGAGTGGAATCATCTTCAACAAAGGGAGCATGGGTAACTAAAAAACACTTGCAATTTATGTTTTGTTTTCTTAACTTTTTAGCTAGATCCAGAGCTTTAAGTGTGTGAGGATGGCGGTAAACATGGGCAATGATTATATCTGGTTGAAATTCAAGAGCTTTTTGCATTGCTTCTTTATTAAACCATTTCATAAAGCTTTCCCCTCCGAGTTTTTTAAATGGAAAACGCATTATTTCTATGCCCTCAAAATTATCCGTTTCAGGAGCAATCTGATTTGAACCTTTTGTGGCTTTTGAAGAGAATACAATTACCTTATGGCCTTTTTTTGTGAGCTCTTTAGACTCTTGAAAAACTCGAGTCCAGACTCCGCAGGCTCCTGCTGAGAAGTTTGTAAGTTCTAATATCTTTTTTGGGGTTGGCATTGTTTTAACAACTAAAAGACTGTATATAGGTTTATAAATTGTTCAAATTTATAAAGACTATGGGTATAAAATACATTTTCAAGGAATTAAAGTACTATAAACGACTTGATGGTAGTCCTAAAAGGATGATTTACAAGTATCTATTCTCAAAAACTCCTTTGGCCAAGCTAACAAATACGAAAATTTATAATTTCTTTTACAAGAAACGGATGGATAAATTTACACGAGAACACAGACCAACTATACTTCAAATAGAGAACACAAATGCCTGCAATGCTAGGTGTATAATGTGCCCGCATAACCTAATGAAAAGAAAGCAGAAAGTTATGAGTTTTAAGAATTTCAAAAAAGTAGTGGATGAGGCAATGGTTAATTATGGCAGCCTTAGAATATTAACAATAACGGGTTTTGGAGAGTGTTTAGTTGATAGGGGTATTGTTGAAAAGATAAAGTATGTTAATGAGAAATATCCTCAACTAAAAATAGACCTTTTTACAAATGGGGCTTTGTTAAAAAAGGAGATTAGTGATCAAATTCTAGATCTGAGTATTCATAAAATTAATTTTAGCATAAATTCAACTGAAAAAGGTTACAAAGATATAACTGGTTTGGACTATCAAAAAGTAAGGGAAAATATTCTTTATTTTTGTAATAGGAAGAAAGAAATGAAAAAGATATATCCTCTGGTTAATTTTTCCCTAATGATATTAAAAGAGAATAAATCAGAAATAGATGCTTTTATAGCTGAATGGTCTCCATACGGAGATTCGGTGATGACTTACCTGCCATTGGAATGGACAGGAAATAAAAAAGTAGAAACTGGAGAAAAACCTCCATTTAGAGAAAAAAGATGGGCTTGCATACCCCTTTGGCAAAATATAATGGTGGATGTTGATGGAAATATCATAATGTGCTGTCAGGATTATGAGTCGAAAATTAAGTTTGGAAATATTCTTAAAAAACCTATAAAGGAAATAATGAATAGTCCAAAGTTCCAGGCTATAAGAGAAATGCATAAGAAAGGAAACTTTTCAATGGATCTTTGTAATACTTGTGATAACTGGATTAATTCTAGTTTGTGGTGGTGGGTTTATAACTAGATTTGTTGATTTTGTATGTATTCCCCTATCTGTCCTGGTGCTCAACCCTAATAAAAGCATTTATAGTTAGAATGGACTTGCAGAACTATAGAATTCAGATATATGTCCTTTTTTACAACGAGAGAAATAGGTAAAAAAACAAGTACCTTTTTCAAAAAAATTAAATCTATAGATTTTTGCAAATCTCTCACAAGTTTTGCACTTTCTTGGTAAGCTGTATATAATGGTGGCAATTAGAAATAAAAATGCAAGAATCAAATAGTAAAAATTAGCTTTAAAGGTTAGTAATAAAACAATAACCAGAGAGAAAAGTATCAAATAAAAATATGGTCTTTCAAATAAGGTAATCTTTTCTTTAATATACTTATTATTCTTTTTCATATTATTTATATGATTAATTAACTTAAAAAGTTAACCCTTTTCCCCAACTAAAACTAGCGCATAGCCAAAATGGTCATCGAAGATTGTTGGTTTTTCTTTTTTTATGTTTGATGAGCTTGTTGGTTTGTGGCTTAACTTTTTAATTAGAAGAATTGGATTGATAAACCTAAAAGAGTCTGGAAAGGAACTTCCAATAAACGAGACTTTTTTGAAACTAAGAGAGTTGCATATTTTCAGGAATTCAGACCTTGAAAAGGGATATTCTTCACCAAATTTCCATTTTTTTAAAATGCCTAGGATTATTTTGTTTAATCTATAGGGAAGATTTGCTTTGTTTGGAACAGAAATCAGCACAAGACCTTTATCATTAATTAAATCAAAATGAGATTTGATTATTTTGGTTCTTTCTTCTCCAGTAAAATGTTCAGCCAAACCAAATGACATTGACAGATCATACTTTGATGAAAGATTCTTTTTAAGGTTTAGAGCATCTGCGAGAACAAAACGCGCTTTTAGTTTGTTCTTTTTAAAGAGTTGTTTGCTTCTATCTAGGGCATTTTGTGAGTAGTCGAGAATTGTGACTTTTGAACCGCGTTTTGCAAAGAGTATGGCGTTTATCCCGGCACCAGCACCAATTTCAATTACTTTTAAATTTTTAAAGTCAAATTTTTCATTGACTTTTTTTTCTATTTTTAACCATCTAACTGAAGCTTCTTCTTTTTCAATTGATAAAAAGTCTTCTTGCTCAGATCTTTCATCCCAAAGATCATCCCATAGTTCAGGAGTATTTTTTTCCATTTTCGTTTTTCTTTTCTTGAAATTTATCAGTTACCAGTAGGCATCAGTTAACTTTAGCTTTCTCATTAGAATATTTTTTGATTTGGAAACAACAAATCTATAATGCCCGGATGAAAGCATTCTATAAGTTTTTTTGAGATAGGTTAGTGAGTCCTTTTTACTGAATTCTTTAAGTATTTTCATAAGATATTCTGTTGGCACATCACTTACATTTATATCTCCAGTTTTTTTTGAAAAGAACTTTTTCCATTCTTCAATTGTTTCGGGTCTTGTTATTAGTTTCTTTTTAAGACAATATTCAAATAAGCTAGATCCGGGATAGGGCATGAATATGTTTATGTTAAATGCATCGGGTTTGTTCTTTCTTATAAACTCTGCTGTTTGATCAACATCTTCTTTTTTTTCAGTTGGAAGCCCGATCATAAATGCCGCATCTACAAAAATCCCGTATTTTTTGCATTGTTTAATTGCATCGGCATTTTGTTGAACAGTTACATTTTTTTGTATAAAATCTAACATTCTTTGACTTCCAGATTCAACTCCAAGTTGAAGAGCCCAGCAACCAGCTTTTTTTAGTGCTTTCATTATTTCATCTTGAGTAAAGTCAACTCTTTGGTAGGCGTGAAAAGCTACATTATATTTTGAAAGGCCCTCACAAACATCAAATGTTCGCTTGGACATTGTTGCAAACATATCATCAACAATCATGAATTCTTTTATGTGATATTTATCCACTACTCCGGTAATCATATTAAGTGTTTTGTTTGCATCATAGTACCTAACACACTTATTCTTAACAACTCTGTTCCAATAGTATTCATTATAACAAAAAGTACAATTTCCTGGGCAACCTCTACTTGTTGTAAATATTGTTAAAGGATATTTTTTAACATGAATTAAAGAATAGTCTGGAGCAGGATAATCATTTAAGTTAATTAGTCCCCTTACTGGATTGTAATTTACATTTTTTAACTTTGAGAAGTCTTTTTTCTTTTTGTCAATTAAACTTCCCATTTCTATGAGAACTTCTTCTCCTTCACCGCGGACAATGTAATCTATGAACTTGCAATCAAGAAGAGACTCTGGATCGGCAGTTGCATGAACTCCACCAATTACTACAATTGCTTTTGAGTTGTTTTTTACTATTTCTGCAACATTAATTATGTCCAGAAGCATAAAACCCGTCATGGAGGTCATACCAACAATGTCTGGATCAAAATTTCTTAAAGTTGATAAAAGAGATTCATCGTTCTTGTCAATATTTCTATCTAAAACTTTGACTTCATTGTTCTTTGATAAAAGAGCAGATCCAAGAGTAATCTGAGCTAGAGGTATCCAAGGAATCTGATTTGTTCCGTATTTTGCTTGGATTAGTAAAAATTTAGCCATCTTTTTTTGTTAAAATCTTTATAATTCGGTCATACTCTTTTCCAACATCTTCCCATGTTGAAACTTTCATCTTTTTAAGATTTGAAGATATTTTAAGTGCAAGATCTTTTTCTTTTATAAATCTGTCTACACCTTCATTCATATCAGCTGTTAAATACGCTGTGTCCATATGTCTTAGAACATAATTTATTCTTCCATTAAAAGCTAGCATGGGCATTCCCAATGCCATAAATTCAAACATTTTAAGAGTAGAATCTTGGTCTGATGTTATTACGGCAATGTCACAGGCTTTAGTGTATTGAATTGCTTTTTCATGGGACATTTCTGGCAGGTAAATAACATTTTCAGGGAGATCTTTTATTACTTTTTCACCATATTCTTTTCCAATTATATATAGAACACATTGTTTGCCTTTTACTGCATTAATTATTCGATCAACTCTTTTGTATGTATTAACATCACCTAAATAGATGAATTTTAGTAGCTTTTTTTGTTTTTGGTTTAGCTCGGGTAGATGTGATTTTTTTATTTGTTTAATTTCTTCTAAATACCCATGAGGTAAATATTGAGTTTTAATGCCGACTATTTCTCCAACATTATTTAGGAAAAAGCTTGGAGTTGTAACATAATCTGCTTTTTTTGCACAGTAGAATTCTATAAATGCACACTTATCAGGCCCCCATTTAGCTCCCATTGTTTCGTGAAAATAATCGCCCCAGTAGTAGATAATTGGTTTTCTTATTAGACCAATTCTTTTGAAAATTGTTGGTAAAATGGCTATTATTCCTGAGACAATCATAACATCTGGCTTAAACTTAAGATACTCCCAGTAAAAAAATGGCCAGCTTTTCTTATGGATTATGTTCACTTTATAACCCATTTTTTCAAGGTAAAATGGCACAAAGTGTAGATGTGCTTTTCGTTTTTCGTGAAAATCGCCCGGAATATGACTGATAAACTGAACTTTCATGTTAAAGTGGATTTTTTGGTCTATTTAAGAATTATGGTTTTGTTTGTACTAGGTATGTAAAAAATTATACAGTTAAGAAATGAAAAAGCTTAAAATAGGTCTAATATTAGATTCTTTATGAGAAAGGGGTTGATAATCCTATTAGTAATAAGTGTAATTGTGGTTTTAGTTATTTTAGCAACTATTGTCTTTTTTGTGTTTATACCAGATAAATGTGACGAAAAAACCCAATATAAATCAGGTTCAAAATGTATTGAATATTCTTGTTTGGATGATTCTAATTGTAACGATAACAACCCTAACACAATAGACTCTTGCATTAAACATTCTGTAAATGTTCTTGATTTAGATAATAGATGCATAAACAAGTTAATTTTCTGTAAGGCAGATGAGTATTTAGAAAGGGGGCAATGCAAAAAATCATTATGTGCCAAGAATGAATCTTGGAAAACAGGAGTTGAATCGGTACCCAGTTATTTAGAATATCAAGCCAAGGTATCAATTTTAGAAAAAGCGCTTAATTGTACTTGTGAAGACCAAAATTGTGGTTCTTGTAGAATAGATGGATTAAGTTGGTATGAATTTTATTACTTAGGGGATAAGTTTATTGTAACACATGAGTGGGATGATGAAAATAACAACGCAGTAATTGAAGCATTTGAATATTCTTTAGATGGGAAAAGAGGTGTTTTACTTTGTGCACAAACTTCTCTGCAAGATTCATCACAAACCTGTCCAGTTATCAAAGCTAATGAAAATAATAGTGTGAGCGTTAACATGTCAAAAAGTTATTATGACTTGAGAAAGGAAATAGTAAAAAGACTTTCAGGAGTAAATAGAATTGAGAATATCATTTTTGATATTTATGTTGAAAATAGGATATTAGAACCTGAAAACAATATATCAGATATTTATACAGAATTATCTCATGATGAATTGGAGATGAATGTTAAAGATAACATCATCTATTTTGAGATTGAGGGTGGAGAGATATTATCAATCTATACTACTTCTATTGAAAACTTAACCACAAGTTTGTTATGTGAAGACACCTGGAACATTGGAGGTGGAGGTAGTCATTCAAATCCTTCTTGTAAAATGCCTATAGATAGTATTTCAGCCATTGATTACTTAAATTTAATAAAAAGCAAATGTTGAATTAGAATTAATAGTTTAAACATTAGGAGTTAATGGTTTTTGTTATTGTTTGTGTTGAGGGTTAGATTCTGGTAAATCATTTTAGTAAGAACTTCTGCTCCTTTTGAGTTTAGATGATCACAGTCTCCAAAGTAGTCTTCATGGTTGAAGAAGGATTCTTGATAGTCAAGAATTTTGTAGTTTCTGGTTGTCTTGTTTAGATCGGAAAGTATTATGTTATAGTACTGTGTTTTATTTATGCCTCTTTTTGCGAGTTCTTGATTATACTCTTTGGATGTTGGATATTTGACAAAGATGATTGTTAGGTTATTTTCTTTTGCAAGAAGAACTGTTTTCTGAAAGTATTCTAAAGTTAAGTTTGAGATTAACTCTTGGTCTTTAAAATGAAGGTCAACTCTTTCTTGAACATCTTCTGTTCTGTTAATTGTAAGAAAGGAGTTATTATTTTCTGTCCACCCTAGATAGATTGGTGTGGGCTCTATCTTCTTAAACAAACTTTTTCCGTCACCCAAGACTGGAAAGTGAGTTCTAAGAAAAATTTCAGGAATAGATTTATGAGAAAGAGATGCTATTTGTTGGTAGGTCATGTAGTTATGGTAGTTTTCCAGATCAGCCAAAACTGAGCTGTCTCTTAAAAGAATTGAAGAAAAAGTGTGCATGTCAAGCTCTAGAAAAATATAGTCTATCTTAATTTTGTCTTTGTTGAGAGTTCTGTTTAGTTTATAGTATGTTTGCACATAGCTCTCGGCACTGGATGCCAGATTAAAAGAACTGTTGATATACATTGGATCTATTCCATCACGGACATGAGACGAACCAAAAAAAGCATAGGCTATTGTTTTATTTTGCAGGGATTTTATGTAATCTTGATAAATTACCTCTTTTCGAGTTCCTTGTTTTTTTGAAAAAACGTTGTTTATGTAAATTTGATTAATTAGAAGAAAAACTATCGCTAGAATAATTAGGAAAAATACTGCTTTTTTCACAAATTTTTTTGTATCTTCGCTCATTTTTTATTTTTATTTGTTTAATTTATATGAATTTTTTTATATTTTTGGGTTTTATATTGTTTATTTTATATTTTTGTTTAAAACTGAAAGTAGATAAATTTAGTGTTATTAAATACTCCAAAAAGGAGTATGGCTACTATTAAAAGAATGTAGATAATCCATCTTATCCAAAGAGCTCTTTTATCTATTAAGGTTTCTACAGATTTTTTTGCTATAAAGTACTCGACCAGAATCATGAATACAATGGAACTTAATCCAAGGAAAACTTCTATGTAGGTAAGTCCAAGATTTGTGTTAAATAGACTAGCTTTAAAATTTGTAAATAAATGAGTTAAAATGTAAAATGCATCAGTCACAGTATTGGCTCTAAAGAATACCCATCCGAGACAAGCTAGAATAAATATTATTACAATCTTGAGGATATTATGTAACAGGGGATGCTTTGACAATCCGGTTTTGTCTGCAACTTTATTACGGGCATTTTGAGTGAGTATTGATATGACTAGATAACCTCCGTGAAGTAGGCCCCATATTGCAAATGTCCAGTTAGCTCCGTGCCAAATACCGCTTACTAAAAAGACTATAATTAAACTGAAATATAGCCTTTTCATTGATAGCCTCTTGCCAATTAGAGGAGTATAAAGATAATCTCTAAACCAGCTTGAAAGAGAGATGTGCCATCTATTCCAGAATTCTGATATTGATTTTGAAAAGTAGGGGTTATCAAAATTCTTCATTAGTCTAAATCCCATAATTCTCGCTGCACCTCTTGCTATATCTGTATAACCTGAAAAATCACAGTAAATTTGAAATGCAAAAAAGACTGTTGCTAAAATTAAAGGAAATCCGCTGTGAGATGTTGGATCATTGTAAACAGTATTAACAAGAACGGCAAGACGATCGGCAATTACTACTTTTTTAAAAAATCCCCAGAGCATCAATCTTAAACCGCTGATTACCTGAGCATAATCAAATTTGTGATGCTCATAAAATTGGTGTAGCAAATTTTGAGGCCTTTCAATTGGTCCTGCAACAAGTTGAGGGTAGAACATTACATAGAGTGAATAAATGCCTAAATTTTTCTCTGGTTTTTGTCTGCCAAGAAAAACTTCAATTACATAACTTAAACTTTGAAATGTGTGAAAAGATAAACCAATTGGCAGTATTAGGGAGAGACTTGATATGGAGTAGTTCCAGTGAATGAGTGTTGCGAGTTCTGTAAAGTTGGCATTAAAAAAGTTAAAATATTTAAAAATAAATAACACAAGACAGGTTGAGATAATACTTAGTACTAAAAACAAAGTTCTTTTTTTACCTTGATTTTTGTCTATTAAAATGGCTAGAGTATAATCAATTAAAATTAGAGCAACTAGAATTAAGATATATACTGGGATAAAAGACATGTAAAAAATGCAGCTTGAAACTAGAAGTAAAAACCACCGGTATTTATGTGGAATAAGAAAATAAAGAAGAGTTACTATAATAAAAAAGATCAAAAAACTTATAGAATTGAACAACATTTTAAGCTAAATTACGTGCCTTTATCTTGTATATTTGTAATAAGATCCCCAAAAGTAACAATCTTATTTAGGTTGTTTATTTGAACATTAAACTTGGACTCTACTGTTGCGAGGAACTGGTAAAGCCTTATGGAGGTCTGGTTTTTTAGGGATTTATCGTTTAATTTTAGGTCATCCACTACCTTGTCAGGGTCGACAGACCAAAATGCTGAAAAAAAGCTTATTAGATCCTCCTTATTCATAGCTATCTCCTAATATGTTTTAGATAAGAGAAATCTATTTAAATGTTTTTGTATGCTTATGGCTATGAATCTCCTCGATATATATGAAAAAATAGTCATGATTAGGAGTATGGAATATGCCCTAGATGACTTGTTTAAAAGAGGGTTAGTTCTAGGAACTGCGCATTTTTGCATAGGGCAAGAGTTTATTCCGGTTATTGTTTCTCAGTACCTTGGGGAAGATGATTTTGTGACAAGTACTCATAGGGGTCACGGACATGCAATTGCAAAGAATCTTGATGTAAAAACCTTTTTTCAGGAGCTAATAGGGAAGAAAGAGGGTTATAATCTGGGCAGAGGGGGATCTCAGCACGTGATTTGCAGAGAAAAGAACTTTTATGCAAACGGAATAACCGGTGGTATGGTACCTGTTGCAAGCGGAATAGCTTTTGCAAACAAGTACAAAAAAGAAAATAAGGTTGTTGTAGCCTATTTGGGGGATGGGGGATTTAATGAAGGGTATGTTTCAGAAACTCTTAATCTTTCTGCTGTTTTAAAATTACCAATTCTTTTTGTTTGTGAAAATAATCAGTATGCCATGTCAACTGGGGCTAAGTTTTCTAGAGCAACAGAAATTATTGAAAGAGCAAGAGCTTTTGGTATAAAATCTGCGCTTGTTGAAGATAATGATTTTAAAAAGCTTGACGAAATTGCTAAAATGTTTATTGAAGAGGTTAGAAACTCTGTAGAACCTAGGTTTATAGAAGTAAGAACTTACAGACATTTGGGCCACTCAAAAAATGATTTAAATTTGTATAGAGATAAGGAAGAGGAAAAGTTCTGGTTTGAAAAAGATGTACTTAAAAATATTGAAAAAGAATTGATAACCTCTGGAGAAATGAGCCTGGAGCAATTGGATAAAGTCAAAGAGAGTATTTCTGAAAAAGTAAAAAATATTGTTGAAGAGGCAGTAAAATGTTAAAAACTTATAGCCAGATAATAAATGAAACTCTTGATGAGGAATTGAAAAAAGATGATTCTATTTTTTTGATTGGTGAGGATATTGGAGTTTATGGTGGTGCGTTTGGTGTGACGAAGGGTCTTTTTGAAAAATATGGTAGACAAAGAATTATAGATTCACCAATGTCTGAACAGGCTATTACGGGTTTAGCAGTTGGTGCGGCAATAAACGGTTTAAAACCAATAGTAGAAATAATGTTTATGGATTTTGTAACTCTAATCTATGATCAGTTGATGAATCATGCAAGTATATTTAATTATTTAAGCGATGGAAAAGTTAGTGTGCCTTTGGTTATAAGAGTTCCTGCTGGTGGGGGAAGAGGTTATGGTGCAACACATTCAAAAAGTCTTTTGGGGCCGCTAATGCACATACCTAACATAAAAATTGTTGCACCTTCAAATGCTAAAGAAGTAAGGGGGTTATTGAGAGCTTCAATTTTAGATAAAAATCCGGTGATATTTGTTGAGCATAAGTTATTGTATTCATTAAAAGAAGAAATTGGTGAAGCTGGTGAACTTGAGGATTTTATTCCATTAGGAAAGGCAAATATTGTGAAAACTGGAAAAGATCTGCTTATTATAAGTTTTAGTAAGCAAGTTCTTGATTGCGTTGAGGTTGCTAATAAACTAGAAAAAGAGGGAATTTCAATTGAAGTCCTTGATCTGAGAACAATTAAACCCCTTGATGTTGAAACAATAAAAAAGTCTGTTGAAAAAATTGGAAAAGTTTTAATTGTTGAAGAAGGTTACTCTGATTGTGGTGTTGCTTCTGAAATAATTTCAAAAATAAATGAGTGTTGTTTTTATTCTCTTAGCTGCCCAATTAAAAGAGTTTGTACTACTGAAAACCCAATACCCTGTAGCAGTAAACTAGAAAGGGAAACACTACCAAATATTGATAGAATAGAAAGTGCTGTGAGAGGTATTTTAAATGACTGATAGAATTGTTATAATCGGTGGAGGAATTGCAGGTTATAGTGCTGCATTTGAGTTATCAAAGTATCCTTGTGAGATTACTTTGATTGAAAAAGATAAAATTGGTGGAACTTGCCTTAACAGAGGATGTATACCTACAAAACTTTTTCTTCATAACTCTGTGGGGAGCGAGTATAAAGATATAATCATAAAGAATAATGAAGTTTTAGAGAAATTGAGAAAATCTATTGAAAGACTAGTTGAAAAGAAAAAAATAAGTTATATATTGGATGAAGCAGAGATTGAGTCTGAAAATTCAATTATACTAAAAAGAACTGGAGAAACAGTTAAATTTGATAAACTAATAATTTCTAGCGGATCAGAAGTAATAGTTCCAGAGGTTTTAAGAAGTATTGATTTGATAACCTCTGATTCTTTTTTTAATCTAGAGAGTATCTCTGGAAAAATTGTAATAGTTGGAGGAGGATATATTGGTGTGGAATTTGCTACAATACTAAAGAATCTTGGTTGTGAGGTAACAATAATTGAAAAAGAAAATTCTCTGTTGCCAAACTTGGATTTAGATATTTCTTCTGAATTGGCCAGATCTTTTGAAAAAAGAGGTATAAAAATAATAACTGGGAAAGAAATTGAAAGAGTTGAAGAGAATAGATTATATCTAAGTGAGGGTTTAGAATTAGACTATGATCATATTTTTCTTGCCGGTGGAAGAAAACCTTGTAATATTAGATCAAAGATAGAATTTGAAAGGTTAAAGGGTATTATTATGATTAATGAATATTTAGAGACTTCAAATAAAAATGTCTTTTGCATAGGAGATGCTAATGGAAAGTTTATGCTTGCTAATAAAGCAGAGTATGAAGCAAAGCTTATTGCAAGAAATATGTTCAGTGAGATAAAGGAGAAAGTTGACTATTCAAAATTACCTTTCTTTATATTTTGTGAGCCAAAGATAGGGATTATAGGCCTAAATCTGAGCTCTGAATTAAACCGATCGATTAAAGTACCCTTTAGTAAAATCGGTAAAGCTTTTTGTGATGATAGTTTTGATGGTTTTTTAAAAATTTTCTTTGATAAAGATAAAAAAATAACTGGGGCAAGAGTAATAAATAAAAATGCTATAGAGGTTATGTCTGCGTTGATAGTTATAGTGCAAGGAGGTTTGACTTGCAAAGATGTTGCTAATATGGTTTTTGGACACCCTACTTCTGCAGAAATAATAAAAGAAGCTGCAATTATTGCTTGTGAAATCTAAAATGGAATTTAGACTTATTATTGATTCAAAACCAAGAAATGCCTATGAAAACATGTCTATAGATCTAGCTATTCAAAAGTTGTATAAAAAACCAGTGCTGCGGTTTTATGGTTGGAATCCTGCAGCAGTGTCCATAGGAAGATTTCAAAATATAAAAAAAGAAGTAAATTTAGAATTTTGTAAGAAAAATAAAATTGATGTTGTAAGAAGAGTTAGTGGTGGAGGGGCCGTATTTCATGATAAAGAAGTAACCTATAGTTTGTGTATTAAAGAGAAAAATGGACTCTTTCCTGAAGATCTAATTGAATCATATAAATCTGTTTGTGAGGGAGTAATAATTGGTATTAAAAAACTTGGATTAAGGGCAGAATATTCTCCAATAAACGATCTTTTGATTAATGGAAAAAAGTTTTCAGGTTGTGCTCAGACAAGAAAAGAGGGCATATTTTTGCAGCACGGAACAGTTTTAATTGATATTGATTTTGATAAGATGTTTAGTGCAATAAATGTCTCGGATGAAAAAATAAAAGACAAACAAATATCTAATGCTAAAGAAAGAGTTACTTCGCTGAAAAAAGAGTTGGGAAGAGAGGTTTTAATTGATGAATTAGTTAAGAATATTGTTTTGGGTTTTAAAGAGAATTTTAAAATAGAATTTAAAAAAGATCATTTAAGTGAAGAGGAGATTAAACTAGCTAAGCAACTAGAACAGGAGATTTTTAAAGATGAGAAATGGACCTATGAAAGATAAAGCAAGTAACAAGTTTGAGTCAATTTCTCCAAGGAAGTTTACTGAGTTTAATGATCTAATTGAATCTCTTAATATTAAGACTATTTGTAATTCGGGTTTGTGCCCAAATAGGCCAGAATGTTTTGAAAGAGGGCATTTGGCATTCTTAATTCTAGGAGATATTTGCACAAGAAATTGTGGATTTTGTGCTGTTAATCATGGCACACCGGAAAAGGTTGATTTAGGTGAACCAGAAAAAATATCCAAAGCTATTAAATTGCTGGGTATAAAACATGCTGTAATAACCTCAGTAACTCGGGACGATCTTGATGATGGAGGGGCAGAACAATTTGTTAGAGTAATAGACAAATTGAAAAAAAATAATCCTACTAGTATAGTGGAGGTTCTAATTCCGGATTTTAAAGGAAATAAAAGTTCTTTTAACTTAATAATAAATGCAAAACCAGACATTGTTAATCATAATATTGAATGTTGTAAATCCTGCTTTAAAAAATTAAGACCTTTAGGAGATTATAATTGCTCGTTGAATCTTTTAAAATATTTTGGAGAGAAAAATCGTAAGGAGGTATTAACTAAATCTGGGTTTATGGTAGGTGTTGGAGAATCAATGAATGATATTAATTCTACATTGAATGACCTAAAGAAAAGTAAAGTAGATATTATAACAATTGGCCAGTATTTACCTCCAAGAAAAGATTCTTTTAAGCTGTCAAAAATGTACACCAAGGAAGAATTCAGTTCAATAGAAGATTATGCAAAGAGGCTTGGTTTTAAAGAGGTTTATGTTGGAAGAAATGTTAGAAGTTCATATGTCCATTGACTTTGATAATCCAAATGCCTAAACCGAGATACTTTGTATCAGATCTTTCATCTTTATTTAACGAAACTAAATACCTTTTAATTATCATTTTATCTATTTTATTTTTTGTTTTCTTTAGATAATTTTCCGCAGATATTCTTGCTCGATTATAATCTTCTTTCCATAATTTATCCTTATAATCAACAAAATTTATTATTTTATCTCCATAATAAGTATACCCTTTGTTGGTTGAATCAAGATTTTCATAATTTTCATACTTTTTTATTGGTTTGTATAAGTAAGCATCAGCAATTAAAATTATTCCATCATTTTTTACACAATTTCTCAGAGCTTTGATTGTTTCTTTAGAGGTTTTCCAAAGATGTGGTGGAGCAATCCATAATAAAACATCACAAATATCTTTTTGTTTTGTAACCTGACGTATGTCTTTTACTCTAAAATTGCATAAATTTTCAACATTCTCTTTTTTTGCTGATTGTTTAGCAATTTTAATGTAATCTTTAATAATATCATATCCTAAGACTTTAGCTCCATATTTTTTTGCTAGAAGAACTGAAAAGCCTCCTTTGCCGCAGGGGATATCTAAGATAATTTGGCCATGTTTTAATCTTAAACTATGAAAGATTCTGGGTAATTGTCTAACTCATGGGTTCATTAATCCAGATTTATCTTCTAGCTTTGGTAAAAGCCGAATCATTTCTTCTTCTACACTCATTATCTTTTTTATATCTTTAATGTGTTGTTTTGTATTAACCATAATAATCTATAAACTTCTAATTTTATATAGTTTTTCAAGCATATAAAATTATAAAAACGCAAATTTAGGTAGAATAAAATGGGAACTAAGATATTTATCCCAAAGATGGGAGCAAATATTGATTATGTAGAAATTGGTAAAATATTTGTTAAGAAAGGAGATTTTGTTAAAAGGGGTCAGATTTTATTTGAGATTGTTACTGATAAAGCTACATTTGAAATAGAAGCTGATCAGGAAGGGTTGATTCTTGCCTTAAATTGCAAAGAGGGGGATGAGATAAGGGTTCTTGAAAATATTGGTTTTATTGGTCTAAGTGGAGAGGAAATACCTGAATTAACCAAGAAATTTGAAGAAAAAGAAATTGTGAATCCAGTAGAAGAAATTAGGGTAAAGGCCACACCAATAGCAAGAAAGTTAGCTAAAGAAAGGAATATTAATTTAGAAGTAGCTTTTCGCGGGAGTGATAAAATAATCCAAGAAGAAGATATTATTTATTATTTAAATAGGTTGAACAATGAAACTGGTCTAATAAAAAAAGAAAAGATTAGCATAAAAAAGAAGAAAGAGATAGAGAATTTATTGTGGGCTAGAGATTGCATTATTTCATCAGTTGTTATACAAGTTTCCTTAGAAAAAATAAATAAAAAAATAAATGAGATTAATGGTGATATTAATGTTTCGATTGGAGATTTTGTTTCATATAATGCTGGAAGGATTATTGGAAACTTCCCAAAAATAAACGCTTTTTATCAAAGTGAAGAAATAAACTACTATTCAAGTGTTAATCTTGGAATGGCTGTAAGTATTGATGATGAGCTTATTGTTTTAGTTATTAAAAACGCAGATAAGATGAGTTTGAGTGAATTTTTATCTGATTTTAAAAGAAAAATTATGGATTTGATAAAGAAAGAGATAAAAATTGAAGATTTACAGGGAGGAACATTCACAATAAGTGATCTTTCATCCCGAGGGGTTTTTTTGTTTAACCCAGTTATTAACATAAAACAATCAGCTATTTTGGGCATTTGTTCTCCAATTGAAACAATCAGTAGAGATGATTCTGGGAAGCTCTTTTTGGATAAAAAGCTTAATTTAATTTTAGCTTTTGATCACCGAGTTATTGATGGAAAATATGCTCTGGACTTTTTAAATGAATTAAAACTCGCTTTAGAGGATTAGTTATTTATCACAACAAAAGCTAAAGCATAATCTTGATTGTGAGAAATAGTACAAAGAATCTTTTTGTTTTTCTTGCCTTTGATATACACTTCAGGCTTGCCTGCAGGAGAATTGATAATTTCTATGTCTTTTATGGCAATCTTTTGTTTTAGAGCTTTAATAACTGATTCCTTGGCTGAAAATTTTCCTGCAAAACTAAGAACTGGTTCTTTTTTTGAAAGGCAGTAATCAATTTCACGCTTTGAAAAGATCATGTTTACAAAATTTTTGTTTTTTATTGACCTTTTTAATTCATTGATAGATTCTATGTCTGCACCAATATTGGATATCATGTTATAAACTCGGAGTATTATAATTTATTATAGTTTAGCTAAATTTGTAAATTCTAAATTGTAGTCTTTTTGTAGTTTTTTTATTTCTTCTGCAAATAGCTCTAAAACTCGGGTGTTTTCAAAGGTATAATCGTGAGACATTATGCAGAATACTTTATTTTTATTGTTTTTATCTGAGTTATATGCCTCTTTTATTTTGCTAATCACCTTGAGAACTTTTTTTTCATTAAAATTGCCTTCAAGTGAAGCTGAAAGATATACCATATTTACACCACCAATTTTTTGTATTTCCTTTGATGCTGGTTCATGCTTAAATGTTGAGAAAAAGTTATCTTCACCTATAAATCTCAGGCAAGAAAAATTGTTTTTCCTTAATAAAGTAATTACTTCTTTGAGATTGTTATTAAATGCCATGTTAAATGGAGGAACGAATGTTTTTAGATTGATTCCTAGTTCTTTTGCAGAACTTCTGCTTAACTTTAGTATCTTGTCCATAGTTTCAGAGGTTTCAAGGGGAAATGCTTCATGAACAAACCCGTGGAGTCCAAAGTCAAAATTTTTATTTTTATTGTGAGCAAGGATTATCTTTGAAAAGTCAAAATTCTCAGGGTATTTATCTTTCCAAAAATAATGATTTTTCTTTAATCTTAAAATTGACCAGGGCATTGAAAGATCTATTTTCTGTTTGTTTTTCATATACAAATAGCCGCATATGGCAAATGAGGCAGGAATATCTTCATTTTCTAAAAATTCTATTACTCTTTTAAGACCTTGACTTCCGGAAGCATATGGTTTAACTAAATTATTTAGTCTCCATTTAAAGTAGTTTCTGAAGGCATTAATTTTTGACTTGGAATAAGTATACTGGTTTCCATTTGGGAGTTTTTCAAGTTTATGCCAAATGTATGGTGAATGAAGGTATTTGTGAAAATCTCCTTCTACATCAAAGCTTAAAATAATTTTCATTAGTACCTCACAAAGCAATTAGCACATAGGGGGATCTGATCTTTTTTCTTTGATAAATGAAGCTGTCTAATATTCTCATATTGTGGAGAATCCCATATTTCTTTAATTGTGTTTTTTTCAACATTGCCTAAAATTAACTTGCCCATTGCATCTATGCAGCAGATAACTACCTCACCATTGGTAAGAATGGTTATTCGATTAAATGGCCAGCTGCAGGGTTTATTTGAAGATTTATTAATAAATGGTTTTCCTTCACGACCATCATCCACCCCAAGATGAATGTTTGCTTTGTTTTTCCATATTTTTTTAAACTCTGATATTTGCTTTTTATTTTGCTCAGTAATTACAAATGAAACACTAACCTCAATTTTATTGTTGTTTTGTTTGTTTAATTCTAAAAAGTGATTAATCTTCTCTATAGTTTTATCATAGTCAAGCCCCCTAACTGTTTTGTAGGTATCAGAATTTGCCGCATCAAGACTAAAGTTTACCTTGTCCAGTAAATTCTGAGTTACAACTTCCTGCATTTGTTCATTGGTCATTGCAGCACCATTACTATATATAAAAATCTTAGAATTGGGAGATTTTTGTCTTATATATTTCAGAGCGTTTATGAATTCTTTATACAAAAAAGGTTCTCCATAGTTAAAGGGGTGAATTTCTTTGACATTATAATTATGTATTTCATCTAATATTTTCTTAAAAAGTGAAAAGTCCATATTAATCTTTCTTACAATCTCTTTATGAGGGCAGGTAATACAATTAGCATTACATAGTACAGAGGTTTCTATGTTTATTATTTCGGGAAATATTGTTTTCTTAAGAGCGTTTTTTTTAAGAAAGAATAGCGACTCCTTTGCCTGATTTCTTAGTTTAAGATATGTTTTGATCATTTTATTCTCTCAAGGATAATTAAATATCCATTTTTTCTGCCTTTTATTCCAATATGCTTTAACATATTAACAATTGGGTAAAGGAAATATAAAACTTTTGAATCAAAGAGATCTATGTAGATTATTGGATTATGGCGATATTTTAGAAATTTTAAACTATACTGAGTTTTATCTGTTTGAAAGGTTCTATGGCCCACATCTTCCCAGTTACAGAGATATTCTAAGATCGCTTTTGGGTGATATGGACGGATGTGGCTTATATCTGTATAAAACTCGTGATATAATAAAGGGGCTCTAATAACTAAAATTCCTCCTTTTTTTAAAATTCTGCTCATTTCATCAAACATTGAAACAACTTCTTTTGGATAAAGATGTTCAATAATATTTGAAAAAATGATTGCGTCAAATTCTTCATTTTGAAAGGGAAGTTTCAATTTAGAGAGGTCAACAAATTTTACATTAAGGCCTTTTTTCTTACATTCATTAATTGAAAAATGGTTGTTATCTATACCTATTGCTTCTCCCTTTGGATTTTCTTTTATATAAAGTTCTATTAGATAACCATCTGCACAGGCAATGTCTAATATTTTTTGTTTGTTTTTTAAATAGGATAAAATTATTTTATCTTGTTTTTTTGTATCATCATATTTAAGTTTATGATAAAAATTCCTAAATTTCTTGATTAAATTATTTTTTAAGCTCATTTTTCCAAATAAAATTTAAGTCCATTCATTACAGTTTTCACAAAGGGCAATTTCCTTTTTCTTACCCTGAAGATGTAGTTCACGAAGACTATTAAAAATGTAACCATTCCATATTTCTTTCACAGTATTGTCTTTAATATCTCCAACAATTACCTCTCCAAAGGCATCAGCACAGCACATTGTTGCTTTACCATTTGTTAGAAAATTTAGTCTAAAAAAGATTTGCCTACAGTATAAGTTTGTTGCTTCATTTAGATAGTCTGTACGTCTTTTTAGGCCAACCTCCGTGCCAATGTGAAAATCATCTACCTTACCTTTCCATTTATTCTTAAACTGTGAAAGCTCGCCTTCGTTTTCTTTTGTTGCTACAAAATTAGCTACTACCTTAATCTTATGCTCAAATTGATTGTTCTTATTTATGAAGTAGTTTATGTTTTCTATTGTTTTTTCATAATTTAATCCCTTAAAATCAAGAAAAGTTTGCGGATTTATTGTGTCCAAGCTAAAGAAGATTTCATCACAAAGATGTTCGCTTACTAGAACTTCTATTTTTTCTGGAATCATTGCTGCTCCATTTGTGACAATTCTTATTTTTACATTTGGAAGTTTTTCTCTGATATACTTTAGCTTATCAAAGAATTTTGGCGTAACAAATGGCTCTCCATAGAGAAAGGGTTTTATTAGTTTGAGTTCTTTTTGACCTATGCATCCATCAATGATTTTTTTAAATACCACATCACTCATGATTTTAGCTCGTTTTATCTGGCTGTGTGGGCAGAATTTACATTGAGCGTTGCAGATAGTTGACAGTTCAATGCTAAGAATTTCAGGAAATTCCAACTTTCTAGGTTTTTTAAATTTAAAGTAGGCTTTCTTAGCAAGATGTCTAAGCTTTAGATATTGTTTTTTCATTTTTTATTTTCCATAGTTTTAGTTTTGATTTATCTCTGAGGCTTTTAATTTTTGGAAAGTTACGTATTATTTTTCTTCCAAAGATATAAACTGGATTTTTATTATAAACTTGATACGTTACTATCTTACCTCCCCATCTTTCTTTGAACCTATTTATTGAATAGAGTTTATCTTCTGGTTGGGCATTAAGTTGATAACCCCCAAGATCAAAGATCTCAAAGTTATTTTCAGCTCCATATTTGATTATATGCCAGTATAAAAGGTTATTTGGTTGGTATTTTTGATAATCTTTTTTTGAAGCATTTAAAAATAATTTGATTCTTTTGTCTAAGATGGTTATTGCTGCTCCGGCAATTGTCTCTTTGTCTTTGTGACAAAGGAACAGTTTTGAGGTCTTTTCTTTGAGGGAGTTTAATTCCTGGGGGACAATGCCTCCATGAATTATTGTCTCTTTATAAATTTCATAAAAAGACTCCCAATCTAAGTCATTTGCTGCATTAGTTATAGTAAGACCCTCTTTTTCTGCCTTTTTAACCCCCCAACGGGCATCTTTGTCCAGACTATCCCATAATTCGTCAGGAGACCTATTTAGATCTATTTCAATGGTCGCTTGCACGTCTTTAAAACCTTTCCAAGCCATTTTTGTGTTCTTCATATGAGTAACTATCAATTTTTAAACTTGATTATGGCTTTGGTAAACGCTTGGATAGGTTTTTATAATTTGACTAAAGTATTATACTATGCTTGCTAACAATAATTTTAAGAAAACATTGAAAAAACCAAAGTTAAGTATCATAATTCCGGTGTATAATGAAGAGAGACATATTGATAGACTAATGGGTTCGTTAAAAGACCAAACCTATAAAAATTTTGAGATAATTTTTGTTGATGATGGAAGTACTGATTCGTCTATGAAAAAAATAAGGTCCTATAAAGAGGTAAAGTTGCTGGAACAAAAACATTGTGGACCGGGAAATGCTAGAAATTTAGGATCAAAAATAGCTAAGGGAGAAATACTAATTTTTGTTGATGCAGACATGACATTTGATAAAGATTATCTAAAGTATTTAATTGAACCAGTTGTGAATAGAGAGGTAATTGGAACAGAGGAAGAATTACAAATAGCTAAGAACGCTGAGCATAACATATGGAGCAAATGCCTGGGAAAGATAGTTAGTGATCCCAACCAAGAAAGTAGAACAATTTTTAGAGCGATTTTAAAATCTAAATTCCTTGAACTTGGAGGTTTTGATGCAAAATATGGTTATGCTGATGACCAAACTTTTTTATTTAAGTATAATCTTAGGCCAGGTATTGCAAGAAAGGCTGTCTGTTATCATGATAACCCTGATAACCTAAAATCAGTGTATAAACAATCTAGATGGGTGGGTTCTTCTAGTAGAATGAACTGGTTAAATTGGCCGGTTGGAAACTGGTTTATTATTTTTTTGTTAGTATTGGCTTCACCTTTGGCAGTTATTTACCTTTCTATAAAAAAGAGTCTCTTAATTAAAAACTTTAAAATCTTTATTCCTTGGATGTTAATATTCACAACAGTTAGATATTTTGGAAATTTAGCAGGTTACAGAAAAAAAATACTTACTGGAGAAAACTTTAGGTAAAATGAAACAAAAAAAGAATAAAAGAGAAAAAAGTGATTTAGTTAGATTTAGGAGGATAAATAAGTTTATCATCGGGAAAGATGTCTTAGATATTGGTTCTTCTGAAGGCTCTTTACATGAGTTACTAAAAAGAAGTAACCCTGAACGAATAATCTTTTCTATGGATAAGATAGGAAATGTAGACTTTATTGTTGATTTAAATAAACCTATCAAAATAAATAAAAAGTTTGATACAGTTATTGCAGGAGAGATTATAGAACATTTAGAATCTCCAATTAATTTTATCAAATATTGCAACAGTTTACTAAAAATTGGGGGTAGGATAATAATCACTACACCAAATGCTAGTGGATTACAGTATCTATTGAATCCTAACTGGTGTGTTAATTATGAAGAATATATTGGGCATAGGCAAACATTTACAATCCCAATGTTAAATAAACTTGTTGAAGAAAATAAATTTGAATATCTTTCATCGGAATATATTAATGCTTTTTGGGATAGAAGCCCATTAAGATTTATGTCTTTGTTTGTGAAAAGATTAAGACCGGATATAATGATTGTAGCAAAGAAAGTAGGAAATTTCTAGATAGCTTTGTTTAGTTTCATCTGACTAATTGACTTTGCCTTTAAAAATATGGCTTTTATGATCATCCAATCATTTTTATCAAAAGACCTTGAAACTACTATTAGGGCTAGATAAACTATTACAAATAATCCTGAAAGGACAACTAGTAAAGGAAGAGTCATTTCAAATTTTGTTCTGAAATATAATAAAAGAGCTGTGGGAATAATTGAAAGCAAAAAGATATTTACCATTTTTCTTCTCAAAGGAATTACCTTTAGATAGTGTTTAGCTTCAAAAACAAACAAAAGGTTAAGAACTATAACTGAGATTAGTGTGGCGAGAGCTGCCCCATTAATTCCTATTGCGTTGTCAATAAACCAGATTTTTTGCATTGGTATAAAGATCATATTAAGAACAAAGTTAATTGCAGAGGCCAAAACTATGTTAAATAAAACTAAACGAGACTTACCAATCATAGAGATCAACTGGCTTGAAACCATGAATACTGCAGAGATAAGAGCTCCGATTGAAAGAATCCTAAGGGCATTTATTGCAGGTAAGTAGTCTTGTCCAAACAAAAGATTGATTGCTGCTCCGGGAAATAGGAAGAGTAATATGAAAATTGGTAGTACAATAATAAATACCCATTTAGAGACCTGTTTACTTAGTGTTTTTATTAATTCTAGGTTATCTTTGGAGTATTCTTTTGTGATAAGTGGAAAGAATAGTTGATTAAACAATTCTGGAATTACTGCGAGGGCCATGGCTAATGGCACAGCAGCATTATAAATTCCTACTTCAAATGCTCCCTTAAATAATCCAATTGAAAATGAATCAATCCAATAGAATAGAACACTTATAAATCCGGAGAATAGTAATGGTATTGAATAATTAATTAGGTCTTTTTTAATTTTCTTTTTCTCAGATTGTTCTATGTTTGATTTGCTAAATATTTCTGCAAGCTTATATTTGCAAACGAAATATGCTAGTACTAACATTGCAGCCATACCAAGTAAATAAGAAAATGCGATTGAAGAGCTTCCAAGACCTACTAAAATTAGTATGATTAGGAAAAGAACTTTAGCAAAATTTTGCGCAATGTTAAAAATAAATGAATACCAATTTATTTTTTCATAGGCCCTCAGTGCTGATAAAAATGGATAGGCTAACACATTAATCGGAACAATGACTGCAAATATTTTCAGGAAAAAAGAAAGCTTAGCATTTTTGAAGAATTGAACAGCAATAAAGTCCGATGCAAAGAACAAAATTATTCCTGCAATTATACTTGATATAAATAAAACAATCACTGAAAAGCGAAAAATATATCTGATTTTTTCTGTTTCTTTTTTGCCTCTATATATTGGTATGTACCTTGAAATTCCATCTGACAGGCCTAGAGCTGAAAATGCTGCAAACCATCCTCCAATCATAATTGCTAAGGAAAATACTCCATAAACTTCTGGTCCAAATTGTCTTGCTATAATTATTCGGTAAACATAGGCTAGGACTTTTGAAAAAATAACCCCTATAAAAACAATGAGAGAGGTTTTAGCTATGAGTTTTAGGGAATTGTCAACTTGGTTAGCCTGGTTTTCTTCTTGTTCTTTTTTCATCTAATATTAAGATAGTCTTTATTTAAAAAGTTATAGAGAATTCTTAATGGAGAATGATGTTTATTTTAAAATTCTCTAATAAGATAATTTCGACTGAATTTAGTATGACAAAATCATCTATATCAAAAAAATTAACTACCTCCTGAACAGAACAATTGCTAGGATAATGTAATATATTTAGCAGTATAAATAACTTTAAATTGGGTCCAAATCTGCTTATGATTAGATGAAACAAAAAAAGGTTGTAATAATGGGTGCTGGACCTGCAGGCCTTACTGCCGCTTATACCCTAAGTAAGGGAGGCATAAATCCTACAATAATTGAAAGAGATAAGGTTGTTGGAGGGATTGCCCGAACTGTTAAGTATAAAAAATACCGCTTTGATATAGGAGGACATAGATTTTTTACAAAAAGCCGGGAGATTGAAGATCTTTGGTTGGAAATACTAGGAAAGGATTTGTTAACTAGACCAAGACTTTCAAGGTGGTACTTTCAAAAAAAGTTTTTTGATTACCCCATAAAACCTCTTCAGGTTATCAAAATCTTTGGTTTAGACTCGGTTAAGTTTACCCTAAGCTATGCTAAATCTAGAATTTTTCCAATTAAACCTGAGATAAGTGCAGAAGATTGGTATAAAAATCAATTTGGAGAGGCTCTTGCAAAACCATTTTTTATAAAGTACAATGAAAAATTATGGGGAATACCTTGTAATCAGCTAAGCATGGATTTTGGAAAACAAAGAGTAAGAGGGGTTTCTTTTCTTGGAACAGTAGTTTATCATTTAAAAAGAAAATTTGGTTCTGGTGGAAAAGAAGTTGCTTCTTTGATAGATCAGTTTTATTATCCTAAATATGGGCCTGGTATGATGTGGGACAAATTTAAAGAAAATATAGAAAAGGATGATGGCAGATTTATTATGGAAAAGGAAGTTGTTAAAATAAAACACAAAAATCATAAAATAACTTCAATAATTGTTAAAGATAAAAAAGGTAAAAGCACAAGTATAAAAGCTGAACACTTTCTTTCTTCCCTTCCACTGAAAGAACTTATCAAACGTTTAGATCCCCAACCTCCTAGGGAAGTATTAGATGCTGCAGATTCACTGAAATTCAGAGCTTTTGTTACTGTTGCTTTAATAATTAACAAAGAGAATTTGTTTCCAGATACTTGGATTTACACTCATGATCCTGAAATGAGATGTATTCGAATTCAGAATTTTAATAATTGGAGTCCGTATATGGTTGGAGAAGAGGGGAAAACTTGTTTAGGATTTGAGTATACTTGTGATTTTGATGATGGGTTTTGGAATTTAGATGAAGAAACATTGAAGAAATTGGCAGTAAGGGACTTAGAACAGACAGGTTTTGCAAAAAAAGAAGAGGTTATTGATGCAAAAGTCATGAAATTAAAGGAAGTATATCCGGTTTATGACCTGGGTTATGGTGACCGTGTGGAGATTATAAAAAAGTATATAGAAGAAACATTTAACAAAGAGGAAGTTAATATTCAACCAATTGGTAGGGGTGGAATGCATAAGTATAACAATATGGATCATTCTATGATGACTGGGTTACTTGCAGCAAAGAATCTAATTGGTGGTGAAAAGTTTGATGCTTGGAAAGTTAATATAGAAGCAGAGTATCACGAAGAAAAAAAGTAGTTTTTCTTAAATGAATCTACCTATATCAACAAGTATAAATAGTTATTTGGATACATAAATTTATGTGGAAGACAAAGATTATGTTTAAGCATGACTGCCTCTTTGGAAATACTTGCGAGAAAACTAAAACTACTTGTATGAGTATTCCATTTAATAGTTTTAAGGAAGGAAAATATTACTATGTTTACCATTTTGGAACAGTTTTTGGAGAAAACTTTAATAATTTTTTTAAGATTATAAAAAAAGATGAGAGATTAGACTATTTTGAAAATAATGGTAAGACTTTTTTTATTGTTGAAAAAAGAAGTAAAAAAGAGACTCCTGGGGCTTTTAATAATCCTAAGTTAATACCTATTAAACCAGTTTTTATGGATGAACTTGGTTTTGAAACTTGGGAGTTAGCTGCAATAAAAAAAGAAACCTTAATGGAGTTTATAAACCATTTCAAAAATGTTAAAATCTTTTATTTACAACAGTCAAAATTAAATGATATTTATTTTCCAAGACTAAGTCCAAATTTAACACAGCTACAGAGAAATGCTCTTGAATTAGCAAAGAATTATGGATTTTATGACTTTCCAAGAAAGATAAACCTTGATAAATTAGCTATAATAATGAAAGTTTCAAAATCAACATTTAGAGAGCATCTAAAAAGAGCTGAAAAAAAGATTTTGGGAAGCTCTTAAGCATACCGCTTATATAAGGGTAAAAAATTAACTATTTCTATTTATAGATATTTTAACAATTAAACTTATGAGAGAATTAAAATGAAAGAAAAACAAGAAATTGGAAAATACGACAGATGTATAGAAATTGGTAAGTTAGTATACCGTCTTGCTAGTATTCCGAGCATTATTTTGACAGCAGTAATAGTTGGAGAGATTATTCGGAGTCCATGGGATCGAGAGGGTACAGACGCCTTTTTTGATAGACCTGAAACTGTAGAATTAAAAAAAATAGATTCTGATCCCTATGAAGATGTAGTTGTCAAATTACATTCTGGAGATACTTTACTTTTTTATGGCTCAAAAAGTGGAAAATTTGTTAGAGCATCATCTCAGGAAGAAAAGGCATATAGTAGTAGCAGATTAGAAGAACTAAGTAAAGAAACAGATGAGCTAAAATCTAGACTATCTAAATAATGTATTGGTGAATAAAATGATGTCTAGAGAAACTGCAAAGACTTGGTTCGCTGACTATGCCTCAAGAACAAGCTTTTATGCAGCCGCTTATATGCCTTATGAATCTTTAGTTCTACACTTAGAACCATTAGATGTATTGAAAGTGAGACTTGGAGCTGCTGTGGTGAATATAGTCAGTGGTCCTGCTTATGGGAAATTTAGAGAATTATGGGCTAAGTTGTTTAAAACAGAAAGATATAGCTCAGAATTGAAAAAATCAGTGGTTGAAACTGTAGGAAGTACTGTTTATAGTGTAGCAACTTACTCTGCTTTATTAAGTGCATCGGGAGCTTCATTAGAAACTATTTTAAAAGGTACTCCTTTTGTGGTAGGTATGTCTTTAGTAAGTGGAAGACCTTATGGAATTTATTCAGATTATGTAAGGGGCTTGTTTGGGGTTAAATCCGTTTTGAGAAAAGAGGTTTAACTTAACATTTTGATTATTCTATTTTTGTCTTTTTTTCTTAAAAAAGAGTGTTGATAATTAAATAAATGTTTTTATTGCATAGTACGCATCATATAATAAAGTTCCGTTAAGTGTGTCTTTTACTAATTTTTTTGATATATATCTTGGTCTAATGTAGAATTTTTTATAAAATAAGTCATAATATTTTCCAAGAGTTTCCCAGTCAAGAGCTGGATGATCATAAACTTTTGATGGGCTATGATCATTGTAGCGCCCCCAATCCTCTGATTTAATATGGCCTTGTTGTTTCCACTCACAATAAATCTCTGTTGAAGGATATGGAACAAGAATTGTTGCTTTAGCATAATCAATATCAAGTTTGATGGCATAGTTTATTGTGTCATTCATTGTTTCCACTGTTTCGCCTGGAAGACCAAGCATAAAAAACCCAACAACTTCTAGCTTAGCTTTTTTAGCCATTTTAGTTGCTTCAAATGCCTGTTCTATTGTTGCTTCTTTGTGTACATTTTTGAGAACTTGATTGTTGCCGGATTCATAACCAAAAGCAACTTTATAGCAACCTGCTTTCTTAAGTTTGTAAAAAAATTCTTGATCAACACAATTAACTCTTACACCGCAGTCCAGTTGCCAAGGAATTTTTATTTTTCTATTAATAATTTCGTCACAAATAGCTTTAGCCCGAGGCATGTTTGTTGAAAACATATCATCCCAAACGTGAATTTCACCAAAACCTAATTTTTTTAAATGTTCAAACTCATCAACAACTCTTTTAACAGACTTAAATCTAAATGTCCTTCCAAAAACAGATTTGTTACAGTAGGTGCAACCAAAAACGCAGCCCCTTGAAGTTTCAATTGTAGCAACTGGATTCTTTCTAGCCATCATACGAGGGTTTTTATAGGACTTGATTGAAAGTAAATGCCAAGCAGGCATGGGTAATGAATCCAAATCTTGAACAAGAGGTCTTGGAGGTGTTTTAATAATCTTAGTTTTGTCTTTTTTATCTCTAAAGGCTATGCCCTTTATTGAAGTTAAAGGGAGATCTTGAACAATTTCTTTAATTGTAATGTCTCCTTCACCAATTACTGCTATGTCTATGTCTGTTTCATTTAAAACTTGCTCGGGCATTATTGAGGTATGAACTCCTCCTGAAATAATTTTTACCTCTGGATAGCTTTCTTTAATGAACTGTGCAATTTTTTTAGCTTCAGGGTAAAGAGGTGTTGTAAATGAAAGGCCAATAATTGTTGGTCTGTAGTCAACGAGACTGTTTCTTATTTCTTTAAATGGATCTTTAGAAAGTTGTAGGTCTAAAATCTTTGCATCATTTCCGGTTTCTAGTACACTTGCTGCAAGAGCTACTAGTGAGAGAAATGGCCTAGGTGCAACAGCTGCCTTTATCTTTGATTGAGAATATATATTTATTGCAGAAGGCATGTTTATAATCAGGACCCTTTTCATTTTTCTATGACTTTTAGAAGGTATTTAAAGATTTATTCAATTGGTATATAGTATTAGTTTCTGTTTCACTTCTTTTTTCTTATCTCGGGTATTATCTCAGGAATTAGAAAAAATGGAGCTAGAATTGCCAGAACAATCGCTATCCACAGAACCCACTTGCCCAAGATATTTAATAATATTTGAATAGTCCCGTCTGGAGTGTATCTATCGTACCAATTGTTCTTTTCCCACCTGACAGGATAGTAAAAGAACTCGTGAGTGTCATAAATATAAGAATAAATTGCAGGATTTAGGGCTATCTGTGTTTTATACACCACAAAATAATCTCCAGAGGCTTCATTATCTCCTGAACCTGTTATGACTTTTTCCCTAATTGAATTATTTTTAAAAATGCCAACCATACTTTCCATTGATTCGTTAAATTCTTTTTGGCTAAGTACTGTACCCCATCCACAATCATCTGCCGCACATTCTATAAAATAAGCATTGGTTGAAACTTGATTTCCTGGAAGTTTAGCATTTATGTCTAAAATTTGTGAGAGATCTGCCGCTTCTAAATAACTTTTATCATTGAACATCCAGGCAATTCTTCCACGGTAAATACGTGAATCTACAATAACAAAGTCTTGTTTGTCTATTGAAGAAATTGCAAAATCTCTCATCTTAAAGACAGCAGATTTATTTGTTAAATGGGGCATTGAGACAACTAAATTTGCGATCAAAACTACTAGGAGTAATATTGTGACTACGTGTTTTGCTTTTATTTTATGAGTGTTTGATTTACTAGAGATTATTTCAGATAAAAAGAATATGAAAGCTCCTCCTGTAAGAGCAAATAACGGTACAAATGAAACTAAGTGTGTTTGTAAAAGCTGAGTTCCCATTATAAATATTAGAGGAATTAGATGATACAACACAAAAAATCTTCCCTTAAAATACTCTTTTTTTACGAAAATCAAAACTATTCCTAGGAGACCAAGAATGAATATGAAGGGATCTAGAGGGATAAAAGTATCAAAGATTATAAACGGAATTCCTCGAGTTATTACACCAATTGGATCAAAGGTGTCATTTTGGCCAAAGCCTGCTAAACCTGAGTAGATTGTTTGATTAATCTTAAAAAACCTTGAGAAAACAACATCGGTTATCCCCTTTTCTTGGTGTAAAATGTAATTATAGGTTAAAATTGGCATTGAGAACAAAAGCAATAGGATTATTGCTATTACGATCCTAGACTTATTTTTCTTAATGATTTCTTTACGTTCTTCTTTTGAAGATTTAAATAAGACAAATAAGAAAAATATTGCAAAACCTGGAATAAATGTTATTGGTATGGGTTTTGTTAAAATAGCAACACCCATAAAGATCACCGCAAGATAGGATATTTGTTTTTTTGAACTCCATTCTTTAATAAAAAAGTAAAAGGAGAGTAGTACAAAGAAAATTAGGGTGGGGTCCATTTCCATTAGGGCATACCTTGCTGCAAATGCAGAGATTGCTAACAAAAATGAAGAGATTAGTGCAATTTTTTCATTGAACAGTTCTTTTGCAATAAGATAAACAACAAGGATAGTTAATGTTCCAAATAAAAGAGAAAGAAATCTAGCTCCAAGGGCATTAACTCCAAAGAGTTTGTAGGCTATGTCTTCTAGGTAAAACCAAACAGGAGATTCGTTTTGAACGTTGATAACTCCCGAGCTTATGATGTTTATGGCGTGAGTCCCATGTACCATTTCATCGGCAATTGGGGAAACATTGAGTATAACAATCAACCTCAATATAAAGCCTAAAATAAGTATTAAAACCAGCCATTTTCTTGGATCTTTTGAAAAGAAAAAGTCCACTGACTTGTCAATAAAACCCTTTTTGCTCTTATCTTGATTTTGATTTTCTTCAGGCATTTATAGTAATTCCTCAACAGGCTTTTTATTTTTTTGTGTAATCCAGGTGTATAAAAAAGACATCTTATAATATCGACTTACTCCGTATTGTTTATCAAATTTATATAACTCAATAAAATCAAGAATTTGATGTATAATAAACCCTAGAACCACTTCTATAAAAATAAGACTTTTAGTAAAGTAAAAGAGGACCAATAGAACAAGAATTGCCTCTATACCGTGTAAAAAGAAAAAGCCAAAGTGATAATTCTTTATTTTTTGTTTTATACTTGGATCTTTTGAAAGCAACTCCTTAAGTTTTTCGTGTTTTCTAAACCACCTGTAGGCTTTTATTAAGCTTAGATTATGTTTTTTTAAAACAAAATAAATATAATGGTCTACATCAATAAGAAATGAAGATAAAAAGATGATTAACAAACCTAAAATCCCGATTGAGGGAAATAAAAAATAAACTACTATAGAAAATAATAAACCAATAATTACATGGACCTTAGGAAGCATTTTTCTCAACTCTCTTTTGGTCTATAATCTTTAACATATCTGCAAATGCAGGACGAGATATTAATACTCCAATGGTTAGTCCGATCATTGTTGTTAGTGCAAAACCTTTTAATAAACCTGCGCCAGCCCAGAATAGTGGAAGAAGAGATACAAATACTGTAAAGAATGCTGATACAACAATAAATAAAGCATTCTTTAACTTTTCTTTCATGCTTTCAATTCTCTTGGACTTTGATTCATCAAGAATAACTATTTGCTGATCAACACCCGTACCAATTGTAACTAAAATACCCACAATACTTGGAAGATCCAAATTCCAATTAATCAATGCTGCAACACCTAATATTATAATAACTTCTGAAAAACTTGTGATTAACAGGGCTACAGACGCCTTAAGATTTCTGTATCTTATTAATATTATTACACTAACAGCAAATAAACCAACAATTCCGGTCAAAAGAATTAAATAATTAAATCTTTGACCTAAAAGAGGCGAAATTGTATCTAATTTTACTATATTTAATTTGTATGGAAGACTTCCTGTTATTAGGATAGTCTGCATTTTTTTCATTGAAGACTGAGCATCTTCATAGGCTGTTTTTTGATCAATGCCGGTACCACTTCCCTCAATAGAAATTTGTGTTGTAACTTGGCCTTTTAGACTTTCAGCAATATAAAGTGAGGTAGTTAATTTGTCATCCACATAAAAATCAATTTGTTTTTCTAGATATCTTTCACCAGTCATTGAAGAATTTATCCCAAGCTTACTAGTTATATTTGCGTGCCTTTTTGCTGCAGCTTCACTTAGATGAATTACAAAGCTATACCTACAAACATAGCCTTCCTGAGATTGATCACAGGACTGAATTCCCGCACAGGTAGCATCATTTCTACAAACGTAAGTTATATCATTATTTCCTCCAACAAACACTGTTTCATTACCAATTTTTGATTCAAATTTTCCCTGCTGAGAAATAAGATTATTTAAGTCTGTAGGTGTTGCTCCTGCGATTTCAACAAGCATAAAATTATTTCCTGAAAGATCAGTCACTTTTTTTATACCTATATCACTTATACCATAAACGTTAAATCTTTCAATGCTTACTGCAATTAGATCTTGCATTTCTTGATCTGTTAGTTTCTTTTCTGGTTCAACCAAAGCTCTTGCTCCTCCTTGTAAATCCAGGCCAGTTTTAAGCTTTGTTTTAGGAACATCGCTTACAACTATTTGTGGAACAGAACTGGTGAAGAAAGAATAGGTCTTTTTTTCATTAACAAGAGAAGATTTTTGAGTGACCATTATAACTTTTACTTGTTTAGCTGTAGAAACAAGAGAATTATTCAGAGAATTATTTGTGTTAGTGAGATTATTTAGAGTTGTAGGGCTAGTTGAATTAAATAGATGAGTAATTACTTTTGTGTAATCTTGAAAGTTATTAACTACTTGACCATTAACCTCGGTTATAATATCTCCCTGCCTAATTCCTGCCGTAAATACAGTTGAATTAGCCTCTATATTCTTAATTATAACTCCTTTTGATAAGAATAATGGTGGAAAACTAAATATTGATAAAATTGATAGAATTATAAATATAACCAACATCCAAATTTTCCAGGTCCATTTTAACTTTTTCATTTTAATCTAGCTTTTTTGCTTCTGCATACCATTTAATTAAGCAAGCATTTGTTATCCATGTATTTAGAATATCAAAGATCAAACCAATTATCAGTATTGTAAACAATTGGTGGAAAACTTTTGAAAATGATGAGGTAAATATAAACCCCACTATCACTATTGCAAGAGCTGTCAGAGTCATTGTTATTCCTGTTTTAAAGGAACCAAATATCTTAGAATTGGTAGATTCTCCACGTCTTTTTAAAACTCTCGTAGTTAGAAGGATATCTGTATCTACACTGTAACCAATCAACATTATAAATGCTACAACTCCTGCTGTTGAAACTTCCATTCCCAAAAGATTAACTGTTACCAATGTCATAAACAAGTCTGCAAAGGCACATGCAACTACAAGAAAGCCAGGAATGCTATATCTTATGTAAAAATAAGCACTAATAGCTAATACAATAAACGATAGAATAAACGCCCAATTTATTGAGATAGCATTAAACATGAAAAATAAAATTGGTGTGATTAATGAAAGAGCCACTATTAGAAGCTTTATTTTTAGATTATCACTGAATATAAAGAAAACAACTGTTCCCATAAAAATAAATGCAAATAAAATTGCCAACATTAGTTGGATGTAGAAGCCTTCACCAATTGTGGACCCTGTAAATTCAATACTGCTGTTTTTATCTGTTAATTTAAAACCTAGATAATTCTCTAAAAACGGAACAATTTCTGTTGTATTTGCTCTAGTTTCAACAATAAATGCTACCTGTTCTCCAGTGAGAATGTCTGAAACTTGCCTTACTGAAGTCTCCTTAAACTTTGTATCAAGAGCACTTTGAAGCGTGGCAATATCTATGTTAGAGGTTACTTGTATTGAGGTTCCTCCTGTAAGAGAGATATCTTTTTTTATTATGTCGTGGTTTTGAGAATAAAAGAAGAACATAAATACAAAACAGAAGATTAGAAGGACGGCTGGGATAAGCAATAGCTTTTTGTAGTTCTTATCAAAAAACCCATTTAATTTTTCTTTATTCATCTGGAAATCATAATTCATTGGTTATTTAAATGTAGCGAAATGCCCCAGCCGGTCCTAAAAAATCATTTTATGATTTTTGGGAACTTTAATTCATAAGAATTAAAGTGAGTCCCTCCCGGCTAATCTGACTGCGCCAGCCGGGAGTCGAACCCGGGTCATCTGGTCTCTTCAAATCTTCTTTAGATATGGAAGCCAGAGATACTAACCACTATACTACCAGCGCATGTAATTATCATTTGAAATTGGTTTAATAAATCTTTGGTCAAGATTTTAAACTAATTATATCTACGCTCCTGGAAGGATTTGAACCTTCGACCTCTGGGTTAGGACCCCATCACTCTATCCAGGCTGAGCTACAGGAGCATAATAAAACAAAACAGAGTGAATTTAAAAATGTGTTTAGAACATGCGGGAGCTAGGATTCGAACCTAGGAAGGCACTAAGCCAATGGAGCCTAAATCCATCCCATTAGACCACTCTGGCACTCCCGCATGAAAAAGAATATATTTCTCCCTATTTAAAGTTTTCAAGAAAAAACAAGTGACAGCATCCGTGCTTGACTTCTTACGAAGCTAACACACAGGACGTAATTAGCTTAACTTCTGAGATCGGAACGAGATCAGGTGTGACCTAACTACTATGGCTGTCTAAAATAGTGAGATTTGTAGGGTTTTTAAGCTTTCCTATTGATTCTTTTAAAACTTCAATTTTCTTTCTTCCAAAATTTTTACCATGTGTAATAATTGATTTTTCGAATAAACCTAAAGTAAGAAATAACTCCAAATTCTCTCTAGATTTAGGTAAATATATCTTATACATAAAACCTTCATCTTCTCTATATTCACAAAACTTGAAATTTAAGTTAAATTCATTAAGTAAATCAGAAATCTGATTCAAGATCCGTTTGCTTCTTAAATCTCCACTAATTCTTCCATTAAATGAAATTGAACCTTCATCTTCAAAAAAGGACCTAAGAAATTCTAACTTTATTTCTTTTGAGGCATTCATAATTTTTTGAGGAATAATACTTAAAGAATTACTTGTAGAAAAATAGGGAAAATAATTCATTAAATCTTCATGCATCTTCTTAGATTTAAAAGTTACATTATAACAAATAAGATTATTTTTACCTTTTATTTCCTCTATGGAGGTGGGACAAAGACCGTACACTAATTGAATATCTTTAATAAACTGAGTTACCAATTCTTTTGAGGCATTAACATATTTTGCAATTTTATGATAATCCCTATTATAAACTCCTCCATCAAATAATAAATGCCCGAGAATTCTTGTTTTTTCATTAGTTAATCTGTCTGCTTGAAGATTGATTTTTTTGATTATTCCTTTAACTTCTTTAAAATACCTTTGATTTCCTTCTTGAGAAAAGTTTACGTTACGAGTTATCCTCCCGACATATTCTCTTGAAACTCCAAGTTTTTTAGATATTTCAGTATATGAATATCCCTGTTCTCTTAATAATTTCGCTTCTTCTTTGTCCATATATTAGTTAGGAGCCTAAAGTTTATAAACATTTCGGTGCCTAAAAATTTATAAAGAACAGTATAATATTATGTTAATGAAACTACAAAAAAGGTTGTCTAGAGTGTATAATGGAAAAAGGTATTATAAGTATGTAATAGTTATTCCTGAAAAAGAGATTAAGCAAGCGAAATTAAAAGCTGGTGATGAACTTGTTTCTAGAGTTGTTGAAAATGAAATAAGGATAAAAACTAAAGATAATTAACCGGTTTTTATTATTAATGTACCACAATAATTATTAAATAGTATTTTTCTAAACTAAAATTATGATATCTGGAGCATTTATTATTGGAAAGCCTATAGGGCCGGGCATGATAAGACCTTTTACTGTAAATGATTTTCACAGTCTTAGAAATTATTGTAATTTAGCATTGTTAACTGAATGTCCAATTGAAGTTGCATATCCTAAAACATTATCTGACCCAAAATTAGCCTATCAAGAAGGAGTTTTGGTAAATATTTGGGGAGGAGAAGGAGTAGAAAGTAAACAACAATTAGTAGCTGAAATTAATGAGAGATTAATTTTTGCTGCAAAAAAAGCTGAAAAAATATATTCTGAGTTTAGACAAAGAGGAGAAGACTTACCTTGGAAAGGACAATCAGATTTAGATTCTCAGAAGGTTTGTTGGGTTGGTAATTCACGGGGAACAACTGATTTAGTTTACAAACCTTATATGGAAGTAGTTAAAATTTATCCTTATGAAGAAAGACATATAAGATATTCAAAGATTGCATTAGACTTAATTATAAAAACCATGCGTGCTAGAAAGAGAAGAAGTCGAGAAAGAGAAGAAGATAATCATCAAAATAATATGGGTCTTGTTAAGAACTGGACTGAGAGAAAATAAAAGAAGAGTAATAAAAATTAAAAAAATATTTTTAAAATTGTTTTAAGTTATACTGAACATGAGCTTGCAAAAAATCCTTTTGGGGAATAAAAAAGTGATGCCATTTACAATTCCATCAGGAATTGTTACAACTGAAGTTTCTTGTTTAGAAAGAATGGCCATGGAAATTCCAGAGTTAGGAATATTATCAACAAAAAGTATTGGACCACAGCCTTGTGCTGGAAATAAAGAACCTATTCTTGCTCAATATATTCCACAAGGATTTGTGAATGCTGTCGGATTAAGAAATCCAGGAGCAGAAGACTTTGCTAAAAGACTTTCTTTAGCTCATTTTCCACAAGACAAATTTTTACTTGCTTCAATATTTGGCAAAGATGTTTCAGAATTTGTTTATGTTGCAAGAACATTAAAAGAATATGTTGATGGATTTAAATTAAATCTTGGATGCCCTCATGCAAAAGGATATGGAATGCAATTAGGACAAGACAAAGAGATTGTTAGAGAAATAACACGCGGAGTTGTTAAAGAAACAGGGAAACCGGTTTTTGTTAAATTAACTCCTAATGTGGTAAATATTGGAGAAATTGCTATGTCTGCTATAGATGCGGGAGCTTATGGGATAGTTGCAATAAACACGGTTGGACCGGGTTATTATTCTATTGATGGAAGTGCTGTGTTGACAAATAAAATTGGTGGACTTTCAGGAATAGGAATAACTCCTATTGGGATTAAATGTGTTAGAGATATAAGACAGGCAATAGGAGAAAATATTCCAATTATTGGAATGGGTGGAATAAGAAATGCTTCTGATATTAAGGCTTATGCAGAAGTCGGAGCGACATTTTTTGGTATAGGAAGTGCATTAGCTGGAATGAGTGAAAGAGAAATAAAAGATTATTTTTCTGCTCTTATAGGAGATATAGATAACAATGGTCAGACAAATAATGCAGAAGGATTATTAAAAAAAGTTGATATGCAATATAGAAAAGTAAATGTAAAAAGAAGTATAGATTCTGCATGTGATTTTAGAATTATTCAAACAGATGGAGCTATGGATGCTAAACCTGGGCAATTTGTTTTTGCATGGATTCCAGGAGTAGGAGAAAAACCTTTTTCAGTTATGGATAATAGTCCTTTAACATTAGGAATTTTAGAAAAAGGAGAATTTACAAGAAGAATAAATTCAATTCAAACTGGAGATCCATTTTATGTAAGAGGGCCTTATGGACAAGGAGTTAATGTTCCTCAAAAATCAAATGTTGTTTTAGTTGGGGGAGGTTGTGGAATTGCAGGATTATATCTTCTTGCAAAAAGATTTTCTAAAGAATCAACGGTGTTGATTTTATTAGCCGCAAAAGATAAGGAACATATAGCTTACTTAGATGAATTTAGAAAATATGGAAGAGTTGATGTATCAACAGAAGATGGAAGTTTAGGAAAAGAGGGCCTTGTTACAGATTTAATGGTTAATTTAAAAGAAAGAAGTTATTTTTTTAATTGTGGGCCTAAAGCAATGATAAATGCTGTTTTGCCATTAGAACTAAGAATATCTGAACCTCAAAGAATTTACTCATCTGTTGATTATATGACTAGATGTGGTGTTGGGATTTGTGGAAGTTGTGCTGATGAAAAGGGTAGAAGAACTTGTATAGAAGGACCGTTTATGAATCTTTAATTAATTTTATTTTTAATATTTTTCAATATTGTAAACAGAAACTTTTAGAAAACTAGAATTTTTTGAATTTAGTTGTTAGTTGTAGTAGATCTCTTTGACCTAAAAAAGCAGCTCTGCAACAGTATCTTTCTAAACCAAGATCATCTAAAACTTTGCCAGGATCTTCGCCAGTAGCAACTCGCTTTTTAAATTCATCATATAACTGAGCTATTGGTTTTCCACAGCTCATACATCTCATTGGAATTATAATTTTGGATTCCTAGTATAAATACTTAAGTTTAATGTATTAATCCAATAAGATAAGTTTTTAAACCTTTGCTTGGAATTTTATTTAATTATTTAGCCTCAGTTTTTGGAAATATAAACTCTCTTGTTTCTGCAAATGAGAGAGGTCTGCCTTTTTCAATAAACTCTTGAAAAGAAAGAAGTTCGCCATGTAAGCCTTCCTTAGCACGATATGACACATCACTAACTTTCACTAATACTCTGCCATCACTAGAAAGAATAATTCCATCTTCATCTCTTGCTCTACCTAATGTTTCTTCTAAACTTAATTTACGAAGTTCTTGTGGGTAATGCCTTTGTTCAAACGAATGTTTAGCGGGGGGCTGAATAAAAGTAAGATAACTTCTACTATAACCTCTAGCCGGATTTCCTTCTTCTAAAATTATCATACCTGCATCTTTTACTCTATAGGTTAATGTAGTTTCCATTAAATTTGCTATAGATGTTGGGTTTAAAAGACTTTGTAAAGGTTTAAAAGTAAAGGCATAGTGAAAAAAACATGGTATGTATAATCAAACTAAAGGATGTTGCAAAGTATTATTTTATGGGAGAAAATATAGTTAAAGCTCTAGATGGAGTAAACATTTGCATAGACAAAGGAGATTTTGTTGCAATTATGGGTCCATCTGGAAGTGGAAAATCAACTGCTATGAATTTAACTGGAAGTTTAGATCTAGCGACTAGGGGAGATATTTTTTTAGGAGAACAGAATATTGAACATATTTCAGAGTCAGAGTTAGCTCAAATAAGAGGAAAAAGAATTGGGTTTATTTTTCAGGGTTTTAATTTAATTCCAAATTTAACTGCTCTAGAAAATGTAATGTTGCCCATGATGTTTCAAGGAAAAACTAAGGAGGAAAGACAAAAAAGAGCAGAGCAGCTTTTGAAAATGGTTGATCTTGAAAATAGAATGGACCACTATCCTAACCAATTATCTGGCGGACAACAACAAAGAGTAGCTGTTGCAAGATCTCTTGCAAATGATCCGGAAGTTATACTTGCAGATGAACCTACTGGAAATTTAGATACAAAGGCTGGAGAAAAGGTTATGGACTTTTTGGGAGATCTGAATAAAAAAGGAAAAACAATAATTTTAGTAACTCATGATCCAAAACTTGCTGAAGAACATGCAAGAAAAATCTACAGAATAAAAGATGGTCAAGTTGAAAAAGTCCTTGAAAAAACAAAGGGCAAATGGAAAGAAGTTAGGGAATGAAATTAAATCCAAAGTGTCTTTTTTTAACTGTTAAATAGTAACAAAACAAAAGGTTTATAAAGTACAAAAAATAGAGAAAAATACCTTAAAATGAATAATAGACTAATAATTGGCTTTGCAGTAATCTTTTTAGTTGGAGTTTTTGCTCTGAGCTTAGCTTCAGCAGTTGTAATTGATTCTGTTAGCCAGGACAAGATTTATCCGGGTGAGAATGGTCAAGTAAGTATTGACTTTAAGAATAATCTTGGTGAAGATGTTGAAAGTGTTTCTCTAGTACTTGATTTATCGATGTTGCCCCTAAGTTCTGTTGGTGCTTCAGAACAGGATGTTGATGAAATACAAGATGGAGATACTGAAACAGTTGGCTTTACAATAAAGGCTTCAAGCGATATAAAGCCTGGAGAATATAATGTTCCTTATGTTTTAACATATAGACTTACCTCAGTTCCTTCTGAGCTTGGAAATAATTCTGGGATCGTAGTTAAGCATGGAACAATTGGGGTAACTGTTGGAGCAAGAACTGAGTTGAGTTATTCAGCTAGTGTTGATAACCCGGTTGTTGGTCAAAAAGGAAAAGTTACATTGAAAATAATTAACCGAGGTTTTGGAGATATAAAATTTGTTTCTACAAAAGTCTCTCCTAGCGGTTTTAATTTACTTTCAAGTGATGAGACATATATTGGAACTGTAAGTTCAAATGACTTTGAGACTGCAACATTTGATGTTGTATTCAAAGATGTTAATGCAAAATTAAATGCTGTTGTAAAATACAAAGACTTTGATAATAAGGATATAAGTCAGAGTGTTACATTGCCTTTAACAGTTTATACGCCACAGCAGGCAATTGACTTAGGAATAATTCAACAGAATTATACTTGGGTTTATATCTTAGTTGTTGTGATTATTATTGTGTTATACTTAGTCTATAGAAGAATTAAAAAAAGCAAGAAAAAGAAAAAACAACAGGAGGCATAGATATGGAACTTAGAGAAGAATGCCCAAGGAATGTTTCTGAAGAAGAATTAGATGGCCCAACTTTAGATAGAAATAAGTTAATAATTAAAAGAGGAAGATATCCAGAGTTTTGTGAGGATACTGGAGGAGCAAGGTATTTTCATACAATTGAACAGATAGATCCTTCGCCAGAGAGTAATCCTAGAATCCTAATGAGAGGATATTTAATCACTGGGAGAGTGGATGGTAAGGAAACAATTAGACAAGAATGGGGATTTGTTAATGCTGAAAGACCGGATGGTTTTTATTTTGTTAATTTAAGAGATAAATTAATCCAAGCTGGAATGTGGCATGGGGCAACTGCCTAGGAAGGCATGCCATGATATCAGATTATTTTTCTCTTGCGTTTGGAAACCTTAGACATAGAGGATTAAGAAGTTGGTTAACAATTCTTGGAGTTTTTATTGGAATAGCTGCTCTTGTGGCTCTTGTTTCACTTGGTGATGCACTGCAAAGCTCGGTAAATGCTCAATTTGGAACTTTATCTCCTGATAAGCTAATAGTACAAAGTGCTAGTACTGGATTTGGACCTCCGGGAAGTACTGCTGTAAAAAAATTAACATCTCATGATCTTAAGATTATTGAATCTGTGTCGGGAGTTGATATAGCGATTCCTAGATTAATTAGGATAGCAAAGGTAGAGTATAATAAAAATTTAAAATTCAAATATCTTGCAAGCATTCCTGAAGATAAAATTGGTACGGACATAGTTTATAGTTCAGCCAATCTCAAAGTAGGTGAAGGAAGGTTGCTTGAATCAAGTGATAGGGGAAAGATTGTTGTTGGTAGTGATTTTGTAACTAATGATGAATTTGGTAAAAAAATAAGAATTGGGAGTAAACTCCTAATTCAAGGAAAGGAATTTGATGTTGTTGGAATTCTTGAAAAGAGTAGTAGCATTATAAATAATGGAGCAATAATTATGCCTGAAAAAGATGTGAAAGAGGCTCTAAATATTAGTGATGAGATTGATATGATTGTTGTTCAGGTTAAGGATAAAAATCAAGCTGAGCAGATTTCTCAAGAGATAGCTAGAAAAATGAGAAGTGATAGAAATGAAAAACCTGGTGAAGAGGATTTTACTGTTCAAACACCCTTACAATCAATAAAGACAGTTAATACAATTCTGAGTGTAATAAATTACATTATAATTGGAATTGCGGCAATTTCACTTATTGTTGGCGCTATTGGGATTACAAATACTATGTATACTTCTGTGATTGAAAGAACAAGAGAGATTGGAATAATGAAGGCAATTGGTGCACAGAACAGAGATATTCTTTTTATATTTTTGATTGAGTCGGGATTATTGGGTTTGGTGGGAGGAATTGTTGGTATGATTCTTGGTTTAGGTATGGCCATGGGAGTTAGTCAAATAGCAGGTAGTTTTTTAGGAGGAATTGATTTTAAGATAGCTATTTCTTTTCCGCTAGTTATATTTTCAGTATTGTTTGCATTTGGATTAGGAATGCTGGCAGGAGTTTTACCAGCTTTGCAGGCATCTAAACTAAAACCTGTGGAGGCGTTGAGAAAATGAGACAAATTAAAGGATATGTTTGTGCTGCAAGGGTTGACAGAGACCCTTTTGTAAATGTAAAAGGAAAAAAATTTAGAGATTATATTTTATTTGGAAGAAAAGTTAATAAAACTGATGGACCTTGGGAAAATTTAGAAAGTAATGGTTTAACGACTTATGAAACCCTGCAAGAGGCAGAAATAGGGCAAGCAAGTTTAGTCAGACGGAATTTGTTTGATCTTGTTGAAATAAGAGAACTTGAGTTAGTTATTGCTGAAAACAGGGAAGAAAATGATTCTTTTGAAGATGAAAGAAGTTTAGTAGTTATTTGGAAAAATGATATGGGAGAAAGAATGATCGGAAGAAATACTGGCGGAAAAGGACTTTATCCTTTATATGGTGATTTCATAACTCAGAATGGGTTTAAACCATATCAAGAATTTAAAATGGCAGATTATTCAAGAAGTGAAGCAACAAGACAAAGTGGTAATTGCCCTGCGACATTAGCAAGATTCAGGATCTCCCCAGTATTAAGCAGGATGAAAAAAATAAAGAAAAAGGGAGAGCCAAAATAAAATGACACAACTAAAAAGCTTGGGAGATCTTGTTGAACTTGGAATTCAAATTAGAAGTTTATCAGACATTGCAAGTGAAGCTCCAAGCCCGGGTACTTATAGAAGATATTTTTTATTTGAACAAAGATTAATTGCTAAAGGAAGAGCCGTAAATTTTGAAAGTTATTTATTACAGGAGTATCAGTTTAACCAAAGAGGTCTAGACAGTATTGGTAAAGACTTGAAAGTTTCTCCACGAAGAGTTTACAGAATTATAAAAAAATTGGGAATTCCAACAAGAAGCTCAAAAGAATCTTTACAAACTAGTGAAGCAAAAGAAAGAATGTCAGAGACTAAGAAAGGAAGGAAAAATCCAATGTATGGACTTAAAGGAAAAAATCATCTTAGTTATGGTAAGGTAATAATCAATCCTCCTTCAAGAGAAGAGCTAAGTAGAATTTACATTGAGGAGGGAAGGTCTATTGAAGATGTTGGGGAGTTTTACACTGTTTCTAAAACTACTGTTGTTAGATGGTTACACGAATATAGGATAAAGAGGAGTAAAGAAGAAAGTCGAAAAGTTGCTGTAAATAAAAGAAAAACTAATGATGGTTTAAAGTCTCATAGTAAAGAGCAGGAGAGAGAAATATGATAAAAGACTATTTTATTTTAGCATTGAGAAACCTTCAGAAGAGAGGATTAAGAAGTTGGTTAACTATGCTAGGAATTTTCATTTCAATTGCAACAATATTTGTATTGATTAGTTTATCTGTTGGATTGCAAGATTCAATCCAAGAACAATTTAGACTTCTTGGAACAGATAAATTCTTTATAACGCCTTTAGGGCAGGCAGGAGCTCCGGGAAGTGGAGGAGCTGTTCAACTCACTTTAAAAGATTTTGATGTTGCTGAAAAGGTTGCAGGAGTAAAAGAGGCAACATATGCTACAATAGGAAACGGTAAAATTGAATTTGCAGACCAGGCTCGGTATTATATGGTTATTGGTATTCCGTTAGATAAAACTGCCCTGTTTGAAGAAATAGGCTCTTACAAAGCTGATGAAGGAAGAATGCTGATAAAGGGAGATGTTGGAAAGGTCATGCTTGGAAGTAACTTCAAGTATGGTAATGTTTTTAAAAAACCCGTGGGAGCTGGAGATAAGATTGTTATTAATGGAAAAACTTTTATTGTTGAAGGAATCTTAGTAAGTGTTGGAAATCCTAGTGATGATGCAAATATTATAATTTCTGGTGATGATTTCAAAGAACTTTTTAATTCTGGTGATAGAGTTGATCAGATCATGGTACAGGTTGATGCTGGAGAAAATGTAACAGATATTGCTGACAAAGTTGAAAAAAGACTAATAAATTCTAGAGGTGTTACTAAAAAAACAGAAGACTTTAGTATTAGTACACCAGAAGAACTGTTGCAGAGTTTTCAAAGTATCTTAAGCATTATAACTATTTTTCTTATTGGTGTTGCTGCTATTTCTCTGGTTGTTGGAGCTATTGGAATAATGAATACAATGTACACTTCTGTGATTGAAAGAACAAGAGAGATTGGAATAATGAAAGCAATTGGTGCACAGAACAAAGATATTCTTTTTATATTTTTGATTGAGTCTGGATTATTGGGTTTAGTTGGAGGAGCCATTGGTGTTGGTCTTGGATTTGGGTTAAGTAAGATTGTTGAGGTAATTATTGCTCAGGCACTTGGTACGGGTTTATTAAAAGCTGCTGCACCATTGTATCTAATATTTGGGTTGCTTGGATTTTCATTTTTAATTGGTGCAGGTTCGGGGTTATTCCCTGCCTGGAGAGCAAGCAAAATAAATGTCGTTGATGCACTGAGGTATGAATAAGAAAAATGAAACTTGCAGAATATTTAAGAGCAATAGGAGAATGTCCTGATGAAGAGTTAGCTTCTAGATTAGGTGTTTATGATAACTGGCCCATTTTACTAAAAGTAGACTTTGAAAAACTTTTTAATTATTTTAGAAATTCTGGAATATATTCTCATCAAGGAACTAAAAACTATAAAAATCCTTCAGGGAGATGTGAATTTTTTGATTTTATCCCTGGAACTGTGAGTATTCAGGTCTGTGATTATACTTCTGGTGGAAAAATGTATGGTGAAGAGGTTTATGAAATAATAGATCGTAGGGGTTATAATGCAAGAATATCACTACATGATGATCAAGAAAGAAAAATGCCTGTTCATGATCATAGGGCAATTGCAATAGTTATTGAGGGCATTAGTACTAATTTTATAATTCCTGAATCAATTCCTATGATGTTTCCATCATCTATTGGACATAATAATTTAGAAAACAAATCTCAAAGAGTTAGTTTTCCAGATGAAGATGAAATAGCAATGTTTGGTAAATAACAAATAAAATATCCATAAGTTTAAAAACAATATTTGTTTAGGAGTTTCTTAACAAATAAAAAAGGGTGATAAAATGACAAAAAAGTGTATTTATTGCAAGTGTGAAATCCCTCAGGAAAGTGTTATAGACTTTTGTGAGAGATGTGGAGTTGGTGTTTGGGGTCATAAAATGTTTAAGACAATTGTTGAAAATATGGAAAATGCACGAGATAGTGGGAATCTACACCAGGGTCTTATAAGTTCTTCTAAAATACGTGAAAAATAAGAAAAAGGAGCCTTTAGGAAAGCTTTTAAAGGCACTATTTTTAGATAATTAATAGGCTAAATAAGCAGGATTATAATAATGGTAAAGGGTAAAAGAATGAGAGACAAGGGAAAGTTAAAACTCAGTGAATACTTTAAAGAATTATCTCCTGGAGATAAGGTTGCACTTGTAAAAGAACCTTCTGTAACACAGGTTGGTTTTCATAAAAGAATGCAGGGCCGTACGGGAGTGGTTGAAGGAAAGAGAGGAAGAAGTTATGTTGTCAAAGTAAAAGATTTAAACATGGAAAAGACAGTAGTTGTTCCGGCAATACATTTAAAAAAAATTGAGATGAAGAAATAACTATGATAAAACAAATGAAACCCCTAAGCTTAATAGAAGCAAAGAAAATTGTTAATGAGAATCAGGAAAATGAAGAACTTAATGAATACTTTAAAAAATTCACAAAGCTAAAAGAAAAAGAAGCTTTAGAATTAAAAAAAGAAATTGAAGGTTTAGACAATCATAAAATAAAATCAGATCATGTAGTAAAGATCGTTGATTTTTTACCTGAAGATGCTTCCGACTTAAACAAAATTTTTATAGATATGAGTTTAGATGATAATGAAATTAAACAAATACTTGAGATTGTTTCAAAGTACAAATAATCATGAAAACAGGAAATTTTCAAAAATCAAATTCACAGTTAGCAACGGAGGAATTAGATTAAATGACACAAAAAGAAGAATATGCAATCATACTAGATTACCTCCCATATGGTTATCCTTTAGAGGGAAAAATGATGCCAATAGCTCAGGCTGTTGGAGAAGTTAATTTTACCCTATTAGAACTTATCCCTAGAAAGGGAGTTAGCCTTCAGCTAAAAGAAAAAGTTTACATTGGAGAGGGAAAGCGGGATAAAATATATTATATCCTTGGTAGATTGGATACAGAGAAACTAACTGAAAATGCAAAAAATCAGTTGGAGGAATTTGTGCTTTCTGTTGTTACAGAAAGAGAAAAGGAATTTGTGAATTTCTTTAATGAGTCTACAGCTATAAACACTAGGGTTCATCAGATAGAACTTTTACCAGGTTATGGTAAGAAACATATGAAGGAAATATTAAAGGCAAGGGAAGAGAAACCTTTTGATTCGTTTGAAGATATAAAGAAAAGAATTTCAAATATACCTGACCCGAGAACAGCAGTTCAGAAAAGAATAATCGAAGAATTAACCGGAAATGAAAGACATAGATTATTTATAATGCAGTAAAAAAAGAAAAAATGGCAGAAAATGAACCTTTTGGAAAGGTTCCCAAACCTATAAAGAAAAATGGCAGAAAATAAACAGGAAAAAATGAACGAGAAAAAACAGGACCAGCATGTAGTTAAAAGGCCTGAGTTAGAAAAAACAGAAGTACTAGTTAGAATTATGTCTACAGATATTCCTGGAAGTAGAAATGTTTATGTTGGTTTAACAAGAATTAAAGGAATATCCTTTGCAATATCCAATGCAATCTGTCACCTAACTAAAATTAGCAAGAGTAAAAAGATAGTTGAGTTAACTAAGGAAGAAATTGAAAAAATATCAGAGACAGTAAAAAATTTGAAGATACCAGAATATATGCTTAATAGAAGAAATGATTTTGATAGTGGATCTACAAAACATTTAATAACCACTGAACTTGACTTAAAAAAAGAATTCGATATTAAAAGATTAAAGAAAATAAAATCCTATAAGGGTGTTAGACACTCGAGAGGATTACCAGTAGAGGACAAAGGACAAAAAGTCACTTTAGAAAGGGTGGTAAAAGAAAATCTGTAGGAGTTAGAAAGAAAAAATGATCCGAAAACATAAAAAATTTAGTAGACCAAGGCAATTGTATGATAGTGTTAGAATAGAAGAAGAAAATAAGATCGTTACAAAGTATGGTTTAAAAAATAAAAAGGAAATTTGGAAGGCTAAGTCAAAGTTGGGAACAATACGAAATAGAGCAAAAAAGATAGTTAATGAAGATCAAGAACAGCAGGAAAGATTTTTGGAAAAGCTTAGAAAAGAAGGGTTTGGTGTTAAAAGTGCTGTTGATGTTCTTGCCCTAACTGAAGAAGATATTCTTAAAAGAAGGTTACAAACAGTATTGGTTAGCAAAAAGTTGGCTACTGCTGCTAAAGGTGCTAGACAAATGATTGTTCACAAGCATGTTACAATAAACGATAAGGTAGTTGATGTTCCTTCTTATATGGTTAGCCTAGATGAAGAAAATAAAATTAAGGTTTTACTAAAACCTATCATTCAAAAGAAAAACAAAGAAGTGATCAAAGAAGTTGAGGAGGAAACAGAATAAAATGGCTAGAGAAGATAAAGAACATACAGGAATAATGTATATTTACACTTCGTTTAATAATACAATCTGTCATGTAACAGATTTATCAGGGCATACAATTGCCAGGTGTTCTGGAGGTATGGTAACAAAACAAGATAGATTAAAGGCAAATCCTACTACTGCAATGTTTATTGCAAAAAAGATTGAAGAGGAAATTAAAGAGTTGGGAATTAATAGTCTTTATATAAGAATAAGATCAAAAACTGGAAGCCCATCAGTTGGTCCTGGGTCACATACAATTGTTAAAACTCTATCAAGAGATGGTTTTAAAATGTTGGGAATATCTGACACTACAAGAGTACCAAGAGGTGGACCAAAACCTAAGGGTGGTAGAAGAGGTAGAAGAGTTTAAGAATTATAAATAATTAAAGTAAAAGACAGATAAAATGGCTAAAGAAAAATCAAAAGAAAAAATGCAATGGATCATTAGCGCGGGAGAGTCTCTAGCAAATGCTGTAAGAAGAAGTGCTAATGAAATAAATGTACTCGCTATAGATAGTGTTGAACTTCACAGAAATGATTCAGCTTTGTATGATGAGGTAATTGCCCATAGAGTTGGACTTATCCCTCTAAAGGAAAAAAGAAATCTAGTTGAAAGTGAAGGTTGTTCTTGTGAAGGAAAGGGATGTAGTAAATGTGAGATTCATGTTTCACTTAAAGTAAAGGGACCATGTACTGTTTATTCTGGTGATCTAAAGGGGGATGTGGAAGTAATAGAAGAAAAAATGCCGTTGGTTATTCTTGAGAAAGATCAAGAGTTACAATTGATTGGTTTTGCAAGGCTTGGAAAAGCAATTAAACATGCTAAATATTCTCCAGGATTAGTTTACTATAGAAATGTTTCTGAAATAAAAATAAAAAATGCTGCAGAAGCTCAGGAAATTATAGATAACTTGGATAAAAATTTATTAAGTGCTCCAAAAGCAAAGGTAAAGAATGGAGATGTTTATGAATGTGATCTGGATGCTGAAAAAATTGAGACTCTTGCAAAATCAAAAGAAATAATTGAAATAAAACCTAGTGAAAAGATTGTGTTTGTTATTGAATCTTGGGGTCAACTGACTCCTGAAGAAATATTTAATGAAGCTGTGAAGGCTCTTAACAAAAATCTCAAAGAAGTTTTGAAGATTGCAAAGAAATGATCGTATTGCGGGAATGCCGGAGCGGTCAAACGGGTCACGTTAAGGCCGTGATGGCTTAGTGCCTGCGAAGGTTCGAATCCTTCTTCCCGCAGATTAGTAAAAGTTAAAACTAATAAAAATGAATAAAACAAAAATTGAAAGAAAATTAAGAAGAAAAACAAATCCTGATTTAGTTAAAACTATAATCTCAGCAAAGAAAAATGAAAAGTGGTTGGAAGTTTCAAATTTAATTTCAACACCTAGAAAAAAACAGGTTGCTTTAAACTTGGATGAAATAAATAACGCTGTAAAGGACAATGAGACAGTTATCGTTCCTGGAAAAGTTTTGTCTATGGGTGAAATTGATAAAAAAATAAAAATTGTGGCTTTATCCTTTTCAGAAGTTGCAAAACAAAAACTAAAAAAAATGAAAGTTGAAATATCATTCATAGATGAGGAAATAAAAAAGAATCCTGAAGCAAAAAATATCCATATTTTGAGGAAGACAAATTAAAAATGGAAAAAGAAATTGTTATTGATGGAGCAAATGCTACAATGGGCAGATTAGCAAGTTATGCTGCTAAACAGGCTTTAAATGGAGACAAAGTTATAATTTTGAATGCAAATGATGTGATAATTGTAGGGCATAAAAAAAGTATAGTTGAGGATTTTAAAGAATTAATTAAAAAGGGAGGCAGTAGCTTAAAGGGACCAAGAATAGTAAGAACTCCGGAGAGAATTTTAAAGAGAACAATAAGAGGCATGTTGCCCCACAAGCAAGGTCGTGGAAGTGATGCTTTGGATAGAGTGGTCTGTTATAATGATGTTCCTGAAAAATATTCAAGTGCTAAAAAAATAATTGCTGGTAAAGAGAAGAAAGGAGAAAAAATAACTCTAAAAGAATTAGTGTTTTTAGTTAAGTAGTAAAAATGGCAAAAGATAAATCAGTGTTGGTTAGCGGTAAGAGAAAAACAAGTGTAGCTAAAGCAAGAGTTGTTGCTGGAACTGGAAAGGTAACCATAAACAAGCTGCCTCATCATTTACATCATGAATTTCATAGATTAGCAATTGAAGAACCTTTAATGATTGCAAAAAAAGTTTTAAAAAGTTTAGATTATGATATAAATGTTAGTGTTTTTGGTGGCGGAAGGGAAAGTCAGATAGAGGCTGCAAGACTTGCGATTGCAAAGGCTCTTGTACAAAAAACAAAGTCTGATGCTTTAAAAAAAGCTTTTCTAAAGTATGATAAGCATCTTTTAGTTGCTGATGTAAGAAGAAAAGAAACTTACAAACCTGGAGATTCTAAGGCCAGAACAAGAAGGCAAAAGTCATATAGATAATTTTATATTCTAAATAGTTTTATGAAAAACATGAAAAGAGGGTTGTTAACACTTGGTATATTTGTAATAGTTGTGATTTTAGTTGATGCGGGGCTTGTTTTAAATGGAAAACCTTCTATCACTGGAGAGGTTGGCAAAATATTCGGGAGCGAAGATGGAATTGGGTTAAAAGAAGAAAAAATTGTTACAAAGATAATTGATGGAGATACGGTTATTGTTGAGGGCGGAGAAAATGTTAGACTTCTTGGGATTGACTGTGATGAAAAAGGGCATAAATGTTTTACTCCCGCTAAAAAACGAATTGAGGAGTTAACCCTTGGTAAAAGTGCTGTTTTAGAACAAGAAGGAGATGATCTTGACATGTATAAAAGAGAGCTAAGATATATTTTTATTGACGGAAAAAATATCAATTTACAATTAGTAGCTGAGGGGTTTTGTGTTGCAAGATTTGAAGGAGATTCTAAATATAAAGAAGAAATACAACAAGCAGAGAGTGATGCAATTAAAAATAAAATTGGGTGTAAGTGGGGTAGTTGATTTTTTGAGTAAAACTTGCCATCTTGTATACCTATAAGCTTTAAATAGGTTTTACTTCTAGGTATTTTATGTTAAATGCAACTCAGTTAGTGGTGTTAATAGCAGTCATTGTAATCATTGTTGGGTCTGTGCTTTTGTTTAGACCAAATTTATTAGAACCAACTAATCCGATTCCTATTAATGTAAATAAAGTTTGTCTAAAACAGACTTGTTTTGATGTTGAAATGGCCAAAACTCCTATGGAAAGAGAAAGGGGTTTAATGTTCAGAAAAAATCTAAGTGAAAATTCTGGCATGGTTTTTGTATTTGAAAATGAAGATAAGTATGGTATTTGGATGAAAAATATGCAAATTCCTATAGATATTATTTGGATCGGTAAGGATAAAAAGGTGGTTTATGTAAAGGAGAATGCACAACCATGTAAAAATACTTTTTGTGAAGTATATGTGCCAAATACAGAAGCTCTTTATGTTTTAGAATTAAAGGCTGGAACCATAAGTGAAAGAGGAATTGGTGGCGGAGATGCTGTTGGGTTTTTTGGCTAACTTTTCATTAAACCATCAATTGGACTCTTAATCTTTTTTAATTCTTCTTCAACTACCTCTTGAATTTTATCTAAACAATCATTTCTATTAGAAATAATTTCTGTTTCATAAAAACGTAAAAGTCTCCAGCCAGAACTTCTTAAAGCTTCTTCTTTTTGTTTATCTTGTATCTTCTTTTTTATTTGAGTCTGAGTTAATTTTTTTAAAGAATATATCTGAGGGTTAGCATGCCAATAGTCTCCATCACACTCAATAGCAATTTTAATAAAGGGTATTGCAAAATCACATACAAAATTATTTATTCTAAACTGTTTAACAAAAGGTATATTTCGTTCAATTAAACCATTAGCTATATCTTTTTCAATTTTAGTATCAAAAAAAGGAAATTCGTTATTCTGAAGCCTTTTTATTGTTAGCTCTCTAAATCTTGTTGATGCTTGTCTTTTTCTTAGTTGAGCTTTGTCTTTATTGATTAATTCCCAAGATTTACCAAATAGGGGGTGATTTTCTCCTTTTAATGAAGAGATATATTGATACTTTGGTCTCTTTTTAATACTAAATTCCTTCATAAACTTAATAATAATACTCCTATCAAAACCCAATACTTCTGAAACCTCTTCCTGTGAATTTTCTTTATTCCAATATAGGTCATAAATAATCTCATTTAAAGGTTTTTTGTATCTTAATTCTAACTCCTTAATTTTATTAATTCTTTTTTCATTAAATGATCTCTTTATGCCATTCGCAATTTTAAGGATTCTTGGATCAGTCTTTGTTAATCCCGTTGCCCAAGCATATTTCTCCGGGTTAATTTTTCTTGCTTCATTATGTGACCTTCTTTTTATTTTGAATTTCTTGAAATAATGTTCTATTGTAGTTTTTCCAACATTCATCTCTTCAGCAATTTTTCTCATTGACTTCTTTTCATTAAAATATTTCTTTTCCAACTCTTTTTTAATAAACAGAATACTTGTCTTTTTCCTAGACATTTCATAAAATTCATTGTCTTTTTTCAAATGATATTTTACTGCAACATAACTTATGCTTTTTAGACTTCTGTTTAATTTTAACGAAAGATCCTTATCTAGCATATTAGAATAATTATTCTTTAAATATTCTATATCCTCTTTTGTCCATCTTTTCATAGACTTATTAGGACATAGCTGCTTATAAACTTTAGTTACAACTCTTCAATGGGACTCTTAACTTGTTTTATTTGACTAGAACTTATGTGAGTATAAAGCTCTGTCGTCGCAATCGATGAATGTCCGAGTAGAGTTTGAATCATCCTTAAATCTGTTCCGTTTTCTAACAAATGTGTTGCAAATGAATGTCTTAGTGTGTGAGGATGAACATCTTTTTCGATTTTTGCTTTTTTTGCTCCTAAACTTACAATTTTTTCTATATTTCTTGAAGAAAGTTTTCCTTTTGGACCTGAAAAAAGATATTCTTGATTAAGACTTTTTTGAAATTCAACTTGTTGTTTAAGTGAATCAGCCAAAAAGTCAGGGAGGTTAAACATTCTATCTTTTCTACCCTTAGCTTGACGAACATAACCTACTTTTTCATTAAAATTAATGTTATTTATCTTGAGATTAACTAACTCGGAGACTCTAAAACCGCAAGCATAGATAAGACTAATCATTAGCTTACTTTTTTCATTGTTTAGAGCACTAATTAGATTTTTAACTTCCTCCTTGCTAAGAACAGATGGAATTCTTCTTTCTTTTTTTGGGCGTTTAATTCCTGCAGTGATGTCATTTCCAAGAATATTTGAATAGGCGTATTTAATTGCAGCTAAAAAAAGAATTATCGAGGGTGATGCTTTGTCAGTTAAAGTATCTGACATAAAGAGTTTAACATCATCTTTATCAATTTTATCTGGATCTTTATCAATGGAATTAAAAAGAGCTTCATTTGCCATGAGATAATTTCTAAGTGTATAGTCTGAATTCTTTGATATTTTTAGTTCAACTTCAAGTTTCTTAAGAAATTCCTCTTTTTTCATTGATTTGATTGTGCGAACATGTTTATAAATTTGATGTAACATTTTTAAATGATAAAAACATTGGTATATTATGGTAAAAAAGATGAGTGAGAGAAAAGAAGCTTGGTTTAGAATTATTGTGTTGATTGTGACTGGAATAATTCTTAATGTTTGGAAAATATTAATTGGAGTGTTGGCAGTAATTCATTGGGTAATTGTTGTTATCGGTGGAAAAAGAAACAAAGATCTTGCTGAATTTTCTGAATATTGGAACACAGAAGTTTACAAGTTTATTAGATATATAACTTTTGAGTCTAATATAAGACCTTTTCCATTTTCAAAAATGGTAAGAATGAGTAAATTTCAATAGTTTTAGGTTATAGTAATTCTTTTAACTAGTATTCTCAGTTGTTTTTTATGGAAAGTATACGAGTAAATAAGCTAAGAGCTCATCATGTTGCTAATTTATATCTTGATTTTTTAAAATGTAGAGAGAGGATGGGTAGAAATCTTTCAGGGTTAATAGCTGACCATGTGCGTTCTGAAAATAGAGTTATAGTTGAATATCCTATTGAGGTTGTTGATGTAATAGATCCGATTTGTGATGCCTGTAGAAAATATCCTGAAATAAATTTTTGTAGAGGATCACATATTAGATCAATGGACAGAATTGCTGCTAGAAGGCTCGGAGTAACAATTGATGAAAAATATTCAAAGACTGGATTATTGAGAGTTTTTAGTGCTGTGAAAAAACGAGATAAATTAAGAATAAGCAGAAATCTAGAAAGATATATAGTTGAATTTAGAGATTACTCTCATGAAGATTAATAATTCTCTTCTAGAACTTCGTAGTAGGCTCTCGGATGTTTGCAGGCAGGACATTGCTCTGGAGCTTCATCACCTTCATGAATATAACCGCAATTTCTACATTTCCATTTGATGGGTTTTTCTTTTTTGAAAACTTCGTTGTTTTTTACATTTTCTAAGAGTTTTCTATATCTTTTTTCGTGATGTTGTTCAACTTCGGCAATTTCTTTAAATGAATCGGCTACATCATTAAATCCTTCTTTACGTGCTATTTTTTCAAATTCAGGATAAAGATGCCCCCATTCTTCTTTTTCACCATTTGCTGCAGCAAGGAGATTTTGCTCAGTTGTTCCAATTGTTCCGGCAGGATATGTTGCAGTAATTTCAACTCCAACACCGTGAGTTAGATAATTAAAAAATATTTTAGCATGCTCTTTTTCGTTGTCAGCTGTTTCTAAAAATATTCCAGATATTTGCTCAAATCCTTCTTTTTTAGCACAACTTGCAAAATATGTGTATCTATTTCTTGCCTGACTCTCTCCGGCAAAAGCCTTTAAAAGATTTTTTTCAGTTTCACTTCCATTTAATTGTTTCATTATCTATATATCCTCTCGGTTTACACCTGTTTAAACAGCTGTTTGTTTATATATTTTGTGTTTAAAACGGTTTTTTTGGTAATCTGAAAGGATGTTTTGCAGTCTAATCATCTTTAAAAATTGATTTTTGTATTCTTTTTTATGACTAAACAAAATCTTATTCATGGGATTTGGTTTGATTCTGATGGAACCTTAGTTGATTCTTTACCAGCACATGTTTTATTTTTAAATGATTTAAATGGAGAATTCCATCTTGGATTAGACCTTCCGTCTCCAGAAGATCGAGAGGGAATGAGTAGAATATCTTCAACACCAATGAGAGCTTTTTTCTTAAGTGCTGGTTTTCCTGAGTCTGAGGTAGATCGTTTTTTAGACATTTATAAAACAATATTTCCTACTGATCCAAAATATGCTTCAAAACCTTTTAGAGGTGTTGGAAAATTACTTCAATATTTGAAAAAATCAAGAGTTAGTCCTGTAGGAATTATAACATCAAACTATAAAGAAAATGTTGAAAGGGATTTGGGAAGAAATATGAGGTTTTTCAAGGTTGGTTTTGACAAAGAATATTTAGATAAACATTGTGGAGGTGATAAGGGTATTGCTTTAAATCATCGGCTTTTAACATTTGATAACCCTCCACCGTATCCTTATTTTTATGTTGGAGATACAGAAAAAGATTATCAGGCTGCACAATTTTCAGGAATGAGTTTTATTGGAGTGAGTTATGGATGGGAAATAAAGTCCGATGATCAAAGATTTCCAGTAGCAAGAAGCCCAAGAGAGCTAACAGACTTGATTAGAAGAGCAAATGAAATTGGTTTTAAAAGACAAAAACCTACTGGAAGATTAGTAATTTATGAATAATTCTTAAATAGACAACATAGAAATTTATTTAAACAGCTGTTTTTTTGACTGGCGATGAAACAAACACCTAGAAAAGAACCAAATGAGAGTCAGTTTATTGGAGTATATGACCTTATAGATAAAGACGGAGTTCCGTGTTTGAAGAATTTAAGAGTTACTGATCAAAGAACTATCTGCGGGCATGAAGCTGAATGTGGATCCACCTGTGAACATGAGCTTAGATATCGAAGAATTGAGGGAGAACCCGAACATGTTAGGGTTTACTGCGTCAAATTTAACAGATCAGAGTAGAATTCTAGACTATCAATGACTTTCAAAAGATTTATAAACGACTTATTATGTGGTGATTAAGAGTAAAAATGCCTTTATTTACGTATGTTTGTGAAAGAAAAAATTGTGGCCATAGCGGAGAATATCTTATTCGAAATGCTGATGAAACACCTTACTGTCCTAGATGTGAGAGCCCATTAGTAAGACAAGTTAGTAAACCAAGTGTTATTTGTTCTGGTGAGAGAACAAGCCAGTTAGAACTGAATGTTGGAGGAGTAAACCATGAAATAACTCTTACTGGAGGATTTAAAGCAGACGGTTTGCCTATTGCAGGAGCTATATGTGGTGATTGTGGTGTTGGTGTAATTGGTGAAGTTGTTGAGGTTCCAAAACCAAAAAATCCGATAGATGTTTCTGCAAATTAAACATATTCTAAAAATAAAATGGATGAAAAAATATTAGCATTAATTAGTAAACATGTTGAAGAATTTGTTGAAAATTCTCGAAATGGAGAGGGTAGAGTACAATTTCCAATGTGGATTCAAAACCGTAATTTAGGGATATCAGGTTTAGGTAAATTAAAGGGGGAGAGTCTTAGATTTGGGCTGCGGAGATAAAGCTCATTTAGTAAGAGCATTAAGAAAGAAAGGAGTTGATGCTGAGGGAATAGATCCTTATGCTCCAAAGGGTAGAGAATTTATGAAACAAAAAGTCTTTGGTGTTTATCCTAGTAGTGGAGGAATACCTCGGGAAGATGACTCTTATACTTGGGCATTTGCTCACTCATTTAAACCATTTTATTTAGGATTAGCAAAAGATTGTGGAGAAGATCGTGAAAAAAAAGATTTAGAAATGGAAGCTAGCTTTGCTTTTTGGGAGGTTTTACGAGTTTTAAAATCAGGAGGAAAAATGATTGTGCACCCTGCAATAGAGGATGCAACTAAAATTTGCTATGTAATTGGTGGGCCAAAATATTCTTTAGAACATGTTCCATTTGATTCAAAGGATCAAAGACCTAAAGCTACTTTTGAATCATCTATGTTAATGGAACGTGGATATTCTTTAGAGGAATTGTTTTTTATATATAATCATAGAACAATTATAACAAAAGATTAAAACTTTTAGCAAGATTTAAATAAAAACCTCTGATAGATTATCTATGAGATCTGGTAGAGAAGATAGTATTGATTGGCTTTTTAGTGAAGATAATAATTCTTTTAGAAGAGATTTAGCAAAGTGGTGGCCAGTAGTTGGAATAGTTTCTGTTATTAAAAATTCTGGAATAGTTGCGTATGATCTGGACTTTGCTAAAAGTAATAAAACTCAAATTGCTTGGGCAACTTATCAAACAATTTGTACTCTAGGTGCAACATTGGGAACTGCAACAGGAATTGCATATTTCTGTGGTTTGTTTGGTGAGTAATATTTTAATTTCTAATCAGTTGTTTAGGCATTACAACAGTTGTTTTAGATGATGTTTAGGTACTACTTTTTAGGGTTTTAGCTATGCTAAAAGTTTTAAGAGATGATTAAAATATTTAGCTAAGTATTTTTGTAAAGAAAAGTATAAAAAGTTAGTAGAGTTAGTAAGATAAAGAGAGAAGATAATATGAATTTTAAATTTACAAAATTAAAAGTTATTATTTCTGTATTAGTGATAATTCTTTTAGATTTATTGATTTCACTGATCTTGAGATGTGTGCCTTATAATTTAAAGATTCCTACTAACAGTTGCACTTCAATGTATGCTATGATCTTTGAACCGGGCGTTCTTATAATAGGCTTAATTGGCGGAATAGTCATTTATTTAGTCTGGAGTTTTATTCAGAGGAAACAAAACTCTCAACCTAGAGGCTAAAAACGCTAATTTCTTGACTACTAACAATAAACGTTGTACGAACGAAATCGCTCTTTTTTGGGTTTTTTAGGCACTTTTAGGTAAAAGACTAATACCTTCTAATAATCTTCGTAAATCTTCTGATGAAAGTCGAGCACCCGGACTTTCAGACCACCACTTTGCTCCATTATTCCAGGGTAGGTCTTTTTCTTCAACAGGTTGATAAGATCTAAAGTCCCTAAAAGTCATATTACCATCAGACCTATTTCTAACTCCTTCCCAATAACCTTGATCAGGATATGAGCTAACTTGCCAAAATATCTCAACTTGTAAACGCCTTTCAGTTCGTTTACCAAAAAGAACTGTTGGACCTAAAACCTTAATATATTTTCTGCCATTGGGAGGTTCGGCTGGAGAAACATAATATCTTCCTTCGATTTCCCTTATTTGATCATCAGTTAATTCCTTTTTTCTTCTCATGTTTAATTTAAGCTAACAGGATATTTAAGTTTTTAGATGATTTTTCTTCGTGCTAAAAGGTTTAAGCAAAGATAGAAAGATTTAGCTTAATTTTTTGTCTTAGGGATCTTGAAATACTGGTGAGTCTGGAGTATCTTTGACTCTTTGATATTGTTCTAAATCCATACCTAATTGTGTAGCTATAAGAGTATCTAATCTATCTTGTGTAAAATTGTGTCTGCATGTTGAGTTGGGATATGCTGCTGAATAGCAATATGGTTCTTGAAGTCCTTCCTCTTTGATTGCTTTACAAAGATTTGGTGTTCCAGATTTAAAAAAATAGCAGGTTGTAGTGCATAAAACTGGTTGATTTTGATCTGTCATTTTGTTTAATTTGTTTAGAATTACTTGGTTTTTATGGGTTTTTATAACTTCTTGATTGATTGTGCGAATGAAAATTCAAAGTTAAGCAGATAAAACATCAAAGTTATCAACAAGCACATCAGCGTAGTGCTCAAGAAGAGGCAAATATCTTTTGTTTTGTGGTTCATCTGCAGAGATAACTTCTAATGAAATCACATCAGAAGAGGGACGTCCGCTTGAAAGACCAACAACAGTGTATGTTGGCCAGCTGGGTTGGTGCCTAAAACTTCTACCAACTAACCCTCCATAAAACATACATCCTTCAACAGTATTTGGATTAATTTTAGGATCAATCTGAGTCATTTTATTTTTAAAACATAATTGTTTTTTAAATATTTAGATAATATTGAAAAAATGCTGGATTTTTAATTTTTAACAGATTATTAAAAATATGATGAATTTTCGGTTTTTTGTTAGTTTTTTTAAATTGGGGTTAAATTATCAATATTTTTGGCCTTTAGCTAAAAGTTTTAAGCAAAGATAGAAAGATTTAGTTTGAACAATGTGCTGCTTCCTGTGCTAATATGTCAATGTAATATCCAAGAGCTGAGTACCAATTTCCCATATTTTTTCTTTTTTTACCTGTCCAACGAGCGAGATGGTCTCCAAATTTGGGGGCAAATCTAACACGATCCTCATTAACAGTAACTAAACTTAGAAGAATACTGTCTGGACAAACTCTTCTAAGAGTTTCTTGAGCTTGAACTATTTCGGGTGATATTTCAGAATAGGCTTGTCGCACATCTCTCATGGCAAGATTACCATAATAGGCAGATCGACTTATCATTTGGCTAGAAATTTTGTTGGGTTTATATAGCTTTTTATTGGGTTTTAGCTATGCTAAAAGTTTTAAGCAAAGATAGAAAGATTTAGCTAAGGATTAGTTCCTAAATTTGTTGGTGATTTTGGATAAAGAAAATCTTCATCCCCCCTAGCTCGGGGTTGATAGTCTCTGAAGGGTGTTTGATCTTCAAAACCCAAACAAAGCTTTTTGACTAATGGGCAAATATGAGAAGTAACTAAGCGATGAGCATATGCACTGCCTGCAGGTAGATGTTTACATGGGCCTAGGTCTGTAATACCTTTTTCACCCAAATCATTTGAGCGCCACTTTAAAACTATATGCTGACTACCCTCTCTAGTTTCTACATACGCCTCTGCCAGGGTAGGCACACCATTTCTTTTTGGATTAGTGATTTGAAAAATAGGGCCTGATGAAAAAAAATCTCCCTCTCCAGAGATTACCACTGTTTCAACTGTTTGGGTTGGTGATTGTGAATCCATTATTTTTGTAAAACAAACTTATTTTTAAAGATTTATGTTACATTTTTTATGGTTTGAAGGGTTGTGGGGATGTGTTGAGATATGATGAAAAATGGCTAAAAACAGCCCAAAAAAGGCTGTTTAAACAGGTGTTTTTTGGAAATTTATGGTAAAAACGGCGCGTAAACGCGCCATAAACAGCTTAAAATTTATTATATTCTTGTCGACGATAAATGCTGTTTAAACAGGTGTTTATGCCTGTTTTAAGGCTGTTTAAAGCTGTTTATCTCTGTTTATAGCTGTTTGGACAGATGTTTGTCAGCTGTTTAGATGGTGTTTAGAGCTGTTTAAAGCAATTTATTTTATCGTCTAGATCGCTGTTTAAAACGAAACATTTAAATACTATTTTATCGGTAAATTAGTATGTTTAGATGGTTTTCTAAAAGAAATGATATGGAAGAGGTGAAGGAAGATACTAAAAAGTCCTTTGAACACGTTAAAGATGATATTGAAAAGATTGGTGGATGGATCAATCATTTGGACAATGATAACGCTTTCTTAAACACCCAAATTAGTGATCTTAAACAGGATGTTTCGTCGATCAGAGATGAGATTGAACAGTTAAAAGATGTACTTTCGATAGTGGGTGATGGTGTGTCTAAACAGCTGTTTAAAACAAACAGACAGCAGATTGATAAACAAACAGCTGATCAAAGCGTTTACACGCCTGTTCAAACACCTGTTCAAACAGGTAATTTATATGGATTTTCTAATTTATCAGTCACAGAAAGGGCTATAATCCTAGTTCTGGCAAATAGTGATATGAAGCTCAGTTATGATGATTTGGCTGCAATGTTAGGCAAGACAAGGTCAACAATAAGGGGTCAGATAAACAGCATAAAGCAGAAAAGTGAAGGTTTAATACTTGAATACTCAGAACAAACTGGAAAGAAGAGAGTTTATATTCCAGATGAAATAAAGGAAAAGCTAGCAAAGAGTGTAAGGTTAAGGATAAGAAAAGAAAGAAAGGATCAGCGAGGACAATAGGTTAAAAAGCTGACTAAAACCCCTAAAAACCTTTGAAAAACTGATAAAAAGAAGAAAAGTGAGATTTTGAGGGAAAAAGTGCCTAAAAACGGGCAAAAAAGCAGCTAAAAAGTGGAAAGTGAGGGTTTGTAGTGGGTAAAAACAGCCTAAAAAACATGTAAAAACTGGAAAGTGAGAGTTCGTAAGGGCTAAAACCTGCGGAAAAACAATAAAAAATAAATAAAAAAGTGATAGTGAGATTAAATAAAACCCTTTGAACAGGTCAAAGTGAGGATAAGACTAATAAAATGAAAAAGAATATTAATTGGAAAAAAGAAAAAAATGAGAGATTAGTAGTGGGTAAATTGGAGGTGATAAGTAGTGGGTAATTAAATCCTGTTTAATTAAATCTCGTCGATGAAAAATAATTAATCTTAATTTTTTGGGGAATTTATTGGGAAGTTAAGATCAGAAAAAGAAGTGATGGTACTAATTCGGTAAAGCGAAAATAGTCTACAGCTCTCGAAGTTTAATAAGAGTGTCTAATGAGGCTAATTTGCGAAAATCCGACGGTATATGAACTATTATCTTCTTGTTATTTACCTTTTCTTTGGTGAGATTAATTCCTTTGGAAATTATCCGTTGTATATAATCTCGTATTGAACTTTCAGAAAGGCTAAGCTTGGATGAGAGAAGAGGATAGTCTACAATAAATCCCTGGTCTTCAAGTTGATATATTGAGGACAAAACCAACATTTCTTGGTTTGTTAGGCGTTTAATCTTAAGACGAATATCCTTTTTAATGGCATCAAGCTGATCTAGAACAATGGCAGGGTTTGGAATCTTGCTTGGGTTTTCATTTGTTTGTCGAGGAAAATTGAGAGGTTCTTTTTGAGAGTTTTGACTTATATTAGCTATTGTAGGTTGGTTAGAAAAATGAGTAGAATAATCTCTAAAATGTGCTTTTTCTTGTGTGAAATCTGTCGAAGTGTCTGTCTGTCTGATTGTCTGTCTGTCTGTCGAAACCCCCCTATTTCCTATGGAACTTTGAGTATTTTGGCCTTTTAGAGCCTTAAATGGCAAAATATCTGTCGAAGAATGTGTCGAAACCCCTTTATCTGTCGAATTTATCTGTCGAAGTGTCCTATTTAAGGAATTATCTGTCGAAGAATGTGTCGAAACCCCTTTATCTGTCGA